>Ga0193706_1000021_pt1 | contig 229689 bp, 191 predicted proteins | sample U3c1metaG_FD_160130 | JGI IMG/M metagenome (GOLD analysis project Ga0193706, IMG submission 160130) | Soil microbial communities from a riparian zone of the East river system, Colorado, United States - U3c1 | ecosystem: Environmental > Terrestrial > Soil > Riparian zone | place: USA: East...
TGCCTAAACCCACCCGATCCGCCTTTACGCCTCTTTCAAAGCATCAAAGACTTCTCTATGTCATTCAATCCTTGGTCTCGTTTTATTCTTGTCCGGGCTATATCTCACGACATAACCTCTTTTAGAAATCAACTCGTGGCACACCTCTATCGATGTACCACGGGTCCGCTATCAGTCATTCATTCAAAGAACGTTTTCAGAAAATAAAATCAGAATAGATTTCCAATCCTCTTCTCCAAACAGCGATCAGAAGCAACCCTTCCAACCTAACCTCGTTTTGTGTCGCCCCAAATTGGGCACAATTCTCAAAAACGGATTGCAAAGATAAGAGATCAAATCACATAATGCAAGCCACGACCGAAAAAATTACGCCGCGTGAAGCTTTCTGTGGATCGTTTGTGTACGATCAGGACCCGTAGAGATCAACGTGATGGGAACATTCAACGCATTCTCAAGGAAATCAATGTATTGCATGAGCTCCGAAGGGATCTGGCTCTCCATCAAACCCGAAAGCGATGTGCCCCAGCCCTTCAATTCCGTGTACACCGGTACGATCTTTTCATTGACATACTCGTAAGGAACAGCTTCAGTCACCGATCCATCACTGAGCTTATAATGCGTGCAAACTTTGATCACCGGAAAAATACTCAGCACATCGGCCTTCATCATCAACAGCTTCGTAACACCGTTGATCATAATAGAATACTTCAGCGCCGGAAGATCGATCCATCCGCACCTGCGAGGCCTGCCCGTCGTCGATCCATACTCGTTACCCTCCTTACGCAGCCTCTCCCCTTCTTCATCCAACAGCTCCGTAGGAAACGGTCCGCCACCGACACGCGTACTGTATGCTTTGAAGATCCCATACACTTCACCGATGTGACACGGCGCAACACCTAATCCTGTACACGCTCCGGCCGACACGGTATTCGAGCTGGTCACAAACGGATAACTTCCGAAGTCTATATCCAGCAACGAACCCTGCGCGCCTTCCGCAAGAATGGACGATCCTTTTCTCAACTCCTGGTTGATGAAGTACTCGCTGTCGATCAGCTGGAATCCCTTCAGGAACGCAACGGCATCCATAAACTGCGCTTCCAGCTCTTTCCAATCGAATGAAATATCATGATTCTTTAAAATAGCTAAGTGAGTATCCACCAGCTTATAAAGCTTGTCCCGGAAATTATCCGAAAGGATATCACCAACACGCAGACCCTGGCGCGACACCTTATCCACGTAGGAAGGACCAATGCCTTTCAGCGTGGAACCGATCTTGTCCACACCCTTCGCCTTTTCGTAAGCCTGGTCGAGCAAACGGTGCGTGGGCACGATAAGGGTCGCCTTCTTGGAGATGAACAGGTTGTTGCGAACCTTCAGGTTGAACTTATCGAGCTTATTGATCTCTGCTTTGAAAACGACGGGATCGAGAACGACCCCGTTGCCGATCACATTCCTGGTGGTCTCCCTGAAAATGCCGGACGGTATTTGATGCAGTACATGCTTGATACCGTCGAACTCCAGTGTGTGGCCCGCATTCGGACCGCCCTGGAATCTTGCGACGACGTCGTACTGTGGGGCCAGCACATCCACAATCTTACCTTTCCCCTCGTCTCCCCATTGTAAACCCAAAAGGACATCGACCTTCATCGTTGTTCGTTGTTTGTTGTTGGTTGCTCGCGCCTTTGCGTCGCTGCGTGAGAGTTATTTTTTTATGAGGCCTATGGCCTCTTCTTCCGACTCTACTATGTGGAAGATAGCATTGAGCTTGGTGATGACCAGGAGCTTCTTCACGCTGTCCGATGGCTTCATGAGATACACATCGCCACCTTTATTCCTGAACTTGGTAAGGATCGTGATGAGCACGCCGATGCCACTGCTATTGATGTACCTGAGATCGGATATATCGATAATGCAGGTGGGAACCTTGTGCGACAAGGCGTCGCTGACGGCGTCGATCAGACGAGTACCGGTGTCTTCACCGATAAGATCACCCGAGACGCGAAGAATAAGTGTATTAGATCTGATTTCCTGTGCGAAATTCATGCTTTACGGTTTTCACAATTTTTCCTGGAACAATTAGCGTATAAGATCAAGGAGTGATGCATCACATTGAAGTGAAGCAGCTCTTCGACTGTATTTTGGATATTCTGAATGCGGGGGTCGCAAAATTCGACAACCTTATTGCAATCTGTGCAAATAAGATGATCGTGCTGCTTATACCCATAAGATTTTTCGTATTGAGCGAGATTCTTGCCGAATTGGTGTTTACTGACCAGATCGCATTCCACAAGCAGGTCGAGCGTGTTGTAAACCGTGGCGCGGCTTACGCGATAGTTCTTGTTCTTCATGTTGATGTACAACGACTCAACATCGAAATGACCATCGAGCGAATATATCTCTTCCAGGATCGCGTAACGTTCGGGTGTCTTCCTTAGCTCCTTGTTCTCGAGGTATGCTGTAAAGATCCTTCTTACTTCGTCGTATGCTTTCGGATTGAGCACCATTTTTTCACAACCAACTCGCAAATATAGTGGATACCATTTACCATTTACGATGTACGATGTACGATTTTGTCGCCGCCCCAGCCCACTTCGTTAGCCCAATCGTACATCGTACGTTATTCTAACTCGCTCGTGAGTCAAAACGGGCTACCGTCACAACACCCTCGACCTGTTCGAGCTTGCCGATCAGCATTTCCAGGTGCCTTGTGTCGTTCACGTACAGCATGATCTCGCCCCGGAAGATGCCCAGGTCCGTATTGAAAGCAATCGAGCTCATGTTCACCTTTAGCTCTTCCGAAATGATCTTCGACACGTCGTTGATCAGCCCCACCCTGTCGGTGCCCACGATCTTTAACCCGGTTAGAAAAGAAACCTCGTGTTGCGAAGTCCACTTGGCCTTGATGACACGGTGGCCGTGGTTGGCAAAAAGCTCCGGCGCATTCGGGCAGTTGGTCCGGTGGATCTTGATCCCTTCTCCAACGGTGACGAACCCGAAGACCTCGTCTCCCGGGATCGGCGTACAGCATTTTGCAAGCTTGTACTCCACCACGTCCATGTTGTCGCCGATCAGCAGCGTATCGGAACCGCTCGACCTCCGCGTAAGCTCCTGTTCCACGAGCCTCGTGGATTCGGCGGCGCCGTGCAGACGGTTCTTGAGTGGTGAGGTTGGTTTATAATCCTTGAACGCCTTCAGGTCGTTCAGGGTGATCACCCCTTTGCCTACATTATAATGAAGATCGAATTTCGAGTTGACCTTGAAGTACGCCTGCATTTGTTCGTAGCTCGGACCATTGGCGTCGATCTTCAGCTGGTTCATTTTGCGAAGCAGCGTTTCCTTACCCGTCTCGGCAAGGTTCTTCTTGTCTTCTTTGAGAACGTCTTTGATCTTCGACTTTGCCTTGGGGCTCACTACGAAGCGCAGCCAGTCTTCCGTCGGTTTCTGTTTAGCTGATGTGAGTATCTCGATCTGGTCGCCGTTCTTGAGAACGTGATTGATCGACACCAGCTTCTGGTTCACCTTGGCCCCGATACATTTCGCGCCGATGTCGGTGTGTATCTCGAATGCGAAGTCGAGCGCGGTGGCCCCTTTGGGAAGGGTCTTCAGCTCACCGCGCGGCGTGAACACGAATATCTCCTCGTTGAAAAGGTTGCCGCGGAAGTCGTCGACGAATTCGAGCGCGGTCAGGTCCTGCCGCTCGAGCAGCTCGCGCACGCGGATCAACCACTTCTCCAGATTCGACTCGTGGCTGGCGAGGCTCTGGTCTTTGTATTTCCAGTGTGCCGCGTATCCTTTCTCCGCGATCTCATCCATTCGCAACGTCCTGATCTGTACTTCGACCCACTGGCCGTTCTTGGCCATCACTGTCGTGTGAAGGGATTCGTACCCGTTGGCTTTCGGCGTACTGATCCAGTCGCGGAGCCTGTCGGGATTGGGCATATAGTAATCCGTCACGATCGAGTATACCTGCCAGCAATAGGATTTCTCCTGTTCGAATGGTGCGTCGATAATGATACGGATCGCAAAGAGGTCATAGACTTCTTCGAACGGTATGTTCTGCCGGCGCATCTTGTTGAAGATGGAGAACACAGATTTCGGCCGGCTCTTTATTTCGTAGGATACCTTTAGTTTATCAAGCTCGTCCTTGACGGGCTGTATGAATTGTTTGATGAACTTATTCCTGGAAGCTTTCGACTCGTCGATCTTAGTCGTGATCTCGTTGTAAACCTCGCGATCGGTAAAGCGCAGGTAGAGATCTTCAAGCTCTGTCTTGATCGCGTTCAACCCTAGCCGGTGGGCGAGCGGTGCATACAGGTAGATGGTTTCATTGGCGACCTTCAGCTGCTTGTTGCGCGGCATGCTGTCGAGGGTGCGCATGTTGTGAAGCCGGTCTGCCAGCTTGATCAGTATCACACGAACGTCTTCCGAGAGCGTGAAGAGCATCTTACGGAAGTTCTCGGCCTGGGCAGAGGTTCCGTACTCAAACACGCCTCGTATCTTGGTCAGTCCGTCAACGATGCGTGCGATCTTCTTACCGAACATCCGCTCGATGTCGGTGAGCTCGATCTCGGTATCTTCGACGACGTCGTGGATGAGGGCGGCGATAATGGAGGTAGTTCCGAGGCCGATCTCCTCCACGCACATTTCTGCCACGGTGAGGGGATGGAAAATAAAGGGCTCGCCGGATTTACGGCGCATGTCTTTGTGGGCATCCAGGGCAAGTTGGAAGGCGCGTTTGATGCGGCGGGCGTCGCCCTCTTTCAGTACGGGCTTCGCTTTTCGGAGCAGCCGCCGGTACCGGGCAATGATTTCCTTCTTTTCTTCAACAATATCAGCAACCACCTTCTACCTTTTTATTATGTGCCCTTTAATCCTAAATTTGCACTCCATTTTTGGGAATTTAACCAAAAAATGGGCGTTTTTCAAGCTTTCCCCGATGGGGGACTTTTTAAGGAACGCGGGGAGAAAAACTCCGGTTCATACAAGGTGGAAAATGCGGATGTGGCGTAATTGGCAGCCGCGCCAGACTTAGGATCTGGTGCCGAAAGGCGTGGGGGTTCGAGTCCCTTCATCCGCACATTTTGTTGGATATTGGAGGTTGGTATTGGTTATTTGATGTTTCTAAGTGAATCCCCAACGCCCAATACCAATCTCCAATGACCAATCGGCAGCGAAATCATCAATTCTAAAAATAACAGTCAGTTGAACATTTCATTAGACCAACAGTCCGTAACAGACGGCACCCTCAAAGTAAGTCTCGAAGAGAAAGACTACCTCCCGAAGGTGGAACAGAAAGTCCGCGAGTATTCGCGCAAAGCCAACATCAAAGGCTTCCGGCAGGGAAAGGTACCTTCCGGTGTTATCAAAAAAATGTACGGCAAGTCGATCCTTGTCGAAGAAGTGAACCACCTGGTGTCGCACGGCATCTCGGATTACATCCGCGACAATAAGCTCCGCATCCTGGGCGATCCCATGCCCAACGAAGAAAAGGCAAGGGCTATCGACTGGGACACCCAGAAGAATTTCGAGTTCGAATTCGAAGTCGGGATGGTCGACGACTTCAAGATCGAGATGACGCCAAAAGTCAACGTTACCTCTTACCCCATCGATGTAAACGATAAGGTCATCGACACGACCGTGGCCGATCTGCTAAAAAGATATGGACAGCTTTCGTATCCGGAAACGAGCGAAGCGGTCGACAATATCCACGGCGAGATCACACTGGCCGACGGCACGAAGAGAAATGCCTATGTCCCCGTTGAGAAGGTGGGCAAGAAGCTCGAGCCGAAATTCACCGGCGTGAAAAAAGACGATACGATCACGTTCGAGCTCTCCGACATTGCCGACGAAACTGTGAAAGCACAAATACTCGACACCGACGTCGCGGAAGCGCAAGCGGCCAAAGGAAGTTACGACCTGAAGGTGACCAACATCACGCGCATCGTACCGGCGGAGCTCAATGCCGAGCTGTTCGAGAAAGTTTTCGGTAAAGATGCAGTCGCTGATGAAGCTGCTTTCCGCGAGAAAGTAAAGGAAACGATCGGCGCCAACTATCAACGCGAAACCGACCATCTTCTGGAACATGAGATCCAGCATTACTACGTGGACAACACCAAGATCGAGATGCCTGAGACTTTCCTGAAGAAATGGATCGTGAACTCGAGCCAGGGACAGGTAAACGACGAAACGCTCCAGAAGGAATTCGGCGCTTACAAAGAATCACTGAAGTGGAACCTGATCACCAACAAGATCGCTGACGATCAAAAGATCTCCGTGGAACCCGCTGAAGTTAAAATGAAAGCAAAAGGCCAGATCCTGGAGCAGTTTGGAGGCAATGCGGCGCTGGCAGAACAGCTCGGAGAACGATTCGAGGGCATCGTGGACAACTATCTGCAGGGACAGGACGGTAAGGGCGAGAACTTCATGAAGCTGTACAACCAGCTGCGTTCGGAGAAGATCATGAAAGTGATCCGCGAAAACATTACGGTAACGGAAAAGAAGGTGTCACTGGAAGAGTTCGAGAAACTGGTGGCGGCGCATAAGCACTAATCGGGGGAACCAGTAGTAAGTAGTAAGTAGTAAGTAGTAAGTAGTAAGCTCCGGACTATCTTAGGGCAAACGTCAAGCCTCGAAATCAGTACTCCTTACTACTGACGACTGCCTACTTACTACTTTTTCGAATTAAAAACACACTAAAAATGTTGTAGATTCCGTCTACAGATTAGTAAACAAAAGGTATTCAAATCAAGTATTCAAATCTTATCTACCATTTATGTCTGACAAGAATAACGAGTTCAGGAAATACGCCGTGCAACACATGGGCATGAGCGGCAACACCGTAGATTCATACGCGCAGAAGATCGACAACATGACCACGTATGTGATCGAAGAAAGGCCGGGAAATTTCCGCGCTATCGATGTGTTCACGCGCCTGATATCGGACCGCATTATATTCCTCGGTATGGGTATCGACGACCAGGTGGCCAACCTTATCCAGGCACAGCTGCTCTTCCTCGCATCGACCGATCCTAAGAAAGATATTGTGATGTACATCAACAGCCCGGGTGGTTCCGTCTACGCCGGCCTTGGCATTTACGATACCATGCAGTGGATCGATCCGGACGTAGCCACGATCTGCACCGGGCTTGCCGCTTCTATGGGCGCGGTCTTACTTGCTGCCGGAAGCGCCAAGAAAAGGTCTAGCCTTCCTCACGGACGTGTTATGATCCATCAGCCCATGAGCGGGATGCAGGGACAGGCTTCAGACATGGAGATTTCGCTGCGGCAGACCCTGGAGGTGAAAAAAGACCTCTATAATATCCTGGCGAAGCACAGCAACCAGACATACGAAAAAGTCGAAAAGGACTCGGATCGCGACTATTGGATGCGTGCCGTTGAGGCGCGGGAATACGGACTGATCGACGAGGTCCTCGAAAAAGGAAAATGATTTTGACCAGCCCGGGCGTCTCCCGGGCTTTTTTTTGCGTCTTCGGGTCAGGGAAACCGTGTTTTCAGCCAAGATCATCATGTTCGGGCTTGCCCAACTCTGGTCGGAAATAGGTACCTTTGAGATTAATTTTTTGCGCATCCGGAAACCAGCCCGGCTAAAGCGCTGTTTCAAGTCAACAAACCACAGGAAATCATGGCTGAAGTAACATGTTCATTTTGCGGCAGAAGTAAGAAAGACGTCGACCTGATGATCTCGGGCATACACGCCCACATCTGCGATAAATGTGTTACGCAGGCAAACCAGATCCTTTCGGAAGAAAAGAAAAATAAGGTTGAAGCAGGGGCGTTGCCCAACTTCAAGCTGATCAAGCCCCGCGAGATCAAGAAATTCTTAGATGAATATGTGATCGGTCAGGACGAAGCCAAAAAGGTGATCTCCGTGGCGGTCTACAATCACTACAAGCGACTGATGCAGCGCAAGGTTGACAACGAGGTGATGATCGAGAAATCGAACATCATCATGGTTGGTGAAACCGGTACAGGCAAAACATATCTTGCCCGCACCCTTGCTAAGATTTTGCAAGTGCCCTTCTGTATTGCCGATGCCACCGTGTTGACGGAAGCAGGCTACGTGGGCGAAGACGTTGAAAGCATTTTGACCCGCCTTCTCCAGGCTGCAGACTACAATGTGGAAGCTGCCGAACGCGGTATCGTATACATCGATGAGATCGACAAGATCGCCCGTAAGTCGGACAATCCTTCCATCACCCGCGACGTGAGTGGTGAAGGCGTTCAACAGGCATTACTGAAGTTGCTCGAAGGAACGGCCGTGAACGTGCCACCCCAGGGCGGACGGAAACATCCCGACCAGAAAATGATCACCGTGAACACCGAGAACATCCTGTTCGTTTGCGGCGGCGCCTTCGAAGGCATTTCCCGATTCATTGCAAGGAGACTCAATACCCGGCCGCTTGGATTCGCTTCGTCTGCACAAGGCAGCGCGGGCCCGCTCGACCAGGAAAATATGCTACAGTTTGTGTCGGCACAAGACCTGAAGAGCTTCGGGCTGATCCCTGAGCTTATCGGCCGTCTGCCTGTCGTGTCGTTCCTCAATCCGCTCGATCACGATGCGCTACGCAAGATCCTTACAGAGCCGAAGAATGCTCTCGTAAAACAATACAGGAAGCTGTTCGAAATGGAAGACATCGAGATCGAATTCAAGGAAGGCGCGCTGGATTTCATCGTAGAGAAGGCCGTCGAGTTCAAGCTCGGTGCACGCGGGCTCCGTTCCATCTGCGAGGCTATCATCAACGACGCAATGTTCGACTTGCCTTCTGATAAGAATTCAGACAAGCTGGTGATCAACAGGGCGTATGCCGAGGAGAAGTTTAGCAGATCACACTATAGCAAATTGAAAGTAGCCTAACTTTAGTTAACTCTCAGTTTAAGTATTTTACCATTAATCTGGCTGCGTTTTCTGAAGCCGAACCTGTGTCGAGGATACGGTAGAGACTTTCATATTCATCTAACATCTTATTACGATAATCATTATCGTTGATCAGCCTGTCGAGCTCTTCGTTTAGATTTTTCACCGACATGTCTTTTTGAATGAACTCCTTCGTCACCGACTTGTCGGCGATGAGGTTCACGAGTCCCAGGTATTTCACTTTGATCAAAGCGCGGACGATCTTCTCTTCGATCATGGACGTTTTGTAAAGGAGCGCCTGCGGTACTTTGAACAATCCCGTTTCCAGCGTTGCCGTTCCCGACGTCACCAGCGCCGCGCTGGCGTTCGACAGCAGGTCGTAGGTCGACTCGAAGATCATTTTAATATTGGGGATGTCGGCAACGGGCTTATAGAGATCACCCGGAAGGGTTTTAACCGCAGCCACTACAAACTGCAGGCTGGTGTTGGCCTTTGCGACCTCCGCCATCACCGGAAGCATCCGTTCGAGCTCCATCTTACGGCTTCCCGGCAGCAGGGCGACGATCTTTTTGTTTCCTGAGAGACCGTTGCTGCTGAGGAAATCCGGGTCGGGCTTGAATTTCCGGATAGCATCCAGCACAGGGTTCCCCACATAGTCGACATCCCAACTGAATCTCTTATAGAATTCCTTTTCGAAAGGGAGTATGCAAAACATCCGGTCGACCGTAGCTTTTAGTTTCCAGGCGCGGGAGGTGTTCCATGCCCACACCTTCGGAGAGATGTAAAAGAAAACTTTCAGTCCTTTGCTCTTGGCGAACTTCGCAATGCGCATGTTGAAGCCACCGTAGTCGATGAGCACGACGACGTCCGGCTTGAATGACAGGATGTCGGCCTTGCATTGCTTCATCATTGCAGAGATCTTCCTGTAATTCGTGAGCACGGCGATGAAGCCCATGAAAGCGAGCTGGTCGTAGTGGACGGTGAGCTCCATGCCGGCTTGCTGCATGTCGTTGCCACCGAAGCCGCGGCCGCTGAAGCCTGGGTCATGCCGACGAATGGCACGGATGAGGTTCCCACCGTGAAGGTCGCCTGAGCGCTCGCCTGCAATCAGATAGTACCGCATATCATTCGCCGAAATAATCGACGTAGTTGCGAGGGGTCTCGTAGAGGCGCAGACTGTGCAAGGCGCCGTAACGGCTAATACTTTTTACCCCGGGTGCCAGTATCTTCCATATTTCCACGACGAGCGTTTCGCAGCTCGCGAGCTTATCTTTCATAAAATCCACATCGAGGTTGAGATTCTTGTGATCGAGCTTGTCGGTCACGTCCGTGCGGATGAGTGTGCTCAGTTTTTTGAGGTCGATCACGAAGCCGGTCTCCGGGTCCGGGTTGCCTTTGACGGTGACGATGAGGTCGAAGTTGTGACCATGCCAGTTCTCGTTGGCGCACAGGCCGAATACTTCCAGGTTCTTTTCCTTCGACCAGGCAGGATTGTAGAGCTTGTGTGCTGCGTTGAAATGTTCTTTTCGGCTAACGTAGATCATGATGGTTTGCCTGTCCTTAACGGGGTTGCCCGCTCAAGGCGGGCAAAATGCAAATATACGTTAACTTGCGCGCAAAATCCGGAGGAATGATCGTCGTAACAGGCGCAGCAGGTTTTATTGGGAGTTGTCTTATCAAGCGACTCAATGCCGACAACTTCAATGCAATTATTGCTGTCGATAAGTTCGACAACCCTGTGAAGAACAGGAACCTGGAGGGCGCGCGAATCCAGGAGCGGGTTGAACGCAGCGTTTTTCACGAGTGGCTTGACAAGAACAACGAGCTGGTGGAATTTATTTTCCACATCGGCGCGCGTACCGACACCACCGAATTCAACAAAGCGATATTCGACGACCTGAACGTACGTTATACGAAAGAGACCTGGACGAGATGTGTGGCTTACCAGATCCCTTTGGTCTACGCATCTTCTGCAGCAACCTACGGTCTGGGTGAAATAGGTTTCGATGACGACGAGTCGAAGGTCAAAAAACTGATGCCGCTGAATCCTTATGGCTGGTCGAAGCTCGAGTTCGATATCTGGGCACTGGAGCAAAAAGAGAAGCCATTTTTTTGGGCTGGACTGAAGTTCTTCAATGTTTACGGACCCAATGAATATCACAAGGCGCGAATGGCTTCGGTGGTATGGCACGCTTTCAACCAGGTAAAGGACACGGGAAAGATGAAATTATTCCGGTCACACAATCCCAAGTACAAAGACGGTGGGCAGTTGCGCGATTTCGTTTATGTAAAAGATGTAGTGGACGTGTGTATATTCCTGATGCATCACCGGAAGAACAGCGGGATCTACAACCTGGGGTCTGGTAACGCGAGAACGTTCCTCGATCTGACGAAGGCAGTCTTCAAGGCGATGAATAAACCGGAGGATATTTCATTTATTGATACACCGGCGGACATCCGCGATAAGTACCAGTATTTTACGGAGGCGAAGATGGAAAAGTTGAAACGGATCGGCTACGATAAAAAATTTGTTTCGCTGGAAGAGGGAGTTGCGGACTACGTGAGCAATTACCTATTGAAGGATCTAAAGCACTATCAATAAAAAAAGCCGCCGGCTTTCGCCAACGGCTTTCTCTATTCAACAAGTTTTATTACTTAACAAATCTCAGCCTGCACTGTTGGGTGATAATAGTTGTATTGTCTTCCAGAGTGACGAGGAACAAGAATGCGTACTCAATATAAGGCGTGGCAGGGGTGGCAGTAGTCGCTGCATCCACACGTGCCTGTGTTGCGTCATTCGCAGTTCCACTGATGTAGGCGTTGAGCGCAGTGACCGACGTGGTAATGGTGGTCGACGCTCCGTTTACAGCCACAGCAGCGGGGAGAAAGTTCGCTACTGAAGCAGTCGTTACGTTACCAGGCGTGATACTGGTTGTTCCAGCAACTACCTTAGTGATCTCCTTGATCTTCACAGTCGCGTCCCCGGGGACAGCGATGTTGATGGAGATCGCTGTACCTGTTCCTTCAAACTTGATCTGGTAGTAAGGGTTACCACCGAAAGAAGTAGCACCAGTAAACAGAACCGGCACTTCAGGTATGCTATCCTGGTTGATCGGGTGATCATATTCACCATCATCAGCACACTGGCCGAAGATCCCGATGCACGCAACAAATGTTAATATTCTATACAGATTTTTCATTGTCATTTTCGTTTAGCGTGATTAGTTGGCGTCCCACCATACGGGTTGGTTGGTCTTCTTCACTGCAGCACCCAGGTTAGGATTACGAGCGATGTCGGCGTCAGGATAACGAGCCCTTAACGGCCTCTTACCATCTTCACCGGCAGCGTTAGCATGTTCCACTTGCGTAAACGCGGGGAAACCGGTTCTGCGGATGTCATTCCATGCTTCGAGGCCATTGCCAGTCATAGCGATGTATTTCTGGGTGATGATCTGGTTTTGCATCTCACTTGTTGTCCCGCTAAGGGTTGCAACCGCAGTTGCCGTTGCCAAAGTAGCTCCAGCGTACGTGTTCTGATCTGCAGTGGCTACGCCAGCTTCCGCTAACGATGCCTTGATGCCTTCGTAGTACAGCGACTGGGCGGTTTGGCCGGGAACTGTTACACCAAGCGTCACAATAGCTTCGGCAAGCATAAATGCGCGACCTGCATTAGTCACCAGTTTGACAGGGCCGGCTCCATTAGCACCGAGCACTGCATCACCCCACTTCGTGAACGTGTTTGTTGCCGGCAGCGTACCCCTGAAACCATTCTCGAATGTTACATAGGTGGTTGATGCACTTCCTTTCTTGAGGAATAGCGGCAGACGAGGGTCGTCATCGGTAGTGACCGCGGGGGTCCCGTTCTGAAGAAGGTTCAGGTACCGTGAGCTTACGATCAACTCATTCTGGAATGTCGTTACAAACATGTACGAATATGTCGGGCTTTGGCTGCCTACTGCTGTTCCGAATTTCACAGAAAAGTTCTGAGCATTTGTGCTGATGAAATCGTTTTTAGTGATCACTTCGTTGATGACAGTTGTAGCGTAGGCCGGATCTTTCGCACTGATAGTCATCGCGAGGCGAAGCATCAGGGTGTTACCGGCTTTCTTCCAGTTTGCAAGATTACCACCGTACACGACATCATCTGCTCCCATGGTCAGTATTGTAGGCTGATCGAGAGCAGCAAGACCTTCACGGATCTGATCAAACAGACCGACAATGCCTTTGCTTGCGTTGCCTTTGTAGATATCTTCCTGAGAATCCAGTTCTGGCCTGGTGACTCCAACGTCGCCTTGAAGAGCTTGCGAGTAAGGGATGTCGCCCCAGATGTCTGTGGTCATTGCCCACATGTAAGCCTGAACGATCTTGGCAACACCAACGTAGTTGTTAGCGCCTGTCTCAGTGCCCTTTTCGATAATCTGCCTGCACTGGATAAGACCACCGTTCCATATCTCGCCGGTCCACTGGTTTCCGAAGTCACCGCCTGTGAGCACGTATGTGTCGTAGTTGGCGGGGCTGCCGCCAGCGCCGTAAAGGTAATCCGACACAGTCGCGCCGAAACGGTTCAACTCGTTGGCATTCGCGAATCCAGCAGAAACAAGTGCCGAGGGCAACAGTGTATTCAGAGGAACATCCTCAGGGCTGTTTGGCGATTTATTTACGTCGAGAAAGTCTGCGCAACCGCCCAGTGCAAACACGAGCAGAAGGACAGCACTTACTTTCGATATATTTTTCAATTTCATACTATTCAAAGTTTAGATAATTAGAACACCACTCTCAAGTTCGCCCCGAAGTTCCTGGTATTAGGAGCACCGTTCTGATCGATACCCTGTGTACCTCCACCGTTAGCAGCGCCTTGTGTATTGACCTCAGGATCTGAAGGGCTTCCTGGGGCAAAGAACCAAAGGTTACGTCCGCTAATACCGAGGTTGATCGATGTGATCGGTGTGCCTTGATACCATTTCTTAGGCAGGCCATACGACAGTGAAAGCTCGCGGAACCTGTAAACAGTTGCATCGAAGATGCCTGACTCGCTTCCGAGGCCACCGAGACCGGTTGCACCACCCCAATAAGCTTGTGAGGATATCTGGATGTTGTTCGGACGGAATGTTCCGTCGCCATTGTCGATCACACCGGGCAATATCCGGGGCATCTCCCTGGCGACCGCTGTTTGTTCGAGTGAACCACCTGTGCGAAGGTCGATGTTACCGAAAGACAAAAACTGTCCGCCCTGGCGAGTATCAAATAACGCGGATAAAACAATCCCCTTGTAAGAGAATGTGTTTGTAACACCGAGCAGAAAGTTAGGCTGAGGATTTGCAATGATCTTTCCCCCTGTCGCTGCAACATAAGCGCCCGTATTGGGGTTAACCAGCAGATCGCCGTTATCATTGCGCGTCATTGCGCTGCCTACGACAACACCGAAAGGCTGACCTTCCCAAAGTGAGGGGATCATGCCGACAAAGTTACTGTTACCGGGAATCGCACTGTTTTCGTTCTCGATATCATCGGGAGTAAGTTGAACAACTTTGTTACGGATGCGGGTGTAGTTCGCAGAGATATCCCATGAGAAATCACCAATCCTTAATACCTGTGCATTTAATACCGCTTCTATACCTTTGTTGGTCATCAAACCGATATTGGTTGTCTGGGTCGCGAACCCTGAAGTGTAAGATACCGCTACGTTGAAGATCTGGTTTTCAGACCTTGTGTAGAAGTAGCCGAGGTCCAGGTTGATCCTGTTCTTAAACAAGCCGACCACCACTGCTCCGTCATACGATTTCACAAATTCCGGTGTCAGGTTCTGATTGCCTATACGTGTGCTGGGGGTGAACCCGATCTGGCTTCCACCGATGGCAATCGGGAAGGAAACAGAAGCAACGTTGTTACCATAGCCGGAAGATACATACAAGCTGTTCAGCAAATATGTGCTGGCGTCCTTACCAACCTTTGCTGCCGATGCACGGAGCTTCAGGCTTGAGAGGATGTCGCTTTGTATCCCAAGAGCGTCTGACAATACAACGCTAGCAGATACCGCAGGGTAGAAATACAGGTTGTTGGCAGCGGGCAGCGTCGAAGACTGGTCACCACGAGCTGTCATTTCGAGGAATGCCCAGTTCTTGTAAGACACACTCAACTGACCGTAGTAACCGATCAGACGGCGAAGGCTCTTCGATTCACCGGATGAAGTGAACACACTGGTGTTGCTCACGTTGGTGAAGAAAGGAATCGCCATTGTTTGTCCGTCTACGTAAGCGTTCTGAGTCTGGCGCTGGTTGATGTTATGGCCAAGGAGCAGGTTTGCATTGAAGCCTTCGATGAACAGGTTGTCCTTCGAAGCGTTGATCATAAGGTCACCGTTAAATTCAGAAGCATAGTAGATATCTTCTGTGATACGACCTGTTGCATTACGGTTTGAGCCGATCTGGTAAACGATCTTACGGCGGTCGTTGTATACGTCGCCTGTTACACGATAGGTAACATTCAACCAGTCAGTAATGTTGTATGCAGCTTTAACGAAACCGAAGACACGGTCCAGGTTCGAAGTAGATACTTCATTCTTGGTGCTCCACAGCGGGTGGTTTTGTGTTGTACTGAGGAAGAGACTCTTGCCGTTCGCATCTTCGAAAGGCATTCCGAGAAGGTCGTAGCTGCGAGGGATGCGGGTCATCTGGCCCAAAGCGCTACCACCGTTACCCTGAGGATTGGCTACTTGTTTTGTGTGCACGTAAGTCATCGACGAGGCCAATGAGAAGCCGCTCTTCATTTTGCTGCTTCCGCCAAACTGGAAACTGTTACGATCGAAGCTAGAATTGGGAACGATACCATCGGTCAGCGAGGAATTTACAGACAACGAAACGTTGTTATCTGCATTACCCGACATGATGCTCACGCCATTGCTAAGCACTCTGCCGGTCTTGAAGAAATCCTGCACGTTGTCGGGGTAGGCCTGGTAAGGAACAGTGTTGCCCTGAAGGGTCTGAACTGTTTCCGGACCGCCGTCGAACGCGGGTCCCCATGAGTTGGTAGAGTTGTTAATGAAGTCGTTGTTGGTGCCCTGTCCGTACTGATTCTGGAACTTAGGCAAACCGTAAGCGTTCTGAGTCGTGACAGATGAAGTCAATGTAACTTCAGTTTTCCCGTTCAGGCGTTTCCCCGACTTGGTTGTGATAACGATAGCGCCTGCGCCAGCACGCGATCCGTAAAGGGCCGCAGCAGCAGGTCCTTTCAGAATGTTGATACTTTCGATGTTTTCAGGAGCAATGTCATTCAGACGGTTGGTAGGCTGACTCGTGAACACGCTTGTACCGCCGTCAACGCTGTTGTTGAAGATGATACCGTCAACCACGATCAAGGGCTGGTTGCTTGTGTTACCGAATGAGGTTACACCGCGGATCATGATGCTCGTACTTGCACCGGCAGCGCCAGATGCACCCACAATGTTCACGCCGGCTACTTTACCCTGAAGTGTGTTCAACACGTTGATTTCAGAGCGCTGGGACAGCTGGTTTCCCTGAACGTTTTGGTTGGCATACCCGATCGCTTTCTGATCCTTCTCGATAGCCTGGCCAGTCACGACGATCTCGGAAAGTTGAGTTACATCCGAAGTCATCGATACATCCACGATGTTACGCTCACCAACTGCGATCTCTTGTGTCAGCAGACCAATAAATGAGAACGTAAGGGTGGGGTTTGTGGTCGATAGCGACAGTTTGTAGTTACCATCGGCATCTGTAACCGTACCGTTGCTGGTCCCTTTGACCACAACATTCACGCCCGGCAAGCCACTTCCATCATCCGCTGAAGTGATCCTGCCTGAGACGGTGCGATCTTGTGCAAAGGCAAGCCCGGCCGTAAGGGCCAGCAATACCGTAAGCACACTTCGCCACTGTAAAATTTTCCGCATAGGAATGGGGGTTATGTTAAAATGTGTTTGAAAGAACCGGTAAACTACTTAAGAAAATCAATGTGTCCAAGATCGACTAACACCCTTTGTACGACGTTTAACAAGCCAAAAATCCCGTATTTAGGGTGATAGGAGGCATAAACGGGCTAAAAAACGTCTAACTTGCGTGAACTAGGCTGATAATGCCGGGGGATTTGTGTAACCAAAAGGGCCACCCTGGATCGGGCAGCCCTTAATTGTATAACCCTAAAGGGGTACGTTAGTTCGGTTCAATCAACAGGTTGGCATTCCTTTCTGAAATAGGGATCGGCCATACCCATCCTACATCTGTAGGGACAACGGCACCAACCGAGCCTTTTCCGGGGAATGTACCCTGGAGGCGCATGATATCCTGGTTACGGAGACCTTCACCCAGGAATTCGATCCTTCTCTCCACCATGATGTTATCTATCAGCGTAGTCGCATCCGCGGGAACACGAAGACCTGCAACACCGGTCGACCTTGTACGCACGGCGTTCAGCAGATCAACAGACCTCGCCGTAACACCCGTGGTACGCGCCAAAGCCTCAGACAAGTTCAGCAGTACTTCCGACCAACGGATAACAGGAGCTTTGTCGAGGTATGGTGTGCCACTGGGATATTTGCCCAGGTAGCGCTCTGTGCCTGCTGTATAAGTCAGCGTCGCTCTGCGGGGATCGGTAGGAAGCAGGTTAACATTGTCAGCTATAATACTGCCGGCGCCCTGGTTCAGGGAGAACTCACCGCCACCTGTGGTACCCGAAGCTCCGCTCGTAGCCCTGTAGTAGAAACCAAGCTGGTTCTGGCCGCCGGGTGGGTTCTGTGCACTGAAAGGCATCGAGAAAATGCTCTCGGTAGTTTCCTGCGGCACAGCAAACACGTCGGCGATGTTAGCCTGGAGTGCGTGAGCAACACGGACTTTCGCGGTGAAAGGACCAGTGGCAGGCACAAGCTTGTCGGCTTCCGTGATCACGTTCGCATAGTCGCCTTTTGTCAGGTAGACACGTGTCTTGAACGCAATCGCTGTGTTCTTGTGAGCACGTGTGATACGAGTCAGCGCATCTGCGTATGTGTCGGGGAGGTTTGCTTCAGCAAAATCCAGGTCCTGAATAATCTGCGCGTAAACTTCGGCAACAGACGCTCTTGCGAGATCATTGTTGGCCGTGCCTACTTCGCCCTGCAAACGCAACGGAAGACCAGGCCTGCTTCCGGCGCCATCCACAAACGGACGTGCATAGAATTGAAGCAGGTAGTGATACGACACAGCTCTCAGGAACCTTGCCTCCGCGATGTACCGTGGTGCGGTAGCAGTCGCGAAATCAGCAGCAAATGTGGGAGGAGTGAACTTCTCCGCGTTTGCTTCCATCCCATCGATGAACACGTTTATCTGGTTGATCGCCTGGTAAGCGAACGTCCACAAGTTGATCACATCGTTCTGTGATGCCTCGTTAACCGTTTGCTGCCAAACGAGATACGCCGTAACACCATTGGTGGTCCGGTTGAGGAAATCATTCGCGCGCACGTCGCCATAGATCATGACACGACCGCCGAGGAAGTTACCATTCTTCACGGACGTGTACAAGTTGTTCACCTGGAGTGCAATCCGATCGGGTGTGTCGAACGCGACCACATCGGAGATCCTGTCCTTGGGCACCGGATCGAGCAGCTCTGTTTTGCAGGAGAATACTCCCGTCGCCAGAACAGCTGCGAACACGAATGCCGATGCTTTACTCTTTATTCTTATATTTTTCATATTCGTTGTCATCTTTTAGAAGGCCAAACTCAAACCGAAAGTGTACGTTCTTGCCTGACCAACAGAGTTTCTGTCTACACCGGCGCCTGTGGGGCTGTTACCGTTCGCCTGGTTCTCAGGGTCGATACCGGAGTACTTGGTGATAACGAATCCATTCTGAATAGATCCATATACACGCAGGTTGGTGAGGCTAACTTTTTCGAGTATCGATTTAGGGAAAGTGTAACCTAACGATACGTTACGTAATCTCACGAAATCGCCCTTCTCGATGTTTTCAGAGATCACGAGAGCCGAACCGTTCGATACGTTATCGCCATAGACCACGCGGGGAAGCTTGCCCTGAGGGTTCTCGGGAGTCCACCGGTCGAGGATATCGAGGTGGTTGTTCCAGAAACGCTGGTCGCGCAGACCTGCCTTCGTACCATTGTAGATGTAGTTACCACCTGAATACTGGAAGAACACGCCAAAGTCGATACTCTTATAAGTGAACGTGTTGTCGAAACCACCGAAGTAAGTCGGGAGCGCCGGTCCATAAAACTGTCCGTCAGCGATTTGGCTGGGAGCAGTGGCGGCAGTGCCATCCAGGTTGGTCCAACCCGAACCCTGGCCCTGGTGATCGTATTGTACAATCGATCCATCCGCTTTCTCGAACATGCGACGGCCGTTGGCCTCGTTGATACCAATCGTAGGCACCGCGAGGAACGTACCGATCGATCTTCCAACTGTCGTATAGTTAACAGTTTCCAGGCCGAGTGTAGTATTCCCAATGCGTGCCTGGTCGGTGTTAAGCGATAGGACCTCATTCTTCAGTGTGGTAAAGTTGAGGTTGGTTGTCCAACGGAAGTTCGGCGTAGTGATCGCGTTGAACTTTATGCTGAATTCGATACCGGTGTTCTTCATGCTTCCTACGTTAGCAGGAATGGTGTTGATCAACGCGGGGTTCGGCACGTTAGGAATACCCTTCGAAGGTGCCTGGGGCACATCGAGAATAAGACCATCTACAACCGTTTTGTACCATGTGAATTCACCCTGGATCCTGTCATTGAGGATACCATACATAAAACCAACGTCCGTCTTCTTTGAAGTCTCCCATGTGAGCAGGCTGTTACCGGCCTGTGCATATCCGAGTGTCGCAAGGTTGCCATACAAACCACCCCCATAAAGCTGCATCGAGGCGAAGTCATTTATGCCCTGGCTGTTACCCACCTCACCATAGCTGGCCTTCAATTTCATGAAGCTCACTTTGTTAAGGAATGAATCTTTCCAGAATGATTCTTCAGAGATCGTATACCCGAGAGCTCCACCATAGAAAGTACCCCACTTGTCTTCACCCCATGCCGAATATCCGTCTTGACGAACATTGAACGATGCGAAATACTTCTTGTTGAAGTCGTAGTTGATACGGCTGAAATACGACAAGAGATAATTTTCGCCCTGGAAGTTGCTGTTTACAGCGATGTTGGTGTAGTTACCCTGGAATGACCTGTAGAAAAGGTCGCCGACTGCAGTTCTTGCTGCACCCCAGCGGTTTGTAACAGTGTACTGTTGCTCGCCACCAAGGAGGATTGAGAAGCTGTGCTTATCGACCACCTTGTCGTATTGCAATGTATTCTGCCAGTTCCAGCGCTTGTTGGTACGGAAAACGTTTGTAGCCGAACCACCTGTCGCGAAACCGTCGCCTGCAAGAGGTGTCTGGTAAGCGATGTCCTCGAATGTAACGTTGTTGATACCGAACATGGTGCGGGCATTCAATCCCTTGATGATCTCCCAGTTGGCATAAACTGCACCTTGTATCTGGTTGCTTTCTGACGTGAATTTGTTCTCAGCCAGAATGATGTCGGGGTTATAGTAACCCGTTACCAGGGGAGCAGGAGTCAATGGATTCGAAGTCGGGTTCAGGTTAGCACCTGCGCCGAGGCCAGCGCCATTGAGGTTGTAGTTACCGTCGGGGAGGAAAGCTCCTACGTTAGGAGGCAACACCAGTGGCAAACGTCCCAAACCGGCGGTTGCAAAAGCAGCTCCGGGAAGCGAGCCAGTGCTGGGCGCTTCGTTGTAAGTGTTTGAATAGCTGAAGTTGGTTCCTATCGTAATGTTCCTGGTCAGTTTCTGATCGAGGTTCAACCTGGCAGAAGTACGATCGAAGTCGTTCTTCTTCAACATACCTGACTGTGCCGTGTAGCCTACGGATATATAGTAATTAGTCTTATCGGTTGCTCCCGACACGCCGAGGCTGTTCGAATGCGAGAAGCCGGTCCTGTAAATATGGTCGTACCAATCGGTATCGATCACGTTTCCGTCGGCGTCTAAAGAAGGCTTGAAGCTTCCTTCGATCGCAGTTCCGGTCACGGGAGGAGTTCTTCTTCCTGCGTTCGCGTTCAGGTTAGTGATGCCTTCGTTCTTCATCATCATATATTGCTCGGCGTTCAGCACGTCGAACAAACGGAAGGCTTCGGTAGCGCCTACCCACGAGTCGAGGGTAACTTTGGTCTTACCTTGTGCGCCTTTCTTGGTAGTGATGAGGATAACACCGTTCGCGGCACGTGAACCGTAGATCGCAGAAGCTGAAGCATCTTTCAATACCTCCACGCTTTCGATATCAGAAGGATTCAGGTTGGCAAGCGGGTTGTTCGGAGCGTTGTTCGCCGAGTTGTCCTGGGTATAAGTCGGTATACCGTCGATGACGATCAGGGGGAACGAGCTCAAGCTGATGGAGCTTACACCGCGGATACGGATAACAGGAGGGTTGTTCATAACACCATTAGGGATGGAGATATTCACACCCGCTGCACGTCCGCCGAGCGCCTGTTCGAAACTTTGCACGGGCAGGCTGGCAATTTCCTTACCGCTTACCGTTGCAATAGATCCGCTCAGGTCACGCTTCGACTGCGTACCATAGCCAACGACGACAACTTCACTGAGTTGAGTGACGTCTGCCCGCATGTTGATGTCGACAATAGTACGTTCACCGATGGCAAGCTCTTCAGTGGTCAAGCCAATGAACGAGAATACCAAAGTACCGCCGGAGGCGGGAACAGAAAGACGATAGTTACCGTCGGCATCAGTAGTGGTTCCGTTTGTTGTTCCTTTTACAACAACGTTTACACCTGGTACCGCGGTCCCGTCTTCTGCCGACGTGACTTTACCAGTCACGAAACGATCCTGTGCAAATGCCACTCCCGCCACAAGGGCGAGAAGTGTTATCAACACATTCTTTAATCGTAAAATTTTCCGCATAGGTTTAGGGATTATTTAAAATTTAGGTTTGAAAGAGCAACAAATTAAGAGGAAAACCTTGATGCTGCAATAACAGCTAGTACGGCTAGCACTATAAGACAACGCAAAAAAATACCTCATAATACGTTATTGTGATACTAAACTCGCGTGACAGGTCTCGATTTCACCCCTTCAAACGGGGTAATAAACCTGGGTGAGATTAGAAAGGATTTAGTAACGAAAGAGATTAAATCAAGAGCAATTTTCAGCAAGCGGCTACTCTACGATCCTGAATTCGATCCTGCGGTTAATCTGGCGGTTTGTCTCCGAGTCATTGGGCTTAAGCGGGCGCTTAGCTCCATAGCCAACTTCTTTTAGTCTCTTTATCTCCACACTTTTGCTGACAAGGTAATCGCGAACAGCCTTCGCTCTCTTCTGCGATAGCTGCTGATTGTATGCATCCGCACCCTGGTCGTCGGTGTGACCGCCGATTTCCACACGAATGGCGGGATGATCTTTTAAAAACCTGCTGATCTTATCGAGCTCCGTAACCGATTTATCGCTGAGGTCGGCCTTATCGGTGTCGAAGAATATGTTATTGAGTACCACCGTAGCCCCGGTGCTTGCCTTGTCGAGATCGACGTCGATCACAAGAGGTTCAAGGTTTGTACCTACCTCGTAATTGAAGTTGAGGCTTTTGAACAGGTAGCCCGCTGAGTTCACATACAAGCCGTAGTCTGCGCCCTGCGTGAGAACGATCAGGTAGTTGCCCGTCAGAGAATCCGAATTCACGTAAGACACGAGCTCATTCTTCGCCAGCTCGTACAACTCTACCTGCGCCTGCAGAGGTTGTCGCGTTACGCGATCTCTTACAATTCCTTTCACGGTATTGCTGGTGTACTTCATCCGGTACTCTTCCGGAATGGTGAACTCATAGATCTTCGAATCATTCTGGCTGGTAAGCCCTTCGTGAGAATAGTAGCCGCGCTCGCCGTTGGCGGTGATCACAAGAGAATACTGCTCCTGGTAATTGTTGATCGGATACCCGAAGTTTATCGGCTTCGACCAGGTGCTGTCGGCCAGGTCGCTCCAAAAGATATCGTAACCGCCGAAGCCAGGCCTGCCATTGGTAGCAAAGAACAGAGTGCGGCCGTTGGCGTGAATGAACGGCGACCGTTCGTCATACGGAGTGTTGACGTCAGGGCCGAGATTGACAGCCTTCCCCCATACACCTGGAGCGCTCTGAACTGAAACATAGATGTCACCCCTGCCGATACCACCTCTTCTGTCGGAAACAAAATACAACACTCGTCCATCGGCCGAGAGCGACGGCTGCGACTCCCATGCGGGAGAGTTCACTTGCTGGCCTATGTTTTTCGGGATCGACCAGGTATCGCCGGTCTTACGGCTCTCGAACAGATCGCAACGTCCGTTCATGCCGACGCACGAAGTGAATATCAACTGACGGCCGTCGGCGGAAATGGTACAGGTACCCTCGTTGTAACGGGTGTTGATCTTCGGTGAGATGGATTGAGGGGCGGTCCATTTGCCATCCTTGTCCTTTGTGCTGATCACCATGTCTTCATCGTACTCGTCGGTGACGCCGAGCCTGCGTGTGTATATGAGCTGTTGTTCGTCGGCGGTAAGCACGGGGAAATATTGCTGGACGAATGCATTCACTGTATCGGAAAGACTTCGGGGGTTGAACCTGCTCTCATTGCGGATATTCTGAATACTGAATTCAGCGCACGCTTTCCACAACCTGACCTGATCGATCCGTTGCCTGTTGATCACCTCGTTCTGTAAGTACTGTTCGGCGTAGCCGTTGGCGATCCGGTAATCGCCGCGCTGCATGGCGTTTTCCACCAGTTCCACCCAGAACACTTTCTGCCACCGCAGCTCGGGAGTGACGCGGAGCCCGTTCTCGAAATACTCGTGTGCTTTATCGAACTCGTTCATGGACTTGTAGCAATACCCGGCGCGCAGGTATGCTTCGAAGAAATTCTCGTCTTTTTCGATCGCCTGGTTGAGAAGATCGAGGGCTTCAGGATATTGAAACCGAACCCGGTAATTGTCGGCTTCAGTATACAACTCAATGGCCTTTTTGTTCTTCGTACTGAGAATGCCTTGACCGAAGGCAGATGTTACCACGAGACAAAGTCCAAAAAACACTACCCGGATCAACAAATTCATTTCTAAAACTAACGAATATTTGAAACTTCCGACTCCTGGCCCTCTTCACGCAGCATGGCGTTGATGATCTTGAAATGACTAAACCGGGTGAGATCGTGGGGCGTAATTCTTTGTTCAGAGATCCGCTCCGTTTCCAAAAGGTATTGTCTCATGGTCCCGTTCAACAAATATGAATTGGGTGTCACCCATTGGTCGCCTTTACGAAAAATAATATTGGCGTAGGAAGTATCCGTTACAACACCATTTTTAACGATCAGGACGTCGTCACAACTGTCCCGAAGAGCAAACAAGGAGTCGAGCTCTTTTCGATCCTCGTATTTGCGGTCATACATTATTTTGTCATCCACTACCAGCTTCAACGACCGGACAGGGCGGATGGTATAGAGTTCTGTTGCCACCGAGGCCATCGTGAGGCTGTATACCACGCGCACCTTATATATATTGTCGGCAGCCCCGATCGGAGGGGTGGAAACTTCGGAAAAGAGCGCGTCGGCGTCCCATTGGGGCTGACCGCCCAGCGAAGCCAGGATCCGCTTCCTGTGGCGTTCGATATTCTGAAACTTACCGCCGGAAAACCTTATGGTTTCAATGAATCGGGACATATATCTTATCCTGCACCTCCTTGTACTCAGAAATTACGTCGCTTTGAGTGGTAATGCCTCCTCCACTCCTATAATATAGGTGTCCGTCCTCTTGTTCAATAAAACGGATCATGACGCCCGTATCCAGCGTCTGGCCATCGAAAAAACCACAAATACCCGTGTAGTAGCCCCTTTCCTCCCCTTCGGCCTGCCGGATGACCCCCAGCGTCCTCTCTTTCGGGGCTCCGCTGACGGATCCGGCCGGCAGTAGTGAAAGGAACGCGCCCGCAGGATCGTTCGAAAATTCCCCGAGAAGCGTGCCCCGGATCTCGGAGCTCACTTGCAATAGCTCTTTGTCCCTGGTCCTGATGCGGTCGATATACCGGAACCGCGTCACCTGCACATCTTTGGCAATCATGCTCAGGTCGTTGCGAATAAGATCGACGATTGTCACATGTTCGGCCATCTCTTTTTGGTTCGCGAGAATGATGGTCTCTGCATTAGGTAACGATGCATCGATGGTTCCTTTCATTGGATAAGAAAAGATCACTCCATCATGGATCTTTATGAATGTTTCCGGAGAGAAGACAAGGAAAGAGTCTTTCAACCAAAGCTTGTATTTGGCTTTGCTGATATCGAACAGTTGACGAAGGCTGAGATCGCTGTCGATCTTTGTTTTTATCGTAAGATTGGTGAGAAACGAATCGCCATAGAGGAGGCGATCCATTACCAGGTTGAATTTTATTTTGTAGTCTTCGAGCGCGATGGGGTGGGGATTGATACTGGCATTACCCGTTTTACTCATGCCGTTAAAATCGAAAAGGAGCTCGCCGGTATCGACGTCAGAAACCTTCCATATTCGTAGTTTTTTCATTTCGAAATCTATAATAAACACAAATGGCTCTTTCGAAGCCATGTATCCGTTCATTGTAGACTTGAAATCCGCAATATTCATCTGGGTGGCGCGCAACGCCGACAAAATCCCGGTCAGGGGATATTCATGTACTTATGAACCTGCAAGGATATCTGCCACCTTGGGTTTTGCTTCACAAACGCTATAATAAGCGGCAGCATCTCCTTCTCCTTCGACCATTCCGGCTGAAGAAACAGTTTGCATTCATTGTTAACAGCCGCGGCGTGTTGTTCGGCCCACTCGAAATCACTCTTATTATACACGATCACTTTAAGCTCATGAGCCATCGCGGCCACCGAAGGAAGCGGGGCCTTGAACTTCTTCGGAGAAAAACAGATCCAGTCCCATTCGCCCGTCAGCTCGTAAACACCGGATGTTTCGATATGAGTACGGATACCCGACTGATGTAATGCGGATGTAAGATCCTTCAGGTCGTGCATGGCGGGCTCGCCGCCGGTGATTACGGCTATCAGACTTTTGGCATCGACCGGATAACGGGCCATCGTGCTCACATCCACAAGGGGGTGGGCATTGACATTCCACGATTCCTTCACATCACACCAAACACATCCGACTTCGCAACCGCCTAATCTTATAAAGTAAGCAGCAGAACCCTGGTGATATCCTTCACCCTGGATGGTGTAGAAGTGTTCCATTAAAGGTAATGTGCTCATGACTTCCTGTTTTCTTTGCGAAGTGTGATGTGCGGAGTGCGGTGAGGATTCATCTGCCCGGTGTTCCATTCCATATGGAGTTCAGTCGTCGGAATATCGAACACCGAACATCGAACACCGAATGATGAAGTAGTATCGTGTTCACATTCGAACATCCGGTTTCATCGCACCTCGCACATAGCACTTCGCACAATTTATGGGTGACGCAACTCCGTAGCACGGAGTGTATTCAACAAAAGGGAAGCGATTGTCATGGGGCCGACGCCACCAGGAACGGGCGTGATGTAAGATGCCTTTGCGGCCACAGGCGCGAAATCGACGTCGCCCTTGATCGCGTAGCCGTTCTTGAACTCGGACCCTTCGACGCGTGTCGTTCCCACGTCGATCACCACGGCGCCTTTTTTCACCATGTCTTCGGTAATGAGACCGGGTTTGCCAACCGCAGAAATAAGGATGTCGGCTTTAACTGTGAAAGACTTGAGATCCTCGGTATACTTATGACAGATCGTAACAGTGGCGAGGCCCTGCTCCACGAGCATCATGCTGAGCGGCGCGCCGGCCAGGCGACTCGCGCCGACGACAACACAATTCTTTCCCTGCGTTTCGATGTTGTAACGTTTCAATAGCTCCATTATACCAAAGGGCGTAGCGGGAAGAAGCAACGGCTGTTTCGAAACAATGCTCCCGAAGTTCCTGTTCGTGAAACCATCGACATCCTTATCCGGACGAATTTTTTCTGTTATTTTTTCAACTGAAATTCCCTGCGGCAACGGAAGTTGAACGATAAAGCCATCGACATCCTCATCCCTGTTCACCTGGTCGATATGTTTCATCAGCTTGTCTTCCTTGATCGTAGACGAGAAACGAAGCATGGAATAATTAAACCCGACTTCCCTGCATGCCTTGACCTTATTGTCTACATACGTTTGGCTTGCGCCGTCGTCGCCAACGAGGATGATGGCGAGATGCGGAACTTTTTTACCCTGCGTCTTGCGTTCCTGCACACGCGCGCTGATCTCGGCCTTGATCTCGCTGGAGATCTTTCTGCCGTCGATTACCGTGTATGTTGTTGATACTGGTATTTCCATTGTGCCTTATTCAATCTTCAGCACTGCCATGAATGCTTCCTGCGGGATTTCGACATTCCCCACTTGCCGCATGCGCTTCTTACCCTTTTTCTGCTTGTCCAGCAGCTTACGTTTACGCGAGATATCGCCACCATAACATTTTGCAAGCACGTTCTTCTTGATGGCGCTTAACGTTTCACGAGCTACGATCTTCTGACCTATCGCCGCCTGGATCGCTACTTCGAACATGTGACGTGGTATGAGCTCCTTCAGCTTCTCACACAACTTGCGTCCCCATTCTGCCGCCTTATTGCGGTGAACGATTGCCGATAGTGCATCTATCTTTTCATAGTTCAATTGCACATCGAGCTTTACCATGTCGCTTTCGCGCGAATCGATGAGGTGATAATCGAGCGAAGCATAGCCCTTCGAAATCGACTTGAGCTTATCGTAAAAGTCAAACACGATCTCGGCCAGCGGCATCTCGAATGAAAGCTCCACCCGGTCCGTCGTGAGATAATTCTGGTTGATGATGAGACCACGCCTGTCCATACACAGTCCCATCACGGCCCCGATAAAGTCGGCCTTGGTGATTATCTGTGCACGGATAAACGGTTCAAGAATGTAATCGATCGTAGTAGGATCGGGCATCTCCGACGGCGCATTGATGAATATCATCTTACCGTTGGTGAGCTTTGCCTGGAACTGTACCGAAGGCACCGTTGTGATCACGGTCATATTGAACTCCCTTTCGAGACGTTCCTGTATGATCTCCAGGTGCAACAAACCGAGGAACCCGCAACGGAAGCCGAAGCCTAACGCAGCTGAAGATTCCGGCTCCCACACAAGTGAAGCATCGTTGAGCTGAAGTTTTTCCATCGAAGCGCGAAGCTCTTCGAACTCCGAAGTTTCGACAGGATAAATACCGGCAAAAACCATGGGCTTCACGTTCTCGAAACCTTTGATTGGCGGTGTACCGGGATATTCGGCAAGTGTAATGGTGTCACCCACTTTAACTTCCCGGGCAACTTTGATCCCTGAAATGAGATAACCCACATTACCGGTGCCTATCTCTTTGCGCGGATGCTTATCGAGCTTCAGAACACCGATCTCGTCGGCGTTGTAAGTCTGGCCTGTGTTTACAAACTGTACTTTATCGTTGGTGCGAATGACGCCGTTAAAAACGCGGAAGTAAACTTCGATGCCACGGAACGAGTTGAAGACGGAGTCGAAGATCATTGCCTGCAGCGGCGCTTTCGGATTGCCTTTGGGCGCCGGAACCTTCTCTATCACAGCAGTGAGTATCTCCAGGATACCGATGCCTTCTTTCGCGCTCGCGCGGATAACGGCGTCGCGGCTACAGCCGATGAGCTCAACGATCTGATCGGTAACTTCTTCAGGCATCGCCGCCGGAAGGTCGATCTTGTTCATTACCGGAATGATCTCCAGGTTGTGCTCCAGTGCCAGGTAAAGGTTCGAGATGGTCTGCGCCTGGATACCCTGGGCGGCATCGACAATGAGCAAAGCGCCCTCGCATGCTGCGATTGCTCTCGAAACCTCGTAAGAAAAATCTACGTGCCCGGGAGTGTCGATCAGGTTCAGGGTATATTCCACACCCTTGTACTTGTAGTTCATCTGGATCGCATGGGCCTTGATGGTAATGCCCTTTTCGCGTTCCAGGTCCATATTATCGAGCACCTGCGCCTGCATTTGGCGGTCGGTGAGTGTGCCGGTCGCTTCGAGGAGCCGGTCTGCCAAGGTGCTTTTACCGTGGTCAATATGCGCTATGATGCAAAAATTGCGTATGTGGTCCATTCCCGTCATTTCTCGGCTGAAAATAAAGCGCAAAAATAGCCAAAAAAATGACGGTCGGGCCCGAATGAATTACTCATTCTTATACACCACCCCGTCTTTCATGACAAACGTCACCTTCTCCATGGTCTTGATGTTATTCACCGGATTCTCGTCGACCGCCACAATGTCGGCGAGCTTACCGCCCTCGAGCGAACCGATCTTGTCGCCCATACCGAGGATATTGGCATTTACCTGCATGGCGGCCAAAAGCGCTTCGATGGCAGGCATTCCACCTTCGACCATATAGCCGAACTCGCGGGCATTTTGACCATGGGGGAACACACCTGCGTCGGTTCCGAAGGCGATCTTTAAACCTTTCTTATAAGCCTTACCGAAATTTTCCTGGATCTTCGATCCGATCTCCAACGCTTTGGGCACAACCAGGGGATGATAATACCCTTTGATCTTTGCATACTCGGCTGCCGAACGTCCTGCGATGATGGTGGCCACGTGGTAAGTACCTTTTTGCTTCATGAGGTCCATTACTTCATCGGTCATCAACGTCCCGTGTTCGATGGTCGTAATGCCGGCGAGTACTGCACGTTTCATTCCTTCTGCGCCGTGAGCATGCGCAGCCGTGTGAAGTCCGTAGTCTTTCGCCGTTTCAACAATTGCGTTCACTTCTTCCTGGGTGAACTGGGGACCACTTCCATCTTTGGCGACACTGAGAACTCCGCCGGTTGCCGTGATCTTGATGAAATCCGCACCGTCTTTATATCGTTGCCTTACAGCCTTGCGTGCATCGTCGGGTCCATTGATCACGCCGTCCTTCGGGCCTGGATCTCCCATCAGGTCTCTCTTCGATCCGTTTGTGGGGTCGGCATGACCTCCGGTGGTAGCGAGACTCTTTCCGGCGGTGAATATTCTTGGCCCGACTACGATACCTGCGTTGACCGCATTTCTCAGTGAGATGTTTACGCCCGATCCTCCGCAATCCCGAACGGTGGTGAATCCAGCCATCAAATTTTTCCTTGCATACACGGTGGAATTAAATGCGATATCAGCTTCGTTCAATGTGAATTTCTTTAACAACGAATTACTGCTTGTCTCACTTTCAAGATGAACGTGCAGGTCGATGAGTCCCGGCATCACCGTTTTCTTGCTCAGATCGATCAACTTGTCATTTTTCCCGGGCGCTGTAAAACCTTTATTAACAGAAACGATCCTGTTGCTGTCTACAACAATAGTGACTTGTGTCTGGAGTTGTTTGGTCTTCCCGTCGATCAGAGTTCCGCAATGGATGAGTGAGCGTTGCGCGAAACTAAAATTCACACAGAGCGCCAGGAGGGCAACGAGTATTTTCTTCATAGAGAGGTCAGGTTATGGACTGGTGAATGTAATTCGAAACAGCAGTGCCGATCAAGACCTGCCGAGATATTTGGCTGTTAATTTCTTCAAATCTTCTTTTTCGTTGGGTCCCATGACCGACTTCACGTGGAGCATGAGGTCGAACATCACGGCTTCGTTGTAACCGAGCCGGGCGGCCACCTTGGAACAATAGCGGATCTCGTCCTGGTACAATCGTTCGTCGATCTTCATGAGCTGAACGAGGCTGAAGAGATAATTGAATTTCTCATCGATGGTAAGATCATCCGGAACGATCACATCGTGGTCTGTTGTGAAAAGCGGGCGGATACTTTCGGCGGTCAGTCCATTGGCAGACCCGATGTTGTAGATATACTTCTCTTCCTTTTCGCCGACGGCCCCGTCGATTCGGGCGAGATTAATGAGCAGCTTCAGCTTGTTAAGGGCCATTGATCGGAACGATGTTACCTACGGTCTAAAATAGGTGTAAATCGATTACCTTACAACTAATGAATTTCCTGGCGCACCTATATTTATCCGGCGACGAACCCAAGGTGACGGTTGGTAATTTCATCGGGGATTTTGTGAAGGGCCGCAACCTTGCAGACCGGTTTGAACCGCTGGTGGTTCGCGGTATCGAGCTCCACCGTGCTATCGATCATTTTACCGACACCCATAAGATCGTTCAGCAAAGCAAGAAAAGACTTGCGGGAAAGTATCGTCATTATGCCGGTGTGATCGTCGACGTGTTCTACGACCATTTTCTTTCCAGCCTATGGAGTGAATACCATCCTATGTCTCTTGCGGATTTTGCACAGAAAGTATACAAACTTCTTAACGACCACGACGCCATCCTGCCCGAAGAGGTAAAACGAATGCTACCGTACATGATCCGGGGCAACTGGTTGGTGGAGTATTCAAAAGTAGAAGGAGTTCACCAGGCTTTGAGCGGGATCGCGTCGCGTACACCGTATGTCTCGAATATGGAGAAAGCATCTGCCGACCTGGAAGAACACTACGAGAGATTTGCGGAAGATTTTACAGCGTTCTTTCCGCAGCTGAGGGACTTCGCAATAGAGTATCTGCAATCGCGGAATAAGCTCACAGATCGCAGCTTGCCCCGCACGTGATGCGGGGGATCACGCGGATCAGCAAGTGGATTTAATCCGCGCGATCCAGGAGAGCGCCTATGTGCTCGTAATACGCCTTGATTAGAACGCCCAGCAAGGGCACATAGCAGTACCCAATTAGGTAATTCATAAGGTACTATGCATTCTCCTATGTGCTCTATGTGTTAAATCTATGTGTTAAAAGGTGCGATCCGTGAGAGATTGCATTATCTTTAGAATCCTAAAACCTCTCATGCAAAACGATCCGGAGCTTAGCGGAAAATACCTGGGCACGATCTCCACGGACTTTGTGAAGGTTTCCGACACGTTGAAGGAATCTTCGTATCAGATCCGGAAAGCCGGGTTCGACCTGCCCATTTTTCCGATCTCGCATGACCCTATTCCCATCGGCCAGCTGCTCATCCCCAAAGAGAAGCTAATGCTCGACTGGAACTACTACGCATCCTTCCTCGATGAGTTCGTTCAACGAGAGCTGATCGGCAGTGAGAACTTAGAAAGTTTCAAACAAACGTATAAGGACCCCGATGAATTCTGTTGTCTTTTTGTGGTGGACAAGGCATTCACAAATTTTGTATTTATCCCTTACCCGGTGGATTAACAATGCACAGGCTCGTCACCCAGGCCATTCTTGTTTTCTTCTCATTCACCGCATGCGCCCAAAGGCTGCCGGATAATCTTTTCTTCGAACACATCGCCGTACCGGGAACCATACAGTCGGCAATGACCGAAGACATCTTCCAGGATCCTTACGGAATGCTGTGGGTGGGAAAAGATGCACTCTACCGTTACAACGGCCGCGACTTCAGGAAATACGACATGATCCTCCCCGACTCGGGTTTGTTCAGCACCCGCGAGATCACGCGGATCACCTGGGACGAGACAAGAGAGCGGCTATTGATCGGAACGCGGAACTATGGCATCGTTCAGTACGACTATCGCACCGACCAGCTGAAAAAACTTCCCAGCCGCGACGGTGTTCCGATCATCAGCGACATCCGCGTGAACGGCGGTGAAGTAATGGCAACGTCATTCACCAGCGGTTTCTTCAAGCTCAGGAACGACACTCTCGTCCAGCTCCACAACTTCTCGGAATTTCACAATCCCACCGAAATGGCTGTAGCCGGAAAAGATACCTGGATCGGTTGTGTCAACCAGGTGATCTCGATCCGGGGGAACACCATCCGCAAGAAAATATCGCTGGCCAGCTACAACGAGTACTATCCCAACAGCATACGTTCCAGCGCGCTGATGTTCGACCATCGGGGATATTTATGGATCGGGACCGAACGCGACGGAGTTCTGGTGATCGACACCACCACACTCAAATCTGTAAAAAGACTGTCGCCACAGGATCCTCCTTTCTATAATTCGATCACAAGCATCGTTCAGGATCATGATAAACTGATATGGATCACCACCAAAGGAGGTGGCATTGTCCTGTACAGTCCGGAAACCGACACGTACCGGCAGGTTCATCGCACTGATGCCGACGAAGGATCACTGACGGGCGAGAACATCACCTCCGCTTGCGTGGATGCAGCAGGAATCGTGTGGGTCGGTACCGTCGGCGCCCTTAACAAATACGACAGGAATAAGATCAAATTCCAGCACTACTATCACAATCCAAAGAATCCGAACTCGCTGAGCGATGATAACATCCGCAACATCTACCAGGACGAACAAGGACTGATCTATGTGGCGACTTCGGCGGGATACGTGAATTCGATCGACCAAAAGACGAACACCATCCGGAGCTACCGTCCAAAAATGAAAGACTCGAAAGGGCTGCTTACCCCTCTCGCCATTGTGTCGTACTCTCCGGACATTTTGCTCGTCGGATCGTCGGAGGGTCTGCTCCAATTCGACAAGCGCACTAAATTATTCAGTTGGTTCGAACCTCTCAAAGAGGCCACGAAGGGCTTGCCTGTGCGACAAATCGTGAGACGCGGCAAGGAATTTCTTGTCCTCGTGAGAGGCAAGGTCCTCTCCTACCAGTCGGACACAAAACAGACAATTACTTACGATGACCCCAAAATAAACATCGCCAGCGCCATGACATTCGACAACCAGAACCGGTTGTGGCTCGGTACGCGCGATGGTGTAGTTTACTCCGACCAGCAACGAAAGACATTCAACCTGATCAGGCTGGAGCACGACAAGGACCGGCCCGACAGCTCGTTTTTCCTGGCGTTGTCGATGCAGGCGATCGGCAACAATCTCTGGGTGAACTCATTCAACAACGCCATCTACATCATCGACCTCACGATCGATCCTCCCCGATGGACTGAAAAGATCTCGTCGGCCATCGGGCTTCCCGACAACACCGTGTACGCTTCGTTGCCCGACAACGATGGAAAGGTCTGGATCAGTCACAATAGCGGGCTTTCACGCTACGATGATCAGACACACCAGTTCGTTCACTTCACCGTTTCCGAAGGATTACAGGATGAAGAGTTCAACCGGCTGGCTTTTTTCCGTTCGCAGTCGGGCGAGATCATGCTTGGTGGTATCAACGGTCTGAACGTTTTCAATCCTGCAACCATCAAGCTTCCCGACATGAACCTGTCGGTGCGTATGGTGGACGTAACCTCATATCAAGTAAAGCGATCCGGACAAGGAGAGGTTCATTCACTTATCGGGGGCAACGATAACCTCGAGCTCGCGTTCGACAACAACTCTCTTCAGTTCGGGTTCTTTGTTCCTGACTACCATCAACCCAGTCGTTACCGTACCCGCTATCGCCTGGAGCCCTTCGATGCGTCGTGGACCGATACGGACAAGCTGACCTCGGCTACTTACTCCAACCTGAGCCCTGGCAGCTACACATTCACCGTAAGGGTCATCGGTCCCTCGGGGCAACAAGCCAGCGATACGGTGAACATCATCGTCACTCCACCCTACTGGAAAACCTGGTGGTTCCTGAGCCTGGCGGCCCTTGTGTGTTCATTCTTTGTTTACTCGATCATTCACTCCAGCGTTCAGTCGACCAAAAGAGAAAAGGTCCGTCTCGAGGAACTGCTGAAAGTCCGGACGCGCGAGATTGAACAGTCGCGGGAAGAGCTCGCGAACCTGAACAAGAAGAAGGATCTCATCTTTTCCATTCTGTCTCATGATCTGCGTTCTCCGCTTACAACTCTGAAAGGTTTCCTGGGCCTGCTCATCGACGACGGCGATGCCCTTTCGAAGGCGGAGCTTCAAAAGTATGCAACGAACATCCGAAACTCGGTAACGACGTCGCTCGACCTCATCGATAACACATTGTTCTGGTCGCTTTCACAAACGGGAAATATCCAGTGTGTTCCTACGCCGGTCCAACTGTCACCTGTTTTTGAAAAGATCAAGGGACTGTACCAGCTCACGGCCGAGAAGAAACATCTCACGCTTAATTTTCCGTCCACCAATGGGCTTACGGTGTATGCCGACGAGAACATGATCTATGTCCTGCTTCGCAACCTTGTGTCGAACGCCATCAAGTTCACTCCGGAGATGAATACCATTCGCGTTGACGCATTTGTCAACGGCGACGAGGTGTCGGTGTCGGTAAAAGATTCCGGTATCGGTATGACTTCAGACGAGATCAACAAGATATTCCTCTTCGATAATCCGATGGTGAAGAAGGGTACGTCGAGCGAAAAGGGGACGGGCCTTGGACTAATTCTGTGCAAGAAATTCGTCGAGGCGAATAAAGGCAAGCTGCTGATCGAAAGTCAGGTCGGTGTCGGATCGGTGTTTACAGTCGTGCTGCCGAAAGCCGGTGATTCTTAATGTAAATTAAAAATGTGTCCACCCTTGTGCTTTCAGCGCGATCACATTTCCCCCTTTGGTAATCAGTAAGTTCTGGCTTGCGTCGTTGTGTACATGTCCGATAAAATGAATATCGGCGTGATTCTTCAGTTTCTCGTGATCGGAAGGAGTTATGGTAAACAGCAGCTCGTAATCTTCACCGCCGTTCAAGGCACAGGTTACCGGGTCGAGATTCATCTCCACAGCGGTCTCGTACGTCTGTGAGTCGATCGGCAATTTATCTTCGAAGACTTTCACGCCAACACCCGACTGCAGGCTGAGGTGAAGAAGCTCCGATGCGATCCCGTCGGAAACGTCGATCATCGATGTGGGGATGATATTACTTTCCGCGAGATCATACACGATATCCATCCGTGCCTCGGGTTTCAGCTGGCGTCCGACGAGGTACTCGTATTTTTCCAGGTCGGGCTGCATGTCGGGGTTCGCCAGGAAGACTGCTTTCTCGCGTTCGAGCACCTGCAGTCCCATATAGGCTGCGCCGAGATCGCCGGTAGCACAAATGATGTCGTTGGGCTTCGCTCCTTTCCGGTATGCGATCCGGTCTTTGGCTACGCGGCCGATGATGTTGATAGCGATGGTGAGGCCGGCAGGGGAAGAGGTTGTGTCGCCTCCGACCAGGTCGACGTTGAAACTCTTACATGCCGCATGGATGCCTTCATATAATTCGTCCACGGCTTCGATCGAGAAACGATTGCTCAGGCCGAGACTGATGGTAATTTGCTCCGGCCGGCCATTCATCGCGGCTATGTCGGATACGTTGACAGCAACGGCTTTGTAGCCGAGGTGTTTCAGAGGAACATAAGATAAGTTGAAGTGCGGCCCTTCGATGAGCATGTCCGTCGACATGAGAAGATACTCGCTGCCGATATCAATCACAGCGGCATCGTCGCCAATACCAAGTACCGTTGTGGGGACTTTCAATTCGAATCGTTTCGATATCCTGTCTATAAGCCCAAACTCCCCTATCTTCGAAATCTCTGAACGTTCCATCAATGGTTATTGGTTATTGGATATTGGTTATTTTTTCTCCGCGCACAATTCAATCAACACTCCATTCGCAGTTTTTGGATGGAGAAACGCAATCGATTTATTGTCCGCTCCATCTTTCGGAGTATCGCTTAACAGTTGAAATCCGTCTTTTTTCTTTAAAGCCATTTCGATTTCAATATTTCCGGTCGCGAAAGCAAGGTGATGAATGCCTTCTCCGCGTTTCTCGATGAACTTCGCGATGGGTGAGTCGGGCCGGGTGGATTCCAGCAGCTCTATTTTGATATCACCGATCATAAAGAAGGACGTACGCACGCCTTCGGATTCCACTTCCTCGATTTTATAGTGTGCGACACCCAGCAATCGCGCAAAAAGGCGGTTCGATTCGTCCAGGTTGGTGACCGCAATGCCGATGTGCTCGAGCTTATTCATATTGACGGATTTGATGCCTTTTGCTTATTTTGTGCGAATTTCTGAAACTTTTCCAGCTTTAAGTAAGTTTTCATTCCGATTATGCCCAAAGTGATGTTGGAGACCGCTAGCGAAGCGCACGTAGAAGCAGCCCGTATTCAGGGTCAGATCACGGAATACCTTGGTTTGAGTAGCAGCGACCTGGTGTTTGAGTACAGTTTTTTCGAAGGTAAGACCAAGCTAGATCTTATCACCATCAACCCAAGGCACGCTCAGTCGTTCCTCTTTCATTCCGACACAGGCGCTGATAAAGTAGATGCCCTTCGAAAGATGTGGGACTACGTTCAGCATTTCAAGGCCAAAGAGAACTCCTACACCATCCAATGGGTAGCCGACGCACAACATGAGCTCAACACCTCATATTTCCGTGCGGGTAACATTCTCGAAGCGCTGGAAAAACTGTACTACGGAAGAGACCGGAACACACTTACCGTGTTCAGTGTTGTTTTGAACCCCGTATCATAATAGTTTCCGAACCATGATCAGCGTAACCGATAAAGCAAAAGATAGAATCGCCCTCCTCCGCCAGGAAGAAGGTCATACTCCCGGTCATAATATCCGTGTTTCGGTAAAAGGCGGCGGATGCTCGGGCCTCATGTACGACCTCGGCTTCGACGATAAGATCAATCCCGCCGATCAGATATTCGAAGACAAGGGGATCAAGATCCTTGTTGACAAAAAAAGTCTTCTCTACTTATTGGGAACCACACTCGATTTCTCCGACGGATTGAATGGGAAGGGGTTTCAGTTTATTAATCCGAATGCGACGAGGACGTGCGGATGTGGGGAAAGCTTTGCGGTCTAGGAAGTAGTAAGTAGTCAGTAGTAAGGAGCCTGACTATTCCGCTAATGCTTGAATGATAGATTGTACGCCGTACCACTTACCACTTACCACTTACTACTTACTACTTACTACTTACTACTTACTACTGGCTACCACCTCCGCAATACACTTCACCTCAATCGCAATCGGAGTCGGCAATGCCCCAACCTCTACCGTTGTCCGGCACGGCAAATTCGTCACAAAATATTCCTTGTAGATCTTGTTATACGTCGCGAAGTCTTCCTTCATGTTCGTGAGAAAAACGGTTACGTCGACGAGGTTTTCCCATTTGGAACCGGAAGCTTCGAGGATGTATTTCACGTTCTGAAAAACGCTGCGGCACTGTTCTTCGATATCGTAAGAGATGATGTTGCCCTGGGCATCGAGCGTAACGCCGGGAATGTCTTTACTGCCTCTCTTTCGAGGACCGACACCGGAAAGGAACAGCAGGTTGCCGACTTTCCTCGCGTGGGGATACGGACCTACGGGCTCGGGAGCTTTGTCGGAGGAGATAGAGTCGCTCATTTTTCAATTCCAAAAACCAGGCTCGCCCACATGCTCTCGTAGTCTATATTTTGTTTCTCCGATTTCACCATCTTAACAAAGCTGACCATCCAGGGACCGGTGTTACTAATGGGAAACTTTACTTTACCGTCGTTTTCCGTGTAGGCATCCTGGAGAAAGGCGCGGTTGCCGATAAAGCTCCAGACCTTCACCATTTGGTGGGGCAGCGGATGGCCGTCGAACAGGATCTCGCATTCAAGATAGTCACCTGACTTGAGCGTATATGGATTCGTGAGCGGAATGATCTCCACTCTAAAACCGAGTTTCCTTTTGAAGACATCGCCGTCGGTCTTGTTGCCCGATTGGACCAATAACTTTGCGTAGCGGCTGTAGTTTTCGCGGGACGGCTTATCGAGCTCGTTGTTTGTTGTGCGAAGGGCAAGGATGTCGTCTATGCCATCTTCCTTCAGGTATTCGTTGAACTTGGCTCCGTCCAACTCGATGTGCGCCACGTTGCTGGTCATCGAAAAAAGGTGAGTGCCTTCGTTCGTCAGCTTGTACGTGAGATTATTTTCTTTGGTGGGCTTCACATCGGCGGTCAGCACTTTTTTTCCGTAGGCGGAGACAACCTGTACAAGCTCTGCCTTGTGCTTCGTGAGGTCCCATGGCTGACCGGTAAAGTTCTCGCCGACGAGAAAGTCGATCTTTACTTCTTCGCCTACGGCATAGCGGAATTTTTTCGGCTGCAGCCAGAATTCGTGGGCGAGGGCCAGTGAGCTTAGTCCAACGACAGTCAGTATCAGAAAAAGTTTTTTCATTTCATCAGGTCTTCAATTTCCTCCACCTCGATCGGGATATTTCGCATCAGGTCGAAGTTTTTATCTTTTTGAATGACCACGTTATTCTCAATCCGGATGCCAAACCCTTCTTCCTGAATATAAATGCCGGGCTCGATCGTCCAAACAGAGCCTGCCTGCACTTTATCGTGCATATTTCCCACATCGTGAACGTCGAGGCCCAACATGTGCGAGGTGCCGTGGTAGAAATACTTTCGGTAGGCGGGACTCGAAGTATCCTGGTTCTTGACATCGGTCTTGTCGATCAATTTCAACTTCAGCAATTCCGACTCCATTAACTTTTCTATCTCTTTTTGGAATTCGAAATAAACGACTGATGGCCGGAGCATTTTAAATGCTTCCCGATGAATACGAAGCACTGCGTTGTAAACATCCTTCTGTCGTTTGGAGAATCGCCCGTTAACGGGGATCGTGCGGGTGAGATCGCTGTTGTAGTTCGCGTATTCGGCGGCGACATCCAATAAGATCAGGTCTCCGTTCTTACACTGCTGGTTGTTTTCGACGTAATGTAGTATGACATTGTTCGTTCCCGACGCGATGATCGGCGTATAGGCAAATCCTTTCGAACGATTGGAGATGAATTCATGAATGAACTCTGCCTCGATCTCATATTCCCAAACGCCGGGCTTTATGAAACCGAGTATTCTTCGAAATCCTTTCTCCGTGATATCACAGGCTTTCTGTATCAGCTCGATCTCACGTTTCTGCTTTACGCGTCGGAGTTCCGACATGATCGGCGCCACCCGGCCATATTGATGAAGCGGATATTTCGCCTTACACCATTCGATGAAGCGAGCGTCGCGTGTTTCAACCACTACATCGGAACGATAGTGCTCGTTGGTGTTGAGAAGAACGGTGTCTGCGTTACCCATCGCCATCATGTGATGGAAAAGTTTGCCGAACTCACTCGTCCAGGCAACGGTCTTCACACCGGAGATCTCTCTCGCCTCTTTCTTGGTGAGCTTGTGACCTTCCCATTTTTCCAGGAGCTCGTTAGGTTCACGGAGGAACAACACTTCACGGTACTGTTCCTGGGGAAACCCAGGGCATACGACAAGGATGCTTTCTTCCTGGTCGATGCCCGTCAGGTAAAACAAGTCGTTGTTCTGATGAAAGGGCATGGTTCCATCGGCATTGGTCGGCATGATGTCGTTGGAATTGAAGAGCGCGAGGCTCCCCGGCTTCAACTGTTTTACCAGCCTCTGGCGGTTGTTCGTGAAAAGTTCTTTACCGATGTTTTCGTACCTCATAACAGATTTGCTACTTTCAATCCCGCCAAACACCTTTTCGAGACGTTAGCGTTGTTCAGTTTGGCGGGACAATTTAAATAAAAACAAAAATGCATCTCTCACGGAATCCACGGAAAACACGGAATAAATACATTGATAATGCTTGCCAAACGAGAGTGCTGCTTATCGCGGTTGTTCTTTTCTTAACGTTCGCGGCCCAGGCCCAGGCTCCGTGGCAATACACGCCCACGCCTGAGAATCTAAAAACCCGGGAATGGTTCGAGGACGCCCGTTTCGGCCTGTTCATCCACTGGGGTGTCTACAGCCAGCTTGGCGACGGCGAATGGGTGATGAACAACCAGAGAATACCCGTCAAGACCTACGAAAAGCTACCGGCTTTCTTCAACCCGATCGCCTTCGATCCCAAAGAATGGGTGCAAATGGTGAAAGATGCCGGGATGAAATACATCACCATCACCAGTAAACATCACGACGGCTTCGCCATGTTCGACAGCAAAATATCGGACTACGATATCGTCGAGCGGACCCCCTACAAAAAGGACGTGCTGAAAATGCTGGCCGACGAATGCCAGGCACAGGGGATCAAGCTATTCTTCTATCATTCACAGCTCGACTGGCATCACCCCGATTATTTTCCCCGTGGGAACACAGGCCAGGGTTACTCTGGCCGCGAAGAGTCGGGTGATTTCAACAAGTACCTCGATTACATGGACACACAACTCACCGAGCTTCTCACCAACTACGGCCCGGTAGCCGGCATCTGGTTCGACGGCATGTGGGATAAAAAAGACGCCGACTGGAGACTGGAGAAAACTTACAAGCTCATCCACAAACTTCAACCCGCAGCCCTCGTGGGAAGCAACCACCACATGACACCGTATTCCGGCGAAGACTTCCAGATGTTCGAGAAAGATCTGCCCGGCCACAACACGACCGGCTTCGCGCCCGAACAGCAGATCGGAGCCTTGCCTAAAGAAACCTGCGAGACCATCAACAACTCGTGGGGCTTCAACCTCCAGGATGCAAGGAACAAGAGCATCAAAGATCTCATCCAATACCTGGTAAAGTCCGCAGGCTACGGAGCTAACTTTTTATTGAACGTGGGACCGATGCCCAACGGTAAGATCCAACCGGAGCACGTGGCATTGCTCAAGCAGATGGGTGACTGGCTGAAAGTCAATGGCGAAACCATCTATTCGACAACGGGCGGACCGCTGTCAGCGCGTGAGTGGGGTGTTGCCACTCAGAAAGACAATAAAGTCTGGCTGCACATTCTCAACTGGCACGACGAAACACTGACCATTCCTAAATTTGGAAAGAAAGTGGTTTCAGCGAAGCTCTTTTCAGATAAGAGCAAGCTCAGGTTTGTAGAGAATGAGTTTGGTATTAGTGTGATCGTACCGAAATCGAAAATGAACGAGATCGACACAATTGTGGAGCTGGAAGTGAAGTAGGTTTAATGTACGATGTAGGATTTACGATGTACGATTTATCCTGGTGGTGTTTAGACAGCCCAAATCGTACATTGTAAATCGTACATTAAAACTCACTTGCTTTCGCCAACCGGATCATTCACATCATCTGTCGTTACCCAGTTGATGAGCACGAATGTTACAAGCAACCCTGAGAAAACTCCTTCCAGCACGACGATGAACGATGCCATGTAGGGGTTCAGGTGAATGCCCATCTGCTCGTTCTGCATCATTACCTCCATAAAACTAGAGTCGATCTTTAAGTAGACGAACAGCAGGGCACCGAAAATGGCGGACCCGACCGCGCCAATTGAAACGCCCGTGACGAGCGCCCGGAAGTAGTTGATGTGATCTTCATGTGTGTCCTTGAATTTCTTGAGCCCGAAAAATATCCCGGCAGCGAGGATAACCAAATTGAGAAGTCTGAGCTCTACGTGATGACCCTTGTCTATAAAGACCATAAGGAAAAAATAGACCGTGAGTCCGCCGGCAATCTTAATACCATAGTTTAATGGAATCTTGTTAGGATCGGTAAATAGGCTCATAGAAATAAGGGTTTTAGATATAACTAATATAGGGTTTTTACCTGACTTGCAAACGTTTGAGATTCAACAGATACCCGCAAAGGTGGTGTAACCTTTTTCGGTTGAGGATGTACCTTTGGGCATGATCAGTAACCTGCGGGGATTTGTCGTTCGCCATACGCGAAAAAACCCATTTTACTTTGCCCTGAACCTTGTCGGTCTCACGCTGGGCATTACGTCCTGTTTCCTCATCGCACTATACGTTCGCCATGAGCTGAGCTTCGACGAGTTCCATTCCAAAAAGGACAGGATCTACCGGGTAAACTACGATATAACCATGGGCGACCGGCAGACGATCTCGCCTTCGGTGCCGGTGTTCGTGGCGCCACACCTGAAAACGGAGTTTCCGGAAATCGAGCAGGCCAGCCGGTGGCTCCCCGCTTACTCCGACCGTGCGATCCGTTACGGAGACAAGACTTTCGATGAAAAGGGATTTGTGTGGGCCGATTCGAATTTTTTCGACGTTTTCGATTTCCGGGCGGCGAAGGGAGACCTGCAACAGGCCCTATCGCAGCCCGCCACGCTGGTGATCTCCTCCTCGACGGCAAGGAAATACTTCGGGGACGATGACCCTATCGGAAAAACGATGACGGTCAACAACGCGCGCGAGTATGAAGTCGTGGCGGTATTGGAGGACATACCGGCCAACTCGACGTTCAGATTCGATTTCGTGACCTCCATCTACAGCATCAATGATCTCGACGAGAGCGTTGTGTGGTCGAACCCGAATTACGTAACATGGCTGGTGCTTCATCCGGGCACCGACGTGAACGCGCTCGCTGAAAAGATCGATCGGTGGGTCAATCCTCCCGAGGCAAATCACGGGTCAGGCAATTCACTTCACCTGCCGCTCGAACCATTGAGCCAGGTTCACTTCAACACCAAAGTTTTCAATTTCGGAGGCCAGCTGGCAATCACCGACCGCAACATGCTGTCGATCTTCATATCGATCGGCGCGCTTATCCTGGTGATGGCATGTATCAACTATGTTAATCTTGCGACGTCGCGTTCTGCCATGCGTGCCAGGGAAGTGGGACTTCGAAAAGTTGTCGGCGCTACATTTCGCAGCCTGGTTGTGCGTTTTCTCACCGAGTCGTTTTTCCTGGTATTGCCGGCAATGTTGGTATCGCTGATCCTCGTTGTTCTTATCCTGCCGTTGGTTAATGACTTCATGGGTAAACAAATACCGCTTGCATTTTCCGATCCGTTGTTCGTTTCCTCGATCGTCGGCGGCTGGATAGCGATCTCTTTGTTGTCCGGATTTTACCCGGCGATTGTACTCGCACGGTTCAAGCCGATCTCAGTGCTCAAGGGAAATTTCATCCAGGGCAATTCCGGCTGGGGATTCAGGAAGAGTCTCGTGGTTCTTCAGTTTACGATTTCTTGCGTGATGATTACGGCTACGATCATTCTCGTGTCTCAGTTGAACTTCATACAATCCAAAAAACTGGGTCTCGACAAGGATCACGTGTTCCTGATCCGCAGCAACAACGACCTTCAGAAAAGTCTTTCGGCATTTGCGGCTGATATTCGCAACGTGGCAGGCGTACAAGACGCTTCCATCACGTGGCGATCGCCGTTCAGCACCGTGATCGGTAACGGGTTGGCCATCGGCGCAAATCCCGGGGACGATGCTCAATGGCTTACAGCCGGGGCGATCTTTGCAGACGAACATTACATCGCTACCCTGGGCATTCAACTAAAAAGCGGCAGGAACTTCGACCCGGCGAAATCGGCCGGCGAGAAAATTGAGAATGAGTTTATCGTCAACGAGACGTTCCTGAACGACTTCGGCATCGATCCAGAGACAGCGATCGGCACGAAAGTAACGCTGGGTGTTGTTGCCAAAAACGGACCCGGCACGATCGTCGGCGTTGTGAGTGATTTTCATACTGCATCTCTGACCGAAAAGGTGGCTCCCGTTATTTTGTTCAACGATCCGTCGTACGCGGGGGGCATTCTTGTGCGGGCTGCAGGTGCACAGATGCCCCAGGTACTTAGTACCATTGAAGACAGATGGAAAGCAATTGTGCCCGCCAGGCCCTTCAACTTTTCGTTTCTCGATGAACAATATGAATCGATGTATTCTGCAGAAATGCGATCGGGTACACTGATCACGTTCTTTGCCATCATATCAATCGGGATAGCATGCTTCGGTCTTCTCGGCCTGTCGTCGTTCACTGCCATTCAACGCGCGCGAGAGATCGGTGTCCGCAAGGTACTCGGCGCCACGACCGGTGGTATCGTACTCCTGCTTTCCGGAAGTTACGTCCGCCTGCTGGGTATTTCGTGCCTGTTTGCAATACCGGTGAGCTACATGGCGATGCATAACTGGCTGGAGCAATTTGCATATCATATCGAACTCAGCCCGTCTTATTTTGTTAGCGGGATCATAGCTGTTATGTTTATTGCATGGGCTACCGTGGGGTATCATTCCGTGAAGGCCTCGATGGCGAATCCGGTAGATTCCCTTAAGTATGAATAAGAGAAATCATTTTAATGCAAACCGCAGAATATCGAACACCGAATGTCGAACCGCAGAAGTTCAAGTTGATGCTATCGGCTGACTTCGCAAGATTTTTCGAAGTCAACGAATAAATGACGCTCAAAGACTTCAAACAATCCCTCGGGACCTCCACGCCTCCTCCAAACCTTCCGGTGGAGCTGGAAGCGTTATGGCACGATGCCAAAGGCGATTGGAACCGGTCGCATGATGTGATCCAGGACGTGAATTCGAAGAATGCAGCGTGGATACATGCCTACCTCCATCGGAAAGAGGGCGACCTTGGGAATGCACAATATTGGTATGCAAGAGCAGGCCATTCTATGCCGCCGGTGAGCCTGGAAGACGAATGGGCTTCGTTGGTAGAATATTTTTTAAAGCCTTAATGATCGCGGACAGTGAAGTTCTGAAGCTTCCATGTTTCAAGATCTTCACGCCGTTGTTTTAATTCCATATCGGTCGGTTCGTAATCGATCAGCTTCTTCAGATCCGGCTGGCCTGCATCGACCCACGCGGTATACCAAAGATTCCCTACCATACGAATACTGCTGCGCATCCTCCGCTCCACCATTCCACGTAGCATCGTGTGATACATTTTCGAATAACGGAGCGAGTAGACTTTGACAGTTTGCTTCGCGCGTGTTTCGAAGGCATACTTCCGTGACATCTCTTTCTTCGAAAGCTCTCTTTCGAAGGCTAAAACAGAATCGACGCAGGCATGCGATTGCTTGACAACTTCCCACATGGCTTTCTGAACGTCGGGGACGTAAGTCGCCCGCCCCACAAAAAAATCATAGTCGCCCGAAAAGAGCTCGGGCAGCCTTGATTCCCACAGACCGTGAATGCCATGCTGATCGGTCTTCTGCCCGTTGTGATTGCTGGTGGTGTGCAACGGCACGTGGGCATCGGCGACATAGTGACCAAGTTCCGACGACACGCGGAGTATGCGCCGCGGATCTCCAAACATGAAAGCTTCGCGAAGCTGGAGGAACATCCGGTGCGTGTGCCACGGGACTATCCCGTGTGCCATTAGCGAATCTTTACCAAGTTTCTCTACCGCATCGTTCCACCTTTCAGGCAGATGTCCCGCACTCTCGCCATAGTCGTCCAGGTCGATGTAGTGGCGCGGGCCTTCTTCGGCAACGGCATACCTGCGCTGATCGGGATACACGGAAGCTTCGACGATGTAGTGAATGTTCTTTTTGTAAAAGACTGTCATTTCGGGAGGAAGCGTGAACACAGAGAGCCTGTTGATGGTCTCGTGGCCGAAAAATCCCCACCCTGAACAAGTAATGACAACTGCAATCAAAGAAAGTTTTAACTTGATGTTCATGAGAATGATATTATTGATACTGGTTGCCACCTCGGCATTTGCTTCAGATCCGTATCCGAAAAATGAAAACATCAGCGTAAGTCATTATGTATTCCGGCTGGAGCTCAGCGATTCAACTGATGCCATTGCCGGCGAGGCCGATGTCACGATCCGTTTCCTAAAGCCTGTGGCTTCTTTCGACCTCAATCTAATCGGCAAAAAGAGCGGCGCGACAGGAATGGAGATTACTTCAATAAAATCATCAGGAAAACCGGTAGAGTACAGTTACAATAACGATCTCATTACAATCAAACCTCCTCAAGGCAACGAGCTGACCTTCACGATCTGCTACAAGGGCATTCCTGCCGATGGGCTTATCATTTCGAAGAATAAATTCGGAGAGCGAAGTTTCTTCGGTGACAACTGGCCCGACCGTGGACGAAACTGGCTGCCGACGATCGATCACCCTGCGTACAAAGCCACGGTAGAATTTATCATCACAGCACCTGCCGAATATGAAGTAGTGGCCACGGGCAAAATGGTTGGAGAAAAAGATCTTGACAAGGGGAGAAAACTCACGCATTGGAAAGAAAGCATTCCTGTTTCTGTAAAAGTGATGACGATAGGTGTTACTAATTTTTCGGTGCAAACATCGGGTGTTGTTACAGGCATCCCGATCACCACATGGGTCTATCCCCAAAATGAAGCGGACGGATTTTCAGATTTCTCGGTTGCACCGAAAGTGTTTGAATATCTGCAAGATTATATTGGTCCGTATCCTTTCGAGAAGCTCGCTCATGTTCAGTCGAAGACTAAATTCGGAGGACTGGAGAACGCCAGTAACATTTTCTATTTCGAGAACTCTGTGAATGGCAAGAACGAAAGAGAAGAGCTGATCGCGCACGAAACTGCACATCAATGGTTCGGCAATTCAGCTACCGAAGCCGACTGGCATCACGTGTGGCTGAGCGAAGGCTTCGCAACATATTGCACGGCTCTTTATATGGAACATGTCTATGGGCGCGAGGAGCTTATTTCAATCATGAAAAACAAACGCACTACGGTACTGGAGTTTGCAAAGAAAAATACGGCACCCATTGTCGACACGACCATTACAGATATCAATAACGTGCTAAGCGCTAACACTTACCAGAAAGCCTCCTGGGTACTGCACATGCTTCGCAAGAAAATGGGTGACGAGAACTTTCATAAAGGCATCCGGGAATACTACGATACATACAAAGGCCGTACTGCTATGACGGCCGACTTCGTGGCTGTCATGCAAAAAAATACCGTTGCCGACCTGAAGCCGTTTTTCCAAAGATGGATCTACACCGGTGGTCACCCGCGCATATCCGGTACGTGGCGGTACGACAAACGCCAGAGCACGGTGTTCGTCGAGGTCGAGCTTACCCAAAACGGCCGTTTCAGCGTTCCGCTGGAATTCCTTGTAGAGACCGGGGCGAAGACGTTTACCGAGACCCTGGTGATCGAGCCCGGGAAACAAACGCTGCGGTTCGTTTGCAACGAGAAGCCTTCGAAAATCACGGCGGATGCCGGCAATTGGCTGCTTTTCGAAGGGACAATTAATCCAAAATGACCCATTTCCCTTTTGCAAATACTCTCAACTTCAATACCTTTGCACTCCTTTTGAACGAAAAACATGGCAAATCACAAATCGGCAGAGAAGAGAATCAGGGCCAACGCGACGAAAACGGAGCGTAACAGCTACCAGCACAAGTCAACCAGGACGGTGGTGAAGAAATTGAAGGCTACGACCAACAAGGCGGAAGCAACGGAGCTTTTTAAGAAGACCGCGGGTATGATCGATAAGCTGGCTAAGAAGAACGTGATTCACTGGAAGAAGGCGGCAAACCAGAAGTCGAAGCTTGCAAGAGCAATTAACGCCCTGAAATAGAGGCGTTTAGATAGATATTGGCCTTACGAAATTGTAAGGTTCTTTTTCCCTCCCTGGCGTTATGCGCCGGGGAGGGTTTTTTATTTTTGGGGTGTGAAAAGGAGGTTTTATGAAGTTAAAACTGTCGGTAGATCGTCCACGGGAAAAGCTCGAACAAAAGGGAGCCGAAACTCTAACAAATGAAGAGTTGATTGCTGTCATCCTTGGTACTGGGACACCCTCGCAAAGCGTGTTCGAAATCGCGCGAAAAGTGCTAGCCGAAGGTCAAAACACGGTTGGCGGTGTTGCAGAACTTCCCATCAAAAAATTAAAGAGAATACATGGCATTGGGCCATACAGAGCAATAAGCCTTAAGGCCGCTTTGGAAATTGCGCGAAGAGCAAAATATGAGAGCGTGCCGCGAAATTTTAAAGTAATAACCTCTCGCGATGCTTACAAGGTTCTCGCACCCGAAATCGCAGATCTTCCTCACGAAGAGTTTTGGGTACTGTTGCTCGACAGGCGTTCAAAAGTCATGATCAAAAGGCGGGTTGGTCAGGGTGGCTTAACCAGTACAGTTGCCGACCCCAGGATTATTTTTAAACTGGCCCTGAATGAAGAAGCCTCATCTATTATAGTTGCTCATAATCACCCATCCGGTGAAACTTACCCAAGTCAAGCAGACATTGATCTCACAAAAAAAATAGCGGGCGGGGCAAAACTTCTCGATATTCAACTTGTTGACCACCTTATCATTAGTGGCAATAATTATTGTAGCTTTGCAGATAGCGGTCTATTGTGACTTTGGACTTTTGAAATGCAGCGACTGATTGTAGTCATTTTTATTGTACTGGTTGGCTCTCTGATTTTTTACAACTACCGCAACCGAGAACAACAACAAACGGAAATCAAAAAAACTGTTGTGGTATCTCGTGTGCCCGTAGGTGCGAAGATTGCTCCGGCTATTACGCTGAGCGAAAACCCGTACTGGAACCAACTGCTCGGCGAGTACGACTCGTATGTGCGTAGCGCGGTGGGCAACGGCCAAGCGCCCGGTGCCGCCGTGGCCATCGTGAAGGACAGCAGTATACTCTTCCTGAAAGGATTCGGACTGAGCGATGCGAAAAATCAGGACTCCGTCGGAGTGTTCTCCGTATTCAGGCTCGGATCCGTTTCGAAGTCGCTTGCGTCGGTGCTCACCGCAGTGCTCGTACAAGACAGCATCCTGAACTGGGACGATAAGGTCATCAAATACATTCCCGACTTCGAGCTGAAAACGAAAGAAGCAACCGAGCAGATCACGCTTCGTCATCTGCTTTCGCATACCTCGGGCCTCCCCTATCATGCATTCACCTATGCGATCGACCATGGTGAAACACTCGATCCGCTCATTTATCATTTGCGCGACCTGACACTCACCAGCCCACCCGGAAAAACTTATAGCTATCAGAACGTCGCCTATAGTGTGATCGGCAAAGTGATCGAATCGGCGACCGGGAAACCATACGAGGTGGTGATGGCTGAGAAAGTTTTCAAGCCGCTTCGAATGAGCGAGGCGTCGCTGACATTCGATGCCATGATCGCCAACAACGACAAAGCGCTGCCTCACGTGCATACGCTTCGTGGATGGAAGCCGACGGCTATTTCGGAAACGTATTATAATGTAGGCCCTGCCGGCGGCGTGAATGCGAGCATCTCAGATATGGCGCGATGGCTCAAGGCCCTCACATCAAATCAGAATCAACTGCTGAGAACGTCTGTGCGCGATGAAATGTTCAAGCCCGTCGTTCGGGCCACCGCCCGCAATCGCTATTTCAGGACCTGGAAAAAATCGAGCGGGTCATTTTATTCGTTGGGCTGGAGGGTTTTAACGTTCCGCGCCGATACCCTTAACTATCATGGGGGATATGTGAACGGATACCGCAGCGAGATTGCCGTGAAAGGCGACGAGGGCATCGGTATCTGTGTGCTGGTAAACTCTACCGGTCAGCTTGCCGATCGTGCCATCCCGGAATTTTTTATCCTGTACGAAAAGTATCGTGAGAAGATCATGGAATGGGAAAAGAATGCAACCCCTACTATCGCCGAGAAATCCAAGAATATCGAGGAAAACTCTTTTTGAGTTAAAAGTTAAAAGTGGTTAGTTAAAAGTTTTGCTGGCGCGCTGTTTAGGTGACGCCAACTTTTAGTTTTTAACTATTAACTTTTCACTTAATATGAAGTCCTCACCCATCATAATCGTCATTGCCGTCGCAGCCGTTGCGATAATTATCTGGTACACCGCTTCGAGCGGTCGCGGTGAGGCGGAATACTCTGCGCAAGTCAAAAAAGAACGTGAGGAGAAAGACGAGTTCATGAAGGGCGGCGAAGGCTCTCCCTTCGAGAACGCCACCGAGCCGTTTACGGGCCTGAAATATTTCGAACCCAACACCAAGTTCAGGATCGTTGCGGACCTGGAGCCTGTCGAAAACAAACAAGTGGTCGTGCTGCAGACCAGCGACGAGAAGGAACAGCGTTACATCGAATATGCACGAGCCAGTTTCAGTATCGACGGAACTCCGTGCAAGTTGCTGATCCTGGAAGTGCTCGACAGCGGGCCGTTCAAAGGCACCCTCTTCCTGGCGTTTGCCGATCAGAGTAGTGCAATCGAGACATACGGCGCCGGCCGCTACCTTGATGTAAAGAAAAACCCCGGCGCTTCGAGCATCACGCTCGACTTCAACGAGGCGTACAATCCGTACTGTGCCTATAATGATAGTTTCTCGTGTCCGTTCCCGCCGAAAGAGAATATTTTGAATGTGTTGATTGCCGCTGGGGAAAAGAATTATCATTGAAAGGTTGTGACGGCGTGACGAAACGAGCTCGATGCGCGTTCGGTACTACGAACCCTCCTATGGAATGTCATGGCACGACTTGTTCGGGCCATCCGGGGGAAGGACACGCGCACCTTGCTTGCCACGGGATTCCCCGGTCAAGCCGGGGAATGACAGCTTCGTAGGGCGGCGTCCTCGCACTTTGCACCTCGCACCTCGCACATTTTTGACTATTTTTGAGGCTTGCCTGAAAGCAACTCATGAAAATCTCGTACAACTGGCTCAAGCAGTATATCGAAATACCCGAATTGCCCGAGGAGATTGGGAAAATACTCACCTCCACAGGCCTTGAAGTAGAACACGTCGAAGAACATGAGTCGGTAAAAGGCGGCTTGAAAGGCCTCGTGATCGGCCACGTGCTCACATGCACCCGGCATCCCAACGCGGACAAGCTTTCGCTGACCACCGTAGACGTCGGCGGGCCGAAACCGCTCGCTATTGTTTGTGGAGCTCCGAATGTTGCCGCAGGTCAGAAGGTTGTCGTTGCCGTTCCCGGCACCACCGTACATCCTGTCAAGGGCACCCCGTTCGAAATTAAGATTGCAAAGATCCGCGGTGAACAGAGCGAAGGCATGATCTGTGCCGAAGATGAGATCGGTCTCGGTGAAAGCCATGCCGGTATTATGATCCTGGATGCTGCCGCCAATATCGGTACTCCTGCTGCGGATTTTTTCGGTATCCATTCCGATCACCTGATCGAGATCGGACTCACACCGAACCGCGCCGACGCGGCTTCGCACGTCGGCGTCGCCCGCGACATCAAAGCCGTATTGAAAAGAGAGCTTAAGCTTCCCGGCGTCGAAGGCTTTTCTACAGATAACCATGATTTGAATATCGCGGTCGTCGTTGAAAACACCGAGGCGTGCCCGAGGTATTCGGCGCTTACGATCACCGGCATTACTGTTAAGGAATCTCCGGGCTGGCTGAAGGACCGCCTTACGGCGATCGGCCTCACCCCTATCAATAATATTGTAGATATCACCAATTTCGTCTGCCATGAATTGGGACAGCCCATGCATGCTTTCGATGCCGACAAGATTGCAGGGCAGAAAGTGCTGGTAAAAACATTGCCCGCCGGCACCAAGTTCGTGACGCTCGACGGTAAAGAAAGGACACTGACCGCCACCGACCTGATGATCTGCGATGCCAGCAGCAAAGGCATGTGCATTGGCGGTGTTTTCGGTGGCATCGGATCGGGGATCACCTCGGAAACGAAGCGTGTGTTCCTCGAATCGGCGTACTTCTCTCCTTCGTTCATTCGCAAGACCGGCATGACGCATCAGCTCAAGACCGATGCTTCATTCCGCTACGAACGCGGCACAGATCCGAACAACACGGTGTTTGCCCTGAAGCGTGCCGCTATGCTCATCCGCGAGATTGCCGGTGGAAAGATCTCGTCGGATATCGTGGATGTTTATCCGAACAAGATCGCGGACGTCGCTTTCACCGTAAAGGTTTCGAACGTCAACCGGTTGATCGGAAAAGAGATCCCGCGCGAAGATATCTATGGTATCCTGGAACGCCTCGACATCCGTGTCTCGAATAAGAAACAAGGTACTTTCGATGTTTCGGTTCCGCCTTACCGGGTGGATGTTAAACAGGAGGCTGATATCGTGGAGGAGATCTTGCGCATTTATGGTCTCAACAACATCGAGCTGGCGAACGAAGCCGGGGCCGATTTCATTTCAGGCTTTCCTGTAAAAGATATGGACCGGTATAAAGAATCTGTTGGGACAATGCTTGCATCGAACGGTTTCTACGAGATCATGACCAATTCGCTGACCCACGCCAATTACATGAAATACGATATCGGTTCGGAAGGCGAACCGGTGCAAATATTGAATAAGCTCAGTGAAGAACAGGCGGTCATGAGAACGTCGATGCTGTTCACGGGACTGGAGGTTTGCTCGTTCAACATCAATCGCAAGCAGAAAGACCTGAAGCTGTTCGAATTCGGGAAGGTTTATAGTAAAGCGAACGGCAAATATCTGGAAAGGGACCGTCTCGCGTTGTATATCACAGGTCAGTATGAGGCTGACAACTGGCAGAGGAAGGGCAGGCCGGTGTCGTACCACGACCTTTCGAGGTTTGTAGCGAATGTTGTTGCGAAGTCGGCAGTGACGAAGGTCAAAATGGAAAAGATCACCGATCCGATATTTGAATACGGAGTAAAAATCATGTCGGACAACAACCAGGTCGGCACATTGGGAAAGGTGAAATCTTCATTTCAAAAAGATTTCGGCATCAAGCAGGAAATTTTTTATGCCGACCTTGACGTAGTCTTGCTTTTCAACGCTGCAAACCCTAAGTTCGACGTGCAGGACGTGCCGAAGTTTCCCGAAGTAAGACGAGACCTCTCCCTTGTGCTGGACAGGCATGTTGCCTACAAGGAAATTGAAGAGCTTGTGAGAAGTACGGAAAGGAAACTGGTCAAAGAGATTATTGTATTCGACGTGTACGAGGGTGATAAGATTCCGCCGGGGAAAAAAGCTTACGCGCTGGGCTTCACGCTTCAGGATGAAGCAAAGACCCTGACTGACGAGGAGATCGACAAGACCATGTCGCGGCTTATTGGGGCATTTGAAACAAAAATGCACGCATTCATTCGGAAATAATCCCGATAAATCGGGCACTAATAAAATATTATGGACCAGGAACTCTTAAAAACAAACCTGAACGGACTGGAGCGAAAGATTTTGGTGTTGCTCAACGAGCATAAAACCCTGAAAGAGGAGGTGAGAAGTCTTAAACTGGAAAATCATGATCTCAAGTCGAGCCTCAGGGGCCGTGACGATCAACTGGTTAATTTTAAGAATCAGATTAAAATCACTAAAATTGCAGATAATATTAACCCGGATGACGGAAGCGTCATTGAGTTAAAGAAGAAAGTGGACGAGTATATTCGTGAGATCGATAAATGCATCGCCCACCTCAGCAGGTAAGCTTGTAAACCCTTGCGAACTGTAGATAATTGATGGAAGAACTTTCAATAAAAATTAAGATTGCCGAGCGCGAATATCCTATGAAGGTAAAGCGTATCGAAGAAGAAAAGGTGCGGGCTGCCGGCAAACTGATCAATGAAAAGTTGAAAAACTACAGGGAGCAATTCGGTATCGACGATAAACAAGATCTTCTGGCCATGGTAGCTTTCGACTGCCTTGTACAGAAGCAGGCTAGCGACGACGACCATAAAGAGATCGACCAGACCGTTTTTGAAAAGGTCAGTCATCTCAGTCAATTGGTTTCGCAGGCGATCCTCTGACCCGCAGTCGTCCGCGTGAAGCGGATGATTTCTCCTTTCCTCCGCATTCCCATCCGGTTGTTTTAACCTAAAATTCTACCACGATGGAAATCGTAATTGGCGCGGCGGTCGGTCTGGCAGTAGCCATAGTGATCGGAGTTATCCTAGGCAATGTTATCTCCCGCCGAAAGGTGGAGAAGAAAGAACATGAAGCCACCGGCAAAGCCGCCCTCATCATCAAAGAAGCCGAGTTACAGGCTGAAAACCTTCAAAAAACCAAAGTCCTCGAAGCCAAAGAAAAACTGCTGAAGATGAAGCAGGAGTTCGAGGAGGAGGCCAATCGCAAAAAGAACCAGATCATCGCCAACGAGCAGAAGATCAAACAGCGTGAAGCACAGCTCTCGAAAGAGCTCGAAACCCTGAAACGCAAGGAAGGCGAGATCGACGAAGAACGTCAGAGCCTCGCACAACAGCACGACCTGGTTAAGAAAAGGAAAGAAGAGCTCGACAAATTCAACGCGCAGAAGGTCGCCCTCCTCGAAGGTGTCTCCAAGCTTTCGGCCGACCAGGCCCGCGACCAGCTCGTGGAGTCCATGAAAGAAGAAGCCCAGACAAAGGCCAACTCTTACATTAAAGACATCATGGAGGCAGCGAAGCTTACGGCCACCAAGGAAGCCAAGAAGATCGTTATCGAAACAATCCAGCGCACAGCTACCGAACACGCCGTCGAGAACTGTGTGTCCGTGTTCAACATCGAGAGCGACGACATCAAGGGTAAGATCATTGGCCGTGAGGGACGGAACATCCGCGCACTCGAGGCCGCTACCGGCGTGGAATTCATCGTCGACGACACCCCGGAAGCCATCATTATTTCCGGCTTCGACCCCGTTCGCCGCGAAATCGCGCGCCTGTCGCTTCACCGTCTTGTGCAAGATGGACGTATCCACCCCGCCCGCATCGAAGAGATCGTCGCCAAGACGAGCAAGAACATAGAAGACGAGGTCGTCGAGATCGGTGAACGTACCGTGATCGACCTCGGTATTCACGGCCTCCATCCGGAGCTCGTGAAGATGATAGGACGCATGCGCTTCCGGTCATCTTACGGACAAAACCTGCTACAGCATTCGCGTGAAGTCGCCAACCTGTGTGCCATCATGGCCACCGAGCTTGGCCTCAATGTGAAACAGGCAAAACGCGCCGGCCTTCTTCATGACATCGGCAAAGTGTGGCCGGAAGAGCTCGAGAAACCTCACGCAATTGTCGGGATGGACCTGGCTGTGAAGTACAAAGAACACCCCGCCGTCTGCAACGCCATCGGCGCCCACCACGACGAGATCGAGATGACCAACATCATCTCCCCCATCGTGCAGGCTTGCGACGCCATTTCCGGCGCGCGTCCCGGCGCCCGCAGGGAAGTGATGGAACAATATATCCGCCGGCTCAGGGAACTTGAGCAGGTTGGACTCAGCTTCGACGGAGTCGAAAAATGCTACGCCATCCAGGCAGGAAGAGAGCTTCGCGTGATCGTAGATGCCGAAAAGGCGAGCGATGAGCGCGCGGGTCAACTAAGTTTCGAGATCTCACAGAAGATCGAGCGCGATATGCAATATCCCGGTCAGATAAAAGTCACCGTCATTCGTGAAATGAGGAGTGTGTCTTTTGCCAAGTAACGCGTTATACTGTAGCTAACAGTTGTAAGTAACCCCACAGATAAGAATGTGGGGTTTTTTTTATGCCAGCGGTGTCAAAATAGTTGCAATTTCGGGCTATTTTTAGGATCAAACCATGATAAAACCCTCGTCGATCGTCGTTGCCCTGCTCGTTCTGTGTGTCTTTTCCGCCAAAGCACAGCAAACAAACGATACTACATTTGTCGTTGCAGCAAAGGACAACGCCGTTCAGTTCTATACGCAAACGATCGGGGTTCAGTCCCGTCTCTTCGAAGGCAGCGACTACAAGGAATACATTGCACAACGCGACGAATTTCCATACCTGAACGACGATGTCGTGTATGGCAGTGTGAAATATGCCGGCGAAGTCTACAAGAACATACCGTTGTACTACGACCTGGAAAAAGACCAGGTGATCACGTCATATCCCTTTGGAAATAAGGTCCAGTTGCTTCGCGAGAAGGTAGAATACTTCGATATAGGCGGCCACAAGTACGTTCTTCTCCAAAACACAAAAGTTCAGGACGGATTTTATGACCTGCTCTACGACGGCAAAATGAAATTCTACGTCCACAGGCAGAAGGTACCGGTATTGAAGGTCAACTCGAATGGTAGCGAGGCTACCCGTACTTTCGAAGAACGCGTGAAGTACTTCATTTTGAAAAATGGTGCATTCCATACAGTTAGAAGCAAAGGGTCCGTAATGGGACTTCTGAAAGACAAGAAAAAAGATCTGAAAAAGGCGTTGAGAACGGAAAAGGTGAGATTCGGCCAGGAGCGTGAGAGATCGATTACTCTTTTATTAAAAAACTACGAACGAATTCAGTAATCGAAAATGACGCGACTGCTTGTTGGTTTAATCTTCGTGGCGTTGCCACTCACTCTTGCCGCTCAACAGCGCGACCGGGTTAATGGCAATTTCAATAACACCCGTTTCCAGGAGTTTGCACTACAAATTGAATCGCAGACCGACTTCCATTTTTATTACCGGCTGCTGGACGTCGACAGCGTATTCGTTACTGTTAACGCCACCAACGACCCGGTTGAAAAGGTCCTCGAACAGGCGCTGACCGGAAGCTCCCTCCAGTTCAATATTCACGAGGCGAACATCTACATCACCAAAGACCATGCGATCATGACGTCGCTTCCCGTTGACTTCTTCAACCAGGGCGTCAAGACGGAAGCGAGGGAGAATTTCGATTACAGCGAATACGAGAAATCGGAAAAGCAACAGCGCGCGGCAGAAGAAAAACTACACCTGATCGGCACAAAGACAGCCGACCTCAGCGGAGAGGCGACACTGACGGGTACCGTTACGGATGAAAAGACGGGCGAGGCTATCATCGGCGCTTCAGTCTATGTAGAGAACCCGACCATTGGTGTGGCCACCGACCCTTTTGGCCGGTACTCGCTTAAGTTACCGAGAGGGCGTCATGAGCTTCTTATCAAAAGCGTCGGCATGAAGCTGACGCGCCGGCGGATCCTGCTCTACAATAACGGCAGGCTCGACGTCGAGCTACAGGAGAACATCATTCCTCTGAAGGAGGTACTCGTGGAATCGGAGCGCGATGTACGGGTGACCGGAATGCAGATGGGCGTCGAGAAGCTCGACATCAAGGTGATGAAGCAGATGCCGCTCGCACTCGGCGAGACCGACATTATGAAAGTCGTGCTTGCGCTACCGGGCGTGCAGTCCGTGGGCGAAGGAACGGTGGGACTTAACGTTCGCGGCGGCGCCACGAGCCAGAACCTGATCTTGTTCAACGACGCGGCGGTTTACAATCCATCCCACATGTTCGGGTTCTTCTCCACCTTCAATCCGGATGTACTGAAGTCTGTCGAGCTTTATAAAAGCGGCATCACCGCCGATTACGGTGGACGTATCTCCTCGGTGCTCGACGTACATTCCCGCGAAGGGAACCTGAAGAAGCTCTCCGGTTCGGGTGGACTTAGTCCCGTTACCGGAAGACTTATGCTGGAAGGTCCGATCCTTAAGGAAAAAGCTTCATTCCTGATCGGCGTACGATCTACTTACTCGGACTGGATCCTGAAACGGCTGAATACCGACCGGCTGCGAAACAGTTCCGCAGGTTTCTATGACCTCACCATGAACCTGAATTACAAGGTGAATGAGAATAATACTATTATCGCGAACGGATACATGAGCCAGGACAGGTTCCAGCTGAATGCCGATACGGCGTATGCTTATTCCGACAAGAACGCGTCGCTCAAATGGAAACATGTTTTCAATCAGAAACTATTCAGCGTATTCACCGGAAGCGTCAGCAAATACAACTACCAGGTTATTAGTGACCAGAACCCGGTAAATGCCTTCAACATGAATTTCAATATCCGCCAGGGAACGGCGAAGGCGGATTTTACTTATTTCCAGAGTCCAAAACATACATTCACGGGCGGTGTCAGCTCTACATTTTATGGACTTCAGCCAGGTCGGTTCCTTCCATACGGCGAGGAGTCGTTGGTGAAACCTGATATCCTTCAAAACGATCAGGGTATAGAGAACGCGGTATACATCGGCGACAATTACGACATCACGACACGGACTTCGCTGTACCTCGGGCTTCGCTATTCGTTGTACCAGAATCTCGGCGCAAAGGACGTTTATCAATACCGTCCCGGCGCTCCCCTGCAAGAGGTTACGATGGTTGATACGGTGCATTTCGGTAAAGGCAAGCCTACGGCAACGTACAGCGGGTTTGAGCCACGTGCAGCAATCCGCCATATACTCACGAAAAGCTCTTCGGTAAAATTGAGCTTCAACAGGCTTCGTCAGTACATACAGATGCTTTCGAATACTATTGCCATTACACCGACCGATGTCTGGAAGTTGAGCGATGCATACATACCGCCGCAGATCGGCAACCAGGTGTCGCTCGGGTTCTACAAGAACTTCAAGGGCAATCTCATCGAAACATCGCTGGAAGCGTATTACAAGACGATCGAAAATGCTACTGACTACAAAAGCGGAGCACAGCTATTGAAGAATCATCACCTGGAAACAGACGTGATCAAAGCTGACGGAAAAGCTTACGGCGTCGAGTTACTGATCAAGAAAAGCCTGGGCAAAGTCAATGGATGGATCAGCTACACGTGGTCGCGTTCATTCCTCCGCACCAACGGCACCTTTGACCCGGAAATCGTGAACCAGGGAAATTGGTATCCCAGCAACTACGACAAACCGCATGCGTTCAACTTCATCGGTAACTTTAAAGTAAGCCGCCGTTTTAACTTTTCGCTCAATACAGTTTACAGTACCGGCCGCCCCATCACCATACCAATTTCAAAATACCAGATTGCCGGAGCGGACCGTGTGTTCTATGGCCCACGCAACGGGAACCGGATACCGGACTATTTCCGGATAGACCTTTCTGTCAACATCGAAGGCAATCATAAGATCAAGAAACTGGCGCACAGCTCGTGGACGTTGGCTGTGTATAACCTTACGGGACGAAACAATGCGTATTCCGTGTACTTCGTTTCCAACAACGGCGTGATCAAGGGGTATCTGCTTTCGATCTTCGCACAGCCAATTCCTACAGTCACCTATAACTTTAAATTCTGATGCGCAGGCTGACGTTTCTTACGGTTTTGCTGGCATCGGCGGTTTCCGCTACCGCGCAGGATAGCGTGCTCACGAAATTCCTCAACTATCGCAAGGAAGTTGTGCAGGAGAAAATGTTCCTTCATACCGACCGGGATGTTTACCTGACGGGAGAAATCATGTGGCTGAAGATCTATACGGTGGATGCCAGTCTTCATGCGCCGATCGACATCAGCAAAATAGCCTACGTGGAACTGGTTGACGCGGACAACCAATCGGTCTTGAAAGAGAAGATCGCGCTCTCGGGCGGAATCGGAACCGGGTCGATCTTCTTACCGGCGTCCATCGCGAACGGTAACTATTTGTTGCGGGCATATACCAGCTGGATGAAGAATTTCAGCGCAGACTTTTATTTCAAAAAGCCGGTTTCCATCATCAATTCTTTCGTAAGGCCGGACGTGGAGACAACCGGTACCGTCAGCGTGAGCAACAACGACGTTCAGCTGTTTCCCGAAGGTGGGACGTTGCTCGCCGGTGTTGTCAATAAGATTGGAGTAAAAGTGAACGACCGCACCGGCCTTGGCTTGGCGTTCAGCGGGTCCCTCGTCAGCGACGGCAACGATACCGTCGCTCATTTCCATTCATCGCAGTTTGGAATGGGCTCGTTTGACTTTACGCCCGTCTCCGGAAAAAAATACCGTGCTGTCGTCCATGTACCCGGAAGTCCAAGGACGATCGTAAGTCTGGCCGACGCGGCTACCGAAGGCTATTCCATGCGCGTGACTGATAATGGCGACGCGTTGACTGTGGAAGTATCGTTTCAGCCTTCGATGCAGTCCGGTCCGGCGATCTTCCTTCTTGCCCACACACGGCAGCAGGTTGCGAAAGCCGAACGTAAGACTGTTTCACAAGGAAAGGCTTCCTTCGAGATAAAGAAAAAAGATCTGAAAGACGGCGTGTCGCATATCACACTGTTCGACAACCAATCGAGGCCCATCGCGGAACGTTTGTATTTCAAACAGCCGGAGAACAACGTCGACATTACTGTTGAAAGTGATAAATCAGAATACCAGACGAGATCGAAAGTCGCACTCCGCATACAGACCGCCGGGGCAGTTCCGCAAATGTCGATGTCGGTTTACCGTCTCGATTCCCTTATAACGTCGCCAGGTACGTCGCATATTGACGATTTTTTTTATCTCACTTCAGATCTCAACGGACGGGTCGAATCGCCGGGATATTATTTAACCAACACTGCCGAAGCCCGGGCCGCGGCCGATAACCTCATGCTTACCCAAGGATGGAGAAGATTCAACTGGACGGAGCTCCTCAAGTCGAAGCCTTCATTTACTTATGCGCCGGAATATCACGGGCACCTGGTCCGCGGGCTAACGAAAGATCTCAGCGGCAATATTGCTCCGTCGCTCTTTGCTTATGTGACCGTTCCGGGAAAGATCATCGATGTGAACGCCTCCCGCAGCAATTCGAAAGGAGAAGTGTTGTTCGAGCTGCAACGCTTTATCGGAAGCAAGAAAGTTCTTACGGTTGTGGATAGCCTTCACCAGGTTGAATTGCTGAGCCCGTTCTCGGACCAACCTTCTACAATTAAGTGGCCGGCGTTGAAAATGAGTCCGTCGATAGAAAAAAATCTTCTCGCACGAAGCGTCGGCATGCAGGTGCAGAAGATATATTATGAAGACAAGTATGTGGCTCCGACTGTCGACAGCTCGGCTTTTTATGGCAAGGCTGACGAAACCTACCTGCTCGACGACTATACGCGCTTCCCGGTCATGGAGGAAGTGATGCGCGAGTATGTGCCGGGTGTATTTGTTCGCAAGCAACACAACAATTTTAAATTCTACCTGGTGGACGTTGTGAACAAAAAACCGATCTACGAAACACCCATGATCCTGCTCGACGGCGTTCCTGTTTTCGATGTTAACAAAGTCATGGCCTTCGATCCGCTGAGAGTGAAGAAGCTCGAGGTGGTCACGAGAAAATTCTACCATGGAATCGCAACTTTCCCCGGCATTGTAAGCTATACGACATATCGCGGCGACCTGGGTGGCTTCGAGCTGGATGCACAATATGTGCAGATCAACTACGAGGGACTCCAACTGCAACGCGAGTTCTACTCACCGCGTCACGAGTATGTAAACGAAAACGAAGGTCGTCTTCCCGACCAGCGATCGCTCTTGTTCTGGACTGGCAGTCTTACGACCGACAATACAGGGACACGCGACCAGCAGTTCTTTACATCTGACGTCGAAGGCACCTACCAGATTATTATCGAAGGCATCACAACCAAAGGGTCGGCCGGTTTTGCAACACACACATTTAGAGTAAAGAGCAAAAAATGATGCCCCGGATTGCCCATAAGACCGCTTTCGCAGCATTCATTTTCTTGATGGGCTGCATAGAACCTTATGAGCCACCTTACTCAGACAAGGATGTCGGTTTTTTTGTCGTCGATGGTTTCCTCGATTCGGGCAACAAAACTGCAACAGTAAAGTTATCATTCGCGGTACCGCTCGATGCGAGTACAACCGCAAATCCCGCTCGGAAAGCAACGGTGAGCGTAGAGAGAGAGGACGGTTCGGTTATTTCACTTACAGAAACTTCCGATGGAGTTTATAAAACTTCATCCGACCTGATCGAAACCGGTAAAAAATTCAAGCTCAGGGTATCGATCAATTCAAAGGAGTATGTATCCGACCCCGTACCGTTAAAAGCATCGCCGGTTCTTGACACTATTACATGGCGGGCCGACCATCGTGGTGTAACGATATACCTCGATTCGCACGATGTGGCCGGCGCCACAAAATACTACCAGTGGTTATACACAGAAACATGGGAGTACGTGGCCAATAGGCTTACGACGATGAGGTGGACGGGCGACAAGGTTGTAGGTTTGAAGCCGGAACAAATGGTTTACACCTGTTATGGTACGAATATCTCCACCAAGGTCCTGATCACGTCAACATCCACCAACACCCAGGACGTCGTCAACGACTTTCCCCTGGCCTTTGTTCCTGCGGGCTCGACAAAACTGAGGCGCCTGTACAGCATAGAAGTAGAACAGCGGGCAATCGATGAACAAGCATACACCTACTGGCTAAACCTGCAGAGAACTACCGAAGGCCTTGGCGGACTTTTCGATCCGATGCCAAACGAGGTTACAGGCAACATACGTAACGCTAAAAATTCATCGGAACGGGTTCTCGGATACTTTTCGGGTGGAGAGATCCAAAAGAAAAGACTGTTTATTAAGAGTGACGACCTCCCAAACGAGGTGCTGTCATGGCCAGCCTATTGCCCCGATTATAACATAGACACGCCAACATTGCGGGCAGACTATACAAACAAGGAGGTTTACCTGATTACCGTTGTTGTCGAGGACCATTATACGACAGCCTCTCCCATCTGTATAGACTGCCGGTTGCTTGGAGGTGTAACTAAAAGGCCTGATTTCTGGCCGGCGCGGTAAATGATTTTCTATTAGAGTAAAAGCAGATGAAGCAGTCGCGAATTCCATATAGTTACATTTTAACGTTGTTTCTGCTGATGTTCGGCTGTGTCGAGCCTTACGACCCTCCGTACTCCGACCGGGAAATAGGTTTTCTCGTAGTCGACGGGTTCCTTAACTCCGGCGACAAGTCGGCAGAAGTGAAGTTGTCGACCGCTATGCCACTCGATACCACGACAACGGACAACCCGGTTCGACACGCTACGGTGCAGCTTGAAGATGAAAATGGTGATATCATCCTGCTTTCCGAAACTGTAAATGGAGTGTACCGGACTATCTCCAACAAATTCGAAACGGGCAAAAAATTCAGACTGCGCGTATTCGCCAAGTCGAAAGAATATATATCGGATGAAGTGGAACTGAGGGCTTCACCGTCCCTCGACAGCGTTTCGTGGCGCGGTGATGAAAAAGGCGTCACCGTTTATGTCGATTCGCACGATGTCGCCGGCAGCACACGCTATTATCAATGGATCTTCAAAGAGACCTGGGAATACATCGCCAACAAGTATTCCACGTATATTTTCGTCAAGGCAACAGGGGAAGTTCGCACTCGTAACGCGGAAGAACAGGTATACACCTGCTACGATACGGAAACGTCGACAAAAGTGCTGGTCACAACCACAAACACTAACACGCTCGACGTAGTAAATGACTTTCCGCTCACTTTTATACCGGTGGGTTCTATAAAAACATCGCGCCTATACAGCATCGAGGTAGAACAACGCGCACTGGACGAACAAGCCTACACGTACTGGCTCAACCTGCAAAAGACGACCGAAAATCTTGGCGGGCTTTTCGACCCGTTGCCCAATGAAGTCACCGGCAACATGCACAACGTAATGGACAACTCGGAAAGGATACTTGGATATTTTTCGGGTGGAGAAATTCAGAAAAAGCGAATATTCATCTATCGCGGTGATCTTCCGACTTCGCTCCAGGTGAACACGGAAGGTTTTTGCCCGGAAGATTTGATCCTGGTCAGCAAGCTCTCCAATTATATCGGTTCCGATCTCTACCTCATTGCGTCCGTGGGTCAGCCGGTAACTATCGGTTACACGTCGGCGCCGGGAGTATGTGTCGACTGCAGGTTAGCGGGTGGAGTCCTCCAAAAACCAGGTTTCTGGCCACCGAGGTAATTAGTAAAGGCAAAAATGAACGCTGCCAGAATTTCATATTCTTCATTTTTCACAGCCGTTATCCTTTTGGCGAGCTGTGTCGAGGCTTACGAGCCGCCTGACGCGCAGCAGGATATCAATTTTCTCGTCGTCGATGGATTTCTTGACTCTGGCAGCAAAACGGCTGAGGTGAAATTGTCTATCGCTGTGCCGCTCGACACAAATACCACATACAACCCCGTTCGACAAGCTGTTGTGCAGGTCGAGCATGAAGATGGGACAGTCATTGAGCTTCCCGAAACAGCAGCCGGAACCTATACCTCCTTTTCGAACAAGATCGAAACAGGAAAAAAATATACGTTGCGGGTATTTATCAATTCAAAGGAATATATATCCGATGGTGTAGAGCTAAAAGCTTCGCCCTCGCTGGACAGCGTTTCATGGCGAGCTGATGCTAAAGGTGTTACTGTTTATGTCGACTCGCATGACGTGGCTGGTAGCACACGGTATTATCAATGGATCTATATTGAGACATGGGAATACAATGCCGCCAAGTATTCAAGCTTCCTGTTCGTTAAAGAAACCGGAGAAGTAATCACCCGTACTGCGAAAGACATGACGCTCACTTGCTACGACTCGGAGCAATCTACAAAAGTGCTTGTCACGTCCACAACCCAGAACACGTCTGATGTTGTGAATGACTTTGCACTGACCCATATCCCTGTCGGCTCCTCGAAGATATCGCGGCTATACAGCATCGAAGTGCAACAGCGTGCCCTGGATGAACAAGCGTACACCTATTGGCTCAACCTGCAAAAAACCACCGAAAATCTCGGTGGACTTTTCGATCCACTGCCTAACGAGGTCACCGGCAACATGCACAACGTCACCGACGGCAATGAAAGAGTGCTTGGGTACTTTTCTGGTGGGGAAATTCAGAAAAAAAGAATATTTATCAATCGCGACGAGCTCCCGGCTTCGCTCGTCACCTCCCCTGAGGAGTGCCCGGGAGAAATGATTCCAGTCTTCAAACTTGTAAACCATATCGGTTCCGAACTCTACCTGACGGAGTCCATAGGGCAGCCGGTACCGACAGCTTACATTTCAGTTCCGGCAGGATGTGCCGACTGCAGACTAGCAGGCGGAGTTCTCGAGAAGCCGGCCTTCTGGCCACCGAGATAATTTTTTTGCGTCTCCTGGTTAAAGTTTTTAGTAGATCTTTACCCATATCTTTGACCACCGTGAACGCTAACCTTCCTGCCCGCCTGGCGGTAAAGATCATTTTCTTCCTTAACGGATTTGCCCACGCCAATTATTACAGCAGGCTTCCGCGCATTCAAGACCAGTTCCAGATCGACAACGGCACGCTTGGAGTAGTGCTGTTGTCGTCGTCGCTCGGAGCGTTGCTAGCGATGCCTTTCTCCGGCTGGTTGATCATCCGCAATGGCAGCCGCAAGATCGGACTGTTCTCGGTGTATATGTATTGCGGACTTGTTCCGTTCATTCCCGCGTCTCCAAACCTGACGTCGTTGCTCACTGTCTTTTTCCTGCTGGGTGTGTCGGCAGGTATGCTGGATGTATCGATGAACGCGCAGGCTGTGATGATCGAACAGAAATGGGGGAAACCCATCATGACTTCGTTCCACGCCTTCTTCAGCATCGGCATGATGCTCGGGGCGCTCGCGGGCTCGTTGTTCAGCGAGATGGACACCAGCCTCCTGACACACTTCGTGATCATCACGGTGGTGAATCTCATCGTGATAACCATTGCACGTCTTTATCTGCTGTACGACAAACCGGAGAAGAAAGGGGAAGAGCCCGCGTTCCGTCTACCGAATGCCGCGATGGTCGGCATCGGTGTCATCGCGTTCTGCAGCATGCTCGGTGAAGGCGCGATGGCCGACTGGAGCACGAACTATATGGAAAACTTCTCGAAGGCGAGTAAGGGCCTCGCGCCCATCGGCCTGTCGGCATTTGCCGCCGCAATGACCATCGGCCGTGTGTTTGGCGACAGCGCCCGTTTGAAGTACGGCGACAAAAAACTGATGGTCGTGTGCGGGTTGATCTCTTCCGTGGGATTGTTGTTCTCCATCCTGTTTGTGGATCCGGTATCGGTGATCATCGGGTTCTTCATTGTCGGCATAGGTCTTTCTACCATTGTGCCGATAGCTTACAGTGTTGCGGGCAATGCAAAGGGACTACCGTCTGGTGTAGCGCTGGCGATGGTGACAACCGTTGGATACTCCGGATTTCTTTTCGGCCCGCCCATTATCGGGTTTCTTGCCGATTTCGTTACACTGAGATTTGCGTTGCTCCTGGTATTATTTCTTTTTTTGGTAATGACTGTACTCGGTTTCAGGTACAAGAAGGTTTGATCATAGAGTCCACATACCGTCCGGTCCCATTTCTCGCCAATGCTCACCTGGAGACCATTGTGCCGTCGGCTTTCCGAAAAGTGAAAGGAGTTTTGTACCAGCGTCAGCGCCTGGAACTGGACGACGGCGATTTCCTCGATCTCGACTGGCTGGTGAACAACGACGTAAGGACAACGAAGCTCGTGATCATCTCTCATGGCCTGGAAGGCAGCAGCGAACGTCACTACTCACGGGGAATGGCGAAGTACTTTCGTCAGCGCGGATGGGATGCCCTGGCGTGGAACTGCCGCAGCTGCAGCGGCGAGATGAACAGGCTCGCGAGATTCTATCACCATGGCGATACCAACGACCTCGACCGGGTGATCACCGAAGCATTCCGGAAAGGCTATGACCACATCGCGCTCACGGGTTTCAGCATGGGGGGAAGTTTTTCCATGAAATACCTGGGTGAACGGGGCGCTTCGATCGACCCGAGGGTGAAAGGCGCCGTCGGCTTCTCGGTGCCTTGCAGCTTGAGCTCCAGCGCTGCCGAGCTCGACAAGCCCTCCAAGAGCTTCTATCGTAACAGGTTTTTAAGAAAGCTCGGAAAAAAGATCCTCGCCAAATCGTTTCTCTATCCCGACAAGATCTCGTACGAAGGTTTCGATAAAATTAAAACCTTCAAGGAATTCGACGACCGCTATACCGCATCGCTCCATGGATTTAAGGACGCGGCTGATTTTTATTCCCGCTCGTCATGTGATCAATACTTGCGAAACATCACCGTCCCGGCCCTTATCGTCAATGCAGCCAACGATCCGTTCCTTCCGCCGGCATGTTTCCCAAAAGACGTCGCGCGCGAACACCAATATTTCCACCTTGAAATACCTACACGGGGAGGACATGTCGGTTTTTCGTTAGCAGGGTATGAAGAGAATTATATGGAACGAAGGGCGTTTGGCTTCCTTAATCCATTTTAAATGCAAACGCAGAATATCGAACACCCAACACCGAACCGCAGAAGATCAGCTAACTCCCGAAGATCGTATGGGTCCACTGATATGATTACCGGTTCCAACCTGCTCCCCTCCCGGATCACAACACGGTTTTCACACTAACCCCAACCTTCTGCGGTTCGACATTCGATGTTCGATATTCTGCTGTTTGCATTAAGAAGTTTTCTTCCATCCCGGTCCCCTCACGACTCTGCCCGGCTTCGCCCCGGTATGCTCTCCCTTGTCAAGCACCTGCGTTCCATTCACAAACACATGTTGAACTCCAGTGCTGTACTGGTGTGGTTTCTCGAACGTCGCATGATCTTGAATGTTAGCCGGATCGAACACAACGACATCTGCACAGAAACCGGGTGCAAGCGAACCGCGTTTCGATATCTTCAGATTTTTCGCCGGCTGGGATGTGAGCTTGCGAATAGCGTCTTCCAGGGGAATAACATTCTCGTCGCGGACGTACTTACCCAGCAGGCGGGCGAAGTTGCCGTATGCTCTCGGGTGATCGCTGGACTTCAGGAAGACGCCCGCTGCGGTGGGCGAGCCGGCATCGGAACCGAAGCTCATATAAGGAAGAGCGATCTGGCGCTTGATGTTGTCTTCGCTCATCATGAAATATGCCGTACCAACGCGCGTGCTGTCGGAGATCACCAGATCCATGGCCGTTTCTTCCGGCGACTTCCCATAGATCTGCGACACTTCCGCCAGCGTTTTTCCTGTGAACTTTTTCAAAGAGTCGTTTGCAAATCCAAGTAACAATACCTGATCCGGTCCGCCCGCCAGAAGGAGGAGGTTCTCCCACTTGTCGGAAGGCTTGCGCATTTCATCCAGGGCTTTCTTCCTGATCTTGGGATCCTGAAGTCTTTTTATCCATTGTTTTAACCCGCCTTCCTGTACCCAGGGAGGCATGGAAGCATCGAGGCCGGTAGCTCCGGCGGGATAGGTGTACATGTCGGCGGTGATCTTCACGCCGGATTTATTCGCTGCATCGATCTTCGCAAGAACACCGTCGAGCTTGTTCCAATTCTCTTTTCCACCCATTTTCAGGTGATATATCTCGGCGGGAAGATTTCCTTCTTTCGCAATACGAATGGTTTCATCGACCGCTTCGAAGATTGCGTTGCCTTCACTGCGCATGTGGGTTATATACATGCCTCCGTACTCGCCGGCGACTTTGCAAAGCTCGATCAACTCTTCCGTGCTCGAATAGTTTGCTGGGGCGTATATCAGCGACGATCCTACGCCTAAAGCCCCTTCTTCCATGGCTGTCTTCACAAGCGCCTTCATTCGTTCCATTTGCTCCGGGTTGGGAAGCTTGTTGGCGGAACCGAGTTCGTGTTCACGAACCGTTGTTGCTCCTACAAACGACGCTATGTTGGGAGCGATGCCGCGACGTTCCATCGACTCGAGGTATTCACCGAGCGTGGTCCAGTCGATGTCGTATTTGTAATCCGGATTGCGGCGCATCGCATCAAGCGCGTCCTGTTTCATGGCGTCGTTGACCGGCCCCATGGAGCTTCCTTCGCCGAATACTTCAAGCGTTACGCCCTGCCTGATATCCGATTGTGAATTGCCATCGAGGATAAGGCTCTCGACAGCCCAGCTCAGCATGTTGATAAACCCTGGCGACACGGCCATGCCAGTCGCATCAACGTCTTTCTTTCCAACCGCTCCGGAAAGCTCGCCGATGAATGCAATGGTGTCGGCATTGATGCCCACGTCGGCGACGACCGGCTTGCTGCCCGAACCATCGTACACATTGCCGCCTCGAATAACGACGTCGTACTCCTGTTTCTTACAGGATGCTAAGGCCATAAGACAGACACAAAAGAGGATCAGTTGCTTCATGGGAGGGTAAGGTTATAGGTTAGTTCCTGAAGGTAAGGAAATGTGGATTTTGGGACAAATGCGCAGTTTCAGGTGGCCGGCTTTTAAAGTACTATCGAAACCAGTAACTTTATCAATTGGCGACTACTTAAGTGTGCTGCAGTTTTTTGAAGCGTCAGGAAATTTTTTTAAACATCCTATAACTGTAACCGCCCCTTAAAACCGGGCAACACATTAAAAAATGAATCACCTCCGAAACGTCGGGGCAGCCCTTATTGCAGCCTTTTTGATCTCCTGTAGTGCCTTCGCGCAAAGCCCGGGGGCGGTCAATACCAATCTTTCGATCTGGTTGAAAGCCAATACGGGTGCCGAAGAAGCTGTCGGCAACCCGGCAGAAAGCGGCGACGCCCTCACCCGTTGGCTGGACCAAAGTCCGAATGGCCTGCACTACATCCCGGCAGCCGGACCTACCCTGCTTGATGATGCCCTCAACTTCAATCCCGCCGTACAAATATTGAGCGGCGGTTTCGATGCGCCGGCGGGTTCCGAACTATCGGCTGACTGGACGGTGATAACCATCTCGCGAAAGCTTGCGTCGGACTTCGACGGACGTGTGTTCGACGGACATGCGGGCAACTTCCTCTGGTCGCATTGGAATGTATACACAAACTCACTCTATCTCAACGCCAATCCCAGCAATCACAACACCGGAATTGCGACAACATCAGGCGTTGTGAACCTGCACCTTCACACATACACGCGGTTGTCGGCTACCGGCGCCCTGGAAGCAAGAGCTGACGGAACAACGCTGACAACATTCGGGTCAAGCAACTCGGCCGTCGGCGTGCGTATCGATATTGGCAACGGAGCCTTCGCTGCGGAAAGCTCTGATGCGCAGATCGGTGAGATGATCATCTATTCACGCGTCCTCACCCCTGCCGAGCTCCTCCGTGTTGAATCGTATCTCGCTGTCAAGTATGGTATGACGATCTCACATGATTACGTTACATCCGCCGGCGCAACGATCTGGAATCTGACAGCCAACAGTGGTTTCAATCACGACATCGCGGGTATCGGCGCGGACGCGGCTACCGGACTCGATCAACGGAAATCGCAGAGCATCAACGCGGGATCGTGGATCAGCATGGACAAAGGAGGCGTATTCCCGGTGAACAACAGCTATCTCATGTGGGGCGACAACAATGCGACAGGCGGCAGCACGAATGTGCCTGCATCCCAATCGGCACGTTCGGCTCGAATATGGAAGACGGCCGTTACCGGAACACCGGGTAATGTTTCGTTCAGTATCGATCTTTCACTGACCGGATTGGCGAACACGGGTAACTCCGCAGATTACTCACTGCTAATCGACAACGACACGGATTTCAGCACGGGAGCCACAGTGCACACTACGGGTGCAAACCTGGTTGGCAACACATTAACGTTTACAAATGTTGCCCTCAACAATAACCAGTTTTTCTCCGTCGCAGTATCAAATCTAAACACGCCCGGTGGCGTCCCCGTGGGGCTCGCAACGTGGTTGAAATCAGATGGCGATGTATGGGAAGCCGCCAGCGACCCTGCCGAAAGCGGTGACGCGATAACCACATGGCGTGACATGAGCGGTCACAATAATGATTACATATCGGTTGCCGGTCCGACACTGCAGGGGTCAACCCTGAACTTCAATCCTTCGGTCGAAATCCTTTCCGGCGGTTTCGACGCGCCGGTGGGTTCGGAGCTCGGGACAGAGTGGACCACCTTCTTTGTGTCGCGCAAACTAGCCTCGGACGTAACAGGCCGGGTATTCGAGGGACATGCAGGGAATTACCTTTGGGCATGGTGGGACAACTACACAAACAGCTTGTTCCTGAACGCAAATCCCTCTAATCATAATTCGGGCATAGCAACTACAGCCGGACTGACAAACCTGCACCTCCACGCCTATAAGCGAAGCGTATCAGGGTCCGTCGAAGCACGGGCAGACGGAACTTCTCTTGCGACCTTCGGTGCAAGCAACAGCGTCAGTGGTGTCCGTATCGACATAGAGAACGGGGCATTTGCCGGCGAATCTTCCGACGCCCGCATTGGGGAGATGATCGTTTACAACATACCCCTTTCGGCTACTGAAGTCCACAAGGTAGAATCCTATCTCGGCATCAAGTACGGGATCACACTCGCACATGATTACATCGCCTCGGATGCAACCGTGCTTTGGAATGTAACCGCTAACGCAGGTTACAACGCCGATATCACCGGCATTGGCCGCGATGACGTATCGAAATTGAGCCAGACGAAATCCACGACCATCAATTCATCATCTGACATTACTTTCGACAAAGGCGGAGCATTGGGAATCGATAAATCATTCCTGATGTGGGGCAACAACGCAGCGACAGGCGTAACCCTCAACGTTCCCACAACGCATAAGATCCGCACCAGCAAGATCTGGAAGGTTGCCGTGACCGGAACACCGGGTGCCGTAAGCTTCACCGCCGATCTGTCTGCCATTGGCTTGCCGGTTACAGGCAATGCATCCGACTACGCGCTGCTGATTGATACCGATACCGATTTCAGTGCCGGCGCGACAACACACATCGCAGGTGCATCGCTGGTCGGCAATGTTCTCTCCTTTACCGGTGTGGGATTGAATAACAACAACTTCATTTCGATCGCCGTTGCCAATCTTTCATTTCCCGGCGGCATACCCGGGCTTTCATTCTGGGTGAAAGGAGACGCTGGTGTTTCAGGAACTACCGATGTAAGCCAGTGGGCAGACCAAAGCGGTTATTCCAATCATGCAGTACAAGGAGTTGTCGGAAATCAACCCGGCCTGGTTACAAACAACATCAACTTTAACCCTTCGATCAATTTTTCCGGCGCCACTGACATTTTCAACCTTACCAATCCGCAGGCTAACCTCAATACAACCGTGTTCACCGTCGGTGCTCCTGCCGTAAACTCACAGTGGCGCACGATGTTTCGCGGCGCTACAGGCGACCATGCGCTGATCGTTGAAACGGGTGCCGTAAGGTTGGGCTACTTTGACGGCGACAATGTCGGCTTCAAGCCCAGCGGATTCAATTGGCTACAGAATGAAGTGGCGGTTGTAGGTCTCGAGATGCGTACAGGGGATGTGAACTTTCGAAAGAACGGAGCCCAGGGAGCTTCGATCAATAGCATCAACCTCGCGAATTTGCAGCTGAATTTTTTCGGAAACTACCAGGGTAACGGCCAGCAGTTCGGCAGGATCGCTGAAACAGTAATATACAATGGGTCGACGCCCCTTTCCACGACGGAAAAGGAAAAGATCGAAAGCTATCTCGCCATCAAGTACGGCGTGACACTCGCACACAACTACCTGACTACCGACGGAACGGTGATCTGGGATGCAACCACGAACGCGGCCTACAACAACAACGTAGCTGGCATCGGACGCGACGACAACAGCGCGCTCGATCAGCGAAAGTCGATCAGCTCGAATACCGGCACCGGCCTCACGATCGACAAGGGTAGTGCCCTCAGTTCCGACAAAGATTTCCTCGTTTGGGGTAGCGATGGCACAGTGGGTACCAGCTTCAATGTGCCCGTTGGATACACGCTACGAAGCCGCTTATGGAAAGCTGCTGTAACGGGAACGCCGGGTACAGTAACGCTATCGATAGACCTCGCATCTGTAAACGTTCCCAACACAGGCAACACAGCCGATTATGTGCTGATGAAAGATACAGACGCCGACCTCTCATCCGGCGCCACTTTGCACACCACAGGCGTGAGCATCGTCGGTAATATTCTATCATTCACGAACGTGTCGTTCGCGCATAACGATTTTTTCGCGATCGCCGTTGCTAACGTCGCGCTGCCCGGTGGGGTCGCCGGTGGTGTGTTCTGGGTGAAAGGCGAAACCGGCATAGTCGGCGCTACGGACGTCAGTCAGTGGAACGATCAAAGTGGTTTTTCCAACCACGCCGTTCAGCCCACTCCGGCCAACCAGCCCACGCCCGTCGCGAACAACATCAACTTCCGGACTGTCGTCAACTTCTCGGCGAGCGCAGATTTCATGACACTTAGTACTCCACCGCCCAGCCTCAACTCTACGATCTTCGCGGTTGGAGCGCCGACTGTCAATTCCACGTGGCGTACGATGTTCCGTGGATCTGTGAACGACCACCCGGTCCTCGTTGAAACAGGCACTACTAACGTCGGTTATTACGATGCAGATAACGGGCTCTTCCGGCCAAGCGGGTTCACATGGGCGCAAAATGAGGTCGCACTTATCAGCACAGAGTTGCGCGCCGGCGATGTGAACTTCAGGAAGAATGGAACGCAGGGATCATCGATAGGCACTATCAACCTCGCTACGCTGGACATGTATGCATTCGGAAATACGCAGGTCGGCACTCAACCGTTCGGACGCATAGCTGAAGTGATCATGTACAACACCGCTTCCGCTATTACCGCCACCGACAAGGAAAAAATAGAAAGTTATCTGGGGATCAAGTATGGGATCACATTGAGTCACGACTACCTATCCGGCAACGGAAGTGTTTTATGGAACGTGACCGCCAATTCAACTTACAACAACAACATCACTGGTGTTGGTCGTGACGACAATACGACACTAAACCAAACGAGATCACTGAGTGTTCACGCGAATGCTTCGGTAATCCTTGAAACCGCCGGTGCCATTGGAAGCACGAATTCGTACGTTTTATTCGGGAACGACCTGGGCACAGGCACCAGCGCCAACGTCCCAGCAGGCTTCGCGCTTAGGAGCGGACGTATCTGGAAGGCCGGTGTGACTGGTACACCGGGCTCCGTAACCGTCAGCTTCGACCTTTTCGCACTCGGATTACCCAACAACGGTACTGCTGCCGACTTCGCCATACTTATCGACAACGACACGGACTTCAGCTCGGGAGCCACTGCACACACCACCGGCGCCACCCTTGTCGGAAGCACACTCACTTTTACCAACCTTGCGCTTTCGAATAATAATTTCTTTACGCTCGCCGCTACGAACGTAGTGTTACCGGGCGGCTTGTTCGGCGGCGCCTTCTGGGTGAAAGGCGACGTCGGTGTGACCGGAACAACCGATGTCAGTCAATGGAACGATCAGACCGGAAATAGCAGGCATGCCGTTCAACCGACCCTGGCCCTTCAGCCCACGCTCGTTACGAACAACATCAACTCGCATTCGGTGATCGACTTCAACACAGCAACAGACATTTTCAACATCACCTCGCCACCCGCAAACCTGAACAGCACTGCATTTATCGTCGGGGTGCCGAAGATCAATACAACCTGGAGGACATTCCTCCGGAGCGCCACGGGTGACCATCAAATGCTTATTGAAGCCGGCGGAACCCAGGTTGGCTATTTTGATCCCGACGGCGGAAATTTCCGCACCGGCGGGTTCACGTGGCTGCAGAATGAAACCGCGATCGTCGCTATTGAAATGCGCGCCGGCGACGTCAACTACAGAAAGAATGGAGCACAGGGAAGCTCGATCAATACCATCAACCTCACAGGTCAGGCCCTGACGTGGCTCGGCAATTACAGCGGTGGCAACCAGGCTCCCGGCCGGATCGCCGAAACGATCATCTTCAATACCGCAAGCGCAATCCCCGACGCAGATAAACAAAAAGTCGAAAGCTATCTCGCCGTGAAATACGGGATCACGCTCGCGCACAATTACGTTACCACCGCCGGTACTGTCGTGTGGAACACAACCACCAACGCACTTTATAACAACGAAGTCGCCGGTATCGGCCGCGACGATGCCACCGGTCTGGACCAACGACGATCGATCAGCGTCAACAACGGCGCGGTTGTTACAATGGATCTGGGAGGGGCATTCTCCGTCGACCGCAGCTATCTCATTTGGGGAAACAATACCGGCGCCATGAACGCGACCGGTGTTACCGATTTGCCCACCGGTGTTATCGCACGACTGGCACGTGTATGGAAAACAGCCAAAAGCGGAACAGTCGGAGGCGTGACGGTACAGTTCAATCTTAACACGGTAGTAGGTTCCAAGACTGCAGCCGATCTAAGGCTCCTGGTCGACAGAAATCTCGACGGACTGTTTGCCGATGAAACCGCCGGCGGTGGTGGCGTGATCTCCGGGGCAACCGATCTCGGGGGCGGCCTCTTCACATTCACCGGTGTGGCACTCAACGACGGAGAGCTCTTCACTGTCGGATCGGTCTCTGTTTCTACGCCATTGCCCGTCACCCTGACGTCGTTCCATGCGAAAGCAACCGACGCCGGCGTAAGGGTCGACTGGAAAACCGAGTCGGAAATAAACAATGATCATTTCACGATCGAAAAAAGCCGCGACGGAGCGGAGTTCCTTGACGTCGGAAGTGTTCCCGCCGCCGGCAGCAGCCACACTCCGAAGTTCTACGAATTCCTGGACGTCTCGCCTTTCGCAGGACGTTCCTACTATCGTCTCAGGCAGGTCGACTTCGATGGCAGACAGACAATCTCTAAAGTGGCGATGGTCGAATATGTACCTGCGTCGACCGTTTATCCAAATCCTGCAACCAAAGAAGTAAGCCTCGACGTAGACGACAGGGAACCGTTTGCCGCGGAAATGGTCAACACTCTCGGTCAGAAGGTTTTCGTAAAGCAAACGGTTACAAACGGCAGAGTAACCTGGAATGTCGAGAGCCTGCCCCGTGGCATCTATTTTATCACCATTCTGAAGAATGGGTTGATGACGACGCAAAAGTTAATCCTGGCAGACTAACAACCCTACTCTTTAGTCTATCTTTGCGACCGGTTATCATGACGCGCAGGGAACACGTTCTAACTATACTCATACTCGGGGCGCTGTCGACCATTAGTCCGTTCTCGATCGACATGTATTTGCCGGGCTTCCCGGCGATCGTCACCGATCTCGATACCAACATCCAGCAAGTCACATTATCGCTTACGGCTTACCTCATCGGGATCGCTGTCGGTCAATTGCTGTACGGGCCGTTGCTCGACCGGTATGGAAGGCGTGCTCCGATGTATGCCGGCCTTGCCGTGTACCTGGCCGCAACGATCGGTTGTGCGCTCTCCCGTTCCATCGACTCGCTCATCATCATGCGTTTCTTCCAGGCGCTGGGCGGATGTGCCGGTATGGTGGCCTCGCAAACACTGGTGCGCGACCTCTTCCCGACAAACAAAACCGCACAGGCATTCTCTTCCCTCACACTGGTGATCGCGGTTTCACCGATGATCGCGCCAACGGTCGGCGGTTATATCACGGTTGCTTTCGGATGGCAATCGGTATTCGTGGTCTTAACGATCGTTACAGTGATCATCCTCATCGCAGTTTACTTCTTCCTGCCGGAAGGGCGACAGGCCGATCCATCGATCTCACTCAAGCCGCGATCCGTGGTCCGCAATTTCCTGACGGTGATCAAAGAACCGCAGTTCATCATCTACACGCTGGCGGGCGGCATAGCGATGTCAGCACCGTTTGCTTTCATCGCCGGTTCATCCGATGTCTTCATCAACGTGTATGGGATCAACGAAAAGCAATACGGGTGGGTGTTTGCGTTTATCGCGTCCGGCATTATCGGCTCGTCACAACTCAATCATATCCTGCTGAAGCACTTCAGTAACTCACAACTGGTTCGTTACCCGATGATCTACCAGACTTTTTTCGGGATCGTGCTCGTTGCCGGCACCGCGTTCGGCTGGTTCAATATGTACTCGCAGCTGGCAGTGATGTTCCTGTTCGTTACAGGGCAGGGACTTATCGGCCCGAATTGCACAGCGCTGTCACTCGCGCCCTTTACAAGAAACACCGGCAGCGCCGCGTCGTTGTTAGGAAGCTACCGGATGACCATAGGCGGTTTGATCTCGGCATTAGTCGGTGCGTTCCACAATGGAACGGCCTTACCGATGGTGATCATGATGGCGGTATGCCCTGTGGGAGGACTGATAATTCTCACCATAGGAAAAGGGGCGGTGAGGTATCACGCACGAAAGAAGGCGATAGAGGGTGAGGATAATTCGGTGTTGATGTGAATGTACAGAGTACAGGTACAGGGTACAGGGTACAGGGTACAGGGTACAGGGAGCTGCTATTGATCGCTTTTTTCGCGGATCATTCTCATCGACATCGCTCCAAGGATCACAACTACAATTGCGATTGCTATCCAGATAATATTCCGGTTTGTGAAGAACGTCGGCGTTGCGGATGCTTCAACGGGGCGGATGAATTTCTTCACGTCTCCCGGCTGTAATACCGTCGGCTTGTCCGGAATGCTGTCGCGGAAGAATTCCAGGTCGTAGACCGGAGCTTGCAGGCTGTCGCTGCCGACCACGATCCTATAACCGTTGCCCGACGGCAGCCAGGCCGTGAGTGAACGCTTGAGCTGCCACACCTTCACGCCTTTGAATTCGAGCCGGGGATTGTCGCCGTTCGACACGCGCAAGACCAACTCCGGTGTCTTCATCGACAACGTCACCGATGCCTGTTGTGTCGAAATGAGATTGAATGACTTCACAGGGTTGAGGTATTCTTTTTTGACCCTTTTCACGTAATAGTGATCTTTTTGAAAAAGAGTAGCGTCCCGCTTATAGAAAGGCGGTCCGGCGATCCCGAATTCGATCTTGTCTACAAACTGGGTGGTGTCGAAATGAATGACCGCCCAGGTAGTCTTATCTTTTACGCTATCGGCCGATGTGATGGTGACTGAGGGAACTTCGACATACACGCCGTAGTCGGTACTTACATTGTAATATCCCGCCTTGATGATATTGAGCGGAGCAGTTGTGGAGTCGTTAATCACGATTTGGTAGTACACATAGTTGCTCAATGGGAAGTCGAGTATACTCAGCTTCGACGTCGCGCGGCTGTTGGAGAAATCACCCAGTGTAAATCGCTCTTTCAGGGCATACCACGACTGCTGGTCGTCACTGCCGCGAAGGGTAGCCTCTTTCGTGGTCTCGGCATTCTTTACGTCGAGAATGATGTTACTGATCTGGTCCTTCTGGTGGTTGATCAGCGTGAGAACAGTACAGCAGTCCTTTTGCCGGGTCTTCTGCATGTTGTATTCGATGAATTCGACATTTGAGAACACCGGCTGATCTGCCTGAATGATGTAAGGAACTTCCATGCCCTTCTCGTCGACTATCCGGATATTGCGCAGGTCTGATTCAAGTAAGGCGGTGATGCCGGGAGGCAGCGGAATGTTGTAGAACCCTGCCTTGTCGACTGCCGGTAGCGGCGCTTCGGCAACAAACTGCTGCGCAAGTCCTATAACAGGAGTCAATAAGAGGAAGCATAAGAGTTTTTTCATGCGGCCGGCTTGGTTTCAGTTTGCACCACCTCAGAGGGGTCTTCGGTCAGTAGTAATTTTTTCAGGCGTTGATACATGAACGACACCGTAAGAAGCAATATACCCAATGATATGAATGCGGCGATCTTTCCTCCTTCCGATATCCCTCTGATATCGACGGCGAACAGCTTTACCAGGGTGACCAGGAACAAGGTCATCGAAATGATCCGCAGGTGGCGGAGCTTCCATTTCAACCCGATAGCAATCAAAAGGAAAGAAGTAATGCCCCACAAGATGGGAAACCCGATCTTATGATTTTGCGTGAAGACATGCTCCATGTTGGTTTCATTGCCCACCAGGAGCAACACAAGGTTATCGAGCTCGGTGCTGGCCAGGAACACAAAGAATATCACATAGAACCACGAATAGGCATTGCCTGTGCTAAGGTTGAATTCCTTTAGTTTCTTTATTCGCATAATTGAGATCGCACACACAGGTATAACCAACGCCACCAGCAGGTAATGCATATTGAAAGCGGCGGAAATGTTCTCGGTCACCAGGTTGTACCGGGAATCCACGACCTGCTTATAGACGCCGGCATACACGATCACACCGAGTACACCGATGAAAGCAAATGCATTGCGCACATTGCCGGGAACCGTAAGCTTGCCTTCAACCAATAAAAGCACAAGGAGGAAAAGCATATTGTAACTGGCTATTGTTATCATCTGAAGCTCCAGGTCCTGTGAATATGCTGTCATCACGTGATAACGAAGCTCGAGCAGATTCATGATGTACACCAGCACGACCGCAGCGACCGTCAGCACATTCCTGTATAGTGAAATACCAATGACGGAAGTTTCCTGTTTCTCATTCTTGAACAGTAACAGGGTACCCACAAAAGAAGCAACCGCAAAAAGACTGGTGAGATAGCCTTTGTTGAATATGATCGGGAGTCCGCCCTCATACTCTATTCCATATACCTGTTTGAGATCCATCATCAGGCTGACGACCATCAATGCCGTGACAGCATAGGAAGTTATTTTCATCAGCTTGATCCCCGACTTCTGCGAGAGCCACAACAGCAACACAGCTTCGGCGGCCCAGAAGAGCGTGATGTAATTCCCTTTTAGCTGGATCGGTGCAGCCAGGCTGATGAACGTGAGGACCAGGCCGATCAACAGAAACACCAGGTTCTTGTCGACCCTGGAATTTTTATACAAACTGTATGCGAATCCGAAGTTGAAGACACCCAGGGCCACCGTAAAAAGTCCACGGAAGTCGATACCCACCGGGTTGTTGAGGATGTACATTCCCGCTCCATAGTAGAAAAAAGTATCGCTCAGTAACATCCCAAACTCCAGCGCCCCAAAAGGCTTTCGCTCCTTCAGGTTGTTGATCAGGTTCATCGCGAAGAATACCAGGTAGAAACCAGTAGCGAATACCAGCGCGCCTCCCATCATTCCCGGCGTCTGGTAGTCGTATCGCGACGACAGCCATGTTCCATACAACAAGATCGTGAGGACATACGACACGATATTGATGATCGGCCACTTCTTATAATATGAAAGCACCAGCATACCCACGTCGAGTATCGTGATATAAATGAACAGCACCACGTAGTTACCCTCGCCGGTACTCACCATCATCGGCGACGCGAAACCGCCCAGCAACGCCACGAGCGCCAACTCGACTTTATTGTAAGCCAGCGAGAACAATACCGCGAAGCCCGTAATACCCACCATCAGCAGGAAAGCCACCGGCGGACTGAACATGTGGTAAACGTGGAACGCTATGTAGATCGTAAGGTATAGTACCGCAATGCCGCCACCGACAAGCACCGAGCTGAACGCCGTGAATGTTTTCCTGAGGCGATGTGCTACGCCCAGTAATATTCCACCGCAGAGAATACCGATGAACACACGACCGATCTCGTTGATCCATTCCTGGTCGATCGCATACTTCACAAAGAAGCCGATACCGATGACCAATATGCCGATACCGATCTTGTTGGCGAGATTTTCACCGATGAATTTCTCGAGGTCCGGATTGCGTTCGAAGAATCCCGGACGCGGCGGTTCTTTAACTGCGACGGCCTCCGGATTGAAGACGGAAGACTGCTCCGTTGGGATCGAGATCTTTTGAGAAAAGACGAGTTCCGGCTTGACTTCCGGCTTCGGTTCCGGCTTCGGCACAGGTTTCGGGGATTCATGTATAACCGGAGGTACGGGTGTGAACACCGGTTTTGCGACGGGTTTCTCTTCGGCTTTCGGCGATGGTGCTTCGATCACGGTGACCTTCGTGGCTCCGGATCGCACCAGCTCGGCCATGCTTTCGAGTCGTTTTCGCAATTCATTAAACTCGGCGTTCATGTTGTTCCGCAACGACGACAACATAATGAGGGTGATAATAGGCGCAGCAATAAATATGATAACGCCAATGACGATCAGGACTTCCATTAAACTAAAAGTTATAAAAGTGAAAAGTTTGGGGCGCGACGAAGGCTAAAAGATAATAGTTAAAAATGAGAAGTTAAGCTCAGTCAAATTCCAACTTTTAGTTATTAACTTTTAGTTTAGATATGCTCTCTTTTAAAACGAAAATATTCAAGCTACAGCATCTTGCCGGCCATTATATCGATATCCCCGCCAGCGTAGTGAAGAAAGCCGGTTGGACCGGAAATCAGCGATTTATTTGCACTATAAATAAAGGTTTGACATGGAAATGCGGGCTTGTCTCGCATGGAGCCGGAAAGGCCTATATCCTTCTGAATAAAAAACTGATGCAATCGGGAAAGCTTAACGTTGGACAAGAGATAAATGTTGTACTAAAAAAAGACGCGAGTAAGTATGGCATGGATGTGCCCGTGGAGCTGAAAGAGTTGTTTGCACAGGATCATATCGGTAAGGAAAGGTTTGATGGACTCGTGCCTGGCAAAAGGAGATACATTATATATTATATCAACCAGGTGAAGAGTGCGGATCTGAGGATTGAACGGGCGGTGAGGTTGATCGCGAATCTAAAAAAGCTGCCGGTCGGGAAGGAATCGTTTAAGGGGCTGTTGGCTAAGTAACTCGTTGCTCGTTGTTCCGTCGTTATTCGGGCTAACGAATGTGACTCGGCTTTGCCGCGATTAACGAATAACGAATAACGAGTAACGAACAAATTCGTAACTTTGCGCCCTGATTCTGCAGAAATTCAATGATTTCAGTAAATAATCTCTCACTCCGGTTTGGAAAACGGGTATTGTTCGACGACGCCAACCTCAAGTTTGTGGGCGGGAACTGTTACGGGGTGATCGGTGCAAACGGTGCCGGTAAATCTACATTCCTCAAAATATTATCGGGCGACATAGACCCCACTCGCGGAAGCGTATCCATCGACACGGGCAAACGCATGGCCGTGCTACGTCAGAACCATTACGCCTTCGATGAAGTGCCGGTGATCGATACCGTGATGATGGGCCACGTACATCTGTGGAACATCATGCAGGAAAAAGATGCCATTTACGCGAAGACCGATTTCACCGAAGCCGACGGCCTTCGTGCTTCCGACCTCGAAGCCGAGTTCTCCGAGCTCAACGGATGGAACGCACAATCCGACGCAGCTTCATTGCTCAGCGGCCTCGGTATTCATGAAGAAGATCATTACAGACTCGTGAAGGAGCTCAGCGGTCATCAGAAGGTCCGCGTTCTCCTCGCTCAGGCTATCTTCGGTAACCCCGACATCCTCATACTCGATGAACCAACCAACGACCTGGACCTGAATACGGTTTCATGGCTCGAAGATTTCCTCCTCGAGTTCAAGAACACCGTGATCGTCGTATCGCACGACCGTCACTTCCTCGACACCGTATGTACACACGTCGTCGATATAGACTTCAGCGCCATCCGGCTTTACACCGGTAACTATTCATTCTGGTATCAGTCGAGTCAGCTCGCATTGCAGCAACGTTCATCTGCCAACAAGAAGGCGGAAGACAAACGTAAAGAGCTTCAGGAGTTCATCATGCGTTTCAGCGCCAACGCCTCGAAGTCCAGGCAGGCTACCAGCCGCCGCAAGCTCCTCGAAAAGATCAACGTAGACGACATCCAGGCTTCGACCCGGAAATATCCTGCCATCATCTTCCAGCAGAAGAGAACTGCCGGCGACCAGATACTCCATATCGAGAACCTAAGCTGTTCTCTTCACGGATCGAGGTTGTTCAAAGATCTCGAGCTCTATGTAAACAAGGGCGACAAGATCGCATTCCTCGCCAAGGATACACTCGCTATTACTTCTTTGTTCCAGATACTAGCCGGCGAGCTTCAAGCGGAGAAAGGAACGTTCAGGCTCGGGCAGACGATAACGCCTGCATTCCTGCCTCTGAACAACGAAGAATTTTTCAAAACAAACGAGAACCTCGTCGACTGGCTTCGTCAGTTTGCCGAAGATGAGAACAAGGATGAAGTCTACATCCGCGGCTTCCTCGGCAAGATGCTGTTCTCCGGCGAAGAGGTTTTCAAAAAGTCTTCGGTGCTCTCGGGAGGAGAAAAGATGAGATGTATGATATCGAGGGTCATGCTGGCCGGCGCCAACCTGATCGTACTCGATGAACCTACCAATCACCTCGACCTTGAATCGATCACCGCGTTCAACAATGCATTGAAAGATTTCCCGGGAACGGTGCTTTTCAGCTCACATGACCACGAATTCATCCAAACCGTCGCCAACAGGATCGTAGAGCTTACGCCCAACGGCTGTATCGACAAGCTGATGACGTACGACGAATATATCGAGAACGAAAAGGTCGTGGAGCAGAAAGCAGCGTTATACGCCGAGGCTTGATGTACGTTCATTTCACCATCAAAGACATCATCCAGGAAACTCCCGACGTAAGATCGTTTGTACTCTCACCCGATAAACCATTCAAGTACAAGCCGGGGCAGTTCCTTACCCTGGTGAACGGTGAAGGTGAAAATGAAGTGAGAAGATCATTTTCGTTTTCTTCACATCCTTCAGACCCTTACCCCGTCATCACGCTCAAGCGGATCCCCAACGGAGAAATATCAAGGTGGCTGTTCGATCACGCACGGATAGGCGATCGTTTGAAGGCCATCGAAGCTTCGGGACTGTTTACATATCCCACAGAGCCCGGCGCGTACGATTCGATTGTTTTTCTTGCCGCCGGCACAGGCATCACGCCGGTACTTTCGTTGATCCGTGAAGCATTGTCGCGCAAGGATGACCTCAAATTGTTTCTGATCTACAGCAATCGCTCACGTCAACAAACGGTTTTTCTCGAACAACTGGAGCAGCTCCAGGTAGAAAACCCCGATAAGCTCAAAGTTCATTTTTATTTCAGCAACAGCATGGACCTTCATAGGGCGCGGTTGAGTCGCCTTGCGCTGGAAGATTTCCTGCATCACAACATGACCATCGCCACGAGGACATTGTTCTACCTGTGTGGGCCACACGTTTACATGCAGAACATCTCAATCACGCTGCTGACAGAAGGCGTCCCGGACGATAACATCCGCCGGGAGATCTTTTTCAACCCCGAACCGCCGGTCGCCAACATTCCGCCCGACCAGGATATGCATACCGTCAATGTCCGGTACGAAGGCAAGCGTTATAGCCTCAAAGTTCAATTCCCAAAAAGCATTCTGAAGGCGGCAAAGGAACAAGGCATCATGTTGCCCTACAGCTGCGAAGCCGGCCGGTGCGGCACGTGCGCGGCGTCTTGTACACGGGGCGAAGTCTGGATGTTGCGCAACGAAGTTCTTCTCGACAAGGAAATAGCGAAAGGCAGGGTCCTAACCTGCACCGGCTTCGCAATCGGAGGTGATGCCGACCTCGAAATTCACAACTGAACACATTTTTCCGGGGATTCGCCCTAATTATGAAGATTGATTGCAACTTTTTGCGGTTTTTGGAGTCTCCACTTAGTACCAAAAAACCGACCGCCGATGATCACCAACCTGTTGCTCACTGCCTGGCGCAGCGTCACCAAGAACAAGTTCTTCGCTACCCTTCACATCCTGGGATTAGCCATCGGCATGGCCGTTTTTTTTCTGATCGCCCAGTATGTTCACTTTGAAAGAAGCTACGAATCGTTCCTTCCCGGTGCGGATAATATTTACAGGGTTGGGCTGCTGACCAAAACAAATGGCGAGCTGACACAGCATACGGCCGAAAACTATCCCGGTGTCGCGCTGGCGATGAAAGCTGAAGTCCCGGAAGTAACTGCGGTGGCAAAGCTGTATAACCTCGGGTACAAGAACAATGCAGTGCTTACTTACAAGGATGCGAAACCGGAGCCGGTCGCCTTTAAGCAGCGGCTCTTTCTTTTTGCGGACTCCTCTTTCCTTCCGATGATGGGCTACCAGATGATTGCAGGCGATGCCAGGACTGCTCTGGCGGAACCTTTCACGGCGGTCGTTTCTGAAAAGTACGCGAAGATGTATTTCGGAAATGAAGATCCCCTGGGTAAGATGTTGTTATTGAATGACGACGACGGCGCCAATGAGCTCGCCAAAGTTACAGGCGTATTCAAAGACCTTCCGGAAAGCACACACCTGAAATTCAACGCCCTCTTCTCGTATAAAACCTTGTTTGCGCGGGGTGACTGGGCGCTGGGAAGATATGATCAAAACTGGCAGAGAAAGGACATGTACACCTTCGTCGCTCTTCGCCCGGGAACAGACCCGAAAGTTGTAGAAGGAAAACTTTCCGCCCTGATCGAAAAATTTAAGCCGGACAACAAGGCTAAAAACGTCGACGAGACATTGTTCCTTCAGCCGTTGAAATCGATCCATCTCAGCTCGAACCTCGCCGAAGAACCGGAGATCAACGGAGACGAGAAGATCGTGAACTTCCTTTCGATGATTGGAATTTTCGTGATCATCATCGCATGGATCAACTACATCAACCTCTCCACCGCGAAGGCGATGGAACGTGCGAAAGAAGTCGGTGTACGCAAAGTGATGGGAGCTTTCAAGTCACAATTGGTCCGCCAGTTTCTCGTGGAGGCAGCCCTGGTCAACCTTATTTCCATCGTTATTGCGATGTTGATCGTTGGCCTGGTTTTGAATTATTTCAATAATATTTCCGGTCAGTCGCTGACATTCGCTCACCTGCTTCAACCTTGGTACCTGGCGCTGGCCGGGTCGCTATGGGTCATCGGGACGGTGTTGTCCGGCTTCTACCCTGCCGCAGTGCTTTCGTCGTTCAAACCGGTTTCAGTGCTGAAAGGAAAACTGAAGAACAGCTTCGGTGGAATATTCCTGAGAAAGTCACTGGTGGTCTTCCAGTTTGTGTCTTCGGTGGCGTTGATCGCCGGCACGTTCATCGTCTTCAACCAACTACGGTACATGATGAACCAGGATCTCGGTATGAACATAGACCAGGTCCTTGTAGTCGAGAGGCCAGGTATCTCCGCCAACACAAGAGATGCAGCCAACAACGCAGTCGATGTATTCCGGAATGAGCTGAAGAAGGATCCTTCCGTAACCAATATTTCGGGATCGCTGACAGTTCCGGGGAAGCAACGGGAATATAAAGGTCTCGTAAAAAAATATGGAACTCCGTCCGACGACGGTGTAACGATACGGGTCAATAGTATGGACTATGAATTCCTCGACGTGTTCAAGATGAAGCTTGTCGCCGGGCGGCTGTTCGATGAAAAATATCCGCTCGATCGGGATACGTCCGTTATCGTGTCGGAATCCGCCGCCAAATTACTCGGCTTCGCAAAGCCCGAAGATGCCGTAGGTCAGACGGTGACTATCGAAACGTTCAACTGGAGTCCGCAGATCGTCGGCGTGGTGAACGACTATCACCAGGTTTCGTTAAAAAAATCGATGGACCCTTCACTGTTCTTTTTCAATAAATACGGCGGCGAGTTCTACAGCATCCGGATGAACACCGGCGATCCGCAAGGTACAGTCGAACATGTACGGCAGGCATGGATGAAGGCATTCCCGGGCAATCCCTTCGATTACTTCTTCCTCGACGATTTCTTCAACCGCCAATATGAGAATGAACGAAAGTTTGGAAAGCTCTTCACTACGTTCTCGATCCTTGCTGTCATCGTAAGCTGCGTCGGACTGTTCGGCCTGTCGGCTTACACGGCCACACAACGCACGAAGGAGATCGGCATCCGGAAGGCTCTCGGCTCGACGGAGAACGGGATATTCATTTTGTTGTCACAGGAGTACCTGAAACTTGTCGGGCTGTCGATCCTCATTGCGTCGCCCCTGATCTGGTGGGTGATGAACAACTGGATACAAACGTTCCCGTACCGGACGACTATATCGCCGTTCGTGTTTGTGATATCGGGAGTGATGGTGTTGCTGGTAGCGTTGATAACCGTTAGTTATCAGACCGTGAAGGCTTCGAGGACAAACCCGGTGGAGTCGTTGCGGTATGAATAATACTGGCCATCCACGGGATTCCCCGGTCCGGCCGGGGAGAGCGAATGCCATCGAACGCGGCACGTTCAGACAGCCAACACCCAACGACGAAGGTGTCATTGCACGGCTTGCCCGGGCAATCCCGTGGAAGACAGTGCGCCTGGACTCCCTCGGGATTCCCCGGTCTTACGCCGGGGAATGACATTCCATAGGAACACGCGTTACGATCAGTTGTTCCCTCTTCGGATAACCCTGCCGGGATAAACACCCTTCGTTCCCTCTTTTGTATAAACCTCCGTTCCGTTCACCCACACGTGCTCGATGCCGGTGGAAACTTTTTGCGGGTCCTGGATGGTACTCTCGTCTCCGGCAGTTTTCGGATCGAAGAGAACAAGATCGGCATAGTACCCTTCCTTGATGAGCCCGCGGCGCTGGATGCCGGTATTATTCGCGGACAACGAGGTCATCTTCAATATTGCCTGTTCCATCGCCAGCGCGCCTGTTTCGCGAACGTAGTGTTTCAGCACCCTGGTGAATGAACCGAAGCCACGCGGATGTCGTCCACCGGACGCGCCATCGGAACAGATGTTGGTGTACTGCCACTGCATCAGCTTAGCCACATCTTTTTCATCCATGCTGGTGGCCACGATGCTGCCGCTACACTCCTCCCCTTTCGTATCGCATTTATCGAGGCGGTCGATCAGCTCGATCAGTGTCTTCGCCGGTGAGAGCTTGAGCTCCACCGCGACGTCTTGCAAACTCTTACCATTGTATTCCGGGTTCGGCTCATAGTTGCTGAAGATAATTCCCTCCGGTGTGGTGATCTCCTTAAGGATCAACTCTGCCTCTTTCACATCTTTGAAATTGCGTGACGGAAACAGCACCCGGATCGTCGACGACCAATATGTATAAGGATATATATCGGCGGTAATATTGATGCCTTCCGCCCGGGCAGCCTCGAGCAACGACAGGGTCGTATCGGACTTGCCCCACAGGTTGGTCATCGCGAGCTTGAAATGACTGACCTGGACGGGGGCTTTGGTCTCACGACCGATCGTAATGATCTCATTCAGCGCCTTCCAGAAATACCGGTCCTCGGAACGCATGTGACTGATGTAGCGGCCTTGATACTCCGGAAGCGTTTTCGCGAGCGTGAGCACTTCCTCTTCGGCAGAATAGATGCCCGGGTCATACTCGAGTCCGGTCGACAATCCCAGTGCACCCGCATCCATGTCTGCGCGCATCAGCAGTACCATAGAGTCGGTCTCTTTCTGTGTCGCCTTCCTTTTGAAATCCTTTCCCAACACGATATCGCGAAGGGTGTTATGACCGGTGTACGAGGCGACATTCACGGCTGAAGGACTGTCGGTCATCAGCTGGAAATAATCTTTCAATGGTGTATTCGATCCGCCGTCCTGTCCGACGACAATGGTGGTGACTCCCTGGCTGACGACAGCGAGAGCATCGCGGTTCTTATTCAAACCCCAATCGTGATGGCTATGTGTATCGATAAAACCCGGAGCGAGAACAAAACCGGGAACATCGTAGCTGTAGGTTGCCTGAACATTCCCCAGGTCGCCGATCATCGCGATGGTATCGCCGGCTATCGCAACATCTGTTACAACAGGCGCACCACCGCTCCCGTCATAGACAGTGGCGCCACGGATAATAGTGTCGACTTTTTTCGGCTGGCAGGAAATGAGTGCGCCGAGCACGCAGATAAAAAGGAGCTTCCTCACTAAGTTTAGGTTTACGGAAAGTTAATAGTTAAAAGTGAATAGTGAAAAGTTGGCATTCAGACCCTGCCCATTAATACAAACAGGGGGAATGACACTTTTTTACGATCTGTTTTCCAGAACGGACTAATTTGGCTCGTGAGCGGCTTGACGGGGTCGGACTTCTGTTGGCTAATATATTTTTGAACAGCCGACCATGTCGAAAGATACCCGCTGAGCTCGTCCAGGGTCCAGTTGAAGGAGAACTCAAACGGTGGAACGTCGATCTTTTCAAATGGAAATTGTACTGTGGAATAGCGATCGTCAACAAGCTTTCTCTCTTTGTCCCAGTACGGCCCGATAACTTCCGTATAAAAATGAGTGAGCACGGGATCTATCTGCGCATCGACACTCAGCAGGCTGTAGCCCCAGACGGCTACGATACCGCCGGGTTTCGAAACCCGCCGGGCTTCGGCGAAAAATTCAGGGATGTTGAACCAGTGAAGCGCTTGTCCTACCGTGATGAGATCGAATTGCCGGTCTGTGAAAGCCGTTTTTTCGGCCGGTGAAACCGAGTAAATGATATTGTCTTTGCGGAGTGCGTTTGAAAGTTGATTCGCGCTGTGATCCGTGGCATAAACGATCCCGAAACGGCCGGAAAGATCTTTTGCAACCTGCCCGTTGCCGCAGGCGCAATCCCACGCTGTCTTGTTGGAGGGGACATGCTTGATGAGGAAATCATAAAGTGCAGTAGGATACGATGGCCTGAAGGCTGCGTATTGCTTCGAATGACCTGAAAACAAATCTTTACTCATATGACAACCTTCGACATTCAGTGTTGAGTGTTCGGTGTTCGATGTTCCGAATATCGAACACCGAACGCTCAACACCCAACACCGAAGTTTTTAATCCAACGGTATATCACCGTCTTTTTCTCCCACCACAACAATCTTCGGCGGAAGCAATTTATACATTACCGGCGTTACCAATCGCGACAGCAGCGTGGAGCTGATGAGACCACCGATCAACACCAACGCCAACGGTGAATACAACGGGTTGCCTTCGATCGCCAAAGGTATCAATCCTCCGATGGCAGTCAGTGAGGTGAGAACGATCGGGACGAAACGTATCTCTCCGGCTTTCTCGACCGCTTCGTCCAGTGGCACGCCGCGTTCGCGAAGCTGGTTGGTGAAGTCTACCAGCAGTATCGAGTTCTTCACCTCTATACCTACCAACGCGATCAATCCGATAACGGCTACGAACGACATCGGGTTTCCTGTGATCAGCAACATGGACACAGCTCCGATCACACCTAGCGGGATCACTGAAAGAACGATGAGAGTGCTCTTGAATGTACCGAATTCAAGCACCAGCACAGCAATGAAGCCGAATATGGTAATGAGAATGATCGTCTCGATACCGCCGAACGATTCCTGTTTGTTCTCGAGCTCGCCCGCAGCCTGGTAACGATAGCCCGTGGGGAAATACAATTGCTCGAGCTCCGTGATCACCTTATCGTTGACAGCTTCGTAGAGAAATCCGCTCTTTACAAAAGCCGTGACGGTAGCATAGCGGGCCTTGTCGTAGTGACGTATCAGGTTGGGTGAAGTTTCGAATTCGACACGCGCCAGGTGACGAAGCGGAATGCCCTGGCCCATCACGGAGTTCACGTACAACTTGTCGAATACTTCGTAGCTGGTGAACTTACCGCGTGGTGTGGTGACGTTGATCAAGACATCGTCCTCGCCTTCCACAGGAGAGAACTTTCCGATGTTCAGACCGGCGATACCCAACCGGATCGTCCGGTCGATCTCGCCAATTGAAACGCCCAACAGCCCTGCTTTGTCTTTATTGATGTGAACACGAAGATCCGTCTGCTGGCTGGCCAATGGATTGTTGACGTAGATCGTACCCGGTGTCTTTTTCAATATCTCCTCCACTTTCATCGACAGGCTGCGCAACGAGTCCAGGTTCTCACCGAAGACGCGGATTGCTACCGGCGCTTCGAGCGGAGGTCCTTGTTCGAAATCCTTCACTTCGATCTTCGCATTCGGGTATTGATGGAACTTTTCCCGGAGCCTGTCGATCATCTCCGTCTTTTTCTCCGGAGTGATGTCGTTCAGCTGAACATAAAACTGTGCGAAGTTACTCGACTCCGAGCGGCTGATGACGTTGTAGTAGATCCTCGGGTTGCCCTTGCCCACGTTGGTGGTGAAATACTTGATGTCGCTTTCATTTTTCAATTCCTTCTCGACAAACCGGGAAATACGATCGGTTTCGTAAATGCTGGTTCCATTCGGTGTCTCGATGTTGACCAGGAACTGGGGCTTTTCAGATTTCGGAAAGAGGCTGAAGCCGACGACAGGGAACAAAGCTAAACTTGCAACGAACAATACGATCGCGACCGACAACGTGATCACGGGGTGACGCAACGCCCTGTGTAGTACACGACTGTATGTACCGCTGATGGCTTTCTTCAATGCACGCAGGAAAATATTTCCATTCCGTGACTCATGATTCTTCAGGATACGGCTTGAAAGGAACGGAACGATGGTAAGCGACACGAACAAAGAGGCGATCACGGTGAAGATCACGGCCATGGGAAGACTCCGGATGAAATCACCGGCAGTCTCCGGGAGGAATACCAGTGGCAGAAATGCGAGGACAAGCGTGACCGTACATCCGACGACCGCCAGGCCGATCTGCTTCGTTGCCTGTATCGCCGCATCTTTCCTGCTTCGCCCAGCCCTCAGGTAGCGCTCGATATTCTCTATCACCACAATGGAGTCATCGACGAGAATACCCAATGCTACGATCAGCCCGACAATACTCAACTGGTTGATGGTGAACCCGAAGAAATCAAGTAAAAACAAACCGGTGAATATCGATAGCGGTATGGAGATCATAACAACAACGGCAGCCCGCGTGCCCAACGGCAACAGCGTGATCGAAACCAATAGGATCGCGATCATGAAGTCCTTCGAAAAACGGGTGAGCCTGTTCGACACGCTCACCGACTGGTCGAAGTTCCTGATCAGTTTCATATTCGATGGAAGGCCTTTCTCGAACTCGTCCAGCACCGGGTTTACCTGGTCGCTCACTTTAAAAATGTTCTGCTCGTCCTTCTGGCTTGCGGTAAGCAACACCGACCGGTAGCCGTTCAGCCTGGTAAGATGAGACTCGTCCTGGTACGCGGACTCCACATCGGCGATGTCGCGCAGGTAAACGATCTTGTTGCCGTTCACAAAAACGATGGTATTCCTGATCTCGTCCACACTTTTGTATTCACCGCTGGTCTTCACGTTGAACTTACGGGTGCTTACGAGCACGCTTCCACCGGGAACATTGAGATTCTCGCTCTGCAACGCATTCAGCACGTAGTTGGCCGGTATGTGCTGGTGCGCCATCTTTTCGAGGTCGAGTTGCACGCGCACCTGCCTTTCGGGATAACCGTGCGTTCCGATCTTCTTCAGACTCTTCACTTTTTCCAGTCCGTCTTCGAGACGTTCGATCTGGCGCTCCAATTCGTGATATGGTGCTGTCTCAGACACCAGTGCCATTTGAAAAATGTTCACATCGGTGGATGAAAATCTCTGGATGTGAATATCAAAGATTTCCTGCGGTAATTCTGCCCGCATCACATTCACCTCGCGGACGATCTCCTGGTATTTGCTCTCCACGTCGCTATCGTGTTTGTAGTCGACACGGATCACAGCAAGTCCATCGTATATGTCGGACGTTACCTTCTTGATGTCGTCGAGCTCGTTGATCTTTTTTTCGAAAGGATCGACGACCAGTTTTTCCATGTCGGCCGGGCCGGTGCCGGGATACACCACCACGATCGAATACGTAGGCGCTTCGGTCTCGGGGTCTTCCCCCCGGGGCATGTTGAACAGCGAGCTCAATCCCAGCGCCATCAGCAGCACAAAGATGATAAGGGTGAACTGGAAATTCTTAACTGCAAATTCTACGATTTTCATAACTCGTGAAATTATTGTGTGACCCTGATTGTCGAAGACTCTGTGAGGAATGCGGAACCAGCCGTGTTCACTTTGCTCACGTTCTCGAGTCCGCCGGAAACAATCGCTTCGTCGTTGGCCAGGTATGCGATGCGCACAGGGACTTTCTTCACCGTCTTCATGTCATCGCCCGCTACGAACACGAAAGCGTCGCTGCCGGATCCTTCCACAATGGCCTCGATGGGAATACTCTTGAATTTTTCAGTTTGTGAAGGAGTGACCTGCACGCTGGCGACCAGTCCCGTCGCGAGCTTACGGCCGCGGGGCGAAACTTTAACTTCCGTCACATAAAGACCGCTTACCGGGTCGGCCGCCTCGCTGATCAGCGAGACCACGCCTTCGAAACTTTCGTCCTGGTAGGCGTCGGTCTTCACGATAGCCTTGTCGCCTTTCCGGATCCGAACCCAATCAACATCGGGTAAACCGATGCGAACGATCCAGTCATTCTCCGCGGCCGAGTTGATGACAAGCACCGGCGAGCCGCCGGTCACCTGCTCTCCCTCGTTCACAAACTTCCTGATGACCTTACCGCTAGCGTTGGCGTGTATGGTCGAATACTGCTTGTTGAACGAAGTTATCCTCCACGATTCGTTTGCAACGTCGTAAGCGGTCTTCACATTCTCGTACTGTTCGAGCGTCGCAGCCGAATCTTTGTACAAGCGTTCTATCCTTTCGAGGTCACGCTTTGTCTTTTCGAGATTGTTCTTCGATTGACCTGACTGGGCATCGATCTCTGTCTGATCGAGCGTCCCAAGCAACTGGCCCTTGGTTACACTTTCGCCTTCGTCCACAAGAATGCTGGTAACGATACCGCCCGTCTTGAACGACAACCTGGATTCGGTGCCGGTAGTGATCAGCCCAGAGCTGATAACGGGCTTACTGTAGGTTCCTTCTTTCACATCGATGACGCGAACAGCTATAGCCGACTCATCGATGGCCGGCTCACTTGCCTGGGCCGGTGCGTTTGTTTTGCTGCATGTGAACAATACCGCCGCCAATAGGACGGGTATCGTTACGGTGATGATGATCTTTTTCATAATGGGTTGGATTTTATTTTATATGGCTGCAATTGTTCTTTGGAGGGCTGCTTCGGCCCTGAGCAGGTCGAACAAGCGTATAGATTGGTCAAGCTTCGCCGTCGTCCATTTATTCTGTGCGTCGAGGTATTCCAGGAGTATAGCCTGTCCTTCATTGTATTTCGATCGTACGATCTGGAAATTCTTCTCCGCGCTTTTCACTCCTGCCTGCGCGGTAGCCCATGCTTGCTCCGAAGCCTGGCGGTCGTAGTGAGATCGGATCACCTGCAGCTCGATCTGGCGGCGCAGCTGTTCCATTTTATTTTCGGCAACCTGGTAGTCGATGCGCGCCTGCTGTGTCTTCGCCTTCCGCTCTCCGCCGCGGAACAAGTCCCAGCTCAGACTGAACTGCACGAGCATGTACTGTTGGCTATTATCGAATTTGTATTCGAAGCCCTGGTATCCAACGTCACCGACGACATTGATCTTCGGTAGCAGCGCACTCGACCTGTTGAGTTCAACCAGGTGATGACTTGCTTCGAGTCCGCCCTGCAGTTGCCGGATCTCCTGGCGTTGCGAAAGCGCCAGCGATCTCAACTCATCCAGGCGTTGGGTTTGCGGCGCACCAGAAACCAGTGTCGAGTCGATGATCACATCGGCGATCAGATCACGGTTGAGAAGAAAGTTGAAGTAGGATTTCGATACTTCGTAATTCCGTGCTCCTTCGGCGAGCAGCTGGTCTATCTTGTTCAATTCGTATTCAGCGCCAAGCACAACATCTCTGGTGGCCTTCTGGTTGGCGACCAGCTTCTGGTTCACCTTTACGAGTTCCACAAGAAAACCACGGGTTTCTTTAAGCACTTTTAGCGCCTCCTCCGCCTGCAGATATTGATAGTATGCCGCCGTGATCGAATACTTCAGCTCATTTTCATAAGCATTCTTCTGCGCCTGTTGAATGGAGATAAGCTCCTTCTGCGCTTTGAAGTTGAAGTAGATGTCGGGATTGAACAAAGGTTGTATCACCCGCACCTTGGTGTCGTGGAAATTATTCGGGAGGAACTGGATACTCTGGTTCTGAAGTTGGGGAAACCCGTTGGAGTCGGTCAGCTTGTTCAGCGTAGTATAGACAGGGTTGAGCAGGTCGCCCAATGGCAATTCGATCTTACGACCGCCGTTGGCCAGCGTGTAGTTTGCATTCAATGCCACCTGCGGCAGGAAGAGGCTTCGTGCAACATTCAGCCCTTCGACGCTCTTCTCGTAGTTGAGCTGCTCCTGTTTGAGCTGAAGGTTGCTTTTCAATCCTTCCTCGATGTAAGTCTCCAGGATGGATTGACTGTGCGCTTGCGTAAAGGCCGCTGAAATCAGCAGGATAATGAGTGAAAGTTGGTTGGTTTTCATTGTTAAAACAATTAACAGTGTTCAGCGATAGGGCAAAAAAATTCTATTTCAAAAGTTCAGGATTCGAGATTCGTGGTTCAGGGTTCAGAGTTTAGAAAGCATGAGTTTGAAAGTCTCGAAGGATTCCTTTGGGATCCGAAGTCCGTCTTCGACGGTGTAGCAGCGAAGGCGCTTGCGAAGCGATAGGCTGCACATGCCGTGCATGTAGCTCCAGATGGAAAAGGCCAGTACGCGCGGGTCCTGGTCTTTGAAACGTCCTGCTTGCTGACAGTCGATCAGGATGTTTTCGAGTGAAGCGAGAGCTTTGTTGCCTTCCTCCCATTCCTCGCGGTTCTCGTCAGAATCCATGGGTGCGTCCATGATGAACATGATCTCATAGTACTGCGGATGGTCGACCGTGAACTGGACATACTTCTCTCCCATGGCGATGAGCCGGGCGAACGGCTCTTGTATGGTAGCGAGCTCGGCCATGTACGTGTTGAATCTCTTGAAAGCTTCGCCGTGCAGGGCGTAGAAGATCTCGTTTTTGTCTTTGAAGTACAGGTATATCGTCGCGGGGCTGTATTCGATGGCTTCGGCGATGTTGCGTATGCTCACTTCTTCGAATCCACGGTCGATGAAAAGCTTGTGTGCAGACTGGAGGATCATTTCTCTCATCTCGGCTTTGTCTCGTTCTTTTCGTTCTTTGACTCCCATGATTTTTCGTGTTTATACGGTAAAGGTATGAACAGTGTTTAGTAAAAGTACAGTGATATGTAAAATATTTGTAAATCATTGATAACTAGGATGTTATTATCGGTAAAAATGGCGGCCCAAAAATGATCAGGTTTACCGTACAGCGTGTTTTTGGGGATTCAATCATGGGAGTGCTAATGTTGTGAAGTACTTAGAATGCGTATGGAAACATCGAATTGGATTACGATAGCCGCCCTGCTTGTCCCCATGATAACGGGGTTCGGTGTGATTCTTAATGAAATCAAATCACTGTCTGCCAGGGTTGGGAACCTGGAGAAACAGATGCGCAAGGTGCTTACTGTGGTCATCACACATAGGGGCAAAATAAAGCGACTCGAAAAAGATGTGGCTAAGCTAAATCGCGCTCCACAATAGACATAATTAAATGGTATGACAACCTCGGACTGGATTACAATAGGATCAGTACTCATCTCCATGAGCTTCACGATAGCTGTGATTCTATTTAGGATGGGAGTCGTCCTTGGTGGAATTGTAAAGACAATGGAAGCGATTTCTCTCAGGGTAGACGAAATTGCCTCTGACCTAAAAATACTTTCAGCGATTGTCAGCCGGATCGAGATCACCCTGACCAAACACGAAGGCAGAATAAAAAGGCTTGAGAAAGACGTCTCTAAACACCGTCGCAGTCGGTAAAACTTCCTCAGTTCTCTGAAAATTTTTTTAACTTAATCGGTGTGAAGCCACTGCTTTCCACCTTACTGCTCCTACTGTCTCTGGAGGTTTCTGCCCAAGTCTCTGTTCAAGGCCATTACGGATTATTACCGTATCCTCGACAGTCTTCGGTCGACTCGCGAGCAACCGGTGCTGACATTCAAAGGAGAGTTGGAAGTGAAGTACATTATGGAAAGTGAGCCTTACAGTTATCTGACGTCACGACATCTTTTTTCGTCAGTAGGCTCAAAAAAACCGCAGGTATCGAGGGTTATGCTCCATGGGTCTGCTCTTGTGCAACATGACGGCCAGATCTATCCGCCGGATGCCATCGAAACGATCGGTTACTGGAGTTGGGAGCTGATGGCCGAGAATCTCCCGTTCGACTACGATCCCGCCGTCGACGCCGGGTTGGTTGAGGAGAACTGATCAGGCCATGTCGCAATCGCGATACGCCTTGATAAGCGCCGCCTCGCCTTCTTTGCCGTCTTTGAAATTACCGTGTTCCATTCCCCATACTCCACGGAACCCCTTATCATAAACATGTTTAAAGATGGTCTTATAATTTATCTCTCCGGTACCCGGCTCCTTTCTTCCCGGATTATCTCCAATCTGGTAATAGGCGATCTCATCCCAGCATAAGTCTATCGTGTTGATGAGGTTTCCTTCGTTGCGCTGCATGTGATAGATGTCGTACAATATTTTGCACGACGGGCTCTTTACTGCTTTACATAGCTCAAAAGTCTGGGGAGCCGTGCGCATAAACAGGTCAGGGTTGTCACTCAGCGGTTCGAGCACCATGATCAGTCCTTGTGGTTCGAAGATCTCCGCCCCGCGACGAAGCATTTCCACGACGTTTGCAGTCTGTATCCCCATTGGCAGTGTTCGGTCAAAATACCCTGGCACCACCGTCATCCATTTTGCATTCACACGTTTCGCCACCTCCACCGACGTCTTGCACGTTTCGATGAATTTATCGGTAAACTCTTTCTTGCCCGTGGTGTACGATACCTTCCAGTTGTCGCCGGCATCCACGACGAAAACACCCATGGTCATGCCGAGGCTCGCCAGCGTGCTGCCGATCTTTTCTTGTTCTGCCTTTGGCCGGGCGAGCATGCCGTTGTCTTCTATGGCACGAAATCCCATGTCGTGCATGTATTTTATCTGGTCAATGAAGTCCGCCCCGGCGTTGTTCTTAAACATATTGTGGTGGGGGGCGAAATTCAGCTTGAACGTCTTCTCGGCGGGAGCAGCATTTGCTTTGGCGCTGATGGCACCCAGGCCGACCGTGGCGGCGGTTGCTGCGATTCCGTTGTGAATAAATTTCCGGCGGTCCATAGAATTGTCTTTGCGATAAAGATAGAGTTTTCCGTTATATCTTAGCTGACTTAATTTTTTCTAAGAACTTGAGATTCACTATTTCATTGGCGGTATTCCTTGTTGTGACCTCAGTTGCAGCGCAGGATCTAAAATCATACGATCAGAAAATCCAGGGCACGACCGTTTCTTTTAAAATGGTAGCCATTCCCGCTGGCAAATTCCAGATCGGCAGCAAAAACCCAATGGCCGACAATGACGAAACGCCGCAAAAAGATGTTGAGCTCTCTTCATTCTGGATGGGTGAACACGAAGTGACCTTCGCCGAGTGGGATATGTACTTCAAAGACAACGCCCTCCCGCAAAGCAAGACGATCGACGGGGTTACACGCGCAACGCCGCAATACATAGACCTTACCTGGGGCATGGGTCGTGCCGGTGAGCAACCTACTAATAGTATGTCGCAGCAGGCTGCAGTGATGTATTGCAAATGGCTTTATACCAAGACAGGATTCTTCTTCAGGCTGCCGACGGAAGCGGAGTGGGAATATGCGTGTAAGGCCGGAACGAACTCTGCGCCTGACCTCAAAGAGGTTTCAGAAGCGGGATGGTCTAAAGAAAACAGCGGAGCGAAATTCCATCCCGTAAAGCAAAAGAAGCCAAACGCGTGGGGATTATACGATATGCTGGGGAACCTGAGTGAATGGACCATTGACCAGTACGATCCGGCATCCTATAAAAACATCTCCGCAAAAGACCCGGTCACGACCCCCGGGGCAAAGTATCCCCGAACAACGAGGGGCGGCTCGTATCTCGACGACGCCACCCAGCTCCGGTGCTCGAACCGTATTCCGTCGGACACGAAATGGAATCAGCGCGACCCGCAAATCCCGAAAAGCCGATGGTGGCTTACGGACGGGATGTTTGTGGGTATCCGGGTTGTGCGGCCCGTCAAACAGCCGTCGGTGGAGGAAATAGAAGCCTTTTACAATACATATTTAAAGTGACCTTCGAAAAACCTAAATTGATGGACGATTTAAGATGTACGATGTACAATTTCGACCATGGATCGTTCGTCAGACAAAAATCGTACATCGTCCTTCGTAAATTTTAAACATCCAGCCTCATGAAAAATACCTTGCCCACTCGCCGAGATTTTATTAAGCAAACCACTTTAGTCGCGGGTGGACTTGCTGCCCTGCCCTTTGCTTCGAAAGCAGGCGGATTCTTTCAATCAAGTCCGGACGACGCAATTAAAGTCGTGGTCATCGGCTGCGGGGGACGAGGCACCGGAGCTGCGATGCAGGCCATGCTGTCGAAACAGAACGTGAAGCTTGTCGCGATGGCAGATGTATTCCGCGACCGCCTCGATGAATGTTACAAGTCGCTGACTGTCGACGACCTTACGGATGTGAACGGTACGCCGGGAAATATCAAGGACAAGATCGCCGTCACTGAAGAAACCAAGTTCGTGGGCTTCGATGCCTACCTGAAAGCCATACCGCTCGCCGACGTGGTGATCCTGACGACGCCTCCCGGCTTCCGCCCTATTCATTTCGAAGAAGCAATAAAACAGGGCAAACACGTTTTCATGGAGAAACCTGTTGCCACCGATCCCGCCGGTATCAAAAGAGTGCTTGATACGGCGATCATCGCAAAGCAAAAGAAATTAAACGTGGTGGTTGGATTGCAACGCCACTATCAGAATTCATACCGTGAGCTGCATAAAAAATACAAAGACGGAAAGATCGGCGAGTTCGTGTCGGCGCAGGCATGGTGGAACAGTGAAGGCGTGTGGATGAATCCCCGCCAGGCCGGCCAGACCGAAATGGAGTATCAACTGAGGAACTGGTATTACTTCAACTGGATCTGTGGAGATCACATTGTAGAACAGCATATCCATAACATCGACGTCATCAACTGGTTCAAGGGAGGATATCCCGTGAAGGCCCAGGGTATGGGTGGCCGGGAGGTGAGAAAAGGAAAAGACTACGGAGAGATCTTCGATCACCACTATGTTGAATTCCAGTACGCGGATGGAAGTATATTGAATTCCCAGTGCCGTCACATCAAAGGCACGATGAGTAAAGTCGATGAACAGATCATCGGAACGAAGGGAACGATCTTTTTCGGCAACATGAACATCGTCGATCGCAAGGGCAATGTGAAGTACCAGTTTGACAAGGAAAAGGAAAACGATCCGTACCAGTCGGAGCACGATGAACTGTTCGCCGCGATAGCGAAGGGTGAATACAAATTTTCGGATACTGAGAACGGAGCGAAGAGCACAATGACAGCAATCCTGGGACGTCTTGCGACTTATTCCGGTAATATAGTCGAGTTTGATGCGGCCCTGAACTCAGGACTTTCACTTCAACCGACGCGCTATGCATGGGATGCAGACATGCCATTGAAGCCGGATGCCAATGGATTGTATCCTGTAGCGATACCCGGAGCGACGAAGTTCTTATAACGAGCCGATCCCATATCTATGAAATTCTCCCTTGCAGTTATACTGCTTCTCGCAATTACTACGTCCTTCGCGCAAAAGAAAAGCCCGGCTCCGGCCATCTATTATCCCGAAAAGGAGACGTGGCTTACTGAAAAACCCGAAGACGTCGGGATGATGAGCGACAAGCTCAACGAAGCGATCGAATTTCACAAACAGCGTGAGTCGAAGAACCCGAAGAACCTCGAGCTGTCGCATTACCAGTCGTTCGGGCGTGAACCGTTCGGTGAAGGTATCGGGCCATTTGCAGAACGCGGACCGGCTACCGGGATGGTGATCAGGAACGGTTATGTCATTGCGCAGTGGGGAGAACCCTCACGCGTGGATATGACCTACAGTGTTACAAAAAGTTTCCTCTCCACGGTCGTCGGGTTGGCTTACGATGACAAGCTGATCGCGAGTATCAACGACACTCTATATAAAGTAATCGCACCGGTCCAGATCTACAATCCCGCACAGGCAAGTGTGAAAGCAGACGACTATGGTAAGCCCGATCTCATCCGGCTGTTCGATACGCCCCACAACAAAACCATTACATGGGATCACATGCTCCGGCAGGTGAGCGACTGGGAAGGAACATTGTGGGGCAAGCCCGAATGGGCAGACCGCCCCGGTGATAAACCTGCGGAATGGATGACCCGTCCCCGCAACAAACCCGGAAGCGTTTATGAGTATAATGATGTTCGCGTAAACGCACTGGCATTGGCTGCACTCAACATCTGGAGAAGGCCGCTGCCGGATGTGCTTCGTGAGCGCATCATGGATCCCATCGGCGCATCTCCCTCGTGGCGCTGGTTCGGTTACGAAAATTCCTGGATCGTTCTCGACGGAAAGATCGTGCAGGCCGTCGGCGGTGGCGGACATTGGGGCGGCGGCATGTTCATCAACGCCAACGACATGGCTCGCTTCGGATATCTCACGCTCAGGCGCGGCAAGTGGAAAGACAAACAACTGCTCTCCGACCAATGGGTGACGTGGGCATTGACACCGACTTCAGCGCAACCGACATACGGTTTTATGAACTGGTTCCTGAATACGGATAAGAAATTTTTAGCGAGCGCTCCGGAGAAAGCATTCTGTCATATCGGGAATGGGACTAATATGGTTTATGTGGACCCGGAGAATGACCTGGTGGTTGTGGCGAGGTGGATCGAGAATGGGGCGATGAATGAGTTTGTGGAGAAGGTACTCGCTGCTATTCGTTAATCGTTAATCGTTAATCGTTAATCGTTAATCGTTAATCGTTAATCGTTATTCGTTATTCGTTATTCGTTATTCGCGGTTTCGATTTACTGTACGTTGATCGCAGATACTCATTCGGCTCTCGCCGAGCCGCGATTAACGATTAACGAATAACGAATAACGACTAGTTGTAGCCCGGTCCTCTCAGCGCTCTCCCCGGTTTCGCTCCCGTATGATTTCCATTACTTAACACCTGCTTGCCGTTAACGAAGACATGTATAACACCCTCCGCGTACTGATGTGGCTTCTCATACGTTGATTTATCATCAACTTTATTCTTGTCGAAGACGACGATATCGGCGAAGTAGCCTTTTCGCAACTGGCCACGGCGATCTAACTTTAAGTTCGAGGCTGGCAGGCTGGTCATGCGGCGAACGGCTTCTTCGAGGGTGAGAATTTTCTGGTCGCGGACGTAGTCTGAAAGGAGTTTGGCAAAACTTCCGTAGGCACGGGGATGAATGCCTTCGTCCAGGTAAGGCAGTTCGGCGGGATAGGCCGCGGCATCGGAGCAGATGCTGACGAACGGAAGGCGGAGCATCCGTTTCATGTTTTCCTCCGACATGAGAAAAAAGATAGCAGGGATACTGGTCTTGTCGGCTACCAGGAGATCGAGCATGGTCTCGTCTTCGTCCTTGCCATGGAGACGGGCGACTTCGTCGAGGCGTTTGCCTTTGTAGAGGCGGTTGAGGGAGTCTTTCCTGAACCCGAGCAACAGGACATCTTTCGGGTTGGAGTTCTTCGAAGGGATACCCATTTTCAATTCATAGAGAACTCTCTTTCGCATTACCGGGTCGACCAGCCGTTTTCGCATTTCCTTCGTTCCGCCTTCCTGTATCCAGGCGGGTAGTCGCGCGGTGAGTGAAGTACCGCTGGCGTGGTAGGGATAGATGTCGGCAGTGATCCTCAGGCCGGCCTTGCGGGCGCTGTCAATTTTAAAAAGAACGGTATCGATCTTCCTCCAATTGCGATCATGATTGATCTTGAGATGATAGATCTCGGCAGCGATGCCGGCTTCTTTGGCAATACGGAACGTTTCGTTCATCCCCTGGAAGATGAAGTCGCTCTCACTTCGCATGTGTGTGATGTACATTCCTCCATAAGATGAGGCAATCTTGCTGAGCTCGATCAGCTCCTCCGTTTTCGCAAACGTAGCCGGGGCATAGATCAACGACGACCCGAGGCCCATCGCGCCTTCCCGCATTGCCTGTGCAACGAGGCTCTTCATTTGCGTGAGCTCTTTTGTTGTCGGAGCGCGGTCGGCCTGATCGAGAACATACAGTCTGATGGAAGTGGCCCCGACGAATGAAGCGAAGTTGGGGCTGACGCCTTTGCGTTCGAGATACGTGAAGAACTGACCGAGCGTGTTCCAGCGCTTGTCCCTGGCACGCGGCTTTCGTGGACCGGCGCTCAGTCCTTCGCCCATTACTTCGAGCGTGACACCCTGTTTGATGTCGCTCATCGCGCGGCCATCTTTCAAAAGAGTAGCCTCCGACCAGCTGAGCATATTGATGAACCCGGGAGACACGGCGAGACCGGTCGCGTCGATCTCTTTCAACCCTTTGAATTTACTGAGGTCGCCGATGGCTGCGATGGTGTCTTTGCTGATGCCGACGTCGGTAACGACCGGCGGTGTTCCAAGGCCGTTGTAGACTTCACCATGCCTGATAACGACATCGAACGTTTGTGAGGCGCCTGTGAAAGTAATCGTAATCAAGATAAATATGAGTAATGATTGCTTCATGGCTAACGAGCAGTCGTCAAGACCGGCTCTTATTTGCAAAATACGTTTTTGTTCTATGAGGTAGAATTGAAATCACTTTATATTGACGACATGGAAAATAAAGTCATCAATCGCGAAAGCAGTGCTACGAAAATCTTTGACGACAGAAGCCTTGCTGTCGACTACCGAACACTTGTACCGTTTCTGAAAAAGGATTTAAGAATACTCGACGTCGGTTGTGGGACAGGCTCGATCACCAAAGACATTGCAGACCTCACGGGCCCGCGCGGCAGAGTTACCGGTATCGACAATACCGAAAAATTCATTACGGCCGGTAAACTGCAGTTTAGCAACATAAAAAACCTGGAGCTTATTTGTACCGACCTATTCCGTTATGAAACCGACGACAAGTTCGATCTGATCGTATCGGCGCGAACCATGCAATGGCTGAGCAACGTAAGCGAGGCGCTGATCAAAATGAAGTCGATGCTGAAACCCGGCGGCACGTTGTCGGTACTCGACTACAATCACACCAAAGCAGATTGGCAGCCGGAGCCACCGGCAAGCATGCGAAAATTTTACGAGGCGTTCCTGAAGTGGCGGGAAGACGCGGGCATGAACAATCACGTTGCCGATGATCTGCCCGGGCTTTTCAACGAAGCCGGCTTCACGGGTATCCAGGTTTTCAATTCCGATGAACACTACCGGCGCAGCGACGAAAACTTCCCTTTCAGGGCCGCAATCTGGTCCAAAGTGGCGGAGCTCAAACAAATCGCGGAAGAAGGTTACGTTACCGAAGAGGAAAGGCTAAAGGCCATCGCCGACTACAACACGTGGATAGCGGGCGAAGGCCGGAGCGTGACGATGAAACTGAATGAGATACGGGGAATCAAAGGAATCATTTCATAGGTACGGGATCGGGGTCGTAGTCCGCGACTTAGAAAAAAGGTATTTTTATGGAAAGCATCCCATGAAGAACCTCGCCCTGTTGATTTTTATTCTTCCCCTTGCCGTTTTCGCGCAGAAAGCGAAAAACTATTCGACCGTCACCGGTGAGCTGACGACGAAGATCATAGCCACCGCCCCGTCGGGCAAGTCCCTCCACGTAGCTGTCGTTCCGTTCGCCGCCACATCATCGTCGGTGGAGAAAAGCGCAGCTTTCGGCGATTACCTCACGGAAACGATCATCGGATCGCTGACGGGTCAGCCTGACAAGATCAAAGTATTCGAGCGGACCCGGCTCGACGCTGTTCTGAAAGAACAAGAGTTCATACTCACCGACCTGATGAAGCCGTCAGCGGCCCTAAAGATCGGCCAGCTGGTACCGATCGATGCCCTGCTATCGGGTACCTATACCAAATTAAAATCATACATCGACGTGAATGCCCGATTGATCGACGTGGCTACGGGCGAGATCAGCGTAAGCTTCAATGGCAGAATAAAAATGAACAAGAACCTCGCAACGTTGTTCAAACAACAAGGGGCGGACGATAAATATCCGGTGGCGTCTCCAAAAAACGAGAAGGAAGACAATAACAATGTAATTTCTTTGACGACCAGTGATTCGAAAACAAAAGCAGCGCTCTGTAAACAGAAAGCAGAAGAGTTCTCCAACCGCCTTCACGATCTTACTACACCCGAAAAAATTCAGGCCGTGGTGACGGAGGCGAAAAAGACGCCTTTCGACAACACCTGCGGTCAGCTTCATTTCAACATGATGTATTCGTTCACCCGGTATAAGATCGACAACAACGAATACAAGACATTCGTCCTCCGGACGCTCGACACGATCGCGTTCCCGTCGGGTGACGAACGTGCATTGGAGATCGCCAGGTTCCTCGCTGCGGATGGAACCGTCGACGATACAGAGTGGACGACTTCGCTCAGGGCTATGTCGAAGATCGGAAACTACTCTCTGAGCTTCTTCAGCAGTACGCTCCTCGCGAAGCCTGCCTCTCCCGCACAGTCCGTTGTTGAATCGCGCATCGCGAGCTACTTCGCGCTTGCTTCGGCGGGAAAGATCGGTTTACCGCGACCGATCACCTACGACGCGGCTTTCTTCAGCATGCTCGATGCCATGAAGGGCAATCAGCCGTTGCGACAGCATGTGTATGCAACCTATGCTTCGAAGCTTACGGCTGATGATCGTTCGAAGGCAACACTGTTCAGCGCCCTTCACAGCATGTACAAGGAAGAAACTACTCACAAGACCGACATCATGAAGTGGATCGTGGAGTTCATAAATTCCAATGAGTATCCGAAAGCCCCTGAACAACTGTATGATCTCGCCAGGGATTTCAAGCAACTGGACTATCCCGGAAGAACGGAAGAAGTGAAAAAGAGCTTCCCGGATGCCGATCTGAAACAGTTGGTAACGGGCTGTAGCGAAAAATTCTCCAAATATGCACTCCTCTCTCCTTATGAAAGTCAGAAAGAGGATCGTATCACTTTCTGTGTCATTAATGGCATCCCGATCGCCGGTGTGATCCCCACCACGGAAGAGGCCGATGCAATCTTGAAGGGCAACAATGCTTCGGAACAACAACGGATAACGAAAATGCTGTCGTTGATGGAGGAACCGCCCAGGAAACTCGAAAGCAGCCTCGTAACATTACTATCGAAACGAAGCCTGGACGATAAAGAGAAGCTGGTCGCTGCACAAACCAATGCGATCATCATTCTCGGCAACATCAAGACTTCCAACCCGAAAGCAGTGGAGTACATGATCGGCGTGCTGCCGCATTATGGCAACGATACCGAAGCTGCCGAACAAGCCCTGGTGGAGATCGGCAAGCCCGCGGTGCCAGCTCTTGTTGCGAAGCTGGATAAGACCACATTTAATGATGGAGGACTGCAGCACCAGTTGATTACGATTCTTGGTAAGATCGGAAAAGATGCGGCGATGGCAGAAAAGTCGATCACACGCGTGTTGAATTCGACGACCAACAGTGACATTAAATATGCCGCCGAAGCGGCATTACAAGTGATCAGGAATTAAAACAACACTACTTTGGTTTCGCCTGAGAAGTCTTCACGTACTTCATGACATCGACAAACGGTGCAATCCAGATGTCATTCTGATTTTCCTTTAGAAATGCGATAAGTTTCCGGTGTTCTTTCAACTCCACGTTCAAACCGTGTTCGCCTCCGACGCCGTGGAAGAGAAGAACCAGCAGTCCGTTCTCTTTCATGGATCTTTTAACCAGGTCGATCATGTGTTCGCCGGTCTGACCGGCGATTGAAAAACACGATGTGGTATAGGGATCGACCTTTCCATGTTGCATTATTTTGTCCTCGACACCACGTGCGGCCACGAAGTCATCGCTGATCGTTTCGACGTATGACTGTTCGCCCACGCGCATGTCGCCGCACGGATAAGCAAACGTGCGCTCTGTTTTACCATCGACAGACTGGAGGACGACGTTGGTCATTCTTACTTCATCATCGATACGCTTGAGCGTGTATGTGATGAGGTCGTATTCCGGGCGGACCCAGGAGCGATCACTTCCCCCGCGGCACGGGTGGTACATGGTGTGATTACCGAGCTCATGACCATTATCGGCGGCTCTTTTCCACTCGGGCATGCGTTGGGTAAATGCGCCGGAAGATACCGTGAGGTAGAATGTTCCTTTGAATCCTGCCGAGTCCAGCGCGGGGATCACATTATCGAGGTGAACATTCAGTGCATCGTCGTACGTGAGGACGACGGCGCTTTTGTAACCGTTCCATGGCTTGGTTTGGGCGATGGCGGAAACTGAGATCGCAAGGATGAAGACGACGGAAACGGCCCGGATCATATAAGGAAGTTAAGAAGAACACCTAATGTAAATATTTTTCAGCGCTTGAGTACGAAAACGGGGGTATGGCGGTGTCACAGACGCAATCGCCGCCCGAAAGGAAGTTGATCGAAAGGCATATATTAGAGGTTGAATCCGAAGGGCAAAAGAATGGAGCTAAATGAAGTCACAGAGAATCTCCCTCCCCATTTACTACAGTTTGTAGTCGACCAGCCGTACGACGAGTACACGCCGGTAGACCAGGCGGTGTGGAGGTACGTGATGCGCCAGAATTACAACTATCTCAAGAAAGTAGCACATGAATCGTATGTGCAGGGTTTGCACATGACCGGTGTGGATGTCGAACAGATCCCGACCATGTATGGTATGAACAGGATATTGAAAGATATTGGCTGGGCTGCCGTTGCCGTGGATGGGTTCATTCCGCCCGGGGCGTTCATGGAATTCACGAAGTATAATGTGCTTGTGATCGCAGCAGACATCCGCACACTGGAACACATCGAGTACACGCCGGCGCCGGATGTGATCCACGAATCTGCCGGACATGCACCGATACTTGCGGTGCCCGAATTCGCGGCATACCTGAAAGAGATTGGCGAGGCAGGAAGCAAGGCGTTCTCTTCACAAGAGGATTTTGCTTTGTATGAAGCGATCCGTCACCTGTCGATCATCAAGGAAGATCCGAACACCCCCGCTTCGGAGGTTATCATTGCAGAGAAAGAGATCGAAAGAATACAGTCGAACATGGGGCCGACTTCGGAGATGGCGTTGATCCGCAACCTGCACTGGTGGACGGTGGAGTACGGACTGATCGGCACGGTTGAAAAACATAAGATATATGGTGCGGGCCTGTTGTCGTCGATCGGTGAAAGCATGACTTGCCTGGAGCCGACGGTGAGAAAGATCCCATACAGTCTTCAGGCCATGAACTGCAACTACGACATCACCAAGCCGCAGCCGCAGTTGTTCGTCACACCGGACTTCGCGCATCTCACGGCGGTGCTCAACGAGTTCAAGAAGACCATGGGATGGATCATCGGCGGCGTATCCGGGATGAGAAAAGCCATTGCTTCGAAATACACGGCGACGGCCGTGTTCAGCTCGGGCCTACAGGTATCGGGTACGTTTACTGACGTGGTCGACGATGGAAGAAATGCTGTGTTCATCCGGACGACGGGGCCATCGGCGCTGAGCCTGAACAATGTTCAACTTGAAAATTACGGGAAGGAAAAATTCCCGAATGGGTTCTCATCGCCGGTTGGAAAGGTGAAGCTGGAAAAGGTGGAGATTGACAATGACATTACACTCGACTATGAAAATGGAGTGCGGGTGAAGGGCGTTGTGAAGGACATCCTGCGTCACGAAGGAAATATTGCCCTGATCGATCTGGCGAATGCCACGGTGACATATGGTGGGGAGTTGCTGGAACAGGCTCTCTCTTATTCGCTGGCGATCGGTGAAAGAATAATTTCGGCGTATGCAGGTCCGGCCGACCCGGAGGCATTCGAACCCAATGTAAACGTACCGCGGGAAAAAATGCATCAGCCGACATACGATGCGAAGGCGCTTGAGCTTCATGAGCTCTATCGAAAGGTGCGGAATGCACGAAACAAAGCAGCGCTCGTGTCGACGCTTCCTGCGATCTGGGAAGAAGTGACGAAGAAGTTTCCGGGCGACTGGCTGTTATCGCTGGAGATCCTGGAAGTACTTCAAATGAATTCGGTGGAGGAAGAGATCCAGGGTGATATCAGGAGATACCTGGAGGACAAGAAAGAAAGACAGCCGGATTTGAAGAAGTTGATCTCGAATGGATTGATGTTGTTGAAGGATTCGCTTCAGTCGGCCTGATTTAGAAATTCCTTGATGGTCATAACCGGCAACGATGGTAATGCGACTTTCTTTAGTTGCCTGTCTTCTGAAATGAAGAATTGCATTTTGTGATGTAATGCCGTGTAATATTGAATGGAAGTTCATTTAGATATGTAAGGTTTACCTGACACTCATGCACTCCCTCATCCTTGCCAACGTCACCAAGCACATCACTCTCACTGACGAGGAAAAGACCAGCTTCACTTCCAGACTGAAACAGATCTCCGTTCCCAAGAAAGACATTCTGCTAAACGAAGGGCAGGTCTGCCGCGCCATCTACTTTGTGAACGGCGGAACGTTGCGGGCTTATCATGTCGACCGGCAGGACCGCGAGACAACCATCATGTTCGGTGTGGCCGATTGGTGGATCACAGACATGTACAGTTTCCTGAACCAGGTGCCGGCCATCATGCATCTCGATGCGCTGGAGAACAGCGAAGTCCTCGAGCTTTCGAAAGAAAACATGGACTCTCTATACATCGATGTCCCCAAGTTCGAGCGGTTCTTCCGGATCATTGTGCAGAACGCTTACGTGCGCGAGCAGGTGCGTGTGATCCAGAACCTGTCGATGACGGCTGAAGAGCGTTACGAGATCTTTCTTAAAAAATACCCGCAGGTCGTGCAGCGTGTCACGTTGAAACAAATCGCCTCTTACTTGGGGATCACCCCCGAATTTCTCAGCACCATTCGCGCCCGAAAGTGATTTCTTAAAGTACCTTAAGAAACTCCTGCCGGCATAACCCGTTCCTTTGTATAAAATATTTATAAAAATATGATGATCCTGATTGCGGGGCCCTACAGAAGCGGCACCAACGACGACCCTGTCCTTATTCAAAAAAACATGGACCACCTGGAATCGGTGGCCCTGCCCCTGTTCCGCATGGGCCACGTGCCGATGATCGGCGAGTGGGTAGCAAATCCGTTGCTCAAGCTGGCGGGATCGAAGCGGCCTGGCGATGAGCCGTTCCTCGAGATTCAATATCCCGTTGCACACCGGCTGCTCGAAAAGTGCGATGCCGTGCTTCGCCTCGAAGGGACATCGACGGGCGCGGATAACGATGTGAGGATAGCGAAAGAGCGAGGGCTGAAGATATATTACAAGCTGGAAGACGTACCGGGAGGGTAGTCGTATATTGTGTTCTCCGAAAAACGAAAGGATGAACACATCAAGGGAAAAACTCACATGCCGGCTCACTACACCGGAACTCCAGGAGAGAAAGAGAACCGTGGTGGCGGAGCTAAAAAAGTTGATGCTGGAGAAGACGGAAACCTCGACGGGCTACAAGTACAAGTTCAACGGGTCGGACGACGTGGTGGACAAGCTTACGGATTTCATAAAGACGGAGCGGATGTGTTGTCCGTTCTTTGCCTTCACACTGACAGTTGCGGGAGACGAAAGCTATTGCTGGCTGGAGCTTTCGGGGGCCGAGAGTGTGAAGGAGTTCATAGACCAGGAGGTTGAATTCTGACGAAATGGCTATATTTGGCCGCGTTAACTATCCTGGCTCCGTATTTCAATGGATAGAATCTCAGATTCCGATTCTGAGGATGCAGGTTCGATTCCTGCCGGGGCTATTTTTTTTACCGGACTCCGGTAGGAGTCGTGAAATATTTCAGAAATTTCTTTAGCACTATTACATTCCATCGAAGCAAGCCATTCGTTTTGTATGACATTTCCGGAAGGTATGGGCGAAGTTACACTTTCAACGGCCAAGGATATCTTGATTCCATCCGGCTACTTGGCTATTGAAGAATCTGAAGACGGCGGAGGCGACAACTACGGTTTGTATTGGGAAATTGGGAAGGAAAGTAATCCGCCGATCGTTTGCTCGTGGCACCACGAGGAATTTTTATTATCTCCTGAATTCAAAAATTTCGCTGCTTTCCTTGAATGGTTTAAGGATGATGAACGAGTCGGTCCGACAATGAACCTGAATGACCGCGACTTTTTCATCTCTTTGATGAACAAAGGAAAAGTTCTCACAAAAAACGAACGCACTGAAGAAGCAATTGAAAAGTTGGAACGATCAGTATCATTGTTCGGCGAATACGCTGAGTCGTGGTACTGGTTATCGGAAAATTATTACAAAAAAGGACAGAAGGAAAAAGGCGACAACGCACTAATAAAATCCATATCTGCTAATTTCTTTTTTGGTTTGCCTCCTAAAAAGGCCTTCGATAGATTCAATGCGTTAGAACTCTCCGTCAATTTACAAGACCATCCCATGGTCAAAAGAGGAACTAAATGGATTGTGGGCGGTGACTTCGCAACTCCACTTTCTGTGAACTATGAACTTATGCAGGAAATAATTGAAGACCTCCTTAATGCAGGCGACGTTCGAACTGGTATGTTGATGAGTCAGAACTACGGGCTGTTGATGTCCCGACAGCCTGAAGACATCGCGAAACGATATAGTTTCCAATCGACCAAATGGTTTGAGGAATTCTGTATTAAGCTATTTTCAATTTATCCGAACAGGAGTTATTGATTGTTAATCAGTGCTTCTTCAAATGATAGTCAAATTCACAAAATCTGGCGAAATCTCCCGGAAAATGGTTCGATAAATGGCTGCCGGGGCTACTCGAAGCTAAATCGATGTTTTTGCCACTGAATCTTATCATTTCGGTGGCATTTTTCATCTTATTTGGTGTCAAACACTTCCAAACATGCGTATTCAGCTTCTGAACTAGTCACTAATAAGCAACGTAATTAGTATTCTCACACCGACGATACTTTTGATTTGGTTTTACTATTCACAACGGTCAACTCTTTCGAAAGACTATTTTAATGGATTGACTGGTATATATGCTGGTTTCTTGAGCCTGTATACAAGCCAAAAGACGGTGAGACAGTTCACGCGGGAATAGTGTTGAATATTCGAGACGTTGATAGGAAAGGATATTTTAAAGGAGACTTCGATTACGCCGAAACTTTAGAAGGTCAGGAGGTCAAATAAATGAACATTTCTAGACCTTCACTGTCCTGATTTTGGGGAGCTTACAGCCGAATCGACAACGGCAGCGCTCATCTACTTCGTTTACCATCTATTTTGACATAGCCGACGATCTTACTCCCATTGAAAGTAATTCCTTTGAAATTGTTCAATTCAGAAGACCAGTTGCCAGCTGGAGTTGTTATCATAACCGAAATGATCCTTTCTAAGACTGTAAACCTGTCAGGCTTTGTCATGAAACAGCAGGCCCCAAGGTTGAAAGCCTTCTCTTTGTCCTCCCGATTGGATGAGGTTGAGTAAATGACAACAGGGATGTCTTTAAGATGTTGATAGGTTTTTATAATACGCAGGCACTCCCAACCATCCAGCACCGGCATGTTAACATCGAGAAAAATAAGGTGTGGCCTTTCCTTTGAAGAACTGGTCAAAATGTTTAGAGCGTCCTCTCCGTGCTTTGCGACCTCGCAAACGATGGAAGGGTCTACTAAGTTCAATGCTTCACATAAGAGATCTATATCATCTCGATCATCATCAGCGAGCAGAATCCTCTTAATGTTTGTCATCGTAACTTAGGGTGCTTTTGGTAGAAAAATTCTAAACGTAGCTCCCTCGCCAGGCTTTCCTGTGGCGTCGATGGTTCCTCCGTGACGTTGAACCATTTTATAGCACAAGGCAAGGCCGAGGCCAGTGCCTTCATACGTATCTTTTGAGTTCAACCTCGTAAAGGCGTCAAATATTTTCTTTGAAAACTTCTGTTCGAAACCGATGCCATTGTCTGAGATCTCCAGAAGGAAATAATCCCTTCCCCCTCGTTCAACCAATTCTGACTTAATACTAATGAGTGGCGGAACGCCAGCCTTGGAAAACTTAAGTGCATTACTTATCAAATTGTAGAACAACTGGTACATTAATACAGGAGAACCTGACAGGATCGGTAGCCGTGCGGCTCTGATTTTTGCAGATTTTTCTTCAATCACTACTTCGAGGTCCTGCTCAATATTTATAATAAGTACATTCAAATCGATTGTCTCAATCCTACTGTCGTCTGCGTTAACCTTGGAGTAAGACAAAACTCCCTCGATCATCGTGTTCATTCTTTCTACTGCGCTTTGTATTCTATCAATATATGATTGCGCATTGGCAGGTAATTGATTCTTAAATTCGTCCTCAAGGCGATAACTGAATGTTCTAATTTTCCTTAAGGGTTCTTTTAAATCGTGACTTGCTACGTGAGCAAATTGCAGTAAGTCAACATTTGAGCGTTCCAATTGACTCGTTCGGTCACGAACCGTGCCTTCGAGCTGATCATTAGCAAGTTTAGCTTCAGTTATGTCGAAGATAACGCCCATAGTTGATTGCAGTTCTCCCTCGGGGCCGTAGATCGGAGAGACAGATTCCTTCATCCATCTGACTTTCCCATCTTTCCTGGTGACTCGTTTATCAAACTCGAATGCTTTACGGGTAAGTTTAAAATTTTCAAACAGTTTTTTTTCTGATTCGACGTCCTCTTCGAATGTCGCCGACCAAAGGGACAATCCGATCAATTCTTCCCTCGTAAATCCTAACATGGAACAAAACGTATCATTGACAAGAGTGACCATCCGATCAAGATCAGCCTGATAAATTCCAACGGCGGTTTGTGAAATCAATGCCCGGAATTTAGCTTCGGATTTAGCTAATGCCTCTTGTGCTTTTACCCACTCTGTGATATTTCTCGCAATCGTGGAAACACCAATAACTTCGCCTCGGTCGTTTTTGACAGGCGAGAGGACTATCTCCAGGTTAATGAACGCGCCCTCTTTTCGGACACGCACGGTGTCGTAGATCTCAACAGACGTGCTATTTTTTATCCTTTCAATATTGATAAGCAATTGTCGTATGTCATCAGGAAGAACCACGATAGAAAGATTCTTTCCAATTGCTTCATTGCTTGGGTATCCATAGAGATCTTCTGCCGCCTTGTTCCAGCTTGTTATGACACCATTGAAATCAATTGTAACTACAGAATCTTTGGATGAATCGACGACAGCAGCAAGAAAATATCTCTGCTGTTCTATTAAGCCCTTTGTAATATCGTCGTTGATGCCACTCATTTGATCCCCTTCGCAGCCATGTATAGTCGCCACTTATGAAGCAACGAATATACGTCCTTCCTAATTTAAATGCCTGAAATTCGCAAAATCCCGGCTCTATACGCGACATTGGGATACCTGCTCGGGTTCTCGGGGAAAATTCATTTCGCAACCGTCACGATCAGCAAGGGTTGAATTATGGGTCCAGTCTGTGACAACTATACGTTAGAACCTAACGGGAAGCTTCTTCGAACACCTATACCATGCTTCTCTCCCTCATAACTTGCTGAGCATATAGGTCTTTCAAAGGGTTCGATAATCTGTCCGTCGGGTCTATTTTTAAACACAAGTTCCGGCGGGAGTTGCGGAGGATTTTAGCATAAATTGCTATCGGTATCGATCCTTTCCGCGGTGATGTGTACCGTCGGGTTATAGCTTGTAGATTGCAGGAAGGGAATTATTATTTTCCCAGGAACAAACTTAATCCAACGCCAGTGCGCAAACCCGTCCAATCCACGGCGATACGTGTTCCATTAGAAAATCCATAATAGGCGCCGGAGTCATCTCCAATATCGGTGATCTTGCTGTGATATACGTTGATGTGGCGCTTTAAATCTTACTTAGCCCTTATTTTGTTTCCTTTGGCTTCATGGGTCAGCGCAGCAAGTCCAAGCTCTTCCAGCAATGGAGGAATGTAAACACCAAATCGTCCGCGAAGACCTTTTTTCAATCCGTACCAACCTTTTACAGGATTTTTTGAAGAGCGCCCCCACGCCTCTACGGTTCCCTCTTTGGCGGGTTTTTGTTCATCGGTTCCTCCAAGGTCCATCCATTCTCCATGCTTTTTTAGCATCGCGTGCAAGTCAGCCACGCAACGATAATCGTAAAGCAAGGTCGTCTTACCTACAAGGCATACGATCACTTCGGTTCCATCCTTCGTGTCTTTGTACATTTCGTAGCCCGATGTCCCTGGAGGCGTTTTAAGTTTCCAGGGATTTTCTTTTGTGCCGATCGTATTTTTCATTCTCTAAATGGTTACGGGACAATAATTTTTAAATGCTTCCTTTTTTATTCCACCGCTGCCAATTTTCAGTCACTAAAAATTCTTTTAATGAAGTAAGCTGGACAAAGGGAAATGTTCTTTTAGTTTCTTCCATGTCCGCCTGAAAGCCCTTTTCATTGAACCATTTAAACATCAAATACATTTCTCTATCCATCAATAGCTTTACGGCGAACAGTGGGAGCCTTCGGAATTTGATTGGGATGCCAAGAACCTCACTCATCGTTGCGACCACTTGTTCATTTGTCAGTTCGTCGCCTGCAATTTCAATTGTCTTGCTCAAGTGTTTTTCAGGCCTTGCAAAGACGTCCGCAACATACTTGCCAATGTCATCGACGGCAATCATCTGATGTTTTTTGCCCGCCTTTATGGAGTCAAATAATTTGCCTCCCAGTATCCCCTTAAATACCTGGGGGATATAGTAGTTCTCCATGAACTTGACCGGCCTTAGGATAGTATAAGGTAAGCCAACGCTTTTGACATATTGTTCTATTATGTTTTTAGTCTCGAAATGCGGAACTCCGGAACGACTGTCTGCTCCACTGACCGAATTATAGACAAAATGAGAAATATTACTCCTCTTGGAAGCATCAGCCATGTTCTTGCCGTACTGAATTTCATTCGCCTCTCCGCATTCAAAATAATTTTGGATACTGAAAACTCCATCACATCCTTGCATGGCCCTAACCAATGAGTCCGGATCGGCCATATCTCCTTTAACAAGGGCAACGCCGCTGGAAACCAGCCGCTTTGCTGAAATACTTTCAGGTGTTCTTGAAAGTGCTTTAACCGTTAAATTATTTTTCAGTAAGTGGCGAATAACGGCGCCACCCTGGCGACCTGTTGCGCCTGAAACTAAAATCGTCCTGGTCGAATTGTTCATGTTGACTTGAAATGTTATTTAGTATTTATGATTGCCTCAGCTTCTTTTTTTAAGCCACTGGCAAATTGCTCGAATGATGCGTCAAAGGGAGGAATATATTTGGCGTACAGCGGAAACATAAACCCGCCAATTTTTTCGACCATGGAAAAAGTGGTTATTCCTTTTTTATTGTCCGACAATGTATAGGTTCGGCTTCCCTGACCATCTCCCCAGACCAGCTTTTGTTGCGGCTCAAATTCTTGAACCCTTAGTTTAAAAGTTCTCTTTGGGTCAAGGGCGGATTTAAGTTTTATTTTTTCTCCTGGCGCAATGATGCCTTCTATGAATATCACGGATGGATTCCATCGTGGATAATCTGGCGCATTGGTGAGCAAAGCCCATACAACAGCAGGTGTTGACTTAATATCAATACGTATGGAAGTTTCACGACTAAACGTCGTTCTTATGGTAACTGCTTTTCCGTTCGGGATTGCGTGGTTAATTGTCATGATTTCGTCAAGAATTGAAGCGTTCTATTTCTTTGACGATTGACTACGGCAAAACGATAGTCTACATGGGATTCTTTTCTAAATATTTCTCCATAACCTTGCTGTTGTGCTCCAAATGATGAAGTTGCAGTTCGGCTGCATTGGATTCAAATGGGTCAATTCCGCGCACAACCTCCATTCTCAGATCAAATAATCGTTCTTTGTCTGCGTTTCCGGCCTCTCTTGCCATCTCGATTTTTACCAGCTCTTCCTGAATTTTTTGCTTGGGATTGAAAATACCGTTCAATTCAGAGCATTGATCACAAACACCCTGTTTGTTTATCAAGGCGCATCGACCATCGAAGATGCTCACCATCGTTGTTCTGCCTGTGTGGAGGTGGTATTTGACCATCGGTTCAGTTAACTCCAGGATAACCGCTATCTCACGTACTTTAAAATCGTAGATCTCTTTTAATAACAAACAAATCTGTTGCTCCAGGGGAAGGGATTTACCGATGCATGTAAAGCAGAAAGCAATATGCTCCTTAATTTCAAATTGACCCTGCGGAGAGGTCATTCGAATCCTCATTGATTCCTGAAAGAATGTTGGATCGGACAATGCCGCTTCCCTGGAAAGATCAGTCACGTTTTCCACCCAACGTTTCTTCGCTCTCAGGTTATCTTTTGCATGATTTGAGGCAATGGTAAATAACCATGTTTTTAAGGTCGAGTCTCCCCGGAAAGTTTCCAGCTTCTCAAGTGCTTTTATATAAGTATCCTGAACTATGTCTTCCGTGTCTGCAATGCTTGCGGTTATACGGAGGATATAGGATTTTAATTGTCGCCTGATTTCTTCAAACTCCGTAGTAAATTGTTCTGGTGTCATGTTCAACATGTTATCGTGCCCGGGTTTGCGACTTAGGGCCTTGGTGGCGCGCTAAGTTAATTAATTCATACATCCGCTCTGTGTTCACGGACAATTAGTCCAACCGCAAGACATTTACCGGATTGGTTTGTGCTACTCTGGAGGTATGATAGCTAACGGTTAGCACTCCAATAAGCATGACCATCATACCCGGCACAAGAAAAAGCCACAGGGTAATGTCAATATGAAAGGCGTATCCTTCAAGCCACTTACTAATGGCCAGGTAAGACAGCGGCCAGGCAATCAGATTCGCAAAAACAATCAGTTTTATAAAATCTTTCAACAGAAGGCTGATAATGCTGGAAACATCAGCACCCAGCACCTTTCGTATGCCCACTTCTTTCGTACGTTGCACGGCTGTAAAGTAAGACAGACTGAATAAACCAAGGCAGGCAATGAAGATCGCAATAATCGAAAATACGGTGAACATCCTTCCAAATTGCCAATCTTCTTTGTACTGTTGGTTGAAGAAATCATCCAGGAAGAAAAATGTAAAAGGATTACCTGGATAGAGACTGTTCCAGTTTTTCTCGACTTCGTTAATAGTACTTGTCAGGTCGGCATTATTTAGCTTAATGGAAAAGAACCCCAGGCGGCCGGGTTATAAAAAAAGATGGTTGGAGCAAAGTCATTTTTAGGGGATTGCTGATGATAGTTTCGGGTCACCCCGATAATCTCGTAGACGGTTTTGCGTTCTTCCCATAGTACCGCTTGTCCAATAGCATCCTGAGCATCTTTAAATTTCAAGAGTTTCAAAGCTGTTTCGTTAATGATGATGGATGGCCCCTTTAGTTCTTGTGAAAAGTTGCGACCAGCGACGAAAGAACTTTGATAAGCCTGGAGAAAGTTGGCATCTATCCCGATTACCCGAAACATATTTTTCTCCTTTTCTGTCTTGTTAGCTATTCTGAAATTTTGAATTCTGCCTACTTCTTCCCCTGGGATAGCGGTTGACGCTGCGACGTATGAAACTTGCGCGAGCTGTTGGAGTCCATTTTTGAAGGGTTCAATCCGCGCCCTGAAGGTAGAATCCGAAATTTGTGCCGGGGCTTTCACCACCAGGACCTGATCAATGGCAATTCCTAACTTCTGTTTCTGCATGTGTTTGATCTGCTGGTAAACCGTTATCGTACCGATGATAAGCCCAATCGAAGCGGTAAACTGGAAAACCACCAAACCCCTCTTGAGGAACCAGCCGGTGGGTGACCTTTTTAGTTTACCCTTTAACACACTTGCAATCGTGAAGGAAGAAAGCGCAACGACAGGGTAAGTGCCGGTTAACAAAATTCCAAACAGTAGTATGGCAAGGAGAGTCACCAATACCCTCACATCTTCAAAAACGGCAAGCGTTAGCGGCTTGCCCACCAATACTTCGAGATAGGGCCGGGTAATTAAAATGAGTATTGCTGCCGTGACAATGGCAATACAATTGATCATGACGGTTTCAAAGAAGAACTGTAACGTTATATGACCCTGGCTGGCACCCGACACCTTCCGGATTCCTACTTCTTTCGCCCGATCCAGCGCATTCGCTGAAGAAATATTAATGTAGTTGATCCACGCAATCAGCATAATGAAAACAGCAATAATGGTCAGGAAGAAAGATATTTTGTGGTTGCCATTTACCTCTAATTCACCACCAAGGTCTGAATACAAATGAATGTCCCGGAGAGGTTGAAGGGTGAGTTCCTCAAAGCTGTTGGTGCTTCTCAATGCTTTGCCTTCATACTTTTCAATGAAAGCGGGAAGTTTCGCCTGCAGGTCATGAAAATCGGCGCCTTGGTTAAGCAATACATAGGTATATACGCTTAATTCCCCCCAGTCATTTTGCGTCCAGCCCCACGGATAAGTAGTTGGATAGGAGACCAAAAAATCGAATTTGATGTGCGAGTTCCCTGGTACATCTTTAAATACTCCAACAATTTGCATGGGGGTCGGCTTATCCGTGAACACTTGAATGACTTTGCCCATCGGCTCTTCATCACCAAGGATCCGCCTCGCAGCAGATTCCGAAATCACCATCGTGTTCGGTTGCAAAAGTGCCGTTTTCACATCCCCTTTTACCAAAGGGAACGAGAACATATTGAGAAAAGAAGTTTCTGCGAAAAATATCTTTTTCTCAAGATGTGCGTGGTTATTATAAGTCAAAACAGTTCCATCGCCGAATCCTATAACCCTGGCAGAACTCTCCACTTCCGGATAATCTTGCTCCAGTGCTGGCCCGACTGCACTATAGGTGGAAGCTAAGTTGAATTCCTTTTTTCCATTCTGATAATACTCAAAGCGAATTCTGAATATCCTGTCAGTCTTTGAGTGGAAACTATCATAGCTCCTTTCAAAAAGAACATACTGGAATATAATGACGGAAGATGCCATTCCAATTGCCAAACCGAGGATGTTTAAAAACGAGTATGTTTTGTGACGCACCAGGTTCCTGGCCGACACTTTTAAATAATGTCCGATCATGATGTTATTATTTGAATTGAGAAACCAGCGTTTTGAAAAGGCGAACGGACGGCAGGCGCTGATGACGTCGAACGTGAAGAACAGGTCAGCGATGAGTTTCCCTCTTTTGGCGAGACGCTTACGGTAGAGTTCGTAGAGGTCGCCTTGCAATGTTTCCAGCACTTCTTCGGAGCAAAACCATCGCAGGAAGCGATCTGGCCATCGCGGAGGATCCTGATCTTTCATTTGAAGCCAAGTTTGAGTCCCGGTATCTGTCGCGCGAGTTTCACGCGCATCTCATTTACTTCCTCGAGAGTTCGTATACCGTAAGCGGTGATGCGATAGTATTTTTTTCTTCGCCCTCCCCTTTCGGTGGTGGCGCCACCTTCCCTGGAGACGACATATCCTTTGCTTTCGAGACGGTACAGGGCAGAGTGAAGGGCGCCTATGCTGGGATTTTTACCGAGTTCCTTCTGCAGCGTTTCCTTGATGGCAACACCATAGGCTTCGTCGCCCAGGGTTCCGATCACGAGCAAAACTAACTCTTCAAAAGTGGCTAATTTCATTTCAGGTTCATTTCAAGTCTATTTCTTTCCTAAAACCAAATCAAATTAGGGAATTTTATCGTGATTCAAAATCATATAGTGTTTTGTCGCTACATCAAAACTGAAGCGGCTTTAATCACTAATTTTACTTTATGAAGAAAATAGGATTTTTATCGTTCGGGCATTGGTCCAATAACCCAGGCTATAAGGCCCGGACAGCAAGTGACGCGTTGCATCAATCTATTGAACTGGCAGTTGCCGCCGAAGAGATCGGTTTAGACGGAGCATATTTTCGCGTACATCATTACGCCGCTCAATTAGGATCGCCATTTCCGTTGCTGTCAGCTATCGGTGCCAGGACAAGCAAAATAGAAATTGGCACCGCCGTTATCGATATGCGTTACGAAAATCCGCTCTATATGATTGAAGAAGCGGGAGCAGTCGATTTAATTTCGAGGGGACGTTTGCAACTAGGGATCAGCAGAGGTTCTCCGGAACAGGTGATTGATGGTTGGCGATATTTTGATTATGAACCCGCCGATGGAGAAACAGACGCAGATATGGCACGTCGCAGGGCATTGAAATTTTTGGATAAGCTAAGCGGGAAAGGATTTGCCGAACCTAATCCCTACCCGATGTTTCCGAATCCTCCGGGTCTGTTACGACTGGAACCTCATTCGCAAGGATTGCGGGAACGGATCTGGTGGGGTGCTGCTTCAAATGCTACAGCTGTGTGGGCTGCCGAAAATGGAATGCATCTGCAAAGCTCAACGCTGAAGTTTGATGAGAATGGCAAACCTTTCCATATACAGCAGGCAGAACAGATCAGATTATATAAAGAAGCCTGGAAAAAAGCCGGGCATCAACGCGAGCCAAGAGTGTCGGTAAGCAGATCTATTTTTGCATTGGTAACTGAGCAGGACAGGTATTTCTTTGGTCAGGAAAGTGACAGAACGGATAAGATCGGGTACATCGAAGCCGACAAACGTGCCATCTTCGGAAGAAGCTATGCTGCAGAGCCAGATCAGCTCATAAAAGAACTCGCCAAAGACGAAGCAATCCAGGAAGCTGATACGCTTCTTCTGACAATACCAAATACATTAGGAGTCGAATACAATGTACATGTGCTGTCTTCTATTTTGGAGCACGTTGCACCCGCATTAGGATGGCGTTAGGTCTGTGGGGAACCAACACCGGCCCATTTAGAATACCACCCGGACCAACTAAGAGCACCACAATAAAAACAGCGGATAAAGTATACGTTCGATCTGAATAAAATACGTGAAATGCTGAAAGCCTGAACCGTGTCCGACGAGGGATTGAAGCCCGCTTTAGGCATCATAGTTGAACGTTAAACGTCACAGTAACAAAAAACACTCAATCAGATGAATGTAAAGAGAACGTTTGGGGCTATTCTAACCATTTTGGGTATAGGGGGCCTCATTTATGCCGCTGTTGCGTTCAATACGGCTTCCAGCCAGAATACCAGGTTGCTAATTACTTTCGGAATACTAGGTCTCCTTTTTTTCGTCGCAGGGATAGGCCTGATCCGGAATACAAGGGATGAAGCGAATCCTTAGAATCAAAACAGCGATGCTATGAAAAGCGACAAGAATGATAAAACTAAACCGGATCAAAACAAGCCCAGCGTGTATACCCCGGAACCTCCCCAGATTATGAATCCTTCTGAACAATCAAAAAAAAGTGCGGATGAAAATAAAGCCTCGAAAAGCAAAAAGAATGCGAAGAAGAAGAAAAGTTGATTTGTTGAGCGCGGCTGGCCGTCATGAAGGGATTGCATTCTCATGCAATCCCTTCCTTTTTTGATAACAATTTTCCCCTTGATCTTAACGGAAATAAGCTCATCTTTATAAATGTATATTTTACATTTATAAAATGCTCTATGGAATTATTTATCACAATTTTGTTCGCAGTCTGCTGTGGTCTTAATCGCAGGATTTTTTATCTGTTTTTATTTCGTATACCTGAGTATTTTTTGAGTATCGGCGATTTCCGTACTCACTTGAAAAATCCTGCTGCATAAAATCCAATACCTTGATTTAAATTGGACTCCATAGCGGTGAGCAAGCTGCTACAACTTGTTAGCGTATGATCCATTTAAACAGTAACAACTATGAAAAACGACAGCAATCAATATTCCGCCGACGAAAAAGCAATTCGGGAAAGAGTCGAGGAATACGCGGCAGCCATTCGTGGCAAGGATCTCGAAAAGGTCATGGCGATCTTCGCCCCTGATCATATCTCATTTGATCTCGAGGCACCCCTGCAACACATGGGGGCCGAAGCAAAACGTAAAAACTGGACCAACGTCTTCGCCGCTTACCAGTACCCGTTGGGGTACGAGATCCGCGACCTCACACTCGTCATTGAAAATACGTTAGCGGTCGGACGAAGCCTCAACCGGATCAGCGGACTTCTGAGCAATGGTCGTAAAACCGGCTACTGGGTACGGTGGACTACGTGTTTTCAGAAAAAAGGGGACACGTGGTTCCTGATACACGACCATGTGTCGGTGCCTCTCGACGTGGCGACCGGCAAAGGAGTTCTGAATATCGAGCCTTAATGCCAATATGTTGTTCGCTTAACACAAGTGCTGTGAAGAAGAGTGTAATAGTGCGCATAACACTACCTTTTTCGTCCAGGTCCACCAACGCGAAAAGTAATTTGTTCGAACCTTATACGTGCTCGTCATTTTGGGAATGTCTCTCAAATTTGTCAGAATCTACTCTTGCCTGTGATGCATCAATAAATGCTGCCTGAGCAAATCCCTTCCGTAGTCGTTTCCGTTTGGCGTCCTTACTATGGTATGGATATGATTTCGGGTTGGATCGCGACTTCCCTTGATACCCACCGCTACCTGGTGGTCAAATTCTATCCATATTACGGGGCTGTGTATCCGATAATAGAAAACAGCATTGTCGTCGAGCTGGCCAATCCATGAGAACCAGGTGTTGTTAAAATGCTTTTCCACTTCCTCCATTTTAATCCTGGCATGCCCCTCGTCCATGTTAGAAATATATTGATTCACAAGGCTGAGTAGCTTTTCTTTTTGATCTGCCGTCATCAACGAACCAACTAAACCCTGAAAGTCAAATGTTTTATTGTCGGAAAAGGCCTCCGCCTGAATGCTGTTTTTATTTTTGTCTTTTGACATCGTCGCCTTCCCTTGCTGTTCAATCGAAAGAGACCGCATGAAGTTCAGCCCAATATTCTGTTCGTCTTGAAATAGAATATTGCCCTTGTATTTCCCGGACGTAGTGATGACGGGTTCAGCTCCCATAAAGACAGGTGTCATGATGACCTGGTCATTCAAGATGAAGTAGTTAATAACCAGGTGATGCCCGTCGATCTGCCATCCCCAGGGTTCAGACATGGATGGGGTGCCCATGATCGAGAAAAAATAGAGGTCTTCGTCATAAATCGGGGCGTCATTGTTGAGCTCCCTAAGTGTCTGATCGGTTTTCATGATATCCTTGCTCAGCTGCAGGCCCTTTGCGCTTAAGGCCGCCTGCATAAGGTTGAAAGCCAATACTCTTTGTTCTTTCGACATTTGCTTTAAGCTAATTCCCTGCCGCGCATACAAACCATTGTCGATATTGGACCACTTTTGCCATTCACTATCCAGAATAGGAAATTTGGTTTTCGCGCGTTGCTGCCGGGACAGGGATTCCAAAAAAACCTCCGCTGCTTTCTTTACCGGCTTTGTTGCAACCCCAGTGGAGTTAATTTGAAACACTCCCTCTTGAACTCCATCGGAGTTAAAGAGGCCGCGATAGGGCTGGGCCCAATTTTCGCTGTCAAGTTTGGCAACCCGCTTCTTTATTTCATCAAGGTTTGGCTGCGCTTCCGATTGTTGAACACAGCACACGAATGCCGTGATTATCATCAATACTGTATTTTTCATGCTTGGAATTTTGGAGAGGGTACACGTAAATTCGCTCAATTCCGCGATAACTGCTAGCAAAAGACCAGATCATGAAAACAATCCTCCTTTCTGCACTTATTTTGATCCTGGGATCGTCTTTCGTGTATGCCCAACGTGACTCTGTCGGATATAGCGCCAAGATCTATAAGCACGTAGACTCAACGGATCTCGTGGTCCACATCTTCACACCACCCGCGGCTTTGAACAACAACAAAAATAAAACCGCGATAGCCTTCTTTCACGGAGGTGGGTGGGCTTTCGGGAACCCTGATGAATTCTTCGGAGCCTGTAAGAGATTCGCCGCCAAAGGCATTGTTACATTCTCCTTCCAGTATAGACTGTCGGTTGACAAACAAGGAAATTCGCCTCATCCCGGAATAACACCCGTCGAGTGCGTGATGGACGCGCGCTCGGCACTGAGATGGGTGAAGACGCACACATCCGAATTCGGTATCGACCCGAAAAAGATCGTTGCCGGCGGTCAGTCAGTTGGTGGACACCTCACGCTATCGACCGCGATGATCGATGTAAATGAATCGACCGACGACCCGAAGATCGACCCGACGCCATGCGCCATGCTGTTATACTCCGGCACGGTAAACACTCTGGAAGTCTGGTGCGATATGTTGATGGGAAAACAACGGGAAAAGATATGGTCAATATCGCCGGCACATAATATTAAAACGGGCCTGCCTCCCGCCCTCGCGTTTCACGGTGAGCAGGACCATACCGTGTATCCATGGGTGGTTTTATACTTTCAGCGCGATATGCAAGCCGCCGGAAACGTCTTCGAAGTGCAAACATTTCCAAGGCGGGAACATTACCTTGGTGAAGGGAACGAAAAATATTCCCGGTTATTCGACGAAGAGATTATGGAACGAACAGACGAGTTTTTGAAAAAACTCGGTCTGCTATAGGATCAATTTTTTTGTTCAGAGTTGGCGCGGATCGGATACGATCCCCCATTGATTTCTCTTCAGTCTGATTATTTCATTGCTTTCAAATAGGGCCTTAGCGCGCTCTCCCAGATAACATAACCCTCTTTGTTCATGTGCAGGCTATCCTCGCCGAAGATGTGCTTCAAGACCACTCCCCGCTTGTCGAGCATGGGCGACCACACATCGGCAAATTCAGTAAGCGTTGTCTTAGCAGAATACTTCTTCAACTCTTCATTGAACTTCTCATACTTGGCCTTCAATGCCCATCTCGATGGACTTGGCTTTGCGGCGATAAATACGACTTCCGTCGACGGAAGTTTCTTCGCTATTACATTACGGAATTCAATAGCTCTTTGCAAAACGACGTCGGGTTCCGTTCCGGTGGCGAGGTCGTTGTCACCCTCGTAAACAAACAATTTCGAAGGCGCATAAGGTATCACAATCCGATCGACGTAATAAAGCAGATCCAAAAAATCGGAGCCTCCGAAGCCGCGATTCAAAACGCCGAAGCCGGGAAAACTTTCGTTAATGTCATGCCAGATCGCGATGGATGAGCTTCCGACGAACAGGTTCGACCCCTTTGCCGGCGGATGCTTGATATCCTGTTGTTCGAAATTCCGAATGGTGGACTCCCACCTCGCAGGCCCGGTCACCGTCTGCGCCCTTACGGCCAGGATGGCCAGAATAGATATTACTACAATAAAACTACGCATTGTCTATTTTTTACTTCTTCAAATTATTCACCTCTTCAACAAGCTTTTATTTATCAGGCTCGTCACCCTATCTCTATAATTCCGACTGATCGGCAGCGACTTCGTCCCCACCTTCAATTCATTCCCCTCCACCGATTCTATCTTAGACCGGTTCACGAGAAAAGACTGATGTATCTTAATAAAATCCGCATCCGACAGCTGACTTTCAAGGCTCTTCATCGTGAGGTACGCAATGATCTTTTTCCGCTCAGTGCAAATAGTAACATAATTGCCAAGCACTTCAGCATAAAGAATATCGCTCAGCTCGACTTTTTCAATTCGCTTTTCACTTTTAATAAAAATATATGACGGTGGCGATGCGCTGCCGGACTGCGTCTTCATTTCATAGAAGTCCTTTGCCTTTTGTACAGCCTTGAGGAAGCGATGCAAGGCAAACGGCTTTAGAAGGTAATCGATAATATCGAGTTCGTATCCGTCAAGGGCATATTGAGGGAACGCAGTCGTCAGAATGATCATTGATTCAATATTGGTCCGCTTGAGCATTTGCAAGCCGGATACCTTCGGCATTTCTATATCGAGAAAAATAAGGTCGGATTGATTGCTTTTAAGGAACTCCTCGGCTTTCATCGCACTTTCAAACTTACCCAGCAGATCCAGGAATGGCACCTGTTCAGTAAACTCCTGGAGGATCTTTCTGGCTACCGGCTCGTCGTCGACGATCATGCAGGTGAGTTTCTTCATAGCGTGAGTGTCAGTTGAACCCGGTAAATATTGTTTTCGTCTTTGATATCCAACTGATAGCGATCTTTGTATAATAATTCAAGTCTTCGTGTGGCGTTCGTGAGCCCAATCCCACCTGGCGACGACACCCCCTCATCGTATGTATTCTCACAGATAAAATCTACTTTTCCCGGCTGCTGTTTCAGGGAGATTATGATCCGGTTGACAGACTTTTCGTCTCTGGAAGCATACTTGAATGCGTTTTCTATAAAGGCCATGAAGATCAACGGAGCGACCTTAACGGACCCGTCAGCGTAATTGAAGTCCAGCTTAACTTCCATGTTTTCGTTGCTGCGGGCCTTTTGCAGTGCCACATAGTTGCGGAGGTGTTTGATCTCCTTATCGATTGCAATCATATCCACGTCGGCTTCGTACAAATTGTATCTCAGGAGATCGGAAAATTGGACAAGCATATTTCTAGCGTGGGTGTTGCTGATATCAATAGACCCATATACGGTGTTGAGACCATTGAAAAGGAAATGTGGATTGATCTGTAAACGCAGGTATTTTAATTCTGTCTGAAGCTGATTGATCTGGCTATTTTTAACCTGTTCCTGCTGTTCGGCCCACTTCTGTGTTATGTACAGCATCGACGTAATTACCGTACAACACGTTCCGTAAATAAGGTTATCCCAATACCCGCCGCTGGCCTGAGTCACCTCATCGTGAAAAACAGTCTCGTGGAGGAAACTGTTATAATGGCTCATGGACGTTGCATACAAAACGATCAAACCGACCAATGCAGAGGCATACGCCCCGAAGAATTTTTTCTCTAACAGGTTGGGGATTAAAAATGAACGATTGCCGAAGATCAGGAGACCAAAAAGCAAAAGATGTGTGAAAATCGTACCCAAATAGGAAAAACAATCCACCACAGTCTCACCAGTGTAAACCGGTTTCTCGACTACCAGGGCCCCGATATAGGCTGCACAAAACAGTAAGTAAACGGTGCGTTTGTTTGCGAACATTTGTTTTCCTTCTATGAAGGTATTCCATTGACGCGATAACCGGAAATCTCCCTCTGGTCGTTAACCGGGATTTCTAAATATTTGAGCTACTTATCCTGCGAAATACGCGTGGGGTCAGAAAAATTTGGAAGGCATTAGTTGATAATCCTTCCAGGGTGCCCCAAAAACGTCGAGTAGGCTCCGGAAAATCCTCCTCGACAGATTTCATGGTATTTCGACCGGTTCCGTAGAATATACGTCGATGTATCATTGAATGTCATCAAATGACCGCAACCTCCCTATTTTTATAGAACAAGACGCGATGACCTGCGTTTTAAATATTGAAACCCCACCCCGAATGAAAAACGTAATACAGTTTGGTGAGAATGTACCCGGATATAATATCCCCGTCCTGAATGAGCGCGAAATAAGGGCAGCGGCGGGAATAATGTTTCTTATCATATACACCGCGCTGATGCTCATTATATTTAAGGGTGACTTCAGAATGATCAAGTACGCGATCGTACTTTTTCTGGTTGATTTCACAATCCGGGTGTTTATCAATCCCAAATTCTCACCTTCACTGATCGTTGGCCGACTGATCGTGAGCAACCAGGTGCCTGAGTACGTGGGCGCTCAGCAAAAGAAATTTGCATGGATCATCGGCGTCATCTTATCCGGCGCTATGTTTGTTTTGCTGGTCGTCATCAATGCGACCGGTCCGTTTACCGGCATTGTCTGCCTTCTCTGTCTTGTCTTTTTGTTTTTTGAGTCTGTGTTTGGAATCTGCCTGGCGTGTAAGGTTTACCGGGTAATGTATGGCGAGAAGGCGCAGTATTGCCCCGGAGAAGTTTGTGACGTGAAATCAAGGCAGCCCATCCAGCGTACATCCGGTGCACAATTAGCTGTTGTGTTTTCCTTTATCGTGATATTTTTCCTGATGGTCCGGTTCCTGGCGCCGGTGATCAATATTGCGCCTCACGACCTGTTCGGAGGCGACCCGGCAAAGTCAGCGTCGAAATGACCGCCGGTTCACTGGAAGATTATTTTGAGCCGTTCAGGGAAAACACCGTCGGCCGTGGCAAGAAATTCTGTTTTCCGTCGGGAGAAAAGGAAATAATCTACGCAGACTGGACGGCAAGTGCGCGTGGATACCGGCCGATTGAAAACTGTTTGCTGAATGAGGTAACGCCTTTTTTCGCCAATACCCACACACAGACCACCACCACCGGGACGCTGATGACAATGGCCTACGAAGAGGCCAAAGTTGTTGTCAAAGAGCATGTGCACGCAACCGAGGATGACGTGCTGATTTTCTGTGGTAGTGGAATGACATCGGCTGTCAACAAGCTACAGCGGCTGTTAGGCCTGAGAATAGCGGAGCGATCGGTGGGCTATATGCTGGATGGAAAATCCCCGGAAATAGACGAGGCATTAAGACCAGTTGTGTTTGTGACCAGCATGGAGCACCACAGCAATCATGTCTCGTGGCTTGAAACGATCGCGGACGTAGAGATAATCGCTCAAACGGAAAGTGGTAATGTTGACCTTGAACATTTCAAAACGCTTCTTTCGGAATACAAATCCAAAAAAAATAAGATCGCTGCGGTAACAGCCTGCTCGAATGTAACTGGTATACAAACACCCTATCATGAAATTGCAAAGCTGATCCATGCTCATGACGGCTTATGTTTTGTAGACTTCGCCAGTTCAGCGCCGTACGTCCGGATCGACATGCATCCCGAAGACCCTGATGCCCGCTTGGATGGCATCTATTTTTCGATGCACAAATTTTTGGGTGGCCCTGGTACGCCCGGTGTGCTCATCTTCAATCGAAGAATTTATGACAATGCCGTTCCGGACCACCCTGGCGGAGGGACCATTCTGTACAGCAATCCATGGAAGGCGCGTAAGTATGTTACTGATGTTGAGTCGCGGGAAGACGGCGGAACGCCTCCTGTCCTGCAAGGAATAAAAGCCGCCATGTGCATCCGCCTGAAAGAAGAGATGGGTATCACGAATATCTTTCAGCGTGAGGAAGAGCTCTTGGAAATTGCTTTCACCCGTCTTTCAGAAATGACGAATGTGACAATATTACAGGGCGATGCGAGGAAAAGGCTGGGCATTATTTCATTCATAGTAAAAGGCGCGCATTATAACCTGATCGTCAGATTGCTTAACGACAAATTCGGCATACAAACGAGGGGTGGATGCTCTTGTGCCGGTACATATGGCCACCGGTTGCTGAATGTTGACCGGGAGCGGTCTCACGAGATATGGAGAGCCATTCGTTCCGGAGACCAGTCGTCCAAACCTGGCTGGATCAGGATCTCTATTCATCCTACCATGACGGACCAGGAGATTGAATACATAATGGATGCAATCGAGTCAACCGCTGCCAGGTTCCGCGAATGGATGGATGACTATTACTACGACTCGTCGTCTAACGAGTACGCAATCAGAGAGGGAACGACAAAAGAGAAACATCGCGTGGATGGATGGCTCAAATTCGGTCGTGAGCAAGGCGAGTTCAATCCACTCGCAGCAACCAGCCATTAATTCAATCAGCTGCCACCTTACAACCCTTATTCCGATCTCAACGTCTTCGCGGGATTGACCAGCCCAGCTTTGATCGAATGAAAGCTCACGGTCGCGACCGCAATTAAAACTGGTATGGCGACAGCCAATGCATACGTCCACCAGGAAATAGTGGTGTGGTATGCGAAGGTCTCAAGCCATTTCTTCATTGCGAACCATCCAAACGGAATGGCTACCAGTGTTGAGATCACGACCAGCTTCGAAAAGTTGGTAGTCAACAAGAATACAATACCAGCCACTTGCGCACCGAGTACCTTTCGTATCCCGATCTCACGAACACGCTGCTGTATCATGAACGTTGAAAGACCGAACAATCCCATGCAGGCGATGAGGAACGAGATGCCTGCGAAGATGTAAAAGATCGATGCCATCTTCTGTTCGGCAGCATACTGTTTTTCTAGCAACTCATCGATGAATGAATACTGAAGTGGAACACCGGGTACCAGCTTGGACCATACTTGCGTGAGATGATCAATGCCTTCACGAATGTGCGACCGTTCGACGCGAAGGGAGATGCTGGATCCACCGCGAACGTGACCGATGAGAACCGGCTCGACACGCTTGTGCAGGCTTTCGAAGTGAAAATCTTTCACCACACCGATCACATAACGGGTATTATCGCCGGAGCCGAATGGCTTGCCGATAGCCTCCTGTGCCGATGGCCACCCGACATTTTTAACAGTTGCCTCGTTTATCATGACCGACCTCGTAGAATCTTCTGTGCCACTTTCGAAAGAGCGGCCGGCAACGAGCTCCATTCCGTATGTTTCAAAGTAATCTGCATCCACGCCGAGCCGATAGATGCTTGTTGTTACTTCCTTGCCTTCATTGTTGCGCGTAGTGATCCATCCATTACCAAGTCCGCCAACGGTAGTGCCCGAATGTCTTGTAACTGACGTTATATGTGCAACACCAAGAAGCTCGTTCCGTATAGCCTGATAATTCTTCTGAACAGATTGATCACCGTCGAAGTCCACAGTTATCACGGCATCGGCATTGTAACCGATCGGCATATTCCTGATGAATGTCATTTGTTGGCCGACCACAAGTATGGAGATCAGGAGCACTGTAGATATCGCGAACTGCAGTACTACCAATGTTTTACGCGCATTTCTACCCGCACTGCTCTGTGCAAACCGGCCGCGCAGAGCTGTGATAGGCTGGAAAGATGAAAGTACGATTGCAGGATAAAATCCCGACAACAACGAAAGCGTAAGGACGAATCCAAAAAGAATAAGAACGGAGCTCAACGTGAATGATAACTCATACACTTGTCCCATCCACGCCGAAAGGCCAGGTAGCGAACCCAGCAAGATCAGCAGGGCCAATACAACCGATGTCGACGTAACAACGAAAGTCTCAACAAAGAATTGACGCATGAGCTGACGCCGGGTCGCGCCGGCAACTTTCCGCAACGAAATTTCCTTCGAGCGCTGAAGCGCCGTTGCCGTCATCAAATTAATGTAATTGATGCAGGCAAGTAGTAAGATAAAAACTGCTACCGAAATGAACACACGCACAGTAACGAGGCTGCCGTTATTCCGGGAGTCATACCGCAGCGACGACTGCAAATGAATGTCGCGTACAGGCTGCATGAAATACTGATACGACATCTTATTCTCTTCCCAGTCTTTCTTCGAGAATCGGGCAACAACTTCGTTCACCAGCAATTCTACGTCGATTTTCTTCGAAGCATCGATGATTTCCACATAAGTATGTGGCCATCCTCCGACCCATGCATCACTGAAGTCCGTCTTGTATTGCTCTAACGCTATCTTATGAAGTCGTGCATAAGGCACAAGAAAATCGAATTGAATGTGAGAGTTCAACGGCGGATCTGCAGAAATACCGCTCACGTTCATCGGGTCGTTATCCATCAGGATCACCTTGTTCATAGCCTCTTCTACACTGCCGAAATATTTCCTGGCCATACTTTCAGTGATCACCACTTCATTCGGCGTTCTAAGCAACCTTTGAGCGTCGCCAACCAAAAGCTTGAAGCCAAAAAAATTGAAGAAGCTTGAATCTACAATACATGACCGCTGTTCAAAGAAAGTCTTGTCTTGATAACTGACCTTGGCGCTTCCGTAAAATACCCGGCATGCACTTTTGATCGCCGGAATGTGATGCGGCAGTTGTGCTCCTAAAGCAATACCCGACGGAGCCTGTGAGAATGTTTCACTTTCACTTTTGAAAGTATTCCATATGCGATATTTGCTTTCAACATTGGGATGGAAATCATCGAACGACCATTCCCGTTCTGCCCAAATGACGATCGTCAAACAAGTGGCGACACCAATTGAAATACCTGAGATGTTGAGGAACGGAACCATCTTGTTCTTTAGCAGATGGCGGATAGCGGTACGAAATGCAGTTGTGAACATAAAGATGCGATTGGATCACATCAATTTAGCGAAAACAGCTAAAATCCTAAAATCGCGACCGAGCCCTTTATACTTCCGCCAACTGGTTGCCCAAAGAAAAAAACACGCTTTTCCATGCCTGTTGTACCTTTGCCATTTACATGACTGATTCAAAGCAGGGAAAGATAAGTTTTAGACGAGCGATATATCTGGCGCTGACGGTGCTATGTATTTATTACCCCATTACAATTGCCGCTAACATCCCCTTCGAACATTGGACGAATGTTCAGATCTTTGCCTTACCCGCAATTGTGCATTTCGTATTTTATGCTCTGCTTATCATAGGCATTGATCGCATTATTGACGGAGCCGAAAAATTGGTGGGTCCAGGCATACTTGAGCTGCGTATCGGAACAATTGCTTTGTCCATTGTGGTTGCCGCACTGGCAGTCGTATTATCACAACTTCTTTTCAAGCTTAACTACAAGATCTGGCATATGCTGGCCGAGCCGGCTAGTCAGATGCATACTCGCAAACCTGGTACTGGGCCGCCGCCGTTGTGGCAGGCATTGGGACGAGCAAATTACGCGCTTACTCTTGTCACCTCCATTTCCATTTTCTATCTGATCCTGAATCGCAAGTCACATTTTAGAATGCGCAATATGGAAATTCAGGCGGAGCAACTTATGAAGGAGAATGCCTTGGCCCAATTTGAAGCATTGAAGAATCAGGTCAGCCCGCACTTTCTTTTCAACAGCCTGAGCATACTGTCCTCTCTCGTTCATGTTGATGCGAACCTTTCTGAAAAATTCATCGATCGACTGTCCAGGGCATACCGTTATATTCTTGAGCAAAAGGACAACGACACCGTTGATTTAAAAACAGAGTTGGACTTCCTTGAGTCTTATGCCTTCCTCTTAAAGATCAGGTTTGAGAATAAATTCGATGTAAAGATCACTATAACAGAGCAGGAGGCTGAAAAATATCAGATTGCTCCATTGACCCTGCAACTTCTCATCGAGAATTGTGTTAAGCATAATCGTATGTCGGAAAAAGACCCTCTAATTGTCACGATTTTGATTAAAAACGATTACCTGGTGGTTAGCAACCCCATTAGACCCAGAAGCGAGCTTGAAAGAGTCACATCAACAAAGATCGGTTTGGCTAATATTAAAAATCGATATCGCCTTCTTACCGAAAGGCCCGTACAGATCCAACAAGAGGACGAGCTGTTTACCGTAAAAATTCCGCTGATATGAATGTCATAGTCATCGAAGACGAGCGATTGACAGCTCAACGGCTGATTTCGATGGTAAAAAAGTACGATGCTTCGATCAATGTGCTTGCTCAAATCTCCTCCGTAGTCGAGGCAATGTCCTGGTTCGAAACCCATTCGACTACCCCTGTTGATCTGATCTTCATGGACATCCATCTTGAAGATGGTGACGGCTTTCAAATTGTCCGCAAATTGAATTTAACGACTCCGATAATCTTTACCACGGCCTTCGATGGATACATGATCAAGGCGTTTAAGGTTAACAGCATAGATTACCTGCTCAAACCTGTTAACTACGAGGAACTTGCTGCCGCGCTCGACAAATTCAAGTCTTTACGATCCAGCAACAATGAATTGCAAGCGGGATCAATGCAAGTAGATATCGGAAAGCTGATCAAACACTTAACGCAACAAAGTAGTCCGCAGTTCAAGGACAGATTTATGATAACCGTTGGGACAAAGATCAGGTCGGTCAAAACTGAAAGTATCGCATACTTTTACCTGGAGGAAAAAACAGTTTTACTGGTTACAACAGATGGTGCAATTCTTCCGATTGATTACAGCCTGGATAAACTTATGCAGATCATCGATCCTAAACAGTTCTTTCGTATCAGCAGGCAATTTATTGTGTCTCTGAATTCGATTCAAATGGTACATACGATTTCGGCGGGAAAACTTAATCTGGACCTGATGCCAAAAACAAAACAGGAAGTTGCCGTCAGTGGCGACCGGGCTTCTGACTTCAAGGAATGGCTGGGAAAAGACTGAACTCGCGCCCTAAAAACCGTCATTCGGACCAATCGATCGGCCACTCAGGAAAGTACGTGAGGAATAGCCGGCCTGACACAGTTCAGTTGCGTTACTTTGAGTCATGATCGGAAGCTACATCAAAACGTCTGCACGCAATCTAATTCGCAACAAGCTATTCTCATCCATCAATATCGTTGGCCTGGCCATCAGTATGTCCGTCGGGTTACTACTGATCGCGTTCGTGCTCGATTTGCGTTCGTATGATAAGTTTAATAAGAATGGTGAGAGGATCTATCGCGTCACCAACGTACTGACTTCCAATCGTGAACAAGGCAGCAAGTATGCATCCACATCGACAAAGACCGGAAAGCTTCTCCGGGAGAAAGTGACCGGCATCGAAGAAGTGACTATTGTGCGCAACGACTTTTCGAAGGATGCGAAGGTTGGCGACAATATTCTTCCTGTCAAGGGCTACTGGGCCGAGCCGTCGCTGTTCAGGATCTTTACATTTCCGATGCTGGAAGGCAATCCCGATACGGCGCTGAAAGATCCTTACTCAATCGTTCTCACAGAGACGGCAGCGAAGAAGCTATTCGGCAACGAACCTGCGCTGGGCAAGGCGATCAAGTTCGATACATTCGATTACCAGGTTACCGGTATAATGAAGGACGTTCCCTTCTTTTCACACATCAACTTCGAAGCACTCGTATCGTTGTCGACGGCCGAGCAGCTCAACAAGAAAGACAAGAACTTCGAAAAATGGACGATGATGTCGTCCTACGTGTACCTCCTGCTGCCGGAAAATGCCGACATGGCCTCAATCCAGTCGCAACTCGATGCAATTGCGAAGGAGGAAAATATCGCCGAAGAGAACACCAGGATCCAACTCGAACTTCTTCCTTTATACAACGTCGTGGTCGGCGAAGAATTTCGTCGCTCCGAGGGCGCTCGCTCCACGGGCCCTCACATGTCTCCAGTTGTGCTTTGGATACTCGGCGGGCTTGCACTCGTTGTGATATTGTCTGCTTGCTTCAACTACACTAATCTTTCGATCGCCCGTGCCATGCGCCGCTTTAAGGAAGTAGGTCTTCGCAAAGCTATCGGCGCCGGAAAGAGCCAGATAAGGCTGCAGTTCCTCGCCGAGGCGATCATGATCTCCCTGGCAGCCCTTGTTCTTTCTTACTTCATATTTATCGTATTGCGGCCGGAGTTGATAAACATGGCTCCGGAGATGCAGCGTACCGTCAAGCTCGAGCTTACTCCTTCCATGGTCGCAGTGTTTATCGCGTTTTCGGTCACTGTCGGTGTTATCGCCGGCTTCATGCCTGCAGTATTCTTTTCAAAAGTCAACGCGATCAATGCGCTCAGAAATGTGTCGACGGTGAAAGTATTCAAACACATAACACTCAGACGTGCCCTCGTGGTGATTCAATACACGCTCACACTGATCTTTATAACAACAACCGCAGTCGGCTATGTGCAGTATAAAAGCATACTTGCATTCGATTTGGGATTCAAAACAGAAAACATCCTGAACATTGATACGCAGGGTAACAAACCCGATGAGCTTCTCAAGGAACTGAGCGAGATGCCGGAAGTAACCGCACTGTCCCGTTCGTTAATAATTACCAGCATTGGAAATGCCTGGGGCGGCTATATGAAATACAAAGACTCGCGCGACTCTGCGCTGGTCATGACCAACCACGTTGACGAAAACTACCTGACCCTGCATGAACACACCCTCGCCGCCGGGGGAAATTTTGTCGCACGACCCACGACAGCTGAGGCCGCCACGGAAGTGATCGTCAATCAGCAATTCCTAAAACGATTTAACATAGGTAACAACGACCCCGGGAATGCAATCGGGGAGGAAGTCACGTTCAGTAATTTCCGAAGACATGGACACAAAATGACCATTGTCGGAGTCATGAAAGACTTTCACTACGGCAAGGTCGACAACGTCATCGAGCCCGTGGCACTCATGTTCTGGACGCCGGAAGACAGGGCAGTCATTAATGCCAAAATACAAAGCAATGACATGCCGGCGACCGTCGCCAAGATCGAGTCCGCATGGAAGAAGGTCGATCGTATTCACCCATTTCAGGCTGAATTCTATGACGAAGCGATTGAAGGTGCATACAGCGAATTCTCCACCATGATCAAGATCATAGGCTTCCTTTCATTCCTCACTATTTCCATCGCATCGATGGGCTTGTTTGGAATGGTAATATTCACAACCGAGACAAGACTAAAAGAGATCAGCATCCGAAAAGTGATGGGCGCCAGCTCTGGCAACCTTATATACCTGTTGAGCCGTGGCTTTATAGTGCTGTTGTCGATATCGGCGCTCATTGCGCTGCCGGTAACCTACGTCTTCTTCGAAAAGGTTGTGCTCACTAATTTTCCCTATCACACACCGGTGCAAATTGCCGAGCTGTTCGTTGGCTTGCTGGCGGTGTCGCTGATCGCATTCATTATGATCGGGTCACAGACGATGAAGGCAGCGAGGAGTAATCCGGCGGAGGTTTTGAAGAATGAGTAGGGTTAGTTTCGCGCTATTTCGGTACCTTCTCTCAGGAATACATCGTTTGCCACGAACTCGTCAACATCACAATGAACACTCACCTTCTGCGCCTGCTCATTCTTATCGTCTTCGGGTTGCCTTTGGAACTGCTGGCGCAACAACAGCCCAACATTATCTACATCATGACGGATGATATGGGCTATGGCGATCTGAGCGGTTATGGCAGGAAGGGATATGCAACACCCAACCTTGACAAACTGGCTGCACAGGGTATGAAGTTTGTGAACGCGTATGCTGCCGGACCGCTATGCACACCGACACGTGTCGGTTTTTTGACGGGATGCTATCCTGCACGAACACCCGTAGGTTTGATGGAACCCCTCACAGGTTCAAAGCATGACATCAGCTACGGCCTTACCGACCAAATTCCCTCGCTTGGTACGCTTGTAAAAAATGCTTCCTATCAAACTGCGCTCATTGGAAAATGGCACCTCGGTGTTCAGCCCGAACATAGTCCGGTCAAAAATGGATTTGAATATTTCTTCGGCTTTCGCAGCGGATCCTCCGATTACATCTCACACAAGGGCGACCTGGGAAATCATGATCTATGGGAAAATGATTCGCCCGTCTATCCACAGGGTTATCTGACTGAGCTCATTTCTGAAAAGGCGGTTTCATACATAAGTACTAAACACAGCAAGCCATTTTTTCTGGTGATCAATTTCAATGCACCACATTGGCCATGGCAGGGCCCGAATGACTCCGCCTATCCGGACTCTCTTGATTACCGGGCGGGCGGATCAGCGGAAACCTATGCGGCTATGATGAAAAGTCTCGACGATGGCGTCGGAAAGATCATGGCAGCGGTTGATCGTTACGCGTCGTCAAATACAGTTGTGATTTTCACCAACGACAATGGTGGAGAGCGCTTCTCCGACAACGGTGGGCTTTCGCAGGCAAAGGGCACCTTATGGGAAGGAGGAATAAGAGTTCCGGCGTTTGTCCGGTGGCCGGAGAAAATCACTCCGGGATCGGTGACGAATCAGGTCGCCGTGACCATGGACTGGACGGCGACAATCCTCGCACTCGCCGGCGCCAAGGCGGTGAAAACATTTCCCCTTGATGGCATCAACCTGATACCTGTGTTAACGAAGAAAACAGGCAACATCGAGCGAACCTTATATTGGAGAACATCTCAGCGCACGAAACAAAAAGCTATGCGCATGGGTGACTGGAAATACCTTCAGGATGAAAAGGGCGAGTATCTTTTCAATCTCGCAGATGATCAGCAGGAAAAGAATGACCTGAAGGAAGAAAATGCAACGGTCTTTTCAAGCTTGAAACAAAAATATGCGGCGTGGGAAAAATCAGTCCCTCAACCTTTGCCTTTGGTGAAGTGACGACAGTACAAGGTACGCGCCTATTCATTCTTCAAACTATCCACCGGATTAGCCACCGCTGCCTTTATAGATTGCCAGCTCACGGTTGCCAGGGCGATCAGGACCGCTGCTAACCCAGCCAAAAGAAACACTCCGGGCCCTATTTTAATACGATCGCTAAAATTTTCCAGCCATTGAGTAGCCAAATACCAGGTGACCGGCGTCGCGATCACAAACCCAATAAATACCAATTTCAAAAAATCCCTGCTGAGCAGCACCACGATGCCCCCTACACTTGCTCCCAATACTCTCCGCACACCCAACTCTTTTGTGCGTTGCTCTACGGTGAACGAGGTTAAACCAAACAACCCAAGGCACGAGATAAACAGCGCGATAACAGCAAATACGTTCACGAGTTTTGCCGTTACTTGTTCACTCCGATATCTCATTTCGAACTGTTGGTCGACAAAAGTATACATGAACGGATAACCCGGATTGAATTTCTGACAGACCGTCATCAAACCTTCGAGCGCTTGCTGTGTTTCCCCGGCCTTAGTACGCACATATAGATTACCAGCGCTTTGGAGATTCAAGCGGATTACCACCGGCTCGATGGGTGAATAGAGAGAATTCATGCTAAAGTTTTTCACAACGCCGACGATCAGTCCCCTGTCGCCATATACATTCAGTATTTTGCCGACCACGTCACCACCGATCATCTTCGCCGTCTCTTCGTTTACCATATAGGCCGTCGAATCGGCGTAAGCTGCGGAGAAGTCGCGACCTGCCACCAATTCCATCTTCATTGTCTTCGCAAAATCGTGGTGGGCGTTAATGATGTAGAAGAGCTGCGTGTTGTCGCGGTCTTTGCCTTCCCATTCCACACCCAGTGTATTGTTGCCGACCTCCAGTGGATTCTGTCCCGATGCCGTTACGCTGACAATACCCGGCTGCAGCAGAAGTTCTTGCGCCACTGCGTCATACCGGTTTACAAGAGCGCCTTCGCGTGCCATGAACAACAGGTTCTCGCGCTCAAGGCCCAGTTCCTTTGTGCGCATGTAGTCGAGCTGGAGGTATACCACTACTGTCGAAACGATCAAGAGCACAGAAAGTGCAAACTGGAATACCACGAGACCCTTTCGGAAGATAGCGGCGATGCCCGTCCCCTGCCGGAAGGTACCGCGAAGCACAGCAACCGGTTTGAACGACGACAGGTACAACGCCGGGTAGCTGCCCGATACAATTCCCACCATCAATGCGACGCCTATGATACATAACAAGAATGTGCCGTTGAGGCTGCCTGGAGTTAGATGTTTGGCCGTCAAATAATTAAACGCGGGGAGCAACGTTACGACCAGCACGACTGCAAGCAGAAATGCAATGAACACCATCGCGACAGATTCGGTGATGAACTGCGTCACTAACGATTGTCGTTGGGCGCCTATCACTTTGCGCACACCTATTTCCCTCGCACGTTGCGATGAACGTGCTGTGGCCAGGTTCATGAAATTGATACACGCGATCAAAAGAATAAAAATTGCCACTCCTGTGAAGATGCGCACGTACTCGATGCGCCCGCCAACAAGCTTGCCGTCACGGTAAAACGAATACAGGTAGATGTCTTCGAAAGGCTGAAGGAATATCTGATGATCATTTGCTTCGGCGTGCCGGTTAAAGAGGTCGCCCAGCTTTTTGTTGAATGTTTCCACTGAAGTTCCTTCCTGTAGCTTAGCGTAAACGTTGTAGGCCATATAATACCAATGCGTCCGCTGCTTGTGGAGGGCAAAATAACCTTCGACAGGCAGCAGTATGTCGAACTGCAACGATGAGTTCTCAGGAACATCCCGCACCACGCCCGTAATGGTATATTCTTCACTGTGATTGACGGTGATACTGCGGCCGACTGCCTTGTGCCAATCATCTCCGAAAATCTTTCGTGCAGTTCGTTCGGTGATCACGGCCGATGTCAATCCCTGAAGTGCCGTTTCTTCGTTGCCGTGTATGAATGGAAAAGAGAACATCTTAAAAAATGTCTCTCCCACGTAGCCACCGGTTTCCCGGTAGTTATTATCACCGCTTGTCACTACCAGCTGCTTATCCATGTAAGTGATCACGGTCGCCTCTACTTCCGGAAACTCAACACCCATTTCATCGGCAATGCCCTTGGGCAGTGAGTTCATAGTGTAGGTTTGTCCACCTGTGGTAAAGTGACGCCATGCCTGAAACAGACGATTACCGTTGGCATGAAACCGGTCGTGGCTGATTTCGTCAATCACCCACAACACGATAAAGAAGCTGCATGCCAGTCCGATGGACAAACCGAGGATATTGATACCCGAATAGATCTTCTTCCTTAGAAGATTCCGGAAGGCTACTTTGAAATAGTTTGTAAACATATCAGCAGAAAATAGTTTAGTACGATAAGTCATTTTGCGTTTGAAGACAGAAGGCCGCATGTACGCCATTACTTCCCTCCAATACATTTTTCTGGCACGCGCCTCCCCTTCTCTTTCAACCCTCCGATAGAATCTTTCATGCAAGTCGCCCATCACTTGTTCGAGCATGTGAGGCGCACAGAAGCGCCGCAGCAGTCTGTCGAGCCAGCGTGGCGGTTGCGGCTTCGGGTCTCGTGTTGACATGCTCAGGTTGTCTTGATCTTAGGCAGCGCTCTGGGGGCGATACGGCTCCAGAGATTGTTCCTGACACCACGTACCTCGTGCAATATCCGGCTACCTGCTACGGTCACTTTAAAAATGCGCTTTCTTCTGCCTCCTCTTTCTGATGTTGCTTCTCCCATTTGCGAAGTGACCATGCCTTTGTTTTCAAGTCTTTGTAATGCGGCATGCACGGCTCCTGTTGTGACAGTTTTACCTGTTTGCTGTTCGAGCTCTTCAGCGATAACCACACTATAGGCTTCCGGTGAGTGCACAGCTACAGCCAGGAGCACCACCTCTTCAAATTCCCCCAAATCACTTCTTCTCATGAGAACTTCAATCTTTTAAATCAGTTACAAAATATTACATCTATTTCGGTATATCAAATACGCCGTCAAAAAAAATGGCTACAACGCGAAAATGAAAACGTGTATATTGTATTTGAAAAGTTAGAATATGGCATTAACCTCCTCCCGCCGTGCAAATCTCCTGGCCATTTCGTGGCTAGCACTCATGGCGATCTCTTCGTGTACCCAAAAAGAAGGGACGTTATCAAAAAATAAAATTGCAGCTGTCGATTCAGTCGTCGCGGCTTTCCAAACAAGAAACAAAGTGCCCGGGATGTCTGTCGCCATTGGCACCCGCTCGGAGATCACTTGGGAAAAGGCTTACGGCATGGCCGACCTCGAGGACCAGACGCCGGCAAAAACAACGACGGTTTACAGGCTTGCTTCAATTTCCAAATCGTTTACGGGTGTCGCCGTAATGCAATTGGTTGAGCGCGGGAAGATCGACCTTGATGCGCCCGTACAAAAATATGTCCCCTCTTTTCCTGTCAAGAAGTTTCCCATCACAACCCGGCAGGTTCTTGGGCATCTCAGCGGAATACATCATTACCTTGGCGCGGATGAGTTTAATATTGTCGACAGAAAAATTTCAGAAGGGCTTGAATTATTCATGAACGACTCGCTGCACGCAGAGCCCGGAACGAAATTTATATACTCATCCTATGGATACAATTTATTGGGAGCCATTGTTGAGCAAGCTTCCGGGGAGGATTTTAACGAATACGTTAAGAATAATATTTTTTCTCCGGCTGGCATGGATAACACCCTTCCCGACAATCCTGTGCAGATAATTCCAAATCGTTCACGGTTCTACGACATTACCAATGGCAAACCCTTAAATGCCATCTACATCAACACCGGGTATCGTACGCCCGCCGGTGGAATGCTATCCACCACGGGAGACCTCGAACGATTTATGTTTGCACTTTGGCGGGGTGCATTGGTGAAGCCGGCATCACTCGACTCGATGACGACTCCGATGAAAACGAGGGATGGACAAAGTTTCGGCTACGGCTTTGGCTTGATCATAGGTCTCGACGAGAAATTTCCGGGCGTCATCTGGCACGGCGGAGTCCAGCCAGGTTGTACCACCTCTATGGCAATGCTTCCTGAAAAGGACATCTCGGTCGTCGTGCTCACCAACGAGGGCACTATGGGCTCCGGGGAAATCGTTAAAATAACCAGCGATCTGTTGACGGTGCTGACGCGAAAGTGACCTGCTTTTAATTAAGGAGTAACAAAGACATTCAAACATATGAAAGTGAATAGCGGGAGTGTCAAACTTATTGCTGTTACGTTCACGATGCTATCGGCGATGAGCTGTCAAAAGAAGGATTCATCCGGCAACATCGATCTCTCTGATATCGATTTACTGAGAGGAGAAATGACCTTGTGCGGAGGTCAGGAATTAGGAGAGGTTGCTTTCACAAATGCCTGCAATGGCGATTCGCGTCAATCGTTTCAGACCGCTGTATCTCTATTACATTCATTTGAATACGAAGAGGCCGAAAAAGCCTTTGTGAAAGCGATGGACATCGACCCCACTTGTGTGATGGCCTATTGGGGAGTAGCTATGAGTAATTTTCATGCATTGTGGATGCAAGCCGATACAGCTTACCTCGTAAAGGGCGATAAGATATTGCAGGCCGCTCAGTCCCTCCCCAAATCGGAACGGGAACAGGACTACCTCGATGCGATACAGGTATTTTACAAAAACTGGAAGACGATCGACCGCAACGAGCGAAAGCAGTTGTATGAAAAGAAAATGGAGGCGGTTTATAAAAAATATCCAGATGACAACGAGAGTGCAATCTTTTATGCACTGGCACTGGTTGCCACCGCCGACCCTGCTGATAAAAATTACACCAATCAAAAGAAGGCCGGCCCGATACTGGAAGCCATATTTCAAACACAACCCAATCACCCGGGGGTCGCTCACTACATCATTCATACTTACGACTGCCCCGAACTGGCATCGCTCGCTTTACCAACCGCCAGGAGATATGCTCAAATTGCACCCGCATCGGCTCATGCGCAGCATATGCCGTCCCATATTTTCATCCGCCTGGGTCTCTGGGATGAATCTATTCTTTCGAATATAAACTCCACATCGTCGGCGCAGTGTTATGGCCAGCGAATGGATCCCGAAGGCCATTGGGATGAGGAGCTGCATGGAATGGACTACCTGGTGTATGCCTATCTGCAGGCCGGCGACAACGATAAAGCGCAGGAGCAACTCGACTACATGAAATCCTTCAAGAAGGTTTTTCCACTAACATTCAAGGTTGCCTATGCGAACATGGCAATCCCCTCCAGGATACTTTTGGAAAATCGGAATTGGAAAGAAGCTGCTCATATAGAACCTCCTTCCATCGGAATAGACTGGAATTCATTTCCCTGGGAAAGCGCCATCCAGCATTTTACGAAAGCCCTGGGTTCTGTTCATATGAAGGACCTTGCATCGGCGGAGCAAGAAATATTGACACTCAAGACACTTCATGCAAAGCTGTTGGATAAAGGCGATAAATTTCAAGCAGGACAAGTGCTGATCCAAATTACAACGGCGCAGGCGTGGCTACATGCTGCGCGCGGCGAAAATGAAAAGGCCGTGGCCATGATGAAGGAAGCTGCTGCGATGGAATACAAAACAGGGAAGCACCCTGTCACACCTGGCGAAGTGTTGCCTGCGGGAGAACTTCTGGGCGATCTCCTGCTGTCCCTGAACCGGCCGGGGGAAGCGCTGGCGGCTTATGAATATGATCTGAGCCAACATCCGAAAAGATTCAATGGCCTGTACGGTGCGGCAATCAGCTCACGGGCAATGGGCAACAAACAGAAAGCCCGCGGTTACTTCGAACAACTCCTTGGCTCAACAAAGAACTCGAAAAGCGACCGGAAAGAATTAAGAGAGGCTATGGAATATACACGCTAGTTATTTCAACGGGCCTGGACCAGCTAACTCAAACTCCAATCATGACCTCGAACACGTCCATTCTAACAATATCATTCCTCCTAACTGGAATCATTTCAACTTTCGGCCAGAAAATTGATTTGACTTTACAACCATGGCACACCGAAATACGCGCCGGTTCCGAACTGTTAGAACGGGACACAATCTTTCTTTATACTTTGGAAGCAGCAAAATCATTTCAGTCGTATTTTGAATTCAAAAAAACAGGTGACTTCCTGTTCTATACGGACAGGAGGTCAGAGTATGATTCATTGATGGGGCTAACGGAAGAATTGATAACACCTTATAAAGGGACATATACGATCAAAAAGAAACAATTGAAAATCGAGTTTAAGTGGCCGCTTGAGTCCACCAGGACTTATTTACTGGTCGTTATCAACAGGGCCACGATCAAGTTGATAGACAACAGCAGCCAACGTTAGAAAGACGCGGTCAGGTTCTCTTTGTAGTTGTTTGCTCTAATTGATACCGCTATAGCTCACGCTTAGCGCTTGTGGTTTGTGCGTTTCTTAAAAATCTCTGCGTGTATCTCTTCTATAGTCTTCCCTTTGCTGGCAACGGCTAACCGGGAATGTTTCTCTTGTAACGGGTCTAAAATCTTTGCTACTAGTTTTTTGTCCGTCTCAGTAAGATCTGCCAGAAAGAATTCCCTGGCCATGCCGGCCTTGGCAAAACACTTTTTCAAGGTGCTCGTTCCGGAAGCTGTGAGTGTCAACAGTTTTGAACGTTTATCATCAGGGTCGACGCGTTGATGTACAAAACCTTTTTTGATGAGGCGATTGAGAATGTCTGTGCCCGTCGAGATCTCCATCATCGCGTGATTGATCACATCGGTCTTGCGGCTTTCACCCAGCTGGAAGAGCGCCGAGCAGACCATGATGTCTTCGATAGCCGGCAGATCAGTGTCTCTCAAAGCTATCCGCATGTAAACCCAAAAAGACAGGGTGCTTCGCGTTACCGTCATCATAAACAGGCTGTCCGTAGTCGTGGGTTTAGGCAACTTAGCGCCCGGCACCTTCGTGGCTTGCTGAATATGGTTGGCGAGGTAAAAACGGCAAAAGTCTGCGAAGTCGCTTTTTGGATGACCCTTGAGGTAATCCGTCCACAGCTGCATCAACTTAATAAATTCTTCCATCAGGCAAATTTGTCATAAAAAAGGAAGTTAATACCACTTTTCTATTTATTACGATACCGGAATAACTTTTGTTGCAGTTGTTACGTAACAGGAGAATATTCCACACATTTAACACCAGAGAATATGCACACGCTTTATCTGATCCTTAAGACATTTCATATTTTAAGCTTCGTTATCATCATCGGGATAACCCTCGCCAACGTTATAGCCTATCATCAGTTCTGGAAGATCTACGAACAGGATCACGCAAAGGGTATTGCAACATTTGCCATTATCCGGGGCTTTTTTAAAGCGGGCATGATAGGCATGATAGTCGTATTGCTAGCCGGTATCAGCATGCTGGCGATATCGGAATGGTCGTTTGTTCAACTGCTCTGGTTCAAGATCAAGCTCGGCCTGATCGGACTGATCTTTGTAAACGGGCTTACTCTTGGAAGAACGTCCGCGATGAAAGTGCAGGCGCTCGTCGAAGGCGGGAATACTACGAACGACCCAGCCGAATTGTCCTCCATACAGTCCCGAACTCGTCTTTTCTTGATACTTCAGCTTTTGATTTTTGTTACCATTATAATCTTAAGCGTTTTCAGATTCACCTGACCATCTCGTCAAAATCCGTGTTTATGAAAAACAATGAAACCGTCTTCGATAAAACAACAATAACACATAGCTATCCTATACTCAATGGCATCCGGTATCATTATGCAGAAGCCGGCGACGGTCCGTTAGTGGTTATGATCCATGGATTCCCCGAATTGTGGTATTCATGGAGGCACCAGCTGACTGCACTTGCGGAAGCGGGATATCATGCTGTAGCGCCCGATCTCCGCGGATTCGGTGAATCGGAAGTATCCGCAAACGTCAAAGACTATAGTCTGTTGCAGCATGCCAGCGACGTGAAGGCCCTGATCGATCATGTCGGTGTGCAAGAGGCAACTATCATCGGTCATGACTGGGGTGCCAATATCATGTGGATAATGCCGATGCTCTATCCTCAAACCGTAAAGGCAGTCGCGTCACTTAGTATCCCGTTTTACCCGGAGCCAAGGGATCCCTCCAGGATCAAGTCGTTTGGCAGTGGGAAGTTCAATCAATTCAGAGAACCGGGAGTTACGGAATCGGAATTCAACGAAGATCCCGCGCGTTTTCTCCGACTGTTCTTCTACGGTCTGTCCGGTGATGCGCCTCCCGGAACTGTCGATACTTTATTCATGGGCAAGTTTCCTGATGACGCAAAATTACTGGATGGATTTCCCGAGCCGGAAAGTTTGCCAGGCTGGCTAAGTCCGCATGATCTGGATTACTACGTGAATGCCTATAAGAAAACAGGTATAACCGGCGCGTTGGGTTTTTACAGGAATATGGCCGATGACTATCCTGCGTTGAAAGAATTGTACCGGGAAAAGATCACACAGCCAGTTCTTTTTATTGGAGGCGGGGTCGAGCCCGCAGTGAAGTACGGAAGTCTTGACCCCATGAAGGCTGCGCTGCCGAATATGAGAAATGCATTGGTCTTACCGGGCTGCGGCCACTGGTTACAGCAGGAACGGCCGGCAGCCGTGAATGCCGCTATCATCGATTTTCTGAACGCGGAAGTAAGAATCACAGATCCTTCACCATCTTCCCTGCGGCCTTGAAAAACAACAGCGTCGACACGGCGCTCACGATCAATAAGCTCGACATCGCAAACCGCAGGGATTCGTTACCGAAGGAGGGCGTTAAGACATCACTGATCACGCCCACAGTCAATGGCCCTAAACCCAAACCTATGAGGTTTATTACCAGGAACAATATCGCCGACGAAAGTGCCCGCATCGAAGTCGGTACCAAACTGTGAACAACGGTGATAGCCGGACCCAGGTACATGCCATACAAGGCGTTACACATACCCATGCAGATCAGCGAAGAAACAAGATCCGACAGGTAGAGGCCGCCCCACAAAAATGGGATCGAGCTAAGGATCGCGTACGCGGGAATTTTCAGGTACCAACGTTTGTCATTTCTGGCGAAACGATCGGTTAGTAATCCACCGGCGAACGTTCCAATGATGCCGCCAACACCTACGATCAATCCAAGGGTAATGCCGGTTTCTGCCTTGGACATCCCATGAAGCCTTTGCATGAAAGAAGGAACCCAGTTAAATACACCATAAATACAAAACGCATGAAGGCCTGCTGCAATCGCCAGATAGACAAACGTGCTCTTCGAAAACAACAACTTCAACACCTGCGTGAATGAATGATGCTCCGTTTGAAGGACGTTCGCATCCATCGCTCCTCTTCGCGGCTCTTTTACAGTAACCAGGAACAATAACGAAAATAGAACACCCGGTATCCCCAACACAAAAAAGGCCATGCGCCATCCGAGCTCCTCGTTCAGGTAGCCTCCCATCAAATATCCTATCAGCATTCCGAAGTATATTCCGGTGGAATAAACCGATAATGCAGTTGCACGTTTTCCAGGCGGGAAATAATCGGAAATCATCGCGTGGGCCGGCGGGCTGCCACCGGCTTCTCCAATGCCAACACCGATCCGGGCCAACAGCAATTGTGCGTAGCTGTTCGCAAGACCACACAGTGCCGTCATCAAACTCCATAAGCCCAATGAAACAGTCACGATATTTCTCCTGTTCCCCCTGTCAGCCAGGCGAGCTAAGGGAATACCCATGGTAACATAAAATATCGCAAAGGTGAAGCCCAATAAAAGCCCGAGTTGCGTGTCGGATAGTGATAATTCCGTTTTTATCGACTCCTGGAGAATTACTAAAAGTTGCCGGTCGATAAAATTGAAAACATAGACTAATGTCAGCATCGCCAGAACGTAATTTCTATACGCCGTTCCGGTTTTGTCGTTATTGCTGGTTGTCACCTTTAGGGGTTTTTCGCTTATCTTTTGTATTGTAAATTATCGAACTAACACGTTATTCCCATATCGCATGAAAGGTTTAATGATGGATTATCAGCTCACGCTTCCGACCATCTTGCGGAGAGCAGAGACCCTCTTTGGCGACAAGGAGATCGTGAGCCAGCTTCCGGATAAAACCACCCATCGCTATACTTATCGCGATTTCGCTAAGCGTGCAAAAAAATTATCTGTAGCCCTGCAAAGGTTGGGCGTACGGCGCGGTGATCGCGTAGCCACCCTATGTTGGAATCACTATCAGCACCTCGAGACATACTTTGCAGTTCCTTGCATGGGGGCGATCGCCCACACACTTAATGCAAGGCTTAGCCCGGACGATCTCACATACATTGTAAATCACGCAGAAGACAAAGTCATTATCGTCGACCAGGTACTGCTTCCATTGTTTGAGAAATTCAGATCCGCAACGGCTATCCCATTCATTATTGTTATTCGTCAAACGAAAAATGGTGTCCCGCCAGGATACCTGGATTACGAAGATATTGTGTCGGGTGGTGATGATACCGTTTTTGAACCGTTTGAAGGAGACGAGTACACGGCCGCGTTGATGTGTTATACTTCAGGGACAACGGGTAAACCGAAGGGTGTATTGTACTCCCATCGATCCATTATGCTTCATTCGATGTCATTTTTGGTAAGCTGTACGGGGATCGGCATTAGCGAGCGGGACGTTGCACTTCCTGTCGTACCGATGTTCCACGCAAGCGCATGGGGATTTCCGTTTCATTGCACGTTCGTTGGAGCTAAACAGGTGCTCCCGGGTCCGCATCTCGATGCCGAAAGTCTTCTCGGACTTTTTCAATCCGAAAAGGTCACTATAACAGGTGGTGTGCCGACCGTCATGATCAACATCCTCAATACTCTGGACAGCAACCCCAATAAGTACAAGCTCGCTTTGCGTACCATACTCGTCGGCGGTTCGTCGATGCCGAAGTTCCTCGTCCAATCATTCGACGAACGCTACAATATTACCGTATTACATACCTGGGGCATGACGGAGATCTCACCGTTAGGCGCTACGGCTGTTGTTCCCGGATACATGGAACATGCACCAAAGGAAGAGCAGTACGAGTATGCGACGAAGCAGGGACTGCCTGTTCCTTTTATAGAGATCCGCGGGAGAAGCGAAGCGGGTCTTATCCCTTGGGATGGACAGACCATGGGAGAGCTCGAAGTGCGCGGCCCGTATGTTGCGGCTGCGTATTACCGCGATCCGGAGCCGGGTGGAAAATTCACTTCCGATGGCTGGCTCAAAACAGGTGATATCGTCACGATCACCAAAAACGGATGTATTGAAGTGAAGGATCGGAGCAAGGATGTAATTAAATCCGGCGGCGAATGGATCAGTTCCGTTGCATTGGAGAACGCGCTCATGGGACATCCCTCGGTGCTCGAAGCTGCGGTAATTGCCGTTCCTGATGTCAAATGGATGGAGCGGCCGTTTGCATACGTGGTGCCGAAAGAAGGCAAAACAATATCGCCCGATGAGCTCAATGAATTCCTTTCGGATAACTTCGCCAAGTTCTGGATCCCGGATGGATATGCGATCGTTAAGGAGATCCCAAAAACTTCCGTCGGGAAATTTTTAAAATCGGCCCTGAGAGATCTCCATCTCAATCGTTGATTGCCTGGTACACGAGAGGCCTGAATGCCTTGTTGGTGGATTCGATATTAGGTCCCCACATTTGCCTGTACAGCAGAACGAGCATCTCCTCCTTCGGATCGACCCAATAAGAAGTTGAAAAGGCACCGCCCCAGGCATACGTACCTGCCTGGCTTGGCGAAAGCCTGCTTCCGTTCTCGGTGGTAATAGCAAAGCCAAAGCCGAATTTATTCTCGCCGGTTGAAAAAAGGTCGCCGATCTGGTTCATGGTCATCATGCGCACGGTGTTGCGTGAAAGCAGCCTGGTGCCGTTGTATTCTCCATTGTTCAACAACATCTGAAGAAAGACGGCGTAATCGGTAATGGTTGATGACAAGCCCCCGCCGCCCGAAAAATAATCGTGCTGTTGGGTGGGGAAATTCATATCAAGGCCACCAAACACCTTGTCTTGCTTCTTGATACCGTTATCACCTTCCTGGAAAAAATTTACAACCATCGACGCCTTTTCTTGCGGGACATTGAAATAGGTGTTGTTCATTCCAAGAGGTTTAAAGATCCGCGTCTCGAAAAAAACGTCGAGTGTTGTGCCGGACCAGATCTCGATGAGGTATCCGAGCAGGTCGGTACTAACCCCATACATCCATTTTTCACCAGGTTGAAAAAACAGTGGCACAGTTCCGAGGCGCGTCATTGCATCGGCTAGTTTTTGATTCTTCACACCGACGCCCCCGGTGATCTTATACTTTGCGTAAATGGCATTTGCTTCCGGCGAGCCGATGGCAGGATAACCTATGCCCGAAGTATGGGTCAGCAGGTCGCGAATGGTAATCGGCCTTTTGGCCGGGATCGTCGTAAAGGTTGTGTCTTTTGCGTTGTAGGTATTTATGACCTTCTGATCGGCGAACGAAGGGATAAATTTGGAAACAGGGTCTTCCAGTGAAAATCTGCCCTCCTCCCAAAGCATCATAGCCGCGGTTGTAGTGATGGCCTTTGTCTGCGATGCTATCCGGAAGATCCCGTTTTGATCAAGAGGCTCTTTTGTATCCAGATCGTTGAAGCCATAAGCTTTGTGAAATACAATTTTTCCCCTTCGGGCGATGAGTGCAACCGAACCATTCACCCAATTTTTCTTCACCCAATCATTCATTCCGGAATCCAGGCGCGCGAGCCGTGAACTTGAAAATCCGCCCGACTCCGGCGTGCCTTGTGTCAGGCCGGTGGCCTTTTTGTCTGCAGGTCTTTCGCAAGAAAGCATCGCGAGCAGAGTGACAATAATCAGGCAGCGGTTCATGTTCTTTAAATTTAGCTTATCAAAAATAAAATTTTACCTTCATAGACCTATGAGACTTAAAGAAAAGATAGCATTAATAACCGGTGGAGCCAACGGGATCGGCCTTGCTACCGCGACGCGTTTTGCCAAAGAAGGTGCAAAAATTATTATGTGGGACGTCACGGACAAGGGAAATGACGTAGTGGAACAATTGAAACAGAACGGCCACGACGCCATTTTCAAAAAACTCTCGGTAACAAATGAAAGCGAGGTGCAAGAGGCAGTCGCCGAAGCCCTTAAACGCTACGGCCGCATCGACATTCTTATCAACAATGCAGGTATTACCAAGGACAGGACGCTGCTTAAAATGTCGAAACAGGAATGGGACGATGTTATCTCCGTCAATCTCACCGGGGTTTTTAACTGCACACAGGCAGTCGCTCCGGTCATGAAGGAACAGAACTATGGACGCATCGTATCGGCTTCTTCCAACGTTGCGATTCGCGGCAACTATGGACAAACAAATTATGTCGCGACGAAATCCGCTATCATTGGTATGACCAAAGTATGGGCCATGGAGCTCGGTCGTTTCAACATCACCGTCAATTGCATTGCGCCCGGATTTATACATACGGCCATGACCGACGCCATGCCGGAGGAAGTACGCAAGAGCAGTATCGCCCAGATTCCCGTGGGCCATTGGGGTGTTCCGGATGACATAGCCAACGGCTATTTGTACCTGGCATCGGATGAAGCATCTTTTGTGAGCGGAATTTGTCTCACAATAGATGGCGGCGCAGCGAGATAGCCTATTCTTACCAGAGTAAATCCACCGGGTTGGCTGTCGCCACCTTAGAATATCTGGTTAAAAGTCCCCTTTATAGCCTTCAGCAAAATTCCTTGCATACATTCCTGTTTAACATTATCTTTGTGACTAAGATATTTACCAAATAAGATATTAAAATGGAAAACGAGCTGGTCACACAAGTAAGAAAACTGAGCCAACAATACGCCTACACCTCTCTCCAGATGCACGAAGCCATCGCCAGAAAGGCAGGGCTCCCCGGCACCGATCATAAATATCTGGGGTTTCTAATGGAAAAAGGGCAAATGACGGCCGGCGAGCTTTCAACTTTAACAGGGCTGACCACCGGCGCCGTTACCGGTTTAATCGACCGGCTCGAAAAGAAAAAACTGGTGAAAAGACAATTCGCCGAAGCTGACAGGCGGAAGGTCTTCATTGAGCCAAACACCAAAAATATAATGGCGCTCATGGTACCTCTTTACAAGGAGTTCAGAAACAAGTCAGAAATGCTTCTCGCGTCATTTTCAGCCAAGGAAATCAAAGTCCTTGAAACCTACTTCTCAAGAGCTATTGAAGTAATGGATGAAACAACAAATAAGCTCAGCAAAAAATAATTCAAGAAATAATTACAAGTATCAAAAAACGAAAATATATGGGTGCGCACATACTTGAATTTCAGGAAATCGATAAAACAAAGATTGCAACGGTGGGTGGAAAAGGCGCAAACCTGGGAGAACTATCCAGGATTGAAGGTGTGCAAGTGCCCGGCGGCTTTTGTGTAACGACCGAAGCTTATAAAGAAGTGGTCGGGCATAGCGAAGAACTTAACTCACTACTCGATCAGTTGACCGTTCTGAGCGCCGACAACAGAAAGAGTATTAGCGAGACAGGCGCTAAAATCCGGAAGCTCATCGAAGAAATCCCAATTCCGAAAGGCATCGAAAAAGAGATTACCCGACATCTCGAACAACTTGGTGAAAGAAATGCTTATGCCGTACGTTCCAGCGCCACCGCAGAGGACCTCCCTACTGCCTCTTTCGCCGGGCAACAGGACACCTATCTGAACATCATCGGGAAAAAAGCGATCCTGAAATCGATCAGCAAATGCTGGGCGTCATTATTTACAGACCGCGCTGTGACCTACCGTTTGCAAAATGGATTTGACCATCGAAAGGTCTATTTGTCCGTCGTCATTCAGAAAATGATCTTTCCCGATGCCGCAGGGATCATGTTCACAGCAGACCCGGTTACATCAAATAGAAAGTTACTGTCCATCGATGCCAGCTTCGGACTTGGGGAGGCATTGGTCTCCGGCATGGTGAACCCTGACATATACAAAGTGTCCAACGAGGAGATTGCTGATAAGAAAATATCCAGAAAAAAACTGGCTATTTATGCTTTAAAAGATGGCGGTACGAAAATGCAGGAGGTGGAACCCGGTAGGCAGAACAGTCAGGCGCTGACGGATGACCAGATCTTAAACCTCGGGCGCCTCGGCAGAAAGATCGAAGAACATTTCGGCCATCCCCAGGACATCGAATGGTGTTTGGTCGATGACACATTCTATATCGTTCAGAGTCGTCCCATCACCACACTATACCCGGTCCCCAAGGCGAATGACCAGGAGAATCACGCCTATGTATCCGTCGGACATCAGCAAATGATGACCGATGCGATGAAACCTTTGGGGATATCTTTTTTCCTGTTAATGACACGCGCACACATGCGTGAAGCCGGTGGAAGATTGTTTGTTGATATCACACCTATACTGGCTTCGTCTGAAAGCAGAAAAACGCTGGTGGATACCCTGGGAAAATCCGACCCGCTCATGAGAGATGCATTCATGACCATACTAGAGCGGAAAGATTTCATAAAAACGCCACCAGACGATTTAAAAGATCAAAGTTCCGGCAAAAGCAAAAACCTTATGCCGGGTTATAACGCACTCATTGAATATGATCCGTCAATCGTTCCGGGTCTGATCAAGCGCAATCAGGATGAAACAGGCGCGTTAAAACAGGACATACAAACAAAATCAGGAGCGGTGCTTTTCGATTTTATTCTCGCAGAGATCGAAAAATCAAAAGGGAATACATCTGGTCCACAAGGCTTTGCCGTGATTATGACGGGCATGAACGCTTTGACGTGGGTCAATGAAAAAATGAACGAGTGGTTAGGTGAAAAAAACGCAGGAGACGCACTTGCTCAATCCGTACCCAACAATATTACGTCGGAAATGGGCTTGGCTCTAATGGATGTCGCTGATGCGATTCGACCGTATCCTGAAGTAATCGGGTATTTACAACATACAAAAGATGACAATTTTTTGGATGGAATGGCTAAACTGGAAGGTGGACAACAAGCCCGGAGCTCTATCTCTGATTTTCTCAGTACATACGGAATGAGATGTGCCGGGGAAATCGATATCACCAGAACGCGTTGGAGTGAAAAACCATTAGCACTTGTCCCTTTGATCCTCAATAACATCAAAAGCTTTGAGCCTGGTGCCGGCAACCGGAGATTTGAGCAGGGACTAATGGAAGCTTTGAAAAAAGAACAAGAATTATTACAACGACTGAAACAATTACCGGATGGTGAACATAAAGCCAGTGAAACCAAACGAATGATCGAGCTGATCAGGAATTTTGCCGGTTATCGTGAATATCCAAAATACGTCATAGTTAATCGCCTCTTCACGTATAAACAAGCCCTGCTTAAAGAAGCCGAACGACTTAAAGAAGCCGGCGTCATTCACGAAAAAGAAGATATATACTTTCTCTCTTTTGAAGAGCTTCGCGAAGCTGTACGCACTCATACACTGGATTACGAGGTCATCAGCAAACGAAAAGACGAGCACAAATTAAACGAGAAACTAACTCCTCCGCGCGTTATTACCTCCGATGGTGAGATTATTGCGGGTAAATACAACCGGGAAGATCTTCCAGCAGACGCTATTGCAGGCCTGGCTGTTTCCTCCGGAGTGATCGAGGGGCGAGCTCGTGTCATTTTAAAAATGGAAGATGCCGATATAGAGGAAGGTGATATTTTGGTCACCACATTTACCGACCCCAGCTGGACTCCATTGTTCGTATCCATCAAGGGCCTGGTCACCGAAGTGGGCGGACTGATGACCCACGGAGCGGTTATCGCGCGTGAATATGGCTTACCGGCAGTTGTCGGAATGGAGAACGCTACGAAGCTGATCAAAGACGGACAGCGGATCCGCGTGAATGGAACGGAGGGATATGTAGAAATCCTGGCTTAAGCCTGGCTATTTGCCATCGGCCTTCGCATGAAAATTATACTTGCCACTCATCACTTCGAACACGGCATACTCGCCCTGCATTTCTTTAAAGCGCACGCCTTCTGACGACGTTGCCTTTCGTTTGGATTCCGTAACGTCCTTCTCACTCTTTGCTGGAATGTAGACGGAAGCAGTACTTCCAAGGGGAACTACAACGGTCACGAAGAACGCATCTCCGCTCTTTTCCCAATGGATCGATGATTCGCCATAAATAGTTTCTCTTCGATAGGATGCAAACTTAAGACTGCCGGCGGGCTGCGGCTTGAAAATGATGTGCTTGTAGCCCGGTTGCGTTTCATCGAACCGCATGCCCGATAAGTTGCGGTAGAACCAGACAAGCGCTCCGCCGAACATCGGGTGATTATGTGAACCCTGCTCGTTCCATTGCTCACGCGTTGTTGTAGAGCCGATCTCTATCCAGTTACCAAAGCCCGGCGCTGTCGTTTTATTCATTGCCTCATAGGCCAGCTCATTCAAGCCGTTGTTTGCAAGCACCTCAAAAAAGTAGCGTGTACCAAAGATCCCGGTATCAAGATGTCCCTTATTTTCCTGTATGTCTTTGACCAGTGCCGCCTTGACCCGTTCATATTGTTCTGCAGGCACACCCATGTACAAAGCAAAAATATTTCCACCCGCTTTTCCATATGACCCGGTCGCCGAATGGTAGAAGCGTTTATAAAATGCCTGTCTTGTTTGCTCTGCCAGTTTTGCATACTCATTGGCTTCAGTGGTTTTGCCTAGCACATGCGCGGTCCTGGCAGTGATGTCCGCGCATTGCCAGAAGTAAAACGTATGCACGAGATCATTGGCCACCAACTCTCCCGGCGGCACCCAGTCACCGAGATTAAACCAGGTAAGAGGTTTCCCGGATGCGTCTGGCCGTTGAGAGAACATAATACCGTCGCTATCTACCCACGTCTTCATGTAGCGAACGTATCCTTTCATGCTTTCATAGTTGTCGCCGAGCATGTCTTTTGCGCCATACTGTAAATAAAATTCCCACGGCATAATGCTGATCGCAGCTCCCCATGCAACTCCGCCGCCACAGCCTGGCTGCCATGGCGCGCCGTTTGGGACATAGCCTGTGGTCAAGTCCTGTGCATCGTGCATGTCCTGGATCCACTTATAGTAAAAATTCTGGCTATCGAAGTTTTGCATCACCGTCGCACAGGCAACTTGACCATCTCCCGTATACCCCGATCGTTCCCGGTGCGGACAATCGCTGGCAATGCCACCATGCATGTTGTCGGTCTGACTTCTTCTCCAGATCTTGTTGATGTCATTAAACAACCTGTTTGATGTCTCGAATGTAGCGGCCACCTCGACATAAGTATTGACCGCTTCTGCGGTAAGATGACTTGCCTTTAATTCACCCGGCCAGTTTTTGATCTCAACGCTACTAAAAACAAACCAATTAAAACGCGGCGCATAGTTCGCAGGACCCTTGCCTCCAAAGGTGTAATGGTTCTCACCTGAGAACTGATTGCTATTGAATGAAATATCAACGGTATGACCAGCAGGGCCTTCAATGCTATTAAATTTCACCCAGCCTGAAATTTCCACACCGAAGTCCACATGATAGTTCCCATTTTCCAGTTTCAGAATGGACACAGGCTCGAATTGTTCAGTGACCTTGTCAGGATGTGCCGTGTGTGCTACAAGATCTCCTTCGGGAGCGTTTCTAATAGCTGCATTCTGCCATGATGTATCATCAAAACCCGGCGCATTCCAACCGGCAATTTCTTTTCGCGCATCGTACGTTTCGCCATAGTATACCATATTCATCAAGATCGGGCTTTGCGCAGCCTTCCATGTTTCATCCGTTACGATCACATCTTCTGTTCCGTCGGTATACGTAATATGAACTTGTGCGAGAAAGCGCGGAGTACCATATCCTTCTGCCCAGAACTTCGCCGGATTATAAAATCCGTTGCCGATGATTCCGCCAATTACATTGTCCCCCTGTTTTAGCAACTGTTTGATGTCATAGGCGAGATACATCACTTTGTACCGGGTGAAGTTATCCTCCACATTTATCAAAGCAGTCGGTAAATCCTCGCGTTTGCCGTAGTTGGTTTGATTGGGAACGAGTACATCTGTTCCTACTTTCTGCCCGTTCGCATAAAGCTCGAAGTAGCCAAGGCCGGTAACGAATGCTACCGCCTTTGCGACAGGCTTGTTGACTGCAAATGCTTTTCGCAACAAAGGCGCCGGCGGGCCGACGTTCTCCGGCAACCCCGCACCCGGATTCTTTGGCCTCGGCAATGGCTCATCTCCCTCCCATGGCGCACCGATCCATTTTGCTTTCCAGTCCGCTCGCTGTAGAAGCCCCATTCTCCATTGTGCCGGAGCCGACCATTCCGACGGTTTCCCTTTCTCATCCCACATACGAACTTTCCACCAGCACTCCAGGCGACTCGTGAGGGCTTTACCATTATATACGACTCTGTTGTTTTGGTCAGACGGAACCTTACCACTGTCCCATAGATCTGGGCTGCTCAGCTTCTCTTGTGAGGTGGCAACAACAATCTGCCATGCAGTTTGGCTGCGACCGCGTTTGTCATCCGTCGCGCTGTTAATCCACGACAGTCGCGGTTGCAACACGTCTACGATAGCAGGGTCCGACAGGTACTCGCATGTTAACTTCGATGGCGTTATAGCCCCCTGGCACCATACCAAATGTGGCAGGATAGCAAAAAGAATAAAAGAAATGTTTTTCATAGAAGTGATCATAGAAGTGAATTCTGTTACTTCTTATAACCCGGGCCCCTGATAACCCTCCCCGGCTTCGCGCCCGTATATTTTCCGTCAGCGAACACAACGGCTCCATTTACCAGGACCCACTCCATTCCTGTCGAAGCAGCAGAAGGTGATTCAAATGTGGCGTTGTCGTGGATCTTATTGTAGTCGAAGATCACAATGTCGGCTGCTGTACCCGGCGATAACCTTCCGCGGTCATAGGCCATCACTTCATTCGCAGCAACTGAAGTCATGCGATGTATCGCGCCTTCCAGCGTCAAGACGCCAAGGTCCTTCACATATCGCGAGAGCACGCGCGGGAAAGCGCCGAAGGCCCGGGGATGAGCGGCATCCTCCGCGCGTGTCGGCCCCGCATCGGTATCAAATGATGTAAACTCCTCACGCATCGCTTTGATCTTATTCGCCTCCGACATGCTTTGCGGACCGGCAAAAATATTATGAAGACACAAGTCAAAGAATACATCCCAGGGTGACTTCCCGGTCGCCGTTGCAATAGCTCCAATGCTCTTCCCATTGTATTGGGAGTAACCTGTATTTCCAAGGTTAGCGACGATGATCTTGTTCCAGTCCTTGCCGGCATGTGCATACCAGTTCTCCCATCCGCTCAGCGATTCCATGTCCTTTCGCATTTCAGCCTTGACGTTGGGATCTTTAAGCTTTGCAAGTAATGCCTCTTGTCCATCGGCAGCATATTTTGGATGCAGCAGCGCTCGGATGCCTAAACCGTTGTTGATGTATGGATAGACGTCGACACCAACTTCCTGACCTTCCGCACGTGCAGCCTTTACGCGCGCAAGAGCCAAATCCATTTTTCCCCAGTTACCCTGACCGGCCGTCTTCAAGTGGAAGATGTGTACCGGTGTTCCGGCGGCGGCGCCGATGCGAAGCGCTTCATCGATGGCTTCGAGCAGCCGGTCCCCTTCGTTACGCATGTGTGTGAAGTAGCGTCCTCCGTATTGTCCGGCGACTTTCGTAAGCTCCGTTATTTCCTGCTCGGAGCCGTAGATAGCGGGAGGATAAATAAGTGAAGTCGAAACACCGATGGCTCCGGCCTCCATCGCTTCCCGCACCATTCCGCGCATGCGTTCCATCTCCGGCGCGGTCGCGGCGCGATCTTTATCGCCGATCACGATGGATCTCAATTGCGTGTGCCCGACGGTTTGCACCATATTGATCGGCATGCCCGCGGCATCGAGCTTCGACAGGAATTGGCGCATCGTCTGCCAGCCGCTTTGCTTACCGTCGGCTTCGTTCAATGGCGCATCCGACTCGCCCTCACCTGCATTGATCGTGGTGATGCCTTGTGAAAGGAGGTTGAATGCAAGGTTGGGGTCTTTCAAAAATGGAGCGGCGGTCTGTCCCATCATATCGATAAAACCCGGAGCGACGATCTTCCCCGTTGCGTCGATGGTTTGCCTGGCAGTGGCGCCAGTTAATTTTCCGATAGCGACGATCTCTCCGTCCGTGATCGCCACGTCGGCAATGAACCACGGCGAACCGGTGCCATCAACAATTTTTCCGTTCCGGATGAGAACATCATAAGAATTGACCTGGGCTTCGCTTCGTTGAGTTAAGAATACCAGCATCACCAGAGAAAGGACAATGTTCCTGATGTTGCAGGTGTTGTTACCGCTGACAAATGTGTTCATGGGAAGGATGTGTTGAGGTGGGCGTGAACACCTAAAATCGTTGAATTTCGCAAGATTCGCCAGGAAAAGGTTCGATTTTTCGGTAACTTCAGACCCCTTATGAATCATCTACCGCACTTAATAACAGACCTGGCGCTGATTCTCGCGGTGGCGGCGGTGACAACGTTGCTTTTTAAGCTGATCAAGCAGCCGGTGGTGCTGGGATATATCATTGCCGGTTTTTTAGTGAGTCCTCATGTTTCGCTGGTCCCAACCGTTGCTGATTCGGAGGGAATAAAAGTCTGGTCTGAGATCGGTGTGATTTTCCTCCTCTTCTCCCTGGGTTTGGAATTCAGCTTTAGAAAATTGGTGAAGGTAGGCGGCTCTGCATTCATTACAGCGTTGGTGGGCGTGGCGCTTATGAACGGCATAGGCTTCCTTACGGGATATCTTCTGGGTTGGCGATTCATGGATCGTCTTTTCCTGGGTGCGATCCTCTCCATTTCGTCCACGACAATTATAATGAGGGCCTTCGCTGAATTGGGTGTACGCACCAAAAAGTTTGCAGCTCTCGTGCTCGGTGTTCTTATCATCCAGGATCTTGTTGCCATCCTGCTGCTGGTGATGCTGTCTACATTTAGCATCACACGACAATTCGCCGGGAGAGAGCTATTCGTCCAGGTGTTCAAACTATTGTTCTTTCTGACGATTTGGTTCGTGGGCGGCATATTCTTTGTGCCCACCATCTTACAGCGCGCAAGGAAACTATTGAATGACGAGACGTTGCTGATTGTCTCGATCGCACTCTGCCTTCTCATGGTGCTGCTTGCTGTCGAGGTCGGCTTCTCCGCGGCGCTGGGCGCATTTATTATGGGTTCTATTCTTGCTGAAACGACTCAGTCCGAACGCATTGAAGAATTAGTCAAGTCCGTAAAAAACCTGTTCGCCGCGGTATTCTTCATTTCTGTTGGCATGATGATAGACCCCAGTGTACTCGTCGAACATGCCGTTCCTATCATTGTCATCACCGGTGTGATCATAGTCGGTATGAGTACTACATTTGCCTTCGGCGCGTTGGTATCCGGTCAGTCACTGAAGCATTCTGTTCAGTCCGGTATGAGTCTGGCACAGATCGGTGAATTCTCTTTTATCATTGCCTCACTGGGAGCATCATTGAATGTTACCAGTGCGTTCCTTTACCCGATCGCAGTAGCCGCATCTACATTCACGATCTTTACTACACCTTTCCTCATCAAGGCCTCAACGCCGGTTTACAAAATATTGGAAAGCAGACTTTCCAAAAAATGGGCCGGCAGGATCAACAGGTATAGTACGAGCTCTCAGCAACTGTCGGCTTATAGTGATTGGAAAAAACTTCTTCGGGCATATGGGATCAATTCATTGATCCACACTGTATTGATAGGTGGATTGATCTTCTTTTCACGGAATTTCGTCGTGCCGTATATCCAGCAATCGTTAGCAAATGAGACGCTCGCTAAAGTTGTTTCTGTTGTCGTTACCCTGCTGCTGATGACTCCGTCTATCTGGGCGCTGTCTGTAAGACGAGTGGAAAGAGAGGCTTACACACACCTGTGGCTCAACAAAACTTTGAATCGTGGTCCGCTCATAGCGATCGAAATCGTAAGGATCGGATTGGCCGCGTTGCTTGTTGGCGTATTGATCAATATATACTTCTCAATTACCACGGCCCTTTTCATGACTGTGCTTTTGATGGCAGTCGCAATTTTGTTGTTTAACAAAAATCTGCAGTCGTTTTACGACCGGGTGGAAAGAAGGTTCCTCAATAACCTGAATGAGAAAGAGAACCAAAGAACCCGCGGGTCACAAATTGCTCCCTGGGATGCTCACCTTGCGACGTTCCAGATCCAGCCGGAGCTACCATTAGTTGGCAGGCAGCTAAAAGATCTTCGGCTACGCGAAAAATACGGGATCAACATCGCTCTGATAGAACGGGGAAAGCTTTCGATCCTTACGCCGGGAAGAGATGAGCGTTTATATCCCGGAGATCAGCTGTCGGTCATCGGAACGGACGACCAGTTAGGCAAGCTGAAACATCTTTTCGAGAAGGAGCTCGCCATCAACGTGGAATCCCAAATTCATGACGACCAGATCACACTCCAGAATTTTACGATCTTAAAAGATTCGAAGATCATTAATAAGTCGATCAGAGAATCAGGGTTACGTGAAGTTGGAAAGGGCCTGGTGGTTGGGCTCGAACGGAACGGCCAGCGACTCCTGAACCCCGAGTCCAATATGAATCTGATCGAGGGTGATATCGTGTGGGTCGTCGGAGTGCGTAAAAGTATAGACCAGTTTTTGTCTGAGCTGGAGAATTAAGCGCATTTCACTGGCAATGCCGGAGCGACTCGGTTTTCATCACGAGACAACAACCCGCTCGCTTCCGAACACCATTCCCTGATTCCGGACATTGCCGGACAATAAACATGCAATTAACGGCAATCTTGCCTGATTCTAAGTGGCACGGCTATAAACAGCATGAATGAGAATAGCGACTGGCGATGTCCAGGTTCCGTTTTCGAATTTCATCACGCGCGTTTCGGCTTTGCCGTTGATTTCCACCCCATAATAGAACTCGGTCCGGTCTTTTGAAAAAACAGCTCCGAATTCGAATTGACCTGGCGTAGAGACCTTACCGGGTGCGAATACAGAGGGCGTCATGCCGGGAGGTACCTCGTTAAAATATTTTGGATCGGGCTTCTGTGCATTTAATTCAGAAGTGCAAAGGAGCAACACAAGGATAAATGAGAAAGGATTATCTATTTTATGGTGCATCACCGTTCTTTTGCTCCCAACGCTATCGGATCAACATCGATCAGTTCGAAAGACTTAACCATCTTTTGGGTTCCCGTTTTATATTTTTTGAAATGTGCTGTCTGCAGGTGTGATTGATAAGCTTTCTCATCTGCATAGATCTCAAACACGGTTACACTAGTGGGATCTTTTTTATCGTATACAGCATACAGCATCAGCACACCGGGCTCTGTGCGTACTGCGGCCTCGATCTGTTCCTTCACTGCTATTTTGTAATTCTCAAGCTGCGCCGAATCGATCCTGATTTTAGCAATCCGGATCATTTGGCTCTTCTCCTGGGCGAGAGAATCGAGGGTAAATGTAAACATCGCGGCAGCACCGATAAGTAAGATTAATCTCATTCTGTGTTTGTCGAAGATATGTTTCGCGTTCATAATCAAATCATTTATTTCTCAATAAACGTACCAATGGCTGATTGATATACAACTGATACTTCCCCGCTTGCTCATTTCTCAAAAACCCTTCCTTCTCCAATTGCTTCAGATACCTCGTCGCCGTCGTATAATGTACATCCAGCATCGCGCCCAGTCGAACTGGCGTAACGATCGGCATTGAAAACAGCACCTCCACCAGGTCCGACGAGTAAATTTTCCCGCACTTATTTTTTATTCCCTCTTTATACTCCTTGAAAAGATCCATCACCTTGAACAATTGCTCTTTTGTCTCCCGGGCTTGCAGGTAAATTCCGCGAAGAAGATACTCGATAAACTCACACCAGTTCCCTTTGATGGTCACGTCGCGTAGCAACCTGTAATAGTCGTTCCTGTTTTCATTAATAAAGCCACTGATGAACAGGATCGGATAATTTAACAAGCCCTCCTGAACCAAATATAATACCATAAGTATCCTGCCTGCTCTTCCATTTCCATCTCCAAATGGATGAATGGCTTCGAACTGATAATGGGAAATTGCGCATTTGATCAACGGGTCTATGCCGTCGTCGTCGTGTATATATTTTTCCAAGTTGCTTATCAGCCCGCCAATCCCGTTGGCAGGGGGAGGTGTGTAGAGCACTTCGCCCGTACCAGAATTCTCAATTTTATTTTGCGTGCGCCGGTAGCCGTGACCGCGATCGCCCAACAACTGCTTATGGATGCCAAGGATAAGGCGGTTCCCGATGGGCAGCTTCTTCATGTTCTCAAAACCCCACAGCATCGCATTATTGTAGCGCAGCACTTCCTTGTTCTCAGACTTCTGCTCTGTTTCCGGGAACAACTGCTGCTCCAGGACATTTTCTACCGTTGTGTTGATGTTCTCAATACCCGAACTGGCCACCGACTCGCGAATAATAGCAGAGCTCATCAACAACATGGGGTTGGGCAGAACATGCGAATACCCTTTCAATTCACCGAGTTCCGTCCGCCCCTTCAGCAACCAGGGCATAAAGCGTTCTTGGCCGCAATTGAGCCTTGGGGGCAATTCAGGCAGCGAAAATGGACGGGTTGCGGAAAATGACATATCAGGCGTTATATATCACAAAATTATCAAAAATATCATATATTGCAAAACGCAAATATTTATGATATATTGCCCAAAATTGGTCCCATGTACACCAAAACCTGGCTAGTAATAAAAGACGACTCCAAAAGGACCTTCGAAGTCTGCGGCCAGACCACCAATTCGAATGCATTCACAAACGAAGTCTACGCCATGCAGCGGGCCGGCATGAACATAAGCGGTGCAACCCCACCGATAACAAACAAGGCGTCAAGCAAAGACCTCATAAAAGTAGCAGCCTATAAAAAAGAGGATGGCCTGTACAACAGGCTCCAGCTACAGTACCGGGAAATCGTCATGAAATCCGACGATCATTATTAGTACTCTCATTAAATTGTGATCTTGACCTGGCGCGCAAGCGTTAAGCTGCTGCGGCCTCTTTTCACTCATTCTTCAACACATCAACGGGGTTCATGTTCGCAGTCTTGTAGGTCTTGCCTAAAACAGATAAGGCGCAGGCTACGAACACAATGATACAGGAGACCGCCATGGTCGTCGTCGTGGTTTCCTTGTGGCGATCCCAAACACTGCTCATAAAAACCTCGGACAAGAATTCGCCGGCATAAACTCCAAGGATGCTTGCTATCGTTACAATTAACACAAATCCGGTATTGACGATGCGTAGAATATGCACCAGCGACGCGCCCAGCACCTTCCTCACACCGATCTCCTTCATACGTTTAATGACGTTTAACGATACCAGTGTGAAAAGTCCCGTTACCGACAGGAGCAACGCGGCGCCGCCCAGGAACAGAAACATTACAAGCAGACCGTTGTTTACCATATCAGCCTCGACATCTCCGGAGTTCATGAAACGGGAAGAGTACAAGAGATTAGGGAAGGTTGTTTTCCATTTCTCCTTCATAAAGGCGTCGACTTCCAATACCTTGCCGTCAGTCGCTTTCACCAATACGAAGTTGATATTCTCCGATCCGCTATACCGGAGCATCATCGGCTCGAGTGGCTCCCATACACTGTATACATCTTTGGCCACGCCGACGACAAATAATTTTATGCTGTCCGTTAGAACAATTGTCTGACCGAGAGCTTTTTCCCACCCGTATTGACGCACCATCTCCTGGGTAACAATGACTGACTCTTTTCGATCCGTTTCCGAGTCCTTTAGAAAGTCCCGGCCTTCCGTCAAGGTCATGCCGGTAGCTTTCATGTAGTCATCCCCGACATTCATAATAATGGGTTCGATCACCTGGCCCATGTATGAGACGGAAGCATGATACGTTCCTGACTGAAAGTGATGAGTAGAACCTGAGATCGACACTATGTTTTTGTTACCTGATAATGCGTTGCGGTATTTTTCATAGTCGCCCCTGTTGTCGACATAGGTGATTATCCCTGTATGCTTACTAAATCCGTCATCGAAAGCCCGTTGCCACCTCGCATTTTCGGTGAACGATAGACCGCATACAATTCCACACATGGAAAGAACCAACTGAATGCCGAGGAGAAAGTAGGTCACGAAATTATTGCCGCCGAATTGCAGCTTGCCCCTTAGTATCTGGGTAGGGTTGAATTTACTGACATAGAACGCAGGATACCCTCCCGCCAGAAGACCCGTCACGAAAAGCACGCCACCCATGAAAATGAGAAAGTCAGGCTTGTTCAGATAGTCTACTTCGAGCTTCATGAAGGGCCATAGCTCGACGAACCATGGCAACAGAAAACTTTCAGCCATGATCAGGCCCAGGGCAAGTGCAACAAAACAGATCACGAGGGTCTCGCCGATGTACTGGAAAATCAGTTGTGATCGTACGCTGCCCATGACTTTGCGCAGTCCGATCTCTTTCAACCTTTGTTGCGATAATGCAATCGCGGTGTTGGCAAGGTTGAAGCAGGCTATCAGAAGTATCAGGACGCTCATTACAGCAAGTCCAATGATAGCCGCCAACGGATGACCGGACCGTGTTACTGTCCCTGGGCGATTGGACGCCACGTCGCGTATCGCCATCCCTTTGAAGTTGTCGAGCTTGAATTCCTGTATGAGGAAGTCCTTCCTGACGTTGTTGTTATTTTCCGTGTACGCCTTCATTTGTTGCTCCACGCTGACCAATCGGCTGGCATCCGGGATCGATACAAACAAGGTATTCATGTGTTTCCAGCTTGCGCCGGACTCCAGATCAGATGATATCTCCCAATAGTTATCATAGAGAGAATAAAGATCCTCGTTAAAACTTGAATTGATCTTCGGAAGCGCATACACGCCGACAACTTCAAATTCGCGTTTTATATTATTGTCAATCACGTGAGTGATCACTTTATTGACCGCATTCTCGTGCCCGTAGTATTTCAGGGCAAGTTGATCGCTGATCACGATCTTACTTTTGTCTGTGATAGCATCCGGGCTTCCGTGAATAAAATTAAATGTGAACATCTTGAAGAAGCCGGGATCAACGTAGGCGGAGCGGGTTTTAAAGATCTCGTTGCCGACACGAATATTCATATCCGTGGCGGTGTGGCGGGTGAGCAGCTCCACCTCCTTTATGTTCTGACTGATCGCTTCTGCAAGGGGAACGGGTACAAGTCCGTATGCGTCGGATGATTCACCCGGCATGAGCCCGTACTCAGTAAAGTTTCCCTGGCGAATGGAATTGACCCGGTAAACAGAAGAGGCATCCTGGTGAATGTCGTCGAAAGACGCGTTGAAGTCGTAGTTGAAATACGCCACTACACAGCAACCTATCGCAATGCTCAATCCGAATACATTGATCAGGAAGAACAGCCTGTTTTTAGTCAGATTCCTGTATAGAATGATGAAGTGATTTCTCAGCATAAGTCAGGGTTTGAGGTGAGTCAAGCAAGGGTGGTTTGCGACTTTGCCATTAACGTGCCACGGAGGCCGGGTGGCCTAAGACATCTCCAAAAGCGGGATTTATCTATAAAAAAACAACCGATTCCGAACGAGGTCGTCCGGAATCGATCAAGCTCACTCCTTGTTGGATTATTCTCACACTTGATAACACAGATCACCTTTTCTGTTTCCCTATCAGTTCGTCCTTGCTACCCGCCAGTAGTTCCGATATCCTGAAAACATCTATCAGCTGGTGGGCAATATCGTACGTCCCCTGTTTGCTAGCCTCATCATAGACAATATTTTCGGCAATGGTCGAGTACACAATGATCGTCTTAAGGTCAGAAGATGCATCGATGGCTTGCGGGCCGTCTCCTATTAGATAGTCCCTCGGAACATCCTCCCGTTGAATGGACCGGTCTGCGACTGTGGGTACCATCAGCGTGGCGATGATGTTTTCTGTATTGATGTTCCAAATCCTGATGTTGTTGTGTCCGTCCCACACAGCAGCATAACCCCCGTGCTCGGAAAACCGTATTTTGCTATCGGTACTCCAGTCCAGGTCGAGGCTCTTGATCTTCTTTCTGGTCAATGGATCCCATATCACACAATCATCTTCCGAATAGGTCTCAATGAGCGTAAAAAGAAAACCTTCGGCAGTAAAAAAAGCCAAAGAAGCCGCGTCTTTTTTGAAGCTCAGCTGATCCCATTTTTTTGATTCCGCAGTAAATACCAGGGTATTTTTATCGAACGCCAGAACGGCCAATTTGCCGTCGTTCGTGCAATCAAAGCTTTTAGGTTCGGTGAATCCAGGCTTCGATAGTTCAAAGATCGCATCCGGGCTTTCGTACGCTATTATTGGAGGTACAAGACCATCCTTCTTCATTAACCAGCCCTTTAGGATCACGCTGTTGTCAAAAACATTCTTGAAGCGCATTACGATAAGAAAACGATCCTGCCCGTCGATCTTTTTATATTTTGTACCCACCAGCTCTCCCAGGTAATTGTTGCCTTTCTTTTTGACGATCATGAGCGCATCGAACAGCTTTTCACCTTTCGTAAGATCAATAAAGGAATACAGGTACATCTGTGAGCTGGCGTCCACGCGCTTGTCGCTCATAACCGTGGCAATGTTATGCTGCGATGCCTCGGAAGTCCTGAAATTAAATGCGAGTGGGTCCGTGAGACTTTTTTTCTGCTGTAAACTGTTCGTAAGATCAATCGTTACGAAAGAATACTTACTTAACACGTCTATTGCAGTAAACCCATCCCTGCTGACATGGAGGTAGTGGTTGGCCAGCAGGTCGATCTTAATAGTGGAAGACGGCTTCAAAAAGTCCGCGTTCTGCTGGGCAAAGGCGGGCAGTATACCTGCTATAAAACAGGATATCAGGGCGAAGCTTCTTGTCATGAGTTGGATTATTGTTTTGTGTAAGGTGATTTCGGTGGCGCATCGTTCGTAAGCGCTCCCTTATACACTCCGCCCTTAGGAAAAAAATACAGGCCTTTGGCGCAATGTCCGTCTACAAATGGACCACTGACAAATGCGGTTTCGACCGTGTTCTTGATTCTTTTGATAGACTCGGTGCTCTGACAATTGCCCGAAATGCATCCCTCGTAATCCATATCAAAAATTTCATAAGTGAGTTTTTGCACGGTAGCCTTTATTCCGTCATAGCCATAGCCCGCTAAAATGTCTGCTGACATCAAATAATTGGCATTGTCGATCTTTATTTTCTCCACGAGCTTCCCGTTGATGCTAAACAGGATAAAAGGGCCATAGCGATCAATAGTTATTTGTCGGGGTTCTTCCTTAGACGGCGACGGATTGAATTCAACTATTCTGTTCCTGCGATCGCCCGTTTTATCCTCGTTTGACGATAAGTCGTATTGCCCGTTTTTGGAGACGGTAAAAAAGTAGGTTTGAGTATTCAAACGGGTATTGCTGCTTGCAAGGTCTAAATGAGCTCTCAACAGTGTAAAAATAATCCCAACCTCGCATTCCGGTTTAGACGACCCGATCTCGAAATCCAATGTTATTTTGAAATCAATGCTGTTATTCTCTTCATTCTCCTTTTTATCTGAAAAGAACACAGGATTTGGAATGCCCATGGATGCGCATTCCCGTGCTGTGGACTTGATCTTAATATCCAATCCCTTACTCGTAAGTTTCAGGCTCTTCTGATTGCTGGGGCCCAAGCCACCCGATCTCAACCAGGGCTCCGGCGTACTTTTAGTTGCCTTTTGCTCTTGCGCCATCATCACGTAATCTTTAGTGCCGACATACTTTGACTTTCGTGCCAGCTCCGTGGCCTGGGCAGAAGCGTCTAACTGCCATAGACTGACAATTAGAAGGAGGAATATTCTTTTCATAAAATGCGATATCGACGTTTACTGAATCGTATGCTTTGTCACTTTCTTCTCACCTAACAGGAAGAGACTCTTCCCATCTTGTTTGATGCCATACCTGACGCCTTTCATGTATTCATATTTACCTTGCTCCGTGCCGTCTTTCAGATCGATCGTATAAAGACCATCGTCGTTTGCCATAAAATAAGTGCTTCCGTATTGTTCAGAGTCATTGATATAGGGGTCTTTCGACTTATAGGCGAAGGCCAACGATCCTGAAGAGGTGAACGATGCAAGGCCGCCTTCAGCAAACACGAAAGGTTTCTTATCCCACGCAAACAGGTAGAGTGGCTTTCCTGTCTTGGATCCTTTCATTGGTGAAGAGAAATTATTACTTCCGGTCTTTACGTCCACCGAATACAGGTTGGATGCGTCGGCAACATACAGGGCGTTGTCTACCGGCAACACATTGGTGATCCGGTCATCAAACTTCTCGGTTTCCCAAAGCAACTTGCCCGTTTCACCGTCAAAGCCTTTTAGTCCGAAGGGGCCTTCCCATTCCCATTTGCTAAACACAGCACCGTTGGCTTCACCTTGAAGATTGACATAACCACCGATCTGAGCGACAAGCACATTATTTACCAGGGCAAGACTTGGAATGATCACCTTGCGGCCGGCGACCGGTGTTTCCCAGATCAACTTCCCGGTTTCCATATCATACTTCTTTATTGATTTATCACGACCCGCCTCGAACGAAGCGACATAAACGTGTTTCTCGGTGAAGAACGGATCAGCAACTGCACCGTACATTTGGGCAGATCCGGCGAGTCCGCGGCTAAGGGACACATCATATTCGACTTCCCATACTTTGTTGCCACTGCCCAGGTCGAACACCTTCAGTCCGTTGTACACTACAACAAGCTTGTTGTTGTAAGTGTAAACATCAACCAGCACGTTCGACGACCCAATCCCCTTCTCGACACCAGCCAATACCCAGTCGAAGCCTGTAAATGTGCGCGACGCGTAGCGTTTGATCTCCACAACGCCTTTGAAGGTCGTCTTCCATACCGTAGAAACCTTTTCCAGGTCAATGCAGAGGATGTGATTTTGCAAACCCGACCTGATGGCTTTCAACGAATTCACCTCGTAGCATAAAACAATGAGCTGTTTCTTTTCAGGAAGAAATACCCACCTGCCCGGAACGCCGGTGATACCATCGATAGCGCCTTTCTCAACGCCCGTCTTTGCGTCGATCAAGACAAGTCCTTTCTTTAAAACGACCATAAATGAATTGACTTGCGGAAGGAAAATCACATTGTTAAGATCGATATCGTTGTAATTGGCGTTGTTCCACAATTTTGTGCCTGTCTTCAGATCGACACAGAACAGCTGGTCCTTTTTGTTCTGGCTGCTGATGAACATCAGCATTCCGGCGTCCTCCAGTACTTGCTGAGTTCCGGCTTTGTTAACACCAGTAAGCTCCATGAAGCTTTTGCTCCAAAGCTGTGTACCGGTCTTTCCATCCAGCACACAGACATTTTCCTTTGTTGTTCCGATGACAAACTCTCCATTCAGTGTCGTATACTTCATGTAGTCGGCGTCATTGTCAAACTTTGACTCCCATGCTTTGGGAAAGGTCGACTGCGCTGATAGTTGCGCGACCATCGCGAGTAATAGAAAGATTAGGACCACATTTTTTTTCATAGCGATAGGGTTTAAGGGCGTGAAAATCATGAACCAAATCTCGGCAGGGTCGCGAGCCGTGACAATAACACTTTAGTAGTAAAGTTCTATAAGGAGTGAAGGCGCGATGAAACTGTACTATGGAAGGCGTCGTCGCGGCAGAAGCTATGAAATGCGACATTTCATAGTAGATCGGGCACCTATTCCTTCTGACCGAATACTTTATTAAGCGCTTCGATCGCAGAGTTTACCTGCAGCTTTTCGTAAATATTGCGGATATGCTTCCGGACGGTTTCCGTGCTGAGGAAAAGAGTGTCGGCAATCTCTTTGTAGCGCAATCCCTTCGATAAATGATCGAGGATCTCGCGCTCGCGCAAAGAGAGCTTCTGTAGCTCGGGATTATTGTCCGGCGCGTTGGGATGGAATGACTGAACGACCTTCCGCGCGATATGACCGCTCATCGGGGAGCCACCATTGTGCGCTTCTATTATAGAGTCAAGCAGTTTGGAGGGCTGTATGGTCTTGGTGACATAACCGCTCGCCCCGGCTTTCAAGGCGTTGAAGATCGACGTCGTGTCCTCGTAGGAGGTACACATCAGGAATTGGGTCTGCTTGCAGATGGGCTTTACCCGTGCCACGCAGTCGATACCCGTACGGCCCGTTAAATGAATATCCACCAGTACCACGTCCAGTTTCAGGGAAGGAAGCTCGCGGATCGCATCTTCAGCCGACTCGAATGTATTCTCGCAGCTGAATCCGTCACTACCATTGATGAGGATGGTCAGACTTTCCCGGATCTGCTTTTCGTCTTCTATAATGCCCACCCGGATGTCCATAAGGGTAAAAGTACGTTGTATTGCGAACCTGATCGTACTACTAAAGTAGTATTTGTGATTTCCCCATCTGATTTAAGTTGAACGCAAGAGCGATCCGGGTTCCGGTTCCTTCGCTCATGATGCTCGGGATGCCGCCGATCGAAAGTATGCGACTCTTTATGTTCGTCAGCCCGTTTCCCCCGGAGACCGCGCTGCTGTCAAATCCCACGCCATCGTCATGAACAGAGATGCTGAGTTGGTCGTTGCTCAGGCCGACGGTGATATGAACATGGTTGGCTTTGGAATGCTTGACAATGTTGTTCAGGATCTCCTTGACCGTCATGAAAATATTCCGGTAGACGACCTTTCCCAGTGGGATCCTCGGGATTTCCGCCGGGTAGCTCGAAATCATAGCGATGGGAGTATCTTCCAGGTAATCGGTGCTGTGTTCCCGAATACTGGCGATGAGATTATCTAGTGTAGTGTTTTCGGCGTTGAGCTCCCAAACCAGGTCACGCATATTCTCGATGAGATTTCCGGATATTTCGATAACCGAGGTCATGTTTTTCGTATTGGCTTCACCGGCGTTCTTATAGAGCAGCTCCTGTGAAAGAAAATAGATCTTGGACAGCCCCGATCCAAGGTCGTCATGGATGTCCTTTGCGATGCGGAGGCGCTCGCTCTCTTCGGTTTCCTTGATCGTTCGCTCATGCGTGAGGGCGTTCTTTAACCGCTGCTGCCTATAGAGTACGATTCCCGTTACCGACAGGAGAATCAGGAAAGCGACAACAGCAAAGAGAATGTAGTTACGGGTGACTTGTTCCTGCTGGAACTCTCTTATCTTACTCTCATTCACCTCCGTCTCGTACAGGATCTGGAGCTCGCTGATCTGCTTCGACCTGGTTTCGTTGAAAAGACTGTCATTGATCTGGGTATACGTTATCTGATAGCGATACGCTTCTTTGAAATTGCCTGTCCTCTCATAGCACTTCGAGAGGTATTCGTAGGACCTCCGCTCATAGTCTTTGAAGTTGATCTTCCGGCACAGACCGGCACATTCTAAAAAATACCCGATAGCCTCTTTATAGTTTTCCTTCTTGAAGTGGATCTCTCCAAACGTCATAAGGCTTTGGGCGATGGTGTAGGTGTTGCCAAGCTCTCTTCTTAATACCAATGACTTACTTCCATAATACAACGCCGAATCAAACTGAAGAAGGGTATTGAATGCATCTGCCATATAGTCGAGCGAGTAGGAGACGCAGAGTTTGCATTTATACGCAGTGTAAAGCGACAGAGCCTGCCGGTAGTAGTCGAGAGCAATTTCGGGGTTGCCCTCGATCTCATTGGTTATGCCCAGGTTGTTCAGTGTCGTTGCCAATCCATTGGTATCGTAGGCGATTTTGTATAGCTCGAGCGCACTGTTGATATATGCTTTGGCCTGCTGCATGTTCTTGTTCTTCCGGTGCAAGACCGCTATTTCATTGTAGAGCGATGCTTCACTTGCGGGTTTATTCATTTTTTTATAAATGTCCGCCGACTCCAGGTAAAGCTTCAATGCCTCTTCATGATTACCATAGGTGTATTCGGTCTGACCGATGCGCATGAGAAAATCGGCAAGCCTTTCGCCCGACAGCTGTCGCATGAGCGGCATCGCCTTGTATCCTGCCGTGCGGGCGCGCGTGTAGTTAGTTGCGCTGTACTTGTTAAATACTGCGATCAAAGTTTCGCGCTGAAGAGAATCCGGTTGATTTTTCAGCGCGACGTCCAGACTGTCTGAAAAGGCCGTTTGAGCTGCTGCCGGGAATGACAAGAGTAACAACAAAGGAGCAACGATCATTACCCGGAAACTCATGAGCAGTGTTAGGAAGGGGTTGGCTTCCTAAAGCTAGAAGTTAATTTCGATGTATCTCAGATTGACCGGAAAACGTTAGATTCACCTCAGGTTGAAACCACCCTCAGTCGTGAAAAATCTAATATTATTCATAGCCGCTATATCCCTGGTATTTTCCTGTGGCCCGCAGCGGAACCCTCAGAACGACCAGCGCATTTCCATCGGGAAAAGCGATACGCTTCATTCAAATATCCTCAATGAGGACAGGCCGTACTGGGTCTATGTTCCCCCGTACACACCGAATTCCGGCAAAAAATTTTCAGTCTTGTACCTTCTCGACGGCGACGCTCACTTTCATTCCGTCAGCGGACTGATACAGATATTGGGGACGGGTGTCAACGGTACCACGATTGTCCCGGAAATGATCGTCGTTGCCATTCCGAATACCGACCGCACCCGCGACCTTACACCATCGCATTCGGAATTGATCAACGGCGAAGTCAGAAACTTCCTGAAGTCCAGTGGCGGCGGAGACAAATTTTTAGAGTTCGTTAAGACAGAGCTCATCCCGCAGATCGAGTCCTCCTACCCTACTCATCCCTTTCGTGTGCTTGTTGGCCATTCATTCGGAGGCATCACCGCGATCCAGGCCATGTATACAATGCCGGAAACGTTCGACGCTTACATTGCAATCGATCCGAGTCTCTGGTGGGATAAGCAGCTCCTGTTGAAAAAAGCTGACTCCGTTTTCAGCACACAAAAGATGGAGAACAAATATCTATTCCTCGCCCAGGCCAATACACTCAACCCCGGCGAAGATACCAATGACCATTTCGGCTCGATCAAAGAATATTTGAAAGTCCTGGAATCGCCTGCAAACAATTCGGGCATTCGATGGTCGTACAAATACTATCCTGACGATTCTCATGGATCGGTCCCCTTCATTTCCGAATATGACGGCCTCAGATTTATCTTTCGTGATTTCAATCCAACCTTCGAAAAACTCGGATCCGATCCCGACCTGCTGAAAAAGCATTTCTCACAATATGGTATGACTCCACCTGAAGAAACTGTCAACAGTTTCGGATATAAGGCGCTCGGCCGGAAGGATCCCGGGCTCGCAAAGCGGTATTTCCAAATGAACATCGAGGCGCATCCCGAAAGCGCCAATGCATACGACAGCATGGGAGAGCTCTTGCTGAGCGAAGGCGATACATTGCAGGCTGTGAAGCAGTACGAAAGATCCCTGGAGCTCAATCCGGGTAACGAGAATGCAAAAAAAGTTATCAACGACGTCCTCGCGAAGCGGAAGTAACCGGATCGTGCCCCAAAAACGTTATAACCCACAACCTTTCCCCATCCTTCCCGGATACTACTGACAATACTTATCTCGGAGAATTCGAGGAATTGGTATTGTTGATCGCCGGGGTGCTTTACGAGGACGCTTACGCTGTAGCTATCGCCAAAGAAATCGCAAGCCGGTCGGACCGCTCCGTAGACGTGAGCGCCGTACACAAATCGCTTTACAGGCTCGAAGAGAAAGGAATGCTGAAATCGAAGCTGAGCGAGCCCGAGGCCAAGAGAGGCGGCAAGAGAAAACGGCTGTTCTTCATCACACCTGCTGGTTTATACCTACATGGAGTACGACTACAGCATCGACCAATTCCATAAAAACAAGAACGAGGTGTTCCGGGGCACCGTTAAGTTATTGGTTTGCAAAGGCCTATCTCGATATGCTTTTTGCTTATCCGATGCCGATCGGTTACTCCGGTATTATCATCGCGCTGATCATCCTGGTGTTGGTCTTGTTAGCGGTGATCTCTACTCAAATCAGGAAGGTGTTGAAGCAGAACCCGGTTGTGGGATTGAAGACAGAGTAACGGGTTCATCTTATGAGGCGCCCATTCATCGAATCGGCGAATAAAAGCCATCACAACACACAACATTTGTGGCCATAAAATACCTCTCAACGGCGGTCTTGACCGTTGCGAACGGCAAATCGGACAAATCCACCACCCATCGGAAAACATCGATGTTCAGAAGTCTTTGGCAATGCTTTGGCTGACTATCTCAATTATAGTCGCAGGTATTAAACAAAATCTAAACTGAATATTATGTTATACAAATTTCGCGCGATCAGTATTGTATTGGCTTTAGTAAGTGCCGGATTTGTCATGTCATGTGATGATGACGACGACAATCCTGGTCAAACTACCACCTACAATGCAACCATGAACGGAACAAGTGAAACGCCACCTAACGCCACAACGGCCACGGGTACCGCCGTGCTTACCTTCGATAATACCACCAAGATTTTCACGATGACGGTGAATTACACAGGGTTAAGCGGGGCAGCCACAGCGGCCCACATACACAAAGGAGCCGTGGGCGTGGCCGGCGATCCCGTATTTCCAATTTCAGGCTCGTTGACAAGTCCGATAACTCTTACTTCCGTGGCGCTGACAGCCGCGCAAGAAGCGGACCTCAAGGCCGGTATGTACTATGTGAACGTTCACACAGCTGCGTATCCTGGCGGTGAGATCCGGGGACAATTGACAAATTAGTGATTGTTGTTGGTTTGTAATTATCACCAACACAATTGCTGAAGATTCTCATTGGTGAGCTCAGGCGCAGTGACTCAAAAAGCATTGCGCCAGAGCTACCCTCCCTTCGAGACAAATACGAAGTCACTCGCGGGAGTGAGAAGCCTTGGCTTTGTCCTCCTCCAATGAATTCCTGGCAGCTGAAACGCATCGTAAAAACATACGTAAGAAGCTGAGGTCGAAGTAATCAGTATGAGCTATCGCAATACGCGAGAGGATTTGATTTGATCTGATCAGGATAACCCACCAACGGCTCACTCCCCGAATGCCGACAGCAGCAATCCCATGATCCCTTTGACCGTTGACGACCTTGCGTTAAAATTCCCGCCCGTGAAAACAATCACCGCATCGAGATCGGGAATCACAAAGATCAGCTGACCACCATTTCCATTGGCATAATAATAATTGAGCTTCTTGTCTCCATGCATCCCTTCGACGGTCCACCAGAGCCAGGCATATCCCTCACCTTTATTACCGTACGGTGACAACCGCGGCAGGGTCGATTCGTGAACCCATTCCTGCGACACGATCTGGGCACCATTCCATTTGCCGTTATTCAAATAGAGCATTCCGAATTTTGCCATGTCCCTGGGATAGAGATGAAGGTGTCCCCCGGTATCGGTGTCTCCGTTAGGTATACTCTCCCATTGGTAGTCTGTAATGCCGAGGGGTGAAAACAGGAATGTGTCCGCAAAATCAGGAACACTCCTACCAGACGCTCTTGCAACAATATTTCCCAGCACGACGGGGGAGCCGGTGCAGTATGAGAATCTTGTGCCCGGCTCACCAGCAGCCGGAAGATCAAGAATGAATTTCGACCAATCCCGTTCCTCGTACATTTTTTCTTCATTGCCGGGCGATGCCGATACCTCGTCATTGCAATCCAGACCAGTTCGCATTTCGAGAAAATTGCGGATCGTCATGCGTGTCTTTCTATCATCGGGGTTGGCGAATGATTCCGGTCCGTTGAAGTAACTGTACACAGGAGTATTCGTCCCGGGAATGATCTTTTGATCTATGGCAATGCCCACCAGGCAAGATGTAAAGCTCTTTGTGGCGGATCGAAGATCATGTCTTCGTTTGTCATTCCATCCGTCGAAGTAGGATTCGAGCAACAACTTGTTGTGTCGTACGATGAGCACGCTGTGGATGTGGCTTGGATTGTTGTCCGTAATATACCGGACCGTTCGCTCGAGGATCTCGGGATCGACACCTTGTTCGGCCGGTGACGAAACCTGAAGGCCGTCGTTTTTTAGCGCCGGCGTCGCCAGGTTAGACTCAATAGTAACCTGCGTCTCGTCGGGACCTAACAGCCATGGATCGCATTGCACCGAGCAAAGGGCGATGAAGAGAACGGATATGAGAGACTTCTCTTTCAAAAGTGAAATTTGAATCCGGTAAGTATCTGATTGCCATATGCCCTCAGCGTCCCCTCCGATTGATCTCTTAGCCTTGAAAATTCGTACGAGGCGGCGAAACTAACACGCTGTGAGAGCTTCAGGCTGTATCCGAATTTGCAGCGGAGGTAAGGGAATGGAACAGGAGATGCAATGGCGGCTTTGTTAAAAATCAATTCCAGCGGATGATCCGCTTCGGGTTTCAGATCGACGTTGGCCCCGCCATCAGCAGCCACGTACCTGGTGAAAAGCAAGCCGGGGACAAATAGCTCAGCACTGATACTGCTGCGTGAATTAAGATCCAATTGACCAAGCGCATGCACATAGAGACCATGAATGAACATGGCGCTGACATTGTAGATCTGTTTCTCATCATATCGCATGTAGATCATCGAGCTCAATTCTCCGCCGATGAAAAGGTGAATCTTACTTGAGCTTGTACCGGACTTGAAGAGAGGACGAAGCACGGAGGCCGAGATCCGGTATTGATACATCCGCGAGCTGATGCGCTGGTCGGCGGTACGCACTTTTCCAAACGCCGCATAAAGCCCGGCATGAATGACGATTTTTTCACCGGTTCTCCTGTACGTTGCCTGAAACGCCGGTGTATTGCCTGTAAACTTTAGTTTCGATGCGGTGAATCCTTCGTCGATAACACGGTTGTGTATAGCGCCGGCGTTTATCTCAACTTCGTGCCTCGCCTTTGCCAAACTGTCGGGCGAATCGGCCACGTCCTGCGCCATAAGACAACCGGACAAAATCGTCATTCCGGCAACGAGAAGGTGTCTGGGGCGGGTGATGATCATCGCAGCCGGAATTTACGGCAAGTCTATTCAAGATCATGAATTCTTTTACTCGATTTCTTCCAGGAATCAATCAACTCCGGTAAGGTTCAAAAGGTTAAATTTCAAGAAAATTGCATGACCTAATTTCTGCCACCATGTATAAAGCCCTCCCCGCATTACTTCTGATTCTCGCCCACACCGCATTCTCCCAAAATGAAGAGTACAAGCCTGGTCCCGACTCACAGCGACAGGACGGAGTTCCCCGCGGAACAACCACCACCTACACCTGGGAGAGCAAGATATACGCAAACACAAAAAGGAATTATTACGTCTACGTTCCCGCCCAGTACGATCAAAACAAGAAAGCCGCGTTGATGATCTTCCAGGATGGTCATGCTTACCTGAAGGAAGACGGTGACTTTCGTGCAACGATCGTTTACGACAACCTCATTCACAGGAAAGAGCTGCCGGTGACGATATGCCTGTTTGTCGATCCCGGTTACTGGATGAGGTCCGCGGCCCCGGAGAGCCCATTCCAAAGTCAGAACAGAAGTTATGAATATGACGACCTTAGTGATCAGTATGCATCCTTCCTGATCAACGAGCTGATCCCTGAGATAAAAAAGAAATACAATATCTCCGATGATCCGAAGATGCATGGTATCGGCGGACTCTCGTCCGGCGCGATCTGTGCTTTTACGGCAGCATGGTTTCGTCCCGACTACTTTCACAAAGTGTTGAGTCACATCGGTAGCTATGCCGACATTCGCGGAGGGCACCAGTATCCGACCATGATCCGGAAAAATTCAAAGAAAGATATCAAGGTGTTCCTGCAGGATGGCAACCATGATCTCAACAACAACTACGGTGACTGGTGGCTGGGAAACCTGCAGATGGAGTCATCGTTGAAATTCAAAGGCTACGACTACAAGTTTATTTCGGGAACGGGCGACCACAGCGGCAAACATGGCGGAGCAATACTTCCTGAGTCGCTGAAGTGGCTGTGGAGCGATGTGAAACCGAACTAAATGAACGTACACGAATGATGAGATTGACGTTTTCGCTGGTTGCTTTTTTGCTGATTGCGGGCGTCGCTTGCGCACAGAATATCGTCGAACCGCAAGGTCCCGCCGATTGGACGAAGCCCTACCCACCTTTCAGAATTGTCGGCAACGTGTACTACGTGGGCACCTATGACCTTGCGTGCTACCTGGTCACTACGCCACAAGGAAATATTCTGATCAATACAGGTCTTGCATCGTCAGCAGCCACGATCAAATCGAATGTCGAAGCGCTAGGCTTCCGGATGAACGACATCAAAATACTTCTGACGACCCAGGCACATCACGACCACGTTGGCGCCATGTCGGCAATCAAAAAAATGACCGGTGCCAAACTGATGGTTAACGAAAAGGATGCATCTGTATTAGCCGACGGAGGCAAATCCGACTATGCTTTCGGTGGGAACAACAGCGCGTTTGAACCCATGAAGTCGGATCGCCTGTTACATGATGGCGATACCATTCGTCTTGCGGACACGCAACTCGTGATGCTCGATCACCCGGGTCACACAAAAGGATCATCGAGCTACATGTTGACTATAGAATCCTATAGAGTGCTCATCGTCAACATGCCAACTATAGTTATATCTAAAAAATTTTCCGAAATACAAACATATCCGGGAATTGCAAAAGATTATGCGCGCACCCTGTCAGCTCTAAAAGAATTGAAATTCGACATATGGCTTTCTTCACATGCGGCCCAGTTTTCGATGCACTCGAAGCACAAACCCGGCGACAAATACGATCCGACGGTCTTCATCGACCAAAAAGGATATGATAAGGCGGTGAAAAATTTACAGTCGGCCTTCGATAAAAAGCTCGGAGAAAAGTAATCCGGAAGATCGAATTCATTTCTGGCCGGCGAGAACCATCGCTCCTGCTCCGAAGATCACCACGTCCTGAAGGAAATGTATAAATAAGGCCCACCCCATTCCCTTCGTCTCGATGACAGACTTCGCCATAAACCACCCCATCGTCCCGGAAGCCACTACGCCAAATAGTCCACCCGGAGTTCCGAAAGCGAAATGAGCCATTCCGAAAATACCCGCGGATATCAGGCAAATAACATCTGGTTTCAACTTTCCATATAACCCCGATACAATAACAAACCGGCTGAAGATCTCCTCCGACCATGCGTTGGTCGCAGCGAAAAGCAACACCAAAGGCAGCAGCTCAAAAAAAGATCCATTCATCACACCATGCTGCGGGATCACACGGAAGGACATAAACATCGATGTGCCAATGGTGAACCCTGGCTGACGATTGTATTGTCTGTAGTTGTAATTGTAGTGATGACGCTGGCGTCAGTGATTATCGAATCGTTGCGGGCAGCGCTGGTGAATCCGATCCGGTTTTTGAGGGATGAGTGAGAGCTTGCAACAGGTCGTCATGCGAAAACATGATCGACCGACAGCCCAAATCGTAGATCGTACTTCGTAAATCGTAAATCCTAATTACAGTTTAACCGGGCAAGACCTTCTTGTCCCACCGGTTCATCTTTACGTTTTTCCAGATGCCGGTCGTGCGCGAGTCGCGATGAAAAAGAAGATCGCCGCGATTTTTGAATCGCTTGTTCATGTTATCGTTGATCACCCACAGTCCGTCGATGGCTGCGTCGCCAGCATCGAGCACCACGGTGTCTCCATAGTTGAATTCACCCTTCCACCTTTTCAAAAGGTCCCTCGAGAGCGCCATCCAGCGGATCTCATTACGGCGAAGTTTACCCAAATCGATATGTGAATTGTTGGCCGTGATCAGCGGCGAGTCGTCACACTGACCTTCCACAGGATTGTAGATCGTGAGCGTTTCCAAAACGTGATACCTGCTCAATTCCACAGGTACACCGACGATCTGCGGCACCGAAGAACCCTCGGGGGCAGGAGAAGACAATCCGGCAGTATTCGGGATCATCAGCGTCAGAAGCAGCAAAAAAGCACATGTTTTCATTTCGGACCACGATACGTGGGACAAACCTCTGAGAAAATCCTGTGCCGTTTGAATACGATATGATTGGCCGTGTTTTCACAGACCGGGATGTCATCCCACTGGGGTAGCCTGGGGAATTTTTTCGGCAATCCGAACACTGACCCACGCAAAAACAGGCGCTGCCAAAATGTCAATCGAGTAATGCGCATGCTGGATAAGCAACGACAGCCCTACGATAGATGCGATCGTACCAAGAATGCGTTTAATGAAAAAATTCTTCGATGCCATGGCGAGCATTACAATCACAGAAACATGCCCGGAAAAGAAAAGATCTTTCGTGATCAACCGGTTGTCATAAAATAAAAGATCGACAAACGCATCATTCAATACGACGATGGAGCGATCCGGCTCGAGTGGAAATAAAAAAAGCGTGAGCATTCTCATTAGAGTCAGCAACACATAAGCTTGTGCAGCCCTCAGCATACGATCAGGGAATACAGATAAGTGGATCAAGCCAATGGCGATGGCTCCATAAATGAGTGGGAATATGATCATCGACATATCTTCCGCCGGAAGCATTGCCAGTAAAGGATCATTAAGCAGGGTGCCTTTCACGGATTGCACATACGCGAAGAACCGGCCGATCAATAAGGCGAGAAGAAGAAGGAGAAACATGGTGACCGATAACTGAACGACAAAAGTCCGCGAACCGATAGCTTGCTTCCAGTTATTGATGACGCTCTTGATCATCGCAGGCCTATTGGATCCTCAATATGCCTTAAATAACACCGGCGTTTTCTGACGACTGTCTTCTCGAAGTTCTTCCAGATGTTCAGCACATTCCCGTTTTCCTCGAGCATCGGGTGCGTAATGGCTTTAACAACTTTGTTACGGATCATTTTTTCGCAAAGATCATGCATGAGCATGGAGGTCACCGCCTTGTTCTGAAGATCGGGTCGTACTGCGATCAGGAACAGGTCAGCGACATCGTTTTTCTGCAAGGCCCTGTAGAGATGAAAGATCCCAAAAGGCAACAAGCGGCCTCTCGCCTTACGAAGCGCATCCGACAACGACGGCATCGCTATCGCAAACGCCACCAGCGTATCACCTTGCAGGATAAAGGATACAAAGTCATGACGAATGAATCCAAAGTATTGACTCGTGTAAGTGTCGACTTGCTTCTTAGACAATGGAACTACACTATACAAATGGGAATACGCAACATTGATGAGCCCGAAGACATCTTTTGCGTACGGCAGGAGTTCCCTGGCTTTCTTCACTTTAAGAACCCGTAGACCGTATCGTTGCGCTGCGAGCTCTGAAAATTTACGCACCCGCTCCGGTGTACTGGACGGGATCTTAACTTCATACTCGATCCAGTCGACATCTTTCTTATACCCGATCTTCTCCAGGTACGTGGCGTAATACGCGTAATTATAGATGGTCGACATGGTGCCGGGCTGGTCGAACCCATCGGTAAGAAGTCCCTCGGAGTCGAAATCCGTAAAACCCATAGGACCATGAACTGCGGTCATGTTATTTTCTTTAGCCCACCTCTCGACTTGTTGCAAGAGGGCGCGAGCTACCTGTTCGTCGTCCACAAAATCGAGCCACCCGAACCGTGCATAACGGTTGCCCCATTTCTTTAGATACGTTTCGTTGATAACACCGGCCACGCGACCCACCACCTTGCCGTTTTTGCAGGCCAGCCACAGCTTAGCCCGGCAGGTTTCAAATGCCGGATTCTTTTTGGGGTCGAACAACGCCTCATCGTCAGACAAGAGACCCGGAACCCAATAAGGATTGTCGCGGTAGAGAGTGTGCGGAAACCGGACGAATAGTTTGAGATCTTTTTTGGAAGAAACCTCTTTGATTGTTACGTCCATGTGCGGTGTGCGATCTTACCATGGTGAAGTTAGAATTTTCTGATCGCCCACACCATCAGCAATCCCCACAAAAAATTCGATGTAGAAGTTTCGACAAAATGTATCATTGAAATATCCCAGGGCATGTAGGGGTTGGGTATAAAGAGCAGGCAGGTCGGCAACAGGGCGGAAAAGACACCAACGATCAGGAATTGAGCTACGGGTCTCTCTTTTAACATCCCTACGATCGATACGGTAGCTGCGATCCAGATCACGGCACGGAGAACCTGAAAAAAGTATAGCCCGTTGCCAAACGCGTCTTCTATTCCGCCCAGGTAGGATGACGTAGCAGCAGACGAAGTATAGAACATACGCAGGGTCTCGCTTTGCCATGCAACATAGTAGCCGAAAGTGAAGTAGAGGAATGGATATCCGATGACGGCCAACACCGCCACCAATAGTAGCATTTGTTTTTTATTGTGGTACGGGATCACCAGCGGCTTCGGTACGGAGGGCACCCCGATCATCTTTTTAAACATCAGGATTCCCATCGTTACGGTAAGGAACGACACCACCGCCCCTGCGATAACGATGGCCGTTGCCTGCGCATATCCGATGCCGATCCCCGACGCAAAGAAAAAGGTATCCATCTGCGGCAGCAGGAATTGTATCGCAAACACATACAGGACGAGAGCTGTGCGCCTCCGTGAGCCGTGATAGGCCGCGGTCGCGCCGATGAGGAGAGTAAGGAGGATTGCGTTGAACACACAAACGCCGAGGAATGCGAGTCCCGCGTTAGCCGAGTCGGATGGCGGTGGCGAGGTCTGGGTTATGGCGTTGCCGATCAAGGATCCGACCATCCAGCTAAGGACGATGACAAAGGTCATGGTCAGGCAAAAGATTACAAGTTTGAGCGTTTTCATAAAAGTAGTTGTATATACAACTTTATGGTTATTATTTAAGATTCCTCATTATCCGGTTCAACAAACGAATTCCCTGTTGTAGCTCGCTCCTCGTGGCGCCGGTCATCGCCTTCAGGTAAATGCCTCCCGAAAGCCCGATGGCGCGTTGTTGAATTGATCTTCCTTTAGCGGTCAGGAAGATCAACTTTCCACGGGCGTCCTTTTTATCCGTCACGCGCACGATCATTTTTTTCCGCTCCATGTTGGAGATCACCCGCGTGATGGTCGTCTTATTCCGGTTGAGCCGCAGACTGATCTCCTGCTGGTTGACGCCATCCTGGTAGAAAAGCAGCACCAGTACGGAAAACTGTTCGACCGTTACCCCCACCCCGTTCAACTTGAAAGTGGCCGTTATTACGCCGTGCAACATGTGCGACAGCTCGCCACATAAGAAAAGCACATTTGCATCGAGGGAACGAGGTTCCGGCATTATCAATCAGTTGTATATGCAACTAATTTAGAGAATAATCCGGAATAGACCGTTTCGAGCGTCAATTATTCTTTTACAAACCGCCGGCAAGACCGTGGAACCGGATCTCAAAACCAATCCTACCGTTCCGTTCTACACCCAGATCGGGTATAGCAGGAAGTTTTAGTAAGACGATTTTATACGCGGAAGTCCTTCGGAGTTTACCCGGGGACTTCCGTATTTATTAGTAACAGCCCTGGCCGGCAACTCCGGACACACCATCTATCTTTTCCTCACCTTCACGGCAAAGGCGTTCTTCGGGTTGATCTTAAAAATCTGGTCGATGTCCTCATCCGTAAACCCGCTTACTTTCAGCCTGGGAATAAACACCTTCGCAATACACGTAAACGGCCTGAAATCACCGCCCTTCGGCTCACTGACATGATACCAGCCCGAATCTTGTGACACCAGCACGTGATCGAGCATGTTTGCGGTTTTCATGAACTTGAGATATTCCAGGTTGGCTTCGATCGTACCCGGGTTCACGCCGTCGAATGCAACCCAACAATTCTGCCAGGCTGCATCCGTGAATTGTCTCCGGTCCAATTCATTCTGCGCATGAGTCCATACGCGCGCCGACGGATCGACGCCGACGTCTTTGAGGATAGAAAGCTGTTCTTTCGCTGCTGCGCCATCGCCGGTGTGAACGAGTATCGTCAGGCCGGTCTCCAGGTGCGCGAGCGCCGCCGCGGTGATGATCTTGCGCTGTGTCTTCGTCAACGGTCCTTTGTCTGTGCTTGTCTTTATGAACCCGGGCTTGATGCCGGTGCCGTCAATGCCATTCTTGAATTCTGCGATCCAACGCGCCGCCAGTTGTTCCGGTGTTTCCTTGTAGGCATGTTTGGGAAGGAACTTTTCGTTCACAGCTCCATAGTAGCCAGTGTTCGTTACGATGTTCATGCCGGTTGCATCCGACAATCTCTTCAGTAGGCGGACGTCGCGGCCCAGGTAGGCAGGCTCCGCTGCAAATAAAGTAGAACACCCGCTTTCTTTCAGCGCCGTCAGATGTGGCAACGCGGTGTTGTAAACTTCATCTGCGTCGTACCGGTCCTTGCTTTGCTTCTCTGCGCCAATGAAATCTACCAGTATGTGTTCGTGCGTGAGGGCAAATCCCATGTCACCGGCGGGGATCGGTCCATTTACGGTGATCACCACATCGCTTGACGGAGTCTGTTTTAAATAACCGGGAAGTAAAAACAGTCCGGCCATCGACAGCGAGCTGTTTTTCACAAACTGCCGGCGGCCTTGGGAGAAGCTTTTCGGTTCCATAAGGGGGCTTAGAACAGAAAGATAGTGAGCTTTTAGCCGTTGCCGGCTCCGGCCGGAAGCCATACGGTGAACGTCGCCCCCTCACCCATCGACGAATCGGCAGCGATAAACCATGGTGCCTGCTCACAATGTTTACTTCCGTCAAACCTGCTCTGTCCGCGTGATTGCAAAAACTTCGCCCGGGTTTTTGGGCCAAAACGTGGCTATCTTTCGAAAACACCTCCGCCGAAATGAGATCGTTTTACATCCTTGTCTTCCTGCTTACATCGGCGGCCGTTACAGCTCAAAAACAGGTCTCTTCCCCTGACAAAAACATCCGCGTGACCATCACTGGCGGGAAGTCCCTGATGATATCGGCCAAATACAAAGAAACCGTTATAATTCAACCTTCAGAGATCGGGCTAGCGGTCCGGCAATCGCAGCCCCGCTGGACAATCGGAAAAACCTCGGTGATAAATAAAGACGAGGTCATCGCTCCTGCCGTGCCCGAAAAAAGGAAACAGATCCGGGATCACTACCAACAGCTGAATGTCGACTTTAAATCGAGTATCTCCCTACAAGTTCGGGTGTATAATGACGGTTTTGCCTATCGTTTCACGTCGGCCTTCAAAGATTCTATTATAATAGAGCGTGAGACTGCCCTGTATTCGCTCCCCGGCCAACTGAAGTTTTACGGGTCTGCCGTAAACCCCAGGAGTGACGTCGACCGGTTTCATACAAGCTTCGAAGAGCCATATATAGTAAAGCCGGTCGATAGCATTCCAACAAGTCATTTGTTCTTCTCCCCTGTTATGATTGCATACCCGAATGGAACAAAGGCAGTGATTACGGAGTCGGACCTTGAAGACTACCCCGGAATGTTCCTCCAGTTCAATGATCAAAAGGCGTTGCAAGGCGTGAATGCCGGCTATCCGTTGGAGACGAGAGTAAATCCCGGCGAGTTTCCGGCGGAAGTTGTCACACGCCGCGCGGACTACATCGCACGCACATTGGGCCGAAGAACATTCCCGTGGCGCGTGTTCATGATCTCCGAAAAAGATTCACAGCTGCCGTCGAATGATATGGTTTATCGTTTAGGGTCACCCTCACGCGTGGCCGACACACAATGGATAAAGCCGGGTAAGGGCACGGACGAGTGGATCATCGGCATCAATCTGTTCAACGTACCTTTCACGACGGGCGTGAGCACAGCCACGTATAAATACTATATCGACTTCGCAAAACGATTCGGGTTCCAGCGCATCATGATGGACGCCGGGTGGAGCTCCAACACCGACCTTCTCAAGATCAATCCCGACATCGACATGGATGAGATCTCTGCCTACGCCAGGCGAAGCGGAATATCGCTCAGTATGTGGACGCTCGCGTGGACGCTGGAACACCAGCTCGAGCCGGCACTGAAGCAGTTCAAAAAATGGGGTGTGGATTTCATCATGACCGATTTCATGGACCGCGACGATCAGAAGATGGTCAACTTCTATCATCGCATCGCGAAGGCTTGTGCCGACCAGGAGATCATGATCATGTACCACGGAGCGTTCAAACCGGCAGGGTTCGGCCGCACGTGGCCCAACGCTATCACCCGCGAAGGCGTGCTGGGTTCAGAGTATAATGTGTGGAGCGAGAAAGCCCATCCGGATCACGATCTCCTCCTGCCATTCATCCGGATGACGGCGGGCCCGATGGATTACGAGCCGGGCATACTCGACAACGCCACAAAAAAAACATTCCGGCCTATCGGCGACAAGGTGATGTCGATGGGCACGCGGATGCACCAGGCTGCGATGTTTGTCGTCTTCGAAAGTCCTATCCAGCTGTTCTCAGGAAATCCGTCGCAGGGTTTTATGGAACCGAAGTTTATGGAAATGGTCGGGGGGATTCCCACGGTGTGGGACGAAACGGTCGTCCTCGATGGGAAGGTTGGTGAATATATCGTGACGGCCCGAAAGAAAGATGATGCCTGGTATGTGGGCGGGATGACGAACTGGAGCGGGCGAAACGTTGAAGTTGACTTTTCGTTTTTAGGTGAAGGGGAATACGAAGCGGCTCAAGGATTGGATGGTGTGAATGCGGACAGGTACCCTTCGGATCATACGATCACGAAGAGCACTGTGAATAAGACTTCGAAGGTGACTTATTCGATGGCGAAGGGCGGCGGGCTTGTTTTGGTGCTCAGGAAAAAAAACTGATCGCGGGAAAATTTGGGTGCACGCGCGAAGTTCGACCCGGTAGCCAACAACGTCACTCACTTAAAGCCCAAAATCATCACTCACTCCTCAAACTATTCACCGGGTTCATCATCGCCGCCTTGATCGATTGATAACTGACGGTTAATAACGTTATCACAACCGCCGCGAGGCACGTCAAAATAAACACCCACCACGACGTCTCCGTACGGTACTCGAACTTCTCCAGCCAGAGATTCATCAGGAAATAACCCGCGGGTATCGCGATAAAGCAAGCTACAATCACCAACAACACAAAGTCTTTCGACAACATCTGCCACAGGCTCCCGATCGATGCACCCATCACTTTGCGGATACCGATCTCTTTCGTCCGTTGCTCGGCGACAAAAGATGAAAGGCCAAACAATCCAAGGCAGGAAATGAAGATGGCCAATACAGAAAAAATAGCCGAAAGTTTACCGACGCGTTGTTCCTGGCTGAATTTTGCAGCGAACTCATCGTCCACAAAATCGTAGTCGAATGGGGCTGTGGGGACAATTTTAGCCAGCACCTCTTTGATCGTAGGAATGGCGGTCGCCGCACTTACCGATGGGTCGATGCGAATATGGAGGATGTGATCATTCTGATCATTCTGGTAATAAATAGTTTGCATCACCGGTTCGTACGGCGAGGAAACGACAAGATCTTTTACAACACCGATGATCTCTTTCGACCATTTGAATTTTCCCACTTCATTCACATCGGTGAGCCGCTCTCCAACCGGGTTCTCCAACCCCATGTATTTAGCGGCAGCTTGATTGATGATGATCGCATTGGCGGAGTCTGTCCCGAATTCCCTGGAGAAATCGCGTCCTGCCACAATTTCCCACCCGACGGTTTTGCCGAATTCATAAGTGATGTTGACGTTCGCAAAATCACTTTCCGCATTGGGATCCTTTCCGGGCCAGTCGTATCCGCCGGTCGTGTTCCAAAGGGCAGTTAGTGGCGCCGAAGCTGTTGCCACCTCACTAACGACGCCTGATGCGAGCAGCTCCGTCCGGAGCACGTTCATCTTTCCATCGAATCCCGGGTCGGCTGTTCCCATCGATATCAGTCCGCTCCTGTTGTAGCCCACGGGCCTGTCGCGGGCAAATCCGATCTGCTTATAAACGATCAGGGTCCCGATAATCAGTACAACCGACACGGTGAATTGAACCACCACCAGCACCTTGCGCGGCAGCGTTCCGAAACGGCTCAACCGCAGCGCTCCCTTCAATACCCGCGCAGGCTGGAACGATGACAGGTATACTGCAGGATACAAGCCCGCCATAATTCCCGTCAACACAATGAAAGCGATCACTATTCCCCAGAATTCCACGTTTGCAAACGGAAGGGAGATCTCTTTGTCTGCCAGCTCATTGAACAGCGGCTGTAGTGACACAACAAGCAACATCGAAACCGCAAAAGCTATCGTTACGACCATGAGTGACTCACTGAGAAACTGCAAAACCAACTGGTTCCGTGCAGAACCGATAGCCTTACGGACCCCCACTTCTCTTGCCCGTTTCTCGGAACGCGCTGTACTGAGGTTGATGAAGTTGATACATGCCAGCAATAACACAAACACGCCTACGATCCCAAACAACCAAACAAATGTTATCAGGCCGCCTGCGGGCTCTCCGTTCTCGAATTCAGAATAGAGATGCCATTTGTTCATTGGAACAATCACCGGGTGGGGTTTATACTTTGCTATCGTCGCATAGAAATCCGCCGGCACATTTTTAGGGAACAGGTCTTTGATAGCCGCATTCACTTCCTCCACCGTAGTGTTCGGCTCTAACTGCACGTACGTATTGGTCATCCGGTTGTCCCAATCAGTCTCCTTCCCGTGCAACCAGGCATTCGACGCAATCCACAGCGACCATGGTGCGAAGAAATGAACGTCTCCAAGTTGATTGTTGCGGGGAATAGTCTCAAACACGCCAGTAACTTCCACGTCCATGTTGTTGTTGATCCGCAGACTCTTGTTCATCGGGTCTTCCTTTCCGAAGATCGCGTCGGCCATCGCTTGTGATATCACAATAGAGTTTTGCTTATCTAGACTTCGGTAGCTCCCCTCTTTCATCTTTATCGAAAACATCTCCAGAGCCGTGCTTTCGGCGAACATTCCACGCCTGGCAAATTTTTCTTCTCCACTTGAAATTGAATAGTCTCCCGGCCACCACGCCATCACTACATGTTTGAAGTATTGTGGGTAAGTGTTCTTCAGTGCGGCACCAATCGGAAATTCCAAAGCCAGTCCTCCTTCGATCAGGCCGGTCGACGGGTCATAATTATTGTGCCGTATCTGTCCGATATAGTCATAGTTTTCATGATACTTGTTGAACGACGTTTCGTCGTGGACCCAAAGGCCGATGAATATAGCCACGGTCATGCCGATCGCAAGGCCACCAATGTTGATAAGGGAGTAACCCATGTTACCCGTGAGATTTCTCCAACCGATCTTTAAATAGCTTTTAAGCATAGCGCGTTGATTGATGTTACTGTGGACTTCGACCGGTTTTATGATACCCGGGCGGCATAGCAATACGACGTCTATAATGAAATTAATGTCAGCCCTTCGCTTCGAGACTTTTACCTGTTCGTTGTATACTTCGATCAGATCGCCCTCGATATGACCCAGCAGCTTAGGGTGGCAGTACCATCGAAAGAACCGGAGGAATAAACGGGGCGGTTTTTTCATTTTTAATTTCCAATGTCCAATACCAATGACCAACGACCATTCGTGGGATCACACAGCCTTGAGTTCTAATGCCATCTTGGGGATCGACCTCCACAGCTCGTTGCGAGTATCTTTAGAATACTCCATGGCCTTCTTTCCCAACGCCGTTATCTGGAAGTATTTCTTCGGCCTGCCCGCACGCTCTTCGGTAGCTTCACCCTCGTGCGATTTGATATAACCTTTGTCCTCCAGCCTGACCAGTGCGGTATGCAATGCGCCCATGCTCACCTTACGCACCAGCCTCGATTCGATCTCCTTCCGTATCCCGACGCCATACGCTTCTTTGTATAAAACGGCGATGGTGAGGATAACGATCTCTTCGAATTCGCCGAGCTGGAATTTTTTCATTGGAGTATTTTCCTAAATGTAGGAAAAATATTTCTCACGGAAAGCACGGAAAGCACGGAAAATGCAGGCGCTCTTTACTAAGGGTTATGAAACTTAAAGGTTTGAACGAAAAAAATCGAGGCGCTTTAAGCGAAAAAATCCAAGCGTGAGGCTTCCGTGACTTCACCGTTTTAGCGAAAAAAACACACGCTTTTTAAAAAGCGCTTCCGTGGTTTCCGTGAGAAAAAAAGCAGGCTGTGAGAAAAAAATCAGCCTGTAATCTTATCCCTGACTTTTTTCGGGAGCCCTGCTTTTACCAGCTCATACGACTGCTTCACATAAAACTCCCACTCTTTCTTCGTGAGCGCCTTCGGATTTTCTACCATCACCCATTTGTAGCGGGCGACGTAAGGAGCCGGAATAATACCCGGCTTCGACGACATGTCGCCGAACTCTTCGTCCTTCACCTTGAAAGATGCCGACAGCGGAGGTTCCAGTGACGTCACACAGAACATCTTCTCACCGACCATAAAGCACAGGTCGGCACCCCACTTTACGCCCTCCGTTACAGCTGGAAGTTTTTTGCAGATAGACCGGATGGTATCTAAATCCATGATAAATACTTCAGGGTTAATCACCACATTCTCCACCGATAGAGCCCCTGCCAACATAACCATTTTTGGTAACCACGGAGAAGGTGATCGGGTCACAGCCGGAGTCATAACTGTCGTCGGAAATAAAAAAAGTGTAGGTCTGGCCCGCAACAGCGCCGGCGAAATCTTCGTGTCCCATTATGCCTTGCCGGTCGTCCTCAATAACCGCTTCAAACGCGAAGTCCATGTTCTGACTTGGAGTGAATACGAGCTTATATCTGGCAACTTCCGCAAAAAGCCCCTTGATGCAACTTATATAGCCATTCGCCAGCGTGTCGCCGAAGTGATTGATCTCCGATAAGCTGCTGTCCGTGAAAACGTAGTGCAGAGCAAAGGTTCCAGGGTATTCCGAGGGGTCGAGCCTTTCGTTATTGCTAAACCACTCGGGCTCGCTGTGCGGCTTGTCCTCCTTCGACAGCCAGGGAGTGGCGTCGTCCACAGTAGCATCACCTAGTTTCACACGGCGTACCAGCGACGCCTCGTACTTTGCATCGGTTTTCAACGCCTCGATTTCATTCACGTCGCCATTCGTTTCCTGGTATGCGTCATAAAATGCAAGGTCTGTTGAATCGAGGAATATCCGGATCTCCTCCACATAACCGATAGCGGGTTTACCATCCAACTCATAGATGATCTGTGTCGACGTGCCTTTCGTCTCCCCTACCGCGACGAGTTGCCAGTCACTGAGACGATAACTTGTCGAAATCGTTCGCTGCTCGTCGGCGAATAGCGCCGGGTCGATCGCAGTGTAGTGAACGCCTTTCCGGAAACCCGGCATCACCCAGCCTGCCGGAACGTATCCTGAAGAATCATTCCACCATACTTTGACATAATTCTGATCCATCACCTTCATGGAATCGCTCAGCACGTAGACAGTCTTCAGCGGAGGCAGCATGGCATACACGTTGCCGCTCATGGCCGCGACCATTCCTTCAAACACCGGTGTTGCAATACCTGTCATGGCCGGTTTGCTCAAATCAGGTTTGGAACTGCCGCAAGACGAAAGCAATGCCAGCAGGATGAGCGTGAGAACAGGGGAGATTTTCATGGTCCTTGAAATTACCGATAACACCGGTGCTTTACAAGGACCACTACTCGCCTCACTTCAACTGATTGTAGATCTTTTGAAAGTCGACCCAGTAAATATTACCAGTGCCGTTCAATGGGCTTTGGGCGATGTCGCGGATCGTTTGCACGTTCGATTTGGCGCCGGCAAATGAGACCGGGAGCTGGTGACGCTCGCTGGTTAAGAAAAGTACCTTTCCGTCGGGAGATACGAAGGGACAATAGTCGATCTGCTTCGAGTTAAGGTCCTTCAGATTCCGGGCGGGTTTCCATTTACCGCCGCCGTCTTTTACAGACATGTAAAGGTCGCCGCCGCCTGCGTCATCTTTGCGACCGTACGATGTAAAGAGTATGAATTTTTCATCGGGGTCTACGAAAGCATTGAACTCAAAGGCTTTCGAATTGACCATCGTATCGAGCACGACAGGTTTCTGGTATTGGTTGTCTTTCAACGACGACACGTAAATATCTTCCCGGCCGGGTCCGCCTAAGTAAGCCGCGGTGAAATACAGGTTCCCGTTCTTCGCGACGGAAGGATAGAACTCGTCGGCTTCGGTATTGACGACTTTCCCGAGATTTTCTGCCTTACTCCATCCGTTGCCCACCCGGGTTACTTTCCACATGTCGAAATCTTTCGGATCCGTTCCGCTCGTCGGGCGGTTGGATGAAAAGTAAAGGGTGTTACCGTCGGCGCTGAACGCAGGTTCGAGGTCGGAATACTCTCCGGCGAAGGATGGTATTTCGGGAGAAGACCATTCACCCTTTGCCGATCTTTTTGAGAACACAATTGTCTGAAAGGTCGACTTGGGTGTTGAGATGGTATAAAGGATCTCCGTGCCGTCGGGCGACAACGCGAAGTCACGTTCGTTGATGCCGGTTGAAATGAATCCCTCACCGAGTAACGATAATTTTTCCGGCGGCGCCGAGAACGACAGTTGTTTCGACTGCTGGGCTACCGAAGCCTGCAACAGGAAGAACAGAGCTGTGATCAACATACCGATCCCTTTCTTTGTCATAAATGATTTTTTCATAAAAAAATAGAACCACGAACTAATAAACATGAAGTCTCAACAGATGAGCTCCGCGCGTCAACGAAACGGGAGTTTACATCAATAAAAATTCCGGAGGGTGTAAAGCCCCTCTCGCATCGATTGATCCATGCCCCCCGTTTGTTTACTTTGGGACATGGCAAGGGTCCGGCGGCACATCCTGTTCTGGACAGCATACGTGCTGTTCAAGACCTACCTCAATCTGGCGACTTCCGCAGCCGTCGACGTGCCGCTTTCCGACCTCATCGCGGCGATTCTTGCGCAGTTGACCTACCTGGTCGTGAAGATACCACTCGTCTATTTCTGTTTTTACGTGATCGACCGGTACCTGGAGATGAGGTGGACGTTACCGATGTCGGTTTCAGTACTCGCGATCGCTGTCGCCGTTGGAAGCATAGGCGTGAGTGTATGCAATCATCTTGTCGTGATCCCTTTGATCTACGAGACCTCCAGCGACATTCCGATATTGGCCTTTTCGAGCCTGGTCTACCATTCTTTTACGTTGACGTTTGTCGCAGGCACGGCGACTTCCATCCGGTTGTTCCGCCACCAGTATCAGTCGCGGATGCGCGAGGTCATTCTTCAAAAGGAAAAGACGGAAGCGGAGCTGAAATACCTGAAAGGTCAGATCAACCCGCACTTTCTATTCAACACGCTCAATAATATATACTCGCTGGCACGAAAAGGGTCAGACCAGACCTCGGAGTCCATCTTACGGCTATCGAAAATGATGAGGTTTGTGCTGTACGAAGCTTCCAGCCCGACAATTCCGTTAAAAGACGAGCTGACGCTGATCCAGGATTACATCAAGCTCGAGGAGCTTCGTTACACCAGTCGCCTTGGAGTAACTTACACGACAAACGTCGACGAACCGGAACAGAGGATAGCACCGTTGCTGCTGATCCATTTTGTAGAGAATGCTTTCAAGCACGGCGTCAGCGAATCGAGGTCCGAGTCGTTTGTGAACGTGAACATCGAGCTGACGAAGAAGGTACTCCGTGCGACGATCGTCAATTCCAAACCCGTCGAAGTCAAAAAGAACGGCGCTTCGATCGGCATGGAGAACGTGAAGCAACAATTGAATATCCTGTATCCACAGCACCGCCTCGACGTACGCGATGAGGGGCAGAAGTACGCGGTGGAGCTGACTATTGCATTTAACGACTAACCGCATGAATTGCCTCATTGTAGAAGACGAGCCCCTGGCGACCGATGTGCTGGTCGACTATATCAGGCAAGTTCCTTTTCTCCTGCTGAAGGCCACGTGTTCCGATGCCATTCTCGCCCTCGACGTTCTGCAGCGTGAACAGATCGACCTCGTGTTCCTGGATATACACTTGCCGGGACTAAAAGGTTTGGATTTCCTGAAGACGCTGAAAGATCCACCGGCGATCATACTGACAACTGCCTACCATCAGTATGCTGTCGAAGGATATGAGCTGAACGTGGTCGACTATCTTCTCAAGCCGATCGAGTTCAAAAGATTTCTCGAGGCCGTAAATAAAGTAAAGGGAAAACTGTTGCGTCCACAACGGGAGACGATCGCGATCCATGCCGACAAGAAAACGCTGATCATCCCGATCGATGAAATAATGTATATCGAAAGTCAGAAAGAGTATATCAGGATACAGACCATCCACTCATCGTTCACCACAAAATACGGTCTGTCGAAGATGGAGGAAGAGCTGCGTCCATCGGAATTTCTCAGGGTCCATCGTTCGTTTATCGTCGCCCTCTCGAAGATCAAGGCATACAGCTCGCACGACATAGAGCTCGACAGGAAATCGATACCGATTGGCGGAAACTATCGTGAGCTGGTGGCGACGAAGCTGAAGGGGCTGTTCACGTCGTAGGTCTAAAAATCGTTAGATCTTTAGATCTTTAGCTACCTCACCGACAATCTTCCGGACACCACGCCGGCTTCGCTTCTCACGCTATAAACATACATTCCAGGCTGAACTCTTTTGCCCTCGCTATCCGCACCATCCCAGCTCGCTTCGTGAACACCGGCTTCGAATGAATGACTGACCAGCACATCCACTTGTCGACCCGCGAGGTCGTAGATCACCACGTTGACGGTCGACGCCGGACCGACGACCCGGAATGGAATCGAAGTGTTCGACTCCACCGGGTTCGGGTACGGCAGCAGCTCTTCCGAAGCGAGCATTCTCGCCTCCGATCCCTCAGCTGCTGTCGACTGGCTCCCTTGCCTGGGAGCGGGTTCATAGATTAAAGTCACGGGATCGAAACTATACACATCAAAATAATACCTTGTATTTGGAAGCAGGTAAGTCACTGTGAATGGCGAGCCATCGCCTTTGTTCACGATGATCGTGCTGCTCCCGACTGTAGCGCCTACATTGTAATTCTTTCCATTCACGGGAACATCATTCGGTGACGGATAACCGTACGCCTTCATGAGGGTGATGTAATGTCCCTGCTGCGCGCCTCCGTTCACAACCGTCATTTTTTCGGACTCAACACCGGTGAAGCTCAATGCTGCGACGAAGGCCGATTGACCGACGGTGGTCCGGCTGCCTTCCAGTGGATTGATCGTCAGGTAGTCGTTGCCATCCGCGGTCGCCTTCCAGGAAAAAACATCGAAGTAATAAGGTGTCGAGGGCATGAGACCCGATACCACGAAGGTCGTGTCGCTTCCTGCATCGACCACGATCGAGCTGCTTCCGATCACCTGACCGACACGGTAGGTTGTTCCGTCCTGGGGAACGTCTTCGGGTGCGGATGCCCCATAGGCTTTCATCAACACAACATAGCCGCTGGCAAACGTCGGAGCACGATTGAATGTAACGCGCATTCCTTGCGAGGTCACTTGCGAGAAAACAAGATTCGTCGGCTGCGAAGCGGGGTCATCGCAAGGGCCTTCGGCTTCAATCTCTTCCACGGTCGGATTTCGCTCGTTCCTCTCGATCACCACGCCGCCGGTGTTGTAGCATTCAGGCGATCCGCAACCAATGCCCTTGCTATTGAAAAGTGTGAACAACCCGCAAAACCGATCCAGGGTACCATTGTCGGTTATCACGAGAGATTGCTCGCGTGCCGTGGTGAGCCTGTGCAAGGATGAAAGGCCGTCGATATTCTGCAACGATGGATTGTTCGTGATCTCTACGCTTGCTGAAAAGCCTCCCGTTACCTCCTGTAGTGAACCCAGCCCATCAATGTTTCTTAAAGCGGCGTTGCCGTCGATCGTAAGGCCGGTGGCCAGGTTACCCTGTATCCTGGTCAACGATTGCAGATCGATCTCTTCGAGAACGGGATTAGATTCAATTTGCAGGTAAGATCCCCGTGCATTGCCGATCACGGTAAGTCCCGACAATCCGGAGATATCGCGAAGAGAAGCATTTTTGGCGATCGTGATACCGGCATTCAAAGATCCTTCCTTCCACACAGCTCTGATCGAGGATAGTCCGTTAATATCCGCAAGCGACGCATTACTTACAATGTCAAGGGTACCAGGAATGGTATCGAGGCCTTGCAACCCATTCAGATTTGTAAGCACATCGTTGTACGAGATCGCCAGGCTCATGCTCGACGTTACCCATTGCCCGATCGTATTGAGATTCGAAAGCGCCGCTATGCTCACGAGGGCATTGTTGTTTTCAATGATCACATAGCCCCGGACGGTCTTAAGCGCTGAAAGACCATCGAGCGTCGAAAGAGCATCGTTGCCCAGGATGACCAGACTGGGTCCGATCCGTGTCAATGAATGCAGCCCGTTGATATTTTGTAATCCCGGATTGCCCGAGATGGTTACTCCCCCGGCAACCTGTGTTATTCCAGCTAATCCGTCGATGTTCTCCAGGGACGCGTTGTTGTTGATCTGTAAGCTATATTCATTAAAAGCTCCGACCGCAGTCACGTTCGACAAGCCGTCCAGATTCCACAGCATGGTATTGGATTCGATGTGCACTCCTCCCGAAACACTGGTCAGCGACGATAAGCCGTTCAGGTTTCCCAATAAGTTGTTTCCGGTAATGAGCAGTCCCGTCGAAGAGCATGAGCCCCCTAACGTCGCCAGGTTCGTCAGACCCCCAATGTTGGACAATATCGGGTTGTACTGGATGAGGAGCTGGCCCACCTTTTCCAGCACATAAAGACTGTCGAGGTTGGTGATGTCCGACCCGGAGATCGTGAGACTGCATAACGTGTTGCAGTATTGGGACGGAAAACTATCGACTTCCTCCTGCGAGGATAATATCACTTGAGTGGCATCGCATGGAGATTGAGCGAAGGCGGGTGAGGTAAGGAAAACTAAACTAGCGTTAAAATATATAACGAGGGTAAAAAATCTTTTCATATCATTCTATTCACTTGATCAGGGATTCCGATCAAAGTTAGTTGTATGAAAAACCTAAGTCAGTGATTCACGTCATTGCAATGCGAAACTAAAATCAGAAAAGCTTCAGCTGGCCGGTTGGTGGTTTGGCTTTCCCGAATACAGTGCGGCCTCCGTACTTGTGCGACTCCGCACGTTCCCTCGCAATCACATCGTCGAAGGCCTTCTCATCGGGCACGAATGTCTTCTCCAGCAGGCCCGCGGCGAGTGACAGGTTTTTGATTGCCTGCTGTTTTTCGCTGTCGCCGATCTTTGCTTTTTCGACAGACGTCTGAAGGAGCTGGATCGTCTCATCGTAGGTCTTCAAGGGCACAGGGAACGGGTGGCCATCTTTACCGCCATGGGCGAAAGAGAAACGGGCGGGATCGGTGAACCTCGACGGAGCGCCGTGGATCACTTCACTGACGAGCGCCAGCGACTGTATCGTTCTGGGACCGACACCTTCCATCAAAAGGAATGACTCGAAATTGTGGTGCTGCATGTCGTGCGCCAGTGCCAGAATACTTCCGAGTCTCTTCAGGTTGACGTCCGCCGCGCGCACATTGTGGTGCGATGGCATCACGATCTTACGGATCTCCGGCAGCATGTATCGTGGCTCCTCCCGGGTGATCTTCAGGATCGAGTCTTTGGCGGCCGTTGCCTGAAGATCGGTGAGGTTGAGTATCTGTCCCTGGTTCTTGCCGAAGATGAATGTGTGCGGTTCCTCGAGATAAGATCTCATCTGCGATGAATGCCAGTGATACCGGCGTGCCATTCCCGACAGCTCATTCATCCCTTGCTGAACGACGGACCACTCCCCCGTTTTCGTTACGATAAAAGTATGCAGGTAGATCTGGAAGCCATCGTGTATCGTGGTGTTGTCGACTTTCGCGGTAAGCCTGCTCGAGCGTATCAGCGCGCTCCCGTCGAGGCCGGTTCGTTCGCCGAACGCTGCGAGCTCCGAAGGAGTTTGTCGCGAATGTTTTCCTTTGCCTCCGCAGAAATAGATGCCATACTCGTTGAACTTCGGGTTCATGGCCTTCTTCAGGGCACCCATGACGGACGTGGTGATACCCGACGAATGCCAGTCCATCCCGAGAACGCATCCGAATGCCTGGAACCACAACGGGTCACTGAGACGTGTAAGCGCCTCCGATTGTCCGTATTGAAGTATGATGGATTCGATAATAGCTCCGCCGAGCTTGCTCATGCGTTGGGCAAGCCATGGCGGAACCTGACCGTAATGCAACGGCAGGTCCGCATGACGTACATTATTGAAATGTAATTTCGGCACTGATAATAAACGTACTCAATTATAATGAGCCTTCGTGCTCCTGGCCTTCACCGAGACTTTCCTTGTCGTCGCCGCCCAGGCTGTAACTATTATTTTCCTCGTCCTCCGACCCCTTCTCTTCCTGGTCGTCGTCGAGCTCGGAGCCGGGAACGTCCAGGTCCTTGCCTGCGAAATCGACCGGGCGTGTCCGGTGTTTCAATTGTTCATCTTCTCCCATGTCCATGCTAAGGTCCTTCGGGCCGAGGGCTTCGAGATCTTCGTTTGTAACATCGAAATTGTTTTCCTGGTTCGACTCCGAAGTTTCTGCTTTTTCAGTGTCGTCGGCACTGCTTTCATCCGGTGTCTTCTTCAACTCCTTGTTGTGCTTCACCTGTGTCAGCACTTCATCGTCGAGATTTTCATCGACGCGTTTCGCCCGGCGGGTAATATCCTCGTCGGCGCTGTATTTGGGGTATCCCGGAAACTCGGCATTCAGATTTTCCTCACCAGGGTTAGTTTTTTTTGCTGCTGGGGCCTTGCGACCGGTGGTGTTTTTGGTTGTTTTTCTAGTTGTCATAAGCTCTGTTTTTTTGCGTACTCTTCTTAATTTTGCAACACCAGTGCCAGATCGTTTCCAAATACCGGTGGCCTTCGGTGTCGAGCCCGTGGGAAGGAACTTATACGGGTTGGGCTTGGGTTTCCACATGTCACAGAGAATTTTAATTAGTACCTTCGTTATCAGTGAAAGAAAAAGCAGATAGTCTGTCCGGCGAAAAAATTCAGATCCCCGCAAAGGAAGGCAGCGAGGGTTTTTATCGCCGGATGATCGGCGAGGTAAAAGACTATGCCATTGTGGGGATGGATGTCGAGGGACGTATCGTGGAGTGGAATAAAGGCGCCGAAAAGATCAAAGGCTACCATGGTTCCGAGATCATCGGGAAAAAGTTCAGCCTGTTCTATACAGAAGAAGACCGCAAGTCGGGGCTTCCGGAAAAACTACTGGCCCAGGCCTTAGCGGAGGGATCCGTATCCACCGAAGGTTGGCGTGTAAAAAAAGACGGCAGCCGGTTTTGGGCGAACATCCTGATTACTGCCATCAATGATACATCGGGCAAGCACGTCGGGTTCTCGAAAGTGACGCGCGACCTCACGGAAAAAAAACAAGCCGAAGATAGTCTGCGCCGGTACGCCGAAGAGCTCGAGGTACGGAACGAAGAGCTCCGGCAAAGCGAAGACCGTTATCACAAGATGATCTCGGAGGTGGAGGACTATGCAATTATACTTTTGAGTAAGAACGGCGACATCGAAGACTGGAATGCGGGCGCCGAATACATTAAAGGGTATACCTCGGAGGAAGTCATCGGGAAAAACTTCAGGCTATTCTATACGGAAGAAGATCGCGTTCGAAGACTTCCGGAGTCGCTTATCGATCTGGCGACCAGGAAAGGAAAAGCCCAACACGAGGGATGGCGCGTGAGAAAAGGCGGCACCAGGTTCTGGGGAAGCGTTACGATCACTGCCCTTCACGGCAGTCACAATAATATCATCGGGTTTACAAAAGTTACACGCGACCTCACCGAACGGAAAATCGCGGAAGACAATCTCAAGAACAAAAACTCCCAGCTGGAAGAAATGAACATGGAGCTCAACCAGATGAACAAAGAGCTTTCGTCATTTGCATACATCTCCAGCCACGACTTGCAGGAGCCTCTTAGAAAAATCCAGACATTCTCCAGCCGCATCCTCGAGCTCGACGAAGCTTCGCTCTCGCCCAAGGGAATGGACTACTTCAACCGGATCCAGGTAGCCGCACACCGCATGCGTTTACTGATCGACGACCTGCTCAGCTATTCTCGGGCGAACTCCGCCGAACGTCATTACGAAAGCACGGATATCAACAAGATGACCACCGACGTGCTTAATGATCTTGAGTCTATTATTGAAGAAATGAAGGCCGTTGTCGAATGTGGTCCGCTGCCGGTCATGGATGTCATTCCATTCCAGTTTCACCAGCTCCTGTCTAACCTTCTCACCAACTCACTCAAGTTCGTGAGACCTGGCAGCACTCCATACATACTTATCCGCTCCGCGCTGATCGAGGCTGAGCGGGTGCCGGGTTTACCGAAAAAACTGTCGGCGCAATATCATCACCTATCTGTCGCCGACAACGGCATCGGGTTCAACACCGAACACAGTCAACGCATATTCGAAGTGTTCCAACGTCTCCACGGCAAGGAAGAATATGCGGGCACTGGCATCGGCCTGGCCATCTGCAAGAAAATAGTAGAGAACCACCACGGCGTTATCAGCGCCGAGGGAAAGCTGGGTTCCGGAGCGACGTTCCACATTTACATTCCTGCCGTTATGCCTAAAGGCGATTTGACGACGCCTCCAGCAGGTACACCGTAAGAGACATTATCAGGTATGTTCTTACGATACTTTCTTTAGGACTGAGAAAAATTCCCGTCCCGATGATCAGGGTTACAGCCACTTGGAATGGCACGGCTAGTCCAATCTGGATCCAGCCCGCCCTGGACATGGCCGGCAACAAAATTACAAACGGGACTGCATAGATAACAATAGCCGGCATCCCGCGAGGGGCCTCAAGGCGAATCGCCAGCAACGCAGCAATAAAAAAGAAACATATGACCAGTACCAGGCGGTACTCATAGGGCACCAGCTCAGCCATCATCGGCAAGGTCATACAGACAAATGCCGCGATCGTGATCGCGAGTGTGAATTCATTTTTATGCACTGGGTTGCTTCCGATGTTCCTCCAGGCCAGGGCAATGAGTTGAAGACCCGCACTGTAGATCACAACAACAAGCATGAGCGGAACAAAGAAGTCTTTCATTCCCACGATCCAGCCGGCGAGTTGGTACAAGGTCAATGGCACCAGCAATATCAGCAGGAACCTCTCAATTCCAGGAGTATGCTTCGCGTGCAAATAGGAAAACAGGTTGTTATCGCCCAACACGTTTTTATAAACATAGATGGTGTTAACAGCCATGAAAGCCAACGACACGACTGTCGCAGCCACGATAAGCTCGTCAGCTCCGGGCAGATGAAAAATCTTGAAGCCATATCCGGCAATGAACAGGATCGTCCCACCAACGACACCAAGAATGTTGATTGCTCCCTTCTTCTGCCTGTTCAGGTAAATACCGGAAACGGAACTGGCGATCAGCGCCCCTGCCAGCGCAAAAAAAGAAATTAATACCAGTCCCGAAGCTCCCTGTAAGTGAAGTGTTTTGAAAATAGTCCCCAGGAGCAAGGACGCAAGACCCACGTAGGTGAATAGCTTCGAGAGGTTGAATCTTCTGTTGATAGTTTCCATAGTTTCTTGCTGTATTGATTTAAAATGATCCCTTGGTAATTCGCTGACAGCTTGCTTCAAGGCCTCGTCATACGTCATCCCTGCGTTTATGCGCTCCTCGATATCGCACGCAATATGATCCGTCATTTCATCCAGCAATGGCCGGAACGTGAGGCCCTGCCTGGCCAGATAATCCCGAAGCTCCGCGCGCTGCTTATCGTTCAGGCCGGCCATACCCCAATGTTCATTTGTGGTTTAGGATTGTCGTTGAGAATACTCTTTAAAATCTCGGTGAATCTTTGAAGCTCCGACACTTTGGTCTTCGCGAGTTTTTTGCCCTCGGCGGTCAACGCGTAGTATTTCCTTGCCCTGTTTTCGACTACTTCCGTCGTGGTGACCAACAGCCCATCCCCTTCGAGCTTATAGAGGATCGGATACAATGCCCCGTAAGTGAGCTTAATGTCCCCGTTCGAAAGCTCCTCGACCCGCCGGGTGATCTCGTACCCGTACATGTGCTTTTTCTGTGAAAGAAGCTTGAGAATGAGTGTTTTTACGATGCCCCGGATGAACTCCTTCGATTCCATGTATATTTAATTTTCTTAAATATACAGGATAAAATTAAGGCCGCAAATAGTAGCGGCCCAAATCTTTAGATTTTTAGATTCTTATTTGATCTTCGAAAACGACAGGGGCTTCAGGTATACCTTTTCTATACCCACCAATATCTTTCCGTCCTTTTCCGATGCATCCCGCACCTTTACCCAATCGGGGTCGGCGAGGAAAGCGGCCCATGATTTCGCTGCAGCATCCTCGCTTTTGTGCGCTATCAGGTATACCAGGTCCGGCTGTTTTCCCTCAGGCGCGTCACTGTTAAAGTAGGCTATATTTTCCATGCCGTGGTTCTCGAACAGCTTCAGGGTGTGGTCCTGGAAGCGCTTTGTCAGTGCCGGAAGTTTGCCCGGCTGGCAGTGGTACGTTCTCAGCTCGAATGTGCGGTCAGCGCCGGCAGATCCGCTGTTGATGGCGGGAAGGATGTCGGCGGCATACATGAACACAGATTTTACAGAGTCCACCAGCTTGCCGTTGACTTCGGATTTGCCTTTCGCATCTTTCCATTCCGCGTCGGCGCTAAAGCCTTCCCATGATTTTTTACGGGAATCCTTGTCCGGATAAGCCAATATATAATAGAGTGTATTCTTGTCGTTGGTCACCGGTACCCAATACCCAATGTTCTGCATCCCGTGTTTTTCGAAGATGCGGGTGGTATGGTCGCTAAACCGGGTGATGAGCGCGTCCAGCTTTCCAGGAGCGGCGTAATAGACACGCAGTTCAAAATAACGGGTGTCTTTCGCCGGGGAGAAAGTCATCGCGACAAAGCAAATGAGAAGAAGTGTTTTCATGCACCTAAAGTATCAAAAAAAAAGAAGCCCGCGTATACGGGCTCCTGTTTAAAAACTACCACTGCTTACTTCTCACCTTCTTCCTCTCTTCTTCATCTTCTGATACTGTTCGTCGCTGAGGATGGACTTCATCTTCGTATCGTGTTCTTCCCGCAGCTGTTTCATCTTGCCCATCTGCTCGTCGGTGAGGGAAAATCTGGATTTCATCCTGTCTTCACGCTCTTTTATCCTGCGTTCGTGGCGCTCCTTTTTGTATGTGGTCCATTTCGAATTTTGTTCGGGTGTAAGGACTTTGCTGATCTCGGCCTCTCGCTCTTTGTTGAGATCCTGGTGTTTCTGGCCGTAATTTTTTTGGATCTCCTTGATAGACGCAGACTGGGCCTCGTTTAACGATAACACAGTCTTCATCGATTCTCTCTGCGCAAAGATGAAAGTGCTTATCAACATTGCGCCAACTAACATCAAACTCTTTTTCATAACGGTGTTTTTGTTTTATATATCACTAAGAGTCAAAATCAGGCCCAAAGTTTAAACGCGAGCGGTAGTATTAGACAAACAGGTTAAATGAATCGACGTTTCTCACGGAAAACACGGAAAACACTGAAAAAATGCAGGCGCTTTTTAGAACGTTTCCGCGTCCTTCCGTGCTTTCCGTGTTTTCCGTGAGAGATTGCATTTGGCATTTGTCGCATTCTCCCCTTCCCTTTGTCGCTCTCAGCCATCACTACATTTCAAAACCTGATATACCTTTGTTTCACACAACGCATAAAACACAAAAATATGGACACTAATAAGAAAACCGTAATTACAATTGGAGCTACTGTAAACGCACCTGTTGAAAAAGTATGGCAATACTGGGGCGAGCCTCAGCACATCACCCAGTGGGCCTTCGCCTCTGAGGACTGGCATGTGCCTCACGCCGAGAACGACCTGAGGACCAACGGCAAGTTCAGCACAACCATGGCAGCCAAAGACGGCAGCTTCAGCTTCGAGTTCGGCGGGATCTACACCAACGTGGAAGCCAAGAAACTTGCCGAATACGAGCTCGGGGACGGCCGCAAAGTAAAAGTATCGTTCTCAGGATCCGGCAACGAAACGAAAGTTACCCAGTCGTTTGAAGCAGAAGGTGAAAACCCCTTGGAAATGCAAAGGGCCGGATGGCAGGCAATTCTCAACAACATGAAGAGCTATACCGAAGGCAATTAAGAATTCATTGATCAACTCAGCCTATATAAAGTGCGGCCTGTGTACACCGGGCCGCACTACTTTTTTCAGACGTACTTAAGCCATTGCTTCCCGGGATGCCCCGACTTGTAGCCCAGGTACCACCTCGAAACTACATACAGCAGCGCGACGTCGATCGCGAACACCACATAAAGTATTCCAAGGTTCCACATGTTCTCCGGCGGAACGTTCGCAAACGGCGCCGTTCCATACCAATCCTGGTGTAGCGATCCGAAGAGGATCGAGTTCACGATAAGCGCACTGACATGAATGACCGGTATGTGAGCGAGATAATAAAAGAATGGTACCCTGCCGAAGACCGTCAGGAAATCCGAGAAAGCGCCCCTTGTCTTTTCAGCGAAAGGGATCAACGCGATCAGAGGACCCAGCGTCATCATCAGGTATAATGGTGAGGCTGGATACTTTCGCTGGTTCAATAACCGCATCAGGAACGGCGGCGCATTTTCACTGGCTTCCGAAGTCATGATCAAAATACTTCCTACAATAACAAACGCCGCGATGCACGATAAACCGATGATGTGACAATATTTTCTCATCCGCTTCTCCTCCATCAGAAGTATTGTACCGAAGCCGTAACCCGCCGCCATCACGCCCACCCACGGCACGATCACATACAGGATCGCTATCCACGGCGGTCCGTCTGTACCCGATGAATAAATAAATTCCCAATAAGGTCTCAATGCTTCCGGCAGAATTCCCGGCACATACGCAAACACTCGCTGGAAGAAGATGATCGCCAGCCCGGCGATGCCTACCGTCTTCGCGTCGTATCGAACGAGGAATCCCAACAGGATCATACACACGCCCAGCATCCAGATCACGCCCGCAAGCACAAAACCGGAAAAGTCGAGGTTGAACGTCCAGCCGAAGCGGATGACAGTGAACTCCAGCACCACCAAAAGAAAGCCTCTCGTGAAGAGGTAACGCGCCAGCTGTTTTTTGTTATCGATCTTTACGCCGTACAGGAATGCGGCGGCTCCCGCAAAGAACGCGAAGCCCGGCGCGCAGAAATGAGTGACCCACCGCGTGAAGAAAATCGCCGGATCGGGCCCGCCCGCCGGCACACCGGCATACACCCTCACGTGATCGATCGCCATCAGTACCATGATCAGTCCCCGGAGAATGTCCAACGATTGTATCCTTTTAGGTAATGGCATAAGAGTAATAATTACTCTAAATCTACAATTAGTTTCGTATTTGTCAAATATGAATAATCGAGGAGAAGTAATCTCCTGTGCTTATATTCAACATTCCTAACCCATTCGTTTATGATCAGAAAACTGCTTCTGTCCCTGGTGGTTTCGATTTGCATCGCACCGCTGGCTTTTACACAGTCGTTTACAATAGAGGCTGTAAAAGGCTATCCGTTTCCCACCGAGCTGGTGGCCTCTTCAACCGGATCGCGGATCGCATGGGCGGCCGATGAAGCGGGCAAGCGAAACGTATATGTTGCAGAAGGGCCTGACTTCAAGGCGAGGAAGATCACCAGCTATGCAAATGACGATGGGCAGGAGATCACTTCGCTGCAGATCTCTGCCGACGGAAAGTGGGTGGTGTTTGTGCGCGGCGGCGATCACGGGTCGAACTGGGATGATGGGCAGCCAGTGAACCCTTCGTTCACTGCGGAACAATTCAAAGTGCAGGTTATCAGCGTGCCGTTTGACGGCGGTGAAGCGAAAATGCTTTCGGAAGGAGACGAGCCATCGATATCACCGAAGAGCGACGTGGTTATATTCACTAAAGGCGGACAGGTTTCGACAATTCCGATCGACGGTTCACAGCCTGCGAAGAGCTTGTTCGTAACACGGGGTACGGCCGGCGATCTTCAATGGTCTGACGACGGATCGCAGCTTGCATTTGTCGCTTCGCGCGGAGATCATTCATTGATCGGTATTTACAAGAACGCGACGACCGCCATTCAATGGATAGCTCCTTCGTTCACCCGTGACTACTCGCCGAAGTGGTCGCCCGACGGAACGAAGCTTGCTTTTATACGGACGCCGGGTGCCGGTAATGCACCGGACTCGCTTCTCGCACGTCGTCATAACCCATGGGCGATCTGGACAGCGGACGTTTCTTCGGGAAAAGCTTCGCAGCTTTATAAGTCTCCCCCCACGCTCCGTGGCTCGGTGCCTTCGACTCACGGTAGCACCAATCTACATTGGGCAGCCGGCGATAAAATTGTGTTCCTCTCCTACCAGGACGGCTGGCCTCATCTTTATTCGATCGATGCGAAAGGCGGCAAAGAGCTTCTCCTTACACCCGGCAACTTTATGGCCGAGCACATCCGCCTCAGCCCTGATAAAAAATGGCTGATGTTCAGCGGCAACACCGGTCCGGATGCCCTGGATCTCGACAGGCGTCATGTTGTTCGCGTAGCAGTTGACAAAGCCGGAGTTGAAGTGATCACACCGGGTGCCGGCCTCGAATGGACGCCGGTGATGACGGGTGACGGATCGACGATGGCATTCATCAGTGCGACCGCGCAACGGCCTCCCATTCCGGCTGTGATCTCACTAAGCAATTCAAAAAAGACTATACAACTGGTCGGGGCCGAAATGATCCCTTCGGATTTTCCGTCGTCAAAACTTGTAACGCCGAAGAAAGTAACATTCAAAGCCAGCGACGGCGTTACTGTTCATGCTGACTTGTTTGAACCGGCAAATGGCTCCGCCAAGAAACCTGCGATTGTGTATGTGCATGGTGGCCCGCCGAGGCAAATGCTGTTGGGATGGAATTACTCCGATTACTATTCGAATGCATACGCTACGAACCAACACCTTGCCAATCTTGGATTTGTCGTTCTGTCGGTGAACTACAGGCTGGGTATCGGTTATGGTTACGATTTCCATCAGCCGGCCAACGCGGGAATGGCGGGCGCATCGGAGTACCTGGACATCAAAGCGGCCGGTGAATGGCTGAGCAAACAATCGAACGTCGATGCCGCCAGGATCGGAGTGTATGGCGGCTCTTACGGCGGATTCCTGACTGCCCTGGCGCTCGGGCGCGACTCCAAACTATTTGCCGCGGGCGTGGATATTCACGGTGTGCATGATTTTGTTGTCGGCAGAGCGGCGCTTAGTCCCCCGACGGACCGCTATGAGAAAGCTCCCGACTTACAACAGGCCATCGAAGTGGCATGGAAGTCTTCGCCGGTTGCATACGTCTCGACCTGGACGTCGCCCGTGCTCATCATTCATGGTGACGACGACCGGAATGTGCGCTTCAACCAGAGCACCGATCTCGTACGTCGCCTGGAAAAGAAAGGAGTTTCCATAGAGGCCATGGTGATCGTCGATGACACTCACCACTGGATGAAACATTCGAATGCCGTGAAAGTCGATGGCGCGATCGGGGATTACTTTGTAAGAAAATTCCTGAAGCTGCAATGATCCGCCTTACGTTACTTTTCGTTCTCTGCGCCGGCGTTTGTTCGGCTCAGAACGACACCATCGCCTACTCCCGTCGTGAGGTGATGATACCCATGCGCGATGGAGTGAAGCTCAACACGTTGATCTTCACACCGGCGAAGAGCGCTCCGGGATTGCCTGTTCTTTTTCTCCGGACGCCATACGGCGTAAGCCATATCGTCTCTCCTAACAAAGTAGCTTACGTTGCAGATATGGCGAAGGAAGGATACATCTTCGCCTATCAAGACATCCGTGGCCGGTACAAATCGGAAGGCAAGTTTGAAATGCAGCGTTTCACCCGCGACAAGAAAGATAAAAAGGCGATCGATGAAAGCACCGACACATACGACGCAATTGAATGGATGCTGAAAAACGTTCCGAACAACAACGGTAACGTCGGCATGTACGGCATTTCGTATGGCGGATGGACAACAATGATGGGAACGATCGATCCTCACCCGGCATTGAAGGCCGTTTCGGAGCAGGCATCTCCTTCCGACATGTGGATGGGCGACGACTTCCACCACAACGGCGCGTTCCGGTTAAGCTACGCCTTCGAGTACGCGTACATGGAAGAGGCCACGAAGGAAGACGCTCATTTCCCCTTCGACCGGTTCGATACGTATGACTGGTACCTCAAGCTCGGCCCGCTATCGAACGTGAATGAAAAATATTTCCATGGAAAGATCCCGAGCTGGAATGACTTCGTCAATCATCCGGACTACGACGACTTCTGGAAAAAACAATCGATGCCTTATCGCGTCGAAGGCGCCGGACCAACTGTTCCCAACCTTCACGTGGCCGGTTATTGGGACCAGGAGGACTGGTATGGGCCGTTGAAAGCGTACGAAGTGCTGGAGAAGAAGGACACCCAGCATAAGAATTTCATCGTGATCGGTCCGTGGAATCATGGCGGGTGGGGAAGAATGGATGGCGACATGCTTGGCAACATCGATTTCGGTCTACCCACGGGTCAGCAGTTCCGTCAACAGATACAGACGACGTGGTTTGCATACCATCTGAAGGGCAAGAACATTCCGCCTTCGCCTGAATCTCCGGCGATGAAGGTCGCTGACATCGGTGGAGGTTCGTTCCCCGAAGCATTGACGTTTCAGACGGGTTCCAACACGTGGAAGTCATATGATTCATGGCCTCCGAAGAACGTAACGGCTACGAAGAACCTGTACTTCGGAGCCGGCGGAAAGTTGTCGTGGACGGCGCCTTCGGAAACAGACGGTTTCGATAGTTATGTTTCCGATCCGTCGCATCCTGTACCTTATCGTAACCGGCCTATCGAAGCGACGTATGGTCCCGGGTCGCGGTGGAACACGTGGCTGACGGAAGACCAGCGGTTTGTTCACAACCGCCCTGACGTGGCGAGCTGGGAAACCGAGGTGCTGGCGGAAGATGTAACGGTTACCGGGAATATTCTCGCTAACCTGTATGCTTCAACCACCGGTTCCGACAGTGACTGGGTGGTGAAGCTGATCGACGTTCATCCCGAAGACAATGGAGATAACCTGAAGATGAATGGATACCAGTTTATGATCGCGAACGAGGTTTTTCGCGGACGTTACCGTAAGAGCTTCGAAAAACCGGAAGCGATTCAGCCGGGTGTCGTCGACAAGTACACGATCGATCTTCATGCGGTGAATCACGTATTCAAGAAGGGTCATCGTATCATGGTGCAAGTGCAGAGCACGTGGTTCCCGATCATTGACAGGAACCCGCAGAAATTCGTGCCGAGTATATTCAATGCGAAAGCTGAAGATTTTCAAATTGCGACACAGAAAATACACAGGTCGGCGGAAGCTCCGTCGCATATTGTTTTAATGATAGGTAAATAGCTTATGCGTTTTATTGCGTTTCTCGTCTTATTGCTGATCTCCATAAGCTCGTTAGGCCAGTCATTCAAGGTAATCGGTTTCTTCACGGCCAAGAACGATCGCGCTCACATCACATTTGTCCACGAAGCGAATAAATGGCTTTACAAAACCGCGAAAGAGAACAACTTTAGTTACGATTCCACGAACAACTGGGACAATCTCAACACCGGCTTCCTTAAAAACTACGATGTAGTCTTATTCCTCGACACCCGTCCAGACTCTGCCGCCCAGCGAAAGGCATTCGAGCAATACATGGAAGACGGCGGCGCATGGATGGGGTTTCATTTTGCCGCATTTGCGTTGACGCCGTCTGCATTCCCGCAGAACTGGGATTGGTATCACAACCAGTTCATCGGCGCCGGCGAGTACAAAAGCAACACCTGGCGGCCGACGTCGGCTGTGCTTCGTGTGGAAGACAAAAAACACCCGGTGCTGAAAGGACTTCCTGCTACGTTCAAATCACAACCCAACGAATGGTATCGATGGAAGAATGACATGAAGCTCAATCGGGATATTACCATACTCTTGTCGATCGATCCTTCCAGCTTTCCCTTGGGAACCGGACCGAAGCAACATGAGATCTGGCACGAAGGATATTATCCGGTGGTGTGGACGAATGCGAAGTATAAGATGGTTTATGTGAATATGGGACATAATGATATTGATTATAAAGGGAAAACGAATCGGCAGCTTTCATCGAGTTTTGGAAATGAGATGCAGGACAAGCTGTTTTTGAATGCTCTGAAGTGGCTGGGAAAGAAGAAGAATAAGAGGTGAGGAAATATCCAATGCCCAATATCCAATATCCAATCTCCAATGACCAATAACCAGTTGTAGGTTGACGAAGCCAGAATGACCTCGATTGGTCATTGGTCATTGGGATTGGTTATTGGATGTTACGTTTGAAGGGATCCCCAAAGGATCTCCACAGGATGAACGGCGACACGACCTGTTCCATCTTTGATTTGATGCCGGCAACTCACCCCCGCCGCCGCGATGATCACATCCTCCGGTTGTTTTCTTACCGTCGGAAATAAAACAAGTTCCCCGATCTGCATCGACAGGTCGAAATGTTCTTTCTCGTACCCAAACGATCCTGCCATCCCGCAACATCCCGAGGGGATCATGTGGACTTCATTGCCGCCAAGCATTGTCAGTATTTTCTTAACCGGCGTCAGTGACGACAAGGCCTTTTGCTGGCAATGTCCGTGAAGTTTGATGAGCTTCTTTTCTTCCTTGAATAATTTCACATCGATACGACCTGAGTCGAGCTCTTTCGCCAGGAATTCTTCGATCATGAAAGTCGATGCGGCGATGCGTTGGGCGTTCACCTTTTCCTTATCCCGAAGCAGATCGGGGTACTCATCGCGGAATGTAAGTATGGCAGAAGGTTCGACTCCCACCAACGGGGTTTCCGGTGTGATCACTTTCTCAAACAACCTAACATTCTTCTCCGCAAACCGGCGTGCCTCTTCGAGCAGTCCCTTCGACAGAAAGCTCCTTCCCGATCCGACGTGCTCTAAAAATCTCACTTCGTAACCTAGCTTATCGAGGAGCTTCACTGAGGTGATCCCGATCTCCGGCTCGTTGTAGTTCAGGAGCTCGTCGATAAAAATGTAGACGACCTTTTCACCTTTCTTCGCCGTGGGTGTGAAATCATTCAGGTACCATTTCTTCCAGGTCTTCGAAGTAACGCCCGGCATACTTCTTTTGGATGCAAAACCGATGATCGATTTCGCGATGCCGCCCAGGAACGTGTTATCGAACACCATGCGGTAAGCCCACGGCATCATCGCCGCCAACCGCATTCCTCCTTCGAAATTCCCGATGAGCCGGGAGCGAAAGGGAACTCCCTTCTCTTTGTAATATTGATACTGCCATTCCTGCTTCAGCTTCGCAAGGTCAACGTTCGAAGGGCATTCGGATTTGCAGCCTTTACAACCGAGACAAAGATCCATTACGTCTTTAATCTCATCGTGAGCGAACGGGTTGACTTTGTCGGACCGGGTAAGCATCTCACGCAAAATGTTCGCGCGGGCTCGGGTTGTTTCTTTCTCCTTCCGGGTGGCCATGTAGCTCGGGCACATCGTGCCTCCGCTGATTTCCGTCTTGCGACAATCGCCGGAGCCGTTACACTGTTCTGCCGTGCGGAGTATACCCATCGTCTCCGAAAAATCCAGCACCGTGTCGAATTGCTTCGTCTCCTGGTTTTTTTCGAAACGCAGGAAGGTGTCCATCGGCGGAGTGTCGACGATCTTGCCGGGGTTGAAGATGTTGTCGGGATCCCAGGTCTTCTTCAGCTCCTTGATGAGCTCGTAGTTGTGCGCGCCGATCATAGCAGGTATGAACTCGCCGCGCAGGCGGCCGTCGCCGTGTTCGCCCGACAAAGAGCCGTCATATTTTTTCACCAGCGCCGCTGTGTCTTCGGCCACCGCACGAAACAGCTTCACACCATCTTCGCGCTTCAGATCGATGTACGGCCTGAGGTGGATCTCACCGGAACCTGCATGAGCATAGTGTACGCTATAGAGGTTATGCTTCTTCAACATCACATTGATGTCGGCGATGTATGCCGGAAGATCATTCACGTCAACGGCGGTGTCTTCGATCACCGGCACGGGCTTCACGTCACCGGGTAAATTCGATAGCAGCCCCAAGCCGGCTTTGCGAAGATTCCACACCTTCCTGATGTCATCACCGCTCACGACGGGGTATGAATACCCGAGATTGCTATTTTTCAGATCTGCGATCAAGGCCGTAGAATCACGGTCCACCTCCGCTTCGGAGGAGCGGGTTAGCTCGGCTACCAGTATAGCCATCGGATCGCCTTGTATGAAGAACCTGTTTTCCTTCTGACCGATGTTTCGTTTGGTCGCTTCGAACACGTAATGATCCATCAGCTCTACTGCCGATGGATTGTATTTCAAAGCCACCAGGTTTGCCCGCAACGATTCGTCGATGCTTGCACAATGAATGCAGACCAGCTTGCGGAATGGCGGATCGATGGGCGACAACTTCAGCTTCGCCGCAGTGATAAAACACAATGTTCCTTCCGAGCCTGCGATGAGACTCGAAAAATTGAAAAGACCTCCACCTGGTTTGAACGGCGCCATTCGTGCCAGCAAGTCGATGGCGTAACCGGTGTTCCTTCGCTGGATGGATGGTTTCGGGAAACCGCGTTCGATCCCGGCACGGTTGTTTGCATCCGACAGGATTGTTTTTGCGTGCGTGTATAGCCTATTCTCAAGACTAAATCCTTTCGAGTGGCTTTCAAACTCTTCATTCGACACTTCGCCGAACGATACCCGGCTCGCATCGGAAATAATAGCTTTCACTTCCAGCAGGTGCTCACGTGTGCTTCCGTAAACCACCGAGTTCGACCCGCAGGAGTTATTGCCGATCATACCGCCAATCATCGCACGGTTGGCAGTCGACGTCTCCGGCGCAAAGAATAAACCGTGAGGTTTCAGCAAATGATTGAGATCGTCGCGAACGATACCCGGCTGAACCCAAGCATATCGCTCTTCTTTATTGATCTCATACACTTTATTAAAATGTTTGGAGATATCGACGACGATACCCGCGCCGACTACCTGTCCCGCGAGGGATGTGCCGCCGGCTCTCGGTATGAGCGAGGTTTTTTTCTCTTTCGCAAAATGTATCAGCTTGACAATATCCCCCTCTGTCTTCGGCATCGCGACGGCATTTGGCATCTCCCGGTAAGCGGAAGCATCGGTAGCATAGAGGCGACGCGTTGTTTCGTCGGTGAACAACTCGCCCTCCAGAATTTTGTTAAGAGCAATAAGGTCAGTGGGGGTCATTTAAATGTACAGGGTTCAGGATTCAGGGTACAGCGGTAATGGTACAGAGTACAGGGTACAGGGTACAGGGACAGCGCTTCCGAAGTATTAGATCCCAAACCCTGTACCCTGTACACTGAACCCTGAACCCTGTACATTACTTCACTAATTGAACAACTTTTTTAATTTTCTCAAGCCCCGTCTTGCACACCTCAAGCGCATCCTGTGCCCAATAATCTTTGTTGAAAAGCTCCAGCGACAACACCTTGGTACCACCCATGTTCGAAAGGTCGGTGAGTATCTGTTTGAACGGAGCCACGCCGTCGCCGGGATACACACGATGACTGTCGTTTTGCTCCGTGCGTGGAACGTTGCCGGGATAGTCGTTGATGTGGATCACGTCGATCAGTTTGCCGTTCACCATCTTCAGGCAATCGAAGTTAGAACCGCCCCGGAACAGGTGATAGACATCGGGAAGGATACTGACATCGGGATCGTTCGCGGCAGCGCATGCCATCAGGGCCTGGCCGAAGTGATAGAACACGGGCGATCCTCCCCAGAATTCCAGCAACGGTTTCACGCCGGTCTCACGGCCGAGGTCGAGTAATTTTTTATATCGCTCGCCAACTTTATATAGATCCAGTTGCGCGTCGGCTTTTACACCCGACGACGGCGCGGCGATCCTCTTACATCCGATCTCTGCCATCAGCAACATCTCCTCCTTCATTTGCGCGAAGCCGGCAGTTCGCTGAGCTTCATCGTCTACCATCCATGGCGCGAAGCCAATGGCGTCTTCCACGGTCAATTTGCTATCGTCAATGAGTTTCTTCAGTGCAGGCATCGATCCACCCTGATCTTTATATGCTTTCACGTCCATCACCCAAAGCTCGAGGCTGTCGAATCCAGCTTTCGCGGCGATCTCGATCGACTTCGTGAGGCTGACCTTCTGACCACGGATGGTGCTGGTGTTGAGACAGTACTTGAATTGGCTGGCGGGTTTTTTTTGCTCATTCTGTTCGCTGGGTTTCGCCGATACCAGTTGCGGGATCATGGCTGTTCCGCTGGCAAGTCCAAGCGCTTTCAGGGTATTGCGTCTGTTCATGGAGTGATTTTCGTGGATGCCAAATTTAGTATATTTCCTAAATGAAAAAGTCCCATCTCATCCTTGCATTCCTCGTTTGTTCGCTGTTTGCGTTCACCGTCGAGACAACCAACAAACCCAAGTGGGTAAGTATCTTCAATGGCAAGGATTTCAGCGGTTGGACGATGAAGGTTGTGGGCCAGCCCCTGGGTGAAAACTACGGGAATACATTCCGTGTCGCGGACGGCATCCTGAGTATCCGGTACGATAACGATGTTTATAAGAAGTTCAACAACCAGTTCGGCGCCTTCTATTATAAAAAGAAACTAACGAATTACCGGCTGAAGCTGGAGTACAGGTTTGTCGGTGATACGGCGACCGGGGCGCCGTCGTGGGGCTTCCGCGACAGCGGGGTCCAGTTCCACGGCCAGTCGCCCGAGTCGGTGGGTTTAACGCAACAGTTCCCGGTTTGCCTCGAGGTCAACTTTCAGGGCGGCGACGGGACAAAGGACAGACCGACAGGCGAGATTTGCCTGCCAGGGACAATCGTTAATATCGACGGCAAACCGAATACATCATTTTGTACGCCACCGACAGTGAAACGCACGTTCCATGGCGACCAATGGGTGACGGTGGAAGTTGATGTGCAAGGTTCGAAAATCGCACACTTTATAAATGGAGAAGAAGTGATGCGATACGAAGATCCACGTTATAATCCCAAAAATGAAAATGCAAAGGCACTTATCGTCAACGGAAACGATAAAATAACCTCCGGGTACATTTCATTCCAGTCGAACTCCCACCCCATCGATTTCAGAAAAATTGAGCTGATGGAATACTAATGTGCGAGGTGCAGTGTGCAAAGTGCGCGGTGGTGCAACCATGTGAGTCTGTCTGAGTCTTTCGATCCAATTCATACTAATTAATTTATTATGATCGGGCATTATTTCACTATCATTTACAGGAATTTCCTTCGCGCGAAAGGGTATTTCCTTATTAATCTTTTCGGCCTGTCTGCGGGCATGATGTGTACCCTGCTCATTTACCTGTGGGTGAAGGATGAGTTGGGTATGAATAAGTTCCACGCCAACGATGCGAACCTTTACCAGGTCATGGAACATCAAAAGTATTCCGACCGGATCATGACCACCAACTCCATTCCGGGTATTCTCTCAGAAAATCTTAAGATCGAATTCCCGGAGGTAGAATATGCCGCCACCACCACCTGGATCAATGACAACACACTTTCCATCAAGGATCATAATATAAAGGCGAGAGGATGGGACGTCGGCCCGGAGTTCTTCCACATCTTCTCGTATAAGCTTGTACAGGGCAGTCCGGAGACTGTATTGAAAGATCAGATGTCGATGGTGATTTCCAGGTCGCTCGCCGTGCGGTTATTTGGTACCGACGAAAATGTTATCGGCAAGACCGTCGAGTTGAATCATGACAAGTCACTGAACATTACCGGCGTATTCGAAGACACTCCTAACACCTCTTCATATCGTTTCGACTTTGTCCTGTCGTTCGAGTTGTATAAGACAGAGAATGAGTGGGTGAAGGAATGGGGCAACAACGGACCGTCCAGTTATATCGTACTCAAAAACGGATCCGACCCGGTCGCGTTCGAAAACAAGATCAAAGACTATATCAAGGGAAAAGAACCGGACACGCACATTACCCTTTTCGTTCAGAAATTTTCCGACCTGTATCTATTCGGATCATGGGAGAATGGCCAACAGTCAGGCGGACGGATCGAGTACGTGAAACTGTTTTCCATCATCGCGATCTTCATATTGGTGATCGCCTGTATCAACTTCATGAATCTGTCGACCGCCAGGGCGACACGTAAGTCGAAAGAAGTCGGTATCAAAAAATCGGTGGGCGCCGGAAGACAATCGCTGATCTTTCAATATATGAGCGAGTCTCTCCTCACTACTTTCCTGTCATTGATCCTTTCACTGGGTGTCGTCTATGTCTTTCTTCCTGCGTTCAACCTCATCACCGACAAACACATCCGGCTGGATCTTACCGATCCCATGTTGTTACTGTGGCTGCTAGGCGTAACGATCGTAACCGGTCTGTTAGCCGGAAGCTACCCGGCGCTGTACCTCTCGGGTTTCAAACCTGCTGCTGTTCTGAAAGGCGACGTGAAGGGATCGCTCGGCGAGCTATGGGCTCGTAAAGGACTGGTGGTGTTCCAATTCTTTCTGTCCGTGATCCTCATTGTATGCGTTATCGTTATCTATAAACAGATCGAATTCGTACAGACACAAAGTCTGGGTTACGAAAAAGACAATCTCATCCGGTTTCCGGCCGAAGGGCAGATCTCAAAAAACAAGGATGGTTTTCTCAAAGAGCTTCGAAGAATTCCCGGGGTAAAGAATGCATCGAGTATCGGCCATGGCCTCTTGGGCCAAAACAACAATACCAGTGGATTGCAATGGGAAGGCAAAGATCCTGACGAACTTATCCTGTTCGAAAACGTCAGCGCCAATGACGGCTTGTTCGAAACCCTCGGGATCACATTCGTAGAAGGCAAGCCGTTTCAAGATGGCACGCTCGCCGACACCAGCAAGATCATCTTCAACGAAGCCGGCATCGAAGCGATGGGTCTCACAGACCCGATCGGTAAGCACATCCGGTTGTGGGAGAGCCACGACATGGAGATCATCGGCGTCGTGAAAAATTTCAACTTCCAGTCCATGCACGATCCCGTGAAGCCGTTGTTCTTCAGGCTAAATCCGCCCAACACATGGAACATCATGGTTCGCCTCGAAGCCGGAAAGGAAAAAGAAACACTCGCTGCTATCGGCAAAATGTACAGTAGTTTCAATCCCGGATTTTCTTTTGAGTATAAGTTCCAGAACGATGAGTACGCGCTACTCTATGCTGCCGAACAACGGGTGGCGACGTTATCGAGCTACTTCGCAAGCATGGCCGTCGTGATCAGCTGCCTGGGATTGTTCGGCCTGGCGGCGTTCACAGCCGAGCGCAGGCTGAAGGAGATCGGCATCCGCAAAGCATTGGGATCGTCATCGACCAGTATCGTCCTTTTATTGTCGGGGGATTTTACGAAGATGGTGCTCGTAGCCGTACTCCTCGGCCTTCCCGTTGGCTACTGGTTCATCGATAAGTGGCTTGCGGATTTTGCTTTCAGGATACCGCTCAGTCTGACGTATTTTGCCGGAGCCGGCGTGGCAGCCCTTACCATTGCATGGCTGACGGTTGCCTCACAGGCTATCAAGGCGTCGAGGGTGAACCCTGTGAAGTGTTTACGAACGGAGTAACCCGGACACCGTCCGTTCCGTATATTCACCCCAATTACAAGCCTATTTTCAATGCTTAAAAAAGTAGACATCCTGAATTTCATTACCGATTCCAGGAAAGCCCCCAACGACATCAAGACCCACCATCAGCTCATCATTCACCTTGGCGCCGGCAACGAACCCACGATCATGACGATGCTGTCGGAGCTCAAAGCACAAAAAGTGGTCAGGGAAGTAGACAAGAATGGCGAGAAGGCCTATCAGGTCATCGCCCGATAGCGCCCGTTAGTCATCGTTTGCGAGACGGTTCGTCTATAAAACCCGGTGGTGCGGGCGACACATCGGGGATTTCTCGTACTTTTGTATCGGCTTCTGCGTTCTTTTTGCTGAAGGATGCCAGCCCGCACTTGATGCGGGGAAAATAGACCGAAATGAAGGTAACTAACCAACCTGCGCCGGCCCGAATGCGCCATTTTTTCTCGATCGCTGCTGTGCTGATCAGCTTCAGTGCCTATGCCCAAGGGGGAGCCGATGAGCACGAGCGGGTGATGTACGATCCTCTTTTCTGGAGAGACGAGCTCAGCCTGAAGACCACCCAATCGAGACGGATCGAAGAGATCAACACCGAGTTCTACGAAAGCATTCGCCTGATGAAGGACGAGGCCGATAAAAACGACAAGCACGAACAACTCGAGCGCGGCCTTCAGCAACGGAGCCAAAAAATCTACGAAGCTCTGATGCCGAAACAACGCCGCAAGCTCGAAAAGATCATTGACAAGACGATGCCCGTAGCGGCACCGTAAGTCATCCGCCGGATATTAGAACATAAACCCCAGCGAAATATCTACCCTCGACGCCGAATCCTTGTTGGCGCCGCGATCGATCATCTTTGTGTAGTTGGTTGTGAAACAGAGGTGAGAGCTTTTGTGCTTCAGGCTTGCTCCCAGTCCGAAGAAATTAGGGTTTTTATATTTTCCCTCAGTCGGCGAAGCGGTGTTAGTCATGCCTCCGGCTTTTCCCGTAATATCGTAGCGTGCGTAAATGTCGATCCAAATATTGTCTGTCACCATTGGCGTCACCATGAGTGAGGGGCCGACGTGAAAATAATAACCTGCGGGATCCATCGTAATACCACCAGCACGTTGCGAGGCAAAAATGTAATCGCCGAAGCTCATACCGGGGGAAATCAACAGCCGGTCTTGAGCGACGGCATTCCAGGTGACATTATGCCATCCGATGAAGCCGCTTCCAAAAGCCTGTTCAGCTCCATTGGAATTCTGGTTCGGCATTTCTTTCCCCCTCACCGTACGGGCAAGCACCCATATCAGATCACCAAGAGTCGGGTTCTCGAAATGCCAGCGCATCCCGCCCTTCTCGTAGTCGTCGGCACGGAACTTCATGGTGAAGGTCGTTCCACCATAGTCGATCGTGTATTTTGTGTTTACCTGGGTGCGGCGAACCATGAGCTCCCAACTCCAGTCGAGGAAAGCATTCTTGCCTCTGCCGGTTTCGAGGTCAGCAAAGGTCTGTGCGCTCACACCGGAGACAGTCACCGTGGCGAGAAAGATTAAAGCCAGTCTATAGGTTTTCATAATGATCTTTTTGGGTGTTTTTGTTTAGTAAAAGTATTTTCATGGCAGTCACCATGTTATACCTACAGACGGGCATTTTCGACTCCGTACCACTACGTAGGGAAATTGGTAATTTGCCGCGATGAATTCCCACCACAAAGAAATCCTCGACATCATTGTAAAAAAGTCGGGTGTGGCAACCCAGCACACGTTCCTCGACAGCTACCTGGGCAACACTCATCCCCGTTACCCGATCAACGCGCCCACCCTGCGGACTATCGCCAAAGACTGGATGCGTCAACACCGTGACATGTCCGCCAAGGATTTTGCAGCAACGCTTACCAGCATGACAGAGGGAAAATCGGGTACCGAAAAAGTGATGGTGGGAATACTCCTCGACAACGCGACGTCCGATCAGAAACAATTCGATCCCAAGTTATTCGATCGCTGGCTCGATCAACTGGAGGGCTGGGCGGAGGTAGATGCAGTTTGCACGGGCAAGTATTGCACGACCGAGATACCGAACCACATCCCGGAGTGGAAGAAAATACTAACTGCATTTTCGAAAAGTAAGAACATCAACAAGAGAAGAGCATCTATCGTGTTCCTTTGTTCTCCCCTATCCCAGAGTGACGACCCACGGCTGGCAGGGATCGCCTTCGCCAACATCGACAGGATCAAGGCTGAGAAGGAGATCATCATCACCCGCGCGATATCGTGGGTGTTGAGGAGCATGGCGAAACATCACCGGAAAGCGCTGGAAGATTACCTGAAAAAAAATGAGAAGACTTTGCCGGCGATTGCCGTGCGGGAGACGAAGGTAAAATTGATGACCGGGAGGAAAACAGGCGCTCACGGATCGCACGGATCACGCGGATAGAGAGCAACGGATCTTGTCGATCTTCTTACTGAACGTACTCTTTTCGGAAGAGGACTTAGCCATCTGACAGGCCTTTTCAAAATGCCTGATCGCTTCGTTGTTGTCGAGACCGCAATACAACTCCCCCAACAATGCGAAATAATAATGATTATCGGTAAGGTCGAGCTTCCTGGCTTCTTCAACCGCCTTCGCCTTGCCATGAACTTTAGATAGTGCGTAGGTGCGATTGAGCGCCGCTATCGGTGAATATTCAATTATCAATAACTCGTTGTACAAGCTTAGAATATTCTCCCATTTCTCCGGAGTGTCGGTCTTATTGGTATGCCAGTAGGCTATCGCTGCCTCCACATGATACTTCGAGAGCTTGCTGCCGGTTGCGGAGCTGTTCAGATAGTGCTCGCCCCGGCGGATGAGGTCGGTGTCCCACCGGGCGGTGTCTTGCTCCTCGTACAGGACCGGCTCTCCTTTTTCGTCGAGACGTGCATCAAATCGAGAAGCGTGGAAGAACATCAGCGACAACAGCGCGTTTACCTGCGGTTTGTTGGTGGACGCATTCTCTACCAGCATCGAACACAACCGGATGGCTTCGAAACACACGTCCTTCCGCAAAGTCCTGTTTTGACTGACGGAATAGTATCCTTCATTGAAGAACAAATAGATCGTCCGGAGTACAACCGCCAGCCGTTCATCGAGCTCGACTGCACCAGGCAGCATGATCTTCACATTCTCTTCACGAAGCTTTTGCTTTGCTCTGAACAACCTTTTGTTGATAGTGTCCTTGTCGACAAGAAATGCGTCGGCGATCTCGTCGATACCAAAACCGCAGAGTACGCGCAGCGACAAGCCGATCTGTGCCTCCACGGGAATAGAAGGATGACACACCGCGAACATCATTTGCAGCTGGCTGTCGTTGATATTTTGCGGAGAGAGGTCGAGCTCGGTCTCCGGAATATCATCTCTGTTCTGTTTAAGGGCCGGGGTGATCTTGTCGTCGAACACCCGGTCGCGTTCGAGGTAATTTATCGCCTTATTCTTTGCGACGTTGTAAAGCCAGGCTGTAGGGTTTGCTGGAAATCCTTTCAGGCCCCATGTTTCGGCAGCCGTGAGGAACGTGTCGCTGGCAATGTCTTCGGCGATCTCGAGCTGATCGAAGCCGAAGCGTTTGGTGAGGACGGAGACTATCTTTCTATACTCGGTGCGGAAGAGATGAGGGATGAGGGCGTCACTCATTTTCGTAGGTCGTTATTAATCGTTGTTTGTTGTTCGTTGTTCGCGGCAAAGCTGAGTCTCTTTCTGACTGGCGATTTGAAGATTTAGTTACAAAACGACATCTCGCGGCTACTCAAGAAAAAAGTTGGAACCGCGAACAACGAACAGCGAACACCGACCCCACAATTACATCGCAATGATACTCCGGACTTCCACAGTTCCACCAATAGTCAACACCGGGCACCCCTTCGCAATATCAAACGCTTCCTTGAGGTCGCCGGCCTTCACGATCGAGTAGCCGCTGACCACTTCTTTCAGTTCGACATAGGGCCCGTCGGTTACAACGTTGCTGGATTTTACTACGCCACCGTCGGAGGCAAGTCTGTTCCCCTGGTCGACAAGCTTTTTCTGAGCAGCGATACCGCCCAGCCAATCCTGCCAGGGCTTCATCATGGCTTGCATTTGTTCGGGTGACGCTTCAACAGAGCCGTCGCGGCGATAGATCAATAAGAAGTCTTTCATTTTTTGTAAGATTTATAAGGTTATGAATGTTATTACACATCCATATCAGGTGGCTGACCGCAAATTGGACATTTTTTTTACCAAAATTTCTGAAGGTGCGACCTTATGCCCCAAATGACACTTTGAAGAGGGTATTTTAGACCGGAGATCCTGGCTGTACATGCTGGCAGGATTTTTCGGGGGGTTATGTTTTTAATAACCTGAAAAATCATGAAAAATTACACCATACAGTATGAGCCCGCCGACAAAAACAGCGTGCTGAACCTGATCCGGAACTTCTCGAACGACGTGACGATCGACCATATCGAAGAAGATAGAGTTCGTATCACCATCGAGCTCGACGACGAGGAAGCCGACGAAAAATATGAGAGGCTCCATGAGGAAGTCCGTGAGATGACTGAAGTCCGCCAGAGACATTACACCGGCGACTAGTCCCAAGAACGAACATAGACATATCGGGAGAATAGAATTTTCAGGACTTGTGATACGTGTCCATAAACTTCTTACGTGAAGTTTTCTTAAAAGAGTGCGTCCCTGTGGCGTCCATAAGATCAAGCTTTCGTCGTGAATATATGAATTTGAATTTCGCGACGGTATTCTCGCGATACCTGATGGCGTCATCAATAACAAACGCATAGAAGATGTTCACTCCGCGCAATTGGATCCTGGTGTCGTACGTGCCATAACCATCGACCTCGAAATGAATGTTGTCTTTTGCCGGGGGATTGTCGATCGTCACCGTGGCTGTTCCTGACCGATCGGTTTCTCCAATCAGACGCGATTCGTTGAGTACAAATCGCAAACCGGGAAAGGGTACACCGGTTGAACGCATAGCGTTGACTTTAACGACAGACCGGTTTTCTTTGGTTGGTATGGCCGACTCGGCCTGAAGGTCGAACTGTCTTCTCGCCTGGGCAAAGGCCAGTTCGATAGACCCGTCTTTTATTGAATAATTTCCGTTGCCTAACGCCTTTTCGTTGCCATTGATCCTGAACCATGAGAACTGGCCGTCTTTCCAGAAATAATAAGCTTCGCAGTTACCTGTACCTGCTTCCTGCCGGACAAATCCGCCTTCGAAAGTCTGGGAGAAGGCTTGAAGAGAGAGCGATAAAAAGATAACAGCAAAAAAATTTCTCAGTGCCATTGCAAGGCTCCGTCCCGGTTAGGTTAGGTTTCAAAAGTAACCTTCCGGGAGGCGCCGGGCAAATTTATCGCTGCCGGCAATTGCATTTCACGCTGTCGGGAAGGGCTTGGATCTTCAGCATTTTGGGAATGTCGTGTTTCATGGCCTCCTTAAGGTTATCGTTCATGCGGCCGAGATTGAAATCGGAGATCACCCAATTCATGGGAAGGTCCGGCTCGTCGGCACTGCGAAAGAGGTTCACATCGACCGAGCGGATCTTCGGATCACGTGCCATCATGAAATTCTTAAGTCTTGTATTGTTAACATGAGTTTGTGATCCATACGTCCCCAGGACAGTGATGATGGGTGCGGCGACATCATTGACAAGAGGGTGCATTACGCCGGATTCTTTCGAGCCGAGGCTGCTATTGCTGAGGTAGATGAGCTGAAACTTAAGTTTCCCCAGCAACACAGTATCGATCTCCTTGTTACCCGTGATGTAGACCGAATCCTTATCCATTCTCCGGGTAAGATCCTGCATCATTTCATGTAGAATGCCTGCACCGGTGTTATCGAAGTATCCGCCATCTACAAATGACTTGTTGCCGATGTTGCCGGCCGGAGATACATAAGGGAACCTCGCTCCCATCACGACGCCTGTGCTGAAATTGATATCGGGCCTGAGGGTGTCGGTGCTCGCAATAAGTTTCAAGACGTCGATACGCTCGCTGATCGAGGTAATGTCTACGGAGCTTACGACTGCCGGCTCCCCTTCCTGGACGTTGGTGGTATTGATGAACAATATCGGCAGGCAGCCGGTTGTATCGATCGCCTCGGAAAACCTCTTACTGAATACATCCTCCAATGGACCCTCACCGAACGACTCCATCGCGCTTGCGAGGACGGCGGCGCGGTCATCCGGAAACCAGGGTGTAATGTGTTGCAGGAGGTCGGAAGAGAACCAGCGGCTGAGGACCGGTGAGAGAAAGTCTTCGCGAAGAAACTTTCGGCTCGATTCAAGATAAGTGACATCGCCGCTGAGGTCATTTTTAAGAAGCGAATAAAAGGTTGCGTTACCGACACTTCCGCCCGACGCGCCGGCGAGCACCAACAAGTGCTCGGCAAATGTATTGTTATGATCGATCGAGTCGGTCTGCTCCTGGATGGCAGACAGCACCGATGACACCCAATAGCCGGACCGCGATGCGCCGCCGTCGGCGATCACCAGATATACAGGAAACTCCTTCGAGGCGGCGATCATATCCTTGCGCTTTCGAAGCCAACGTTGGACGTAAGTCTGCATGTCAGGCCGTTGAATAACTTTCCGGTCTTTATCGAGCTTCACAGTAGCGACATCATACGGGTTAAAAATATTTCCGACCACGATCGCCCATATCAGCAAGACGACAAACACGTTGATGCGAATATGGATGGACAGGATCGTGACAACATTCGAGAGCACGATCAACGCGCCGAAAGAAAGAGTGACGATCGCGAGCGGACCCATTACATTTGCAATGCCGGGGAAGAACGGCACGATGGTATACAACAATATTCCGCCGATCGCGATGATGAACATCCATTTGAAAAGATTCTGTTCGGATGACTGCACGTCGAGCGGCACGCGGACAATATTCCACCGGAAGAATCGCAGATGACCAACCGGTGTGTCGCTTGTGCTTTTCGTGATGGGCGCCAGACGTCGTCTACGCCGTACGAATAGATACATGACGACTAGCTGAGTGATGAACAATGCATACGCCGCGATGGCGAGTAACTTCACATGCGAGTCTTTACCCCAGATCACGAGGCTGGCGGCGAGCACGCCATATGCGCCGATGATAACTCCCGACACGAATCTATAACCCACAGGAGCAGGATCCATGGTGAGGATCTTGTGCCTGAAAAAGTACAGACTGTTCAATATAATGATGATGGCCCACACGGCGCCCTGACTGAGATTGCCGATTGTTGGCAGCGCGAAGATTGCGGCTTGAATGCTCACGAGGCTATTGTAGGCGATGAGCCTCGGGAAGTGCGTGTGAAAATCTTCCGGTATACCGTTGGCGGCCTGGGCCAGTGATTTCTCATACCCGACCAGGCGTGAGCTATACCAGCAGAACAAACACCAGATCGGGACACAGATCGCTGTCGTCCAAAAGAAAGGGCCCGGGTATTCGACGATCTGCATGATGACGTCTTGTCCCTGGGGAAGTTTGATGAACACGAAATAACTGATGAGGACGGTGATAAGTCCGGGCATGTACATTTTCGCAGACTTCAACAGGTTTCCGATGCCTGTGAGCTCGCTCCACTGCCACCTGGTTTTGAGATTATGGCGAATGAATTCGGTCAGCACGTAAACAACAATCACGATGAGCAGTCCCCATTTGACGATGGCAGGAATGAAAATGAGCAGCTGTGACTGCGACGCGCCTTGTATCAATGAAGTGGTGAACAAATTTTCGATCACGTCGGCAGCCCCAGCAATCAGGGCGAGGTAGGAGAAGATGATGGTCCGCCACTTTATGACGGGCTCCCTGTCGTACGCCATGACGAAGAAGATCGCACAAAGGACATACGTGAAGATGAAGGCATAATCCTGATAGATGGACACCTGGGCGACGTCGAGAACGTGTGCATCTCTCCATGATCTGATGATGTCATTTGCCTTGCCTGAGTCGGCTGTTAATTCCAGGGAGATGATCTTACAGGGGGCCTCCTCGGTTTTAAGCAGGGCGTTGCTGGAGCCGACCCAGGAGCCCACGGCGGCGGTGAGGGCGAGCGATGTAACGAGGAGGAGTCGCCTGCCGGTGGAGAAGAATTTGAAGAGGCCGTTCATGGGGTAGTGGATTTTTATCAATAAAAAAGCCCTTCTGCTGGGGGCAACAGTTGGGCTCGTATGAAAGTAGCGAAAAGGTGGCATTGGTCAAACGCGGGAACCTATTATCTTTGTGACCCGTTCTTTGTTTTTGGTGTTACCTATTCACTTTTGACTGTTGGTTTTTGTTAGTTGTTATAACGGAGACTACAAACTGGGGCTGACCGGTTTTGACAGGAAGTGTGGAAGTGTATGCCAGCATGCAAGCTCATGAGGGTAGAGCTTTTAAAACTGCTCTCACAATTCACGTGGCGAAACTAAATACGCCATGGCTGCTTAATCTGACTTTACGTTAGATTAGCTTATCACGGGATAAGATCCTGTGAAGCCATCACCGCCCGGACATCTCTGTTTAGCGGATCCGGCAAGGCGGTGTCGTTAGCATAAACTGGGCCGTCATGTGTTGCGCATGACTGTTGAGACAACAGCAACTACGTGGTGTTTTAGGCTGTCGTTTGCCTTGCCATTGCCGACAATTAAATACGACTAAGCATGTAGAACGTACATTGTCATCTTCTCTGGACCAGGGTTCGATTCCCTGCAGCTCCACTGGACAGAAATCAAAGAGGACTAAAAGCCCGAATTCGAAATGGATTCGGGCTTTTTGTTTTTGTATGCATACCAAATAGACCCAAAGAAAGGCACCCCGTAGGCGGACGCAGCGGCGGACAGACTTACTTCGGTAAACTTTCCGCCTATTAGTGCACCGACTCGCCAGACGACAGGTTGTTCACTGTGTGAACATCTTGATTGAAGGCACTTAATAGGCAAACTTCAATTAAAACTAGATGAGTTATGTTCAATGGGATTAAGACATTGTTCTACGTTCGTAAGACGAAAGTGAACAGCGAGGGTATGGTGCCGATCTATTTTCGGGCAACAATGAACGGGCAAAGGTTCGAGACGACTACTACACGTTACGTCGAACTAAGTAAATGGTCGCAACAGTTTGAAAGAGTCTTAAGCAACGCGAAAGACAAGCGCAGCAACGAGATCAATGTTTATCTCGATATGCTAAAAGCTAAAGTCTGGACTATCGAGAAGAAGTTTCTAATGATGGACTCTACTCCTACCATTGAAAACTTTCAGTCAGAATGGTTTGGGATCGAGGAGAGCACTCCAAAGATGTTGATGCAGGTGTTCGCTGAACACAACAGCGAGGTAAAACAATTGGTCGGCAGTCAATATTCGTCCTCGACCTGGAAACGGTACAACACCTCCTACCGACATACAAAGGAATTCTTGAAGGCGAAATACAATCTTGAAGACATTCCTGTGCGTAAGCTCGACTTCAAGTTCATTACTGATTATGAGTTCTGGTTAAAAGCCACCCGGAAGTGCAATCATAATAGTACAATTAAATACCTGACGAATTTTAGGAAGATGATCTACATCTCTTTGCGAAACAATTGGCTGGCCCGGGATCCATTCATAGGATTTAAGATGGCAAAGAAGGAAGTGGAGAGACCATTTCTTAGTGAAGAAGAACTTCAGGCAATGGCGAAGCACAAATTTGAAATTGACAGACTGAACCAGGTCAGAGATATATTTTTATTCTGTTGCTATACGGGACTAGCGTACATCGACATTCAGAAATTGACGCCAGAGGAAATTGTAAGTGGCGTCGATCGGGAGAAATGGATTTTTACGAGACGCGAGAAGACTGAAACCCCATCAAGGATACCTTTGCTGCCACCGGCCTTGGAGATCATAGAGAGATATAAGAATCATCCAGAGTGCGTCATTAAGAACAAAGTACTGCCGGTTCCTTCAAATCAGAAAATGAATGGTTACCTGAAAGAGATTGCTGATGTGTGCGGAATTAAGAAGTATCTCACCACGCATTTGGCGCGGTATACTTTTGCGACAACGGTCACATTAACTAATGGTGTGCCTATGGAAACAGTGTCGAAAATGTTGGGACATAAGAATTTGAGAACAACACAGCACTACGCGAAGATACTGGACTTGAAGGTTGGTGCGGATATGAAGGCTTTGAAAGAACGGATGAGGTTAGAGAATGAAATAAAATCTAAAGTCAATCAATGATGACACCAAAAAAGACATCACTCGAGAAAACGCTCGATAAACTGGCTAAAAGAAATCCCCCTTCACATTGGACCAAACGTTGGGAGTATCGCAAGGAGAATCGCCACTGGCTAAGGATGTCAGTCAAAATAGCGCTGACAATTCTTGACACTCTTGATGACCGTAATATGTCAAAGACACAGTTTGCGAAGAGGATCAAAATGTCAAATCCAAAAATCAGTAAAATCCTGAGAGGCCACGACAACTTGAGTCTTAAAACAATAAGCAGGCTTGAAGGAGGTCTTGGAATAAAACTTTGCAGAGTGCTGGATGGCGATAAAAAATAGAAGGAAGAAATACACCAACGAGGAGGCTGTAAAGTGAACTGTGTCAAAGTGGAAAAATTACCAACTTTGATACAATATGAAAAAGAAAGAAGAGGAATTGAGTGCTGAAGAGCTAAAGAAGAAAGCTTTGAAGCA
>Ga0193706_1000022_pt1 | contig 228039 bp, 200 predicted proteins | sample U3c1metaG_FD_160130 | JGI IMG/M metagenome (GOLD analysis project Ga0193706, IMG submission 160130) | Soil microbial communities from a riparian zone of the East river system, Colorado, United States - U3c1 | ecosystem: Environmental > Terrestrial > Soil > Riparian zone | place: USA: East...
CTGTAACTGCTGGCATTTCCCGCACACACACGACAGCGTTCGTCACCGTCCTGTCTGACGAGCCGTCGTTTCTGGTAGTCGAGAAGGTTGCTACGCGCGTGACGCAAGTTGCGCAGCGTCACGTCGTCGCCTAGTTCTTAGCCGACGTCTCGTTCCATCACGACCGTCGCAGAAGAACGGAAGCCGCGCCCGGAAGGGCCGCGGATCGTCGCGGTCATCCGCAGAACATTATAGGAACGAAGGTCATTTCAGACCAATCGATACTTGGCATGTCCGACATGCTCTTGACCGCTCTCGTCCCCCAGAGCGCCCGGGAGCCTAGTCAGGCGACGACGCGCTCTTTGCCCGCGTAAACGTTCATGGTGCCGTCGCGCACGAACGCCGCCAAGGTGACGTTCATCCGTGCCGCCAGATCGATGGCCAGCGAGCTCGCGGCCGAAACGCTGGCCACGATGGGGACCCGAGCGACCACCGCCTTTTGGACGATTTCGAAGCTGGCGCGCCCGCTCACTGCGAGCACGCGCCCCCGCGCCGGCAGCGCGCGGCCGAAGAGGAGACTGCCCACGACTTTGTCGACGGCATTGTGTCGCCCGATGTCCTCGCGCAAGACGAGAAGGTTGCCCGACGAGTCGAAGAGCGCCGCGGCATGCACCCCGCCCGTGCGCGCGAAGACACGCTGCTCTTGGCGGAGGGTAGCGATGAGCCCCGTCAACATCGCCGCTTCGATCGTCATCGCATCGTCGACGGGCCGACATCGCTCCGCCAAATCGTCGATGGAGAGCCGCCCGCACACGCCGCATGCCGACGAAATGACCGTACCGCGGCGCGCGCCGTAGATGCGCTCGGGAGCGAGCGCCGTTCCCGGCGCGGGGAGCACGTCGATGACATTGCCGAACCCTTCTTGGCCCGGGCGCCCGCAATGCACCACCGATCCGACATCGTCCACCGAGGCGATCACGCCTTCGGCGTAGAGAAAACCGAGTGCAAGCTCGCGATCCTCGCCGGGCGTTCGCATGGTGATGGCCAGCGGGTCGCCGGCGACGCGAATTTCGAGCGGCTCCTCGATGGCGATGTCGTCGACGTCGCTTCGCGCGGCAGGGCCGAACCGCGCTGCCGGCCTTTGAGTAACCCCCGCAGCTTTGCCCGATAGCATGATCCGATTGTCAGCCATCGGACGTCGCCGCGCCACTTTGCGCGAGCGCGTGCCGCCCCGTCCACGCCGAGAGGGCTAGGGCGCGGAGGTCGTCCGCGTTTCGGCCTCGCGCGCCGTGCGCACCCAGGTGCTCGGCTGGTCCGATTGACGCACCCGTAGCCACATCTTCCACCCGACGTAGAACGGCGCCAAGCCGAGGTCGACCAACCCGCGCGCGCCGGTGCCGGAGAGCGACCATCCTCGCAGGACATAGACGCCGATGGCGCCGAGGTTGGCGATCCAGACGACCGACGAAACCGGCTGACCGAACACGTAACGCACGACGACGGCGTAGGTGAGCCCCGCCACGTTCCACATCACGAGTGTGCTCAGCGGGGGCACCAGCACGTCGCACGCCAGATCGAGCAAGACCAGGCTTCGGCGCGCGATGGCTTGGGCGATGAGCGGCCATCCGCGCGAGCCAGCCAGCGCGGCGCGCCCACCTTCCCAGCGGCGGCGCTGCGAGCTCGAAGCTCCGGCCGAAGTCACCATCTCGCCGTAGACGTGCGCCTCGGCGGCATAGTGGACGCGGTGCCCCGCTTCGCCGACCTTGATGCCATACTCGACGTCCTCGACGATGGAATACGCGTCATGCGGCACTTCCTCGAGCAGCCGCGTCGTGAAGCACATTCCATTGCCGCGCAGTCCGGCTGAAAGCTCGAGCCTTTCGCGCGCCAGCGAACGCAGCACGTGAAACGAGCCGAACGCAATGGCCATGAGCCGTGTTCGCCAAGCGGCGTTCGGATTGCGCACGGCATAGTCGGCTTGCACGGCCTTGGCTCCCGCTTCGATGCGCGCGGCAAACGCGGAGAGCAGGTTGGGCGAAACGACGGTGTCGGCGTCGACGACGACGATGGCGTCCACCTCGGGGACGAGCCGCTCGAAGGCGTGCGCCAGCGCGTACCCCTTGCCGCGCAACTTGTCGTCCTGCCGCACGAACACGCGCGCGCCGGCGCGCTCGGCGCGCGCCGCGGTTTCGTCGGAACAATTGTCGGCGACCACCACCACCGAAAAAAGGTCGTTCGCGTATTCGATGGCGAGCAGGTTCTCGACGGTGGATGCAATTCCCTCTTGCTCGTCGTGCGCCGGAACGACGATCGCAAAGCGCACCGACGGGGTACCGTACGCGGGTGCGCGCAGCTCGCCGGAAAGGAGCGTGAGCGAGAGCAGGTACGCGTCGGCCAGCGAGACGGGCACGGCCGCGATCCACGAAACGAGACGCGCGATCATGCTCGCCACGCGAGCTCGACTGGGCCAAGGCGGGGCGGCGCGGGGGTGCAGCGGCAGCGGGCCCGCACGAGGGCCGAAACCGCGGCTCTAATTCCCAATTTCGCCAAGAAGATCATGTGGTTTTGGACCGACACAAAGCCTCCTATCATTGCTCCATGGCTTTTGGGCTGTCAACCATGCCCACCCGTCGTGCCACCCCCACCGTGCCGCCCCCCACACCCCGTCGGACGAGCGAGCAAGGAGTGGCTCGAGCGCCTCACCGCGCCGCCAAGCGCGTCAGCGGCCGCCCTGCGGCCGAGAGACGGGCCTCATCGCTTTGCGCTCGCGTGGCATGGATCGAGCCTCGCGCGGCAGAACGCGGCGCAAGAAATAATGATCGAAAATCAGCGCGCTTTTCCCGTACGATCCGCTTGACTGAGGCCAACAAACGTGGCGATATTGCTCGGAATCTGACACGTCCGAAGGATGGAGCGCCGACCAACGCAAGACGAACGCGGAACGAGGGCCATCCCATCGCGACTGCTATCAACGACCCGCTAGAACGGGCGTGGAGGCTTGAAGCTTGAGGCCGACCAATACCTCTCATCCAAGTTACTTTCACAAGGTCGTGGATTGCCAGTGGGCTTGCCCAGCCCACACCAACGTTCCCGAGTATATCCGGATGATCGCCACCGGGCGCTATTCCGATGCCTATATGCTCAATCGGGAATCGAATGTTTTCCCAGGAATTCTCGGGAGAACGTGCGACCGGCCCTGCGAACCGGCTTGCCGCCGGACACGCATCGACGAAAAACCGGTGGCCATCTGCCGGTTGAAGCGTGTCGCGGCCGACCTGCGCGACGACGTCACCGACCGTCTCCCCAAGGCCCCCGCCCAGAAGAACGGGAAGAAGGTGGCGTGCATCGGCGCGGGACCCGCTTCGCTGACCGTGGCCAACGATCTGGTGCCTCTCGGTTACGAAGTGGTGATCTTCGAGAAGCTCGCCAGCGCCGGCGGTCTCATGCGCACCAACATCCCCGCCTTCCGCTTGCCGGAAAAGGTGCTCGACGAAGAGATCGACATGGTCCTCAACATGGGCGTCGACATTCGTTACAACACCCCCGTCACGAGCATGAAGGCTTTTCTCGACGCCGGTTACGACGCCGTCTTCGTGGGGACCGGCGCGCCGAAGGGAAAGAACCTCGACATCCCCGGCCGCGAAGAAGCCAAAGCGAATATTCACATCGGCATCGATTGGCTCGAAGCCGTCGCTTTCGGCCACATCGAAAAAATCGGCGAGAAGGTCCTGATCATCGGCGTCGGCAACACCGCCATGGACTGCTGTCGCACCTCGCGGCGCCTCGGCGGCAAAGACATCAAAGTGATGGCGCGTCGCCCGCGCAAATACTTCAAAGCCTCGGAGTGGGAGCTCGAGGACGCGGAAGAAGAGCGGGTCGAAATCGTCATCAACTACGCCCCCAAGGCGTTCGTGCTGGAGAACGGCCGCCTGGTAGGCATGGAGTTCGACAAGCTCGCGTGGAAGGAAGAAGGGGGCAAACAGATCTCGACCGTGGTCGAGACGGTCACGCTTCCCTGTGACGACGTCGTTCTCGCCATCGGGCAGGAGAACGCCTTCCCCTGGATCGAGCGCGACATCGGTCTCGAGTTCGACAAGTGGGGCATGCCCACCGTCGACAAGCTCACCATGCAGTCGACGCGCCCCGGCGTGTTCTTCGGCGGGGACGCGGCCTGGGGCCCGGAGAACATCATCTGGGCCGTGGCGCACGGGCATGCCGCGGCCATCTCCATTCACAACCACTGCCACCAAGTGGCCCTCAGCGAGCGGCCCCCCGAGGGGATGAACCTCATCAGCCAGAAGATGGGGATCCACCAGTGGAGCTACAGCAACGACTACAACACCTCCAAACGCGCCAAGATGCAGCACGTCGATCTCGCGGAGCGCTTCAAGCGGCTCAACATCGAGGTCGAGCTCGGCTTCGACATCGAGCAGACGGCGAAGGAGGTCCAGCGCTGCCTCAACTGCGACATCCAGACGGTGTTCACCGACCGCTTGTGCATCGAGTGCGACGCTTGCGTCGACGTCTGCCCCCTGCAGTGCTTGACGATAGCGCCGGACGGCGAAGAGCCGGAAGTGCGCCAGCGCCTCACCGTGCCCGCTCTCAACACCAAGCAGGACGTCTTCGCCTCGGGCGCGCTGCCGCACACGGGGCGACTGATGCTCAAGGACGAAGACCTCTGCGTGCACTGCGGCCTCTGCGCCGAGCGTTGCCCGACGGCGGCGTGGGACATGCAGAAATTCGAGCTTCTTTTACCCTACGCAGGAAATACGCCGTGCTCCAGCCCGCAAAAGTAAAACGAACCAACGATTTTGCGTTCAAGCTCGCCAACGTCAACGGGACCGGCTCCGCGAGCGCCAACGGCCTCATCATGCAGGCCATCTTCCGCATGGGGATCCCCGTGTCGGGCAAGAACCTGTTTCCCTCCAACATCCAGGGGCTCCCCACTTGGTACGAGGTGCGGGTCAACCAAGACGGGTACACCGCGCGCACGCCCGACTTCGACCTGATGGTGGCGATGAACGCCGAGACCTACGCGGCCGACGTCCGCGAGGTCGTGTCCGGCGGGTACATCCTCTACGATTCCACCTGGCCGCTCGACAAGTCGCTCGAGCGCGACGACGTGACGTTCCTCGGCGTGCCGCTGGCCAAGATGTGCACGGAAGTGTTCGCCGAGTCGCGCGAACGCATCCTGATGAAGAACATCGTCTATGTCGGCGTGCTGGTGGCCCTTCTCTCGATCGACATGGATGTCGTGGTCAAGATCCTGGACGAGAAGTTCAAGGGCAAGGCCGCGCTGCGGGAGTCGAACCACAAAGCCATCAAGCTCGGCTACGACTACGCCGTCGACAACTTCCAGTGCCCGCTGCCGCTCCATCTCTCCAAGCTCGCCGAGTTGAAGGATTCGATCCTCATCGACGGCAACACCGCCACCGCGCTCGGCTGCCTCTATGCCGGGGCGACGGTCGCCGCGTGGTACCCGATCACGCCGGCCACGTCGGTGATGGACGCGTTCAAGCAGCTCTGCGCCAAGTTCCGGCGTGACGCGGAGACCGGCAAGAACCTCTATTGCATCGTACAAGCCGAGGACGAGCTCGCCGCCATCGGCATGGTCATCGGCGCGAGCTGGAACGGTGCCCGCTCGTTCACCTCCACCGCCGGCCCCGGCATCTCGCTCATGGGGGAGCTCATCGGGCTCGCGTACTACGCCGAGATCCCCGTGGTCCTCGTCGACGTGCAGCGCACGGGGCCGTCGACCGGCATGCCCACGCGCACCCAGCAAGGGGACATCTTGGCGTGCGCCTACGCGTCGCACGGCGATACCAAGCACATTCTCCTTTTTCCCTCGAATCCCGCGGAGTGTTTTCACTTTGCCGTCAAATCGTTCGACCTGGCGGAGCGGTTCCAAACGCCAGTCTTCATGCTCACCGATCTCGACATCGGCATGAACGACTGGGTCGTGCCGCGGCTCGAATGGGACGACACGTACAAGCCCGACCGCGGCCCGGTGCTTACCCACGTCGAGCTCGAGAAGATGGAAAAGTTCTTCCGTTATTCCCCCGAGAACGACGACGGGGTCGCGGCGCGGACGCTGCCCGGCGTGCACGCCAAGGGCGCATTTTTCACGCGTGGCTCGGGTCACAACAAGCTCGGCGGCTACACCGAGATCCCCGACGAATACCAAGAGGTGATGGACCGGCTGGCCCGCAAGCACAAGAAGGCCGCCAAAGCAGTACCGCCTCCCGTCATTCGCCTTCAAGAGGGCGCCACCATCGGGCTCGTTTCGCTCGGTGGGTGTGACGGCGCGATGCGCGAAGCCGTCGACGTGCTTCGCTCCGAGGGAATCGTCGTCGATTACATGCGCATTTGCGCCTTTCCGTTCGACGACAGCGTCGATGCCTTCATCAACGCACATTCCAAAAATTTCGTCGTCGAGCAGAACCGGGACGCGCAGCTGAGAAACTTGCTCATCACGGAAACTTCCGTCAGCAAGGATCGCTTGGACTCGATTCTCGTGTACGGTGGATTTCCGTTGAGCAGTCGCCACGTGGTCACGGGCGTCAAAAAGAAGCTGGAGGCTTGAGCCATGGCATCCATCAAAAGACCCGCCGTCGCCCATCCCAGCCTGGCGCGCAACGCCATCGGCCTCATCGTCCGTGACTACGAGGGCGCGATGTCGACGCTCTGCGCGGGGTGCGGGCACGACTCGGTGACGGCGGCCATCGTGCGCGCTTTCTACGAGCTCGCCATCCCGCCGCACATGATCGCCAAGCTCTCCGGCATCGGTTGTTCGTCGAAGACGCCGACCTACTTCGTGAGCGGCGCGCACGGGTTCAACTCCGCGCACGGCCGTATGCCAGCCATCGCCACGGGCGCCAACGCCGCCAACCGCGCGCTCACCTACATCGGAATTTCGGGGGACGGCGACTCGCTGTCGATTGGCCTCGGCCAGCTCTGCCACGCCATTCGCCGCAACCTCAACATGCTGTACGTCATCGAGAACAACGGCGTCTACGGCCTCACCAAGGGACAATTCTCGGCGTCCACCGATCTTGGTTCCAAGAGCAAACGTGGCGAGCCCAACCAGCAGCCGCCCATCGACCCCGTGCTGCTCGGCCTCAGTCTGGGCGCGTCGTTCATTGCGCGCAGCTTCTCGGGCGACAAGACGCAGCTCGTCCCCATCCTCAAAGCGGCGCTGCGTCACAAAGGGTTCGCTCTCGTAGACGTGATTTCGCCGTGCGTGACCTTCAACGATCACGTGGGTTCGACCAAAAGCTATCTACATACGCGCAAGCACCGACTCGAAGTGGTGCAAGCCGATTTCGTTCCCAAGGAGCGAGAGATCGCCGCCGAGTACGCACCGGGAACGACGACGACCGTCACCATGCACGACGGCAGCGTGGTGCGGTTCACCAAAGTCGCCGAAGATTTCGACCCGACCGATCGCCGCGCCGTTCAGGCTTACGTGCAGAGCTCGCAGGAAAAAGGGGAGATCCCGACAGGACTCCTCTTTCTCGACGAAAGCCCGGGGGACATGCACGATACCAGTGGCACCGTGGATGCACCGCTCTCTGCGCTTCCGTTCGAACAGCTCTGCCCAGGCGGCGCTGCGCTCGAACGCTTTCAAAACGCTTATCGCTGAAGCCGAAAATCCAAACTGCCCGTCCGACGGCGGCAGGGGGTGTAGGGATGGAAGACGCCTACAGCACATGGGGTTGGGATCGTGCTTTCCGTCGCGCCACGGGAATGGTCCGAAGACCGTCCCCGGGCCGAGTCCACATCGGTCACGAGGGACGTGGAAAATGACCGGCATGCCGCCCGAGTTCGTGAGGTCGTTCCGCGACTCGATGCCGTCTTCGTACCGGCAGCACCAGAGCAGTCAGGACATCCTCGAGCACGCCGAGATCGCGTGGCGGCGCGGCGAAGAGCTGGCGCATGCCGAGATCTGGGCCAAGCGTTCCAATGCCGTGGTGATCTGCGTGTTGGCCGACGAACGCCCCGGTCTGGCGTCGCTCATCCGCGCTACCGTCGTCGCCCACGAGCTCACCGTCTCTGCCGAGCAAAGCTATTGTCGCAAGAACGAGCGCGGCTCCTCCGAGGCCGTGCATTTTCTCTGGCTCGCCCGCACCCACGATGGGACGGACAACGCCGTGCTGGAGGAACACATCTCGGGGCTGCGCGAGTCACTGTGTCAGCTTCTGCGGGGGGAGACCGATTTGGATACGGTGATCGAGCGCGTGTCCTCCGCACCTCCGGCGCCCACCAGTCGGCCGCAATAGCCACGCGCAACGCCATCGCTGGAACGCACCGTCGTGAAGTAGGCCCATCGATCGCACCGTCCCGCTCGACGAGGACAACGACACCCATGGCCGCTCCAACATGACCGCCTTCCTGATTCGTCACGCCGAAGCGAACGATGTGCTCGCTCTGCACGAGCTCGGCATTGCCGTCACCCGCGATGGCCGCGGTGTCGTTTTCACCGTCGACGACCTGATGGCCGGCGGGCCCCGCGCCGCCGGACGAATCGCCGAGTCGCTCGATCCCGCCACCCGCGACGGCACGTTGGTCCTCGTGGCCGTCGTCGATGGCGACATCGTCGGCAACGCCAGCGTGCAACGCGCGAAGGCGAGCTTCACGCGCCACGTCGGAGTCTTCAGCGTGGAGGTACACCCCGTGCAGCAGCACCGCGGCATCGGCCGGGCGCTCCTGCGGGCGTGCGTCGAATGGGCAAAGGCGCGCGGCATCGAGCGGCTCGAGCTCTACACGCGACAGGACAACGAGCGCGCCCGTGCGCTCTATGAATCCGAGGGTTTCTCCCAGGAATCAGCGCGCGTGCGCTTCCTCCGTCTCCCCGACGGCCAATACGTGGACGACATCGTCTACGTGCGCTTTCTTTGATGGCGTGCTTCGCCGGCGGGCGGCGGATGTACGCGGTTTCTGGAGGCGAATCTGCTCACGCCGCTAGCGTCCGGAGACCTACCAGAGGGACGTGATCTCGGTCGCCCGGCATTCCAGGAGCGTTTCTCAGGAGGCATCGAAGGCGCAATGACCCGTATCTCGAGAAAATGCACGGCATTGACGGTAACGTTCACTCTCGTCGCACTCACCGCCGGCTGCGGCGGTCGGACCACTGGCGATCCCAACGGCCAACCCGACACCGTCGACCCCGCTGGCACCACTCCCCCCGACACACCCTTGCCCACGTGCACCGAAATCTGTGATCACGTGATCGGCACCTGCGCTCTCGGGGCGAACACCGATGCCTGCAAAAAGGAATGCGAAGTGATGCGCACCGACTTCAAGGGATGCAAACAGCTCGACACGGTCTTGCGCTGCATGCCCACTGCCCCGGTCAAGTGCCTTCCCGGTGAAGCGCGGATCGTCGGTTGCGATCTCGAGCTCGGCGCGCTCGGCCAATGCCGCCATTGAGACGGGAGGCGGCGCCTTGGGCGCCGCCCCACCGTCCGACGCCCTACACTAATTCGATGGCGCGCCGTAGGCCACCGGTCGCACCGGCGAGCCCGATCCGCCCTTCTCGAGGAGGGGAAGGATGATCGTGCACGAAGTCCATACGTGATCGGCCGCCATTTCCTCGAGGTGCGCATTCTGAATCTGGTGGATGCCCGACACCGAGAGGTTCTGGTGATGGGCGACGAAGGGGAGCCCCGGCGGCGTACCGGCGGGGGGCGGGCCGCCCGCGAGCTGACCGTCGGCCACCGGATCGGTGAACGGATTGTCGAGCGCCACGAGAACGACCGCCTTGTCGCGCAGCAGGAACGTCGCGTCTTGGGAGAGGCCGGGGCCCTTCGTATAGTACACTTGCAGCATATCGGGGTCCTGCCAATAGTCCTCCCAGCCCGTATAGATGTAGACGACGTCTCCCGGCAGGATCCCGCGCACAGCCATCCCTTGCGCGACGAGCATGCCGTTGATGTGCGCCGCGGTGATGAGCTGACCGGCGGCTAGCGGCGCGCCGTGACCGATGAACGTGCGCGCATCGAGGAGCACGGCGCTCGTAATGATGGGCGGCACTTTCTCGATCCCGAGCTTGAGAAGCGGCGAGTCCGGTGCCGGTTTCACCTGGGCTTGCGTGAAGTTATTGTAGTACTTCGCGGTAGCGAGCGGAGGCAGGCCGGTTCCATTCCAAACCGCGTCGAAATGGGCGAAGTGTCCCAGCGCGTCCATTTGCGTTCCTTGCGCCCCGGGCTCACCGCAGACCGACTCGCCGTTGAACGCGTGCCGCGTCTGGGGGAGCGCACTGGTCGGGCGGAAGGTGTACGTCAGCGGCGCGCCGAAGGGCGACACCGGCATGGTCTGCGATCGCACGTGAGAGAGCTCGTATTCCTTGGAATCGGGATTGAGCATATTGAGCGCACAGCGCCGGCGTGTCCCGAAGCTCTGCGTATTGCCCATCCCGCGCTGGTCGCCGGCCGGCCAAGGAGGCAGCGGCACGATTCCCACCGCTTGCGCGACAGTGTTCGTATCCTGCGCGACGTTGTCCGTATCCTGCTGCGAGCCAACCGCCGTATAACAAGCCGCAGCCAAGAAAGTGATCGTCAGTACAGCGCTCTTGTTCATCGGATCCTCCTCACTCACGCCCCACGCGTGAACTTCCGAGGCTACCAGCAAGGGCGCGCATTCGTCGCGCAACATCACAGTGCCCGTCAGTCTTTCGACATGCTTCCGACACTGTAGGGGCGCGCGTCACTTTGCCCGCCGTCAATATGGGGCAATCGTGCGACACCTCGCGCAGCGCGATCGGGGGCGCGCGTCTCGCGGCGATCAATCAGACGCGAAACCCCCGTCCCGTTGGGAGGTGGCGCAGAAGTCGAATGCCGCCTTCTCGGCCTGGCACGACGTCACTTCGGTCGGCAAGACGTCGCATTCCCGCCGAACGCCAGCGTTGCCGCTCGGGTGCGTCCAGTATTGGTTCAAGCATTCGTACACGTGGTTGCGCTCAACCGCACACCTTTGCCCCGTCTGGGTGAGAGGCGACGCCAAACAGGTCTCGGTGGTGCGCAAGGAAGCATCCGCGCCTCCGTCGATCTCCGTAGATCCGCAAACGAATGACCAGGCGTTACAGATGTTGACGAATCGGGGATGACAGGCGTCGAGAGCCAGCCGCTCCTCGACACACGAAGCGCCTTCCGACGGAAGGACGTCACAGGATAGCTCGCGCGCGTTGAGACACTGGACCAGGGCCGTTTCCAGTCGCGTGCACGGCGAGGTGATGAATCCGTAGGGAGCGGTGCATGCTCGCTGGAAACGCTCTAGTGGATCGCCCGCATCGCCGACGGGCGGAGGTCCGGTGGGATCCGCGTAGGCACACCGGTTTGCCCACCGATCACAAAGCTGCCACCAACTGGTGGCTTCGCCCGATAGGCAGATCAGCATGGCTTCGTTGTCCGCGAAGCAAGTCTCCGGCGTCCGCTTGGTATGGCCTTCGTCGCAAACAAACGCCGTTTCGGGCAGGGCGTTCGCGCAGTCCGCCAGGGCTCGGACCCGAATGTCGCAGCCGGAGATTCGCGTTCGCATTTCCTCGCAGTCGACGATGCATTCCACGGGATCGTCAAACTGGCAGTGACTGCGCTGCGCCGCGGCGCACCAGTGATCGCAGAGCGTGGGAGGCAACGGGTATTCTCCTTGACAGCTCGATGCCAGGAGGAATGCCAGCATCGCGCCGAGCGTACTAGCGGAACACCCGATCCAGAGCGGGAGTCTGGTCTTGCTCCTTCGAGTGGCCTCTTGGCTCGACATGCCGCCCAGCTCCCTTCGTTCTGCGTCCCGATGTTCCACCACCGAACGCTTGGCCTCGGTATTTGATTCGCTGCGGCAATCACGCCACACCGTCTCTCCCATCGTGGCGCTGCGTCTGCTTGCCATTGCTGCAGGCTGTGCGCTCATCAGCGCGCCGCGCTGGAGTGTTGCCCAGGCGGTGGAGAACGCAAGCCAGGGCGCAGCGCCAGTCCCAGCCGCCCCCGATGACCGGGCGCCCGCGCCGCGCTCGGACGCATCCGCTGCGGCGCCGTCCGCCACGCCGCACCTCCTCTTGCCCAAGCTCACCTCCGATGCCGAGGTCCCCTACCCCACCAATGCGCGCGGTGCCGCGGAGGTCATCCTCGAGCTCGTCGTGGATCGCTCGGGGAGGGTCGTTGATGTGGACGTCATTCGCGGCGACGCGCCTTTTGGATCTGCGGCCGAACGTGCCGCGGGGGGTTGGCAATTCGAGCCGGCTACCCGCGATGGTTCCCCCGTGGTCGCTCGCATTCGTTTCCTGGTGCGGTTCGAGGAACCCGATCGCGCGGCGAGCTCCGCCTCGCCCAGCCAAGGTTCGAGCAGCGCAACGTCGGGATCGCCCGAACCATCCGCCAGCCAGCCTCCCGCGGGTGGACCGGTTTCGATCACCGTGCTCGGTCAACGAACCGACCATGCGGCGTCCTTGACGAAGGGCGAGGTTCGACAGCTACCCGGCGCTTTCGGTGACGCTTTCCGCGCCATCGAGGCGCTTCCCGGTGTCACGCCCTTTGCCTCGGGTATCCCCTATTTTTTCGTACGAGGGGCCCCGCCGGGCAACGTCGGATACTTCTTCGATGGAGTCCGCATGCCGGTGCTGTTTCACGCCGCCGCGGGGCCGGCGGTCATCGCCCCCTGGTTCGTGGATGAAGTGAAGCTCTATCCGGGCGGTTACCCGGCGCGGTACGGACGCTTCGCCGGCGGCGTCGTGACGGCCGATGCCGCCGAGCCGACCAACGCCTGGCGCGCCATGGCCAACGTGCGCGTTTTCGATGCCAGCGCGATGGTCGAAGCACCCTTTGCCGGAGGTCGGGGCAATGTGATAGCGGGTGGTCGCTATTCCTATAGCGCAGCCGTTTTTTCGCTCCTGTCTCCGGGCTTGGACCTCGGCTATTGGGATTACCAGGCGCGCGCACAGTACGACGTCACGCCCGACGACCGGGTGAGCGTTCTTGCATTCGGCGCGCTCGACTTCGCCTCGGAAGAGGACCAGGGAGCGAGGAGAACGCTCTACGACGTGCGCTTTCATCGCCTCGACGCGCGTTACTATCGGCGTCTTTCGCCAACCAAGCGCCTTCGCTTGGCGGCCACGCTGGGGGACGATCGCACCCTGGTGACGGACCCGAGGGCAGGCGCCTCACTCTTCGTCCTCCGCACCTCATCCAAGGCCGCGCGGGCCGATTACGTCGACCGCATTGACCGGCGCGTCGAGCTGCGCGCAGGAGCCGACATCACGGTCGACGAAAGCCGGGGCGATACGCTCGGGCTCGACGCCCCTGGCGCCCCGCCTTTCACGGGTCGCACCGATACCGCGCTCGGGGCTCGCGCCGACGTCGTGCTCGATCTCGCATCATTCGTGACGGTGGTACCGGGCCTGCGGTTCGACGTGTATCGCGCCCAGGGGGAAACCGTGCCGACCATCGAGCCGCGCCTGAGCGCGCGCTTTCGCGTGAGCGAAAGCGTCACCCTCTCGCACGAGTTCGGGGTCGCCCATCAGCTGCCGAGCTTCGTCGTGCCCGTCCCTGGCTATCGGCCCGAGCTCGGCAACGGACTGCAGCGCGCGCTGCAAAGCAGCAGCGGTGTGCAGGTCAAGCTGCCGGGCGGTATCGTCTCGACGCTCACGCTTTTCCAGAACGTCCTTTTGAACACCACCGATCGCCTGTCCATCACCGCCCTTCGTATCGCCGATTCCACGATCGACGACGATGCGCGCAGCCTCGGCCACACCTTTGGCGCCGAGTTGCTCGTCAAACGGGACCTGACGCGGCGCCTCGGGGGCTTCGTCGCCTACACACTTTCCCGGTCGGTGCGCGCTCTCGGGCGGGCCGAGGGGCCGGCCGCGGTCGATCGCACGCACGTGCTCAACATCGCCCTCGGCTACGATCTCGGCCGAAACTGGCGCCTCGGGCTGCGCAGCTTTTTTTATACCGGCGTACCCGCCCGAGTGGGCTACCTCGCCGCCGCGGTGTCCCCACCGCGGACGCCCCCGTTCTACCGTTTCGACTGGCGTCTCGAAAAACGGTGGCCATTCGGCGAGGCGCGCTACGTCTCGCTCATTTTCGAGTTCTTGAACACCACCTTGAACCGTGAGGTGCCCGAGTCGAGCTGCAACGCATTCTATTGCCGGGGCCAAGCCATCGGCCCCGTTTCCGTGCCCAGCATCGGTGTCGAAGGTGCGCTCTGACACGACGCCGTCAGATTTTCGCTGCCAGATCGATCGTCGGAGTCGCCAGGCCCCCACTCAGCAGGGGAGAGCTCGCGGCACTGGGAGGCATCGCCGACCGCTGTGGTAGCTTCGACGCATGTTCGTCATCCGTGACATCAGGCAGGCCGAGCGCGGAGCCTCCGTGTGACGAGCGTCGCGCGCAGGTGGCTCGCGGCCTCGCTGGGCACCTCGCGCTGGCGACTCGCGGCTCGACTGGTGGCGCTTTCGACGGCGCTCCTCCTTCTTGGCGCCTGGGTCTCGACCGATCATTTCCGATCGCTCGGCACGAGCCCGGGCCCCTCGACGCTCGCGCGGATGAAGGCCAGCCCCGAGTTCACCGGCGATCATTTCGAGAACGCCGAACCAACGGGGCTCATGAAGGTCGGCCCGGCAACCACCCTGGGGCAGTGGCTCCTGGGTGACGAGCAACGGTCGCCGAACTGCCCCCTCCCCATCGTCACCGATGCAGCCGCCCGCTTGTCCGCACCTCCCGCGTCGGGGCTGCGCATCACCTGGCTCGGCCACTCGACGACGCTCATCGAGATCGACGGTGCGACCCTGCTCAGCGACCCCATCTGGAGCGAGCGCGCATCACCATCGCGATGGGTCGGGCCACGCCGCTTTCACGCGCCTCCCATTGCGCTCGCCGATCTGCCGCACATCGACGCCATCATCATCTCCCACGAGCACTTCGACCACCTCGACATGGCCACCGTGCGCGCGCTGGCACCGCGCGGCATGGAGTTCCACGTGCCCCTCGGCATCGGCGCTCATCTCGAAGGCTGGGGCGTGCCGCGCGCGCAGATCACCGAGCACGATTGGTGGGAACGGGCACCGATCGTCGCCGGCGTGGAAATCGTGTCCACGCCGGCGCGTCACTTCAACGGGCGCGGCGTGCCCTGGCGGATCGCGTCGCTCTGGACCTCGTGGAGCATCGTGGGACCGAAGCATCGCGTGTTCTTCAGCGGCGACACCGGGCTCACGGAGGCATTTCGCGAGATCGCCCGCAAAAATGGCCCCTTCGACGTGGCGCTGCTCGAGATAGGGCAGTACCACCCGAGCTGGGGCGACATCCATCTCGGACCGGCCGGAGCGCTCGACGCCCAGGCGATGCTCGCTGCGACCTGGGTTTTTCCCATTCATTGGGGGACCTTCGAGCTCGGCTTTCACGCCTGGTCCGAACCAGCGGAAACACTGACCGTCGAAGCGGAGCGCCGCGGTGTCGCGCTTCTCACGCCGCGCCCGGGTGAGGCTATCGAGCCTTTGCTCGCGGGCAGAGGCAGTGAGAGCGAGCCGAGCGCTCGGGGATCGGGGGCGACGCCCTGGTGGCGTACGCTTCCGCCGATCGCGCCTCGCTGTCCCTAGTCCGTACCATCGAGGTCTTATCGGCCGGACTGGCATCGATCCTCAAGTGTCGAACCTAGTTGACGTTGGCTGTGCTGTGACGATGCCGCGGCTTCCGGCGCGGCTCGTCGCCAGGGCCGGATTGATTCGCGCCCCGTGACCCGTTGGGGTCACGGTTGCAGGGCGTGCTCGCGAGGACGTTCGGGGCGGCGGGCGCGCCGCCGCCATTCGCGCCGTGCTGTCCGTCATTCGGAATCGGGCGCCTCATTTTTTGAATCGCATCCGGTCGATTTTGTGATCGCTGCCCTTCGGATTCGCGTCAGTCGAGAGTCGATCGCGCCTTGTTGAATAATTCGACTAAGTCGATATCGATCTGTTCAGCCTTGACACGCCGAGCTCTGAAACCGCGCCGCCCCTCGTTTTCTCGCGTCGGTCATTTCTGATTGCGGAAAAAGGGGGGGCCGGATAGTCGTAATAGAGCTTTGGCGAATGGCCCGTTTTAGCGAATAGCCGGTTTGTCTCGGCGCGCGTGACCGAGCCGCAACAGGAGAATCCGTCATGAGAACCCACTTGTCCCGCAGGCATTCCCTCTCGCTGGGTATTTTCGGCAGTTTCGGTCTTTTCGCAGCGTGCACGGGCAGCGTCGACGAGGTGGGTGATCTGGACGCCGGCACCGGCGGCTCTGGGGGCGCAACGGGTGGTGCGGGTGGCAGCGCCGGCGGTCCCTCCACGGGCGGATCGGCCGGTGCCACCGGCGGTTCGGGCGGTGCCACGGGTGGTTCGGGCGGTGCCACCGGCGGTTCGGGCGGTGCCACCGGCGGTTCGGGCGGCGCCACCGGCGGTGCGAGTGGCAGCGGCGGCGCCACCGGCGGCTCGGCCGGCAGCGGAGGCGCCACCGGCGGTTCCGCCGGCACGGGTGGTGCCACGGGTGGTTCGAGCGGCAGCGGCGGGTCAGCGGGAGGCTCCGCCGGCAGCGGCGGTTCCGCCGGTGGATCGGCCGGCAGCGGCGGAGCAGCGGGCTCGGGCGGCGGAAAGGATGCTGGCTCGGGGGGCGATGCCACCGCCGGGTGCGGGATGGCGGTGGTTGCGATCATCTCCATGAACCACAATCACGCGCTCTCGATTCCGATGGCCGACATCACTGCCGGCGTCGACAAAACCTACGGCGCAATGGGCACCGCCACGCACAACCACTTCGTGCAACTCACGGCGGCCGACTTCGCCATGCTGAAAGCGGGCGGGACCGTCACCAAAAAGAGCTGCAACGGCGGCGATCACGAATACGTCTTCAGCTGCGGCACGCCCAGCCGGCAACCCGCGATGCCGACGTGCACCGACGAATGCGGCTTGATGATGGGAACCATCTGTCCTCCGTGAGGCCGCGTTAGGGGGGGCTCTCACCGGCGAGGGCGCGGGGCTCTCTTGCCCTCGACGTCGTCGCGATCTGCGCGTCGGCGAGCTCGATGAGCACGTCGCGCAGCTTGCGGCGGAGAATACGTCCGCCAGCACGGACCGCGCCCACGCGATACTCGGTCGAATCGCAAGAAGGGCTCGCCATCGCATTACGCGCGCCACTGGTGCGGCCGGTTCGAGCATGCTGGATATCGAGTTGCGCTCTGGTGATCGCAGAGCTGAGAACGAGAATTCACACGCGAGATCGCTGTTAAGTCCTTCCACTTGACCGAGCTGGCGTCGAACGTTAGCTTCGGACTTCGCGCTGAGAAGCGAGCACGCCTTGCCGCACGTATTGGGCCCGAGCTGTTAGTTCATCCTCGACGAATGGTTCCAAGCGCCTTTCAAAGAAAGGCGCGACGGTGAAACCTGTCTGCAAAGGAGGGACCGATGAAGACGAAAATAGCTAGCCTGTGCATTACGTTATTCGCTGCCGTATCCGTTCCGCAGAGTGTGCGTGCACAAGATTCGCAGAGTTGCAATCTCGGTGGCACACAGTCGTGTCTCCAACGGGAAAACGTCAACTCCACTGGGTTTGCGCTGATGGGCCTGTCCACCGGTGGCGTCGGCGTGGAGGGACAAGCGTCGAATGGGGGCATTGGGGTTCGGGGACAGGCGGCTGACAGCGGCTTTGAGGGAATAGGTGTTGCGGGAATATCGTCGGCGGGCACCGGGCCCGGCGTCTACGGAGCGGCGCAAAACACCCACGGCGTTTTCGGCAGATCTCTTAGTGCCGCAGCAAGCGGCGTGTATGGAGTCAACGACGTCAACGGATACGGTGTGACTGGTCAGGCCACAAACAGTGGAAGGGGCATTTACGGCATCAATACGAACACCGCCGGTTGGGCCGGCTATTTTGAGGGACAACTCTTTGCTCTGAGCGCCTTCAAACCGGGAGGTGGGCCCTGGAGCGCCACCTCCGACGCTCGCCTCAAGAAAAACATCAAAGGATTGGAAGGCGTCCTCGACCGGTTGTTGCAACTTCGCGGCGTGACTTACGAGTGGATCGAACCGGAGAAACAAGGAAACATGACCGGGCCTCAGATCGGCATGATCGCGCAAGAAGTGGAGAAGGTCTTTCCCGAGTGGGTGGGTAGGGACGCGAACGGCTATAGGACGTTGACGCCTCGAGGCTTCGAAGCGCTCGCGGTCGAAGGAATGCGAACCCTTCACAACGAGAACCAGGCCCTGCGCATTCAGGTAGGAAGCCTCGAAGATCGGATGAAGAAGCTTGAAAGCAATCGGCCGGCTCTGATGGCGGGGTTCGGTCCGGGTGGGCTCGTCGGGTTGGGCGGCATCGCCGTGGCGGCGGCGGTGTTGCTCACGTCGAAGCGACGTTCGGCTATCTAAATCGACACGCGGGCAGCGGGGAGCGGCGGTCGGCGGCCGCTCCCGCTCCATCACCGAGAGGGAGCGGCAACGGCGGCGCCCTCAGGCGGTCCGTGTGTCTCGGCGGGATGCTCAGCGCCGCGGGGCATCGCCCCTGCGTTCGGTATCCAGAACGTCGCGCAGCTTGCGTCGGAGCGCATCGGGAACGATGGGCTTTTGCAGGAACGCGACCCCTTCCTCGAGCACGCCGTGGTGCACGATGGTGTTGTCGGTGTATCCCGACACATAGAGCACCTTCATCGCCGGACGCAGCCGGGTGGCACGCTCCGCCAGCTCGCGCCCGTTCATGAGCGGCATGACCACGTCCGTGAGAAGCAGGTGAATCGTTCCCTCGTACTCTTGGCAGATGGTGAGCGCATCGACCGAGCTCTCGGCCACGATCACCTGGTAGCCACTTTTGCTGAGAATCTGACGCCCGAGCGCGCGAAGTTGCTCCTCGTCTTCGACCAGTAAGATGGTCTCCGTACCTTGCAGCGTGCGCGGCGCGATGGCGAGCTGCAGCGAATCGGGATCCTCGTCGGTGCAAGGGAAGTAGATGCGGAAAGTCGCCCCTCGCCCGGGCTCGCTCGAAACGGAGATGCTGCCTCCGCTCTGCTCGACGATGCCGAGGACGGTGGAAAGTCCGAGGCCCGTCCCTTTGCCGCGTTCCTTGGTCGTGAAAAACGGCTCGAAGATCCGAGCCTGCACTTCCGCGGTCATCCCCAGGCCGCTGTCAGCGACGGCAAGAAGAACGTGCGGCCCGACCTTCACCCCCACGTGACTGCTCACGTACGACTCGTCCAGGAAAACGTCGGCCGTTTCGATGCAGAGGGTTCCCCCGTCGGGCATGGCGTCGCGCGCGTTGATGGCGAGGTTCATGATGACCTGCTCGATCTGCCCGCGATCGACCTTGACCTTCCCGATGTGGGGAGGCGTCACCTTACGAAGGTCGACGTCTTCGCCGATGAGTCGCTGGAGCATGGTGTCCATTTGGCCGACGACTTCGTTCAAGTCGACCACGGCCGGCGCCAGCATCTGCTGACGGCTGAAGGCGAGCAATTGCCGGGTAAGGTCGGCAGCGCGCTTGCCTGCGCTCTGAATTTCTCTCACGTCGGCGGCGACGGCGTCGTTCTCTTCGAGCGCCGCCAGCGCGAAGGCGCTGTAGCTGAGGACGACGGAGAGGAGGTTGTTGAAGTCGTGGGCAACGCCGCCCGCGAGCCGCCCCATGGCCTCCATCTTCTGCGACTGGCGCAGCTGATCTTCCGTCCTGCGCAAGGCTTCTTCGAGACGGGCGCGCGCCGCCTCGGCCAGCTTGCGGTCGGTGATGTCCAGGATGCTCCCACGACACAAGTTGCGCTCGGGATCGGGCAGCCGCACCAGGCGCACCTCGCAGGGAAAGTCGCGGCCGGTGGCGTCGCGGTGAATCCACTCGAAGGTGGGGCGCTCCCCTTTCATCGCTTCGGCGATGTTTTCGCGCGCGGCTTCGGCAGACGGTCGACCATCGGCCTGGGTCGGCGGGCTGACGTCGATGACACCGAGCTTCATGAGGTGCCCGCGGGAGTAGCCAAAGAGCTTCTCGGCTTTCTCGTTGACCTCCATGAAGCAGCCGTTGTCGACGTCGAGCGTCACGATCGCTTCCGGCGCCGCTTCGAATTGGGTGCGGTAGCGCGCCTCGCTCATGAAGCGCGCTTCCTCGGCTTCGACGCTGTCGGTGACATCCATGACGATGCCGCGCACCACCGCACCTTCCTCGGGCGGGCCCCCGGTGACGGCACGCCACTCGACCCAGCGGATCTCCCCGTTGGTGGGGCGGATGACGCGAAATCGCCGATCTTGCGCTTTGCCGTCGCGCGCGGCGCGCCGGAGCGCATCTTCCAGAGAAGGCAGGTCCTCGGCGTGAACGAGGGCGAGCGCATCGTCGAGCCGCTCCAACGTCTGGCCCGGCAAGAGACTCAAGAGATCACTCGCGTTCTCCGAAACGTGGATTTCGCGGGTGTCGAGATCGGTCTCCCAGGCGAGCATCCGCCCCGCTTCGAAGGCGCGGCGCAAACGTTCGTTGCTCTTCTGCCGATCTTCGTCGATGCGAAGCTGCTCCGAGCTTCGCTCGAGCTCGAGAGGCGCCTCTTGGAAACAGAGCGCCACGTGCCGAACCACGCGCTCGCCGTCGAACAAGGGAAAGGCAGTGGCTTCCAGACCGCTTCTCAGACCTTCATCGGCCAAGCTGGCACTCGGCCATAGTGATTCGCGGCCTTCGACGGTAATCCGGACGGTCTCGCCGGCGAACGCGCGGTGAAGGGCTTCCCGCAAGTTCCATCGCTCGGCCGCATCGTCGGCGAACGCGTTGTACTGGCGCGGAGCGTCGCCCCCGAACAGGCGATGGAATGCGCGATTGGCGAGCACACAACGCCCGTCGGCGCCGTAGATCTGAAAAGCCATCGGAGCGTCCTGGAAGAGTCGCTCGAGAAGCGCTGGGAAATCCTGGACCTCACTGCTCTGGCCAGCGATGGACACCCTCGATGTCATCGTCCGTCCCCTCCCTTGGCGGCGCCAATCGATATCGACATGAGCCGAGGGTCCACGACAGCATAACCCAATTTCCACCCGAGAACTCTGCAGAAAACTCCCCGGTGAAGGTCTTGATCGCCGGAGGCGGCGCTTGTCGCCGGGCACGCTTTGGGCCAAAGCCTCGGCATGCCAGGACGCGACGTGGCGATCACCTTTGCCGGCGGCGGCAACCGCGCCTTCTTCCAGCTCGGGCTGATGAAGCAACTGGCCCCTCTGCTCGTGCCGCGTTTGGGGGCGATCGCCGCTTGCAGCGCCGGGGCCTGCGTGGCGACGCTGTGGCTGGCCGAACGTGCCGACGAGACGCACGCCTTTTGGATCAAGCGACGGGAAGGGGTCACCAAGAACCTCGACCTCCGGCGCTTGCTAGCGCGCCAGCCTCTCGCCCCTCACGGCGCCGTCTATCGCGACACCCTGCTTTTCAGTTTCCGCGACGGCGGGTTCGAGAGGGTGGTGGGACAGCCTTTTCCGATTTGGATCTTGGCGGCGCGATTTCCGGAGCGCATGCCTTCCTCGGTGGCGGTGGCCGCCGGCATCGGCGCTTATTCGCTCGAGAAGGCCGTGCGCCCGGAGATGATCCATCCGAGCTGGGGCCAAAAGCTCGGATTTCGCCCCTTTATCTTCGATGCGCGCGATTGTCGTTCGCCGGAGGAGCTCGCCGATCTGATTCTCGCCTCCTCGGCCACCCCGCCATTCACCCCCGTCGGACGTTTTGGCGGCGAGGCGCTCCTCGACGGCGGCATGGTCGACAACGCCCCGGCCTTCGTGGCCGAGCGCGACCCTGCGGTGAAGCTCAATATCGTCCTCCTGACACGACCCTACCCACCCCCGGTGCTCGGCCTGCGCGGTGCGCGGTACTACATCGCCCCGAGCGCGCCGGTCCCCATCGAGCGCTGGGACTACACGCGACCCGATCGCCTGGGCGCGACCATCGACATGGGGGAGCGCGAGGCGAGCTTGCACGGGGCGGCGCTCATGGGCATGGTCGGGTCGTGGCCCCAATCTGATCATACGTTCAGTTGATAGCGCATCCCCCGCAAGCATTGCAGACTGGCGCTCCTTTATGGTCGACAAGCTCGTGCAGCTCCGGGCGCCTGGCAGGCGGCGCGACGCGTCTCGCGACGCGACATCGTTCCTCCCCACCACGCGCGCGGAGATGGACGCGCGCAAGATCGGCGAGCTCGACATTCTCATCGTCACCGGTGACGCCTACGTCGATCACCCGGCGTTCGGCCCCGTCCTCATCGCGCGTTTCCTGGAGGCGCGCGGATACAAGGTCGGCGTCATCGCGCAGCCCGCTTGGAAGGACACGCGCGACATTCTGCGCATGGGTCGACCGCGTCTCTTCGTCGGGATCAGCGCGGGCAACCTCGATTCGATGCTCAACCGGCTGACGGCGCAAAAGAAGATGCGCTCCGAAGATCAATATTCGCCCGGCGGACGCACCGGGATGCGCCCCAACCGGGCCACCATCGTTTACGCGCACCTCTGCCGTCAGGCGTTTCCGGGACTCCCCATCGTCATCGGCGGCATCGAGGCATCGTTGCGGCGCATTGCGCATTACGACTACTGGTCGGACCAAGTTCGGCGGTCGATTCTGCTCGACGCCAAGGCCGACCTCCTGGTCTTCGGGATGGGCGAACGGCCGGCGTGGGAGATCGCGCGGCGCCTCGCGGACGGCGAGACCGTGCGCACCCTGCGCGACATCCGCGGCACGGCGTTCGCCATGCACCATCGCGGCGAGTGGGAAGCGCTGCTCGAAGAGCGCTCCCGCTACGTGACCGACGGCAAAATCGTGGTGCTCCCCTCCTACCAAGAGGTCGCCGCCGACAAGCCCGCGTTCGCGGCGATGTCGCGCGCTTTTCAGTACGAAACGAATGCCCACAACGCGCGGCCGCTCTTGCAGCCACACGGCGACGAAGCGGTGTACTTCAATCCGCCGGCGCTGCCCCTCGCCGAAGCGGAGATGGACGCGCTCTACGATCTGCCCTTCCAGCGGAGCACCCATCCTTCCTACACGGAACGCGTGCCCGCCTTCGAAACGGTCAAGCATTCCATCGTGACCATGCGCGGCTGCTTCGGCGGCTGCACTTTCTGCAGCATCACCGAGCACGAGGGCCGCATCATCCAGAGTCGATCGTCGGGCAGCGTGCTGCGCGAGGTGCGCGCGCTTTCGCGCATGGAGGATTTTCGCGGCGTCATCTCCGACGTCGGGGGCCCCACCGCGAACATGTACCAGATGCGCTGCAAGGACGAGGCGACGGAGAGCGCGTGCCGGCGTCTTTCCTGCGTGCACCCGGGGATCTGCGAGAACCTGCACACCGATCACGATCCGCTCGTCGACCTCCTCCGAAAAGTGCGCGCCGAGCCCGGCATCAAGAAAGTCTTCATCGCTTCCGGCGTGCGTTACGACCTCGCCGAGCGCAGCCCGACCTTCATCCGCGAGCTGGCCCAGCATCACACCGGTGGCCAAGTCTCGGTGGCCCCCGAGCACAATGATCCCGACGTGCTCGACCGCATGAAGAAACCCCCCATCAGCAGTTACGAACGCTTTGCCCAGGCCTTCTGTCAAGCCAGCGAGAACGCCGGCAAAGAGCAGTACCTGGTGCCCTATTTCATCAGCGGGCATCCCGGCTCGACGCTGCGCGACACCATCGACCTGGCGCTCTATCTGAAGCGGAACAAGATGCGGCCGCGCCAGGTGCAGGACTTCATCCCCACACCGATGGCGATCGCCACCGCGATGTACCACACCGGCATCGACCCGCTCACGAACAAGCCCGTCTACACGGCCACCGATCTACGCGAGAAGCGGATGATGAAGGCGCTCCTCTTTTATTGGGACAAGGAGCATTGGCCCCTCGCGCGCGAGGCACTGCGCAAGGCACAGCGCTCCGATCTCATCGGCAAGACGCCGCGCTGTCTCGTTCCGCCGGAGCACGCCGACAGCGCGCGCGCCTGATCAGCGGCCGGCAAACCAGGCGAGAATTCGTTCGAGCCCGGCCCGGTCCGCTTCGTCGAACGTGTTCGGGCGATCGGAGTCGACATCGAAGACGCTGACCAGCACGCCCGCGCCATCCTTCACCGGCACGACGATCTCCGATCGCGATCGCCCGTCGCACGCGATGTGACCGGCGAACATCAAGACGTCCGGAACGACGACGGTGCGCTCTTCGGCTGCCGCCGTACCGCAGACGCCTTTGCCGAACGGGATCTCGAGACAGCCGAGCGTGCCCTGATACGGTCCGACCCGGAGGAGCTTCGGAGCGACGACCCGATAAAAACCGGTCCACAAGTGGCCGAACGCGTGGTGCACGAGGCAGCTCACCGTGGCCATTGCGGTGATCGGATCGTTGACGCCCTCGAGCACCGCACGCACGTGTCCGTCGAGCTCTCGGTAAGCACGCGGCTTCTCGATGCCGCGCAGATCGAGGGTGATTTCCGACATGGATCGACTACATAGCAGACCAGCGTGCGTGGCTGCGTACGATGAAAGCCTCAGGTTCGAGCAAACGGCCAGTCACGAGCGGCCGACTCGTAGCGCGCCGGATCTCGGACTCCAACTGGTTGGGGCGGTGACCATGAGACAGCCCGCGGATCTGGGCTCTCGAATCTGTCATTGCGGATCGCTGGACACTCGTACAAAGAAAGGCTTGCCGACACGATCAATGTGCTCGCGCAGCGGGGCGTGCTTGATGCAGGGATAGGCTTGGACGTCGAATTGATAAGGCAGCGGCAAATCGTCAAGCTCGCTTGCAACCAATGACGCAAGCACGCTGTCGACATCACCAAAGATGGCAAAATCGACGTCGGATTCGCGACGGAAGTCACCCTTGGCGCGCGAGCCGAAGACTCGCACCTCCGCGATGTTCGGGTGTCTCTCGAACACGCTCTGGATGAGTCGCGAAGCGCGGTCACCCAGGCCAAACTCGTTCATTTGCTCTGCTCTCGAAAGAATTGTTGCAATTGCTCGATTGCGGGCAAATAGCGCTCGTGGATCTCCTTAAGACCCTCATCGAGCAACTCGTGATCGCACTTGTGCGACAGTAGATTTCTCTTTTCGAGAATATCGATCCAGAGTTGACCATCTGGGATCAACCGTGCCGCAAACGCGGCTTTAATGACGCTCTTGGGCGTGACGGGCGTTAGTTGCAGTCCGCTATGCTCAAGGTAGTCCTTCAAAGTCTTCCACGCGAGCTCCACGGTATATTCGAAACGCTGTACGGTGCCCTCTTTTTCGAGATCGTTCAGCGGCACCGGCCCGTTCTTCAGCGCATCGTGCAACAGTGCAACGGCTTTCGCGAAGTTTTGAGCTCGCTGTCTCCATCGAACATCCGCGGACACCAATCAATCTTACCGCCCACGGTGCTCGGACTGCCAGCAGGTTGAAACGCCGACGGGCATACGAGGTCTGGAAGAAGAACTCGACCGCCTGGCTGAACGCCAGTCTGGCTGAACGCCAGAAAGAGACGCTACTCCGATGCGAGAGGGAAACACACCGACAGGCGCAACGAGTCTCCCGTTCAGCGGAAGCGCGCGACTGCCACTTGCCTCATGGGAACGTTGATGCCTTCCAGAAATTCATCAGGGGCTAGGTTGATGAAGCCGTGTCGGCGTGCGATGCGTGCCACGGTCGTCGCGTGCCATCGCCGTTCCACGGGCCGCGGAGGCCTGCCCAGCGCGCAATGTGAGGCGCAAGCGCGAAGTCCAAACGACGCGCTCTGCCCTGAGGTCGTCACTGCCTTTCGGGGGTGAGCTGAGCCGCTCGCGACGGCACCGAGCCAAGAGCTGAACTGAAGTCGCCGGTCGGGGCGCGTCTTGCGCGCAACTTCGTCGAGGAATCCGGCTCATCTGCGCGCACGGTAATAGAGCGGGCCGAGCCCTGGCCCCGCCACCCCGCCTGCGTTCCGCGAGCCTTGACAACCCCTTGCTCGCGAGTATGCTGCGCGTCCCCTCGGATTCCGAGTCTTTAGGCGATTTTTTGCGCGGATTCCCCGGGAAAAGACGAAACGCGCCTCGAGTCCGCCCCGCAGCCACCCGACCCCAAGACCCCGAGTCTAGTGCACCCAACCGAATGCCGACCATCAACCAGCTAGTCCGTCAAGGGCGCGAGGCCGCTCGATTCAAGACCGCCTCCCCCGCCCTCAAATCTTGTCCGCAGAAGCGCGGCGTGTGCGTGCGCGTCTATACGACGACCCCCAAAAAGCCGAACTCCGCGCTGCGCAAGGTGTGCCGCGTCCGGCTCACGAACGGCATGGAAGTGACGAGCTACATCCCCGGGGAGGGTCACAACCTGCAGGAGCACTCCGTCGTCCTCATCCGAGGCGGCCGTGTGAAGGACCTGCCGGGCGTCCGCTACCACGTCATTCGAGGCACCCTCGACGCTTCGGGCGCCGCCGGTCCCTCCTCGACCAACAAGGCAACCCGCAACCGCAAGCGCTCCAAGTACGGCGTGAAGCGACCCAAAGCCTAGGAGCTCTTCGATATGCCGCGCCGACGCGAAGTACCCAAACGCCGCATCATTCCGGACCCCAAGTTCAAGGACAAGCTCGTTGCCAAGTTCATGAACTCGCTCATGATCGGTGGCAAGAAGGCCACGGCCGAGGGCATCCTTTACGGGGCGTTCGACATCATCACCGCCCGCTACAAGGAAGAGCCGCTCGACGTATTCCGCAAGGCGCTCGACAACGTGAAGCCGAAGCTCGAAGTGAAGAGCCGGCGCGTCGGCGGCGCGACCTATCAGGTCCCGGTCGAAGTCCGGCCCGAACGGCGCGTCGCTCTGGCCATGCGCTGGCTCGTCCTCTACTCCCGCGATCGCGGCGAGAAGACGATGAAAGAGCGACTCGCCTCGGAATTCGTCGATGCCGCGCAGAACCGCGGCAACGCCGTGAAAAAGCGGGACGATACGCACAAGATGGCGGAAGCGAACAAGGCGTTCGCGCATTACCGCTGGTAACGATCAACTAAAGAGGCGAGGGCTCGCTCGAGACCGCACGCCATCGGAGTCGAACACGAGAAGAATGGCTTTCGTGACATAAATACCGGGTTGTCGGCATCAGGTAGCGCCGCACCCCGGTACCCCTTCCGGAAAAACAGGGTGACCTCGAAAAAGAGAGGCACCGGGCCGGAGGGGGTTTCGTGCGTCATGGACTCTTGAATTTTCGCAAGGTGTGAAAGGAGAAGACGGTCGTGGCTCGCGAATATCCCCTCGGAAAAACTCGGAACATCGGAATCATGGCCCACATCGATGCGGGCAAGACGACGGCCACCGAGCGCATCCTCTATTACACCGGGGTAAACTACAAAATCGGCGAGGTGCACGAGGGCGCCGCCACCATGGACTACATGGTGCAAGAGCAAGAGCGGGGCATCACCATCACCTCCGCCGCCACCACCTGTTTCTGGAGTCCGGACAACGGACCGCACAAGGGGGACTCGCACCGCATCAACATCATCGACACACCGGGACACGTCGACTTCACCATCGAGGTGGAGCGCTCGCTGCGCGTGCTCGACGGCGCAGTGGCCGTGCTCGACGGCGGTAACGGCGTCGAACCGCAGACCGAGACCGTCTGGCGTCAGGCCGACAAGTTCAAGGTGCCCCGCATCGTGTTCGTCAACAAGATGGACAAGCTCGGCGCCGACTTCGCCATGAACGTGGCATCGCTGAAGTCCCGCCTCGGCGTGAATCCCGTGCCGGTGCAGTGGCCGGTGGGCGAGGAAGATCAGCACAAGGGCATGGTCGATCTCATCACCATGCGCGCCGCCATCTTCGACGACGAGACGAAGGGGACGAAGTACGAGTGGAAAGACGTCCCCGCCGACATCCGGGCCAAATGCGCCGAGATGCGCGACAAGATGATCGAAGCCTGCGCCGACATGGACGACGACATCATGGCCAAGTTCCTGGACGGCCGCTCCGACCAGGTGACGGAAGCGCAGATCGTGGGCGCGCTGCGCAAGGGGTGCTGCAGCTTCAAGCTCATCCCCGTCCTCTGCGGATCGGCCTTCAAGAACAAGGGCGTGCAGCTCCTACTCGACGCCGTCGTCAACTACCTCCCCTCGCCGATGGACATCCCGCCGGTGGAAGGCATCAACCCCGACAACAACAAGCCGGAAACCCGCAAGGCCGACGACAGCGAGCCCTTCGCCGGATATGCCTTCAAGGTCATCAACGATCCGCACGGCAACTTGACGTTCTTCCGCGTCTACTCGGGCCAGCTGCAGAGCGGGACGATGGTCACCAACTCCACCCGCGGCAAACGCGAGCGCATTGGCCGCATCTTGCGCATGCACGCCAACAAGCGCGAAGAGCTGACGGAATGCAACGCCGGCAACATCTACGCCGCGGTCGGCCTGCGCGACACGCGCACCGGCGACACGCTCTGCGACGAGGACAAGCCGATTCTCCTGGAGAAGATGATCTTCCCGGAACCGGTCATCTCCATCGCCATCGAGCCGAAGACCAAGGCCGACGTGGAGAAGCTCGGCGTCGCGCTGCAGAAGCTCGCCTACGAAGATCCGTCGTTTCGTACCTTCACCAACGAAGAGACGGCGCAGACGATCATCGCCGGCATGGGCGAGCTGCACCTCGAAATCATCGTCGACCGCTTGAGGCGCGAATTCAAGGTCGAATCCAACATCGGCAAGCCCGAGGTTGCCTACCGCGAGAGCATCTCCAAGAAGGTGGATGCCGAATACAAGTACGCCAAGCAGTCCGGCGGGCGCGGTCAATACGGCCACGTTCTCATCCGCATCGAGCCGGGGGAACGCGGATCGGGGTACGTGTTCGAGAACGAGGTCGTCGGCGGCGCCATCCCCAAGGAGTTCATTCCGGCGGTCGAGAAGGGGATCCGCGAGGCCATGGCGCGTGGTGTGCTCGCCGGCTATCCGGTCATCGACGTGAAGGCGGAGCTCTACGACGGCACGTACCACGACGTCGACTCGTCGACGCAGGCCTTCGAAGTCGCGGCATCGCTCGCTTTCCAGGACGGCGCCAAGCGCGCCGGCCTGCATTTACTGGAGCCGATCATGAGCGTCGAGGTCGTCACCCCCGAGGACTACATGGGCGACGTCATCGGCGACCTGAACGCGCGCCGCGGCCGCATTCTCGGCATGGCCCAGCGCGGCAACGCGCAGGTCATCGACGCGGAAGTTCCCCTGGCGACGATGTTCGGCTACGCCACCGATTTGCGCAGCCGCACCCAGGGTCGCGCAACTTACACGATGCAGTTTGCCAACTATTCACAAGTCCCCAGCCAGATCCAGGAAGAGATTGTGGCCAAGGTGCGCGGGGCCTGAGCCGCCCTCCGCACGTTTACCGATCATCGAGGAGAGACTTTCATGGCCAAGGAAAAGTTCGTTCGTTCCAAACCGCACGTGAACGTTGGGACCATTGGACACATCGACCACGGCAAGACGACGCTGACAGCGGCGATCGTGAAGGTGCAGTCGAAGAAGAACCTGGCCAAGGAAATCAAGTACGCGGACATCGCCAAGGGCGGGACGGTGCGCGACGAGACCAAGACGGTGACGATCGCGGCAGCGCACGTGGAGTACGAGAGCACGAAGCGACACTACGCGCACGTCGACTGTCCCGGGCACGCCGACTACATCAAGAACATGATCACGGGCGCCGCGCAGATGGACGGCGCGGTTCTGGTGGTCTCGGCGCTCGACAGCGTGATGCCGCAGACACGCGAGCACGTGCTCTTGGCGCACCAGGTGGGTTTGAACCACCTCGTAGTGTTTTTGAACAAGTGCGACCAGGCGGACGACCCGGAGATGCTCGACTTGGTGGAGATGGAAGTGCGCGAGCTTTTGAACAAGTACAAGTTCGACGGCGACAACGTGCCCATCATCCGCGGCGCGGCGCTGCCGGCGCTGCAGGGCGACGCGAAGTGGGAAGAGTCGATCGGCAAGCTGCTCGACTCACTCGATTCGTACATTCCGGAGCCGGTGCGCGCCATCGACAAGCCGTTCATGATGGCGATCGAGGACATCTTCTCGATCAAGGGCCGCGGCACGGTGGCGACGGGACGCATCGAGCGCGGGGTCATCAAGGTGAACGAAGAAGTGGAGATCGTGGGCTTCACGGAGACGAAGAAGACGGTCGTCACGGGGGTGGAGATGTTCCGCAAGCTGCTCGACCAGGGGCAAGCGGGGGACAACGTGGGGTGTCTCTTGCGCGGAATCGAGAAAGAGCAAATCGAGCGCGGGCAGGTGATGGCAAAGCCGGGAACGATCACGCCGCACAAGAAGTTCACCGGCGAGGTGTACGTGCTGAAGAAGGAGGAAGGTGGCCGGCACACACCGTTCTTCACCAACTACCGGCCGCAGTTCTACATGCGCACGACCGACGTGACCGGCTCCTGCGAGCTACCTGAAGGCGTGAAGATGGTGATGCCGGGCGACAACGTTCAGATGACCGTCTCTCTTCACACACCCGTCGCTCTCGAAGAGCAAATGCGCTTTGCCATCCGTGAGGGTGGCAAGACCGTCGGCTCTGGCATCGTCACCAAGATTTTGGAGTAACGCATGACCGAACCTACGAAGATCCGCATCCGCCTCAAAGCCTTCGACCATCAGCTGCTCGATAAGTCGACCACCGACATCGTCGAGACAGCCAAGCGCACGGGTGCGCGCGTCGCCGGCCCCATCCCCCTCCCCACCGAGATCCGCCGCTATACGGTGCTTCGCGGTCCCCACGTCGACAAGAAGTCGCGGGAGCAATTCGAAATCCGGACGCACAAGCGCCTGCTCGACATCCTCGAGCCGACGCAACAAACGCTGGACGCCCTCATGAAGCTCGATCTGTCGGCCGGTGTCGACGTCGAGATCAAGTCGTAAGGCCCCCCAGAGTTCTGTGCCCTGGCCTACGGAGACAATATGCCCAAGGTCGATGTCTTCAATCTGAAACGTGAAAAAGTAGGAGAGCTCGATCTCTCGGACGACGTGTTCGGTACCGAGGTGAAAGAGCAACTCTTCTATGAGGTCGTCAAAGCGCAGCTCGCCTCGCGGCGTGCCGGCACGGCGGCGGCCAAGGAACGAGCGGCAGTGAGCGGCTCCACCAAGAAGATCTACCGCCAGAAAGGGACGGGACGCGCGCGTCACGGCTCGATCCGCGCGCCGAACTTCGCGGGCGGAGGTCAGGCGCATCCGCCCAAACCGCGCGACTGGGCTTATCGCCCGCCGCGCCAAATGCGCATCGGTGCCTTGAAGAGCGCGCTTTCCCTCTTCGTCAAGGAGGGGCGCCTCATCGTGATCGACAAGATCGATCTCGCCGAGATCAAGACCAAGGCCCTGGCCGCGGTTTTCTCCAAGCTTCAGATCTTGAAGAAAGCGCTCGTCGTCGACGACAAGACGAACGAGAATCTGAAGCTCTCCATCCGCAACATGGAGGAGCACCAGTACTTGCCGCCCGAAGGGGTCAACGTCTACGACCTCCTCCGGCACGACCACCTGGTCGTCAGCAAGGACGCCGCCAAGGCCCTCGAGGCCCGGTGCCTCAGGTAAGGTAAAAGAGGACGCCATGCTCACGCCCGAGACGCTCGTTCGTCGCCCCATCATTCTCACCGAGAAGTCGAACCGACTTCGCGAGAGGAACCAGGTCATCTTCGAAGTCGCGCCGGATGCGAACAAGATTCAAATCAAGGACGCCATCCAGAAGCTCTTCAAGGTGACGGTCGTCGACGTCAACACCATGAACTACCGCGGCAAAGAGCGACGCATGGGACGCGCCTACGGTAAGCTCCAGAACTGGAAGAAGGCGATCATCACCCTCAAAGAGGGCGATCAGATCCAGTTCTTCGATTCCGAGGGCTGACGCTCTCGCCACCACTGCTCGATGAAGAGCCAAAAGTCTCGGTCCTAAGGTCAAAATGGGTATCAAAACCTTCAAACCAACCAGCGCAGCCCGACGCTTCTACTCGGTCAGCGATTTCGCTGAAATCACCAAGTCCGAGCCAGAGCGAAGCCTGCTCACGCATCAGCATTCGACCGGCGGGCGCAACCATCACGGGCGCATCACCAGCCGTTTCCGCGGCGGTGGCCACAAGCAGCGCTACCGGATCATCGACTTCCGGCGCGAGAAGATCGGCGTGCCGGCCGCGGTGGCCGCGGTCGAATACGACCCCAACCGCACCGCCCGCATCGCCCTTCTCAACTACGCCGACGGTGAGAAGCGCTATATCCTGGCCCCCGATGGCATCAAGGTGGGGGACCACATCGTGTCGAGCCGCAATGCCGACATCAAGCCGGGCAACAGCCTCCCCCTTCGCGCCATCCCGCTCGGCACGTCCATCCACAACGTGGAGCTGAAGAAGGGAAAAGGCGGTCAGCTCTGTCGCTCGGCGGGCGTCGCCGCGCAGCTCATGTCAAAAGAGGGGGCTTGGGGGCAGGTTCGCCTTCCGAGCGGCGAGGTTCGCCTCGTCCACCTCGATTGTCGCGCCACCATCGGCCAAGTCTCCAATGCCGATCACCAGAACATCTCCATCGGCAAAGCCGGGCGAACCCGCTGGCTCGGAAAAAGGCCGCACAACCGCGGCGTCACCATGAACCCCGTCGACCACCCCATGGGCGGCGGCGAAGGACGCACCAGCGGTGGGCGTCATCCTTGTTCGCCATGGGGACAGCTCTCCAAGGGGCTCAAGACGCGCAACAACAAGAGGACCGACGGCATGATCATCAAGCGCCGCGGGCAGAAGGGCTGATCCATGCCGCGTTCCGTGAAGAAAGGCCCGTTCATCGACGGGCACCTGATCGAGAAGATCAACGATGCCGTCGCCACCAAGAGCAAGAAGGTCATTCGCACTTGGTCGCGACGTTCGACAATCGCCCCCGACGCAGTCGGGCTCACCTTCGCCGTTCACAACGGCCGCAAGTTCGTGCCGGTGTTCGTGACGGAGAACATGGTGGGGCACAAACTCGGAGAGTTTGCGCCGACCCGCACCTTCCACGGGCATTCCGGCGACAAGAAGATCAAGGTCAAGTCGAACCCGATGACGGGTAAGAAGTAGCAAAAGCGTCTCGTCGAGCGGCGGCGTCGTCGTCGCGCGTGACGACGGATGGCCTCGGCCGGTTGCGCGGCGCTAGGCTCCGCACCACGATCCGATCGGGATGTTGAAACCGATTGCCGTTACGGCAGGCGCCGCTGCCCTTTTCCTTTGGACATGCGGCGGTTCGATGGGCTCGCCGAAGCGTGTCTCGTCGCCGAGCTCCGACGGCGCGCCCCAACCCGCGGAGACGACGACCGATCGGAGCGCCAGCCATCGGGAATGGGAGCTCGTCGCGGCGGCCGACGGCGCCGCCTGCCGCGCAGAGCTCACCAACCTTGGAATACGATTCCGCGAGCTCGCCGACCGCACCGAACCGGACGCGCAAGGGTGTGGCATTCCCCACGGTGTGATCGTGACCAAAGGTCCGCTCGGCTTTACCTACGCCCCTCCTCTGCAGATCGACTGCAGCTTGGCCAAAGAGCTCCCGTGGATCGAGCAGGTCATCCAGGAGCAGGCCGAGCAACACCTCGGGGCGCCCATCAAACAGATCGTCACGCTCGGCACCTTCAGCTGTCGCAAGGTGCGCGGCGGCTTCACTGGTCGATTGAGCGAGCATGCGGTCGGCAACGCCATCGATTTCGGCGCATTCGTCCCACGGCGAGGAGCCGCCGTCTCGGTGAGCCGCGACTACCGGCCCCTCGACGATTCGCCCGGAGCTCGCGGACTCTTTTTGCGCGGCGTCTTCCACGGGCTACGCGGGCACGGAGGTCTCACCCACGTGATTGGCCCGGAAACGCGGTCCGACCACCACGACCACATCCACATCGACCGCGGCGAACCGTGGTGGCACTTCGCCGACCGCCTCTTCGGCGGGTGATCACGCCATCGCTGCTCTCTCGCGCTGTTCGCAGCACGAACGTTGCAGAGCGACGTCGAGGACATCCCTTCCCAAGCTCCACTCTCGGACGAGGCGAGCGAACGCACCGCTCTTTCATTCGAGCGCCGTGTCGTCTTCGTCGAAGACAATCCGATCTTCGCTGAGTGAGATCTCGATGTCGGTCGTACCGACCTTCGGCGCCCTCGCGGTCGTCGAGGTTCGGGTCGGGGACAACCACTCCGACGATGTCGTCGTGCATTCACCGGCGGGCCGCATCGGCAAACGGACGGAAAGGGAGGAAATCATGATTCGACTACGCACCTCGATACGGAGATTGACGCTTTTGGGTGCGCTCGTGCTGAGCGCTTGTGGAGGCACGAATTCTCCGACCTCGGAAGGCGAGTCCGCGGCGCTCGATCCTTCGAGCGCCGCGCTGGCGGGAGCGTGCACGAAAGACAGCGACTGCCCCGTGCCGGCAGTGGCGTGTCAGCAATGTCCGGACGGAAAGAGCTTCTCCTGTCCGACGGCGTCGTGCACGAACGGCGCGTGCAGCGTGGGCTTTACGCCGTGCCCGGGCCTGATTCAATGCGGAGGCCTCGGCAACAGGCCTTGTCCGGCCGGCTTCGCGTGCGTGGACGATCCGCGTGACAGCTGCAGCCCGTGCCGCGGAGGATCCGACTGCGGCGGCATCTGCGTGGAGCTCACCTGCAAGGCCGCATGCGATCCGGAGCTCGTCTGCGCGCATGTGGTCACCTGCGTCGACGGCCTGCTCTATCCGACCGTCTGCGGGCCACGCAATTGCGATGCGCCCATCGGCCCCTGCGCCTCGGCCGTCGGAGAATAGGCGACTCGCTCGGGACCCACCCGCGTCGGCTTCCGCGATGCCCTTCCCGCAGTTGGAGGACCGAGGAAGCCGCGCGGGCCCCTTTTCATTCGCATTTCACCTTCGTCTCACCCCGCCCGCATGGTGATCGCGTGCCGCGGGAGCCAGGGTTCTCGCCCAACGGTCGGCGACGGCCGCATTTCCCCGCTCCGGGGAGGTGTGCCCTTTGCCGCGCGCTGGGAGGAATCCGATGAGAGACGAACGGAAGGTGGGGGTGCTGGGCGTGCTGGTGATGGTGGCGAGCGCGGGCTGCGCATCGCAAGGTGGAGCCGGAGGTCATGCCGGCTCCTCGCCGGCGCTCGACGCGACGTCCGATGCACCTGGCGACGCAGCTTCGGGCGGAGACCGGATCGAAGCCGACGTCCGCGCTGATAGCCCGAGCGACGGAGCGACGAACAACGAAGGAGGACGCGCCGATGTCGGTCGAGGAAGCGATGCCGGCGAGGGCGGTCCGTCCGGTTCCCCTTGCATCGAGCTCGGGTGCAGCGTGCTGCTCACGTTGACGGGAGAAGCGGCCGGCGATTACTTCGGCTGGGTGTCGTCCGATCTCGGCGACATCGACGGCGATGGCGCGCGCGACTTCGCGGTGGGAGCGCCCTTCAACGCCGCGGGGGGAGGTTCCGCGGGGCGCATCTACGTCTACTCGAGCAAGACCGGAACGCAGCTCTTTCTCGGCACCGGGGAGAATCGGAGCCTGCTCGGTTTTTCGGTGAGCAACGCGGGGGACGTCGACGGCGACGGCGTCAACGACGTCATCGCCGGTGGTCCGCAGGCCGGACTCCAAGCGACCGGCGCGGGCACCGGGCTTGCCCGCATCTACTCCGGGAAAACGGGCGCCCACATTCGAACGCTCATCGGCGAGCACACCGACGATGCCTTCGGATTCTCGGTCTGGACCGCGGGCGACGTCGACAAGGACGGGCGCAGCGACGTCATGGTCGGGGCTCCGGGCTCGGACGCGCTGGGAGACAAGAGCGGTCGCGCCTATGTCTTCTCGGGAGCCACGGGAGCGACGCTTTTCACGCTGACGGGCCAAGCGGCGGGCGATCTGTTGGGCACCGCGGTGGCGGGGCTCCCCGATCTCGACGGTGACGGCTATCCGGACCTGGCCGTCGGTGCGAGAAACGCCGGCCCTTCGCAGCGCGGGCGCGTCTACATTTACTCCGGCAAGACGGGCAACTTCGTTCGCCAATTCGAACCCGACGCAAGCGGCGGCGAGCTCGGTGGATTCTTCGTCTCCAGCGCGGGCGATGTCGACAAAGACGGCGTCCCTGACATCTACGCGGGCGATTACGGCGACACGCCCGACGACGCCGGGACGACGGCGGGACGAGCGTACGTATGGAGCGGCGCCACCGGAGCCCTTCTCCATGATTTACCCGCCCAAACGCCGGCGGAGGGCTTCGGCATTGGACGCGGCGCCGCTGGCGACGTCGACAACGACGGATACGGCGATCTCGTCATCGGAGCCTATACGAATAGCTCCGCCGCACCACAGGCCGGCCGCACTTACTTGTTCTCCGGAAAGACGGGCGTCATGCTGCGCACCATGACGAGCAGCATCGAAGGCGAGGGCTCGGGGTACGACGCTGTCGGCATCGGTGACGTCAACGGTGACGGCGCGATCGACTTCCTCATCACGGCGGCGACGCACCCAGAGAAGGGTCCCAATACGGGGCGCACCTATGTCATCGCGGGGGAGCGCTGATGGATGGTAAGATCGACGTGTCGTCGCTTCGACACGAGAGAGGGGTTGTATGCTCGAGATCATTTACGCGAGTGCAGCGATCAAGGCATTCAGCCCAGCGGAGCTCACCACCTTGCTGCGCAAGGCGCGGATCAACAACACCCGCTTGGGGGTCACGGGGATGCTCCTCTACGATCGTGGCTCGTTCTTGCAGGTGCTGGAAGGTGAAATCGCCGACGTGCGCTCGCTCTACCAGCTCATCGCCAAGGATGCGCGTCACGAGCGCGTCGTAAAGTTACTGGAAACGATCGTCGATGTTCGGTCGTTCCAAGACTGGTCCATGGGTTTTGCCGCGGGCGAGCAAATCCGCGCCACCCATCTGGACGGTCATAACGATCTCCTGCGTCCTGATTTTTCCGTGGCTTCTTTTCTGCCCGAACGTGAGGGGGCCAAAGCGAGACAGGTGCTGCTCGCCTTCCGCGAGGGTCGCTGGCGAACGTTCGTCGGCGCTTAGGTGACGAGCATTGCAGGCGACAGAGCCGCTCCGTTCAAACTGCGGGGGGCTGCCGATCGTCGATGACCTGGGGCGCGAGATGAGCCGGCGCGAGATGCAATTCCCAATAGCCGACGTCGTGCCACTTTCCGAACTTCCACCCCGCGCGATGGTAGGTGCCGCACGGCCGGAAGCCGAGCGGCGCGTACAGGCGTTCGCTCGGTACATTGGGAGGCGTCACCCGGCCAGCAAGGTCACATAACCTTGCCGACGCAGGACTGGCACGAGATGACGATAGAGCTGCGTGCCGATGCCCGAGCCGTGACACTGCGGGTCGACGTAGACGGAGACCTCGGCCGTCCATTGGTAGGCGCCGCGCGTCCGATGGGGCGATGCTTGGCAAAACCGACCACCTGTCCGCCTTGATGCGCCACGAGCCACGGGTACGACGACGATGTCTTTCGCCACGACTCGAGCCCGTCGGTCAGCGTCTCCGCCTCGGTGGCGAAATTGGCGGGGGTCGCCGAGGCGGCCCGGTTGGACAAGGCGAGCAGCGCCGGAACGTCGCTCTCGGTGGCAAGGTCGATGAAGACAGCGCTGGTCCTCACCGCTGCGAATCGCCCGCCGGAAAGTGCGCGCGTTCGAGAATGGCGGCGAACCTCGCGTCGCCGCGCACGGCGTCGAAACGCGGATCGCGGAGCAAAGGCAAGAACCAGGGCGAATGCTGGGACGCTCCTCGTTCGAGCCAAGCGAGCGCCTCGTCTCGGTTGCCCGCGCCCGCGTATTTTGCGGCGACAAAACCAGGATTTGGCCGGCTATCGGTCTTGGCGCGCGCCGCGAGTCGCTTGGCGATCACCTCGGTGGTGCGGCGCACGGCGTCACCAGGAGCAAGCGCCGCGAGCGACGCCTTTTCCTCCTCGTCCAGAGGAAACATCGACGCCCACGCCGCGGCTTCCGTGGCGGCCCCGGCGGTGTCCCCCGACAAGGCCCTGGCCATCATCAAATGTTCGCGCGACCAGGCGTCCTTCGGCTCGAGCTCGAGCGTTCGATCGAACTCGCGGATGGCGGACGGATATTCGCGACCCAGATAGGCGTGCCACCCGACGTCCGACACGATCGCCGGCGAGAGCGGGTCGAGTTTTTTCGCGCGCTCGATGGCGCGCATGGCATCACCGTGCCGCCCCGCGGCCGAAAGGAACGCCGCGTAGCCATGGTGGGCAGCGGCGAGACCCGGATTTTTGGCGAGCGCGCTGCCGAACGCCGTTTCGGCTCCCGTCCAGTCCCAATCGCGCTGAAAGACGCACAAGGCGAGGGCCGTATCGGCGAGGGCTTCCTTGCTCGAGAGCTCGCGGGCACGCTTGGCTGCGCCGCACGACTTGTCGATCGCTTCCGACGCCGGGAGAAACCCCGCCGCAGCCCCGTACGCCATCGCCAGCTCGCTCCACGCCACGGCATTCTCGGGATCGAGGCGCAGCGCCTCTTCGAACGCACCCAGGCTCGCACCGATGGCGTTGGGATCGTTCTTGTTGCGCAGGTAGCGCGCCTTGGCGAGGGCCTCTTGCGCCGCGAATGACGGCGCGGGCCGCGTTTCTGCTGGCTCGACGGCGAGCGCCAGTGACGCGGCGAGATGCGCCGCCAAGCTCCGCTGTATCGAGAGAACGTCGTTGCCGGTCGCTTCGAAGGCCTTGGCCCAGACGGGCGTCTCTTCTCGGAGTCGGTAGAGCTGGGCCGTGACGCGCAGACGATCGCCGGCCTTGCGCACCGCACCTTCCAGGGCGTAGTCGGCCTTCACCTGGCGACCAATCTCCCGCAGGGGCTGATGCGTGGCGCGATACGCCATCGATGTCGTGCGCGCAATGACGTGAAAATGGCGAGGATCGGCGGCCGCAAGCTGGGCGATGACTTCCTCGGTCAAACCGTCGCACCACACGTCGCTCTCCCCGTCACCAGTCAGGTTCTCGAAGGGGACCACGAACAGGACGGCCGGCGCACGGGGGTCGCTCACCGAACGGGCGCGCAGCGCGAACACGGCCAGCAGAAAGGAAGAGATGAGCACGCCGACGAAGGCGAGCCATGCGACGCGCGCCGACGGTGCACTCCTCGGCGTCGTCCCATTTTCGGCCAGCGCTTCCAGCGGGCGCGACGCGTCACCCGTCACGGAGAGAGGCGCGACCTCGCCGTGGTGGACCGAATCGCGGGGCGGGGCACCACCTGCCGCCGCGACGGAAGGCAAACCATCGATGCGACCGATGAACCGGTAGCCGCGCCGCGGCAACGTTTCGACGAGCGAGGGATGCTCTGCGCTGTCACCGAGCGCGGCGCGCACCTGCTTGATGCAGAAGTTGAGACCGTGCTCGAAATCGACGGCGGTGTGGTCGCCCCACACTTCCCGCCGCAGCTCCTCGCGCGTGACGAGCTCCCCTGGTCGGCGCAGAAGCGCCGCCAGCACGCGGAACGGTTGGAGCTGAAGCTTGACCGCGGTCCCACCGCGAAAAAGCTCGGCGCTGCGAAGGTGCGCGGCAAACTCGCCGAAGGTGACCACTTCCTTCGTCCGGTCGACGGACCCCGCCTGGCCTTCGGGGCCGCTGGGATCGGCCAAGTTTCCTTCGTTCGTCATCGCCGAATCTTGGGCGGGAGCATGTCGTCGGAGCGCCCCTGGGGCAAGCGCGATCGCCGCAGACCGAGGAATGGACCTGGACGAAGAAGCGAGACCAGTCATCACCATCGAACGATCGCGCCGCCTGTCGCGGAACCTCTTGTTCAGCTGCGTGCATGTGTGTTCTAGCGTGCTCGATCGCGGCGGACGGACGCTGATGGTGAATAAATCGATTGCCTGAGCAGTCGAAGGTTCCCTACTGTTGCTCTTTCATGGAGAAGAACATGCGCGTGTCTTTTTCGAAATGTTGGGGGCCGTTGTTGTCGTTGCTTCTGGGGAGTGCTTGCACCATCAAAACCGTCGACACGCCAGCGCCCGATGGAGGCACGGGCGGTAGTGGTGCAACCGGCGGCAGCGCCGGAACCAGCGGATCGGCGGGATCGAGCGGCGCGCCGGCCGATTCGGGAACCGACGCCGGCGGCAACGACGGGGCAGCGGGTTCCGACGGCGCAGCGGGCAGCGGCGGCGCAGCAGGCGGCGGCGCAGCGGGGAGTGCGGGCGCGGCCGGCAGCGGAGGCGCCGCGGGCACCGATGGCGGCACCGACACGGGCGCGGGCGGCACCGGTGGAGCCACGGATGGCGGCACCGACGGAAGCGCGGGTGCGGGCGGCACGGGGACGAGCGACGCCGGTACGGGCGACGGCGCGTCGGGCGACTCGTGCGCCGGCCCCGAAATAACGCCCAACGATGACCGCGATCACGCGACACCCTACGCGCTCGGCGTGGCGACCAAAGCTTGTCTGCAATCGCAGACCGACGTCGACTTCTACGAGTTCACCCTGCCGAGCACACCGGTGCAGGGCGGCTTCGTCAAAATCCAGCTCACCGACGTCGGCACGACCGGCACCGTCAGTTTCACCGCCTACGCGGTGCACGACAACGGCGAGTTCTTGGCAGGGAGCAGCGGCACGGCGGGGGGCAGCGTGTTCGGCTACTTCGCCGGCAAAGCCGGCGCGACGTTCCGCATCAAGGTCGAGCCCTACCTCTCGGTGAGCGCGCCGGCCGCTTACACGCTCACCGCGACGTTCACCGGCGTCAATGACGTCAACGAGCCGAATGACGACAACGCTCACGCGACGCCGATCACCATCGGCACGCCGGTCTCCGGCTACCTCTTCGCCGGATACGAGGACCACAGCGCGCCCGCCGACGCCGCCTGGGAGGATCGCTTCAAGATCACGCTTCCCCAAGGCGAGATGACATTCACGCTCACCCTCCCGTCGGACATCGACGGCGAAATCGAGCTCTTCAACGCACTCGGCTCGTATGTCGACTCGGAATCCGATTCGACGCCCGGCTCGACGGTCGTTCTGAGGAGCACGCTGACCTCCGAAAATGCGGGCGTCTGTTACGTCGCCGTGCACCCCTACATCCGCCGTCCCCTCGACGGAAGCGGGTCCACCACGCCCATCTTCTGGTCGGCGCCTTACACGCTGACGGTAACGGGCCCCTGAAGCGCGCCCTATCAAGATAAAAAGCACGCCGGCGGCGGCGCGCCCACATTGGGATCGCCGCCGCCGAAGTTTTGTTCTGCTGCGGAACACGCTCTTTTGCTGCGCGGCGAACGTGAGCACAAGTATTCATGTCGAGCACAGATGCTCGCTCGACACAGATGCTCACACGTCGGGCCCACGCCGCGCTGTCATCGTTATTGGAAATGGCAAAACACGTCTTGGGCGTATCGACAGAAAAGTGGCGCCCAGCTATCGTTTAAAGCTGGGAGGATGTCATTCCGAATCTGCGGTTGATCTCGAACCCCGAGGCGCTACCGGAGCTGCGCAAGCAGCAAGTGGGGCGCTACGCGATCTTCGACGAGATTGCAGCGGGAGGAATGGCTACCGTGCACTTGGCGCGGCTCGCCGGGCCCGTCGGTTTCTCGCGGGTCGTCGCGGTCAAGCGTCTTCATCCGCATCTGCTCGATGATCAGGATTTCAAGGCCATGTTCCTGGACGAAGCGCGGCTCGCGGCGCGCATTCGCCATCCGAATGTCGTGCCGACGCTGGACGTGCTCGTCAACGACAAGGAGCTCATCCTCGTCATGGAGTACGTGCACGGCGAGTCGCTCCTCGCTCTGACGCGAGCCGCGCGCCAAAAGAAGGCGCCGATTCCGCTCTCGATCGCGGTCGCCATCATGGTCAGCGTGCTGCACGGCCTGCATGCCGCGCACGAAGCGCGCGACGAGAAGGGGCAGCCCCTCGGCATCGTTCACCGCGACATCTCGCCGCACAACATCTTGGCCGGCGCCGACGGCATGGTCCGCGTGCTCGATTTCGGCGTCGCCAAGGCGCTTCAGGGCCGCAGCGCCGAGCTCGATACAGCGCTTCCGCCCGGCACCGTCAAAGGCAAGTTCTCGTACATGGCACCCGAGACCTTGCGCGGAGAGCCCTCCACGCGCCAAGCCGACATTTTCTCGGCCGCCATCGTCCTTTGGGAGCTCGTCACCGGTCACAAGCTCTTCGGCGCGCCGACGGAGCAAGAGCGCATTCTCAAAGTCTTGAAGGGGAACATTCCGCCGCCGAGCGCCCTCGTGCCCGGCCTGCCCGTCGTCGTCGACAAGATCGTGCTGCGCGGCCTCAGCCCCCACCCGCTCGATCGCTACGAGACGGCCGACGAGATGGCCGCCGAGATCGAGAACATGCTTTCTCCCGCTTCGCAGCGGGTGGTCGGTGAGTGGGTGAGCAAGCTCGCGTCCGAGGCGCTCGAACGCCGCGCCGATCTCCTGCAGCAAATCGAAGTATCGAACATCAACTCGACACCGCCCGTCGCGCTCGGCAAGGTCGTTGCGAGCAGCACCGCCGTGGCGCCAAGCGCCTCCCCCCTCAGTTCGATGCCGGGGGAGACCACGCCCATCACCTCGCCGCGATCGCTGGGACGCTCCGGCAAGCTCGCCATCGCGGTTGGCGTCGCTGCGCTCTCGGTGGGCGCATTGACGTTGGTCACGCGCGCGCTTCGCTCGCCGAGCGCCGTCGACGCCCCCCTTGCCCTCGCGCCGACGCCGGTCGCGGAAGGTCCCACCGCGGCCCCGCACGATCCCATCGACCAGGCTCAAGATCCCGGCCCGCCCGTCGCTTCTCCATTGCAAGCCAAGGCCGCGGAGCCAAGCGATGGTGCCAAGGCTGCACCTACCCAAGCCCACCCTGTCTCCGCGCCGCGACCGACACGCCACGTTGCGCCACGTCCCTCCGGCAATGCGAAAGACTTTCTCCCGAGCCATTTGTAGCGGCATCCCGCGGCGCGGCGCGTGCGTCGCGCTCGCGGCCGCGCTGGCCTGGACGACGCCATCGCGCGCCGCGCAGGGCCCGACCGGCGCGGATTCGGGGCGCCCCGCGATGGACGCCGCGACGGCCGAGGCGAAGTTCGACAAGGGTCTGCGCCTCTTCAAGGCCGGGAAGATGGCCGACGCCCTCCCCTTGTTCCGCGAGGTCGCCGATGGAAACGGCAGCCCCAACGCTCGACTTTACGTCGGCCACTGCCTGCAGCAGCTCGGCAAATACGTCGACGCGCACAGGGCCTTCACGGCCGTGGTCAAGCAGACCACCCAGCGCGGTGACACCAAGTACGAGCCCACACGCGAGGCCGCGCTGGCGCAGCTCGGCCTCCTCGAGCCTCGCATCGCCAAGATCGTGGTCTCCCTCGCGGACGTGCCGAACGGTCTCGCCGTGACGCTGGACGGCACCGCCCTCGAGGAAAAGGATCTCGGCTCGCCCATGGTCGTCGAGCCGGGCGTCCACAAAGTCGAAGGCACGGCACCCGACATGGCGCCGCTGAGCCGCGACATCAACGTCGAAGGAGGCGAATCGAAGACCACCATCCTCGCCTTCAAGAAGCTCGATACCCCTCCCCCACCTGCGCCCGAACCCGTCGCTCCCAAGCTCGACCCGAGCATCTCGAGCGGGGGCTTTCCCACGCGCACCGTGGGGTTCGTGGCCGGCGGCGTGGGTGTCGTGGGCCTGACCGTTTTCACGGTGGCGGGCCTGATGGCCAAGAGCACGTTCGACCGCATGAGCGACGTGTGTGGCGCGGCGGGTTGCTCCGACCCAGCCCAGCTCAGCGACATCGACAAAGGTCGATCCCAGCAAATGCTCGCCAACGTCGGACTGGTCGTCGGCCTCGTCGGCCTCTCCGCCGGCGCGGCGCTCGTGATCTTCGGCGGACGCCAAGGTGGCAACGACGCAGCGACGACGATCGCGGTGTCGGGGACTGCGGGCGGCGGCACCCTTTCCTACACAGGCAAGTTCTAGATGCGCGGCGCGGGGAATGGCCGGGCCGCCAGGATGTGCGCGCTCTTCGCGTGCGCCGCATTCGGTGCTTGCTCTTACGACTTCGATGGGCTCGTCGCGCAGACCAGCGCCGGCGGCGCCGCGGGAACGGGGGGAGCGGCGGGGCAAGGTGGGTCGAGCGGCGGGGCCGGGTCGAATGACGGGGGCGGCGCCGCGGGAACAGGCGGTGCGGGAACGGGCAACGCCGGCTCTGCGGGCAGAACGGGGACAGGGGGCAATGCTGGAACGACCGTCGACGCCGGCAAGGGCGGCAACGCGGGAACCGCCGATGCCGGCAAAGGGGGCAACGCCGGCACACCCGATGCCGGCAAAGGGGGCAACGCCGGCACAGCCGATGCGACCTCCGATCGCGCTCCCGACGCGATCAGCGACGTGCGCGCGGAGGTGGCGTTCGACTGCGCCGCGGTCAGCGGAACGGTCTACCAGGCGCATTGCTATTATCCGAGCCCCGCGTTGACCAATTGGGACACGGCCAAAAACACCGCGTGCGCCGCGCCGTCGCATTTGGCCGTGATCACGACCGTCGGAGAGCAGATGGTCGTCGCGGCGATTCTCCCCAACACCGACCGGTGGATCGGGCTTCGGAAGGACCTTGCGCCGAACATGGAGTCGTCTTTCCACTGGGTCACGACCGAAGCACTCAGTTACAAGATCTGGGATTCGTACGAGACCGGTGCCCCGGAGCCCAACTACACCGGCGATTGCGTGCGCCTGCGCGCCACCAACCATTGGGGCGACACGGCGTGCACCGAGACGTACGCCGCAATTTGTGAGCGCGAGTAACGCCCGTCACGACGCGCGAAGACAGGAGCGACCGCGCGAACAAGGGAGGCCCGTCGTGCTACCGTCTGGTCCCATGCCCGAACCCAGCCCGTCCGAGCCCGGCGCCGCCGCGCAGCGTACGAAGAAGGCCAAGGTGCACCCGTTCGAGAAGAGCCACCTGCCCGACGTCATTGGCCTCTACGAAGAGGTGTTCGGCAAGAGCGGCGCGCGCGACTTCGCGGCGCGCTGGCGCTGGTCACAAGAGGAAAACGGCTTTCCGGCCGAGACGCTGCGCTGGTCCTTGCTCGATGGCGAACGCCTGGTCGGATTTCTGGCGACCGTGCCGCAACGCTTCCGCGTCGCCGGGCACGAGGTGCTCGTCCATTCGTCGTGCGATTTCATGGTGCATCCCGACTACCGTTTCCACGGCATCGCCTTGATGCGCGAGTACTTCCGCGCCTGTGACAACTGCGTGTCGCTCGACGACATGCCGGCCACCATCGCCGTGCTCAAGATGATGAAGGCGGTCCCCATCGACAACGCCTTCCGTTACGTGCGCGTCCTCGACGGGCGCGTCGCCAAAGAGCGCCTCCCGCAGCTGGCGCGGCTTCCGGAGATCGCGTTCTTGCCCGTGACCTGGGCGCTCGCCGCCTACGACGCCGGGCGCGCGCTCGGGATGCCTCGCGTCGAGCAAGCGCGGGAGTTCGACGTTCGTTTCGATCGTTTCTTTTCGACGACGCTCGAGGCGCGATCGATCTCGCTAGTCCGCGACTCGACCTACCTCAGCTGGCGCTACGGGCCTCTTTCGCCGCATCGATCGCGCACCATCGGCGTCGTGACCGACGGCCAGAGCGAGCTGGAGGGCTATGTCGTTTGCGCGACGTCCCCCGGCCCGAGCGATCGCAGCGGCTACATCTTCGAGCTGCACGTTCGACCAGGTGCGCCCGCCAAGACCTTCAGCGCGCTCGTCACCTTCGCTTGCCGGCGCATCCGGCGCGAAGGGGGACATCTGGCCCGGCTGCACTGGATCCGCAGCACGACGGGCGTGCCCGAGCCCATCCTGCGCGCCAATCGCTTCGCGCGCCGGGCGCACCAGCATGTCCTCCTCGTCAAGTTTCGCGACCCCGCTCTCCAAGCCGCGGCCGCCGAGGCGTCGCGGTGGGACTACGGTTTCGGCGATGCCGAGGCGAGCCACAGCGTCGCCACCTGACGCGCATGCAGTTTCCCGGCCCTTCGCTCGGGCCTTTGCCTTGCAGAGCTTGCCACCCGAGCGGTAAAAGGAGAACCTGAGGAAGGATTCCCCATGGGAAGCAGCGAAGCCGACATCATCGTAGTCGTTCGGAGCTACATGCAGAAAGAGCTCCTGCAGAGCGAGGTCGAGCTCGGGGACGAAACGCCCCTCATCGAGGGGGGACACCTCACATCGCTGCAGACCGTTCAGCTGGTCATGTTCATCGGAGAGCAGTACGGCGTGGAGATCGAGCCCGAGGAAGTGAATGAAGACGAATTCCGTTCGCTCAAGACCATCGCCGCTCTCGTGAAACGAAAGCTTCCGGCCTAGCACGAAAGGCACCTCCGTCTGCGCGACGCAGACCGAAAGAAGGGATCATGGCCAGCAAGGTATTGCACGCCGAGTGGACGCTCTTTCACATGCTCCTCAACGCCGCGGAACGCACGCCCGACAAGACGGCCATCGTCGAAGGCGGACGCGAGCATAGCTACGCCGACCTTTTGACCCAGTCGTCTCGCCTGGCGCGCGCGCTCAAGGCGGGAGGCCTCCGCCGCGGCGATCGCGTGGGGATCTACCTGGAGAAGAGCTGGGAAGCGGTCTTGTCGATGATCGCCGTCGGACATGCGGGCGGCGTGTACGTGAACATCAATCCGCAGCTGAAATCGGCGCAAGTCACGCACATCATGAAAAACTGCAGCGTGCGTCAGATGATCGCCGACGACACCAAGCTGCTCGAGGAACAGGTGCCGGCGTTCGATGTCGCGTACGTGAGGGGCGACAAGTGCCGAAGCGCGCCTTCCGCCAAGCGCACCCTCCCGCTCCAGGAGATTCTCCAAGCGGGCGAGATCGAGCCCCCCCGGACGCCCTCCACGGAGAGCGATCTGGCCACCATCATCTACACCTCCGGATCCACGGGCATGCCCAAGGGGATCATGCTCACCCACCACAACGTCGTGGTGGGCGCGCAGATCGTCTCCACGTACCTCGAGAATACGCCCGACGACCGCGTGCTCAGCATCTTGCCCCTCAATTTCGACGTCGGCATGAACCAATTTACGACCATGCTGCGCGTGGGAGGCACGCTCGTCCTGCCCAAGTCGATCCTGCCCGGCGAAATATTGAAGAACCTTCGCCAGGAGAAGATCACCGGGATTGCCGGCGTGCCGGGCGTGTGGGCGCTGCTCCTGCAAGGCCGAAAAAGCCTCGAGCGCGAACCGCTCACGCATCTGCGCTACATCAGCAACACGGGGGGCATGATCCCACAGCCGCACCTCGATGGCCTGCGCGAGGTGCTGGGAGGGACGAAGATCTTCCTCATGTATGGTCTCACGGAAGCCTTTCGCTCGACGTTCTGTCCGCCCGAAGAAGTGGGGCGCGGCTCGGCGTGCATCGGCAAGGCCATTCCCGACACCGACATCTGGGTCGTCACCCCGGAAGGCAAAGAGACAGCGCCGGACGAAGTGGGCGAGCTCATTCATCGCGGTCCCACCGTCGCCCTCGGCTACTGGGGCGACGAAGAGAAAACACGCTCTGTGTACCGCGTGAACCCGTTCGCGCCTCCCGAGCTCCTCGGCGCGGACATGGTCGTCTATTCAGGCGACCTCGTGAAGCGCGACCAGGACGGCTTTCTCTATTACGTCGGGCGACGCGACGAGCAGATCAAGACCCAGGGCTATCGCGTGAGCCCCCTCGAAATCGAAGAGCTGGTCCACTCCACCGGTGTGGTGCACGAGTGCGCCGCGTTCGGCAAAAAGGACGAAATGCTCGGCCAGCGCATCGTGGTCATCGCCTCCATCAAAGAGGGGAAGACTTCGACGCCGGAGGAGATTCGCAAGCTCTGCGCCGCGGTGGCACCGGCTCACTTGATACCGCAGGACATCCACATCCTTCCCGAGATGCCCAAGAACGCCAACGGCAAGATCGATCGGAGCTTTCTGAGGAATGAGTACGCAAGAAGCTAAGATTCCGCGCCTCGTCGAGCTGATCGGCGGGGTCGACAAGGGCGAGATGCACGTCGGCGGCATCCCCGTGCGCACCATCGCCGGCCAGGTGGGGACGCCATTTTACGCGTACAACGGCGATGCGCTGGTCAAGAAGGTGCGCGCGGTGCGAGCCGCTCTCGGCCCCGAAACGGAGCTCTACTTCTCGATCAAGGCCAATCCGAGCCTCGGCGTATGCCAGCTCGTCGCGCGGGAGGGGGTGGGCGCCGAGCTCGCGTCGATAGGCGAGCTCCACCTCGCCGAAAAGGCGGGATTTCCGGCCGCGCGCACCATCTTCGCCGGTCCCGGCAAAACGAACGAAGAGCTCGAGCGCGCCGTGCGCTGGGGGATCGAATCGGTCAACGTGGAATCGGCCGGCGAAATGGAACGCCTTTCCGCCATCGCCGCGCAGCTCGGCAAGCCGGCCCGCGCGTGCCTGCGCATCAACCCCAAAGAGCAGGTCAAAGGGGCGCAGATGCGCATGGGGGGAGGTCCGACGCAGTTCGGCATCGACGAGGAAGATCTCGGCGCCGTCATCGAGCGTTTTCGCGGTCACTCGCATCTTTCCATCGTCGGCATCCACGTCTACGCGGGAAGTCAGCTCTTCGACATCGACGCGCTGATCACCAATTGCCAGCACATCCTCGACATCAGCGTGGGGGTCGCCGAACGGCTCGGAAAGCCGCTCCAATCGATCGACCTCGGCGGCGGCTTTGCCATTCCCTACTTCGACAACTCACCGGACTTCGATCTGCCGGCCTTCTCCAAGGCGTATCGCGCCGTCGTCGATCGCTGCCACGCGACGCCCATGCTCGCCTCGGCCAAGCTCATCATCGAGCTCGGGCGCTACCTCGTCGCGGAATCCGGACTCTACGTGACGCGCGTCATCGACGTGAAGTCCTCGCGCGGCACGACGTACGTCGTCGCCGACGGCGGCATGAACCATCACATCACGGCCACCGGCAACTTCGGCCAAGTGTTCCGAAAGCCCTATCCGGTAGCCATCTTGAACCGCATGGCGGATCGCTGCGACGCGCAGGTCGCCGTCGTCGGGCCCTGTTGCACGCCCCTCGACGTCATTGGCCAGAAGATCGCCGCTCCCAAGGTCGAAGTGGGCGATCTCGTCGGCATTTTTTACAGCGGCGCGTACGGCTACAGCGCGAGCAGCCTCGGCTTTTTGAGCCATCCCACGCCGGCAGAGGTGCTCGTGATGGGCGGCAAGACAACGGTGCTCCGCGAGGCGGGCAAGGCGGACGGCGTGCTCGCAGGACAGCGCGGGATTTGATGTTTTTTTCGTCTTCGGCGCGCCTGTGTCCGGGCATGGCATACGGGCCTCAACAGCGCGTCACGGGCTGACTACGGATAGCAGCGAGCGGTCGCAGAGGGCCTTCTGTTACGTCGCAAGATTGCGTTCGTCTCGCGTTGTGCGAGCATCAGTTCTCTTTTGGAATCGAAACCTATTGCTTTCTGAACCTGACCGATGCGATTGACGAAGCGTCCATTCGTTTATGGGCAATGGGTCGACCACGGGTTGCGTTTGACCGCTTGAAAGTCGTTGAGGAGCGCTAGGCGCGCGCGCCTTCATCGTTTTGCTCTGGAGACGACAATGAAAAGACCGAATCTCTCTTTGTTCATGCTTGGGTTTCTCTTTGCTGCGACGGGTTCCGTTTACTGCGGGGGGGCGGAAGGCACCGAATTCGACGCCGACGCTGCGGGCGGGACGTCGAACGACGGCGGCCGCCAAGACGGTGATTCCGGCAAGGATTCCACCTCCGGAACCGGTGGAACGACGGGCACCGGCGGAGCGACGGGCACCGGGGGCGCCGGGGGCGCAACGACGGGCACCGGTGGGGCGGGCGGCGCCGGCACCGGCGGCACCGTGGGAACCGGTGGGACCGGAGGCGTCGGGGGGACTGGCGGCAAAGGTGGTGCGGGCACGGGCGGCGCCGCGGGGACCGGCGGCAAAGGTGGAACCGCTGGCAAAGGTGGCGCGGCCGGCAGCGGGGGCAAAGGCGGCGCGGCCGGTACGGCTGGCAAAGGCGGCGCGGCCGGTACGGCTGGCAAAGGTGGCGCGGCAGGGACCGCGGGCAAGGCGGGAGCTGCGGGCGCCAGTGGTACGGGCGGCTCCGCGGGCAAGGCCGGCGCGGCCGGCACCGGCGGAACCAGCGGCGATGACGGCGGAACCGACGGCGGAACCGGCGGCGATGACGGCGGAACCGACGGCAGTGACGGCGGAACTGGCGGGACCGACGGCGGGACCGGCGGTGATGACGGCGGAAGCGGCGGTGATGACGGCGCAACCGACGGCAGTGACGGCGGAACCGGCGACGACGACGGCGCAACCGACGGCAGTGACGGGGGGACCGGCGGCGATGACGGCGGAACCGACGGCAGTGACGGCAGCGATTGACGCTGGCTCCGCGTGTTTACAGATACGTCGCGCTGAGCGTGTAAGTGCCTGCGGCGAACACGCTCCACAAGATCGGATAGGCATCGGGGCCTTCGACGCGCACCCAGGCGGCGCGTAGACCGCCTTCCGCCGACAGTTCCCGGGTAAAGCGATAGAGCACCGATGCCGACCCCGAGTAGTAGTTGAAGGGCAGCGCCGTCGAGTTCGAAAACACGACGCGCGGGAGCACCGATTGCGCGGCCGAGAAGGTTCCGAGAAGACTCAGACGGTAGCGCGACCAATTGACGTTCAGCACGCCCTGCAGGCGTTGATCGAAATCACCGGTAAAGCGATCGATGATGGGGACGAACTGCAGGAACGAGCCGAGAAGCAGGTGCCCGCCCGAAAGGCCGAACCCATAGCCGACCGATGCCGTAGCGATGGGGACGACGGCGGTCGTTCGACGGCGCGGAACGCCGTCCGATTCGGCCCGCGCCGCCGCGACGCCCACCAAAATCGAGCTCACCAGCCCAGGCGTCCAGCGGCGCGTCCACTGCTCGCCGAGATCCACGATCTGGGCGCGCATGGTGGAACCGGTTTCGAGGGACGTGCCGTCGGTCACGGTGGTGAAGTCGTCCGCGAGCGACGTACGATGACGGACGCTCAGCGTCACCGTCGGCCCCTTACGAATGGGGAGGAACTGTTCCGACTGGGCGCCGATGCCGCCGCCGTATTCGTAGACACCCGCCAGCGTGCCGAACGTGCGCGTGGAGAAGACGTGCTGCAACCTGGCTGTCGTTTGGGACGATGCCAAGGTGACGTTCTGGTCGATGAGTTGAAACTGCGCGGTGGAAAGGGGGCCCCCTTGACCAGGAGGCGTCGGTGGCGTGGTGCCGGTTCCTCCCGGCGGCGTGGTTCCTCCCGGCGGCGTCGTGCCAGTTCCTCCCGGCGGAATGTCGGTAGGAGAACCGGTAGGGGCCGGCGCGCCGACCGACAAGGCGCGGAAGTTGCGCGTGCCGTAGGAGGCGCTTTCTCCGATGGAAAAGCTGGTGTGCTCCCAGCGAACCTGCGCGCTGGCGTCGGCCGCCTGCGTCAAAATGAGCTCGCCGTCTTCGGACGCGATGGCCAGCGCGGTCAAGGTGGGGACATAGCCGAAGGAGTAGCTCGTGTGCGGCGTCGTGAGCGCGAGGCGAAATGCGGGCCGCGTCTCGGCGTCGAAGCGAAGCACGGAGCTCTGCACGCGGGTGCGAATTTCGGTGCGATCGGCAGCCGTCACCGCCACGGCTTGGGCCAGAATGCAATTGATGAGAGCCCAGGCCGGGCCGGCGATCACAGCCATCTATTCGACGACGACGACATCGCCCGTGCGCAAGCGGAAGGCGGTGGCGTGCGGCTCGCCCGCCACGAGGTCCTCGTAGCGAAAACGGATGCGTTGCACTTCGTTGTTGGGCGGACCGGTGCGCACCACGAAGATGCGGCTGCCACTCGCAAACTCGGTGAGACCGCCGGCATTGGCGATCCCTTGGACGACGTTGATGGGCCCTTCGAGCTTGAGCGTGCCCGGCCGGCGGACCTCGCCCACGAACGTGATCCGTATCGGCGCGGTTTCTTCGATGGATACCGTTACGCTCGGCGCCACGACGAGCCCGCGCTGCTTCAACTGCTCCTCGAGCTCGCGACCGAGCTCGGACGGCCTTTTGCCGGCCACCGGCACCTCGCCGAGCAAAGGCATCGACAGGGTGCCGTCGGGCCGTACGTGACCGCGGGCCGACATCGGTTCCTGCGCGTAGACCCGAATGGAGATGAGATCGTCGACGCCGATGCGATCCTCGGGAGCACCGCGAAACCGGTCGAGCGGCATTTGGGCGACCCAGACGTACGGTTGGCTCCCCGAACAAGCGGACGCGCCGCTACCGAGCAGAAGAGCGACGGCGATGCACCACCTGCCGCCGATTCCTGCAATTCGATATCCTGAGAGACGGGATGCCATGCGACCTCCATGAAGATGACCCGCGAGGGCCCGAGCAAGGCCGGATATGACCATGGAAGACCAGTCGCGGCAACTCCCGGCCGACCCCTCGTTCTCGGACAAAGGGCTGCGCGCGGACGTTGTCGCCGGATGCTGGTCGGGTGAGAATGTCGTCGAGGACTGCCATCGGCGGTAAGGACCAGGCATGCGCGACGAGCCCCACGGCGGAAAAGAATCGGAGGGACCGAACGGGAACGGTGGGGGGCAAAAACGATCCATCCCCGCGCTCTCGGTGGTGGTCGCCACCTACAACCGTGCCAACCTCCTCCGTGATCTCCTCGGCGATCTCGAAAAGCAGACCCTCGCCCCTTCCTCGTTCGAAGTGCTCATCGTCGACGACGGCTCGAAAACGCCGGTCAAGCCGGAGCTCGCCGGGCAGGCTACTTCCTTCGCGCTGCGCGTCATCGAACAGGCGAACGCGGGACCCGCTGCAGCGAGGGATCGGGGGATCATCGAGGCGAAGGCCGACGTCATCTTGATCATCGACGACGACATGCGCCTGCCGCCCGCACTTCTGGAGGAACATCTGCGGCGTCATCGCGCGGGTCATTCGGTCGTGCTCGGGCATATCCGCGCCGCGCAGCGACTTCGTCAAATGCCGCTCTTCGAGCGCTTCCATGCGCAGCAGCTCGATCGCCAAGTGGCGGCCTTCCGCACGGGTTTGCCGGCTCGCGGCGTGCATCTCTGCACCGGCAACGTATCGTTCCGGCGCGCGGACTATCTCGCGGTCGGCGGTTTCGATCGGAGCTTGGCTCGCTCCGAGGACCGCGATCTCGGCATTCGTCTCGAACAAGCCGGCGCGCGTTTCACCTTCGCCGAAGACGCGTACACGGTACACGAGTCCGATCACACGAGCCTGGAGCTGTGGCTCAAGCGCGCCTTTCTCTACGGGATCTACGATTCGCGCATCGGAGCGAAGCACGGCGACGTGCCCAGTGTGAGCCCGTGGCGATTCTTGTTCCTCGTCCATCCGGTGTCGCGACCGCTCTTGCTGGCGACCACCGCGGTCCCCGGGGCGGGCAAATTGGCGGCCCGGGGCCTCATGGCATTTTGCGATTGGCTCGACGAAAGAGGGCTCGAGCGCGCCGCACTCAAGGGGACGACGCTCGTGTACGGCATCGAGTATTTCCGCGGAATGCGCGAGCAGGCGGGCTCGCTCCTCGGCGCGGCGCGCGGGCTCGTCGCCTATACGCGCAAGCGGGACACCGTCCCGCGGCACTAGCGGAGACACCGCGCCGGACGCCGAGGGGTGGCGAGGCGCGCGCGCGCGATCGAGCGAACGATGGCCGGTCAAGACGCCCTCAAGAACGGCAGTGCGCGCCTGACGAATTCTTCACGCTGTTCGTGGAAGATCGGACCGTGCCCGCCTTCGGGCACCACCCACAGGGCAGCGTGAGGGATGCCGCGGTAGAGCTCGACGGCGAGCTCCACCGGGTAAAGCGGGTCGCGGTCCCCCGCGACCACGAGGGTCGGCGCGGTGATCGCCCCCAGACGCTCCGCGGTGAATGCCATGTCCGTCGGATCGGCAGCGAAGGAGGCCGGCAGCTTCCACAGCGCTGCGATCTGTTCATCGCCGTGAACGTGCAAGGCGCGCATGCCTTCCCAGTCCTCCGGCGAATGGGGCGCCGACGCCGCGGCACGAAAGAGCGCGCGCGTCGTCTCGGGAAAACGCGGCGACGCCGACACGACAATCATGCGGCCGACCCGCGACGGATCGATGGTGGCGACGTGCAAGAGGGTCTTGGCCCCGAGGCTCATGCCCACGGCGTGCACGCGCTCGATCGCGAGTTGGTCGAGCAACTCGATGACGTCGAGCGCACAGCGTCGAAAGGTGAAAACGCCGTTGCGATGAGTGGACCGGCCGTGGCCGCGCGCATCGGGAAAAATAACCCGATAGCTCGCGGCGAGCGAGCCGAGGTCGAAGACGTGTTGCCAATCGCCAGACGTGCCGGTAAAGCCGTGCAAGAGGAGAAGCGGCGGCCCGCTTCCTCGTTCTTCGAAATAGAGATCGTTGCCGTCGATGTTGATCGTGCGTCCGTTGGCCATGCTCATCTCCGTGCCTCCCTTGGCGGCCCGCCGTCGTGCGACGGCGAGCTGCAGGAGATGTACGCTCTCCACGCTTCGCGCGTAATCTTCCGCGTTTCGTGTTAACCTGCGAGAGGTCGCACAGGGTGACGCGACGCGGAGGACGCGCCAACGGCGCCTTCGAGCTGCGGCCGTGGGCCGCGAAAAAATCGGACGAAGCCGGGGTGTCAGCTGTCCGAGGGCGTCGAGCCGTCGACGCTGTCTTTGCTGCGCACCGCTCGCGTCGTCACCACGGAGTCCGCCGGTTTGACGAGCGAATCGGCCGGTACGGACTTGGTCAATACGGCGCCGGCCATGATCTTGGTCCTATCTCCGACGTGAATCGGCCCGAGCACCGTGGCGCCCGGACCGACGTGCACATCGCGCCCCAGCGTCGGGGAACCGACCTCGCGCGTCACCGGGTCGATCCCTTCGCCCAAGGTGCAGTGCTGAAAGAGGATGCACCCCGGACCGACCTTCACCTCGTGCCCGACCACGACCCCCGTGCCGTGCACGATGGAGATCCCCGGCTCGATGCCCGCCTTCCAGTGAATTTCCGCTCCATACGCGTGACGAATCAGGCGTGACACGACTTGCGGAAAAAGTGGCACGCCCGCGCGGTCGGCGGTTTGCATGACGCGCACCCAGGCCAGCGTCTGCAGGCCGATCTTCCGCACCAGGTCGAGCGGGAGGCGATAGGTGGGGATCTGGTCGGCGTGGTATTTCGCGCGATAGCGTCGCGTCGAGTTGTAGTCGGCGAGAACCGAGCTCGCCAAGGTACGCACCGCGGCCAGGGGACCGAGCCGCATCAGCGCCCCTCCATGTTGTTTCCGTCGGCATCGAGCTCGCTGCCGGCGAGGGCCCGCAAGCTTTTCACTTCGGGGGGCGTGTCCCCTCCACGTGATCGCCATCTCCATTTGGCGGCTTGGAGCAGGATGGCCAGCGCGGTCTTGGTCGCCGGCCAGGTGCCGAAGATTGGATAGCGCGGCAAAACCCCCTGCTCCTCCGGGAAATAGGGGCGCCGGTCGACGCTCCACACGTATTTGTAGCCGATGCCTCGGGCGAGTCGCACGTGCTCGTCGGCGAACTCCTTTTGCGGCGTGCCGAAAGGAAACGCGAAGTGGTCGGTGCGCCCGAACAGTTCTTCGAACTCGCGGCGCGACGCCTCCATGTCATGGCGCGCGTCGTCGAGCGAGATCTGCGTCTGTTTGAAGTGGCAGTTGGTGTGGTTGCCGAGTGTGACGTTGGGATGAAGGGCAATCTTGCGGCACTCTTCGATGGTCATGAGGCGGCAATCGGCGCGATCGCCGAGCGCGCGCAGATCGGCGCGGTCGTTCTCGCGGTGCACGTCGAAGGGGGGGGCCATCACGTCGACACCGGCGGGGTTCGGTTTCAAATCCCAGCGAAAGCCGGCCCGTTTCTTGAGCTTTTCCGGGCAGACGAAGAAGAGCCATTTCAGATCGGGAAAACGCGAGAGGCGCGACTCCACGTATTCGGCCGCGTCGGCATAACCGTCGTCGAAACAAACCATCAGCCACGGCGTCGCCGCCGAGGGGCGCGACGCGACGAGGATGCCGAGCAGTTGATCGAGCTCGTTGGGATGGATGACGGTTTCCATCGCCGTGGACGCGCCGCGCGATCCGTCGTCGACCCGGTGTAAGCACACCGCCACGTGCGTGCCCTCCAGCACGCGCCCGAGGAGCACCCGCATCACCGGTACCGGGACCGACTGGTGCCTCTCCAGGGCTTTGAAACCGAGCTCTTTCAGCATGCGTCGGACTAGAGCCCCTCGAGACGCGGATAGAGATACATGAGCGCCAGCAGGTAGAACACACAGAAGCCCACCATCCACTTGACGGTACGCTTCACGCCCTCGGTCCGAGTTTTTTCACGCGACATCTGCACGGGGATGGCCACCGTCGCAATGAGTATGGAAACGAGGAGAAGTTTCTGCATGTGACGAGAGACAGATCCTCGCGCGCGTCACACACGCGAGCTGGCACCCTTCTTCATTCTACTATCGACTCTCGGGCTCCGCGATGGACAAAACGAGAAAGCGCAAGTACCCTTGCGGATTGCGCGATTTGCCGGGAAAAGAGATGGAACCGTCGATGGGACTTCTGGGAAAGATCGGCGAGTTGCTAGGGCATTCGCCCGAGGCGCGCGCTCGGCAAGTGCAGGCGGCCTGCACGAGCGCCGGCGAGGGGCTCACCATCGAGGGCTCGCCGTTCGTCGAGAACGAAGGGCGCCTCGTCCTCGGTCGGCGGGTCACCGTCTCGTCACGCTTTGCGCCCACCCGACTGCGCGTCGGCGAAGGGGCGTCGCTCACCATCGGTGACGACGCTTGCATCGGCTTCGGCGCGGTGCTGTCGGCGTCGCGCGAAATCACCATCGGCGAGCGGGTTCGGGTGGAGCCCTATGTGTTCGTGGTCGACGCCAACATGGGGGACCCCGATATGGGCGCGGAACTTTCCGATGCGATCGCCATCCACATCGGCGACGACGTGATGCTCGGCGCGCGGGCCGTCGTCCTCAAGGGTTCGCGCATCGGGCGGGGGGCCGTCGTGTCGCCCGGCAGCGTCGTCAGCGGCGTCGTACCGCCGGGCGCCGTCGTCAGCGGCAATCCTGGCCAGGTGGTGCGGATGGCGCGCCCGAACCTCGCGCACGAGATGCTGCTCGCCTCGGCTTCGCTCCATCCCGAGAAGGCCGCCGTCATCGCCGGCGCGCGTGAACTTTCCTACGCCGAGCTGTGCGGCCGCATGCGCGCCATCGCCGGTGCCCTGACGAGCGGCGCCGCTCGCGTCGAACCCGGGGAGCCCATTCTTTTTCTGACCAGCGCCAAGGCCGACTTCATCGCCGCCTTCTACGCGTGCCTCGCGGCCGGCGCCGTGGCCGTCCCCGTCCCCGATGGGGCCGCGCGCGCCACCGTCGTCGACCTGGCCGACGCCTCCGGTGCGCGCACCATCGTCACCGACCGCGCCATCTTGCAAGGTTTCTCACCGCCGCTCGACCCAGCGCGCTTTCGCATCGTCTACGTGGAAGACGTGCAGAGCACCGGCGCCGCGCCGGCGCCCGCGATCAGCGCATCGGCCCCGGCCATGATCCTGTTTACGTCGGGCACGACCGCCAAGAAAAAAGCCGTTCTCCTCTCGCACGGCAACGTCGCGCAGGCGACCTTGAACATCAACGCCTTCGTCAAGATCTCCGACCAAACCCGCGAGTACGTCGCCGTTCCCCTCTACCACTCCTTCGGGCTCGGCCGGGTGCGCGCCGTGCTATCGGCGGGCGGCACGCTGGTCGTCGGCGAGGGACCTCTCAATCCAGCGGCGATGATTCAGACCATCGAGCGTCTGCGTTGCAACGCCCTTTCGACGGTGCCGGCGGGGCTGGCCATGTTCTCCGGCAAGTTGGAATCGGTCCTGCGCCGCATCGGCCCCCAGATCGAAGTCATCGAGCTCGGTAGCGCGTTCATGAGCCCGCAGCAGAAGGCCGCGCTGCTCGACATCTTCCCCCATGCCCGTGTGTGCATGCACTACGGCCTCACCGAGGCGTCGCGAAGCACCTTTTTGGAATTTCGTAGCGAGTCGCACAAGCTCGATACGGTGGGAAAAGCGTCCCCCAACGTCACCCTCGAGATCCGCGATCAGGACCTTCGCCCCTGCCCGACCGGCGAACAAGGTGAAATCGTGGTGCGAGGCGGTCACGTGACCCAAGGGTACTTCCGTGACGAAGAACGGACGCGCGGTGCGTTCACCGAAGACGGCGCCTTCCGCACCGGTGATTTCGGGTTCATCGACGACGATGGGTATGTCCACCTCCTCGGCAGAAAGGACGAGCTCATCAACAAGGGAGGCATCAAGATTTCGCCTCTCGAGCTGGAGGAAAAACTGCGCGAGGCGTACCCCGATCTCGATCTATGCGTCGTGGGTGTGCCCGATCCCGACGGGCTCGCCGGCGAGGTTCCCGTCATGGCGTACGTTGCGGCGGCCGACCTTTTGCTGGGGGACGTGCTTTCGGCGCTGGCGCAGAAGGTCGAACGGAGCAAGCTTCCGAGCGCCATCGCCAGGGTCGACAGCATCCCGCGTACAGCCAACGGCAAACCGATGCGCCGCGTCCTGCGCGACCAACTGACGAACGGATGATGGCCAATCCTGGCTCACCTCCCGCCTACCAGCTCGATCCTCGAAAAAGGAAAATGCCACGATGCAGATCTCTCGCCTTTCGCAGAATGAACCGCTTCCCGCGCTGGTGACGCCGGAGGGCGAGCGCGACCTTTTGCGCGTGGCGCGCACGGAGCGCGAGAACGTGCGGCGCCTGATGCGCGAACACGGGGCCCTGCTCTTTCGGGGCTACGACGTGCAAACGCCGGCCCAGTTCGGGGACATCTGCGCGGCACTGACGGACGAGCTGCTCGACTACACCGAGCGTTCCACGCCGCGAAATCAGGTCGAAGGCAAAGTGTACACGTCGACGGAATACCCGCCTGCCGCACACATCCCGCTCCACTGCGAGATGGCCTACACGACGAAGTGGCCCCGCATCCTCTGGATGTACTCGCACGTTGCGGCCGAAGAGGGCGGCGAGACGCCCATCTGCGATGCGCGCAAGGTGCACGATCTCATCTCGCCCGCGACGCGCCAGCGCTTCGCCGACAAGAAGGGCGTCATGTACGTACGCAACTTCCGCAAGGGGATCGATCTGCCTTGGCAGGAGGTTTACGACGTCACGACCGAGGCCGCGCTCGAGGAGTACTGCAAGAACCACGACATCGCCTTCGAATGGCGCGAAGGCGGCGTTTTGCGGACGCGCGCGGTGGCGCAGGCGATCGCGCACCACCCGGAAACGGGCGACACGGCGTGGTTCAATCAGGCGCACCTTTTTCATGTGAGCGCCCAGGATCCGAGCCTGGCCAAGATGATGATCGCCAAGTTCAAGGAAGACGGGCTTCCACGCAACTCGTACTACGGCGATGGCACGCCCATCGAAGACGCCGTGCTCGCCGAAATTCGCGCCGCCTACGCCAAAGCCGAAGTAGCCTTTCCCTGGCAGAGAGGGGACGTCATCATGATCGACAACATGCTGGTGTCGCACGGCCGGCGCCCCTTCAAGGGCGCGCGCAAGACGCTGGTGGCGATGGCGGAGGCCTACTCGCCGTCGTGATGGTCGAGAGACACCGCGCCATGACCGATCCTTGGAAGAAACTCCTCGAGAAGAGCACGCTCGCCGCGCAGCTCTTCCAGAAGGTGGCGCGCGATCGCGAGAGGCTTCCCGCCTACGTCATTCGGCGCAAGGCGATGACGTACCTCGAGGCGCTCGCGCTCTCACCGCTCTACCTCCGCCACTGCACGCGCGTGGGCAAGCGGGCGCGGACCCGCGGCATGCCCTTCATCGAGAACCTCGGCCGCCTCGAAATCGGCGACGATTTCAACTTCGTCTCCCTCTTCGTTCGTTCGCACCTGGTCACCGGACACGACGGTTTTCTCGCGATCGGCAACTCGGTGAACATCAATTTCGGCGCCGCCATCTCCGCCCACGAGCGCGTCGAGATCGGCGACCGCGTGCGTATGGGCCCCTACGCCATCGTGATGGACTCCGATTACCATGCCGCGCGCGATCGCGGTGAACGGCCGACGGCGCCCATCACGATCGAAGACGACGTGTGGTTGGCCGGCCGCGTATCGGTGCTGCGCGGTTCGCGCATCGGGCGGGGGTCGGTCATCACCGCCGGGAGCGTCGTTTCGGGCGAGATCCCAGCGGGCGTCATCGCGGGAGGCGTGCCGGCGCGTGTCATCCGCCGCATCGAGGGGCGCGATCGCGCCTTCGTCGATTGGTCGACACCCGCAGCACAGGAAGCCCCCGCGACGGCAACGGTGTCCTCCACGACGGCCGCCGCTCCGCTTCATGCCAACGGTGTGCCAGCCGCCGAAGCGACACCCGCCGACGACGAGGTCGATCAGCGCGTGCGCTCGCTCATCGCCACGACGTTCAGTGTCGAGGGACCGATCGAATCGTCGTGGGGGCCGAAGGAGATTCCGAAATGGGACTCCCTCGGCCAGCTGCGTCTCACTTTCAGCCTCGAGGAGACGTTCAAGATCAACATCTCGGAAACGCAGCTGACGGAAATGACCACCGTGAGCGACGTGTGCCGCGTCGTCCGGCAGTGCTTGGCGAGTCCCTAGCACTGCGCTGTCGGTTCTTCGCCATGCCTGATCGCGATCGGCCCATTCCGCGAAGCGGCCACGCGAGATGCGGCGAGGCCGCCGCGAAAAGCCGCTCTGACGACCACGGCCGGGAGGCGCTCGCCTTGCTAGCACTCTCCTAGAAAATGGCGTTGCGCGCGAGATCGAGCGCTCGCTCCGGCCAGAATTCGCCGGCCTTGGGCCCGCCATTGCAGCTGCCGTCGGATTCGCCCGGCTTCTTCAGCCAGAGATACGCATCCACCAGCGGGTCGGCCGTCTTCGCCGTGGGGAGCGCGCCGAGCCCTCGTCCCGGCGGATTGCACCAGCACGCCTCATCCTCGGGATTTTTGCAAGTGTTGGGGGGACCCTTGCCGTTGCGGCTCGTATCGATGACGAAGTGCTTGCCTCCGAGCCGGCTCGACAGGTCCTTGCCGAATTGGATCGACGACTCGGTCGTCTTGTAATTCGACACGTTGAGGGCAAACCCGTCCGCCTCGTCGATGCCGGCTGCCTTGAGCCGCACCGCCATCTCCGCCGCTTTGATCCAGTCCGAGTTGCCGGCGTCGAGGTAGACGGCCGTACCGCTCAGCGACGCAAAGGCGTGCACGGCGAAACGCATGAGCTCGAGGCGTTCCTTCTGATCGGCGTCCGACAAGCACTTCTTCAGCAAGCCGAGCGCGTCAGGCTCGAGGATGACGGCAGCGCGTCGAGCGCCGATGCCGTGCGCGAAGGCGCTGATCCATTTCTTGTACGCGTCGCCTTTCTCGATGCCACCCGCCGAGTATTGACCGCAGTCGCGCTTGGGCACGTTGTAGACGATGAAGATCGGCAACGCCCCCTTACCGTGAATGAGCGTCACGCGCTTGCCCACCCAGTTCTCGACATTCGGCGTCCACTCGCCGATCCAGTCGGCGCCGCCCCCGTCGGCGATCTTGGCGAAAAGCGCGGATTTTGGGGGGTCACTTTGCTCGAAGTTCAGCGCCTGGAGCCGGGCCGGAGCGTACGGATCCGAGAAGAATCTCACGCCCAGGAAAGGGTTCTCGCCCTTCTTCCACGGGGGCAGCGCGGGTGGCGTCTCCTCTTTGGGGCCAGACGCGGCGCTCCCGGACCCCGTACCCGAGCTAGGGGCAGCGGTCGTCGGCGTCAGCGCGGCCGGCGGAGGGGGGGCGATGCATGCGGTGGAAAGCAGCAAGATGACGGGGAGGGCGCGGTAGGTCATGCCGGCACATTGCCCGGTCTCGCGGAGTTTTACAAAGTCTCGGCAATCGCTCCCGCAGGTGCAAAGCGAGGTACCGCCCTCAACGCGACCGCGGCGCGGCGTGCCCCGCCGACACCACCGCCATCAGCTGCTTTTTTCCAAACCAGCTCGACGCGCGATCGAGAAGATCGGACTCCCCCGCCAGCACGATGCCGTCCGTCACCGCATCGAGGGCGCGCGTATCGACGCTCATGCCACCCGCCGGGCCGTCGATGACGATGAGGTCGTAAGCGCGCCGCAGCTCGTGGACCGAGTCGGCGAACTGCACCGTCGGCAGAAGGCCCGGCGATCGGACGAGCCCCTCGGCAAGGACGTACAGGGTGGGGGCGCAGCGCGCGATGGTCCAGGGGCCGGCGGGCGAGCCGTTCATGCGACGACGCATCTGTTCCGAAAAACCGGCCGCCAGCGGCATGTCGATGCGCATCAGCCGATGCACGACCGGGTGATCGAAATCCCCCTCCATGAGGAGGACGCGCGCGTGTCCGGGCTGGGCCAGCATCCACGCCAGCCGGCCCGCGACGCCCGATTTGTAAGCGGCCATCTCCGGCCCGCTCGACACGCCCACCACGAAGCATTCACGCGCGGCGAGCCGGTAGAGCTGGTCGCGCAACGAGGCAAGCTCCTCGGAGGTCTCGCTTTCGGTGAGCGTCGGATGGGGAGCCCAGCCTTTGGGAACGTCGCACACCACCGAGCTCGCTGCGGGAGGCTCGCTGCGGTTTTTCGGCGCCGGCGGGGGCACGAGGGCAAGCGCGGTGGATGGGGCTTCCGCCGCAGGCACCGGAGCGTGCACGACAGGGGCGCGGTTCGGCGTGAGGGGAAACGATTGCACGGCTTGGCTCGGTGCCGGGCGTGAGGAGCCGAGGGGCGTCATCTGCACCGGCAGCGCCCCGATGTGCGTAGGGGGTTTGGGCGGAGGCGGGATGGAAGTGAGCCCGGGCGGAGGGTCCGACTCGCGCGGCGGCACGTGATGCGCGCCGAAGCTTGCGTGGGGCGTCCAGCCGAACGCAGGAGCCGCCGATGGATTCATACCGAGCGGCGTCCCCAGCATCTGGGTGATCATGCGGCCCGAGTGCGCCGAGCCCGCCGCCCCCGCGCCACTGGCCTCGTTCGGCGAAACGGAACCGAGGCGCATGGTCGCGCCCTGAGTGGGTACGGACGCGACCGGCGCCGCCGACGCGACCGGTGCCACTGGCGCGACTGGCGGCGGATAGACGGAGATCCCTTGCTTGCCGGAGGCCGCCGTCGACATCCCCTCTTCGATTGCCATGATCGGGCTGGCTTGGATTTTCTCCTCTCCGACCGCCGCGATGGGCTCCGCATCGACGCTCTCCTCCTCAGCCGGCGCGTGCTTCGGAGGTGCATGCCTGGGACGCGCGGATTCCTGCCCCCCGGCCGACTCCGTGGACCACGACGGCTGGCGGCTCGGACGGCGCGCGTCGACCGCACTGCTCGGTGCCGGCGCCGGTTCGGCGGGCGGTGGGACCGATCCGGTCCTCGCGGCCTCGGCGACGGCGGCGTACGGCGATCGTTCGGCTGTATATGGCGCCCGTTCGACCGGTGCATTCGGAGCGACCGACGTGCGCTGCGCACCGTCGACCACGAGCACGGGAAGCCCTTTCTCGGCGGCGACGGGCGCGGCGCGATCGGGAGCTGCCAGGACCGGCTCGGCTTCGATCGGAAACGAAGGAAGAGCGCTGCTCTTGGCTTCCACGGCGCTCGGGGGGACCGTCGCTTCCGGCGCGATCACCACCTTGGGCAGAACGGGCCCTTCGCTCATCGGCTTGGGCGGCGTCACCCGCGAGGCCAACGTCGCCTCCTCCACGGCCTTGGCCAACTCCGCGTCCATCGGAAACGACGGCAGCGCAGCGCCCTTCGCCTCCGCGATGGGGGCCAGCTCGACGGCGGGTGCCGTCGCCGTCGCGGCAGGTACGGGCGGCGGCTGCGCGGGCGTCGAGGCAGGCTTCGCCATCGCCGGCGCCGCCGCTTTCGGAACGGCGACGCGCGACGCCGACGTTGCCTCGGCTGCCGCCTTCGCCGAATCTGCCTCCATGGGAAAGGACGGCAACGCCTCGGTCTTGGCCAGTGCGGGCGCCTCGGGCAACGGCGCCGGCGGCGCATTGGCCGGTGTCGACGCGGTCACCGATTTTGCCGCCGCAACGCGCGATACCGGGATCGTGTCCACGGCGATAACGTCGGACTCCGCGAGCGCGATCTCCCCCTCGAGCGGAAAAGCAGGGAGCCCCTCCGGAAGGTACTGCGTCGGTTTCACCCGCGACTGTCCGAGGGCGACCCGCGCGAAGGCCCACAAGAGTCCCACCCACAGCCCCACGGTCACGCCGAGCAGGGCAAGAATCCGACGATTGGGCAAAATCGGCGAAGACGGCATGGTCGCCGCGCGCACGACGCGCAAACCGGACGACGCGCCATCGCGACCTTGGGCAGCCTGCTGCTGCGCATCGCCGACGGCTTGCACGAGCCGTTGCCATTCGGCTTGCACGGGCGACGGCGGCTGCGGTTCGGTCGGCGCAGCCGTCCCTTCCGGCGGGTTTTCGCTGGGTGCATTGGCGCGCGCCCGTTCGGCTGCGGCTTGCCGCGCCGCAATGGCCGCTTTCACCTGAACCAGCATCTTTTGCAGCGACGCGCGGTCCATGCGTGCGAGCGCGTCAGTCGAGGGAAGCTTTTCCGTGTCCTCCGCGCCGCTGAGCTCGACCTTTTCGACGTAGGCGATGCGCTCTTCGAGCCGCGCTTTTTGCTGGAGCAGGATCGGCAGCACGGAATCGGTGGTCGGCGCAGGCGCCGGCGTCGACGGAGGTCGCATGCCCGGCACACCGAGAAAGGCTTCGCCCGTGTCGCTCTTCTTGCCGGCGAGCTCGGGGTGCTGCCCGATGAAGCTTGCCAGCTCGCGTGTCCGCTCCTCGACCAGGCGCGCGCGCTGCCGCGCTTCCTCCAGGGGGGAGACGGACGCCGTCGGGCGAAGCGCGACCAGTCGCTGCGACGCTGCGGCCACGAGAGCATCGCAACCACGGCGGGCAAGGTCGGCGGTCCCTGCGCGATAGGCGAGGGAGAACCGCGCGTCGCCCGCGGGCCGAAGGTCGATCGAGCGCCGGGTGCGATCGGTCACCGATGCCCCGGGCTTGTCGCCTTCGCGCTGTACGTGCGGCGTCGTGTCGAGCGCGAGCTGCTCGATGGTGCGCGGGTCGAATACAGCGACGCGCAACCCCTCACTCCCCGCGGTGGACCCGTCGGCGCCGCGCTCGGTCGTCAGCTCGACGAGAGCCTCCGATTCGTACACCTCCGGCAGCGTATAAGCTTGATAGAGAAATCCGCCCAGCACGAGCACGGCCACGAACGCTCCCCCGCGCCAGAACTGCGCAGCGCCGTGCAAAAACCGTGTCATCCACCCAGGCTCTGGTGCTGCTTCGCGTCGGGGAGGCGTGGTCATAGGGTCGGGGTCAGGACAAAGATGCGCGCGGTGATTTTGCCTCCCTTCTCGCCCGCGATCCAGCCATACGTGCGACGCGCTGCAGCTTTTGGGGCGAGGACGGTGTGTGCGCGTGTGGCGCCACACGCCGCTCTCCGTTCGTCGACACGCCGGTATCGCTCTGCTAGCGTCGCCAGAGCACCGTCCACTAGAGCACCGAAACGGCCAGCCGTCTCAACCAAAGGCCCTGGCGCTCTGGCGGGTTTTCTCCATGATTGTCCGAGAATCGGTGCTCAACAAATCCATGGCTCACGTTCCCCCTTGGAGGAGCCGGACGTCCGTCGCGACAGGCGTCGGGGGGGCGCTCGCGCTCGCGCTGATTTCGATCGTCGGCTGTCGGTGCGTCTCGAACCGTCAGCAGGCTGCGGCAGCCCTTCCGAACGACAGCGGGTCACCGCTTCCTACCAGCAGCCTCGCGTCGGACAAGCCGGCAACGGACAAGCCGGCGGCCCCCCCCAGCACGACCGTCGTTCAGGAGATCTTCGCCGGCGGCCTCAAAAACGACTGGCAGGACTACGGTTGGACCGACCGCGAGATCAAGGGGCCTGGCCCGGCGCGGCTCCGCTTCGCCAATTGGGGGGGCTGGATCATCGCCAACAAGAACATCCCTGGCACGTTTGGCGGCATCGTCTTCAAGATGAAGGCGCCCAAGGACTTCGGCGAGTTCCTCGAGCTGCGGCTGGAATCGGACGGCGCTGGCTCGTTCGAAGTGGTGGAGATCACCGCGGCGCATCAGACCCCGCTGCCCGACGGCTGGGTGCGCGTCCTCGTCCCCATGCACCAGCTGAACCCCCACGGACAGCCCTTCGACCGGATGCGCTTTCGCGGCAAAAAACGGCTGTCGAACGAGTGGGTTCTCCTGGACGGCATCGGGCTCACCACGCCCTCCAAAGACGCACCCCCGGCGCGCACCTTCCCCATGAAGGAAGCTGCGCTCAGCGTGCTATGCAAAGCGCCGACCCACCCGATAAGCCCGCTCATCTACGGCGTCGCCAACGGGAAGGAAGCCGAAGACATGCGCGCCGGCGCTCGGCGCATGGGAGGCAACCCCACCACGCGTTACAACTGGCAGCTCGGCGACGCGTGGAGCACCGGCTCCGACTACTTCTTCCAGAACGTCAAGATCGACTTCACTTACAAATCCTTCATCGACACCGGGCTCGCCCGCAAACAAGCGGTTGCCATCACGGTGCCCATCATCGGTTGGGTGGCGAAGGATCGATCGTCGTACTCGTATCCGGTCGCCGCCTTCGGCGCACAGAAAGAAGTCGATCCGTATCACGCCGATATCGGCAACGGCGTCGGGTCGAACGGCAAAGAGCTCCGCGCCGGGGACCCCTCGCGTACCAGCATGCCCGCGTCGCCCGAATGGGTGCGGCAGTGGGTACAGGCGATCCGGGAGGAAGATGCCAAGCGCGGCACGCGCGGCGTCCAATCGTACATCCTCGACAACGAACCCGCGCTCTGGAATTCCACCCACCGTGACATCCACCCCGAGCCGCTCAGCTACGACGAGCTGCTCGATCGCTCCATTCGCTACGGGGCCGCCGTGCGCGCTGCCGATCGCGACGCCATCATCGCCGGTCCGGCGGAATGGGGTTGGTCGGCCTATTTCTGGTCGGCCAAGGACGCCGTTGCCGGATTCAACGCGAAACCCGATCGGCGCGCGCACGGCGACGTTCCTTTGCTCAATTGGTACCTCGCCAAGCTGCGCGAGCACGAGCAGAAGACGGGCGTGCGTATCCTCGATGTCGTCGATCTGCACTACTACCCGCAGGGCAAGGGCATCTTCGAAAACGGGGGCGGCGGGGGCACCGATCCGGAAACGGCGCAGCGCCGCTTTCGCGCGACACGCTCGCTGTGGGACCCCGACTACCTCGACGAGTCGTGGATCAAGGAGAAGGTCCGTCTCATCCCCCGCTTGAAAGAGATCATCGCCGAGAACTATCCGGGGCGCGGCATCTCCATCGGTGAATGGAACTTCGGCGCCGAGGGGCATATCTCGGGCGCGCTCGCGCTGGCGGAGGTACTCGGCCGCTTCGCCCAAGGGGGGGTGACATCGGCCTACTACTGGACGGCGCCCAAGCCGAGCACACCGGCTTATTGGGCGTTTCGCGCTTACCGCAACTTCGACGGACGGGGCGGGCAGTTCCTCGATCGCTACGTCGAAAGTGCGGCGCCCGACGGATCATCGCTCTTTGTCTCGAAAGACGAGGCCGGCCAGCATCTGGTCGCCATCTTGCTCAACTTCAGTAACGATAGCGGGCTCAAGGCCAAGATCGATCTGTCGAGCTGCGGCACGGTCGCGTCGCGACGAACTTTTGGCTACGCGGGTCAACCCAGCGGATTCAGCGAGCCGAAAACGGCGAGCGGCGGGGGCAGCGGCATCGAGGAATCGGTGCCGCCCTATTCCATCACGGTGTTCGACGTCACGCTGGGGTCGAACGCCCCGTAGCGGACGTTAGAGGCCCGCCGCAACCTGCGCGAACGTGTCCCCCAAGCTCGGACCGGCGTCGGGCGGGTTGACGCTCGTCCACTCGTAGACGTACCAGGCCTGCGTGAACGTCGTGACGTCGGCGCCGACCATGTTGGGGAGCATGATGTTGGCGAAGTAGAGCGCACCGGCTTGAGTGCCCTGGCTGTCGATGCCGTAGATGATGAGCGAGAAGGTGCCGGTGATGGGATCTTTGACGACTTCTGCGAGGAAGAAGTCGTGCGTGGGCGTGATGGTGGAAAGGTCGACCCTTCTGATGACGGAATCGCCGCCATCCGCTGCGCCGCCGCGCAGCTTCCAGTCGAGCCAAGTCACCCCATCCGATTCGTTGTAAACGGAGCTGGTGCGGGAGGTCTCGAGGTACTTCGGGAGGAGCTGGGTGGAGTCTCCGCCCGCAGCGACGAGCAGCTCGCCGCCTCCAGCGAGCGGTTGACCGGTGGTGCCGTTGATGGCGGCGGACATCGTTTGATTGACTGACGTCAACATCGGCAGCGGCACGCAGAGAGCGGCAATGGCGTTTCTGAGGACGCCGGACGCCGCGTCGTCCTCGGGCAGACCGTCGAGCAGGAACGTCGCCTTCTTGACGTTGCAGACGTTGCGAAGGAGGTTGTCTTTGCAGGCGGGCGTCGACGCGTTCCCGCAGAATTGCGCGGCCGAACAGGTGGTAGCGCAAGCGCCGCAGTGCTGCGGATCGCGGGTCGTGTCGACGCAGTGATCGGTGCAACAAACGAGGTTGCCCGTGCATGCGACGCCCCCGTCGCCGCAGCGCGGTCCGCAGGTGCCGGCATTGCAGATGCGACCACCGGTGCATTCGGCGTCCTTGACGCAAGGCGTGCAATCGCCGTTCATGTCGCACACCCCGCTGGCGCAGTACGACCCGCAGGTGCCCGCTTCCTCGGAGACGGCGTCCCTGCTTTCGTCGTTGGCGTCGACGGTCGGGTCGCCCGCCACGTCCATGTTGCCTTCGTCGAAGCCCGGCACGTCGATGGTGGTAATATCGGGCACGTCATCGGGGGGGACAGTGTCGGCAAGAGCGTCAACCGCATCGAGACCCCTGTCAGCGTCGGGGTCGGTCGAAACGTCGGGCGGAGCGTCGGCCCTCCCCGCATCGGCGTCGACACGAGCATCACGAGCATCGGTGCCGACCGATACGTCCCGCCCGGCATCGACCGCGGCTTCGTCCGCCGCATCCATGGGCGGAAAGGTGACGTCCGGGTCCGAGCACCCCATGAGCGACACCAGCAAGGAAAGGATGAGGACCCCCACACGCCGCCCCATTGATCTCATGATGTCTCCCTGGTTCGCCGTAGCTGATAGGTCGCGCAAGTCACAGACGTTACGAGCATGATGCAATCCGGTCAATGGCCCTCCAGGCGGAGTCTCGCGTGCTAGCTGGATGCTCGAAGCGCGACGCGTTATGACGGAAAGACCCGTATGAGCGCCCCGGTGCCGGATACGCCTGCCGAAGACTCCGCGCATCTGGCGTCGGGACCGATCCCTGCGCAAGGAGGGCCTCAATCGACCGACATCGCTACGGCCGCGCGCAATGCCCTGAAGCTCGCGGCATCGCTTCTTGCGACGTGGACCGTGGCGCTAGCGGTTCGTTTTCAGCTCCCGCGACATTTGGGCCCGGTCCAATTCGGCAATTTCAATTTCTGCGACAGTTTCTCGGCCGCCTTCTTCGTTTTCTTGGGACTGGGCGTCGAGACCTACATTCAGAAGGAAATCCCGGTTCGCCCCAAGCACGCGTCCGACTTTTTTGGCGGCATTCTCGTGGTCAGAGCGGGGCTCAGCCTGATCGTGCTGGCCGCGATGGCGACCGTTCTCGCCGTGACGGGACGCCCGCGTGAGTTACAGCTGACGGTCCTCATCTTTGGACTTACCCAGGCCGTGATGGGGTTCAACCAGTCCATCGCCGCCATGCTGCAAGCCGCGACCCACGTCGGACCGCTCGCGTCCATGAACGTGATCTCCAAGCTGCTCTGGGGGTTCGGCGTCGTGATCGGCATCTGGCTCGATGTCCCGCTGGCAGTGCTGGCCATGCCGAACCTCGTCGCCGAATTCCTGAAAGCGGTGGTCCTCTACGCTGCCGCGCGCACCGCCGTCGGATTGCGTCTTCATTTTGACCTGGGTCCAGTGAAAAAGGTGCTTTTGGCGAGCCTCCCTTTTTACGTCAACGCCATCGCCATCAACCTCGGCGCGCGCCTCGACGTCTCCATGCTGGAGTTTCTGGCGCCCGGCGAGGAGGTCGGCTGGTACAGCGCCGCCAGCAACTTCGCCGGCCTGGCCATGCTTTTTGTGCCCGTCGTCAACTGGGTGCTGATGCCGCTCTTCGCGCGGGCCAAACACCGCTCCGAGGAAACGTTCTACGAAATGCTGCGCCGGGCCATCGAGGCGCTTCTCCTTCTCTCCATTCCGGTCACGCTGCTCATCGGTGTCGGCGCCGATTTCTGGGTGCGGCTCGCCTTCGGGAGATCGTTCGGGCCGGCGGCGCTGAGCTTGCGTTGCCTGGCGCCGCTCTTCGTTGCCACTTACCTCACCATCATGCTGGCGCTTGCCCTGGTCGTGCTCGAACGGTCATGGCGTCTCACCATCGTTTCGCTCATCGGCCTCGGCGTGCTGCCGTTGTTCATTCTCGTGATGGTGCCGCTTGCCAAACCCTTCGGCCAGGGAGCCGCTGGCGCCGGCGCAGCTCTCGGCGTGACGGCCATGGAACTCATCACGGCGGCGATGTTCCTTCAAACCGTCGGACGCCGCGCGCTCGACCGGCGCAATGTGCTGGCGGTCGTGAAGTCCATGGCGGTGGCGCTCGTCGTCATCGGTCTGCACCAAGCCTTGGCCTTCATGGGGCCGCTGCGCTTGATCGTCGACATGCTCGCCTACGCCATTCTCGCGCTGGCGGTGAAAGCGGTGCGCTTGAGCGAGGTCATCGCCGTCATCAAAGTGGTGCGCACCCAGCGAAAAGCGCCGGCCTGAGCACTACCTTCGTCAGACGTTGGGACGCCTGGTCAACGTGGATCGACTTTGGTAGTGTCCGCCGCGGGAAGTCGGTCGAGGCAGGGTTTCGCGCCCATTCGCATGCAACTTTCCGATGTTCGCATAACGAGTCCATTCCTTCGTTTGCGTACGTAGTTCAACATTTCAAGGCGTCGGCTCAGCGCGATGCCAACGAGAAATCTCCATGCGCGACGGGCGTCGTCGCGGAGATTTCACCGAGCGCGCCGGCCGTCCCCGATGCGGAGTTGCCATGACGACGTCGATCCGACGCGTGTCTTTGCTCGTCTTGATACTGAGAGGTGTCGCCTGCGCTGCAGAGGATCAGCCGCTGGTGACCGCTGACGACGACGCGGGCGCCCGCGTCGACGGCGCCGACGATGGTGACGCCGGGACGACGACCGACGGTGCAACTTCGGCGGAGAGCTCCGATGACGCCCCCGCTGTCGACGCGGCCACGGTGGCCGACCGCACGACCCGCGTCGACGGCGCGGGGGGCCCTTGCACGGGCGTGGTCGACATCGAATTCTTGCGCGAGAAGCTATCCAAGCTGTCGGGCGCGTTGGCGGTGCAAATCGCCGGGATGGAAGTCACCATCCCCGAACGGTACACCGCGGCCAATCGAGCGCTCGCGCGTCAATTCCTCGCCGTCGAATACCAGGCGCTCGGTTTCACGGTGACCGAGCACATGTACGCGAGCGGCGCGAACCTGGTCGCCAGCAGGCCGGGCGCTGACGCAAAGTTCCTGATCTTGTCCGGCCACTACGATACCGTCCGCGAAAGCGTTCCCGGCGCCGACGACGACGGCACCGGCATCATCGGCAATCTCGCCACGGCCAAAGCGTTGCAGGGATGCCAGCTCGACCATGGCCTGCGTATTCTCGCATTCGATCAAGAAGAGGCCGGGGCCGCGGGATCGAAAGCGTACGTGAGCCAACTGCAATCGAGCGGCGAGATCGACGACTTGATCGGCGATGTCCAGTTCGAGATGGCCGGTTACCACACCAAGCAAGACGGCGGTTTCTTGCTCGTCGACTGCCGGTCGTCGGAAGGCGATCGCCCGGAGAGCAAATTTCTCAACGACGCGGTGCTCGCCGCCATCGCGCGCGGCAACCTGCCGCTCGAGCCGCACGATGCTTGCGTCGGCTCGAGCGATCACGGGACCTTCTGGACGGCGGGCAAGCCCGCCATCGTCTTCTCGGAGGAATTCTCCTTTTCCGGCGCCAACGCCAACCCCTGCTACCACAAGGAATGCGACACCGTCAGCTTCGTCAACTTCGACTACTTTGCGAAGCTCACCACGCTGGCCGTTCTGTTGACCGGTGATCTCGTTGGAGCACACTGAGCGTCCTTGTGACTGCCCGTCGGGTCGGCGCGCACGAAGCATCGCTGCGAAAGGAAGCACGCAGGTAGCCGCCCCCTAGCACGATTCTGTCAGATTCTCGCTGCCAGATCGATCGTCGGAGCGGGCATACGCCCACTCAACCGCCTGACCGAACAGGGGCAACACCCCTTCAACGAAGCCGGCAAGGCGAGCACGTCGCGGCCGTGGCCATCCGAGTCCCCTTGGCGGCGGCCTCGCCGCATCTTACGTGGCCGCCTCGCTGAATTGGCCGATCGTGATCTGGTATGGCGAAGAACTGACAGCGTAGTGCTAGTCCACTCGACCGAGACGCGGACCCTCGACACGCACTGGGCCCGCCGGTATATCGTCCCGCGCATGCCCAGTTCGCCGCCACTCGCAGAAAATTTCTCCCTCGCCACCAAGGTCGGGCGACTGGTCGAAGCTCGCGTTTTCGGGCTCCGCTCACGCAAGGACGTCGAGGACTACGGGCACGCTTTCGGAACGCATTTGATGAGGCTTCCGCAAGGGATGCGCGCCATTCTCTGCGCCGACCACCGCCCGGTGAACATCTATGTACAAGAGGTGGCGGACCGGCTCATGGAGATGTTCAAGCCGCTGAACGCCCATCTCGAACGGGTCGCCATCGTCTCCGCACCGAGCAACGCAACCTTCGCCATGCAGCTCGACCGCATCGTACGCGCCGCGGGGTACGCGGCGCGCAAAGTCGTCTACGCGCCCGATGACGCCGTTCAGCACCTCGCTCCCGTGCTCACGCCCCAAGAGCTGAAACGCGTCCGCACCTTTCTCGAAGAATACGACTAGAGCGCCGAACGGCGGAGCCGTCGGCGCTCTACGCGACGACCTCCGTTGCAACGTGACGGTGGGGCTCGCGTTCGGGCTGGGGAGCCTGGGGTAACGGCATTTCAGCGGCGGCGCAGAGCTTGGCGGCAACCGCGTAGCAGGCTGCGAACATGGCGAGGGTGGTGTAGCTGTTGAATCCCATGTCGCCCCAGTCCTGCGCCAGCGCCGTTGTCGTGCCGGCCAAGGTGGCGAGCCCCGCTGCTCTCTCGACCGTCGTGCGGCCCAGCCGGTAACCTCGTGCCGAAAAATAGGCCTGGATCGGATAGATCATCCAAAGGAGGGCAAATCCGACGAGCCCTCCCAGGCTCCACAGCCAGAGCACGCTGTTGTGCGCGATGAACTTGTAGAGTGAAAATCCGGTCGAGATGTCGTCGGCTTTGACGGCTTCGATGTACTCCGATCCGAAGCCGGGCCCGAGGATCTTGTTCTCCCTCAGCGTGACGATGAGGTTGTAGTTCTCGATGTCGCGCGTGATGGAAGAGTTGTCCTCCCCGCTCAGGACCGAGTGGATGAGCGCGGCGGGCGCGAAGAGAGCGCTGCTCGAAGTGCCGCCCACCCTGACGTAGATCGCGAAGACAGGGATGAGCACGACGAGGCTGCGGATGAGGGTGCGTTTGAAACGCGAGGAGCGCAGCACGGCGAAGGTCGTGATCACGCCGGCGCCGACGCCGACGAAGGCGAGCCGTCGGTTGTTCATGACGATCGCCATCATGATGAAAGGGATGAGCAGGGCGGCGCGGACGAAGCTTTTTTTGTCGCGGTGCTCGAAAGCGTTGGCGGCCAGCACGATGACGCCCATGGCGAACGTCACCGAGTCGGAATGGGTCGTCGCGTAAAAGGGGCGGATGTTCATGGGGCGGCACACCACCTCGTACACCCATGCCACCAGCAGTCCCTTGGTGATCGCAGCGACGACGATGATGGTGCCGAACGCGCGAAAGTCGCGCGGGCCGCGGATCGAATAGAGGAACGCAGCGGACGCGAGCAACAACGTCACGGGGTGGATCAATTGCCAGTACGAGGGCTGCCCCTGCCCGCCGCGCAAGAACACGCCGTAGACCTCCATCACGAGCAGGGTGATGGCAAATACCTTCAGCGTCGTCACCGCTTCGGGGGGCGGCGGGACGTCACCGGGCCTTTTCTTGCGAGCGCGCCAGAAAAGCAAAAGGCAGAGCAGCGAGAAGAGCGAAAAGGAGACGCCCGGCAGATCGGTCCATTTCTTGATGCCGGCGAAGAAAATGAGGTTGGCAGGAGCGAAAGGAGGGACCCAGTAGCCGTTGCCCGGCCTCTCGTCGGGCGCTTCGAGAACCAGGGCCAAGAGAAAGAGCACGCGTGCCGCGATGTGGGGCGGGGAGCGCAGGATGTACTTGTAAAGGAAGGGCGCCCACACCAAAACGAGGAGAAATGCCGCCCCGCCGATTTGATCGGCCAGCCAACATCCGGCGAAGATGGCGACGACGATGGCCACGCTGGGCCAGAAGAACGTGTCGGCTGCGTCGCGGGCGCTCTCTGGCGGGCCGCGACGCGCACGGGCGCGCGGAGCTGCGACCGCCGTCATCGCGCCCGCGGTGCGCCCGGAGCCTCGCCGGAGACTCCGTTGGCGTCGACAGGAGGCGAAGCAGGCTCGCCCGGCCGCGCTTGTCCTCGTACCCGGATGACGGCCGGTACGCCCACCGCGACGGCGTCGGCGGGCACGTCGGTCACCACCACCGCATTGGCTCCAATCTGCGCGCGAGCGCCGATGCGAATCGGGCCCAGAATGCGGGCTCCGCATCCGACCAGCACGTCGTCTTCGATGACGGGGCAGCCGTCGTCCTTGGCGCTGCCGATGGTGTTGTTGCCCATGAAGCGCACGCGCTTGCCGACGCGACTCGTCCCGCCGATGACGGTGCCGAGCGTATGGACCAAGTAGACGCCGTCGCCGAGCTCGATGTCCTTGCCGAGCTCGATGCCGAAAATCACCGACTGGGTCAGGCGGAGCAAGCGATTGACTCCCGGAATGTGCCATCGTCGCGACGCTTCGCGGATGCGCGTGGTGGCCATCACGGCATACGAATCGCTCAAGAACACCGTGCGCGCGACGCTGCGCACCGTCACTTCCCCGGTGGCGACGCGACTCATCTCGATGGCATCGCGGATGAAGGCGCGCAGCATACTACCGCTCCGGTCGATCGGAGAGGCTGACGTCGGCGAGGAGCGGCAGGCCGAGCTGCTTCACCTGCCACGATTCGACGATGCGCCCCGATGTCAGCTCGCGGATGGCGCCCGCCAAAAGGCCCGCCATGATCCCCGCCGCGATGCTGGCCAGGATGAGCGCCGGGCGATTGGGCTTGATGGGCTTGCGCGGCAGCTCGGGTTCCGCCACGACGACGTACCGATATTTGAAGGCGATCTCGGTGGTGGCGAGCTCGATGCGCGCCGCGTCCATCCGGTTTTTCAGCTCGTCGTACTTGCCCACCGCCGACATGAGCTTGGCGCGCGCCGCGGACACTTCGGGGTCCTCTTCCATCATCAAAGGCCCGGCGGGGGCAGCGCCTCCGACCGACCGGCCGGGCACCCAGTGGCCAGCGCCATCGGCCGGTATCACTTGTCCGCTCTCGATCCGCGCGATCAACTCGCGCTCCTCCTGACGCAGCGCCCCCAGCTCCGCAGGCTCGATGCTGGCATCTCGGATCTTGGCTTCCTGCTGAACGACGAGCGGGTGCGCGACGCCGTATTGGCTGCGCAGATCGGCGAGCTGCAGGCGAAATTCCGTCAACCGACGCTGCCAGGGCTCCTGCACGTTGCGCTCCGCTTGGCGGATCTCGGCGAGCTTGGTGCTGACGGCGGGGTCGGGCCCTTGGGGGCGAGGCGCGCTGCGCACGAAGGTCGCCGGGGGAGCCGACCCCGGTTCGGCGGTGGCCGTCGCGCCGCCGTCGGCGGGAGAACCGACCTTGGCCTCCCTCGACTTGTCGCGCGCACGCACCACGGCGCCGAGCGCGGGCTCGATGGCCTCCCCGGCGCGCTTGAGCTCGTCTTCGATGACGCCGATGGCGGCGCTGATGACCGACGTCTCTTGCGCGACGCGGGCCTGCAGGAACTTGTCGCGCACCGCTTTCGCGATTCTGACGACCATCTCCCTGTCACCCCACACGACCTGGATCCGAATCGACGTTGCGTCCTCGGCCTTGACGGAGAGGCGCGTCTCCAGAACGCCGATGAGGGCGCGCACGCGGTCGCTCTCGGCGATGGGACCGGCGATCATCGACCACAGCCAATCCTTGGCCTTGAGGAGGGGCGAGCGGGTCGCGTACCAATGCTGGATGAGGCCGGTGTCGCGGATGATGGCCTCGAGGTTGTCCCTCGTCATCGTGATGTCGGAGATGCCCCTCATCGGGTCGACGACGGGGAGCTGCCGGTTCGGGTTGCTGAGGGCCGCTGTCGCGAGCGCCGACTGGCTCACCAGGATCTTGGAGCTTGCCTCGTACATCGAGGGAATGGCGATGCTGATCGCGACACCGATCGACGCGACGACGACGAGGCTCGCCACGCCGAGGAGGATGTGCCGACGCGCGGACGTCAGGACGAACCGAATCCATTCCGCGGGGGATGCCCCGAGCGAGCCTTCGGATTCGTCGGCCTGTTCCGGTTCGTTGGGCGTGAAACTCATGTCTCTTCTCGGCCTAGTCGATCGCCTAAGCTAGCATACCCTCCGGTGCTCTCCTTCGGTACTTTCGGCGCGCTCCTTCGCAAGAGGGGGTAATTCGCGTTGCCGCTGCGGGCGATCATTCCGAGCGGCGCGCCAGGAAACGCGCTGCCACGCTCCAGAGCGGCGCCCCCTCCGCGGCTTTGCGAGCACGGCGGTAGACCTGGTGGGTGAGCTCGCCGCGACGGGACGGGGAAACGATCGACGCTTGCCGGAAGACGACCTCGGCCGGGTTCCAGCGCGTCTTGGAGACGTCGTTGCCGGTCGAGAGATTCACGGTCGCGAAGCGCTGCTCGATCGCATACTTGATGGCTTCGGCGACCGCCGTCGTCATCGCGCTGTACTTGGCGAAGTCCGGGTCGAAGCCTGAGTAGTAGAGGTAGAGTGAATCGCCCAGGACGAAGCCGATGCGCATCGCCGCGACTCTGTCGCCGATCTTGAGGGAAAAGATGCGCAGCGCGTCCCGATCGGCGAAGCGCTCGCAGACGTCGGTGAGAAAACGTCGCGCCATCGAGGCGTCGAACACGTTGCGGTGGTTCACCGTACCGGAGAGCTCGGCGCGAGCCTGATGCAGAAAAAAGAAGCGATCGAGCGCGGCGGCGACCTCGCCGCGCGTGGTCGTCACTTCGAGGCTGTAGTCGTGGCCGTCCCGCTTGAGGGAGTTGTAACACTTGCGCAGCGACTCCTTGATGTTACGCGGCAGTTTCCCTTTGAACTCCTCCCAGGTGGGCGCCAACGTGAGAACGAAGTCGGGCGTCTCCTTGGTCCACTCCAGGTTCGGGTAGGCATTCTTGGCGAGATCGCTGAGCTCCCCTTCCTTGGGCATCCCGCTCAACGTGAGCGTGTCCCACGCTCCCGAGACGTCGCGCAAGTGGGCGAGGAGAACGCGATGGGCCTCCAGCTGTCGATCAGGATGCGCGAGAACGCCGCGCACCTCGGTGATGTTCGGATCAGCGCCGAAGAACTGGAGATGGCGAATGCAGAACGGTCCCACCGCCGGCCGCCGCGTAATCATGAGCGGCGCCACCGCGACGAGCTCGCCCTCCCGCGACCGAAGCGCACGAACGAAGAGCACGTCTCGGATTCCGAGCTTGTCTTCGCGAAGATGTTTCCACCAGGCCAGGCACCAATCGAAGGTGTGGAAAGGCAAACCCGAGCGACTCGAACTTTCCAGCCCTCGCCACTCGCGCTCCAGGCCGAGCAGCGCGTCGAGCGATTCGATCTTCTCTACCGTGAGCGCTGTCATCGATGCGCTCTAGCCGTGGAAGGTCGCGGTGCCGATGAACTGGCGCTGACCGATCTGGTTCACCGACTTCTTCACGTCGACCATGTTCATGCGATTGAGTAAAACGCAGAGCATCGCCTGGTCGGTGGTCTTGGCGAGCGACACCGCGGTTGGATTTTCGGAAGGCGGGGCGAGCGCGACCAGCACGAGATCGCCCGAGCGCGAGTGGTACTGGATCTCCTGGACGAACTGCATGAGCTGGGCGAGCGGCACACGCGTGCCGTCGGCGACGTGGATGGGAACGCCGAGATGCATCATCCCCGTACGCGCCAGCGAAACGGCAATCTGCACGGTGAAGTCGCGAGCAGCTCCCGCCCCGCCGGGGACGAGCGAGAGCGAACGCCAAGGCTGGTTTCTCGCGGCAAGCCAGAGTCTTTGCCAATCGGTGCGGCGCCACGGCTCGACGCGCGCTTCATCGGTCACTTCGATGGGGCGATCGGAAGAGACGCGGGTCAACATCGTCCGCTCGCGAGCGTCGTTCATTGTCTCGTTTTTCTCCGGTTCCTCATTCGTAGAGCCAGCTATTGTCTCACGACGCCGGCCGTCTGCACGCGCCCATTCGCCACCATCCGACTCGACCCCTCACGGGCGCACCTCGGCAAGGTCCGGCTCGACATTGGTTGCGCTCCGCCCTCGAAAATATCGCGAGGATGCGGAATCTTGCCGTGGATCGCCCATTTTTGGCTACCGGTCTCCTTGGGGGAGCCCGGCCCGGGCCTTCGGCCGACCGTCGCTGACCGGTTAGGCACGTTCGGGCCGGGCCACCTACCCATGGCGCCGTCTTGAACGGATGACCAGCCCCCGAACCCATCGGAGCTCGCCTCACGGCACCAGCATGAACCAATGCGTCGGGAGGCCGCGCGGAAGCGTGAAGATCTGCTCTCCGCCTCTTCGGACGGGCTCGATCATGGTGAGTTTCATGCCGGCGCCGGTGCTGGGGTGCATGCCCGGCGAAAGGGGGACCAACCGCAGCGGAACCGTTGCGCGCAGGGTCAGCGTGGCGTCGATCGGCTGCGCCACGAACGGGAGTCCTCCGCTCGGGCTCGCCGCAACTTGGCCAACCGCCGTGAGAAGCATCTGGCGGGACACGCTGATCGGCTGGCCATCGAGGCTCGTCACGACGACAGCGGCTTTCGGCGTGTGCACGTCGAAAGCAACGTCGTGCAGCTGGATATGCTTACCGCCCACCCAGCCGACGGCGGCCTGCGACATCGGCGTATCGATCGTCTCGATACCGGCCGCCCAGTCCCGTCGAAGCTCGCCGGTGTCGGAGACCACGAACGTCTGGCCCGGCGCGAGAAAATCGTGCTTCGGGTCGGCAAAAGCGATGGCATCCGCGGACCGCGTCGACAAGGCATCGTCCCAGCCGAGCTCGGGGATGTCGGCCAGCCCGACGGTGAGCTTGCTCTGCTCGACCAGGGTGCGGATGGCGACGCTCGTTTCGGGGCTGGTGCGCTCGTAGTAGAGGTTTTCTCGGGTGAGGTCGAGACGGTAAGTCCTGATGGCTTCCCTCACGTGGCGGCTGCGAAAAAGCACGGCCGCCGCCGGCATGAGCGCCGTGAGAGCCGGGTCGTTCCATGTCGCGCGCGCATCGGGTTGATCCGGCGGCGCGAGGGGGCTCCCGGCGTAGCCGTAGATCATGGGCGCGTCCCAACCCTGTAACGAAGCAATGGCCGCCATGTAGAGCGGCGCCACGAAGCGGTCGCGGGTCGGATATTCCACGTTCCACTCGGTGATGGAGAGTGGCTTACCGGCCACCTGCGCCCCCCCGATCCAAGCGATGAAATTCGCCTCGAAATGAGGGTTGGTTCCCAGGCTTTCCGCCGCCCCATAGGAATGCACGTCGATGATGTCGCCGCTCGCCAAGGACGGCAGGCTCGACAGACTCTCCGCGCCCCAGAAACTCGTCGGCGCGATGAGGGCGCGCAGGCCCCCGGCGCGCAGATGCTCGATCGCGCGGCGGTCGAAAAGGTACTCCACCTCGCCGAGGACGATCTTGGCCGGCCCCGGCGCCAAAAGGTCGGCGTTGGGAGGGAGCGGTGCCCCGCGGTGCATGCCGATCCGGCGCGCCAGCGCCTGAAAAAGCTTGCTGTGCAGGGGGTTCGTTTTGTCGGAGAACGCCGCTGCCCCGTGGTGAAACGTGATGTCGTTCTCGTTGGTGACGAGAACGCCGAAAAGCGCGGGCTCTTCGGTATAGCGCTTGCCGGTGTAGGGGTTGGTTCGCAAAAGGTATTGGTCGGCGAACTTGAGCATCAGCTTCTCGATGCTCGGGTTCACGTAGCTGAACCCCTTGCCCGAACCCTGCTGGCGCGCGAGCTCGGCAAAGCCGTCGACGTTGTCTCCTTTGGCGAACTGACGTCCGACGTGCAGATCCATCCACACGTAGATCCCTTCGTCCTTCAGGCATTTGACCCACCAGTCGATGCGGTCGAGCGCGCGGTCGTCGAGCTTTTGCGTCGTGGCGACGAAGGGGTCGAACACATTGGGTTTCACCCAAGGGGAATCGTGGTGGTGGATGCGGACCAGGTTGTAGCCGAGGGCCGCGAGCCGCCTCGCCTGCAGCGCGACGTCTTCCTTTTTGCCTTGAAACAAGGCATTCGCCTGCACACTGGTGCCCCAGAAGCGCACCGGCGTTCCGTCTTCGAAGACCAGCCGGTCGCCATCGGCGCGCACCTGGCCACGTTGGCCGGCCGGCTTTTCGTTGAGAAAGCTGACGTCGATGGGCCAGCGATCCCAGGGGAGCGTGTCGGGGTACCAGGTCGAGCGATCCTCGGCGCCGTACCGCTCGTCGGCCGATCTTCGCACCACGCCGCCTTGGGGCAAACGTATCTTCATCGTCACCCGGCGCCGACCCACGCGCAGCTGATTGCCCACGAGAAAGCAACGAACCGTGTTCGCCAGCCCGCGGTCGAAATGGGTGGTCGGCAGGGGCGCGTCGAAATGCACCGCGATCCCGCCGGGAGCCGCGTCCCACTGGAATCCACGCCGATCGGGTAGGAGCGTGGGCCCCTCGCGTCCGCCGGGCGCGGCATCGAGGTTCAGGTTGAACTCGAGCCCCCCGCCATCGATTCCTTCCATCTCCTTGGTCGCCTCGAGCGCGTAGTCGAACGTCACCTCGCCCGGACCGGTCTTGGCGACGGATCCCATCATCCGTAGTCCGAGCGATTCGACGCCGAGCTCGAAGCGGGTGACGCCCCCCGACGTGAGCGAGTTCCGAACGATGGGGTCGGCCCATGCGTAGTTCTTTCCCCAGAAAAGGTAGTGGAACGTCATGACCTTGGATCCGCGGTAGCTGACGCGGACGGTGCCCCCGTCATCGATCTCGAGCGTCCATGCGGCGTGCGCGGCCGCATCGTCATCGCCGGGGCCGCTCGCCACAGGGACGGACGGGGGCGCAGCGAGAAAGGGATCCGTTCGAACGTCAGGGGGTGTTTTCGGGCGCCAGCACGAGACCGCCAGGACCCCGGCCGCCGCCGCGCCCGCGACGAAAAGACATCTGAATTCAGGGACCAACGAATGCCGGGAACTCCGGCGGCGAAGAGGGGCGGCTCGATCGGGGGGCATTCGGCGTCTCCCTCGAGCCCATCTTCGCTCTGGGAAGCGATACCTTGCCCATTGGACGGCCCGAGAGCAAACGACCGGGGGCGCTGCCCCCCCCGAAAAACTCACTTGCCCACAGCCGAACAAACAGCGAGCCTATGGCACCTCCATGGCCGACCCGAGCTGGGTTCGCGAATACCAAGACGGGGAGATCGTCCCCGGTACGCCCTACCGCGTCGTCAGTTTGCTCGGCGCCGGCGGGATGGGCTCCGTCTACGAAGTCGAGCACGTCGAGCTCGAGCGCCGCTACGTATTGAAGTCGCTCTTGCACACCCTCGCCTCGCGCCAGGATCTCATCGCACGCATGCGCAACGAGTGGCGCTCGCTCGGCAAGCTACAGCACCCCAACATCGTCGATATCCTCAATGCCGGCGTCAGCACGGGCGACGTGCCCTACTACGTGATGGAGCGGCTCGAAGGCGAGACGGTGCGCGACCGTTTGCAGCGCGAAGGAAAGCTGCCCATCGACGAGGCGGCGCGGATCGCGCGCGGAACGCTCTTTGGCCTCGCCGCCGCGCATGCCATCGGTATCGTCCATCGCGACATCAAGCCGGCCAACGTCTTTCTCACGCGCGACGGAGCGGTCAAAGTTCTCGACTTCGGCGTGGCGCAGGTGACTCGCTCGGAAGGCGATCAGAAGATCACGGCGCAAGGGCTCGCCATCGGAACGCCGCGCTACATGTCCCCCGAACAAGCTTCGGGCGACACCGCCGACGCGCGCTCCGATCTGTACGCGACCGGTCTTTTGCTCTTCGAAATGATCGCAGGCGAAGGCCCCTTCGACGACCTCGGCGACACGAGCCAGCAGATGCTGGCCCACTTGCATCGCCCGGCGCGACCGTTGTCGCGCCTCTTGGACGTGCCGGCGGAAATCGAGTCCATCGTCCGACGCGCCCTCGCCAAGAGGCCGCAGGATCGCCCGCGCTCGGCGGAGTACATGGCGGCGGAGCTCGCTCCGTTCGCGGCGCCTTCTGCGACCTCGAGCTTCGGGTATCCCCAGGCGACACCGACACCGTCCGGCGTCGTGCTGACCTCGTCGACGCTGTTCGCCGGTTTGGGGCTCGGCTCGGAATGGGAGCGACCGACCGTCGAGCTTAGCGCGCTGCGCCGCGCTAGCGCCGCCCCGCCGGCGAAGGGCCTCCTGCACCGCTCGCTGGTGAGCGGCCGAGCGCTGGGCGCCGCCGTCGTCGCCGGTCTGACGGTGGGGATCGCCGTTCTCGCATTCGGGGCCGCCAACAGGACGTCCCCCGAACCATTGACGGCCTCCGGCTCGATGCAGCCGGTCGACCAGGGGGCCGCCGTGGCTGCGGCCCGAGCCCAAGTAGCGGCCGAGCCGGGCGGCACCACCCCCCTTGCCGAGGCCACCCCGGTGCCGTCGATCGTCGGCAACCCCGCGCTGGCGCTGGCGCCGAACGCGCGGGAAAACCTCAAGCTTCGCCCCTTGCCGACATCAAAGGACGCGAAGAAAACGAAGAAGCCGCAGAGCGTGCGGGCGCCGGACGCCGACCCCGTCCGACTTCCTCCGTCCGGTCTCTAACCGGACAGGTTGCTGAAAAAGGTCGGAAGGTTGTTGCTGCCATTTCTCCCCCCCAGCCCCCCTCACTTGTGAGCGGGGGGAGAATTAGCGACCAGGAGCGCTTCCGGTGGCGAGGTTTTTTTCAGTAACCTACTAAGCGCTTGCGCCTCAAAAAAAGCTCTGGTAAAGACGCGCCTCCGTTTTCGCGTGCAATGGCCGCTCGCGATCTCGGCCTTCCGTAACGACGTTCGACCTCTTATCCCCCCCTTTCTACAGCCAGGTCTCGCACCGCTTTTTTCGAGCGGGCGCGACCGCGAGCCAGCCACTTCGACCTTCGGGTAGGACGGCGACCTCGCGAAAGGGATTCGGTAGGAAACCTCCGAACGCACGACGTAGGGCTGGAAAAAAAAGGACTTCGAATGATCAGTCACGCCAGCGCGAGATTTGCCCGGATCAGCCCCCGCAAGGCCAGAATGGTCGTCGATCTGGTTCGCGGGCGGAACGCTAGCGAAGCGCTGCAACTCCTGCAGTTCACGCCCAAGGCCGGTGCGCCGGTGATTGCCAAGCTCCTCGAGAGCGCGGTCGCCAACGCCCGCCAGCAATCGCCCGGTACGGACGTCGACACCCTCTACGTGAGCAAGGCGACCGCCGACAAGGGCCCTAACAAGCACAACCGCCGGTGGCGGCCGCGCGCGATGGGTCGCGCCACCAAAATCACCAAAGGCGTCACCCACATCGTGATCGAGCTCGACGAGCGCTAAAGGGCCAGCATGGGACAGAAAACACATCCGTATGGTTTTCGGCTCGGCGTCATCAAGACGTGGACGAGCAAGTGGTACGAAGACAAGAATTATACGAAGTGGCTCCACGAGGACATCCGCATCAAGCGGGCCGTGAAGGACTATCTCTACAACGCCAACATCGCCTCGGTCGAAGTCGAGCGCGCCGCCAACAAAGCCAAGGTGATCGTCTTTACGGCGCGCCCCGGCATGGTCATCGGCAAGGGCGGCAAGGGGATCGAGATCCTCAAGACCGGCAACCTGAAGACGGCCGCCAAAGGGGAGACCAAGTTCCCCGGCGTGCAAGCCTTCACCGCCAACGAAGTCTTCATCGACGTCCAAGAGGTGCGCAAGGCCGAGACCAACGCGCAGCTCGTCGCCGAGAACGTGGCCACCCAGCTCGAGCGCCGCGTCGCCTTCCGTCGCGCCATGAAGAAGGCCGTCTCGACCGCGATGAAGTTCGGCTCGAAGGGCATTCGTATCCGTTGCTCGGGACGACTCGGCGGCAGCGAGATGAGCCGCGTCGAAACGTACCGCGAAGGGCGAGTCCCGCTGCACACCCTCCGCGCCGACATCGAATTCGGCACCGCCGAAGCCAAGACGACCTACGGCATCATCGGCGTCAAGGTCTGGATGTTCAAAGGCGAGGTCCTGGCGCGAAAAGCGCGCCGCATCACCTGAAACGAATGAACCCGCGGTACTCGGGCCCAAAAGGCCCGTGATGCCGTCCGGGAGGAACGAAGATGCTTTCCCCGAAGCGCACCAAATACCGAAAGATGCAGAAAGGCAACAACCGCGGCATTGCTTGGCGCGGTTCGAGCGTTGCGTTCGGCGATTTCGGCCTGCAATGCTTGGAGCCCGGCCGCCTCACCTCGCGCCAGATCGAAGCGGCGCGTATGGCCATCACCCGCCACGTGAAGCGCGCGGGCAAGCTGTGGATCCGCATCTTTCCCGATCATCCAGTCACCAGGAAGCCGCTCGAGGTGCGCATGGGCGGCGGCAAGGGTGCGCCCGAAGAGTGGGCCGCCGTCGTCGAGCCGGGACGCGTGATGTACGAAATCAGCGGCGTCACCGAAGACGTGGCGCGCGAGGCTTTCCGGCTCGCCACCCACAAGCTGCCGGTATCGACGCGCGTTCTCGTGCGAGGAATATTCTGAGATGAAGGCCAGAGACCTGAGGGACCGCAGCACCGAAGACCTCGCCGAGCTGGAGCGTTCGCTGACCGGCGAACGGTTCCAGAACAAGTTCAAGAACTTCACCAATCGGCTCGACGACACCAGCATCATTCGCAAGCAAAAGCGCGATCTAGCGCGGGTGAAGCTCATCCTCACCGAGCGCTCGCGTGGCATCACCCTCATCGCCAAGCCACGCGAAGAAGCGGCCGTGAAGCCGAAACCGCGGGCCCCCAAGCCCGCGCCCGCCGAAGCAACCGCCGTCGCCGCCGAAAGCACCGCCGAAGCCGCTGAGGCGCCGAAGAGCACGAAAGCAAAGACCGTGGCGAAGGCACACAAGGGCGAGACCAAGCCCGCGGAGAAGAAGAGCAAAGCTCCGGCGGCCGCCAAGCCGACGGCCAAAAAGCCGAAGGCAAAGGAAGAGACGAAATAGCCATGGCCGAGAAACCGACCAGCAAAGAAGCTTCCGGCAAGGCGGCCCCCGCCAAGACCGCGAGCGCGAAGGCCGACGTCGCCAAGGCCGCGGAGAAAGCGCCGGCCCCGGCGCAAAAGCCGCCCGCCGGCGAGCACAAGACGCACTCCTTCCGCCGGCGTCTCCTCGGCAAGGTCGTCTCCGACAAGATGGACAAGACCGTCATCGTGGAGGTAGTCCGGCGCTCACGCGACGCGATGTACAAGAAGTACGTACGCAGTCGCGACCGCTACAAGGCGCACGACGAAGCCAATCAGTTCAAGGTCGGCGATCGGGTCGAAATCATGGAGCACCGCCCGATCTCCAAGGACAAGCGCTGGAAAGTGGTCCGGTTGGTCGCGCGGGCGGTCGAGGAATAACGCCATGATTCAAATGCGTTCCATCCTCGACGTGGCCGACAACAGCGGCGCCAAGCGCGTGCAGTGCATCAAGGTGCTGGGCGGCTCGCGCCGTCGCTACGCCTCGCTCGGCGACATCATCGTCGTGTCCATCAAAGAGGCGCTCCCCGGAGCCAAGGTGAAGAAGGGGGACACCGCCAAGGCCGTCGTCGTGCGCACCAAGCGCGAGCAATCGCGTGCCGACGGCAGCTACATCAAGTTCGACGCCAACAGCGCCGTGCTCATCAACCCCCAGCTCGAGCCGATTGGCACTCGCATCTTCGGGCCGGTCGCGCGCGAGCTACGCGCCAAAAAATTCATGAAGATCATCTCGCTCGCGCCGGAGGTGCTCTGATGCAACGGCTTCAGCGCGGCGACACGGTCGTCGTCATCAGCGGCAAGTACAAAGGCAAGCAGGGGCGCGTGAAGCGCGTCCTCCTCGATGACGACAAGATCATCGTGGAGGGGATCAACCTCGTCAAGCGGCACACCAAGCCGAACGCGCGCAACCAGCAGGGCGGCATCGTCGAGAAAGAGGCGCCGATGTTCGCCTGCAAGGTGATGCCGGTCGACCCCAAAACGGGCAAGCCCACGCGAGTCAAAGTCAAAGTCGACGAGAGCGGAACGAAGACGCGCATTGCCAAGAGCGGCGCCGAGATCCGGGCGGAGCGGTAAATGGCCAAGAAGACCAAAGAAGACGGCAAGAAGAAGGAGAAGGCGAAGGCGAGCGCCGAGGTGACTTCGACGACCCCCGTCGAAGCGCCGCGCAAGCGCCGCCTCTACCTCGAACAAGCCTCGGCGGAGCTGCGCAAGCAGTTCGCCTACAAGAACCCCATGCAGATCCCGCGTCTGCGGAAGATCACCGTCAACATGGGGCTCGGTGCCGCCGTCGGCAATCCCAAGATCATCGACTCCGCAGTGGACGAGATCCGCGCCGTCACTGGGCAAAAGCCGGTGGTGACGCGCGCCAAGAAGGCCATCGCGACGTTCAAATTGCGCGAAGACGTCCCCATCGGCGTCATGGTGACGCTCCGCCGCGAGCGCATGTGGGAGTTCTTCGACCGCCTGGTCTCCATCGCACTTCCACGCGTGCGCGACTTCAAGGGCGTCTCGCCGCGCGGCTTCGACGGGCAGGGCAACTACACGCTCGGCTTGAAGGAACAAATCATCTTCCCCGAGATCGACTACGACAAGATCGACGTCATCAAGGGGCTCAACATCTCGTTCGTCACAACGGCGAGAACCGATGACGAGGGGCGCGCGCTCCTCGCCCAGCTCGGCATGCCCTTCCGGGCCATTGCTCAAGCAACCACGGACCGCTGAGAGGCAAAAATGGCTCGAGCCTGTCAATTCGCAAAGCTCAATCGAACCCCGAAGTTTTCGACGCGCCGCCGGAGCCGGTGCAAGGTCTGCGGCCGCGCTCGCGGCTACTATCGCGACTTCGAGCTCTGCCGTATCTGCCTCCGACTTTTCGCGCTGAAGGGTGAAATTCCCGGCGTGATCAAAGCGAGCTGGTGACGCCATGATGACCGATCCCGTTTCCGACATGCTCACGCGCATCCGCAATGCGGCCATGGCCCGCCACGAGCGCACGCTCGTCCCGGCCAGCCAGCTGAAGAAGCACATCGCGGAAATCCTCAAGTCCGAAGGTTTCATCGCCGACGTGCGTGACACCGAGGACGACCCGCGCAGCCTCACCATCGTGCTGAAGTACGGGCGCGACCGGTCGAGCGCCATCGACGGCATCAAACGCGTCTCGCGCCCCGGGCGCCGCGTGTACGTCCGTCACGACCACATCCCGCGCGTGCTTTCGGGGATGGGCGTCGCCATCCTCAGCACCTCGCGCGGGGTGATGAGCGACAAGGAAGCCCGGCGCCAGAAGGTCGGCGGCGAGCTGCTCTGTGAGGTCTGGTGATGCAGACGACCACCGAGAAGAAGCCGGCGCGGCAGATCCAATCGCGCATCGGCAAGCGTCCCATCCTGGTCCCCAAGGGGGTCACGGTGGCGCTCAAGGACAGCACGGTGCGCGTCGAGGGGCCGAAGGGCAAGCTCGCACGCAACCTTCCGCCCGGCGTCGACGTGAAAGTGGACGGTGGCAAAGTGAGCGTCACCTCCGCGCTGCCCGGTCGCGACGCCTCGCGCATGCAGGGTCTGGTACGGGCGCTCATCGCGGCGATGGTGAAAGGCGCCAACGACGCCTACACCAAGACGCTCGAGCTGCGCGGCACCGGGTACCGCGCCGAGATGAAGGGCACCACCCTCAACATGTCGCTCGGATTTTCCCACCCCATCATTTTCCCGCTCCCCGCGGGCATCAAGTGCGAGATCCCCTCGGATTCGAAGGGAACCATCGTCAATCTTACCGGCGCGGACAAAGAGCTCATGGGGCAGACCGCCGCCAAGATCCGCAGCTTTCGGCCGCCGGAGCCCTACGGCGGCAAGGGTGTCCGCTACCAGGGTGAGAAGGTCCGCGAAAAGGCGGGCAAGGCTGGCAAGGGCGCGAAGGGTGCCAAGTAGGAGATCGTGCCATGGCAATGAGAATCGTTGGTCGCGAGCGGCGCAAGCTGCGCATCCGAAAGAAGCTCTCTGGGACGGTCGTGAAGCCGCGGCTCACCGTGTTCCGCACCGCGCGCCACATCTACGCGCAGGTCATCGACGACGACAGCGGCCGCACCTTGGCGCATGCTTCGACGCTCTCCAAGGACCTGAAAGGTTCGCTCGACGAAGGAAACAAGACCGAGGCGGCCAAGAAAGTGGGCGCGCTGGTCGCCAAGATCTGTCTCTCCAAGAAGATCGACAAGGTCGTCTTCGATCGCAACGGGTACCTCTACCACGGCCGGGTCAGCGCCCTGGCTGACGCTGCCCGCGAGGGTGGGCTCAAGTTCTAGAAACCAGCATCACGGCCCGACCCCAACGGGAACGGGCCAACCGACGGGAGACTCCATGTCGTTCGAGCAGATGGATGAAGAGAAGCTGAAGGAGCGGGTGATCCACATCAACCGCGTCGCGAAGGTGGTCAAAGGCGGCCGGCGTTTCAGCTTTTCAGCGCTCGTCGTGGTCGGCGACGAGTCGGGTCACGTCGGGGTCGGGCTCGGCAAAGCCAACGAAGTGCCGGAAGCCATCCGCAAGGGGAACGACCAGGCGCGCAAGAACATGTTCAAGGTGCCCCTCGTGGCGAGCTCCATCCCCCACGACGTATTCGGCCATTTCGGCGCCGGCAAGGTGCTGCTCCGTCCGGCGTCGCCCGGAACGGGCGTCATCGCGGGCGGCGCGGTGCGCGCCGTCGTCGAATCGGCTGGCATCCACGACATTCTCACCAAGTGCCTCGGCTCGTCGAACCCGCACAACGTCGTGCGGGCCACCGTGGCCGCCCTCCAGATGCTCAAGGCCTCCGAGCAGATCGCCGGCAAGCGCGACAAGACGGTGGACGAAATCATGACCAAGCGGCGCAAGGACGTCGTTCCGGTCGCGACACCCGCCGCCACCCCGACGCCCGAAGCAGGAGGCACCGGATGAAAAAGAAGCTCAAGATCAAGCAACTGAGGAGCGTCATCGGCACGCCCCACACGACGCGCCTCGTCGTCAAGGGACTCGGCTTGCGCGGGCCGGGCACCGAGGTCACCGTTGCCAACACGCCGTCGTTCCGCGGCATGGTCAAGAAGGTCCTGCACCTGGTCGCGGTCCAAGAGATCGAAGGGTAAGCGCGTCATGTCCGACATTCTTTCGAAGCTTGCGCCCCCGGTCGGGGCCGTCACCAAAGAGCGGCGCATCGGGCGCGGCGTCGGGTCGGGGCTCGGCAAGACAGCCGGGCGCGGCCAGAAGGGGCAGAAGGCGCGCTCCAAGGGGAACATCAACAAGCTCCATTTCCAGGGCGGTCAGACTCCGATGCAGCGCCGCCTTCCCAAGCGCGGCTTCCGCAACCCCTTCCCCGTCGAGACGGCTGCGCTCAACATCGGTGAGCTCGAGCGCTTTCCCGCCGGCGCCAACGTCGACGAGAAGGCCCTGCGCGGTGCCAAGCTCCTGCGCGGCCAGATCGACCGCATCAAGATCCTCGGTGAAGGCGAGCTCACCAAGAAGCTCACCGTCACGGCCCACGCCTTCTCCAAGAGCGCGGTGACCAAGATCGAAAAAGCGGGCGGCAAGGCCGTGGTCCTTGCGCCGCCCGCACCCGAGACTTAACCGAGCGTCTCGGTTCCCATGGCACTCGGCGGATTCGCTAACATCACCAAAATTCCGGAGCTCCGGAAGCGGATCCTCTTTACGCTGGGGATGCTCGCCGTCTACCGCATCGGCGTCTTCATCACCGCCCCCGGTGTCGATCGCAACGTCATGCGCTCGGTCGTCGCCAAGCAATCGGGCGGTCTGCTCGGCCTCTTCAATCTCTTCTCGGGCGGCGCGCTGGAGAACCTCTCCATCTTCGCGCTCGGCATCATGCCGTACGTCTCCAGCTCGATCATCCTGCAGCTCATGGGAATGGTTTACAAACCCATCGACGAGCTGCGCAAAGAGGGCGAGCAAGGGCGACGCAGGATCGATCAGTACACGCGCTACGGCACCATCCTCCTCTCGGCCTTTCAGGCCTTCGGCATCGCGATGTACCTCGAGGGGCTGAACAACCAGGAGGTTGGGGCCGGCAAATTCGGCGACGTGGTCGCGCACCCCGGGTGGGGGTTTCGCTTGATGACGATCATCACGCTCACCACGGGCACCGCCTTCATCATGTGGGTCGGCGAGCAGATCACCGAGCGCGGCATCTCCAACGGCATTTCGCTCATCATCATGGCCGGGATCGTCACCGACATCCCCAGCACGATCGGCAACTACCTCGCCCAGAACAAAGGGAACATCCAGCCGCTCAACATCGGCGCCGTCAGCGGGCTCATCCTCCTCACGATTGCGACCATCGTCTTTTTCGAGCGCGGTCAACGCAAGATTCCCATCATCTACTCGCGGCGCAACGTCGGACGGCGCGTGTACGGCGGACAGACGGCGCACCTCCCGCTCAAGGTCAACACCGCCGGCACCATCCCCCCCATCTTCGCTTCGTCGCTCCTCATGTTCCCGGCGACGCTCGCCAACCTGCACGTCCCCGGCATGCAGTACCTGGAGGCCATCATCCAGCGCGGCGACTGGGTGTTCAACACCGGGTACGTCGTGCTCATCGTCTTCTTTTGCTACTTCTACACGGCCGTCACCTTCCAAGCGGTGGACGTCGCCGACAACCTGAAGAAGCAGCAAGCCAACATCCCCGGCATTCGCCCGGGCAAGCAGACCGCCGAGTACATCGATCGCGTGCTCACGCGCATCACCTTCGGCGGCGCCATGTACGTCGCGGCGGTGTGCGTCATTCCGAGCATCATCAGCGCGGTCTTTCGCGTCCCATTCCGCTTCGGAGGGACGTCGATCATGATCGTGGTCGGCGTCGCCCTCGACACCGTCAGCCAAATCGAGGCCCACCTCATCACGCGCCACTACGAAGGCCTCACCGGCCCCCGCGGCGCGAGAATTCGAGGGCGCCGTGACTAACGACGGCCCGTTTGCTCATTGCTCGGCTTCTTGGGATTTACAGGGAGACGGGGAGGCGGGGAGATTTTTTGTTTCTGCCGCCCTTAAAAATACCAAAACCTCCCTGTCTCCCTGCCTCCCTGTAAAAAAATCTGAGGCCGTTGTCGCGGAGGGATCATGCGGTTGATCCTCGTGGGGCCGCCGGGGGCGGGCAAAGGAACGCAAGCCAAAGTGCTCGGCGTGAAGTGGGGTGTCCCGCAGATCGCAACCGGGGACATGCTGCGCGATGCCAAGAAGGCGGGAACGCCGCTCGGCATTCAAGCGGCGGAATACATGACCCGTGGGGACCTGGTGCCGGATGAGGTCGTCATTGGCTTGGTCGGCGAGCGGCTCAAACTTTCAGACGCCCAGAGCGGATTTATTCTGGACGGCTTCCCTCGCACGGTCGCCCAGGCCGAGGCATTGGAGAAGCTCCTTGCGGAGAAGGGGCTAAGCCTCGACGCCGTGGTGCAACTGGACGTCCCGAGAAACCTTTTGGTCGAGCGGGCCGTGCTCCGTCGCACGGACAAACGCACTGGACAGATCTACCACCTAAAGTATAATCCGCCGCCCCTTGGCGCCGCGCTCGAGCACCGCGCCGACGACCAGCCGGAGACCGTCGCCAAACGACTTGATGCTTATGAAGCCATGACCGCGGCCCTTTTGCCTTACTACGAGGCCAAAGGGCTGCTTCGCCGGGTCGACGGCACGCTCTCTCCGGGGGAGGTTACGAGGGAGATTCTGCGGTGCCTCGAAGGGCCATCCACGAAGTAACGAATACGGCCGCCAGGCCGATCAGTCGAAGGAAAAGCATGATCGCACAGCGAGGTAGAGCGAGGTGGGAGTGAGCGAACGACGGGAACGCAAAGAGCCGCGAGGCGACAAGCTCGAATTTGACGGGATCGTGGAAGAAGCGCTCCCCAATGCGATGTTTCGCGTCAAAGCCGACAATGGCCTCAACGTACTTGCGACCATCAGCGGCCGCATGCGCCAGTTCTACATCAAGATTCTGCCCGGTGACCGGGTGACGGTCGAAGTCTCCCCCTACGACCCGAACCGCGGTCGCATCACGTACCGCCACAAGTGAGCTTCGGAGACGGCACCCAAGCGACTGCCGCCTTCAAGGAATAGCGAACAAGGAATAGCGAAAATGAAAGTTCGCCCGAGCGTCAAGAAAATCTGTGACAAGTGCAAGATCGTGCGCCGCAAGGGTGTCGTCCGCGTGATCTGCGAGAACCCCCGCCACAAGCAGCGGCAGGGCTAGGAGCATCGGATGGCACGCATCGCAGGAGTCGATCTTCCCCGCCGAAAGCACGTCGCTTTCGCCCTCCCGTACATTTACGGAGTCGGCAAATCCAACGCCAGGGTCATCTGCAAGAAGGCCGGCATCGACCCTTCCAAGAAGGTCGAAGAGCTCACCGACGCCGAGGTGAAGGCCATCCGCGAGGTGCTCGAAGCGGACTACAAGGTCGAAGGCGACCTTCGCCGCGAAGTACAGATGAACATCAAACGGCTCATGGACCTCGGATGTTACCGCGGGCTTCGGCACCGCAAAGGGCTCCCTGTGCACGGCCAGCGAACGCACACCAACGCGCGCACGCGCAAGGGCCCCCGCAAGGGAATGCTCCAGCGCCGCCCCGCCGCCGCGGCACCCAAGCCTTAACCCCCGCAGCCGGAGCTACGAAGAAAAGACACCATGGCAACCACGACGAGCAACGCACCCAGTCAGGCGCCGGCAGCGGGCAAAGGCCCCAAGCAGAAGAAGAAGGTTCGCAAGAACGTCTCCACCGGCATTGCGCACATCCAATCGACCTTCAACAACACCATCGTCACCATCACCGACATCAACGGCGCCACGGTGGCGTGGTCGTCGGCAGGCTCGCGCGGATTCAAAGGCTCGCGCAAGAGCACTCCCTTCGCCGCCCAGCTCGCTGCCGAAGAAGCTGCGCGCCGCGCGATGGAGCACGGGATGCGTTCGGTGGCCGTGTTCGTGAAGGGCCCCGGAGCGGGCCGCGAGAGTGCCCTTCGCGCGCTGCAGGCCACTGGTTTCAAGGTGACGCTCATCCGCGACGTCACCCCCATCCCCCACAATGGTTGTCGCCCCCCCAAGCGGCGCCGCGTCTAACCGGATCGAAAAGGAACGACCATGGCCCGCTACATTGGCCCCGTATGCAAGCTCTGCCGCCGCGAAGGGATGAAGCTCTATCTCAAGGGCGACCGCTGCTACTCGGAGAAGTGCTCTTTCACCCGCCGCCCTTACCCCCCCGGTCAGCACGGCCAGGGTCGTATCAAGATGAGTGAGTACGGGCTCCGTCTGCGCGAAAAGCAGAAGGTGCGCCGCATCTACGGTGTCCTCGAGCGTCAGTTCCGTCGTTACTTCGGCGAAGCCAACCGCAAGAAGGGGCGTACCGGCGAGGAGATGATCAGGCTGCTCGAGCGCCGTCTCGACAGCATCGTCCACCGCATGGGTTTCGGCGTCACGCGCGCTGCCTCACGGCAGATCATCAAGCACAACCACGTGCTCGTGAACGGCAAGCGTCTCAACATCCCGAGCTACATCGTGGAAACCGGCGACAAGGTGGAAATCCGCGAGTCGAGCCGCAAGATTCCGGACCTTCTTGCCTCCATCGCCAGCGCCGACAAGCGCCCGCTCGTCACTTGGATCGAAGCCGACCGCGCCAACTTCGCGGGCACCGTCAAGGGCGTGCCCATTCGCGAAGAGCTGAACGAGCCGGCCATCCGCGAGCAGTACGTGGTCGAGTATTACTCGAGGTAATCGTCACCCAGTTCGAATCACCAACGTTGAAGGACTCCAAAGAAACGCGGGCAGGCCGCGGATCACACGGGCGGAGCTGGTTCCCCCGCGAGATCGAGATGGCCGCGCGAACCCCAGCCAAGAAAGAGAACAGCCATGTCGCTAGCCATGACCAGCCGTAACTGGCGCGATCTCATCCGCCCCAAGGGCATCACCCTCGAGACGGAGAGCGCCACCGACTTCTACGGCAAATTCACGTGCGAGCCGCTCGAGCGCGGTTTCGGTATCACCGTCGGCAACTCCCTGCGCCGCGTGCTGCTCTCCTCCTTGCAGGGTGCCGCCATCACCGCCATTCGCGTCGACGGCGCGCTTCACGAGTTCACCACCATCCCCGACGTCGTCGAGGACGTGACCGACATCATCATGAACCTCAAAGAGGTCGTGCTGAAGGCGGCCAGCCCCAAGACGTATACGGTGCGCATCGACAAAGAGGGACCCGGCCCGGTTTACGCCAAGGACCTCACGCTGTCCGAGGGGCTTTCCGTTCTGAACCCCGACCACCTCATCGCGACCCTCGACAAGAAGGGTCCGCTGTCGATGGAGTTCACCGTCAACGTGGGGCGCGGCTACGTGCCTGCCGAGCGCAACAAGACGGCGACGATGCCCATCGGCACCATCCCCATCGACGGCCTCTTCAGCCCCATCCGCAAGGTCAACTACATCGTGCAGAACGCGCGCGTCGGTCAGGTCACCGACTACGACAAGCTGACGCTCGAAGTATGGACCAATGGCTCGGTCAAGCCGGCCGACGCCCTCGCTTTTGCGGCCAAGATCCTGAAAGAGCAGCTCTCGATCTGGATCAACTTCGAAGAGACGGAAGACACGTCGTACTCCGCGCCCGGCGGCGAAGACGAGCCGCTCAACGACAACCTCTTCCGCTCGGTCGACGAGCTCGAGCTCTCGGTCCGCTCTGCCAACTGCTTGCAGAACGCCAACATCACCCTGATCGGCGAGCTCGTGCAGCGCACCGAGCAGGACATGCTCAAGACCAAGAACTTCGGCCGCAAGTCGCTCAAGGAGATCAAAGAGATCCTCGGCAGCATGGGGCTGTCTTTGGGCATGAAGATCGACAGCTGGCCCCAGATGCTCGAGCGCTGGAAGGCGCAGCAGAACGCCAACTAGCACTAACGCTCTGGAGCTCCCATGCGACACTTGAACGCCGGCCGTAAATTCGGCCGCAACAGCAGTCACCGGCGGGCGATGTTTCGCAACCTCGCCGCCAACCTCGTGCTGCACGAGCGCATCGAGACCACCGACGAAAAGGCCAAGGAGCTCCGCCGCGTGGTGGAGCGCCTCATCACCAAGGCCGTCCGCCTCGGTGAGACCGCCTATACACCCAACGCCGATTTGGAGCTCGACGCCCGCGCCAAGCGACTGCACGCGCAGCGCGTGGTGGGGGCGTTCCTCCCCCGTTTCGGGACGCGGCTCATCGAAGGCGCGACGAAGAAGGTCGACCTGGTGGAGAAGGTTTTCCTCGATCTGGGCAAGCGCTTCCAGGGGCGCCCCGGCGGCTACACCCGCATCGTCAAGCTCGGCCTCCGCCGCGGCGACGGCGCGTCGATGTCGATCATCGAGTTCGTCGGTGAGCTGAAGACGGCCGGTGAAGAGCCGGCCAAAGAAGAGAAGAAGTCGAAGAAGAAAGCATCGACCAAGAAGGCGACGGTCGCTGCGCCCGCCGGTGGCGGTACCAAAGCCGGCTAAACTCCGTCAAACCCGCTAGGGCGCCGACGGCGCCCTCGTGTGGCCGAAAAGCCAATCCAGCGCGTCGCCCATCGTCTTCTCGGGCGTCGGCCCCATCGCGCCGTGCGTTGCCTGGGGAATGACCATGAACGTCGAAGGAATGCCGGCTTTGGCGAGCACTCGTGCGCTTTGCTTCATGAGGTCCTGCCGGTCTCTTTCACCCGCCATCATGACGGTGGACCGCACGCCGTCGAAACCGCGGGGCGACGCAACCCGCGGCGACGCGATGAGCACCAGGCGCGTGTACCGCTCTGGCCATCGACGTGCGAGATCCTCGGCACGCATGGCCCCTTGCGAGTAGCCGATGACGACGATGTCGTCGATGGGATCGGTTTCGCCCAAGCGGCGAAACGCGCCCACGATGCGCGCATCGAGCGCTTCCAGATCGCCTGACCACGAGGCCCAAGGACCTTGGCACGGCTTGTCGCCTTGCGGCGCCACGAGCTTCCCTTTTTTCGCGGCGTTAAATTGGAAAGCTTGGGCGTATCCGAGCGCGTGGCCGCACATACCGTGAAGGAACACCAGCCGAGCCGGGCCCGCGGGTCCGCCGCGCAAGACGAACGTGGGCGGGTTCTCTTGCGGTGAAAGGGGTTCCATCCGCACCGGGCCGTCCCCCGAGCTCTCTCGGGATGCTGGTGCCGAAACTGGATCGGCCAGCGGCGAAACGTCTTCGCCCCGCGCCGTCGACAATGGCAGCGCCACGCCGATCACATGCGCCAGAACGCGCGCTCCATTCCGGTTCGCTCCCACGGGCTTTCGCGTTCGATGTTATGCGCAGGACAGCGTCCACGCCACTGGCCATTGTGCCGACGCACTTCACGCCACGCGCCGACCCCCGCGCGCCGCTCGCGACGTACTCTGGCAGCGAAAAGCCGACAGTGTGGTGCTAGGCGTGAGCTAAGGTCGTCCTAGTCGAACGGCGTTGGTTTTCGCCGACAACATGAGCGCACTTCTCGTCGTCATCTTGGTTTCTGCCGGTGAGGCGAGTCATCCGGCAACGGTCGGCGCTGCCGCGGCGGCACGCGAGATCCTCGGCACGGATCTCGATCTCGAAGTGCGCGAGATGGAAGTCGTCCCCAACGATGACCGGGCGCTCTCGCTGGGGACAACGCTTCACGCGTCGGCCATCGTCGCGCTGGCCTGGGATGTCCCTTCCCACCGGCAAGTGCGGATTCGCTTTCACCTCGATCGCCGGCCCGGTTTCAGCGAACGCCTCATTGTCTTCCAAGAAGGCGACGACGTGGCCGAAAGGGGACGGACGGTCGGTTACGCCGTGGCATCGATGATGACGGCGCAGCCCGCCGAGCCGACGCAACCCCCGACGCCGCCTCCGCGACCCGAGTCCAACCCTCCTCCGGTCCGCCCTGTCTTGCGCCCCGATTTCGCGCCAAACACCCGGACGCAGGGAGCGATCGACGTGGTCGCTGCGGGCGCCATGGGCCTCGACGGTCCTGCGGGCGGATGGGGGGGATCGCTGAGCGGACGCTGGTACTTCGTTGCGCCTTTCGCCGCCCGGCTCGGGGCGTCCGCGCGTGGCGGTCAGGTGACAGTCGCTCAAGCGACGTCGCTGCTCGTCCACGTGGCCGCCGGCGTGGCGTGGGTTCCTTGGCCGGCGACGCGCACGAGGCCGTTCGAGCTGGGCGCCCGCCTCGACGCCCTGCTCATGCGCGAACAGCTGACCCACTTCAGCGATGATGATCCCGAACCCGTCCCGGCCATGCGCTGGTTGCCGGGGGCCGACGCGGCCCTGGAGGGGAGCTGGCAATTTAGTCCAAATGCCGGTTTCCTTGGATCTTTCGGCACCGAGCTCGCCTTCGGAACGACGGATGTCACCCTTCACCAAGCGAAGGTAACTTCAATCCCTCCCCTTCGGCTCGTCCTGCAGGCGGGGGTAAGAGCAACGTTTTGACCTTAGCTGCCTGCTCGCACCACCCTGACGGTACTGCTTCTTAGGTCGTGGAATGAGTCCTGTCCGAAAGAACGAGCCCCCCCGGCTTCGGCTCGTCGCCCCGCCGACGTCACCGAAGGACGAATCGGCGACGGCTGCTACGCCCGCCGTCGACGACAGCCAGCTTTTGGCCGCCATGCGCGCCGGGGACAAGAGCGTCGCGTCGGCCTTCCACGACCGGGTGAGGCCGCAGGTCGACCGCACCCTGCTCCGGCTTTTTCGGCGTTACGACGTCGACCACGAAGACCTGCGGCAGCTCGCGCTCATCGAGCTCGTCATGACCATCGGCAGGTTTCGCGGCGAATGCTCGCTCGATTCTTGGGTGGGCTCGCTCACGGCCCGCATCGTCTTCAAGCACCTTCGCCGGCGTCAGGCCGAGCGCCGGCTCTTCGGTGCGCTCGAGGCAGAGGACGCCGCTCCGCAGTCCGGTGTCGGTACCAACGACCCCTTGGTGCGAAACTTGATGCAGCACGCCGCGCGGCACCTCCAAGCAATGGACGCCAATCGCGCCTGGGCCTTCTTCCTGCACGACGTGCTCGGCTACGAGCTCCGCGAGCTGGCGCAGATCATGGGCATCAGCGTGTCTGCCGCGCAGAGCCGGCTCGTGCGCGGCCGCCGCGACCTGCACGGGCGGTTCGCCAATGACCCCGAGCTCGCTGACCTCTTGGAGACCTTGGGGCAATGAAATCCCTTCGTTACGCCCGCCTGATCGCCGAAGTCTTCAAGCGCGGCGAGCCGCGCCCGAGCGACGTTTTGTCGGCGCACTCGAATCGCGACGAGGAGATCGCGCTCATCGAGCGAGCGATGGATCAAAAGCGGCGTCAGAGCCGTCGCTTGCGCATGGCAGCGCGGTGGTCGTTGGCCGGTGCGCTCGTTCTCGCGGGCGCTGGCGTTTGGCGGGCAGTTGGCGACCGGACGTCGAAGGGGCATCCCCTGGGCCCCTCCGAGGCGTCGCGGGAGACGACAACCGATCCGCCCATCGCCATCGCCATTGCCAGCGGGGGCGGCGCCATCGTCGCGGCTCCGGGGTCTTCGTCGGCCGCGGTGGCGGGCCGCGCTCTGCAGGCGGGCAGCCGGCTCATCGTGGACCCGAGTGCCGGTGCAACGCTCTCCCTGTCGACAGGAACGCATCTCGAGGTGGAGCCGGGCAGTCAGCTTTCGGTCATCGAGGACAGCCGAGCGCAGATCTTTGCGCTGAACGCCGGCTCGCTGCGAGCGGACGTCGCCAAGCTCGGCCATGACGAACGGTTCATCGTCCGCACCATCGACACGGAGGTCGAAGTGCGGGGGACGTCTTTTCTCGTGAACATCGTCGCCTCCGATCCCGGTTGTGGTGCAGGTACGACGACCCGCGTGGCCGTCTACGAAGGCGTCGTCGCGGTGCGCGCCGGTGGCCAGGAGGAGTTCCTTGCACGGGGCGAGCATTGGCCGCGTGGATGTCGGCAAACGCCGGCGCTCCCGCCGTCGGCGCATGCAGCGGCCAAGCGCACGCCAAAGCTCGGAGGTCCGTCGACGGCACGCGCGGCGCCGGTTGCGACGCCGGTACCGGGCGCGGCCGAACTCCAAGCCGCAGACCCGCCGCCTCCCGGACACGCACGCCGCCCCGCTTCGTCCAGCCTTGCGGAAGAAAATGATCTGTTCGCCGAGGGGATGGCGGCTCGGCGTTACGGCAACTTGTCGCTCGCGCTCGACAAGATGGATCGTCTTCTCGAAAAGTTCCCCGCGAGCCATCTGGCGGAGAACGCCACCGTGGAGCGCATGCGAATCCAGCGTGCCCTCGAGCCCAGGAAGGCAGCGGCGGCGGCGCGACAGTATCTCCAGCGCTACCCCGCCGGCTTCGCGCGCGGAGATGCCGAGGCAATCCTAGCCGGAACGCGCTGATGCCCGCCTGCAATGCGCGCACGCGCGTGGCCTTTCTCGCGGCCGTCGTGGGCTCGGCTTGCAACGGTCAGTTCGATTTCGACACCGCTTTGGCCGACGCAGCCGTGCCGCCCTTCGTCATCGATGGCGGCCCCGACGACGCTTCCTCGACCACCGACGCGATTGCCGATAGGCCCCGCACCGGCATTCACATCGCCTGCGGGGCGTCCGACTGCGTGACGCCCGGCTGTTGCAACAGCAGCACCACCGGACTCAGCTGCGTCGACATCGCCGAGGCTGGGACGTGCGGCGGGCTCCTGATTCAGTGCGACGATGGTGACGATTGCCCGGCGGGGCAAGTGTGTTGCGCCGAGGGCGATGACCTCGCCCTGCCCGCTTGCCTGGACGGGGACATTTGCGATCATCAGGTCATCGAGCGGGTGCACTGCGAACCAGAAGCGCGCTGCCGGACCTCGAACTTCGTCATTCTCTGCAATCCCGATCGCCCGAGCCCCTGCGCGCAGTGCAGCGCATCTTCACTGCCCGGGCTGCCGCCCGGCTATCATCAATGCGCCGTCACACCATAATTCGCTGCCGACGGCGATCAGCGCGCACCATCGAATCCACATGGATTCGCACACTGCCGAACGGAGTTGCACTTGGCGGGGAAGCGGTGCACAAGAGGTGAGGCCGTCGAGAGAGGCCTCGCATGCGGGTCGAATCGGAAACCGCATTGCTCGAGTGTCGAAGCGCTCTGATTCGAATAATCCGCCGATAGCATCTCGCATCGATTTCTTTTCCTCCCGTCAGCCTGATTCCGTTTTGCTCGCGGTACTTTCAACCTATGCGCCCTATCCTTGGCATTCAGTCGCCATCAAAAAATAACAGCATGAGTGATTGCCGAAGCACAGCACGGCTGGACGAATCGAAGATCCGGCCGAAGCTCGCAGCGCTCTTGCTGGGGTTGCTGGCTTGCAGCTGTTACGGGGTCGTCGGCGAAGACGGTCTCGCGGCTCCCATCGACGATGCAGGCAAGGTCGGGCCTAAGAGCTCGGGCGGCGTGGGAGGCGCGAGCACAGGAGGAGCGACGGGCGGCACCGGTGGCACCGGTGGAGCCACGGGCAGCGTCGGAGCGACGGGCACCGGTGGCGCGACGGGCACTGGTGGAGCGACGGGCACCGGCGGAGCGACGGGCACCGGTGGAGCGACGGGCACCGGCGGCGCGACGGGCACCGGCGGCGCCGGCACCGGTGGTGCGGGAACGGGTGGCACAGGCGTCGGGGGCGCAGCCGGCGCAGGCATCGGCGGCAGTGCGGGGACGGGCACGGCGGGAGCGGGTGGCGTTGGTGGCGCCGCGGGAACCGTTGGAACCGGCGGGACCGCGGGCACCGGTGGTTCGGTCGACGCAGGCACGGGCAAAGGCGGCGCTGCCGGGACAGCGGGAGCTGGCGGTACCGGCGTCGATGCAGCCGTTCCACCCATCTGTACGAGCGGCACAATGTGGAGCTCGGGAGAAAACGCGATGATGCGGCCGGGGGCGGCCTGCCTCGCATCGGGCTGTCATCTTACGGGCACGAGGGCGTGGGCGATCGGCGGCACGGTCTACCCGACGCTGCACGAGCCGCTCAGCTGCAACGGCAAGAGCGGCGTTCAAGTCGTGATCACCCCGGCCAGTGGAGCGGCGGTGACGCTGACCACCAACTCGGCCGGCAACTTCTATTCGGCGACGAAGATCACGACACCCTATCGAGCCAAAGTGGTGGTGAACGGCGTCGAGAGGGCGATGATGGCCACCCAGACGAACGGCGACTGCAATTCGTGCCACACGCAGAATGGCACCATGTCGGCTCCTGGTCGTATCATCGTCCCCTGAAACGGATTCCCCGCCACCTCTTCTTCCCACGTCCCGTCTGCCGGAGGAAGGTTCGCGACATCGTACTGGTCGCGTTCTTCCTCTTGGCCGCGCTCTGGACCAGGCCCGCCGCCGCCTACGCGTGGATGATCAAACATGACTATGCGGGGTGCAACCAATGCCACGCCGATCCGTCGGGGGGCGGCGTGCTGACGGAATACGGACGCGCCCAGAGCGACTTTTTGCTGCGCATGCGTTACGGCGCCCAAGACGCGTGGGAGGCTCCCCCGTCGGCGGGATTTCTCTTTGGCGCGTTCAAAATGCCGCCCAGCCTGCTGCTCGGCGGCGACGTGCGTTATGCGGCGCTCACCAAGAACGCCAATGGGGTCTCCTCCCCCATCCGCGCCTTCTTCATGCAGGCGGACTTCACGGGCCAGATCACGAAGGACCGCTTTCGCATGAACGGCAGCATCGGCTACGCCGAGGAAGGAGCGCTGCTGGCGAGCCTGACCCACAAGGTCGATGGCAACGCGGTGTCGCGCGTCCACTGGGTTGGTTTCGACATTGGTGAAGACAAGAACTGGCTCTTGCGCGCGGGGCGCATGAACCTCCCCTTCGGCATTCGCGCGGTCGAGCACACGCTCTGGGTACGGACGGTGACACGAAGCGACATCAACGTGTCACAGCAACACGGCATTGCCCTCGCGTACAATGGCACCCACTGGCGCGCCGAGCTCATGGCCATCGCCGGCAATCTCCAAGTGTCTCCCGCCGAGTACCGCGAGCGCGGCTACAGCGGCATGCTGGAGTACGCGGCCGCGACGAACCTCGCGCTCGGCGTGTCGAGCCTCATCACGATTTCCGGGCGCAACCTCTTCTTCCCGCAAGTCCCCACGACGCGACACGCGCACGGCGGTTTCATTCGCTACGCGCTGTCCAAACTCTTCGTCCTCATGGCGGAGCTCGACTTCATCGCCTATGCGCGGAGCGGTTCCCCCCAGCAAGGGGGCAACGTGGGGATGTTGCATGTCGACTTCGAGCCGACCCAGGGCTTGCACTTCATGGCCACCGGAGAAACGTTCAGCGAACCCGGCGGGGTGGGTGCGGCCAACGCGATCTGGGGATCGGCGGCGTGGTTTCTCGCGCCTCATTTCGACATCCGTCTCGACGCGGTTCGTCAGAGTTCGCCGAATCTGGCGACCACCACGCTGCTCGCGCAGATTCATGCGTTCTTGTAAGGAGTTCTCATGAGCCGTCGTCTTTTTTGGCTCCTCTCTTCACTGCTCGTCGCGCTCTGGTCGAGCGTGGCCCGCGCGAGCCTGGCCTTCCCCGGCGAGATCGCCAAAACACTTTCGCTCAGCTACAGCCCAGCCTGCACGCTCTGTCACGCGACGGAGGAGGGCGCGGACTCGGCACCGTCGTACAACCCCCCAGGCACCTCAGCAAGAGCCGCACGTACATGAGCCCTTGCACGGCCCAGGCGAATTCCGAGCGGTGAACGGCGCTTCAGCCACCCTCGCGATCAGCCGCCGCGTCGGTGATGGCGTCCCCTCGACCGCCGGTATCCTGCGGCGGAGACTCGGAGATCGGGTCGCCCGTGGCGTCGGCTGCGCGATCGGGTGGGACATTCATGTCGCCGGAAGCGGCATCCATGGGTGTATCGGCCGATCCGTCGGCAACCTCGTCGCGCGCGTCACCCGCATCACCCGCGTCACCCGCGTCGCTGCGCTCACCGGCCGTCCCGCCGACACCCCCGGTCCCGCCGGACCCACCGCGACCCCCCGAGCCACCGCTGCCGGTCGCAGCGTCCGTCGCATCCAGGGCAGCGTCGCCAGTGTCCGGCGCGACGTCGATCGATGCCTCGGGGACGAGGGCCGGGTCGACGGTCGTCGGTTCTGCGCAAGCCCCGGCGAGCAACCAGGTGCAACTAAAAGCGAAAGTGCGATGCGTCCAGCGAATACGCCAGCCCACCAATCCTGCGTTCATCTGTCCTCCGCTGGAGACTTATTCCTTCCGACCGAACTACCACTAGGCTCCACAGAAGGACAAGCGTCCCGGGAAGGGGAGAAGAACGTCACCAGCTCTTGATGCCCGGAGCCCGAGGGGTGAAGATGGAGCGCTGTGGAAAAACCCTACGAGCGCATTCTGAGCTTTTGGTTCGGCCGCTCGGCCGACGAAACGAAGGAGCGCGCTTCGCGCTGGTGGAAGAAAGACCCGGCCTTCGATCAGGAGGTCCGCAGCGAATTCGAAGCGGATCTTCTGCGAGCAACGCGGGGCGAGCTCGATGGGTGGCTCGAAGAGCCGGCGGGCTCGGTCGCATTCGTGGTGCTGCTCGATCAGTTCTCACGCAACATGTATCGCGACACGCCCGAGGCTTTTGCCCAAGACGAGCGCGCTCTCGCGGCGACCTTGCGGGGGCTGGAGCGCGGGTTCGATGCGCGGGTATCCCCGCTCCAGCGCTACTTTTTCTACATGCCCATGATGCATGCCGAAGACCGTGCCGTGCAGCGACGCTCGGTGGAGATCTTCGAAAGGCTAGCTCGAGAAAAAGACACCGGTTTCGACGGGATGCTGCGCGGAGCCGCCGACTACGCGCGCCGCCACCATGACATCGTCGAACGCTTCGGCCGCTTTCCGCACCGAAACTGCGTATTGGAGCGAACCACGACCGGGGACGAGTCCGAGTTTCTCCTTACACCCGGCTCGTCGTTCTAGAGCGCCCTCCGGGGCCGAAAGGGGGCCCCCCTCGAAGCGAGCGCAGCCATTTTGGCCAGCGTTCGGCTTCCCTCGAAACCAGCGGGGGAAAGTGGACGCGGTCCAGGCTGTGACCCCGAGACGGGGTTGGCGATTGTCCCCGACGAGAAACTCATTTTCCGCTATGCTTTGAGGTTCATATGCACCGCCTTCCCCTCGAAAACGAAGTGCTCGCCGACAAGTACCGGGTCGAGCGCGTCGTGGGGCGGGGGGGGATGGGGATCGTGCTCGCCGCGTGGCACCTGGCGCTCGATCAGCGCGTGGCGCTCAAGTGTCTGCAGCCGGAGCTGGCGCAAAACACCGAATCCGCGGCGCGGTTCTTACGCGAAGCGCGCGCGGCGGCCAAGATCAAGAGCGAGCACGGCGTCCGGGTCCTCGACGTCGGCAACTTCGAGGACGGCGTTCCCTACATGGTGATGGAATTCCTCGACGGGCGCGATCTCTCCGACGAGCTGCGCGATCGCGGGCCTCTTCCCGTCGAAGAGTGCCTGAACTACGCCCTGCAGGCGATCGAAGCGGTGGCCGAGGCACATTCGCTCGGCATCGTTCATCGCGATCTCAAGCCGGAAAACCTCTTTCTGGCGCGGCTGCCCGACGGCACGCGCAGCGTCAAAGTGCTCGACTTCGGCATTTCCAAGAGCATGGTCATCGGTTCGGCCGACAACCGATCGCTCACGCAGTCCTCGACGATCATGGGCTCGCCGCTCTACATGTCGCCGGAACAAATGCGCGCGCCACGCACCGTCGATGCGCGCACCGACATTTGGTCTATCGGGGCCATCATTTACGAGCTCTTGTCGGGTCATCCACCCTACATGGCCGATACACTGCCTCAGCTCTGCGCAAGGATGCTGGAGTCGGATCCGACCCCGCTCCGCGCCTTCCGGCCGGACGTCGATGTCGAGCTGGAGCGGACGGTCACGCGGTGCCTCGCACGCAACGTCGGCGAGCGCTGGCAATCGATGGGCGACCTGGCGCAGGCGCTGCTCCCGTTTGCGAGCCGCTCCGCCCGTATCAACGTTGAACGCGCGGGGCGCGTGCTCAATCCGACGGACCCCAACGCGCCCTTGAGTCCCGCGACGCTCCTCTCGCGCGAACCGCAGCGCGGCACCCCGCCCCGTCAATCGGGCAACGACTTCGGGGACCCTGGTCAACCGGTGAGGGGACGAACGCCCCCGTCCAATGTGCAGCGATCCGACCCGCAACACGTGCCGCCCATCACCGATACCGCGGGCCGCGCCTCGTGGGAGCATCCGCGCGGCGCCCGGCCACTCAGCAGTGGTGCACACCCTTCGGGCTCGGGCCGCCGGACCGCAGTGTTGCTCGTCGGCGGCGCGATGGCGCTCGTCGCGGTGGGCGGGTTCGTCTGGTCCCAGCGAACCGAATCGGTTCGCACGGTCACGCCGGTGCTCTCGGCCGCGACCGACATCGCTCCCGCCCCGCGCGCCGGATCCGAAACAGCGCGCACCGCGCCGTCCCCTTCGCCGTCATCCCCGGAAACCGCGATGAAGCCAGATGCTGCCAGCGCCGCAGCGAGCGAAGGAAGCACGCCCTCGGCACGGCCGAGCGAAGCAGCGCGCGCAGGCGAAGGCTCGACTCCCGCGCGCGAGCCGGCGACGGAGGCGCGACCGCGCCGCACCACGACGCCGGTCACGCCGATACCGAGCCCAGCGGCGCCCGGCAAGGGGCTCACCGACTTCGGCGGAAGGCGTTGACCTGAGCAAACCGGGGTGCGATTAGTGGGGCGACCTACGATGGGACGTAGACTTTTCCGTTGTGCGATGGCCATGGCGTTGGCGGCGAGCACGCTCGCGCCGCCTCTCCTCGCACAGACGGCCGCTGACAAGGCAGCCGCCGAGGGGCTCTTCGATCAGGGGCGCTCCCTCATGCAGGAGGGCGATTTCACCAAGGCCTGCGGCCTGCTCGAACGAAGCCAGCACATCGACCCCGCGGTGGGCACGCTCCTTTACCTGGCGGAGTGTTACGAAAAGAGCGGCCGCACCGCGAGCGCGTGGGCAACCTTTCGCGAGGCATCCGACGCCGCGTCTTCGGCCCGGGAACCTCAGCGCGCGCGCACCGGGCGCGAGCGCGCACAGCGGCTCGAACCGCACCTCTCACGGCTGACCATCCAGGTCGCGCCGGAGACGCAGCAGCTTGCCGGGCTGACCGTCGACCGTCGTGACAAACAGATTCAGGCTGCGCTTTTCAACGTTCCCGTTCCGACCGACCCCGGCGAGTACAGCATCACCGCCTCCGCGCCCGGGTACGAGCCATGGTCCGGCACGGTGACGGTCCCGGAGCGGGCGGGCCGTGTTTCGATCAGCGTCCCGGCGCTACGAAAAAGCAGCGAACCGGACAAGGGCGCCGCCGCAGCGGTGCCGATCGCGCCGGGCCCCGGTGCAGTCGGCGCGGACAAACCCGCCGCGGCAGGGGACGCCTCGGGTGCCGCCCTCAACCCGTCGACCGGCTCGCCGGAGACGCGGTCGAACGCGCAGCGCACGATGGGGCTCGTGGTGGGTGCGGCGGGCGTCGTGGGAATCGGCGCCGGCACTTTTTTCGGTCTTCGCGCTTTCTCGAAGAACGGCGAAGCGGAAGACCTTTGCCCCAACGGGCCGAACTCCGTGTGCAATGACGAAAAGGGACTGTCCCTCACCAGCGAGGCAAGAAACGCCGCCACCGCGGCCAACATCGCGTTCGGCGTCGGGCTCGTCGCGCTGGCGGGCGGCGTCGTCCTCTACCTCACCGCGCCACGCGCGGGCGGGGATGCAGCGAGCGGAGCGCTTCACGCGCGGCTTGGTCCAGGCAGCATCCTGGTCGGGGGCTCGTTCCGATGAGACGAACCGCGCGCGCGGTGATCGGCGCCGTCATGAATCTCCTGTGGGTGGGCGGCTGCGCTGCAATCGTCGGCATCGACGACCACACCACCGACGCCAGCCCCAAGGACTCGCCGCAGTGCATCGCTTACTGCGACAAAGTGATCACCGCCTGCACCGGGCAGTTTGCCGTCTATTCGGACCGCGACGCCTGCCTCGGCGTCTGCCGTCAACTGCCGCTCGGCGACGAACCGTTCGACAACACCGTTGCGTGCCGCAGTCGCCAGGCCGACTTCGCGGTGAGCACGCAGGAACCCCGCGACCATTGCCCCGCCGCTGGACCGGGTGGTGACGGACTCTGCGGCAAGAACTGCGAGGCTTGGTGCTTGCTGCTCGAGAAAACGTGTCCCAAGGAGTTCGGCGCCATGTCGAGCTGTCCGCGAGCATGTGCGGCCTTGAAGGACACGGGGTCGTTCAGTCTCGACGCCGACCACACGGGCGACACCATTCAGTGTCGCCTCGAGCACGTCAGCAATGCAAGCGCTAGACCCGCGGCCCCCGCGACGCATTGTAGGCACGCGGGGCACGCCCCGGAGGAATACTGCCTTGCGCCGCAGGACAAGCCCCCCGATTGCGCCGAGTTCTGCCGATTCAACGGGATCGGATGCATGGGCGACCTCGCCGTGTACGAATCGAACGCGCAGTGCATGGCCGTTTGCATGGCGCTCGACCCGGGGCTGAACAGCAACCGCACCGAAAACACCATGGGATGCCGCAGCTGGCACACGTTCAACGTGCTCATCGACGACGCGTCGCACTGCTCGCATACAGGACCGGGCGGCGACGGTCATTGCGGTCTCGACACCACCGGCAAAACGGGCAACTGCGTCTCGTACTGCTTCCTCGCCGAGAAGGCGTGTGGCGCCGGTTTCCTGGCCAAGTACGGGACGCAGAGCGCGTGTCAGGTCGAATGCTCGACCCAACCCGACGCCTTCGGCGCCAAGCAAGACTCCAAGTACCGCGTCACGACGGCAACCACGGGCAACACGCTGCAATGCCGCCTTCTGCACGTCAGCCGCGCCCTTTCCGAGGCGACCGAGTGTCTCAGCGCGCTCGGACAAGGCGACTGCCAGTAGCGGCCTCCGAGCGGTCAATCAGGGACGACGGTTGGCGACCGGCGCGAGACGCGCTGCCTCGGCACGACCCTGCCGCAAACCCTCGCCGAGGGCGAGCGCTTGACGGCTGGCGTCCATCAAGTTCGCCCCCACCGCTTGGAGCGCGTCGGTGTCGAGCGCGATGACCTCCACCGCCGCTCCCCCCTCGCGCAAGGCATGCACTTCGCGCTGCAGCGGGGTCTTCCTCTCGCGTGCCGTGTCGGCGGAGCGCATCAGCACCTCCGTCACCGCCAGCACGAAAACGACGTCATGGCCGCGGGCGAGGTGAGCGTTGGTCGTGGACAGGACACCGCCGTCGAAATAGCGCCGCCCCTCGATGCCGACGGCCGGAAAAATGCCGGGCACGGCGCAGCTCGAGGCCACCGCGCGCGCGAGGTCAGCGCCGGACGCGGCGTCCCACATCTTGAAGGTGCCGTCCTGCGCGTCGAATGCGGTGCAGATGAACGAACGCGATGGCCACGCTCCGACGCCGTTCGACCGCAGCGTGGAGAACCGCCCCACGAACTCCTCCTCGTCCATCGTCTTGGCATCGAGCGCCATGGCGCCGAGCTCGCGCGCAATCTCCGGAGCCGAGCGACCGGCTCGGGCCGCCTCTTGGATCGTTTGAAACAAGAAGGCGAGGTTGGGGACCTCTCGCGGCGATGAAGACCTTTTCTTCGCCGATGTCTCCTGCCCGTCGCTCGTGCTCTTTTCACGCGGCGCGTAGGGCTTGGCGATGTCGGCCGGCGTGTGGCCGAGCGCGACTCGCGCGCCCACGAAAGCACCGGCCGACGTGCCGATGACGTGATCGACGACCGTGAGATCGACGCCGGATTCGGCCAATCCCAAGAGCACGCCCGCCTCCCAGGCGATCCCGACCGGCCCCCCGCCTCCCAACACCAGCGCGTGTCGCGGCATCGTTTTCTTCCTTCCGGCGCGACTTTAGCACCGCCCCGCCCGATTCCTGCGGTCTTCTCGGTGAGGCGACAGGTGAGGGACCACGCGTGTTCCTGGCCTTGCCTGCCCTCGGCGCTGTTCGATGTTACAGTCGAGCCGCGCGCTAGCCACGCGAAAACGAGCATGAAAGACCTCGATTACCGCATCGTCGATGCGGACAACCACTTTTACGAGCCCGATGACTGCTTCACCCGTCACATCGAGGCCCGCTTCCGCGATCGAACCGTGCGCGTCGAACGCGAGACGCCGGACGCCTTGGGTCGCGTGTTCATCGGAAAGGAGCGATCGGGCTTTTACAGCGTGGCGGTCGGCGATCACGTGGGGCCCCCCGGAATGATGCGCGCCTTTCTGCGGGGCGAGACCGAGCAGGGCGCCGTCAATGCTTCGCCCATCGACGCGCGCAAGGTCCCGGCTTTCGTGGACAAGCGGGCCCGCGTCGCCCTCATGGACGAGCAGGATGTCGAGGCTTGCATCATGCTGCCGACTTTCGGCATCGGGGTGGAATACCAGCTGCGCCGCGACCCCGACGCCCTCTACCCGAGCCTCGCTTCTTACAACCGCTGGATGGACGAAACGTGGGGCTTCGGCGCCGACCGCCGCGTCTTCTCCACTCCCCTGCTCTCCCTCGCCGAGGTCGACAAGGCGGTCGTCGAGCTCGATCGCGTACTCGCCGCGGGCGCGCGCTCCATTCTCGTCACCACCGGTCCCGTCGGCGGCCGTTCCCCCGCCGATCCGCATTTCGACCCCTTCTGGGCGCGGCTCGCGGAAGCGAAAGTGCCGCTCGTTTACCACACCGGCGCCAGCGATTTCGCGCGCCTCTACGCCGCGCCGTGGGGAGAAACGCCCGATCCGCCGTCGCACCGCCATTCCGCGCTCCAGATGTACCTGGCGCTGGGTCCGCGGCCCGTCGCCGACTCGCTGGCCGCCCTCGTCTTGCACAACCTCTTCGGGCGCTTCCCCGATCTCACCGTGCTCAGCATCGAGAACGGCTCTTCCTGGGTCGCACCTCTCCTGCGTCAACTCGACGAGCTGGCGCGCATGGACAACCGCGACATGTGGCGCTTCGGCCGACTCGGCGACAAGCCGAGCGCGATTTTCCGCCGTCACGTGTTCGTCGCGCCGTTCCACGAAGACGACATCCCGGCCCTGGTCCGCCTCCTCGGCGCTCGCCATGTGCTGGGAGGCTCGGATTTTCCGCATCCGGAAGGGCTGGCCCGGCCGAAAGAGTTCGCCGAAGGTCTCGAGTCCCTTCCACCGAGCGACGTGCGCGCGATCATGCGCGACAATACGGCGGCGATTTTGGGGCTTTAGACGGCGCGGAACTGGACCGGCAAGCTCGCGAGACCCCGCACGAAGGGGGACGGCTTCACGGCCGGTTCGTACCCGGGGGCCACGGTGAGGTCGTGCAGCCGGCGCAGCACTTCTTCCAAGAAGACGCGGATCTCGAGCCGCGCCAGCGAAGCACCGAGGCAGTAGTGTTTGCCGAGCCCGAAGGCGAGAGCGGGCTTGTCGAATTTGCGCCGCACGTCGAACTCCTGCGGGCGGTCCCAGACGCGGGGATCGCGGTTGGCAGCGGGATAGATCATGATCATCTTGTCCCCTTCCTTCATGGTAATGCCGTGCATCGCGTGGTCGGCGAGGAGCGTGCGCTGCATGCGCACGAATGGCGTCGTCCAGCGCACCATCTCTTCGACGGCGTTGGGGATGGCCTGGGGATGGGCGCGCAGGAACGCGACGTCGGCCGGGCGCCGCAAAAGCTGGTACATGCCGCCACTGATGGCATGGCGCGTGGTTTCGCTGCCACCGACGAGCAAGAGGTTGTGCTCGTAGAGGAGCTTTTCTTCGCTCAGCCTTTTGCCGTCGATCTCGGCGTCGAGCCAGATGCTGATGAGATCGTCGCCGCGCCGCTCTTTGCGCTGGGCGAGCAGCTCCTCGTGGAACGCGCAGAATTTCATGAAAGACTCGGCGACCTCGGGGGTCACGGAGTCAGGCCCGTTGCCCCCCAGCACCACCATATCGGTGATGTCGAGAAGCTCCTCGTTGCGCTCGACCGGGTAGCCGAGCATGTCGCCGATGACGCGCATGGGGAGGGGGCGCGCCACGGCGCTCACCAGATCGCATTCCCCTTTCTTGGCCACGCCATCGAGGAGCTCGCCGACGATGGATCGGATCTTCGTCTCCAGCTCGGCGATGCGGCTCGGAGTGAAACCTTTGCTCACGAGGCCGCGCTGGCAGGTGTGCTCTTCTCCGTCGAGGTTGATCATGGCCTCGTCGGGCCACATCTCGAGGTTGACGCCGGGGACGACGCCGAACCGACTGCAAAAGATCTCCGGGTGTTTGGAGACGAAAACGACGTCGTCGTAGCGGGACACGGCCCACAGGTCTTTGGCGTCGCGAAAGAGGGGCGCCTTCTCGCGCAGCCACTCGTAGAGCGGCTCCGCCGCAAGCCCGTGCAGGTGGATTTCGTTGAGGTCGATGCCTTCAAAGGACATGGTAAAAGCTCCGCGCTACGACATGCCGAAATTGGAACATGTTCTAGCACGACCTGGCGGCCTATCGCTGCCCGATCGAGAACCGAAGCGATCATGCGCCGACCGCGCCCCGCTGGCGCGCACTTCTAGCGATTCTGCCAGATTTTCCGCCGAATGGGCCGATCGCGATCGGGTAGGGCGAGAGCTGACAGCGTAGTTCTAGGACGAACGTTCGTGCTTCTTTAGAAGAAGTAATCGACCGTTGCCATCGGCTGATTTCCCTCCAGCGTCGTCGTCGAGGCGGCCGTCATGGCGGTGCCGGGCACGTAGTTCTTGGTCCAGATGTGCAAAAGCTCGAGGCCGATCGCGTAGGGGCCGTCCTTGTAGGCGATTTGTCCGGCGGCTTGCACGTTCTGCAGACGCGTGAAGTTGGCGGCGATGGCTTGCGACTCCGTCGGTTGATCGATCCCGCCGAAGGCCCACACGCTGAGCTCTTTGGTGATGCTGAAGCCGAGCTGTCCCCACGCGCCGAAGCCGGTGACGTCGGGCCCGTTCGGCGCCTGCATCTGGATCATGTTGCCGTAGACGGCGCCTGCGTTTTTCCCGTACCAGGCGTTGCCGGCGATGATGGCAGGGCCGAGCGCCGCCTTGAAACCGAGATCGCCGATGAGGGTGGTGAGCGTATCGCCGCTTGGGGCGCTCGCGCCAACGCCGGAGAGGTCCTTCTGGTCCCAGTGCCCGATGGCATAGACGGTGAAGTCGCTCGCCGGATAATAGGGCCACGGGCTCGGCTTTTTTCCAGTGGAGAAGACAACGCGCGCTTCGAGCTGCGGCAGCGTGGACGCTTCCCCCAGGCTGATGCCGGAAGGGAGGCAATTGGCGCCGGCGGCCGGAGGAATCTGGGTGGCTGCGCAAACAGGGTAGTTGTCGATCCAGCTGTTGCGATTGACCTGCAGGTGGAGGTCGACGCGCATGTCGTCCGGCAGGGCGAACTTATGCAGATAGGTGATGCCCGGCGTACGCCAGCCGAGCTGACCCGCGCCATAGCCGAGAGGTACACCGATGTGACTGGCTGATGCGGGTATCATGTAGACGAGCAAGTTGTGCTGCTGGCCAACGCGAAGCATGTCCGTTCCTTCGCCCCAATTCAGCTCGGCGTAGGCAAGGCGCAAGCGGGGGAGCACGGACTCGTCGCCGGTGGCTACGGACGTCGCTGTATTTCCTACTGTGCCGATAGGCATTCCCATGGCGTCACGCACGATCGCGGTCGGTCCGGGGACGGTCGTCACTTGGTTACCGCCGAGTAAGTCGAGCTCGACGACCGCCATGGGACTCGCGCCCCCGAGGACCTCGGGCCCTTTGACGGTGAACTTCAGCTGCGTTTGACGAACGTCGCCGCCGAGAAACCAGCGATCGGAATCGAGCTTGTTGGGGCCGAAGATGGCGCCCCCACCTTGCCCCGACGCGAACGCAGCATCCTGCAGGTAAATTCCTCCGCTCACGAAGCCGTGCAGCGCAAAGGTGAAGGGCGACGGTTTGGCCGCGATGGGCGCCGGTGCCGGTGGCAATGGGGCGATGGCAGGTGGCAGAGCCGGCGAGGGCGATGTCGCCCCGGCGGCGGGCTCCGTCGCGCCGGGCGATCCCTGCGTCTGGGCCGCGGGGACGGTGGTCGGTGGGGGCGGCTCGGGCGTGACCGGCGGCGTCTGGGCGATGGCGCCAAAAGGCACCACGATGACACTCGCGACGATCCCCCAACGAAGAGGACGATTCTCAAAACGTCGCGCTATCTGCAATCGAGCTATCGACATGGCGCACCTCTCTCCTCTGGCGTTGCAATTTTCCGGCTGGCGGGGCTAAGGCGTGATTCAGGGCACACGTCGGTGACTCACCGCGCTCGCGAAACGCGCGACACCGAGCCGTGCGGAGGCTCGCTTTCTAACACAACGCGGGATACTTCCAGCCAGGAGATCGAGCCGGGGTTTGTGAATCGCGGCCAATGCACTCCCCGGTCCGTTCTGGAGTCGACTTCGGCATCGGTGCCAGGGCCGGCCAATTCATGCCGGAAATTGCTGGCTCTGGACGGACCTCTCGTGCAGCATGCCTGGAGCCGCTCTGAGCAGCTCCTCAGGGCTCGGCGACTCGTAAACGGCGACGGAGAAACGAGGATCCCGATGTCACTGAACCTTGCCACATTGCTCCGCGACAGCGCCGCGGCTTCTCCGAAGAAAGCCGCGCTCATCATCGGGCCGACCACCCTCTCCTACGAGACGGTGCATACCTATGCGCAGAAGCTCGCCGGCGGGCTTGCCAAGCTCGGAATCCAAAGAGGCCAGCACGTCGCGCTCATGCTGCCCAACGTGCCGCAGTTCACCATCGCCTACTTTGCGCTGCACTATCTCGGTTGCCCGGTCGTGCCGCTCAACGTGCTCTTGACCCCCGACGAGATCGCCTACCATCTCTCCGACTCCGATGCGGTCGCGCTCTTGGCGTGGGAAGGGTTCGGCGAGCAAGCCCAGGCCGGATTCAACCGCGCGGAGGCCTGTAAGCACTTCGTCATCGCCCGGACCGATCCTTCGGACACGACCGCACCCTCGGGAGGCCATAACCTGACGGCGCTCATCGCCAGCGGGGATCCCGTGCGAGAGCTGCCCGATACGATGCCCGACGAGACCGCGGTGATCCTCTATACCTCGGGGACGACGGGGCGCCCCAAAGGGGCCGAGCTGTCGCACTTCAATCTCTTTTATAACGCCGACTATTCGGCGACGCGGCTGGTGACGCTCCCGCCGGACACCGTGGCGCTCGCCGTCTTGCCGCTCTTTCACAGCTTCGGCCAGACCGTCATTCAGAATGGCGTCTTGCGGGCGGGCGGGACGATCGTCCTTTTGCCGCGCTTCGAGGCGAAGGCTGCCTTCGAGCTCATGCAAAAGCACCGGGTCACTTTGTTCGCCGGCGTGCCGACCATGTACTTCGCGCTCCTCAATTATCCCGAGGCGACGCAATACGACCTCTCGTCACTCAAGCACTGCTCGTCGGGTGGCTCGGCGATGCCGGTGGAGGTCATGCGCGCATTCGACGCCAAGTACAACGTGAACATCCTGGAGGGGTACGGCCTAAGCGAGACGTCACCGGTGGCGAGCTTCAACGTGCTCGACAAGCCGAAACGGCCGGGGAGCATCGGCATCCCCATCGCCGGCGTGGAGTTCAAGCTCATCGACGAGCAGGGTCGCACCATCACCGAACCGATGGTGGCGGGTGAGATCTGCATCAAGGGCCACAACGTAATGAAGGGGTACTACAAGCGCCCGGAAGCGACGGCCGAGAGCATCAAGGACGGCTGGTTCGCAACGGGGGACATCGCCCACCGCGATGCCGACGGCTTTTATTTCATCGTCGATCGCAAAAAGGACATGATCATCCGCGGCGGTTTCAACGTCTACCCGCGCGAGATCGAGGAAGTGCTGTACGCGCATCCCGCCGTGGCCGAAGCCGCCGTCATCGGCGTGAAGCACGAGAGCCACGGGGAAGAGGTCAAAGCGGTCATCGCCTTGAAACCCGGACAAAAGGCGACCGCGGACGACATCATGGCCTATTGCAAACAGAAGCTCGCGGCCTACAAGTATCCGCGCTTCATCGAGTTTCGCGATTCGCTCCCCAAGACGGCCACGGGGAAGATATTGAAACGCGAGCTACGCGACTGAACCGACCGCGCCGTCAGCCGGCGTGCTCGTCGAGCGACGCGAACGTCTTTTGCTCGCTTGCCAGACGGACGAGGAGCGGGGCCGGCTCCCATGCCTCGTCGTGCTTTTCGCGAAAGGCCTTCACGGTGGCGAGGATCTTGGAGAGCCCCACGGCGTCGGCGTAGAACATCGGGCCGCCGCGGTGGGCGGGAAAGCCGTAGCCATTGATCCAGACCGTGTCGATGTCCGATGCCCGGAGGGCGATCTTCTCCTCGAGAATCCTGGCTCCCTCGTTGATCATGGAAAAAAGGCAGCGCTCGAGGATCTCCTGGTCGGAGATCGAACGGCGTTCGATCCCTTTGCTCTGGGCGATCTCGACGATGATCTTTTCGACCTCGGGATTGGGAATGGGAACGCGACTCCCGTCCTCGTATTTGTAGAAGCCGGCGCCCGTCTTCTGACCGTAGTGCCCCATTTCGGCCAAACGGTCGGCGACGCCCCAACCGTAGCGATCGCTCGGGCCCGGCTTGGGACGTGCCTTGCGGATGCGCCACCCCACGTCGATACCGGCGAGATCGCTGGTAGCCATCGGTCCCATGGCGAAACCGAAAGCGGTGATGACCCGGTCGACTTGCTGCGGGAGCGCTCCTTCCAGAAGAAGGTGTTGCGCTTCGTGAGCGTACTTGTGGAGCATCCGATTGCCCACGAAACCATCGCACACACCGACCAGCACGCCGACTTTGCCGATCTGCTTGGCGAGCTTCATGCTCGTGGCGATCACCTCCCGCGAAGTCTTTTTGCCGCGCACGATCTCGAGCAGCCGCATGACGTTGGCCGGGCTGAAGAAATGAAGTCCGATGACTTGCTCGGGGCGCGAGGTAACGGCGGCAATGGCATCGACGTCGAGGCTCGAGGTGTTGGTGGCCAGGATGGCGTCCGGCCTGCACGCAGCATCGAGCCTGCCGAACACCTCTTTCTTGAGCTCCATTTCTTCGAACACCGCTTCGATGACGAGATCGACCTTGGACAAGGCATCCCAGCTGGAGGCGGGGGTGATACGGGCCAAGCGCGCGTCCATTTCCGATGGTGCGAGGCGCCCTTTCTTGACCGTGGAGCCGTAGTTCTTCTTGATGACCTCCATCCCCTTGTCGACGAAGGCTGGCTCGCGATCGATGAGCGTCACGGAAATGCCCGCATTGACGAGGGCCATGGTGATGCCGCCGCCCATGGTGCCCGCTCCGATGACCACCGCGCTGCGGATGGTCGCCGCCGGTGTATCGGCGGGCACGTCCGGGATTTTCGCCGCCATCCGCTCGGCGAAAAAGACGTGCCGGAGTGCCGCCGATTCCGCGGAGCTCACCGCTTCGGCGAAGAGCTGCCTTTCGCGAGCGAGTCCTTGATCGAACGGCAGCTCGAGGGCGGCGCGAATCGCCTCGAGACAACGAAGCGGCGCGCCGGCGCCGCGGGCACGCTGGGTGACGTCTTTTTTGGCTTGGTCGAAAAGTTGCGAATTCTTCCGAGCGGCGTCGACGTGGTCTTGGCGATCGCGCGCGCGCGGAAGCGGGCGCGCACCGGCCACGCGTTCGGCGAACCGGACGCCAGCATCGGTCAGGTCCCCATCGACGATCTCGTCGACGAGGGCGAGTGCTTTCGCTTCCGGTGCCAGGATGGGCTCGCCGCTCGTGATCATGGCGATGGCCTTTTCGAAGCCGACGAGACGCGGTAGACGCTGGGTTCCACCGGCGCCGGGCAAAAGCCCGAGCTTGACCTCGGGGAGACCGAGCTTGGCCGTCGCTAGCGCCACGCGATAGTGGCACCCCAGCGCAACCTCGAGCCCCCCGCCGAGAGCTGTGCCGTGAATCGCGGCGACGACGGGTTTCGCGCTCGCTTCGTAAGCGGCGATGACGGCGCCGAGATCGGGCCCTTGCGGCGCCATGCCGAATTCGGTGATGTCGGCACCAGCAATGAACGTCCGCCCGCGGCAGGCGAGAACGACCGCCTTCACGTCGCCGGCCGCGTTGGCCTGCGCGAGCGCTTCCAGCAGACCCTGGCGAACGGCTCGGCTGAGCGCGTTCACGGGGGGATTGTCGACGTTGATGATTCCAATGGGCCCACGTTTTTCGAAAATGACGGTTTGGCTCATGGCTCGCTCTCTCTCATTTCGTACCCAGACCCGGGCAGGGGCGTCAATGCCGACGCGAGCGCGGGAATTTGAAACAAGTTTCGCTTCTCTCGGCGAGCGCCGGTGACCTATAGTGCGCACGCAGCGACGGCAGCCGGCGCGGTACCGCGGAGGAGGACGTCATCGAAAAGGCCCATCAGCCGAGCCCAATGCTCAGCTGCGAAGACGTGCGCGTCCGCTTCCGCGGCATCGTCGCCCTCGACGGCGTCAGCTTCGAGGTAGCGAAAGGTTCCATCGTCGCCATCATCGGCCCCAACGGCGCCGGCAAGACCACCCTCTTCAACTGCATCAGCCGCCTCTATCCGATCGACGGCGGTGACATCCTCTTCGATGGGCAATCGCTGCGTGCCTTGGCCAGCCACCGCGTCGCTGGGCTCGGCATTGCGCGCACCTTTCAGAACGTTGCCCTCTTTGATTCCCTGACGGTAACCGAGAACATCAAGCTCGGTGCCCACGCCGATCTCGGCTGCGGTTTCGCCGCCCACGCGCTGAGGCTGCCGGTCGCGGCGCGTGCCGAGCGCAAGCTGGCCGCCGACGTGGCCGACCTGGTCGCCCTGCTCGACCTCACGACCGTCGCCCACCGGCGCGTCGCCGAGCTGCCCTTCGGCACGCGCAAGCGCATCGAGCTCGGTCGCGCCCTCGCCGGAAAACCACGCCTTCTGCTCCTCGACGAACCGGCGTCAGGGCTCAACCACACCGAGGTCGAAGAGCTCACCTCGCTCATCGGCTCCATCGCCGAGCGTCTCGCGTTGACGGTGCTGCTCGTCGAGCACCACATGAACGTGGTGATGCGCGTCTCGCACCGGGTGGTGGTACTCGATTTCGGGCGCAAGATTGGCGACGGCACACCGGAGGAAGTGAGGAGCGACCCGCAAGTGATTCGCGCTTACCTCGGGGGGCAGGCATGACCTTGCTCTCGGTGCGACGGCTCACGGCAGGTTACGGAAAAGTGCCCGTCTTGGCCGACGTCGAGGTCGAGGTGGGGCGCGGCTCGGTCACGGCCGTGCTCGGCGCCAACGGCGCCGGCAAAACGACGCTCCTTCGCGCCATCTCGGGCATGATCGCGCGGCGGGGGGACATCGCTTTCGACGGTGTTCGCATCGACGCGATGGCAGCAGAGGACATCGCGCGGCTCGGTTTGGCGCACGTCCCCGACGGGCGAGGTACGTTCGACTCGCTCACCACCGAAGAGAACCTCCGCCTCGGCGCCTACACGCGCCCCGCTTCGCCCGAGGTGGAGCGCGACTTCGCGCGCGTCTACCAATATTTTCCCCGCCTCGCCGAGCGCCGCCGCCAACAAGCAGGGACATTGTCGGGCGGCGAGCAGCAGATGCTCGCCATCGGACGCGCCCTCATGCTTCGCCCCAAACTGCTCGTGCTCGATGAGCCATCGTTTGGTCTCGCGCCCCTCGTCATCGAGGAGATCTTCGGCATCCTCCGCCGTATCAAGGCCGAACATCAGACGAGCGTGCTCCTCGTCGAACAGAACGCCCACCTTGCCCTCGAGATCGCCGACTGCGTCTGCCTTCTCGAAACGGGTCGGGTGGTCAAGACCGGTCCCCCCGAGGAGCTGCGCCGCGACGAAGCGATTCGCCGTGCCTACTTCGGCGACTGAGGGACGCATGGAGACCTTGCTGCATCAGATATTCTCCGGGCTCGCTGCCGGCGGCATTTACGGGAGCCTCGCGCTCGCGCTGGTGATGATCTTCCAGGCCACGCATCTGGTGAACTTTGCGCAGGGCGAGCTCGCGATGTGCTCGACCTATCTGGCCTGGAGCTTGATCCACGCCGGGTGCCCCTATTGGCTCGCCTTCGTGGCCACGGTGGGCATCTCCTTCGTCGCCGGGGCAGCCATCGAGCGCTGCGTGATAAGGCCGGTCGAAGACAAGCCGGCCCTATCAGTGGTACTCGTGTTCATCGGTTTGATGCTGATTCTCAATAGCGTCGCGGGATGGATCTTCGGTTACACCGTCAAGCCCTTTCCCAGTCCGTTTCCCGACCATCCGCTGTTCGGCAATACGTACGTCGGCAATCACGAGCTCGGCATCATCGCCGTCATGGCTCTGACGGTCGTGCTGCTCTACCTCTTCTTTCGTTATACGTCGCTCGGGCTCGCCATGCGGGCCGCCGCCGTGAACCCCGAGTCGAGCCGGCTCGTCGGCATTCGGGTGGGGCGCATGTTGGCGCTCGGGTGGGGCCTGGCAGCGGCCCTGGGCGCCGTCGCCGGAATGATGATCGCCCCCATGGTCTTTCTCGACCCCAACATGATGTCGGGCGTTTTGCTCTATGCGTTCGCCGCCGCACTCTTGGGCGGCATCGACAGTCCTGGCGGCGCGGTCATCGGCGGGTTCTTGGTCGGTGTGGTCGAGAACGTGATGGGCGCCTACGTCATCGGCACCGAGCTGAAACTCACGGTCGCTCTCGCGCTCATCGTCGGCGTCCTGGTCGTTCGGCCGAGTGGATTGTTCGGCAAGGTCTTGGTGACGAGGGTTTGATGCAGAGCGAAAACTCCTCCGCTCTCGCGACGCTCGCTCATCCGCAGCGCACGGCGAGGCTCGTCCTTCTGGCCCTCATCGTCTTCGCCTGCGTGGGGCCGTTTCTGCTCAGCGATTACCGCGTGTTCCAACTGACGCTGGTCATCGTGCACGCTATCGCGCTCCTCGGGCTCAATCTCCTCACGGGATACGGCGGACAAATTTCGCTCGGTCATGGCGCCTTCTACGCGATTGGCGCTTACACGGCGGCCATTCTCATCGAGCACTTCCACGTCGCTTACTGGATCACCGTGCCCTGCGCGGGGATGGTGTGCCTCGGCGCCGGGTTCCTCTTCGGACTTCCCGCCTCACGCCTCGAAAACCTCTATCTGGCGCTCGCCACCTTCGCGCTCGGCGTGAGCTTGCCCCAGATCCTCAAATACAGGCACGTCGAGCATTGGACGGGCGGCGTGCAAGGGATCACGCTGACCAAGCCCGAGGCGCCGTTCGGACTTCCTCTGTCGCCCGACCAGTGGCTCTACTTCTTTTGCCTCGCGGTGATGGGACTGCTCTTTGCCGGGGCTTGGAACCTGCTCCGCGGGCACGCCGGAAGGGCGATCGTCGCCATCCGTGACCGTCCCATCGCCGCTGCGGCGACGGGGATCGACGTCGCTCGTTACAAATCGCTCACCTTCGGCGTCAGCGCCATGTACACGGGCATCGCCGGCGCGCTCGGCGCCATCGCCGTGCAATTCGTCGGTCCCGACAGCTTCTCCTTCTTTCTTTCCTTGAGTCTTTTGGTCGGCATCGTCGTGGGCGGACTCTCCACGATTTCGGGCGCGGTCTACGGCGCCCTGTTCATTCAGTTCGTGCCGAACCTCGCTGGCGACATCTCCAAAGCCGCTCCTTTGGCCATCTACGGCGTTCTTCTCATCGCCGTCGTTTACGCCATGCCGAGCGGTATCGCCGGCGCTATCGACAAACTCGCCCGCCGCCTTGGCGGATTCGGTCGTTCGACTCCACCAGCAAGCGTCTCCAAACATCGCCCAAGCCAACCCGGGAGGAACCATGCATAAGCCTTCGTCACATTGGACTCTGCTCGTGATCACCACGCTCCTCGCAGTGGCATGTTCCCGTTCCGAGCAAGGCGCCGCGGGAGGAGACAACGCGAAGGCGACGGCTCCCGTCGCCAGCGCCATCAGGATTGGCCAGACCATGCCCTACAGCGGGCCTGCCTCGGCGTACGGCACGATCGGCAAGCTTCAGACGGCGTACTTCAAGAAGATCAACCAATCGGGCGGCATCAACGGAAGGAAGATCGAATTTCTCACCGTCGATGACGCCTACAGCCCTCCCAAGGCCGTGGAGCAGGTGAGAAAGCTCGTCGAGCAGGACAACGCGCTCGTCATCTTCCAGCCGCTCGGTACGCCGTCCAATGCCGCCATTCACAAGTATCTCAACACCAAGAAGATACCGCAGCTTTTCACGGCCACCGGTGCGAGCCAATGGAACGATCCGGAGAATTTTCCCTATACCATCGGGTTCAACATCAACTACGTGGACGAGGGGCGCGTCTACGGGAAATACATCGCCGAAAAACAGCCCAACGCGAAGATCGGCATCCTTTATCAGAATGACGACTACGGAAAGGACTACCTCAAAGGTCTCAAGGACGGACTCGGCAACAAGGCCAAGCTCGTCGTGGCCGAAGCAACCTACGAGGTCAGCGACCCCACCGTCGACTCCCAGATCGCGACGCTCAAAGGCTCGGGCGCCGACACCTTCCTCAACGTGACCACTCCCAAGTTCGCCGCGCAGGCCATTCGTCGCGCTTACGACATTGGCTGGAAGCCGACCCAGTATCTCAACAACGTGTCGGCCTCGGTCGGCTCGGTGCTGACCCCAGCCGGTCTCGACAAGGCGATGGGACTCGTCACCATCGCGTACTACAAAGATCCGACCGACAAGCAGTGGGAAAACGACGCTGGCATGAAGGAATGGCGCGAGTTCATGACCAAGGAGTACCCGGAGGGGAACCTGAGCGACGGCACCAACGTCTACGCCTACATCGCCGCCCAAACGCTGGTGCAGGTCTTGCGTCAATGCGGCGATCAAGTGACGTCGGAGAACGTCATGAAACAGGCCGCGAACTTGAAAGACTTTGCCCCGGCCCAGCTCCTCCCGGGCATCAAAATCAACACGGGCCCCAAAGACTATGTCCTCTTCGACCAGCTGCAGCTGGCGCGCTTCGATGGAACGAGCTGGGTCCCGTTCGGCCAAGTGCTGAGCGTGCTGTAGAGCCGCGCGGCAGGAGCGAGGAGAGACGGAAGGCAACCCCGATGAGCGAGCCTGACGAGGAGCCGAGTTGGGACGTCGCGACCGACGTCGTCGTCGCGGGAACCGGCGCGGCCGGGCTCGCGGCGGCGCTCGCCGCGAGAGAAGCAGGAGCGTCGGTCGTCCTTCTCGAGAAGGCAAACGTCGTCGGAGGTACGACCGCTATTTCGGGGGGCGTCATCTGGGTGCCCAACAATCGGCAGATGGCCGAAGCGGGGCTCCACGATTCGCGCGACGAGGCGATCGCTTACATCGAGCTCATGGCGGAGGGGCGCGGAGATCGCGCCCTCATCGAACGCTTCGTGGACGAATCGGTCCGCGTGGTCGAGTTCCTCGAGGAACACGCCGCCATTCGCTTCTATTCGCTCACCGACTATCCCGACTACCAACCCGAGCTCCCCGGCGGCCGCAGCGGTGGGCGGCCGCTCGATCAGGACCTCTTCGACACCGCCGAGCTCGGCGCATGGAGCACGCGCCTGCGCCGTAACCCCGTCAACGGCGGCGCGCCAATGACGATTCGGGAAGCCATGGCCTGGAATGTGTTCGCCAGCCCGAGCGGCTTTCCTTACCGTGAGGTGCGCGATCGTGCCAAGCGGGGCGTCGTTCACGGCGGAGCCGCGCTCGCCGGACGTCTGCTCAAAGCTTGCCTCGTTCGCGGCATCGAGCCCGAGCTGTCGGTGCGTGCGCGCCAGCTGATCACCGATGACGACGGTGATGTCGTCGGCGTGCACGTCGAGCATGCCGGCGTCGTCCGCCGAATCCGCGCGCGCAAGGGGGTGATCTTGGCCAGTGGAGGGTTCGAATGGAACCAGGACCTTTGCCGAGCCTTCTTGCTCGGCATTCCTACGCACCCTGCCACGCCCCCGGCCAACGAAGGGGACGGCCTTCTCATGGCCATGGCAGTCGGCGCCGAGCTCGATGCCATGAGCCAAGCGTGGTGGTGCCCTTCGGTCGTCGTCCCCGGCGAAACGTACGACGGGGCGCCCATGTACCGCCCCGAGTTTTCGGTGCGCTGCCTGCCGCACTCGATCATCGTCAACCGACGCGGCGCACGCTTCACCAACGAGGCTCACAACTACAACGACATGAGCAAGCCTTTCTTTCACCACGACCCCTGGCGTTACGAGCAACTCAACGTCCCCGCCTGGCTCATCGTCGACCAGAACTATCTCGATAAGTATGCGTTCCTCACGGCGGTCCCCGGGCGCCCGGTGCCCGATTGGATCGCGCGCGCCGACACGCCCGAAGAGCTCGCCACCAAGCTCGGCATCGACCCCCGCGGGTTTCGGGCGACGCTCGATCGCTTCAATCTTTTTGCACAGTCGGGCAAGGACGCCGACTTCGGTCGCGGCGACAGCGCCTTCAGCCGCTTCTACGGCGATCGCGCGCAGCCATCGAACCCCAACCTCGGCAAGGTCGAACGGGCGCCGTTCTACGGCGTTTCCGTCTATCCGGGTACGCTCGGCACCAAAGGGGGACCCAAGGTCAACGCCGATGCGCAGGTGCGTCGCGTCGATGGCAAGGTCATCGATGGGCTTTATGCGGCGGGCAATGCGATGGGTGCTTTCTGCGGTCCTGGCTATCCGGGTCCCGGCATCACCATCGCCGTCGCCCTGACATGGGGCTTCCTGGCCGGACGTCATGCCGCCGCGCGCGCGCCACGAGGACTCCCAGGCGAGCCTGGGTGATCCCATGAAGTATCGCGTCATCCAATGGGCAACGGGAGGCGTCGGGCGTGCCGCCATCGAGGGCATCGTCGATCACCCCGATCTCGAGCTCGTCGGATGCTGGGTGCACGACGCGGAGAAAGAGGGCCGTGACGCCGGTCAGATCGCGGGCATGGGCCCCATCGGCGTCACCGCCACGCGCAACGCCGATGCGCTGCTCGAGCTCCAGGCCGACTGCGTGATCTACAGCCCCATCATGGCGAAATCGGCGGAAGTGGAGCGCATCCTTCGCTCGGGCAAAAACGTGGTGACGCCTCTCGGCTGGTTTTATCCGTGGAAGAGCCGCGACGTGACGGCCATCGAAGGCGCCTGCCGCAGTGGGGGCGTCACCTTGCACGGCACGGGCATCCATCCCGGTGGCATCACCGATCGCTTTCCCCTCATGCTCTCTGCGCTCTCGCGCGCCGTCACGGCCGTGCGGGCCGAGGAATTCTCCGATCTTCGCACCTATGCGGCCAAGCAAGTGGTGAGCGAGATCATGCTCTTCGGCAAGACACCCGCCGAGGCGAGGGCAAGCCCCATGCTCGCTTTCCTGGGCGGCGGCTACGCGCAATCGATCGACATGGTGGCCGCCGGCCTCGACGTCCAGCTCGACCCCGAGAAACGCATGCAGCACGAGATCGCCGTGGCCACGGCGCCTATCGATTCACCGATCGGACCCATCGCCACAGGGCGGGTGGCCGCCCACCGTTTCACCTGGGAGGGCACGGTGAAAGACGTCCCTTTCGTCACCGTGCGCGTCAATTGGCTCATGGGGGAAGAGCATCTCGACCCGGCTTGGACCTTGGGGCCCGCGGGGCCCCGTTTCGAAGTGGAGCTTTTCGGCGATCCCCCGGTTCTCGCCACCTTTCACCACCTTCATCCGACATCGATCGCGGAGGGTCTCCGGCGAAACCGCGGTGTGGTCGCGACGGCCATGCACTGTGTCAACGCCGTACCCTACGTTTGCCGCGCCGAACCCGGCATCAAGACCTACCTCGATCTGCCCCTCGTCTGCGGCCGCGCGGCCCCGTCGCTGCGGCAGCGATGATGCCCCGAAAATAGAACATGTTCTTGTTTTGTCGGCGCGCACCGGGCACACTCCAGGCGCCGTGGTGGATCGCAAATTCACGTATTGCAGCATTTGCGAAGCCACGTGCGGGCTTACGGCCAGCGTCGAGAAAAATCGCATCCTCGAGCTCCTGCCCGACCACGACCACGTGGTGAGCCGGGGCTACGCCTGCGCGAAAGGGCTGCACCAGCACGAGATCGTGCATTCACCCGACCGGGTGAAGACGCCCTTGAAGCGGGTGGGGGACACCTTCCACCCCATTCCATGGGAGCAGGCACTGCGGGAAATCGGCGGCAAGCTGCGCACGCTGATCGACGCCTACGGCGGTGACTCCATCGCCAGTTACCTCGGCAACCCCATCAGCTTCAACTTCTTCGCGCCCATCTTCGCTGCGGGCTTCAGCGAAGGCCTCGGTTCGCGCAATTTCTTTCAGACCGGCTCGCAGGACTGCAACAACAAGTTCGTCGTCGCACAGCGCATGTACGGCTTCCCGTTCTTGCAGCCATTTCCGGACATCGATCGCACCGACTGTCTCATCGTGGTCGGCTCGAACCCCGCCGTCTCGCGCATGAGCTTCATCCATTTGCCCAACCCCGCCGCCCGGCTCGCGGCCATCGAAGAGCGCGGCGGGCGCGTGGTCTTCGTCGATCCGCGGCGCATCGAAAGCGCCAAATCGTTCGGCGAGCATGTCTTCATCCGCCCCGATACCGACGTCTTTTTCTATCTCGCTTTCTTGCACGAAGTGTTGGCGCGCGGCGCGGAGAACCCGCAGCACGTCGCCGTCCACATGCGCGGATTCGAAACGCTGCGCGAGGTGGCACGACCCTTCACGCCCGAACGGTGCGCCGAAGTGACGGGGATCTCCGCGTCCACCTTGCGCGGTCTCGTCACCAGCTACGTCTCAGCCGACGGCGCGGCGCTCTTCTGTTCGACGGGGGTGAACCAGGGGAGCAACGGCACCATCGCTTTCTGGCTACAGGAGTCCATCAACGCCATCACGGGCAACCTCGATCGAGCGGGAGGAACACTGGTCGGCCATGGGCTCGTCCCCGATCTGCCGCGTCATTTGCGCAAGGCGGGCAAAACGATGCGCGCCGACCGATCGCGTATCGGCAATCTCCCCTCCTGCGTGGACAGCTTGCCGGCCGGCATCCTCGCCGAAGAGATCCTGACCGCCGGGCCGGGGCAGGTCAGGGCGCTGGTCGTGCTTGCCGGCAATCCGCTGCTCTCGGTGCCGAACGCTGGTGGCAAGCTCGAGACGGCTCTCCGCTCGCTCGAGCTCCTGGTCAGTATCGACATTCTCCGCAACGAGACCGGCAACCTCGCCCACTACGTGCTGCCGGGGTTGCACGCGCTCGAACGCCCCAACATCCCTTTCGCGTTCCAGTCCCTCATGGGTGCGACGCCGGTACCGTTCATCCAGTACACCGACGCCGTGGTCCGCCCTGCCGACCAGCAAAAGGACGAGGTCGAGATCATCATCGAGCTGGCGCGGGCCTCGGGCACCGCGCTCTTCGGGTCCAGCGTTTTTCAACGCGCGATGGAAGCCTGGCTCGATGCGCGCCACCTGCCGCTCATCGGCGGCCACGTCGGCTTCTCCCACGAGCGGCTCGACGACCTCGTGCTGCGCGCGACGCGGACGGGAAGCGTGCGTTCATTACGGCGCTGGCCCCACGGTCGCCTGCGGACTGCGGCACCGGCGGGCGATTTCCTCTCGCGCCGCGTGGTGACCGACGACGGCAAGGTCGATCTGGCGCCTCCCGATCTCGTTGCTCTGGCCGCGCGGCTCGAGTCTCGCTTCGCGTGGGAAATTGGGCATCGCCAGGAGCTCAAGCTGATCGGGCGGCGCGAACCGCTCTCGCACAACAGCTGGATGCACAACATCGAACGGTTCGTGCAAGGGCGGCGGCAGACGAACTATCTTTACATCCATCCTGAGGACGCAGCATCGCGCGGACTCCGCGACGGGGACGTCGTGCGTGTGTCGACCGAGGGGGGAACGGTCGAAGCGCCGGTCCGTCTCACCGTCGACATGATGCGCGGCGCGGTGGCCCTTCCCCACGGGTGGGGGCACCAACGGGCGGACGGCCTGCGCGTCGCGCGCACGACGGGGGGCGCGAACAAGAACCATCTGGTCAAGACGGGTCCCGATGCCCTCGAGCCGCTATCGGGGATGGCTCATTTCAACGGGCTGCTGGTGACGCTGGAACGAACGGGTGGCTCTCGGCTCGCCGGCAACGACGGCTGAACGTCACCCGCCGCAGCGCGCGCGAGAGAGGATAGCGCCGTGCGCGATTCGCTCGAACGGGGTTCCCCCATCGATGGGCGCGGCGCCGGTGCCGAGTGGCGCTCGGGAGCTCCCGATCGAACGAGATCGACTTCACGTTCGTAGATGCGCAGGATGGCGAGAAAGAGCGACATCAAAACGGGACCGACGACGATGCCGGGAAGACCGAAGACTTGAATCCCTCCCAGGGCGGCCACGAGCATGAGGAGCGGCTGACCTCTGCCTTGGCCCCCCACGAGCCGCGGTCTCAGCACGTACTCGCCGAAGCCCGTAATGAGAAAGAGTCCCCACGCCGCCATCAGGATCCCCGAGACAATCGAGCCTTCCAGAAAGAAATAGATGCTCACCGGAACCCAGACCGTCGCCGTGGCGATGACTGGGATGAAGGAGGCGACCCCCGTGAGCAACCCCCACGTGATAGCGCGCGGAAGCCCGAAGATCAGATAGGCGATGGCCGCAAGCACCGCTTGAACGGCGGCCGTGGCGAGCAGCCCGAGCAACGCCGATCGCCCGACTTCGCGAAACTCGAGCACGAGCGCACGCGTGTGGCGCGGATCGAGCGGCATCACTCTTTCCAGCCGCGTCGAGATCCTCGCCCAATCGTCGAGCGCGTAATACATCGTGATGCACCCGATGAGGAGGGCCAGCACCGCAGTCGTGGTCGTCTCGAGGACGAGCCCGGCGGCCTGGGTGACGTACCCCACCGCTCGCCCGAGCTCGGCCTGGATGCGTTGCACGAGCTCGGCCTCGCTGAGCCCAAAACGCGCGATCAGGCGATGTCCACGCTCACCGATGATTTCGGAGAGCGGCGCGCCGGCGAAGCGATACTGCAAGGCGATCACGGCATCGCTGAGCTCGCGGGTAAGCCCGTAAGTGATGCCAGCGACGAGGACGAGCGAAACGCCCACCGTGCCGAGCGCCGTCAAGAGCGCGGCCAGCTTGTGGCGCCCGCCGAGGCGCGACTGCAGCCGAATGTGCAACGGCTGCATGGTGAAGGCCATGAGCAAGCCGAAGACGATGCCGACCCACAGCGGCGCCGCTAGGCGCACCACGACCAAAAACGACAGCACGAGCAGCACCCCGAGCGCGATCCGGCGGCGCTCGGTGGTACGGGTCCCGTCGCCCTCGGGGCGGGGTGCTACCTCCAGCACATTGGTTTGCACCGAGCGCCGAAGCCGGCGCCATCGCACGTGCACGCGCCGACTTTCAGGGTCAATCAGAGTCATCTTTTCGTCTGACTTGCAATGAACGTACCTCGGCCGAACATGCTGCTGATGTATCGCAACGTTACAGCCGACTTGGGGTAGCCGTGTGTCGCATTCGCGGCATTTTCGTTCTATAGAACGCCCGCCGGCACGAACGGTCGCGATCGAGCCCTTGGGCGGGGAGAACGGGTAGCGCCATGCAGTCCACCATGGGTCGGGGCGCGACCCTCGGGCTCGAATCGCACACCCGACGAGAGCGTGCACCCGACAGCCGCGCGTGTCACGGCCCGGTCCTCCGCGTGGGTGCCATCGCCTGGCTCTGCGCGGCAGGACTGTTCGGTTGCGGAGGGACCTCCCAGATGGGCTCGCCCCCCTCGAATGGCGGCGCCGCGGGGAGCGATTCCTCACGCGGCGACGACGCCTCGCGCTCCGATGACGCGCACGCCGATGGCCCGGCGGCCGACTCCTCGAGCGACAGCAGAACGGAACGCGACGCCGCGGGCACATCCGACGACGGCGCAGGGACCACCGACACGCGGGACGGCGCAAGCATGACCGAGGCATCCGTCGACGCAGCGATGGACATGGGCGCGAGCGATCGCAGCTCCGACACCGATCCGATCGTCGATACGCGATCGATCGATGCTGGGTCGAGCGACGTCCCGAAGGACGCCAGCACCGACGTCCACGCCGACGTCGCCACGGACGGCGGCGGCGCCTGCGGATGCGCGACATATGGGGCGCCCGCGGCCACCGGCACCGAGCCGTCGTCGTTGACCGAGCTTTCGGGGCTCGTTGCGAGCCGCAAGAATCCGGGCGTGCTCTATGCACACAACGATTCGGGAAGTAATTCGACGCTCATCGTGATGAGCGACGTCGCTGCGCCGCTCGGACAATTCGTGCTCTCCAACGTGACCGCGGTGGACTGGGAAGACGTCGCGGTGGGCCCCTGCGACGCAGGTTCGTGCATCTTCGTCGGCGAAATTGGCGACAACAACCTGGCGTATGCCTCACGCGCCGTCTACCGCTTCGCTGAGCCGAACCTCTCCCCCACCACACCGATGGGGACACAGATGGTGACCGCCGATGCGCTCTCGTTCGTCTACCCCGACGGGCGACACAACGCCGAAACCCTGCTCGTCGAACCGACGAGCGGCGACATCTTCGTCATCACCAAGGTCTCGAACGTCGCCAGCACCGTCTATCGCATGCCGAAGCCCTTCACACCGGGCACCCAGGTGACCATGGAGAAAGTCGGCGATCTTTCGCTCCCCGCATCGGCCGGCCTCGTAACGGGGGGAGACGTCCACCCCTGCGGGACGCGCATGCTCATTCGCACCTATCCGATGATCTACGAATTCAAGCTCGCCGCCGGCCAGCCTTTTTCGTCGATCTTCGAGGTGCCGGGGACGGCCGTCGCGACGCCGACGCAGGCCCAAGAGAGCCAGGGGGAAGCCGTGACGTATGCCGCTGACGGCGTCGGGTATTTCACGGCCAGCGAGCTCGACGGTCAATCGTCGCGATCGCTCTTTCGCATTCGCTGCCAGTAAAGTCGGCTCCTGAGCCTGGGAACGGCGCTGTGACCAACCGCACCGGCGAAGATGCCGCCCGAAAGCGCTCCGGTGCTCCACTGAATGGCCGGTCACCCCAACGCGACCGAAACAAACATCGACTAGGAGCTTTGAATGGTGCGACGAAGAAATGTCTTGGGCGTAGTTCTCGTAGCCAGCTTCGTGATGGCAGCCTTTTTGCTGGCCCCGCCCGCGTCCGCTCATATCAGCCTCGAACAGGCGGGGACACACAAGTCCCGCTACGGCGATGGGGAGCTGAAAAGCGGACCCTGCGGCAAAGCGGGCGGCACGCGAGGCACCAACCTCTACACCTATGCTCCGGGACAGAAGATCACCGTAAGCCTGATAGAATACATCGCTCATCCCGGCTATTTCCGCTTCGCGTTCGACAATGATGGCGACGACGCGTTCATCGAACCTGCCTCCATCCTCCCCATCGACCCCGCTCGCAAGTGCCCCACCGGTCCCGGCGATCATTGCGGCGCCTCCGACTTCTACAACAGCCCGGCGGTTCTTCCGGGCATGGACAACTTGAATCCGCACATCACCGCTGCCCCCTTCATGAAGTACACTTGGGAGGTGGCGCTGCCGGACGTGGAATGCACGAACTGCACGTTGCAAGTCATCCAGGTGATGGAGGACGATCTCGCCCACGGCCCTTACGATCCGGCGCCGGGCGTGGGAGTCGCGGACATCTATCATCAATGCATCGACATCGTGCTCAAGCGGCCCGCGAGTGACGGCGGAACCGGCGGAGCGAACGACGGCGGACCGGCCGGAGACGGCCCCACACCGCCCGCCGATGCGAGCCCGATCGATACCGGAGCCGGCGGTGGTGCGAGCGACGGCGCCGCGACGCGCGATAGCGGCGGATCCGCCGGGGCCGACGCGACGACGCCGCCGACGAGTGACGCCGGTGGCGGCTCCGGTGGAGGCGGCGGAACCGGCGCCGGCGGAACCAGTGGCGGCAGCGGAACGGGTTCCGGGGGAACCGGTTCAGGTTCCGGGGGGACCAGCACAGGTTCCGGGGGAACCGGTGGAAACAGCGGAGCCGGTGCCGGTGGAGTCGGCGGATCGAGCGCCGGGGGAAGCGGAGGAAGCGCCGGCAAGCCTGGCGACACGAGCCCCACCGACGACGGCAACGGGTGCAGCTGCGCCGTGGTCGGGGCGCGCGCGCCGGTCGGCGCGCTCGCAGCCTGGTCACTCTTGGCGTTGGCCCTGGCGTCCCGACGTCGCCAGCGGTAATCGTCCATCATGCCTGACGTCTTGTGGGAAAAGCGGGGCGATGGCGTTGCGCTCGTCACCCTGAATCGCCCCGATGTCCTCAATGCCTTCGGCGCAGAGCTCCCCCGCCTCTTCGCCGAGGCGCTCGCCGAATGTCGATCGGACCCCGCCGTGCGCTGCGTGGCCATCACCGGTCAAGGACGCGGCTTTTGCGCGGGCGGGGACGTGCGCACCATGGGGAGCATGATCCAAGGGGATCTCGGCGGCGCACCTGCGGCGGACGACGTCGAGGGATCGATCGACATGATCCGCAAGTTCCAGGACGACATCATCACGACCGTGCACGCCTTCCCCAAGCCGACGGTCGCACTCGTCAACGGACCGGCCGCGGGAGGCGGCATGGGGCTCGCGCTGGCCTGCGATCTTCGCATCGCGTCGGACAAGGCGCGCTTCGTCACCGCTTTCCGCAACATCGGTCTCAGCGACGACTGCGGGGTGGCGTACTTCCTCGAACGCATCGTCGGGCGCGGCGTGGCCCTCGAGCTCCTGTACCTTTCCGAGCCCGTCGACGCCGCGCGCGCGCTCGCCCTGCGCCTCGTCAATCGCGTCGTGCCCCACGACGCGCTCATGACCGCAGGGATGGCGTTCTGCGCTGAGATCGCCAGAGGTCCGACGGCGTCGCTCGCCCGCATGAAAGCGAACGTCACCTTCGCCGAAAGCGCAACGCTCGCCGCCGTCCTCGAGCGAGAAGCGGTTGCCTGGAAGATCGGTCAGCTCGGCCCCGACCACCGCGAAGCAGTCGCCGCTTTCACGGAAGGGCGAAAGCCGGTCTTTTTTCGGGCTTAGGGCTACGCTGTCAGATTCTCGTTGCCACGATCGATCATCGGAGAGGTATACGCCCACGGAGCCGCCTGACCGGACAGCGGAACGTCCCTTCGACGAAGCCGGCAAGGCGAGCACCTCGCGGCCGTGGCCATCAGAGCCCCCTTGGCGGCGGCCTCGCCGCATCTCAAGTGGCCGCCTCGCTGAATTGGCCGATCGCGATCTGGTATGGCGAAGACTGGCAGCGTAGAGCTAGCGCCGGGTTTCGATGAGACGAGCCAGGTCGTCGAGCACGGGCACCACCTTGCTTGCTTCGGCGCTCGGCACGCGAAAGGCGACTTCGGCGCAGCCAATCGATTGGTAGTAGTCCATCTTGGCGGCGTCGGGCAAAACACCGAGTGGCACCACGGCGAGCGACGCTGGATCGCGCCCCGCTCGTTCCATTGCGCGCGCGAGCTCCGGCAAAGCGGCGCGGACACCCGCGCCGCCAATCGGCATCCAACCATCGGCATAGTCGGCAATGGCCGCGAATGCTTTGGGTCCTGCGCCCGCACCGATGAGCACCGGGGGGCCGGGGCGCTGCACTGGTTTCGGCCATTGCCAGGACGCCTCGAAGCGCACGTGCTCGCCGGCATACGCCGCGACCTCTTGCCCCCAGAGTGCACGCGCCGCTTGTACTTTCTCGCGCACCACGTCGCGGCGCTCTGCGAACGCGACGCCGTGGTTCTCCACTTCTTCCCGGTTCCACCCGAAGCCGATACCCCACGTGAATCGCCCACCCGAGACGAAATCGAGGGTGGCGATCTCCTTGGCCAGCGCGATGGCGTCGTGCTGGGCAGGGAGCGCGACCCCGGTTCCTAGCCGCAGCTTTTTGGTGACGGAAGCGGCGGCAGCGAGCGCGATGTACGGGTCGTAGGTCCGCCGGTACAGGTCGGGGAGCTCGGCATCTCCGCTGGGGGGTGAGGTGCGACGACTCGTCGGGATGTGCGTGTGCTCGGGAACGTAGAGCGAATCGAAGCCGCGTGCATCCGCTTCGCGCGCCAGATCCACGGGACTCATGGCGAGATCGGTGGTGTGAAAAGCGAGACCGAATTTCATGGCGTGTCAGAGCTCGGAGACCTTGATCACCAATTTGCCGAGGTAATCGCCTTGGAAGAGGCGCACCAACCCTTCGGGGGCGCGTTCGAGACCGTCGAGCACGTGGGCGCGGTACTTGACCGAGCCGTCCGCAATCCACTGGCTCACGGCGGCAGTGGCTTCCGGAAATCGGTCCCAGTGATCCATGGCATTGAAGCCCGAAACGGAAAAGCGGCGGCTCAGAATACGCTCCCAATGCTGGAGCCGATAGGGCTCGACCGAGTTGGAGGTGGCGAGCGTGCCGCACAAGATGACGCGTCCGTGCATGGCCATCCGCCGCAGCACCGTGTCGAGGATCTCGCCCCCCACGTTGTCGAAAAAGACGTCGACGCCTTTCGGGGCGAGCTGCAGGAGCGACGAGGCGATGTCGTCGGTGCGGTAATTGATGCACGCTTCGAAGCCGAGCTCGTCGGTGACCCACTGACGTTTCTCTTCGGTCCCGACGATACCGATGACGAGGGCGCCGCGCCGACGCGCCATCTGCCCCACCAAAGAGCCGACCGCGCTGGCCGCGGCGGAAATGACCATCGTTTCCCCCGCCTGCGGCTTGGCGACGACTTCGATGCCGACGTAGGAAGTGGTGGCGATCTGGCCGTGCACGGTCAAGGCCTCCACTGGGGAAATCCCCGGCGGAATCACGGTGCCGAGCTTGGCGATGTCGCTGAAATCCGAGCAGGCGAGCGCCCATTCCTGCCACCCGGTGAGGGTCGTGACGAGGGCGCCGACCGGCAGTGCCTCGGTCGTGGTGCGCACCACGACGCCGACGCCGTTGGACCGCACCGGCTCCCCGAGGGCAAGGGGGGGCAAGTAGCCGCTGCCACGCTCGTTGAGCCAGCCGCGAATGGCAGGATCGACCGCCACGCACAAAACACGCAAAAGCGCCTGCGCCGGGCCCGGCTCGGGAATGGTGCTCTCCCGGCTGCCGAAGCAGGAAACGTCGACCATACCCACGGGCCGCCGGGTGAGCACGATCTGTTGGTTGACGCCTTGGTCGGGTCGTCGCGAGTTGCTCAGGCGGGCACCCTCCGGTCTGACGGAGGCTTCAGTCTCATTGATTGCGGTGCCGACTTCAAGGTGGACGAATAACTGATCAGGTGATAATTAATCGGTCATGAGCTCGAACACTCGCTCCGATCTCGGGCGATCCGAGGGCCCCGAAACGCGCAATCTCATCGGCGGCAGACTGGTCGGCGCCTCCAATGGCGCCACTTTCGACAACGTGAACCCGGCCACCGAAGAGGTGATCGGCGTCTGTGCCGACGGCACCAAGGAAGACATGCTCGCCGCCATCGCCGCGGCCCGCCGTGCTTTCGACGAGACACGCTGGTCGACGGACCACGCCTTTCGCAGCCAATGCCTCACTCAGCTCGCCGAAGCGCTGGCCGCGTCGAAGGACGAGCTACGCGACATCGTCGTGGCCGAGGTGGGCAGTCCGCTGCTGCTCGCGTACGCCGCGCAATGCGACGGCTACATCGATGCCATGCCCTATTGGGCCGACCTCGCCCGAAGTTACGAATACGAAAAGCCCATGCGCGACATCTCGTTCATGGGTACGCCCCAGTCGCGGCTTCTGCTGCGAGAAGCGACCGGCGTAGTGGGTGCCATCACGCCCTGGAACTTTCCTCTCTACTTGAACCTCTGCAAGCTCGGTCCGGCACTGGCCGCGGGCAACACCGTCGTGCTCAAGCCGGCGCCCGACACCCCTTGGTGCGCGACGATGTTGGGCCGCATCATCGCTGAAAAGACGGACATCCCCGCCGGCGTCGTCAACGTCGTGGCCTCCGCCGATCATCGCGTGGGCGAGCTGCTCTCCACCGATCCTCGCATCGATCTCGTCACCTTTACCGGCTCGACCGCGACCGGCCGAAGGGTGATGGAGTGCGCGGCGGCTACCGTCAAGAAGGTCTTTCTCGAGCTCGGCGGAAAATCGGCCAACATCGTGCTCGAGGACGCCAACTTCGCCGAAGTGATTCCCGGCGCCGCAACGATGTGCGCCCACGCGGGACAGGGCTGCGCCCTCACCACGCGGCTCCTTCTGCCCCGCTCTCGCTACGAGGAGGGCGTGCGCCTCGCCAAGGAGTCCTTCGAGCAAGTCCCTTACGGCGATCCGCTCGACATGAGCCATCTCATGGGACCTCTGGTGAGCGCCAAGCAACGCGAGCGCGTGCTCGGCTACATCGCGCGAGGAAAGAAGGACGGTGCGCGTCTGGTAACGGGCGGCGGTATTCCCAAGCACCTTCCCAAGGGGTTTTACGTCGAGCCGACGATCTTCGCCGACGTCGATCCCGCGTCGGCCATCGCCCAGGAAGAGATCTTCGGACCGGTGCTGGTGATCATCCCCTACGACAACGACGACCACGCGGTGCGCATTGCCAATAACTCCCTCTACGGACTTTCCGGCGCGGTGAGCTCTTCGAGCGAAGCGCACGCCTTGGCCGTGGCTCGCCGCATCCGCACCGGTACCGTCTCCGTCAACGGCGCCATCTGGTTCGACATCGATACGCCTTTCGGCGGCTATCGACAAAGCGGGCTCGGTCGGGAGAACGGGCTCCAAGGTTTCGAGGAGTACCTCGAGACCAAAGTCATCGCTCTCCCTTCCAAGAGCGTTTGACTGCCGAGCGCAGCGGACGCCGAAAGCGCACGACATGACGCTGCGCGGCGACCGAGCTGACGCCGCGCGGCGCTCGAGCGATGCTTGGCGGCGCGCAAACGGCTCGGGTTTACGAACGATCGTGCGAATATTTTGGGAGCACACCGTCTCCCCGTCGAGTGAATCGACGACATTGTGTCCAATTGCGGGACTCGAGCTGCGTTCGCCGATGGGTTCGGCTAGAGTGCTCGCGCATGTCGGCGCGCCCCGCCTCTTCCCCGAAGATTTCCCGTCGCCGGGGGCGCCCCCCCGGCAGCAACAGTCAGGCCACCCGCGAGCGCATTCTCCACGCGGCGTGGGAGTGTTTTGCGAGAAAGGGCTACGCGGGCACGACCAATCGCGACATCGCCGATCGCGCGAAGATCACCAGCGCCGCCATCTATCAGTACTTCGATTCCAAGAGCGATCTCTACGTGGCCGCGGTCCGCGCGGCGCAGCGCGAGCTTTTGCCCGATCTGCGCGGCGCCATCCAGGATGCACCGACGGCGCGAGCGGCGCTGCGCGGGTTGGCGCAGATGTACGCCACCATGCATCAGCGCAATTCGTCGATCGCCCCCTTTCTTTCGGCCCTGCCGGTGGAGATGCAGCGTCACGACGAAATCGCAGAGGCCATGCTGGGCGAGCGCAGCGACGTCCTCTCCATGATCATTTCCGCCGTCGAGCGAGGGGTGAAGACCGGCGAGATACCTGCCGCAAGAGGGCCCGGAGCGGTGGCGATGTTCGTGGCGTGCACCATGGGCCTATCGATGTACGCGTCCCTCATCGCGCCGGAAGGGGTGATTGCGGCGGTCGATGCGTACGTGCGGCTCATCGACGGAACGCTGCTGACGGCGCCGCGCACGGGTGCCAAAGACGGCAAACGAAAACGAGGCGATGGCGGGACTGCCTCGCGCACCCGATCCCTGGTGCGCGGCGTACAGGGTGTCATCCGCGTCAATCCGAAGAAGTGAGCGCCGAGGCGCGCACGCGACGCTGTCAGAATGGTCTTGGCGGCGGTGTCCCTTCCGTCGAACCGTCCGATGGTGATCGGCCAGGGCGAAGAACGGGCGGCGTAGAGCCCGGAGTCAGCGCATGAAATTCGACGGTGCGCTCCTGACGACCGACCTGGCCGCGGTGCCAACGCTGGCACGCGAGCTCCAGGCGACCGGCTATGACGGCGCATTCTCCTTCGAAGGACCGCACGAGCCTTTCCTCCCTCTGCTGCTCGCGGCGGAACACGCCCCCCAGCTCGACATTGCAACGGGCCTCGCTATCGCCTTGGCGCGTAACCCGATGGTGGTCGCCAATCTCGCCTACGACCTCCACGCTTACAGCAAGGGGCGCTTTCTCCTGGGGCTCGGCTCGCAGATTCGTCCTCACATCGAACGGCGTTACGCCAGCACGTGGGAAAGGCCGCTGGCGCGGATGCGCGAGTTCGTGCTGGCCCTGCGGGCCATCTTCGCCTGCTGGAACGACGGACAGAAACTCGATTTTCGCGGCGAGTTTTACACCCACACGCTGATGCCGCCCCTCTTCGACCCCGGACCCAATCCCTACGGACGACCGCCGATCATGCTGGGCGCGGTGGGAGCGAAAGCGACGGCGATCGCCGCCGAGGTAGCGGACGGGATACTGGTGCACCCTTTCCATACGCCGGCCTCGCTGAAAACAATCACATTGCCCGCCATAGGACGCGGTCTCGAGCAAGGTGCGCGAGCTGCTCGCGATTTCTTCGTGGCGTGCCAGACACTCATCGTGACCGGAACCGACGATGGCGAGATGGAAGCGGCGCGCTCCGCGACGCGCAGCCAGATCGCGTTCTACGCGTCGACACCCGCGTACCGTGTCGTGCTCGACGCCGAAGGATGGGGTGCGCTCCAGTCCGATCTGGAAGCCATGACCAAGCGGGGGCAATGGGCGGAAATGGCCGGCACGGTAACGGATGCGATGCTGGAACGGTTCGCGGTGGTCGGGACGCCGGAAGAGGTCGGAGAGAAACTCCATGCGCGCTATGGCGGCTTCGCCGAGCGCATCGCGTTCGCCTCGCCCTATCCCATTTCGGCCGACGCCGCGCGCCGCATCTTCGCTGCGTACGGCGCCATTGCGCGGAAAGGGGGCGCATGAAAGCGCCAACGACGACCGTTGCCGCCGGACCACGCTGTATTGCGATAGCCCATATTGCCGGCGAGTCGGCCGGGGGAAAAGCCGGCGGCCTTTTCGATCTCCTCCGGCTCGGTTTCGAAGTGCCCCCCGCTTTCGTGGTGGTCGGCGCCTCCCCCGGTGATCTCCCGCTCGACCTCGGCGACGCTTACGCCAAGATCGGCGGAGGCAAAGTGGCGGTGCGATCGTCGGCTTCCGACGAAGACGCGGGCGACGCATCGTTCGCCGGACAGTACGCGACCTTGCTCGACGTGGAGGGCCTCGAGGCCGTGCGGGCCGCGGTCGACCACTGTCTGCAGTCGATGCATTCGGCACGCGCCGACGCCTACCGCGAAAAGCGCACCGGTCGAGGCGAGGCGCGCATGTGCGTGATCGTCCAGCGCATGGTCGATGCGCGGGCCGCCGGCGTCACCTTCACCGCCGACCCCGTGAGCGGCCGCCGCGACCGCATCGTGGTGGACGCGGTGCGGGGGCTCGGCGAGTCCCTCGTCGCCGGCCAACGGTCCGCCGATCATTTCTTGCTCGATCCACGCGGCCGCATCGTGGCGCGCGAGATCGAATCGACGACGTCGTGCCTCGACGACGACGCCGTGGCGCGCATCGCCGATGGCGCCCTGCGCGCCGCAGCCGCGGTGGGTGCGCCGCTCGACCTGGAGTGGGCCATCGACGAGAGCGGACGCCTGCATTGGCTGCAGGCGCGCCCCATCACGCACCTTGCGGCCGACGTACGTGAGCTCGACTTCGTGAAGCGCGCCGGGGATGTCTTCACCAAGTGCAACATCGGCGAAATGATGCCCGGCGCCGTCACCCCGCTCACCTGGTCCATCTCCGCCCGCGGTATCGACTACGGCATGCAGTCCATGTACGTCGCGCTCGGTGCACAGCCGCGCATCGAGCCCGAGCCAATGTACGTGGCCATGTCCTTCGGTCACCTCTTCTTGAACCTCACCCGCTTGGCGGAAGCGATCCGGTACATTGCCGGTTCCACCTCCGAGCGCGCCTGCATGGCAATCTGCGGACGCAACGTGCCCGATGTGGTGGTGCGCGAGCCAGCCATCCCGGGCGCGATCCGTCTGCGCAACGGGCTCAAATACGCGCGGCTTACCGCGAGCGGCAGCGCCCACCTCCGCCGCATGCAACGACGGGCCAGTGCCCTCTTCTTCGATCGGCACCCGAGCGCGGACGCAACGTACCGAGCCATCGACGCCCGCGTGCCGGATCTCTTGGCTTGCTATGCCCATCACCTCGTGGCGTCGACGGCGGCGGGGGCGCTCGCTCCGACACTGGTGGAAATCGTAGCGCGCGGGCGGGCGGTAACGGAGCGCGATCACGCGCTCGTCGCCTCCTGGTTGGCCGGCGCCGGTGACGTGGAGAGTCACGATATCGCGGCCGGGATCGATCGCATCGTCGATTGCATCGCCGCCGATCCCGCCGCCGCGGCACGACTCGCCTCCATCACCAACGACGAGGCCGTACAATGGCTCGCTTCGTCGGCAGCGGGGTCCGCAGGTGAAGCGTACGCCGCCTACCTCGCCCGGCACGGACACCGCGCGGTGCGCGAAATCGAATTGCGGCAGGAGGAATGGCGTGTCGACCCGACGCCGGTGGTGGCATCGATCCTTGGCGCCGTCGCCGCCCGTCGGAGCGGACGCGCCCGTTCGGAGCGGACGCCGCCGAGCGCCCGATCGGCGCCCCTCCTATTGCGCCCCCTGGTCGCTTTCGCGCGGGCCGGCGTCCGCACGCGCGAGCGGAGCAAATCGCTTCTCGTTTCCGTCACCACCAAGTTCAAAGAAGCCTACCGTGCGCTCGCCGCTCTCCTCGTCGCCGAAGGGCGTATGCCCGATCTCGATCTCATCTTCTTCTTCCTCCATGACGAACTCGGCGAGCTCGCCCGTGCCGAGCTCGCACGAACGCCGCCGCTCGTTCAGCGTGCCCTCGCTCGTCGCCGCGCCCTCCCTTTGCAGATGCGGCTCGAGTTCCCGGATGTGTGGACCGGCGCTGCCGAACCGCTGCCCACCGAAGGGCCAGCTCCGTCGGCGCGATCGTTGAGTGGTCGACCGGTGAGCCCGGGCGTGGTGCGGGGCGTCGCTCGCGTGGCAGCGACCCTCGCCGAGGCCAGCCAGGTGAAGGCCGGAGAAATCCTGATCGCTCCCATCACCGACGTGGGGTGGACCCCGTTTTTCAGCGTCATCGCGGGACTCGCCACCGACATCGGTTCGGCGGTTTCGCACGGCGCGGTGGTCGCGCGCGAGTACGGCCTGCCCGCCGTCCTCAATTTGCGCTGCGCGACGCGGGTGTTCCGCACCGGCGACCGCGTCGTCCTCGACGCCGATCGCGGCATTCTCGCCTTCGACGACGAACGCTCCACCCAGGCCAACGGGCCGCTCGCGACCGCACACTGACCGAAAGTAGAGGTGCCCATCATGTCCGCGCTCGAGCATCAAGAGAACGACCCGCGCATTCCTCACCCCGCTACCGACCATCGCCATGAGCCGGGGGCCGACCCCATGCCCCTGTGGAACGAGAGCTTCTGGTTTCCGCTCTACGATCCCGAGCGCGATCTCGGCATCATCGTGCGCTGGGGGCTCTTTCCCTGTTTCCAAGGAGGGACGTCCAACTTCTACCTCGCCATCCTCCGCGGAGGACAAGCCGTCTACTTGGCCAATCATCAGCGCGCACCCCTTCCCGCTCACGAGCCGGGTTGCCTCGCCCTCTACAACGGCCTGAAGATGGAATGGCTCGAGCCGCTGCGCTCTTTTCGCCTTTCGTTCAAGGAGGGCGACATCGGTTTCGACCTCACCTTCACCGGAATGAGTCCTCCATTTCTTTACGATAGCTGGCGCCACGGTCCGCCCGAGCTCCTTCCCCGGCACATCGAGCAAGGCGGGCGCGCGAAAGGAACGATCACCATCGACGGCCGCACCCACCCCTTCGACGGCTATGCGCATCGCGACCACACCTTCGGCGGCGAGCGAGACTGGAACAAGTTCTACCGATGGAACTACTTCTCCGGCGAATTCGACCGGTTCTGGTTCAATGCCGTTCGCATCAAGTTCGACGCCGAAATGGATTGGCTCTACGTGGGGTGCCTATTCGATGGCGAGCGCGTGCTCGGGCTGGAGAAAATCGACATCACGGTTCGCACGGTGCAGGGGGGGGCGCGCCCGATCGGAGCCAAGCTCACCCTGACGGACGAAACCGGCAAGATTCATCACATCGAAACAGGCACTTTCCACGGCGTTTGCCCAGTCTTGATCTGGCACACGTGGGTCAAGGATCACATCGTCCAGTATCGAATGGGGAATGCCATCGGCTACGGCATTCTCGAGCACGGCTACCGGGAAGACGAGCGGCTCGCCGAGTTCGAAATCGAGCAGGAGTAAGAGTTTTTACCTACCTCGGCGAAGGAACCGAGCCACGCGCCGGCGCGCCAAGCCGGCGCGGCGAGACACGGGAAAGGCGCGGGTACGGGGGGCGCTTTTCGCGGCTCTATGTTAGATCCTACGTGCCTCTTCTTCTGTGCGAGAGAGGTTGCCACGGAGGCGGCAAGTCGAGGACATGAGCCTAGAAGGCCCCATCAGCGCCGGCGCTCCTGCTTCGAGCGAACCGGCCTTTTACCGGCGCCGAAAAAAGCGCGACAACGAGATCGGGCAGGTCCTGCTTCGCAATGGCGACATCAAAGCGGAAGATCTGCGCGCCGGGCTCCGCCTGCAAGAGGAGCAAGGGGGCCAGATCGGTCGCATCCTCATTCAAATGGGGGCCTGTGACGAGAGGGCCATTGCGCAAGCGCTCATCAAACAGTTGCAGCTTGCGCACGAGAAGGGCGCCGGGCGAAATCACTCGCAGGCTGCGCGCGAACAGCCGGAAATCGCGGGACTGGAAGCGCCCTGTCGCCCGCGGCAAACGGTGGCGGTACTCCTGATGGGGGATCTGCTTTCCCTCGGTCTGGCCGCCCTCTTCTCGGTCGGCATTGCCCAGTTCATCACCGGCACGTTCCCGAGCCGCACCTACCAGCACGCCTTGCCGGTGCCGCTTCTCTGCATCGCCTTTGCGATGCTCCATCTGTACACGCCACCCAGCTTGAGTCCGCCGGAGGAGCTCCGGCGCACGACCATCGTCACGACGCTCGTGTTCATCGTCATGGCGTCGGTCGTGTCGCGCTCGCAGTCGCTCTCTTCCTTCTGGCTCGCGCAGGCGGCGCTCGTCTTGCAGCTGCTGGTGTCGCTCTGCTTCACTCCTCTCACCCGCGCCGTCCTGCGCACCTTGCTGGCCGACAAGCCGTGGTGGGGACATCCCGTCGTCGTGCTCGGCGCGGGGGTCACCGGGCGCATGGTGGTGCGCACCCTGAAAAAGTACCCGAGCCTCGGCCTCAAGCCGGTGGCGCTGCTCGACGACGACCCGAACAAACACGGGACGCTGCGGGCGCTGGTCGGCGCCGACGACATCGAGGTCCGCTCGATCCGCGGCCCGGGTCTGGAGGCACTTTCGGCGCGCCAAGTGGCTCCGGGACATTTTTCCGAAGTGGAAGGCGTTCCGGTGGTCGGCGGATTGAGCCTGGCCCCCGTTTTGGCGGAGCGACTCAAGATTCACTACGCGGTGATGGCCATGCCCGGCGTCGCATCGACGAAGCTCGTGCAGATCGCGGAGCGGGTCGGCGGCACATTTTCACACGTCCTCTTGATTCCGGACTTGTTCGGATTCGCCAGCCTCGGCGTGCCGGCGCGTGACCTCGGAGGAGTGCTCGGGCTCGAAGTGCGCCAGCAGCTGCTTTTGCCGTGGCCACGCTTTGCCAAGCGCTTGATGGACATTGCCTTCACCCTGCTGGGCGGCATCTTCGTGCTCCCGGTCCTGGCCGTGCTCGCCATCCTGGTGAAGCTCGATTCGAAAGGACCGGTCTTTTACCGCCAGTCTCGCCTGGGGCGCGATGGCTCCCGCTTTCAAGCCGTCAAGTTTCGCACCATGCACGGGGACGGCGAGAAACGACTGGCCGATGTGTTCGCCAAGAACCCCAAGCTCTGGGCCGAGTACCAGCAGTTTCACAAACTCAGTAAAGACCCGCGGGTCACCCGCATTGGCCGCGTGCTCCGCAAGTACAGCTTCGACGAGCTCCCCCAGCTGTGGAACGTGCTCGTGGGCGACATGAGTCTGGTCGGGCCGCGCCCCTACCTGGAGCGCGAGATCCCGGAGATGAACAACCAGGAGCGCATCATCCTGCGCGCCACGCCGGGCATCACCGGCATGTGGCAGGTCAGCGAACGCAACGCCACGACCTTCGAAGAACGGGTGAGAATGGACGTGCACTACGTTCGCAATTGGTCGCCGTGGCTCGACCTTTACCTCTTGGCGCGCACCTTCGGCGTGGTGCTCGGCGGCACGGGTTCGTAGGGACGGCGGGCGCTCAGTCGACTTCTGCCCGCACGCTGGGGCGAATCCCGAGCCTGACGATCATCTTCTGCAGGCCGAAACGCGAGAGCCCCAGAAGTTTGGCGGCCTGCGTCTGGTTGCCGCGTGTCTGATCGAGCGCTTGACGCACGAGATCGGCCTCCAGCATGTCGACGCGGGAGCGCAGGTTCAGCCCCACGTCTTTGCGCGCCACCGCCGCGATCTCGGGAGAGAGATGCTGGTAATCGACGGTTCCATCGGAAAGGACGATGGCGCGGCGTATCTCGTTCTCGAGCTGACGGACGTTGCCGGGCCAGTCGTACGATCCGAGGCGCTCCATGGCGGCGCGGGTGATGGCAATGCTTTTGCCCTCGCCGTGCTTGCGCAATAACTCGCGCACGATGAGGGGAATGTCGGAGGCCCGTTCGCGCAGCGGCGGCACGCGGATGGCGATGACGTTGAGCCGGAAGAACAAGTCTTCCCGGAATTGTTTGGCCCGCACCATCGCCGCCAGATCGCGGTGGGTGGCGGCGACGATGCGCACGTCGACGCGGCGCGCTCGCTCCGAACCCACCGGCCGCACCATGCCGTCCTCCAAGACGCGAAGCAGCTTCGACTGCGTGGGCAAGCTCATTTCGCCGATCTCGTCGAGGAAGAGCGTTCCTCCGTCGGCGACCTCGAAGAGGCCGGCGCGGGTGCGGTCGGCCCCGGTGAAGGCTCCGCGCACGTGGCCAAAAAGGGCCGACTCCAGAAGTCCCTCCGGAAGCGCGCTGCAGTTCTCGCTGACGAACGGACCCTGGCTGCGTGGTCCGTTGTTGTGGATGGCGCGCACGATGAGCTCCTTGCCGCTGCCCGACTCGCCGATGACGAGCACCGGCACCGAGGTGGCCGTCACGCGGTCGACGATCTGGAGCATGGTCAGCATGGCATCGCTCTCGCCGATCAACTCGTCGTAGGGAAAACGCGTGCGCGACCCGCGAACTTTGGCGAGCTCTCGCTCGGCGACATCGAGCGCGGCCTCGCGCTTGGCCAAGACGTCGGCGAGCTGTCGCGACACACGGGACGCGCGACGTGCCGCCCGCCGATAGAGCGCCTGCGCCTTCGCGTCGGCGATGGCGATCGCTGCCAAGGAAGCGATCGTTCGCACCCAACCGAGCTCGCGCACGCCAAAGGCTCCGCGCCGGATGCGATCGTCGAGATAGACGACGCCGAGCGCTTCGCCACCCGCGATGAGCGGGACGGCGAGCACGCTGCGTAACTTGAGGGCGACGGCGCTGCGGTGAAAACTCTCGACATCGCCGGCGGCGTCGGTGGCGATGATGGGCTCACGCAGCTCGAGCGCGCGGTGCGCCAGCGTTTGCGAGAGCGCCAGCTGCTCGCCGCGCAGATCGGCGCGTTCGAGATTGCGCGCCGCGCGGGGCACGAGCCGTCCGTCCGGTGCGCGCAAGAGAAGCAGCCCGCGTTCCACCCCGGTCCACAGCACCAGCGAGTCGACGACGTGGGAGAGCAGATCGGAGAGCCGCTCGCGCTCGCTCAGCGATCGCACGATGGCCTCGAGCTCGCGGCTCTGCTCCGGGTCGATCCCGGGCTCTTTGGAGCCGGCACCGCGCACCACCCACGGGAGCATGCGCGCCGCGTCGGCGAGCTCCGGCGGGAGACGGCGCAGGAACGCGCTCGCCTCGGCGGCAAGGGCCGATTGCAATCGCCTGGTCATCTCGCCGTCGCCGACCCGCGCCGCCAGCTCGGCCCCCGCGGCCAAGGCTGGGCCCCGAGCCGTCACCTCGGCCCGGGCGTTGCTCAGCACCGCCAGACGCGACAGGACCAAGGCCGCCGAATTGCCTTCGCTCGCGACCGGATCCTCGCCGCGCCCGAGACGCAGCGAAAGATCGGCGGCGCGCGCCGCCCACCACTCCAGCTTGGCGGCGCTGCTGGCGGTGCCTTCTTCGGAGGCCAGACCGTCCAGCTCACGGATCAGCGCCGCGTTGAGTGAACCGCTTGCATGCAGCAAGAGCCGCGCCTCGGCCCGCAGCCGCTCGGCGGCCATGCCGGACGCCACGAGCTCCGCGGCACGCCGGGATGCAGCGATCGCCTCCGCCGAGAACCGCGCCGACGCGTCGGCGATGACCCATTGGGCAAAGGCCTCGGCGTGGACGTCGGACGCCTGGCGCGCCCAAAAGATGACCTCGCGGGCGAGCCGAATGGCGTCGTGGTCGGCGCCCACCGTCCCATTGGCGACAGCTCCCGCCAAGAGGGCGCGCGCCACCAGCGAAGGGCGTTCGATGAGCTCGGCCAAGAGCGCCCCGCGGCGCGAAGAGGTCATGGCCAGCCCAATGTCGCCACAGTCGGCCGCGGCGCCCGCCAGGCCCGTCAAGTACGACGCCTCCTCGACGATGGCGCCGGCGCGCACCGCGTGATCGGCAGCGAGTGAAAACGCCTGGCGCGCTGCCTCCGGATCATGCCCGTGGCTGACGTACGCCTTGAGGCCCGCGAGTCGCGCCAGGCCTTCCGGCGTCGTTGCGAAAGCCTCCCCGCGCGCTACCTCCGCGAACGCACGCCGCGAGTCACCCTGGGCGACGGCAATGAGGGCCTCGACTTCGCAAATAGCCGCTGTCGGCGCGGCGCCGCGCGTAAGATCTGCCGCTTCGCCCACGCGGCCCGCATCGAGGGCCATGCGAGCGAGGACGGCGCGCGCCACCCCATCGGGGTCGACGCCGCGCGCGATGGCGGCACGCGCCCGTTCCGACGCCAGCCCGAAGTCGCCGGCGCGACGAAGCACCTCGGCCGCCACGGGGTCCATCTCGCGCGCCGCGACGCCGACGCCGCGAAGCACGAGACTGCGTGCGCGCCCATATTCGCCGCGCAAGGTGAGCGCGCGCACCGCGGCCAGAAGAAGGGCGGATGGCGCGTCGGGCGTGCGTTCCACCACCTCGATGGCACGCGGATCGGCCGGCACGCGAACCAGCGCGAGGGCAAGCTCGGTTGCCGCGCCCGGGTCGAGGGCACGACCCCAGAGAACCGGCGACACCGCGGGGCCGACCGAAGCCGCAGCCTGCCCCGGCGAAAGCGCCGCTTCCAGATCGAGCGATGTCCAGATACGAGGCGCCGTGCGGCGCGCGAGCGCGACCAGCGCTGCGGCCGTGGCCGCTTCGCCGAGGCGCAACATCGGCGCCACTGGCCACCCCGCGGCGCTGCTCCCGGCCAGCGCGGTCAGCCAGCGCGCGAGCTGCTGCGCATCCATGGGCCCCAAGAGGTCCGTCCCGTTCACGACCTCGCCGGCGATCGATTGCGCCCGGCGATTCCACTGCACCGCTCCTGCGAGCCACGCCGCCGTGTCGCCGCGAGTCGCGGTGGCGGATGCCATTTCGTGGCGCCGTAGTCGAAGGTACGTCGCGCGCACCTGTCGCACGTTGCGTTCTATCGTCCTCGCCGAGTCCGTAGCGCCGCTGCCGACGTCGACGATCAGCGCGGCGCTGGCGGCGTCGGCCACCCACGCGGCCGAAGGTCGCGCCCCTGGCTGCGGCGCCAAGAGCGCCGCGCAGATGGATTGGAGCGGTTCGTCGAGCGCGGCGGCGCGGGCCGCGATGATCGGCGCGGTATCGCGCCCCACCGCATCGTCGACGATCTCGGCCAAGACGATACCCAAGGCGACGAGATCGCGCGCTCGAGCATGCCCCAGATCGGCGTCGCCGCGCGCGAGGTACCGCGGGCTGGCGCCTTCGATCTCTTTGTCCTGACTGTCGCAGGCGAGGCCGAGGTCGATGACGTGCACCCGCCCCAGGGCATCGACGAGGAGATTGTCCGGCTTGATGTCGCCATGCGCAAGCCCGACAGCGTGCAAATCGGAGAGCGCCTCTCCCACGTCGCGCGCCACCGAGAGCGCCAGATCGCGACGCTCACCGGGGCTCGTTCTCGACCGGAGCGCACATGGAATCGCCTCACCTTCTACCCACGCGAGGGCGATGCAGCACGTACCGACCGCGAGCGCACTAGCTTCCACGAGCCACGCCGAGCTACCGTCCACTCGGAGCCAACCGACGTCGATGAGCTCCGGCAAGAAGGGCGACAATGCGAGCGAAGCGTGCGCGGCTTCCCGAGCCAGCCAACGATGCGAACGCTCGTCTCGACCGATCTTGAGCGCGACCAGCGCGCCGCTCGCACAATCGCGCGCCTTCCAGACTTCAGCAAAGCTCCCGCTGCCCGCACGCTCGAGGATCTCGAACCGGGGTCCCGCCGACGTCGAGTCCGGTAACCCCGGTGTCGCCACGGTTCAGAGCATAGCTTGGAGGGAACGCGGTGCCAACCGAGGTTGGCGGGGCAGTGCCAACCGCAGCCGGATTGTCACGTAAATATTCGTTACTGTTGCATATATTACCCAGACACCGTTTCTACCAGGAACCGATCGGCTGACGACCGTCGCCAACTCATCGCTCGAGCGAGGGCAACCGCCGAATCAGGACGGCGGGCCCTCGACCTCCGACTATCTCAGTCGCGCGTCACTTCGCTCAGCTTCACTCTTCGGAACGATATCGACAAAGGCTCTCTGCAGAGCAGCGCACGCAGGCAGATCTGGCCCTGCCGGTGTCCGGCGGTCTCGATCCAATTGGGAACTCCAGGATCGCGATGAGCCAAGACGACGCGGAAGGAGCCGTCCTTCTCGAGCTTGGCCTCTTTGCTGTTGATGGCGACGTGGAGATGGCGGTAATCGGGCGACTCGAGCCAGCGATTGAAGATCTGGACCGACCAGTAGCGCGCCGCGGGCGCCGGCCCTTCGACGAGGACCGCTTCGTCGTCTGCGAGCTCCCACCAAGCGCCGGTGTACATGATGTCGGGTGTGGGCATGTGGCCGAGGATGACCTTGGGGTCGATGGTCTCGGCGAGCGCCTGCGCCCTGGCCAGAGGGCTCTCTCGCACGATGCCGTCGATGACTTCGCCTTGCGAGCGCTTCGCTTCGCCCTGCACGACTTGCAGGCTGGCGTAGATGCTGAGCGAGGCGCTGAGATCGACGGTCTCGCGGACGTAGCGCCCGACGGCAGCGAAACGTTCGGCGAGCTCGGCTTCGTCGAGCGGCCCCGGTGGCAGCGCGGTTTCGACGTTCTCCACCGTGATCTCGGAGCGCGCCTCCTTGCGCCGATCGAGGTAATATTGACGGACCAGCATGCAGTACGAGCGCGGCGAGAGCTCGAGCCAGTTGTCGCAGTTGGGAGGGCGCCGCGCGCTCAGCACGATTTCGAAGCAGCCGTCGGCAGCGTACTTCAGCTGCTCGTCGGCAAGGTTTCCGCCGACTTCGATCCCCCCCTCTTGGCGGACATCGTAGAGGCAGAAACCGAGGTAGGTAACGTTGCCGCGCTGACCGCGGATGCGGTAGGTAAAATCGCTTCGCACGGGGAAGTAGTCGTAGTCGGTGTCGGGGTTGTCCCCCAGGAACTTGCGCGTCGGCGTGAGCATCCGCGTCAGAGCGGGGCGCTCGGGATCGGCGCGCTCGAGGTGCATGTCGAGCGCACCGGAAAGCACCCGCAGCAGGTAGCGAAAACCTTCTGCGCGCTCGAGCGCGTCCACGGCGCCTCTGGGACCGGTGAGCACCTTGGCGGTCTCTTCCAACTGCGTCAGCAGGTTCTTCCAGGCGCGCTCGCTCACGGTGAGCGCCGGACTCGAGTCGGGCGAAGGAGACGATGACCGGGGCGAACGCTCAGGAGACTGCATGGGGGGCTCCTTCGGCGGAGGCGTGGGGAACATCGAAGCGCGTGTAGTAGTCGGCAAATTGTTGCTGGATGCGTTTCGCATCGAGGCCGAACATGGCGGCTGTATAATGGTGGGCGCCGTGCTTGTCGCGCGGATGAGCGGCGATGAAAGTCTTCATGCGCCGCTCGGCTTCGTCCGTCAGCGGGAGATCGAAATGTCGATAGATCCGGCGCACGACGGCGAGGGGGTCCTTCAAAATCTCCTGAAACTGGACGTCGACGAACTGCGCGGCGTGCTGAGGCAAGCGCTCGCGCGCAGCTGTCGCGCGGGACAGCGACTGCGACCAGAGCCGACTCTGCTCCTCGCCGAGGGCACGAGGAGCGAGCGCGTCGGTCGTCGCCGCGCGAAGGGCGTAGTGCAGGCTCGAAACCGAGGGCAAGACTTTCACCGGATCGCGATGGGTCTGAACGATGAGGGCGTCGGGGTATTCGGCGAGCAAAGCGTCGAGCGAGGCCAGATGCTGCGGAGATTTCAGCACCCAGCGTTCGGCGGGAGCCCGCGACGAAAGGAGCTGCAGCACCTCGCGGTGAAAGCTGTAGGTCGGACGCAGATCCTGCGCGAGGTACCACGCCTGGTAGGAGACGGCATTGAAGCAGAGCTCGTACTGCAGGCTGTGAAAGTCGTACGCCATGATGACGACGCACTCTTGGGGGAGTTTCGCGCCCATGGGATGGATGCTGTCGATGTTGGGCACCAGTTTGCGAAACTGGTCGAAATCCGCTTCGGTGCGGGCAATGCGCCGGTCGGTGTCGTAGGTCGCACGGTCGGGGGGCGGCAGCGGATCGGCGAGCTCCCATGACGCTGGGCTGCGGTGGGCGGGGTCCTGGGCGATGATGCCGTAGAGGATGGTCGTGCCGGTGCGCGGCAAGCCCAGGACGAAGAGCGGTCGCGCGATGCGGATTTCGGCGAGACCTGGATGACGCCGGCGATGATCGACGAGCCTCTGCCGCACCGCCAGCGCGTGGACCACTTGCGCGCGCGCCACGATGCGTCCCATGGCATTGAGCGCGGCGTCTTCTTCCAGTGACCGCAAAAGTACGCGCAGCCCTTCGCGAAAACGCTCAGGGCCGAAATCGGACAGCCCCGTACGACGGCGTGCCGCCTCGAGCAGCGATGCTTCGTCGAGTCGCGGCAGCTGGCCGGTGACGTGGAAAGCGAGGCGCCCCATACCGTTGAGGAGGCGAACGGGCAGTGGGCGATGTGGCGGCGGCGGGGTGCTGAGGTCCACGCTGTGGTGCCTCTCTTTCGTCGGCGCACGGCGCATCCTCCGCGACCGAGAGCGCAGTATTCGAGCTTGCCATAAATAAGTCAACTGTCTTATTTTGATCGCCATGGGCACTGGGCAAGCGCGCAGCGAAGTCACCAAGGACCGGCTCCTCTGCACCGCCGAACGGCTCTTTGCACGGGAAGGAATCGACGGCGTCTCCACCCGGCGAATCTCGCAGCAAGCGCGCCAGCGCAACAACAGCGCGCTGCAGTACCACTACGGCGATCGCGAAGCGCTGCTCACGGCGCTGGTGGCGGCGAGGATGATCCCCATCAACCAGCGGCGGCGCGCGTTGCTCGAGGTGCTCGACGAGACGAGAGAATCGCTCCAGCTTGCTCGGCTCGTCGCGGTGCTGGTGGTCCCATTCGTGGAGCAACTGCTCGACGGTGAACGCGGCTGCAACTACGTGCGCATCGCCGCCCAGATCTTCGCGCACAACCGGGCCGAGCAGGTGCTCGGGCCCGAACGGCCCTGGAACCAGGCCTTTTATGCCACGGTGGAGCGCATCCGCGCGCATCTGTCCGACTTGCCTCGCGCGGTGCAGGACCGTCGCATCCGCTTCATGGCCGGTCACCTCGTGCAAGCGACGGCCGCGGCCGAGGTCGAGCTGCGCGGCCTCTCCGCGCGAGCTCGGAGGGCGCGCGTACGCGCGTTTGCCGATGATCTCGTGGACTACGCCACCGGGGCGCTCACCGCCCCGCGTCGCTGCGTGGCGGCGGCGCTCATCAAGGCGGATGGCGCGGGAGGGCGAGCGACATGAACCTCCTTGCCGGGAGTCGAGGTGAGCGCCGCGACGCGAAAGGCCAGCGCGTGGCCATCGTCACTGGCGCTTCGTCCGGTATCGGGGAGGCGACGGCGGTCTGCCTGGCGCGCGCAGGGTTTCGCGTGGTGGTCGTCGCCCGCCGCGAGCCACTGCTCCACCTTCTCGCCGCTCGCATCGGCGGCGAGGGGGGCCAAGCGCTGCCGATAGCGGCCGATCTCGCGGACACCGCAGAGACGCACGCCATCGTCGAGCGGACGCTCGACGCGTTCGGCGGGGTGGACATCCTCGTCAACAATGCGGGCTACGGACCGCCGTGGGCGCTCGAACAGATGAACCGCGACCAGGTGCGGCATGCCTTCGAAGTCAATCTGTTCGGGGCCGCGCAGCTCATCGCCGAACTGACGCCGGTCATGCGCGCGCAAGGTGCTGGTCGCATCATCAACGTGAGCTCGCTGGCCAAGGGCGTGGCCGCTCCCTTCGCCACCGTTTATGCGGCGACCAAAGCAGCGCTCGAGTCGATGACCGACTGCCTGCGGCTCGAACTCGGTCCGTTCGGCATCGCACTTTGCCTCGTCGTTCCCGGCTTCGTGCACACGCCGACCTTCGAGAAGGCGAAGGCAGTCGCGCGCGCGGTGCGTGCCGACCCCCAGAACCCGTACCGCGAGTCGATGGCCACGCTCGAACGGTTCGCCGACGTGCAACTGGCCAAGACCGGCATACCTGCCGAGGCCGTGGCAGACGTCATCGTTCGTGCCGCCACGACGCGCTCGCCGAAGTCTCGTTATTACGTCCCCTTCAGTGCCAGGGTTGCCGCCAAATTCTTCAGCGAGCTACCCGACGCGTCGCGCGACTGGCTGCTGCTCCGATTGTACGGCCTCGCGGCGCACGAACGAACGCCGGCGCCGAGCGCGCCTCATGGAGGTCGGCATGTCGAATGACGCGTTTCCCGAGCTCGGTTGCTACGCTCTTCCGGGCCATACCAGGTCGCCCGCCGATCTCATCGGAGAAGTGCGGGAAGCGGAGCGGCTCGGCTTCGGTTCGGTCTGGATATCCGAACGGTTCGACGTCAAAGAGGCGGGCGTATGCCTGGGAGCCGCGGGCGCCGTCACCGAGCGCATCTACCTCGGTACGGGCGCCACCAACGTCAACACGCGCCACCCCGTGCTGACCGCCACCCTGGGTGCTTCCGTTTCTCGCCTCACCGGTGGGCGCTTTGCGCTCGGTGTGGCGCGAGGGGTCGGCATCCGCTCGACGCTGTTCGGCATCGGGAACGTCACGAACGCCCACCTCCGTGACTTCGTCGATCTGATGAAACGCCTCTGGCGTGGGGAAAGGGTGGGTGGCTACGCGGGTCCCCTCGGCGAAATACCCTACGTGTACCTGGCCGATTGGCTCGACGAGGACATCCCCATTCTCTTCTGTGGCTTCGGCGCGAAGAGTCTCGAGTTCGCCGGGAGCGTGTTCGACGGCGTCATCCTGCACACGTTTTTTTCCGACGAAGCGCTGGCGACAGCAGTGAAGACGGTGCGCCGGGGAGCGGAGCGGGCTGGGCGCGACCCCGCTTCGGTCAAGGTCTGGAGCGTGCTGGCGACGGTGCACGAACCGAGCGAGGAAATGCGCCTGCGTCGCCTCGTGGCACGCATGGCCACGTACCTGCAAGCCCCCGTGTACGGCGATTTGCTGGTGGCGGCCAATGGGTGGGACTCGAGGACGCTCGACGCTTTTCGCGAGCACCCCCTGATCGCGGGCATGCGCGGTGGCATCGACGGCTTGGCCACTTTGGAACAGCTCGGCGAGATCGACGCCCTGATTCCGAAGGAATGGCTGCCCGCCGCGGTGGGCAGCGCCGCAGAATGCGCAGCGCGCCTCGTCGATCAGTTCGCAGCTGGCGCCGATGGCGTCATCCTGCACGCCAGTCACCCGGGCGAGCTCGCCCCCGTTCTTCAGGCTTACCGCAGCGTGCGCGATGGCGCGCGCTTCGCCAAGCGCACGGCGCGGCCCGCTTAGCACGGCGCTGGATCAGCCGAAGGGACCGCCCGGTTCGCCCGGACTGGGCAGACCGATCATGTCGGCCAGCATGCGGGTAGCGATGTTGTTCTGCCCTGCCCCGCTGTCGGGTGAGAGCAGGCCGCGCGACTCGTAGAGATCGGCGATGCGCAGCATGACGGTCGCGTTGCGCCACGCGGCGAACACCTCGTAGAAAAGAAGGTCATCGAGCTTGCGCCCCGCGCGCCGCTCGTAGGCGGCGATGGCATCGTCACGGCTGGGAAAGCCGGCAAGATCCGGCACACCGAGCCCCTGGGAGAAGAACTTCTGAAAAAAGAGAAAGTAGGCGACGTCGACCTCGGCGGGGCCGAGCATGGCCATTTCCCAATCGAGCACGGCGACGGGGCGAAAGTCGCGGTACATGACGTTGGAAAAGCGCGCGTCGCCCCAGTTGAGCACGATGGGCCCGGAAGGTTCGGGCACGTGATCACGGAGCCAGGAGCTCGCGCCGTCGATGGTCGCCTGCGGGCGGCCCGCACAGACCCATTTCGCAAAGGACATCCACCAACCGAGCTGCTGCCCTATCCCGGCCGGACCGTGCTCGGGGCGCGCGAGCACGTCGAGGCCGGCCTTGCGCCAGTCGATGGCGTGGAGCGCGGCCAGAACGTCGATCGAGGAATCGAAGAGCGCCCTTTGCTGCTCGACCGTCGCTTCGAAGAGCCAACCCGAAAGTGTGTAGGGGAGCCTATCGGTCGGCACCAACCCATCGATACGATCCATGACGTAGAACGGACGCCCGAAGACCAAAGTCGCCGGTTCGAGCCAGCGCACCCGAGGGACGGGCACAGCGCTGTGTGCGGCGATACGGTTCATGCAGGTACACTGCAGCCCGAGATCATAGCGCTGGAAAACCGCGGGCAAGTTGGCCTCGACTCGCACCACCAGCGAAAGAGGTTCCTTCGTGGCGGTGAGCGCCTCGACGAGGATCGTCTCGTTGGAGTGCCCGGCTCCTTCAGGGGCCTCCCATTGCGTGATCTCGACGGACGTGCCCACCTTGTGCCCGAGCCACGAGGCAAAGGAAGATCGCACGTCGTCGGCTCCGCGTACGGGCGTACCTTCGGAATTGTTTGCAGAAGCAGAAGGCGTGCTCATGAAGACCTGCCCGTGGCTAGAGGATGGTTCGTAGCGCGTCATCGGCGAGATGGTCGATGACATTCCAAGCGGAAAGCTCGAGACGTCCACTCTCGCAGGTGAAACGGCTCACCGAAGCGTTGAAAAGACGACGAAAAAGGCACTCGCGTTCCGGCTCGGTCTCGCATTGGGCGTATCCCGCGAGCCAGCCGATGACCCCATTGGAGGTGACGACGGCGACATGACGCCGTTCTTCGCTACCGCGCAAGACGAGATCGAGCCCGGCACGCACGCGCCTCCCGAACTCCGGCGCTGTTTCGACGCCGGGCAATGTCACTTCGCCGCTCAACCAGATACCGACGACGTGCGCCAACACGGCTTCGAAGACGCCGGTGTCGGGCCCCCCGCGCTGCTTGGCATAGAGCTCGCTCATGAGCGCCTGCAGCTTGACGTCGGTGGAGATGCGCTCGGTCATGCAATGTCGCGCCAGGGCCTCGATGGGCGCTTCGGACAATTCGGCCAGTATGACCGCCGGCGGCCACGCCGCGCCGATCTCACCGGCCGCCTCGCGCATGTGCGCGAGCGTATCCAGCTGGCGCGTGAGCGGCCCGCAGAAAACTGCGTCGAAATGCAGCGCTTTTTCGCGCAAATGCTCGCCGAGCAACCGCGCTTGCCTTTGCCCCGTCGCGTGGAGCTTGTCGTACTGCTCGGCGCCGGCCATGGCCTTGCCGTGCCGAATCGCGTGAAGGGTGATCATCGACGAACTCGAGCGTCTTTAGCACGCGCGCTCGAGCGCAAACAAGCGCGCACCGAGGACGCGAATGGTTTAGCGCTTGTGAAACGCCGCACGGCCTTCGTGCCAGGCCGTCACCGCGCGCGGGAGATCGAAAGCGCTGACGGCCTGCAGCCAGCGGAGACACCCCCCGATGTCCCGCGGTCCGAAAGAGCGCATGGTGGACTGCGGCACCACCCAGCTGAAGGCGACGATGGCACCGCGCAAGAGGGGGTTGTCGGAGACGACGGCGAGACGAGCGACCTTGGGGACGCTATTGCGCTCGAGAAATGCGGTCGTCTGGCGCCGCTGGGAGGCGTTCGGATAGTCTTGGGTGAAAGCCGCCACGATCGCTGTCGTCTTTCGACCGAGGAGGCGACCGAGGCGTAGCGAGCTCTCCAGAAAATCGCTCCACTCTTGGTCGTCGATTTCCTTGGCCACGCAGATGCTGATGGAAAGCTCGTCGACCTGGCGGAAGTAAAGCTCACCGTTCAGGTAGAAATGCGGCCCGGTGTCGCTCACGTACATGGCGGGTTGGCCCGCGATCGGTAGGACCGTCACGACGGTGGTCTCCCAGAGGAGGATGACAGCGCCGCCGGCGGCAGGGTCGCGTTCAGCCGGAGCTGCACGAGACCCGCCAGCAAGAGGTGCCGATACCGCGGCGCTGATTCGCCCACCGTCTCGAGCACCCAGTCCACGCCCTCCTCTTCCTGCCGAAGGACCTTGCGGGGGTGATTGACCGAGGTGAGCGACCAGATGGTCGTCATGACGCCTCGCATGGCGCTCGACCAAAAGCCGTCGCCGAGCACGATGAGCGCATGAGCGAGGGTTTTGGGGCCGGTCTTGCGCGTGACTTCGAGCGCCACCCGGCGCGTCTCCTCGGACGGAAAGGACGCGGTGGGGTCGACTGCGACGATCGAGCCCCCGCCTTCCGGTCGGTAGGCGACGAGCGCCGCGTGGCCGAGGAGCGTGGCCTGAATGTCCACGGGCGTAATATCGCCGTAGCAACGCATGAGGAAGAACCCGTCGATGGTCCCGATCGCGACCCCCTTCGATCGGTGATGCACCACGAGTTTGCCCACCGCCCGCGACATCGACTGATTGTACATGAGCGAGGATTGGCCGTCATGCCGTGGCGCAAGATCGAGCGCGAGGACGCCGGGTTACGGCCCGCCGTACTGCGTGATGAGCGCATCGGAGAGCACGTGCCAGCGGGCGATGGAGTCGTACACGCCCACGGCCTTGCGCGGAGCACGCAGCTTCATGGGGTCGTCCTTGCTCACCGCATAGAGGCCCATACGAATGTCCATGCCGTGGTTCCATTCGTAATTGTCCATGAGCGTCCAATAGAAATAGCCGCGCACGTCGGCGCCGGCGCTCATCGCATCAGCCGTGGCTTTCAAGTTTCGCACGAGACACCTTGGTCCGGCGCCGTCGTCGGCGGGGTCGCCCGTGCCATTTTCGGTGATCACCACGGGGCGTGCGAGGTCCTTGTTCACGTATTGCAAAAAGCCCGCGAGCTTGTCGGGCTGGTTCGGCGTTTCGACCATCGTCAGCGGGTTGACCGTGAAGAGCGGCGAGAGATCGGGCAAAAAGGAGACGGGCCACCCCGTCACTTTGAGCCCGCCGTACCAATTGACGCCGACGTAGTCCATGCGATTGGCCAGATCGGCGCGTAAGACGGTCGTGCCGTCCAGGTTTTCGTCGTACTGGCCGAGCGTGACGGCGTTGAGATAAGCGCGGTTCCAGAGGTAGTCGAGATTCTTGGCGGCCTGGACATCGAGCGGTCCCGCCGGTTCGATGGGGACCAGCGGATAGACGACGCCTACCCAGCTCGCAGCGCCGTCGCTATCGGCGTCCACGGTGTCGTATTGCTTGATGGCGTCGTACATCCGCGCGTGCGCCTCGATGAGCGCGTGGAAGACGACCTTGGCGTCTTTTTGCTGGAGTAAAACCGCCGGCGGGTGCGATCGCCCGGCCTGCGGCTGCAGGTAGCCGAACACCATGTTTTGCAGGGGCTCGTTGACGGTGGCCCACCAGTCGACCTCGCCGCCGAACTCGCGCCCACAAAAGGCAGCAAACTTGGCGGCTTCGCGGACGGCGCGTTCCTGGTTCACCCACCCCTTGGGCGTGCAATTCGCGTAGTCGACGTGACATCCCTTGGCGTCGTGGATCCAGGTCGGTAGCGCGTAGTGATAGAGCGTCACCAGCGGGCGAAGGCCGCGCTTCTTCAGCTCGGCGAAAATGGCGTGGTAGCGCGCCAGGGCTCCCGCGTTGGCGATGCCTTTGAGCGCGTCGTACCCCTCGGCGCCGTCGGTGGCGGTAGGGAAGATGCGGCTCCATTCCAAGCTCAAACGCATCCCTTGATGATGCAGTTCTTCCTGGGCCCGCCGGATATCGTCGGCGTAGAGCTCCCAGAAACCGGGACCGACGATGCCGGGGTTTTGTCCACTCAAATGGGCGCCGGGATCGCTGACGGTCTCGGTCGCCGTCGTGAAGACGTACCAATCGGAATTGGGGTCGTCGCAGGCGGCGCGTCCGAGCGTGGGACAACCCATCTCGACCTGGAAGCCCGCAGTCGCCGCGCCGAATACGAAGCTATCCGGAAAGCGCAATCCGCTAGGTGCATCGTTCGGCCGAATATCCGCCATCGAACTCTCGGCGCCATCGGGACCGTCGCTGGCACCCTCGTCCCCACCGGCGCCCCCATCGAAGGGACCATCGGATACCGCGCGAGCGTCGGCGTCCGTTTCGGCGCTCACGTCATCGCTGTCCAGAGGCGCAGCGTCGGAGATACTGACGTCGGCATCGTCGCGATCGGCATCGACGGAAACATCGGCGTGAGAATCCTGGTCGACCGCCGCGTCCGCCACTGTCGGCGTCTCGTCGCCCTGCGCCGGCGCTCCCTCCGTCGCGCCACAGCCGACGAAGCAGAGCGCGACCATCCTCACCGCGCATCGACGAAGAATCGATGTCCCCACTCCGGGCGGGGGAACGAACGAAGACGCTACCGCCATGTCCACATGGTCTACTGACGTGGGGGAGCGAACGCAAAGGAGATGATGGCGAGCTCGACGAACCGCCTACCAGCCCCCGGTAGTCGCGCCGCCCCCCGGCGGTGGGCTGAGACGCGAGCAGGTCGACGTCTGTGTCCCCGTCGCCATGGCAGGCACCATCATTCCACCAACATTGAAGGTACCACTGGCGTCAAACGAGAACGACGATTCCATCGAGCTTCCGCTCACCGTCGCCGATCCCGACTTGTAGCTGAGGGAAACACCTTGCCGGGTCGTACAGGTTTGGCCCTCGCTCAAGGTGGCGGTCGAGCCGTTGCTCGTAAACGAAACCTTGCAGCTCGGCCCGGCGTCGGTGTTCTTGCTGGCGGTAAGGACGCCTCCTGCCGCGGTGATGCTCAGCGTCGACATCTCCGTCTGTTTCTGATCCGCCATGCCCGGGGGAGAGGTGAAACTGAGCGACATCTGCTCGGAACACGCCCAATTACCGACGAACGGATCCGTCGGCGTACCCGCGGTGGTCGAATCGCCGTTGCACGCGACGCATGCGACCACCCACAGAAGGAAACCACCGAGCGACCTTTTGCTCATGACACGCCACCTCCGCCAAAAGGAACAATCGTTCATGTTACCAGTGGATCTTCGGCGAGACCAGCTTCCCTACGCGTGAGTGCCAACGAGCCCTCTCCCCGAGCGGCGCGCGCCAGGGACCATCACGCGGCGCCCTTCGCCGCTCGAGCCGACGACGAGGGATCCTTCTTTTTCAAGATCAGCGCGTTGCCTCCGAGACAGAGGACCGCGCCAAAAATGGCGGGCATCGTCCAGTGGTATCCCTCGAGCGCGGTGGAGAGCAACAGAGCCACGACCGGAGTCACGACGCCGACGTAGCCCGCGCGATCGGCTCCGATATCGCCGGCCAGCGTCAAGTAGGCGACGAAAGCCACCACCGATCCGAAGACGGCGAGGTACGCGAGCGATAGGAGATAACTCGGCGTCGCCGCGAAGCTCCACGGGACACCCGTAACGACGACCCAGGCGCCGACCATGAGCGCGCCGTAGAGCATGGCAAAGCCGGTCGATGCCTGGATCGGCAATCCCAGGCGATGATTGTGGGCGGCAACCAGGTTCCCGATCGACGCAATGAACGTCGCCACGGTGGCCAGCGCGAGGCCGGTGGCTTCCTTGGCGTCCCCTTCGAAGCGCGCCAGCTCCGGCCAGAAGAGAAGGGCTACCCCACCCACGCCGCACATGGCGCCGGCGATCATCTTGAATTGGATCGGTTGCGCGAAGAAGACCCGCAGGCCGACGATGTTGAAAATGACGATGACGGAGAAGACGACGGCGACGAGACCCGAAGTGAGGAAGCGCTCGCTGTGGTAGATGAGAACGTAGTTGATAGCGAACATGAAGGCGCCCTGCGCGGCCATGAGGGCGTGCGCGCGCGGCGCGTAGCGCAAGCCCACGCCGCGCACCGCACAAATCGCCAGGAGCAGAGCAGCTGCCAAGGCGAAGCGATAAGCAACGGAGACTTCGGGGGCCACCACGCCGAGCTGGTAACGGATCACGAACCACGTCGATCCCCAGATCAAGGAGGATACGAGAAAGAGCCCGTTGGCACTCCGCATCGGGCCCCCTCTTAGCACTACTGGCTCGGCACCGCTGGCTCGGATCGCTCGATCGTGGTCGCCCGCCTGGCACGCAGCGAGCGGACCGCGAAGTCAGTTCTCGTCTTGGTGCGCTTGTCGCGGCGGGGCACCTGTCTTAGTGTCTTCCGGTGGAGTCTTGGCGAACGGCGCTGCGCTGGGTGTTGACCACCATGATGGTCGTGATCGGCGTGCTTCACTTCGCCGCGCCCGACGCCTTCGCGCAAATCGTTCCGCCCCAGCTCCCTTGGCCCAACGCGCTGGTCTGGATCTCGGGTGTCTTCGAGATCCTGCTCGGGCTCGCGCTCATCCCCGAATCGACGAGACGCGTGGCGGGATGGGGGCTCGTCGCCCTCTACGTCGCCGTGTTTCCGGCCAATGTCTACATGGCGCTGGCCAACGTCCGCATCCGCGATCTACCTCCCGCGCCCCCCGCGTTCCTTTGGGGGCGCCTCCCGTTTCAAGTGGTCCTCGTGGCGTGGGCGCTCTGGGTCAGCAAGCCTCGCCCGCAAGCAACGATTCGAGCGGCGTGAACCGCGCGTCTTTCACAGACCGTTGAGCTCGCGCACCACCGTGAACAGATCGCCCACGGCGTAGTGGCTCACGGCGACGAAGTTGGGCAGCTTGCCGCTCTCCATCTGACATTGCCGCGCCCGTGAAAGGAGCATGTCATGCGCGTTGGCGGTGCGGCTCAGGTTCTCGTCGGGGAGCGGATTTTCGACCCAGTGGTTGAGAAGGAAGAGCGCATTTTGCCGGCTCCCCCGATTCTCCTGGCAGGAAAACTCGGTGGTCGACTTGAAGGAATAAGGCGTGTCCCACGCCAGATCGTAGAAGTGGTGGTACCACGCCGGCGGCGCGGCTCCCGCCTCTGCACCGACGAGCACGCGGCGCCCGCTGTCGATCATCGTGCGCAGCGTCGGCCACGCGCTCCCCGCGGGATGCGAATAGACGAAGTCGGCGAGCCCGCTCGAGGTAAAGGCCGTCTCCGTCTCCGCCGCGGAGATGTGATCCTCGATGACGAGCGTCAACACTTCGTTGGGGTTGCTCTGGAGAAAGGTGGTGATCTCGCGAAGACCATCGACGAGGAGCTTGCTCCCGAGGAGGCACGAGCTGTGGCAGAGGTAGGTGCTGCCGAGATACGAATGGGTGTCGATCAGCATCCCCCGAATGCCGTCTTCGAGCTGGCGCTTCATCCCGTGCTGCTGATTGGGCGCTACCCAGCCGTCGTCGGCATTGGACATGGCATTGTGCGTGGTCGGGAACACCACTTCATCGAAACGCCGATCGCAGAGCGCCTCGAATCCGTTACACCGCCGGGGGGTGTCCGCCGAGGCATCGCCGTCCACGGGCGGAGCGCCATCACCCGACCGTCCGTCGGGGAGAGCGCCGCCGTCGCTCGAAGGCGCATCCGGTGGCCGAACCTGCGCATCGAGCGCGGCGCCTTCGGCGAGCATGGCATCGCCGGAAATGTCGAGTCCTTCTCCACTGTCGGCGGAGATGTCCAGCGCGCCGCGACCATCGATGGAAATATCGCCGGCATCGCGATCGGCACGCGCTTCGTCGCCGTCGATACCGGTCGAGACGTCCGCGGGCTCCGCCTCGCTGATCGCATCGAGGTTCGCGTCATCGCCGGAGACACCACCATCGATCGAGGGACTGGGGATCGGCTCCGGGCTGGAACTGCAGCGCGCCGCTCCGCAGAGCGCGCCGATGCCGATCAAGGCATGGAACACCCTTGCCGTCGCCGCGAGCGCCCTACCGCGCGACGTCAACAACACGAAACGCTGGTACCTCAATCACGACAAATTACTCGAATACCGTAGCCATTGTCACTCGTCAGCGTCAAAAAGTCGTCCCTGCACACACCGACGCTCGATTCGTCACATCATCGTGACCGACGAAGCTGTCACGCGGGCGTCATCTTCGACCGCATTCGCCGAGCGCACCTGCGACGTCGCCATGAAAAAAATCCATGCTCACCAGTCGATGAACTTGCGCTCCTTGCCGACAGCGCGACCCCAGCCGGGGCGCGAGAACAATCCGTCGAGCTGCTCAGAAGCCGGTGGTGAGCTGGAAGAACCAGACGAACTTCTTGCTGCTGCCTTCGGGAAAGTCGTACCCAGCCTCGCTCTTGAGCCGCAGGCTGCGGGTCGCCCGTTCGTGGGGAAAAGGATAGAAGGCGAAGCCCAAGAGTCCGCGCTGCGCCCATGGCCCGAGATCGACGTAGTCGTATTGGGCGTAGGGCTCGAGATAGGGATGGGCGCGCGCGGCGACGAGCACATAGAGGCCTTGCTTTCTCAACGTCCTCGTCGTGATTTCTTGCAGGGCGATGGCGCCCTCCGTTCGAATCGTCAGCCACTGGCTGCGAAAGGACATGTCCGCGTCGACGATGCTCAGCTGTCGGGGAGCCTCGATGGTATAGCGCCCGGTATAACCCGACACGCCGACGTCGAACTCCCCGACTTCGAGACCGAGCCGACCGCCAACGGCTTTGTTGCCCGCCATGTCCTCGCGATCGTTGAAGCGCATTTCCCGGATATCGCCTCCTTCCTGGAGCATGCCGTCGGTGGGGTTGGGGTCGCGTTGTTTGAGCCCGTTGCTCACGAATGCCGCGTAGGTGACGTTGGCCAGTGTGCTCACGGCGAGCCGACCGCGGGCCTGCAGTCCCACCTCGGACCATAGCCCCGGCACCACGCTGCGCGAGAAGAGCGGCGGGAGCCCAGTGACGCGCAAGAAATCGGGGTAGAGGTACTCGTTGAATGCGCCCACCGGCGCTTCGAAGAAACCGCCGCGGATGACGAGCAGATCGCTCGCCTTCATGTCGATGAAAGCGTGCGGCAAATAGAAGTCGCCTTGCCCGCGGCCGAGGTGCTCCCACTCCAGCGCCAGCTCGACGGAAGCGGCGTCGAGCAGATTGGCGCGGATCATGGCGGTGGCGTGATGCAAGTCGAAGGTGGTCGTGTTTCCGTTCGGCTTCAGCTCCAAGCTGGTGTAGCCGTGGACGCCGACTTGCACACCGAGCTCCTCCAGCCGGCGGGCGTAAGAACCCGTTTGACCGCCACGAATGTCGCGGCGGAGAATGGCCGCCAGCTCTTCGTCGCTGAGTCGGAAGACGTGTGGCTCGCGCTCGCGCCCGAACCGCATGAGGACATTGGCGTGCTCGTCGACGACGAAGACGTAGACGTCCAGCGCCTCGGTGGAGCCGATGTCGGCGACGCTGAAAACGACTTGTCCCGCCGCCGGTCGTTGCGACTTGGTGAAGGGCCGATCGCCGAACCTCGACCACACGTGAACGGTGCGGCCCCAGCTGAGGGGATCGCGGATACGGACCACCAGCTGACGCTCGCGTCGCGCATAGGTCACGTCGACGCCGAATGAATCCTTGTGCAACGACCAGAACCCGCGTGCGTTCAAGACCGGGCCGCGCCGAGCGGGAGAGAGACGCATGGCGAGCTTGGAGGCCGGCTCCAAGGCAAATAGCTTGATGAACGCTTTCTCCGCGCCGTCGAGATCGTCGAGCTGGGCCAGCGACAAGGCGGCGATGCGGTAGGCGCGCGTGAGATCGTCGATCTCCAGGCCCCCCGTGGCGATGGCCCGTTCTGCCAGCTCGCGACTGCGCTGGTAGTCGATGGTGCTCATCGCTTCCTCGGCCAGCGAGAGCAAAGCCGGCGCGCTGGCAGTGGCGGGATCGGTGCCCACCGACGACGGACCGAGGTCGGCGTTTTCTTGGGGGCTTTCCTGCGCCGCGCCCGAGCTGGCCCACGACAAAGCAGCCGCGAACGCCAGCAAGGCGCACGCGCGGCGAACGAGATAGGCCGTGCCGGGGCCGATCACTCCTTCTCCCAGCCAACGAAGCGAGAGACGGACTTGCCCGCGGCGATTTCGACGACGTACGACGTCGAGGTGCCGAGCTCGGGATTCTTGAGCGTCAGCACGTGTCGTCCTGGAGGAAGCGCGACGCGGATGAGCGGCGTGGTGCCGAGATGTTTGGTGCCGAGGTAAACCTCGGACCAAGGCATGCTGTCGAAGCTGAAGAAGCCGGATTCGACCGTCGGGGCCGAGGCAGTGGGCGGCGTGGGCGGCGAGCTCCGAGGCGCGGCGATCTCCGGTACCGCGGCGATCTCCGGTGCCGCGGCTGTCACCGGTGCCGCGGCTGTCACCGGCGCGCCTTTGGGCAGCACGGGCGGCGGCGTAGGTCGGCGCGAGGAGGCCGCGGCACGCCGCGGGGAAAGGTTCGGTTCGGTGGGCGCCAATGGAGCCTGAACCGAAGACGGCGGCGACGCCGCGATAGCGGTTGCAACGGCCGTCGGATTTGGCGGCTGCGGTTGCAGCGCGGGCTCGGGTTGGGCGGCCGGGGCTCCCACGGCGACTTGTCGGACGGGACCCTCCTGCGCGCCGGGACGCATCCACACCCATGCAGCAAGAACCGCGAGCGCCGCCAGAGCGCCTGCGATCGCCGGGCCGCGGCGGGGACGCGCCGCCTGGCGTATGGTGTCGCCGGGCCCGAAGTCCGTCGTGTGATCCAATGAAGTCGGCGGCGGAGCGCTGCTTCCGACAATGCCCGCCGGGGGAGGTTCGATGATGATCCTTGGCTGCACGCCTTCGAGCGTGTTGCGGACATCGGCGCTTTTCACGATGGCGCCCGAGGGAGCCGGTGTCCCGGAGACCATCGGCGTCGAGAAATGCCCGAGGGCGGCCGCGAAATCTGCCATCGAGTCGAAGCGATCGTCGCGCTGCTTGGCCAGCATCTTGAGGATGACCTGCTCGAGGGCCGCCGGCACATCCGGCCGGCGCGCGGAGGGCGGCATCGGCGCCGTCGTCATCTGCATCATCATGAGATCCCCCGGGCCGGGCGCGACGAACGGCGGCTCTCCGCAGAGCATCTCGTAAAGAATGATCCCGAGCGAGTAGATATCGGTGCGGTGATCGACGGCATCGGGGATGCCCCGACACTGCTCGGGCGACATGTAGGCCGGCGTCCCGATCACCGAGCCGAGCTTGGTGTCGACGGGATTCGTCGAGAGATCGCCCTTGAGCTTGGCGATTCCGAAGTCGAGTATTTTGATGAGCTCCCGGCCGACGAAACGTTGATCATTGACCAGGAAGATGTTGTCGGGCTTGAGGTCCCTGTGCACGATCCCGTGCGCGTGCGCCGCGTCGAGCGCGCTCGCTGCCTGCAGCGCGAAATCCAGTGCAGTATCGAGGGAGAGCCACTGCAGCCGCTCCAGCCGCCGACCCAGGCTCTCCCCTTCCAGCATCTCCATGATGAGGTACGGCACGCCGTCGGGAAACATCCCCACATCGATGATCTCGATGATGCCGGAGTGGCGGATCTCGTTGGTGGCGCGCGCCTCGTTGATGAAGCGACGCACCAGCACGCCGTCGACGGCGAGCTCGCGCCGAAGCACCTTCACCGCGACCTTGCGGCGAATCACGGGATGCTCGGCCTCGTAGACCGCTCCCATCCCGCCCTCGCCGACGAGTCTTACGATTTCGAAGTTGTTTAAGCGCTGACCGATCATGGATTCGTCGGTCATCGCACTCTAGCGCTTCGCTCGCTCGGCCGAAGCGCTTTCTTCGAATCGCGCAGAGTGGACGAACGTTCGTCAATTTCCTGACACTTTCCAGCCTTGGGACGCGTATGCCCCACTGCCGGTCCCCAATGCACCCCACGGCCGCGCGCGGCCCTACCCTTTCGCGAATCCAAGCTGGGTCCGCCCCGTTCGTCGACCTATTCGTCCACGACCGTGTCGGTCCCGGGGCGAACGAGTTGCGACACGATGGCAGCCGCGGCCACCGCTACGGCGATCGCCATCGCGAGCGTCGCCACGCGGCGGTCCGCGGGTCGCAACCTCCGCGCTTCTGGCACGCCCAGCACGACCGCTGCACCGACCGACACGAGCGCCGGCACGACCGTCTCCCACAACGCCGAGGCCGCGCCCGCGGCCAGCACGCCGAGCCAGCAGAGCAGCGCCGCGCGCAAAATCGAAAGGCCATGCGCGACGACGGCGCCGAACACGATGGCCATGAAGACGAGATCGCCGACACCGAGCGCTGGGGCAAAGCTCGGCGTCCCTGGCACGGGAAAGGCGAACGCAACGACGGAGAGCGCGCGCTCGCTTTGGGCCATGGCGTGCGTCGGTCCGAATTGCGACACGATCGAGGTCGCGTCGGCGCACGCCACGACGACGCAAGCCGGCAAGAGATGCCCTGGATGCTCGATGCGGCGGCCTATCGACGTGCCCATCGCCCAGGCCCCCGCGATCAGCAAGGTGTCGACGACCACCGCGGCGCCGATCGACGTGACCCCTGCCCAGGCAAAGCCGCCGAGCGCGACGATCGCTGCCGCCATGGTCGCCAGCCGCCACACCGGAGGTGGATACGACCGTGCAGCGGTGGCCAGCGAGGCCACCACCGTCGACGCGGCACCTCCGAAAACGACGATGTTGGCGATCTCGACGGCGACGTGGAGACGCGAGAGCGCGATGGCTGCGACGCCGACGACGACGGGCGTGAGAAGAAGGCCCAGAAGAGCGCGCCCGCGCCCTCTCGCTGGCGCATGATCAGCCGCCGGCATCGAGGCCCCGCGCTTTCTGTGGTGTCGCCGCGCAGAAGGCCGTGCGCGCTACCGCACCCAGCCGATTTCGCGCGCCGTGGTGGCGCCGACTTTCAGATCGGAGAGCGACTCCGGCGGACGCTCCTCGATCGGGCTGAGCGCCACGTTCCTCGCCATGACCTCGGCATGACGCTGCGGATAAAGCGGCCGCAGCTCCGGTTCCGCCAAACCCTCCGGCACGAGCGATCTTCCCGACGCGTCGTATTTGTCCTTGGCGCCGAGCAGGTGCAGAAGCTCGTGCGTCGTCACGAAGAGCGCAAAGTCGACCATGGTGCGATCGAGCTCCACCTCCACGACGCCGACAGTGCCCCCTTCCTGGCTCGCCCCCTCGACACTTGCACCGGACGCAAGCTGCGGCGCGCGGGCCACCATGTAAATCGTAGCGTCGAAGGTGCTCGCCTCCACGCCTGCATCCGCATTGACCCTGCGCCCGAATCGCCAAAGATCGAAATTATACCTGGCCAGATCGAACAATCCTTCCGAAGGTTGCCGGGGCGGTGAACCCCGCAGATCCACGGGGCCTTTCACGACGAAATGAAACGGCTTCGGCGCATCCGGATTGCGCTGGTGAAACTCGGCCGCGAGTCGTTCTTCGAGCGCGCTCGTGCGTCGCAGCAACATCTCCACGGCACGCTCGTCGACGTTGTCCTTTCGCACCAGGATCAGCGCCACGTTGAGCGTATCGACCCACTGGTTGCGCGCGCGCCGCCGCTGGATGTCGCATCCCGCCCAGATGAGGACCGCCATCAAAATGGTGAGGAGGATGGAGACGCGAACGCGGAAGAAGGCGCGCGAATCGAACCGGTGCCAGCGCTCGGGCGCGGCGGAGCTCATTCCCTCGATGGCCGGATCCGACCCAGCGTTGGAGCGCGCGTTTTCGTCGGTCGCGTGCGCGAATGGAAGAGCGCTGCGAGAGATTCGAGCACGAAGAAAAGCGAACAAGTCGTACATGCGGCGCCGCTGACCTACAACGTAGCTTACATAGGCTGCTCGTCACGCCCTCAACGGAAGCAAGGCCGCCCAAGCCACCTCGCCAAAAACTCCACAATCATCAATTTAATCAGCAAATTAGATGACTATTTTGCACGTCGAGCCCCTCCTCCTTATTTAGGTCCGATTCCGAGGAGCGTTCGCCCTCGGGGGCCGCCCGCGGACGAACGGCCAACCGGTTCGGGCTCGATGCCGAGTCCGGAGACGCCGCCCGAAACGATGAACGTCATGAGGTCGGTGGTGGAAATGGCGAGAGGCTCGACCAGATCACGCGGCACGACGGCGAGGTTGCCGGCGAAGTTGTACGACTGCGGAAAATAAACAGCCACCTGATCGCCCATCCCGAGCGAGTCGAGTCCGTCGCGGGTGACGAATCCGAGCGCACGGATGCGGCTCCCGGGGGAAAGCATCACCGCGACAGGGCGATCGAAGCGCTTCTTGTCGCCCACGAACGCGTTGATGAGGTCGCGAAGCGAGGTGTAGATGAGCTTCGCGAGCGGCACGCGCGTGAGCCAGCGGTCGGTGACGTCGAAGGCCGCGCGCCCGACCACGTTGGAGGTGAGAAAGCCGCCGAGCGTGATGAGCACGACGGTCAGCGCGAAACCGAGTCCAGGCACCCCGACGGGCACGAGGTTATCGATCGTGGTGAAGATGAGAAACGCGATGTAGATCGTCGCCGTTGCCGGCAAGAGCACCAAGCAGCCGCGCCAGAAGTATCCGAACAGGGTCTTCATGGTTGGCCTATAGCCGCGTTCATGACGCCCGGTAACTGCCTTGCCGCAAATCGACAGTCTGGGCGCTTTTTCTCGGCCCGGTTGCGTCAATTCACCGCAGCCTTGCGACAATTCACCGCGGCTCGACGTGCATCGTGCCGAGTAGAGTGACGCCCATCGACCTCTTACGAAGGAACCAAACCATGCAAGCGAAAACGACTCGTTCCGCGCATTCCAGTCTGCGCATCGGCCGCATCGTGGGGCCTCTCCTCGCCCTCGGACTCGCGGTCGGGTTGTCGGTTCAGGGCTGCGGAGACGATGACGCCCCGCCCGGCAGCGGCGGAACCGCTGGCACGGGAGGGTCCGGCGGAGCGGGCGGCAGCGCCAAAGGCGGAGCGGCAGGAACCGGCGGCGGGACCGCGGGATCGGGCGGCACCGCGGGCAAAGCCGGCGCAGGCGGCAATGGGGGTGCGACCGGAGGCACCGCCGGCGGCGGCGCCGGTGGCAGCGCCGGCGGCGGGGGCAAAGGTGGCAGCGCAGGCAGCGCTGGCAGCGGGGGCAAAGGCGGCAGCGCCGGCACCGGAACGGGCGGAGCGGGCGGCACTGCAGGCACCGGAACCGCGGGCACTGCGGGCACGGGCAACGCAGGTACAGCTGGAGCCGCGGGTACAGGAGGCGCCGCGGGTACAGCAGGCGCCGCGGGTGCAGGTGGAAATGACGGCGGCACGACGGACGGCAGCGCTGGTTCCGCGGGGAGCGACGGCGGATCCGACGCGACGACGGACGGGAGCGGCGACGCGACGACCGATGCGAGCGGCGATCGAACGGACAGCGGTTCGACGAGCGACGGAGGCGACGCGGGCCTCTGCGCCAACTATTGCGGCATCATGACGTCGATCTGCACGAGCTATACGGGGTATCCCTACGGCGCGCCCGGCTCGTGCATGACGGCCTGCAACGGATTCACGACAGCTCAACAAGCGTGCTACCCCTACTTCGCCAACTTGGCGCAGAACGGCCCGTCGACTTCGCGCGAACACAATTGCGGACACGCGTGGGGCGAAGACGACAGCGAGTGCCCGTAGCGAAGCGCCATCGGACCGGACCGATAGGACCGGACCGATAGCGCTCACGAGACCCCGCCCGTCGGCGGGGTCTCGCTTTTTGTCATCGAACGTCGATGGGACCGTTGACGGTGCGAAGACGCAACTCGCCGCCCCCTTTGCCGAGACGACCCTCGACGTGGTTGTCCTGCACGCGGGCGCCATCCATCTTGGGAGCCACGCGAACCGATCCGTGCACGGTGTCGGCGCGGAGCTCGGCTCCGATGTCGGCCGGTAGCTCGACTTCGAGGCGACCGTTGACGCTCTCCAGGGCCAGGGTGCCGATCCAGGATTTGGCGCCGATCTTGGCGCGAATCGGGCCGTTGACGGTGCTGGCCCGTGCCACGCCGGTGGTCTCGATGCGGACGGCGCCGTTCTGCGTATGCGCTTCCACTTCGCCTTCGAGCCCCTGAGCTTCGACCGCGCCGTTCACGGTCCAACCGGAGAACTTCGTTGCGCGCGGCACCTGGACGAGCAACTCCACCGACGTACCGCGCACTCGGCCGCGCTGGCTGCATTCGTCGGCGTCGTCGCCCCCCGAAGCGTCATCGCCATGATCATGGCTCGCCTGACGATGGCCGTGATGGTCGTTGTCGCCATCGTCGTCGTGATCGTCTTCACCGGAGGCGCCGGCGACGCATACCAAGGTAAGCCCCCCCTTTTCGACGACGTTCAGGCGCAGCGGCGTGCCGTGTTTGCTCTTGAAGACGTTGGCCACCACGTCCGCTTCGTCCCCGGTACCGAGCACCGCGCGTACCGGGCCGTTCACGGCGCGCACTTCGAGGCTCTTCGTCTTACCGCGCCAGTGCAGCGACTGCAGCACCTGCCGCTCCGGGCTCGAGGCGGCCACACCGTCGTTGGAAACGACTTGCACCGACGGTGCGCCGGCGACGCCCGAGGTCACGGATTTGCCGCCACATGCGATGGCCAGCGCGCTGGCCAGAAGGACCGCCTCTACTTTGCCGATGTTGGCCTTCATCATCCTCGAGCCTCCGTCATTTCTTCGCCTCGACCTTTGCCTCGACGCGGATGTCGCCGTTGAAGGTGCGACCGCGTACCTTGGCTCCGCCGCTGCCCACCCGGAAATCGAGCGCCGAAGTGGATTGTCGCCGCGCTCCCGCTCCGAGCGTGCTCTCGAGCGACCCGTTGAACGTACGCAATTCGACGTCGGCGTTGGTCGCGCTGGGGAGTCGAAGCTCGACATCACCGCTGTGCGTCTTGAACTCGAACGAACCCTGTCCCGAGATGCCGCCAGTGAAGCGAACGTCGCCGGAGACGGCGCGCATCTCGACCTCGGTGAAGTCGCTCCCTTCGAGCACGCAATCGCCGCTGACGGTATCCAGCATGGCCCGGCCGCGGGCCCCCACCACGCGGACCCCACCGCTGATGGACCTCGCGTTCACCACCGCGCTTTTCACGTTGAGCTCGACTTGACCGTTGACCGAGTGGACATCGACGTCGCTCGGCGAGCCCGACACGGTGATGTCGCCCGATACGGACTGCAGTCGCAGCGCGCCGGTGACGTCGCGCACCTCGAGCGTCGTACCCACGCCTTTGGCCTCGATCCGGCTTCCTTGCGGGACGTGGATCTCGAGTTCGGCTTCGCCGGGGCGGCGCTTGCCCGAAACCCGCACCCGCGTGCGATCGGAGGACGTCGACATTTCGAGCTCGGCGCGCTCGAGATGCCCGCTGACCTTCACTTCGGACTTGTTCCAGGCGAGGATCTTGATGCTCCCGTTGGGGACATCGATGTCGACCACGCCGTTCGGCTTGGCGGGGCGCGTTTCGTTGACCGTGGCGTCGGCGGACGTCGGGTCGGCGATGGCCGCGCGCGGCACGAGCACAGGTGCGAAAAAGGAGAGAGCGGTCAGCATCAAGGCGCCCACGGCCATGCGTCGTTTCATGACGTCCTCGCCACGAGGTCGACCACCGCCGTGAGGGCGTCGATCTTCTGTTGGTACTCGTCCCACAGCTGCGACCGGAGCTCGGCGCTCTCGGGATCGAGCGCGAGCGCTCTCTCCGTCGCCTCGATGGCATGATCGAGCACCCCGAGACTCTGATCGATGCGCGCCACAGCATCGGTGGAGAGGTAACGACGGTTTTCGGTCAAGGAAGCCTCCAGCGCCAGCACGGCGGTCCGATAGGCGGCTCGTTCTTTCGCATTTTCCGGGACCTCGCCCACCGGCGCGGGGGGCATCGAAAGGGAGCTGGCGATGGCCGCCGCCGAGGGAGCCGGCCACGGCCACGGCGGGCGCCGCACGCGACCGGTGACGAGAAGGGTCACCGCCGCCGCCGCCGCGATGACCGACGCTGCGCCCGCAACGACGATCTTTCTCCGGCGCGCCGCCAGCGATCCCATCGTCGGCGGCATGACGATGCGGTTCTCGATGTCCGCCCACAAGTCGCGCTCGGGGTGCATGGACCGCGGCAGCTTCGCGACGCGACGGTCGAGCTCGCGATCATCGGGCTGGCTCATGTCAGCTCCTTCTTCAAGATTTCGCGTGCGCGGTAGAGGTGCGCGCGTGAGGTACCCTCGGCGATGCCAGTCAGCTCCGCGATCTCGTCGTGGCGATAGCCTTCGATGGCGTGCAGGACGAACACGGTGCGCGCGCCTTCGGGCAGACGGGCGACGGCGCGCTCGAGATCGATATCGGCGTCATCGGTGCGATCGCGTGGCGCGGCGGCGAGCGTCTCGTCATCGGTGGTGACGACCCGGCGGGATCGACGAGAGGCGACGCGGCGCTCCGCCATCACGACGTTGATGGCGAGCCGGCGCAGCCAAGTTGCGAACGAGCTCTCGCCGCGGTAGGTCGCAATACGCTCCCAAGCGCGCACGAAGGTGTCCTGCGTGAGCTGCTCGGCGAAGACGCGGTCGGCCGACAGTCGCACGCAGAGCGCATACACGCGCCCCACGTGCTCGCGATAGATTCGTGCAAAGGCGGTGAGGTCGCCAGACTGCGCCGCACGCACGGTCGGTTCGATCTCCGCCGCGGCGTCGACGGCGCGCAGCGTGACGGCCGCGTGCACGAGAACGAGCGGAGAAAGACCGACGGCCGTCATGAGCTCGCCGCTCCGTGCCGCGCTGCTGCGCGCGCCGAGGAGAGCGCGATGGCGCCCGAACGTCGAAGCGAAATTCGAATCACGTAGGCCAGATGCCGGCCGCGGCCAGAACGTTTAGTCGAGATCAAGATTTTCTTTTCGCCACCCAAACGTCACGTCGAGCACACACGCGGGTACGAAAGATCGAGCCGTGCTTCACTTCTATGCCCGATTCTCGCTGAACGGCCGCTTTTTCTGCACAAACACCGTTGTCTCTTCGTGCTTTCGCCCAGGCTCGGCGCAAGAATCCGCGCCAAGGGTGAGCCCATGAAAAAGCGCGCGGCATCGGTTTTGGGTTGGTCAATTGCAGCAGCTCTGGCTGTCGTTGCCTGCTCGGATAGCGGCACGGACACGAGCGGAGGCACGGGCAATCGCGGCGGGAGCGGCGGGAGCGGCGGGGCCGTCACAGGCGGCGCGGGTGGCTCGGCGACGGGCGGCACGGGCACCGGCGGCGCGACGGGTGGGGCGAGCGGCGCTGGCGGATCCGCTGGCAAAGGCGGTTCGAGCGCGGGCGGCACAGCCGGCGCCAGCGGCGCGGGTGCCGGCGGGACCGCGGGCGTGGGCACCGGCGGGACCGCGGGCGCGGGCACGGGCGGCGCAGCAGGCACGAGCACCGGTGGTACGGCCGGCGCGGGGGGCGCCAAGGACGCGGGCACACCCGACGGATCGACGGGCGGAACCGCAGGCAGCGCAGGAGCCGGCGGCACCGCGGGAACTGGCGGCGGCGCGGGGACCGGCGGCGGAACGACCGACGCGCGCATCGACACCGTCGACGCTCCGACCGGGACCGGCGGCGCGGGCGGCACCAGCGGCGACGCAGCTCCGCCCATGTGCTCGCCATTCAACGGCGGATCGCCGATATCGGTCGTGGTTCCGGGAAAAGGGACGGCGACGAGTCTCGACATCGGCGGCTGGAACATCGAGTGGTTCGGCGACACGGCCAACGGGCCGACCGACGAAAACCTGCAACGCGACAACGTGGCGGACGTCCTTCTCGGCACCGACATGGACCTCTGGGGCCTCGCCGAAGTGGTGAGCACCGCGCAGTTCGATCAAGTGATGGCCAAGCTGCCCGGCTACAAAGGCTTTCTCTCGGACAACGCGCTCGTGCAGCAAGGGTCACAGTGGTACACGGCCACCGAGCAAAAACTCGGCTTCGTCTACAAGTGCAACGTCGCCACGGTGCAGAGCGCGAAGGTCATTTTGACCAGCGCCAACACCCCCTTCGCCGGCCGACCGCCGCTCGAGGTGACCCTCAAAGTGACGCTCAACGGGGCGACGATGGATCTCGTCGTCATCGTCCTTCACGCCAAGTGCTGCAGCGACGCGGATAGCTGGCAGCGGCGCAAGGACGCGTCCGATGCGCTCAAACCGTACCTCGACAGCACGTACCCCACGCAAAACGTGATCTTGATCGGCGACTTCAACGACGATCTCGACATGTCCATCACGTCGGGATCACCGACGCCGTATGCCAACTTCCTCGCCGACACCGCCAAATACACGTTCATCAGCAAAGCGCTGACCGACATGAAGATCCCCACCACCGGCGGATTCCCGACCGCGATCGACCATCACCTCGCCACCAACGAAATGGCGGCCCATTTCATCGCCAGTTCGATCCAGGCCTACAACCTCAATTCGATCATCACCAGCTACAACAGCACGACCACCGATCACTACCCGGTGCTGAGCCGGTACAACGTTCCGTAGACGTTGGGTCATCGCATCATCCGCAATCGAGGATGACTTTACCGAAGGTCTGGTTTTGCTGGAGATAGCCGTGCGCGACGGCCGCATCGGCCAACGGCAGCACGCGATCGACGATCGGTCGCAGGGCACCGTTGGCCAGGAGCGGTACGACGTGGCGCACAAAGCCTTGCATGGCGTCGAGCTTCTGCTCGAGCTGGCGTGAACGGAGCGCCGTTCCACGCAACAGCACCCGCTTTCGCCATACCGCGGCGAGATCGAGCGTGGCCGAGGCGCCGGCCATGAGCCCGACCAAAATGATCCGACCTTCGGAAGCGACACACCCGAGATCCTCGCGCACGTAGTCACCACCCACCAACTCCAGCACGACGTGTGCACCGCGCCCGTCGGTGAGGCGCATCACTTCGCCTGCAAACGAAGCACCGGTCACGGCGATGCCGTGATCCAGCCCGAGCTCGCGCGCCCGTTCCAGCTTTCCTGCGCCACGCGCGGTTCCGATGCTGCGCGCGCCGCTTTGTCGCGCCAGCTGGATGGCCGCCGTTCCCACGCCGCTGCCGGCAGCGTGGATGAGGACCGTTTCGCCCATCGCCAGCTTGCCCTGCACGATCATGGCGTCGTAGGCGGTGATGAATGCTTCCGGCGCGGCCGCCGCATCGGTGAAAGACAGCCCGGGTGGGATGGGGGCGAGGAGTCGCTCGTGGGTCACGAGCGCTTCGGCATAGGCGCCGCCTCCGACCAAACCGAACACCCGGTCCCCAACCTTCCACGCCGTTGCATTCGGACCGAGCGCCTCCACCTCGCCCGCGAATTCGAGGCCGAGGATATCGGGCGGGGCGTCGCTCGGCGCAGGATAGCGACCGAGCCGCTGCACGATGTCGGCGCGGTTGACGCCCGCGGCGCGCACGCGCACGCGCACCTCGCTCCGGGAGGGCTCGGGGCGCGCGCGCTCGACGAGCGTCAATACTTCGGGGCCGCCAAACCGACTCACGACGATGGTGCGCATCGATTGCCTCCGCGGTCGGCGAGCGTGAACCGAAGCTAGCTCCGCCCGAGACCAGGACCTGGCCATAGCATGACCGTGCAACCGTGGCGGAGGTCGGTCGTCCCGCCTTCGCCACGGCACTCATTTCGTCGCGTCGAGCGGCTTCATTCCGAAGGCGCCGCCGTAGCTACGACCGACAGCGCGATGGGCCGGGCCGGTTTCGGTGGCGGCGTCGACCCACACGGTGCCCCCGTCGAGAGAGCAGTCGACCATGAGCGAGCGATTGCTGTCGAAAGGAAGCCACTCTTCCCATTCCGGCGCGCTCCCTGATTGCCATTTGACGAATTTGAATTCCAGGGAAAGCTCCTGCGCGAGCCGAACGGTGGCCGACCAAGCGCCGGGGGCTTTCTCGATCATCGAAAGCCCCGCGCTCGGAGTCCATGCTCCCAGTGCATCGATGTCGCCGACGAGGCGAACGACGCGCACACCGCCGTCGCCCGCGTCGGCGGCACCATCGTCGTCCCACCAGACGCCGGAAACGGTGAAATCGACGGCGCAACCGTCGATCGGCCGATCGCTCGACGTATCGCCGTGCGCATCGCCAACGCTCCCGCTTTCCCTCGCATCGGCGTCGACGACCATGTCCGCGAAAGCATCGGGCAGGGCGTCCGAGTCCGAGGCGTCGGGGGGCGGCCTGGTGGCGTCGCGTGCCGTGCCGGCGTCGCCGGGTTCGTTCGCATCCGGCGCGTCTTCGATGGTGCTCACATCCTCCGCGGCACGCACGTCGCGACTTGGCTCGGCATCGGACAAATTGGCGTCGGGGCGTGCGGCTTCGACGACGGTGTCGCGAGCGACAAAGGCGCGGTCACGAGGAGCATCGATCGCGGCGTCGGACTCGCGGCGAAGCGCATCGTCGTAGATGGCGCACCCCGCCTGGCCGACGAGCCCGAGCAAGAAGCAGAACTCCCGTTTGGTCATGCCGCGACCTCCGATTCGCGACGGGTAACGTATCGCTTGACGGTACCCAGGCGCTCGTCTAGTAACTCAGACATGAGTTACGCAAAAACGCAAGGATTTGTCGGCCCGAAAGTCGCTTTTTTCTCCATGGAATTTGCTCTCAATGAAGCGCTTTCCATTTATTCGGGCGGCCTCGGCGTGCTAGCGGGGGATTTTTTGCGCTCGGCGCATGCGCTGTCGCTCCCCGTCGTCGGCATCGGGATCCTTTGGGGGGAAGGGTTTTCACGACAGACGATCGACGAGCGCGGCGTCCCCCAGGATCACCCCTCGGCCGTGGATCGCTCGCGTCTCACGCGCGAAGACGTCACGGTGCAAGTCACCATCGACGACGAAGAAGTGGCGCTCGCCATTTATCGCACCGACGCCTACGACAACGCTCCGCTCTATCTCCTGGAGCCGGTGCGCGAGGAGGACCGCGGCATCACGCGCCGGCTCTATTCGAGCGACGGCGACGACCGCATTGCCCAGGAAATCGTGCTCGGTGTTGGCGGCGTACGCGCGCTCGAGGCGCTCGGCATCCACGTCGACTACCACCATTTCAACGAAGGTCACGCCGTGTTTGCGGGGCTCGAGCTCTTGCGCCGCGCGCGCGAACAGCTTGGTCATCTGGCCGCGACGGCAGGGCCGGTCGACCGCGACCCGGCCATGTTCGAGCTGGCGCGCCAAAAGGTCCGCCGGAAAATCGTTTTCACCACGCACACCCCCATCGAAGCGGGTAACGAAACGCACGATCTCGGTACACTCACGCGCCTGGCGGCGAGTCTCGCGTTTTCGCGCGACGAGCTGGCCCAGATCGGCGGCGATCCATTCAACATGACGGTGGCGGGGTTGCGTCTTTCTTGTCGCGCCAATGCCGTCTCGCGCGTCCATGCCGAGACGGCGCGCCGCATGTGGCGCCACGTGCCCGACGCCGCGCCGATCTGCGCCATCACCAACGGCGTCGATCGACGCGTCTGGCAGGATCCGCGCATCCGCGAAGCGAGCCGAGCGGAGCCGCCCACCGACGCCGGGATCGACGCCGCTCATCGCGCCTGCAAGATGCAACTGCTCGCCGAAGTGGAGCGGCGCGGCGGCCCGCGCCTGCATCCCGATCGGCTGCTCATCGGATTTGCCCGGCGCGCCACGGCCTACAAGCGGGGCACCTTGATCCTGTCCGATGAAAAACGCCTCGGCCGGCTGCTCGATGCCCGGCGCGTGCAGCTCGTCTTCGCCGGCAAGTCGCACCCCAAGGACGGCGGAGGCAGGGCCATCATCACCGACCTTTTCGCCTTTGCGCAGCGCTATCCGCAATCGGTCGTCTTTCTGCCGAACTACGATCTCGACCTCGGCCGTCTCTTGACCCGCGGCTGCGATCTCTGGCTCAACACGCCGCGCCAGCCACTCGAGGCTTGCGGCACCTCGGGAATGAAGGCAGCGATGAACGGCGTGTTGAACTTTTCCGTGCTCGATGGCTGGTGGCCGGAAGCTTGTCTTCACGGTGAGAACGGGTGGGCGCTCGGAGACGACCCCCATGCGGGCGATGCGCTCGTCGACAGCGCGCCCCTCGTCGAGGAGGGCGCCGCGCTGTCCACGGAAGCGAAGCAGCCCGCCGCGGCCGCACGGCAGGCCGCGGCGCTGGCGCGTGAATCCGCCATCGATCGGCGCGACGCCGACGAACTCTATCGCGCGCTGGAAGACGAGATCATCCCCGCCTATGACGACCGCGGCCGGCGCTGGTTCGGCATGATGCGCGCGTCGATCGGGCTGGCCGAGCGGTTCTCTTCCGATCGCATGGTCAAGGACTACTTCCGTCGTCTCTATGCGAACGATCCGAGCCCCCGCCCCTGGCTCGCCCACGACGCCGCCCTGCAGGAGACCGACAGCGGATGAGACCCGCCGTGCCACGCGATGCGAGGAAGAATCCAGCGCTGCTTGGGGCGCGCTTTTGCCGTTGCTTTCGCGGACAGGATCGATCTAGTCTCTCACTCCTGAGTCACGCTGTAGCGGGACGAGCGGAACCCACGCGCGGAGAAGCACGATGAGCCGAACACCCTCTGTCGGGCTCGCCACCCGCTGTACCTTCGTCGTCGCCGCGCTGACGGCCGGGTGTATCGACATCCCTGCCGAGTCGACGCGGCCGCGTCTTAAGACCTACGTCGACGACTGGCGTAACGAGATCATCTACCAGGTGCTCGTCGACAGGTTCGCCAACGGAGACGTGAACAACGACTTTCACGTGCAGGAGGGGCCACCGGCGCGCTACCAGGGCGGCGATTGGAAAGGGCTCGAGGATCATCTCGACTACATCCGCGAGCTCGGCGTAACGACGCTGTGGATCTCTCCCGTCGTTCGCAACGTGGAAACCGATGCCGACGTCGACGCCTACCACGGCTATTGGGCGCAAGACCTCACCGCGCTCAATCCCCACTTCGGAGACCTCGCCGCGCTGCGGTCGCTCACGTCGCACGTGCACGCCCTGGGAATGAAGATCGTCGAAGACGTCGTGGTCAATCACCTCGGCCAGGTGTTCTTCTACGACATGAACATGAATGGCAAACCGGATGTCTACGTGTCCGGCACGGGGTCGAGCTCACCGGTGATGCGCAGCACCGAGTTCGATCCTGATTTCGACCTGCGCGGCGTGCAGGCGCAGACGCCGCTCGGCATCGCCGGCCGCGCCCCCATCGTCTTCGTGCGCGAGCCCGAGATCAGCCGCGAGCCGCCCAAGCCCGGGATCCTCGGCGAGTCCCGCGCCTACCATGGGCTCGGCCGCATCACGAACTTCGACGACGAGATGCAGTCTCGCTTCGGCGACTTTCCGGGCGGGCTCAAAGATCTCGCCACCGAGGTCCCCGAGGTGCGCGAGACGCTGACCGACGCCTATCTGCACTGGGTGGAAGAGGCCGACTTCGACGGATTGCGCCTCGATACCATCAAACACGTCGAACACGAATTCTGGCAGGCCTTCTCGCCCGCAGTGCGGGAGCGCATGCGAAAGCACAACAAGACGAACTTCATTCTCTTCGGGGAAGCGCTGGACGGTCGAGACGATCTTCTCGGGAGTTATACGCAATCGGGAGAGCTCGACTCCGTCTTCTACTTTTCGCAGCACTTCAGAGTCTTTCACGACGTGTTCGCCACCGCCGGCAGCGCGGCGCAGCAGAAGCCGACCTCGGCCATCGCCGCCCTGTGGAGCGAGAAGAGCGACCACTACGGCAAGCTCCCTCAGCAAGACGGGATCGGCATTGCTCCCGCCAAGGCGCTCGTCAACTTCATCGACAACCACGACCGTCCGCGCTTTCTCTACGATTCCAATCACGACCTCCCGGCGCTGCGCAACGCGCTCACCTTTCTCTTCACCGAGGAGGGGATTCCTTGCGTTTACTACGGCACCGAGCTCGACTTCTACGGCGGCAACGATCCTGCCAACCGCGAAGTCTTGTGGAAGACGGGCTTTCCCACGCAAGGAGAAACGTTCCGCCACATCGCCGCGCTCAGCCGCTTGCGCAAGAACTACGAGGCTCTTCGGCTCGGTGACACCATCGTTCGCTTTGCGAGCAACGTGACGAGCGGCGCGCCCGATGCAGGGCTCTTTGCCTTCGAGCGAACCGGCGGGGATGCGGGCGACGCGTACGCGCTCGTCGTTGTCAACACGAGCGGCACGCAAGAGAGCTCACCGCCGTCTCCCGGTATGCCGGTGGGGGCCCTGCCCGGCACCCCGCTCCTCGACGTGCTCGAGCCGGACCACGCCCCCTTCATCGTGAACGCCGACGGCACGCTCGCTGTCGTCGTTCCGGTCCAGTCGACGAGAATCCTCGTCCCTTCCGACCAGGTCATTGCGAACTGATCGGCGTTTTTCGATAGCGACAAGCTTTTTGCTTCCACGGAGTCATCGGATGAAATCATCGGCACGCTCGGTTCTCCTCGCCCTCGCCGTCGCCACCGGCTGTGGTGACGCTTCGGTGGACGGGTCGAACGGCAATGGATATCCCAATCCACCGCCGCCCCCTTTCGACGCCGGCACCGGTGGCGCAGGCGGAAGCGGAACGGGCGGAACGGGTGGCTCGGGCGCGCAGCCGCCGGTGCCCCCCCCGGACGGTGGCCGCGACGCCGACGTGCGGGACGCGGTGACCGAAGCCGACCGCGCTCCCGACGGGTCGCCTCCCATTTCCGATGCCAGCCAAGAGCCCGACGCCGGCGGACCGAGACCCGACGCAGGTCCCGCCGGCCCGGATGGCGCGTCCGACGTCGACGCGTCGCCCCCGACGACGCAGTTCAGTTGGCGCGACGGCATCATTTACTACATCTTCGTCGACCGTTTCCTCGACAGTAGCGCGCAGAACAACTGTGTCGTGCCCGGGGTGAGCCCCTCCGAAGTGGGCGAGCCGGCCTCCCCCGCCCAGTACCGCGGTGGCGACTGGGGCGGCATCACCGCCAAGATCAACGAGGGCTACTTCCAATCGCTCGGTGTCAACGCGCTCATGATCACGAGTCCCATGACCAACGTGGGGACCGCCGGGCAGGGCATCGAGGGAGATACGCACTACTACTCCGGTTACCATGGGTACTGGCCGACCAACGTCGACCCCATGACGCCGTCCTCCTGTTTTGGCTCGCCGGCCGATCTCGCCACCCTGGTGTCGACGGCGCACGCCAAAGGGCTCAAGGTGCTCTTCGATCACACCATCGTGCATGTCCACGTGTCGAGCGACATCTATCAGCAGCACGCCAATTGGTTCTGGACCAACGCCGGTCAACCCTGGTGCACCTGCGGAACGGCCAACTGCGACTGGGACCCCGCCAACGGCGAAGGGCTCAAATGCTGGTTCACGAACTACCTGCCGCACTGGAACTACGGCGTTCCCGAGGCGCGCGATTTCGCCGTGCGCATGACGCTCGATTGGATCACGCAGTACGGGATCGACGGTCTGCGCCTCGACGCCATCAAGCACGTCGACGACGCTTGGATTCTCGCCACGCGTAGCGCCATCACCAGCGAGGTCGTCCCCAAAAGGCCGCCCGGCTCACCGATCTATCTGGTGGGTGAAACCGTGGATGGCAACATCGCCAACATCGCCAAGTACGTCGACCCCGTCACCAAACTGGACGGGCAGTTCGACTTTCCGACGCGCGCTCAGATCGTTGCCACCGTGCTGCGACGCAGCGGTCAGATGCTGGACCTTGCTACCTTCATGGACCAACACGCCGACGACTATGGTCCGGGCGCGGTCATGAGCACCATGCTCGGCACGCACGACATGATGCGCGTCATCCATCATGCCGAGAACGTGCCCGTCGGTAGCGGTGAATGGGACGACGGCAAGGGAACCACCGCGCCGCGCGTCGCCGGGTGGACCACCCACCCCAGCGAGCCTTCCACCGCCGAAGCTTACGAGCGTCTCGCCAATGGCTTTGCCGTGATCTTCACCAACAAGGGAGCGCCCCTCATCTACTACGGCGACGAAGTGGGACTCGCCGGCGCGGGCGATCCCGACAACCGACGCATGATGCCCTGGAGCGGCCTCGGTCCACCGCAACAGTGGCTGCACGATCGCGTCGCCAAGTTGCTCAAGATCCGGGCGGAGCACCCGGCCACGCGCGCCGGCACGCGCACGACGATCGTCGCCAACAGGGACGTCTGGGCCTACACGCTCACCTCCGCCTCCGACAAGCTCCATGTCGTCATCAACCGCGGGGACAGCGTTGCGGACGTGGCCCTCGGCGCCGCTAATCTCACCGAGCTGCTCGAAGGCGCCACCGGCGCGGGTCCCGTGGTTTCGGTGCCGGCTCGTCAAACCCGCATCTACCAACCTTGACGACAGTGGTCGCTACGCGACGATGACGGCCCTGCCTCGGTTCCTGGGCTGCGCCTTGGTGGTGGTGATGCTCGGCTGCGGCGACGCCGTGCCGCCGGCTCCGATGGCTCCCTGGCGCGATTGTCCGCGCGCGATCTGGGCCCAGCCGTCGCAGCCTGACGCCGAGCTACGCGTCGTCGGAAGCTGGGATGGCTGGAAAGAGCCAGGGACCGCGCTCCCGGCGCGATCGGACGGATGGCACACGACGCGCGTGCAAATGCCAGAGGGGGAGTACGGATATCTCATCTCGGAGAATGGAGAAAAGCGGATCGATGTGTTCAATCCGCTCACGACTTTCCGCGGCGACGAAGAGGTGTCGCTCATGCAGGTGCCAGCCTGTGATTTTCCGGAAATCCGAGTCGACGAGGTGCGAGCGGCGCAAAATGACGAAAGCGCGACCGGCGCGATGACGATCGGCGCCACTTTCCTGCGCGGTCAATCGGGGGCGCTGCTCGCCCCATCGTCGGTCCGCGTCGTGCCCGACGCTCCGGGCGTCGCCGAGGCCGCGCCGCTCTCGACCACGGTGCAAGCCGACGCCGCGACGGGCGCGCTCGTCATCACCGTCGCCGGCTTGCCGCGCGGCAACAACGTCGTTCGTGTCGTCGTCGACGACGAACGCGGTCATTCCGCCAGCCAGCTGGTGTCGCTCTGGGTCGAGCCGCGCGCACCGAGCTGGGGCGACGCCCTTCTCTACGAGATCTTCATCGATCGTTTCCGAGCGTCGGACGGTCGTGCGCTCTCTCCGCCGAGCTCCCCGGGACTGCGCGCCGGCGGCACGCTGGACGGCGTGCGCGCGGAGCTGGAAAAAGGCACGTTCGAGGCGCTGGGGGTAACGGCACTCTGGCTTTCGCCGCCCGCCGCCACGCCCGAAGAGGCGCGCATCGGCCGCAGCGGACGGCTCGAAGAGGCGTACCACGGCTACTGGCAACTCGACACGCGCGCGGTCGACCCGCGCCTCGGAGGCGAGGCCGCCCTCGACCGATTGATCGAAGCCGCGCACCGACGCGGCATCCGCATCCTCATCGACATCGTCCCCAATCACCTCTACGAAAAGCATCCGCGCTACCTCCTCCATCGCTATGACGGTTGGTTCCACCACGGGCCTGACAAGTGCGTGTGCGGCGAGGGCGCCTGCTCGTGGGCGACGGACATCGAACACTGTTGGTTTACGGACTATCTGCCGGACTATCGTTTTCAAAACGCAGAGGTCATGCGCGACGCGGCCGATGACGCCGCCTATTGGATGACGCGCTTCCATGTCGACGGTGTGCGCATCGACGCCATTCCCATGATGCCGCGCGCGGCGTCGCGTCGGATCGTCGACCGGCTGCGCCGTGCCGTCGCGCCATCGGCGGCGAGCTTTACCCTCGGTGAGGTTTTCACCGGTACCGACGGCCTGGCGACGATTCGCTCGTACCTCGGTCCGGACGGCCTTTCCAGCGCGTTCGATTTTCCGCTGATGTGGATGGTGCGCGAGGCAGTGGCCAATGGCCGCATCGGGTTCGCCGAGGTCGACGCCGTGCTGACGCAAGGTGAAGCCGCCGTCGCGGGATCGGGCAACTTGCTGGCGCGCATGCTCGACAACCACGACACGAGTCGCTTCCTTTCGCAAGCCGCCGGCGACGGCGATCGCCACGCGTGGGACGATCCTCCCGGCGATCCCGACTCCGACCTTCCGTACCAACGGCTCGCGCTAGGCCTGGCATTGCTCTTCACCGTCCCCGGGATTCCGGTGCTCTACTATGGTGACGAGGTGGCACTGGCCGGCGCCTCCGATCCCGACAGCCGCCGGGTGATGCCCGATCTTGCGCTCCTCTCGACGCGTCAACGGCGCGTTCTCGACGTCGCGCGCCGGCTCGGAACCTTGCGCACCAACCTCGAGGCGCTGCGAATGGGAGCGAAGCGGACGCTTATCGCCGACCGCGACCAATACGTTTTCACCCGCGAGACGGCGGGCGGCGCCGTCGCCGTCGTCCTCCTATCGAATAGCGGAGCCCCTGCCACGATTGTCCTCGCACCGGACACGCTGTCGTCAGGTCGCTACATCGACGCCTTCGACGACGCGGCGTTCCAAGTCGAAACCGGCGTTCCCACTCCGATTCGCATGGCTCCCTTGTCGTTTCGCATTCTGACCCCAGCATCGGGCGCCCATCGCTTCTGAAACGGCGGGCCCACCAACCGCACCCGAGCAGACGCTCAGTTCGGCGCCCAGATGGCATGTCCACGCGCGGGGACCGGAAAGCTGCCGCCGCCCTGGGCGTCGGTGGTCACGGTGGCGGAGGACGCCCCCGTCTCGTCCTTCATCTGCTTGTTGGCAAAGGGGCTCGAGGTGAGCGTCTTGCTCGTACCGCCACCGTCGTTCAAAAAGACGAGCATACCCTGGTGGGTCGCGTCGCCGGCGCGTCCCGACACGTAAAAATCGGCATCCGATTCGTTGGAGTCGTAGGTCGCGCCGAAGCCGTGCGCATTGCGGGCGGCGATGACCTTGTCGATGGCCGGGCCGAGCATCCCTTCGTAATAGTCCTTGTAGAAGACGGCCGGGTAGCCGGCGCTGCGCGTGAGGATGTACGCATAAGCCAGCATCTTGAAGTTTCCCACGCGGGTGCTCGCATTGCGGTCGGTATCGTGATTGTCGACGAAGGTGACGGCGAAATCGCCGTGCTGCTCGAGAAAGCGGGAACCGTCGTCGCTCGAGCCGAAGCGGAGGTTCTTCATGTCGAAGCCGCCGTTGCCGGCGCTCATGCGCTGGAGCAGGAAGTGCAGCGCAAAGTCGAAGAGCCAGCTCTGTCTGCCGTAGAGATCGACGACGGTGGCAAGGTGGGCCGGGTTGCCGTCGTAGAACTCGGTGACCGCGAATCGGCTGCTCCCTTTCACTTCTTTGAACCAGCGCGAAAGGAAAGGGGGATACATGTGCTTGCCGGTATCGATGCGGTAGCCGTCGAGCTTGAGGGTGTCGGTGAGCCACGTGCCCCAGTCGATGAGCTCTTGTTGATTGGCGTCGATGGTGAAGCGGATCTCACAGCCGTTGAGCGCATCGTACATGCCGAGCGTGCCATAGGTCCCAGCGTTGGGATCGCTGGTGTAGCTCGGGTCGAAGTCCCACGCTGGCGTCATCCACGTCTGGAAGGTGCAGTTATTCGTGCTGACGCAGGTCTGGCAGCCGGAGAACCTGGTGTGGTCCCACAGGTAGCCGTGACTCGGGTCGACTCTGAGCCGCGCCGAAAAGTCGAAGGTGGTGGGCGCAGTCATGCCGCTCCAGGTTTCATTGGTGCCGCCCATCATGTGGTTCATGACCATGTCGGCATAAACGCGGATGCCGGCGCCGTGCATGGCAGCCACCATCGACTCGAGCTCGGCGCGCGTTCCCCAGCGCGTGGCGACCGCGCCCTTTTGGTTGTATTGGCCGAGATCGTAGCGATCGAAGACGCCGTAGCCCATGTCGGCAGCGCTCGAGCCTTTGCTGGGCGGAGGAATCCAGATTGCGGTAATTCCCGATTTTCGCAGGTCGCAGGCCTTGCCTTGCAGCATCCTCCACCACGACGTCGCGCCCGCCGGCGGATCCCAGTAGAACGCCTGCAGGATGACGCCGCTGGTCTCGTCGGGGAACGAAGCCGGACAGGGCGAGGTGGGAGGCCCCCCATCGACGTCCGTTTCGACATCTGCACCGGCATCGGGCACGCTGGCATCGGGCAGAGCGCCGACGTCGCTGGAAGAACCGTCGGCTCGCGGTGGTCCCCCTTCGACGTTGGTCGCATCGCCTAACGAAATATCGCGAGGCGTCAGGTCGGTTCCGGCGTCGATGATCCGGCCGTCGTCGCGCGAGCCATCGATGGGGCCATCCTCCGCTGCCGCCACGTCCCCCGTCATCGCATCGGTGCCCACGCTGGTGTCACCGGCGCCCGCGTCAGTCGACAACGTGTCGCGCTTGGCCCCGTCGCTCGGCGCCTCCGTCGCATCGGCTGTCGCCCCCCCGCACCCGGCGGTGAATGACGAAAAGATTGCCGCTACGCTGAAAAGCGGAAACGTTCGCCATCGAGATCGCCTCCCCGCCGGCCGAACTGCGCCGCCGGAGGGACGGCTCATTTGGCCTTGGAGCGCCCCTTGGCGTTGTTCACCCCGGCCACCTTGAGCGGCGCCGAGGGTGCCAAGAGCGAATCGAGCCGCCCCACGCGTTGCCCGAGCATGGCAGCCATCACGGGTTCGACGTTGGTCTTGTTGCGCTGCGACAGCAACGTGATGTCGAGCGCCACGTGGCTCGTCGCCACTTCGGCGATGCCACGGGTCTCGCTGATGACGGCGTCGTCGCGATCCGACATTTCGGCCGCACCGATGAGCGTGAGGATGTCATCGGCCACGACGATGAGACGATGTTGCCAGAACGTTTCCAGCTCCGGCTCGTGAAGCCCGTAGCTGAAGACGTGCCCCGGCAGCTCGGGCAACTCGGCGTGGGAGAAGACGACGAGATAAAGCTTGCGCTGCTTGACGGCGCGCCGGAGCTCCGACGACAAATGGGCGATTTCGCGCGGCCACCCGCTGAGGATGAGCTTGTTGGTCGCGCGCTGGACGACGCGCTCTGCTTCTTCCATCACCCGGCGGTACCCATGGACGGTGTACGCATCGGGGACCTGGCGAGACGTCGATCTCGCGAATGGCGCGCTCGAACTTGTTGGCAGATGATTCGAAACGTTTCCGCAAGAGGTCCATCACCTCTTCGGCCGGGGTGGGGACGAAGCGCTCCGGACTTCCGGCGATGGCCCGCGCGGCACCGGCCTTGACCAGTCGCCGCAGCGCACCGTAAACGGCCGAGCGCGGTATCTGTGCGTGCGCCGCTACTTCGTATCCCGTGGCGGGGTGCTCTTCGATGAGTGCCCCATAAGCGCGTGCTTCGTTCAAACTGAAACCCAGCTCGAGAAGCGCCTCGGCCGCGACAGACTCGGACATCGGCAGACTGTTACATACCTTGGCAGCGAAGCGAAGGGGAGAATCGTCGGGCGCGCTATGCGAAGGGGCGCATTGATAATGGCGACGTCGCCGAGCGCCAAGTCGTTGTCGAGTCGAGCGACGCCGCACGGTCCCCCCCTTGTCACTTGGTCGCGTCCAGAGGCCGCACGCCGAAAACGCCGACGTAGGCGCGGCCGCGCGCCGGCACCGGGACCACGCCTGCGTCGCTCGGCGCGCCGGAGTCCTGCACGTCGGCGTTGGCGTCGGTGGCGCCGCCGTCGGCGGATCCATCGCTCGCGCCGTCGCTGACCCCTGCGTCGCCGGCGACGTCGGCCCCGGGAGGGCCGTCATGGTCGGTTGCGCTGTCGGTGGCGCCATCGGTCACGGTGAAAACGTCGCCGTCAGCGGCATCGGCGGCGTCTGCGAAGACGCCCCCGTCGCCGAAACATTCGACGCGCAGGGATCGGTTGCTGTCATAGGGCAGCCAGCTTTCCCACTCTGGCGTTGTGCCCTCCAACTTGACGAACTTGAACTCCGTCAGCTGTTGATCGCGAAACGTTGCCGTTCCCGACCAGATGCCGGGCGCCGTCTCGGTGAGAACCACACCGGCGGCCGGCGCCCACGCACCGATGTTCGTGGCGTCGCCCACGAGGCGAACGACACGCCCCGTTACCTGCGCGTCGGCGCCGCCTTCCGGCAGCGTCCATTGAACGCCATTGACGGTGAAGGTGACGAGACATGACGAAACCGTTTGATCGGGCCCCGCGTCGATGGGGGGTGGCAGGGAGCCATCATTGCGCGGAGGGACGCTGCCGTCGGACGGGGGCGATGTCGCGTCGGGCGGCGGCACCGTGCCATCATCCGGCGGCGGCGATGTCGTGTCGGGCGCGGCGACGTCGGGATCGGGCACCGTCGACGCTTCGTCGGCATAGCTGCCTCCGCTGGCATCGAGCTGATCCGCCGTCTGGACGTCGGGGCGGGCTGTCGTTTTCACGTCGCGGCCCGCGTCGGCTGCCGGGCGTTCGGTCACCTCGTCGGACGCCGAACACGCCTCGAGCGCTACGCATCCGAGCACGGCGATGATTTGCAATCGGTTCAAGATGAGCCTCCGGGGCGAAGAAAGCCGCGACGGTGGGAACCCCACCGCGACGTGCGAAACAGTAACTCAAGTGTGAGTTACGCTCCAGCACAATCGTACGGCGCCAGGCGTGCTCTTTTTAGTTGCTCTCGGTCACTGAGCGTTACTAGTATCTCATGTCTGAGTTACTCTAACGCGGCGACGCGGGAGATGCCTCTCGCTTCGCTTTCTGGCCGCGGGTAGGGTCGCCGCTTGGCAACCCACCCAAGGCACGGCCCAATGGGCTGGGTCATGCCTCGAGCGCGCCATCCTTCTTGTTCGTGACCGAGCCCCGCGATGCACGTTGCCGCTGAGTCCATCGCCTTGCTGTCGGTCCTCGGCGTCCTTTTGGTGGCCCAGGACGCGGGTGCGTCGCCGTCGAACGGGCCCGGGCTCGACCGGCCCCGTGTCAGCCTCTGGCACGCCTACCGCGGCGACGAAGAGCGGGCGCTCGATGAAGTCCTGCACGAGTACACCCGCGTGTCCGGCACCGAGGTCGAGGTGCTGGCCCTTCCCTTCGAGGCATATGGCGCCAAGCTGGCGGCGGCGGTGCCGCGTGGACACGGTCCCGACGTCTTCATCGAGGCCCATGAACGGCTGGGCCCCTACGTGCGCGACGCGATCGTGGCGCCCGCCGGCGATGCGTTCCCCGTCCACGATCTCGAACGCTACGACGCCACCTCGGTCGATGCCATTTCCCAAGGCGGGGTCCGCTACGGCATCCCGCTGGCATCGAAGTGCCTCGCGCTCTACGTGAACGATCGCCTCGTGCCGGGCGAGATCGCCGATCTCGAAGAGCTGCTCGCGTTGCCCGCTTTGCCGCCCGGCACCTATCCGCTCGCCTACGAAGCAACGTCTGCCTTCTTCCACGCGCCGTTCCTGCATGCGTTCGGGGGGGCGATGGTCGACGAGCGTGGGAAGTTTGCTTTTGCCGGATCCGCTTCGGCCCGCGCGCTCGCGTTCGTGAAGCATCTGGCCCTCGAGCACCTGATCCCCGAGGAGCCGAGCGGAACCCTGGTGATCGATCTGTTCGCCTCGGGACGCGCGGCCGCCGTCGTGAGCGGACCGTGGCTGGCGGGGGAGCTCGGAAGCAAAGTGCACTATCGCGTGCAGCCGCTGCCCCGCCTGGCGGCGGCGGGGCAACCGCTGCGCCCCTTTCTCACGGTGGAGACGGCCATGCTGAGCCCGAAGGGCGCCGCACGGCCCGAAGCGCGGGCCTTCGCGCGCTGGCTCGGATCGACGGCGTCGGCGGTGGTGCGCGCCGAGATCGGGCATCAGGTCGTATCCACGCTTGCCGCCTGGCAGGTGCCGGCCGTCAAGGGCGACGCTCTCTTGGTCGCCTTTCATCGTGCTGCGGCGATCGCCGTGCCCACGCCTTCCAGCCTTGCCATGCGGGCGGCATGGGAGCCCGCCAACCGCGCCATCCGCAAAGTGCTGCGCGGCGACACCGAGCCGGAGGCCGCGCTGCGCGAAGCGGAGGAACGATTCAACGACGCCACCCGCGCGCTTCCCCCCCGAGCTTCGCCGCTCGGCGCGGTCCTCGTCATGGGCGTGCTCTTTGCCGCCGCCACCGTCTACCTCCTCCGGCGCACGCGCGCTCCGCGCTTCCGTCGTGAGCTCGGCGCTTCTCTTCCGGCGTACGCGTATGCGACGCCGGCGACGCTGGCCATCGCCTTGCTCGTGATTGTTCCGCTCGCGGCGGGCGCCGCCACCTCGCTCTTCGTCGGTACGCGCGAAGAGCCGCGCTACGTGGGGCTCGCCAACTACGTGGCCATCCTGACCGCGCGCGGTGGAGGGCTCCTCGCGCAGGGCTCCTTCTACCGCACGCTGCTCGTCACCATGCTGTGGATGACGGTGAACATCGTCTTTCACGTCGTCATCGGGGTCACCCTGGGGCTCCTTTTGTCGCGCCCCGCGCTGCGGATGAAGGGGCTCTATCGGGTGCTCCTCATCGTGCCGTGGGCGGTGCCGTCGTACGTGACGGCCCTGGCGTGGAAAGGGATGTTCCACAAACAGTTCGGATCGATCAACGCCGTTCTCGGCGTCTTCGGCTTCGAGCCTCTCGCGTGGTTCGCCCGCTTCTCCACCGCCTTCGCGGCCAACGTCGCCACCAACGTCTGGCTCGGGTTTCCCTTCATGATGGTGGTCGCGATCGCCGCGCTCACCGGCGTGCCGAAAGAAGTCATGGAAGCGGCGGACCTCGACGGCGCGTCGCGCTGGAAACGGCTGCGCTTCGTCATCCTCCCGATGATCGCGCCCACGTTGATCCCGGCCATCGCGCTCGGCGCGGCATGGACGTTCAACATGTTCAATGTCGTGTTCCTCGTCTCGGGGGGCGAACCCGATGGCAGCACCGACATTCTCGTGAGCGAAGCGTACCGCTGGGCATTCACGCGCGACGCCCAGTACGGCTATGCCGCGGCGTATGCGGTGCTCATCTTCGTGGTGCTGTCGCTCATGTCGCGCTTTCTCACGCGTCTGCGCGCGCCCGAAGGACAGACGTCGTGACCCGCGCCCGCTTCGCTCGACTGGCCGAAGCAGCCCTGGTGCACACGGTGGTGCTGACGGCGGTGCTAGCGGCGCTCTATCCGGTCTTGTGGGTCGTCTCCACCGCGCTCTCGCCTCGGGAGCTCACCATGAAACCGCGCGCCCTTCCCTGGCCCTCCGCGGCTTCGCTCGACAACTTTCGCACCGTCGTCGGCGCGGCCGATGCCAGCCGAGCGCGGCTCTTTCTCTCGCAAGTCGGCAACTCGCTGGTCGTCTCGCTGGCCACCGCGGTCATCGCCGTCGCCATCGCCACCCCGGCCGCCTACGCCCTGGCGCGATTCGATTTCGTCGGTCAAAAGGCGTCGCTGCGCACGCTCCTGGCGACGCAGCTCTTTCCGACCGTCGCCAGCGCCGTGCCGCTCTACCTCTTGCTCGACGCGCTGAAGCTCCTCGACTCGCGCTCGGGGCTCGTCTTGGTTTATGCGGCGAGCGCCATTCCCTTCGCGCTTTTTCAATTGCGAGCGTCCTTTCAGGCCGTACCCCCGGAGCTGGAAGAGGCGGCCATGGTCGACGGCGCCACCCGCTTCGGGGCCTTCCGCTTGGTGGCGGTGCCCGCCATCCGGCCTGCGCTGGCGGTCACGGCCCTCTTTGCCGTCATGAGCTCGTGGAACGAGTTCGTCCTCGCCGCCACGCTCTTGTCGCGGGAGAGCTCCTTTACATTGCCGGTGGTGCTCCAGCGTTACGTAGGGGAGTACGACGCCGCATGGGGGCCATTTGCGGCGGGATCGATCCTGGTGAGTCTGCCGGTGATGGGCATTTTCTATTTGTTGCAGCGACACCTCGTCGCGGGTTTGACGAGCGGTGCCGTGAAAGGGTGAAGGATGCCCAGCGCGAATCGTTTTTCGGCGGTGGAAAGGAAACCGAGCATGTTCCGTACCCGTGTGGTCACCGCCTTCGCGTTCGCGCTCGTCACCGGCGCTTCCGCGCCAGGGCTCGCCGACGAGCCGCCGAACGGAGGTCCGCGGCGCCCGGAGCAACCGACGTCGACCACGACGCCCGCGACGCCCGCGACGCGGAGCGACGAGCATTCCGCACCGAACAACGCCGCCATCGCGCCGACCGCGACGCCCAGCGGCCGCTTCGAATTCGGCTCCTACGGCCGTGTCAACGTGGCCAGCGACTTGCGCGGCCGCACCGGCCGCGACGCCGACATCGTGGCCCACGGGTCGCGCGTCGACGACGACAGCTACGCTGAGCTCGAGCTTCGCCGCGAAGACGCGTTCAGCGATGGCATCCGCACCCGCATCGTCACGACCCTCGCTCTTTTTCCGCCCTTCTTCCATTTCTCGGGCGTCGCCAGCGATAGACTCGCCGTGCGCCAGCTTTACGCGCAAGCGTCGCAAGGCGATTGGACGCTGTGGGGCGGCGCTCGCATGTACCGCGGCGACGACATCTATCTTCTCAACTGGTGGCCGCTCGACAACCAGAACACCGTCGGGGGCGGCGTGGCGAAAGCGTTTGGCGAGACCTCGGTTGCGCTACATGCCGGGATGCAGCGTCTCGATCTGCCCAGCCAGTTCCAGCAAATCCCGAGCCCCACCCCCTACAGCATCGGCGCCGCCAACGTCACGGTTCTCGATCGACCGCGCACGGTGGAGACGGCGAAGGTAACGCATCTCATGCGCGGGCTCAGCGGCGCGACCGCGAGCGACGGATTGAAGCTTGCGCTCTACGGCGAAGCACACCAGATGGCAGCGGGCGTCCGGCGCGACGTCGCCTTGCAGAGCCAGATCCCCCTGCCCCAGGACGACGGCTGGCTCATCGGATCCCAGGTCGTCTATTTCACCGGCGTGCGCGACACCTATGCGGCTTTCTTCTTCCGCCATGCGCGTGGGCTCGCCATCCACGATCCGCTGGCCTCCCCCACCACGCTGGCCAATGACAAGACGTCGAGAGGTGCGCACGAGACCCTCTTCGCCTTAGCCGGCAACTTCGAAGAGCGGTCGTTCGGCATCCAATGGGGGAGCTACCTGCGTTTCCTTCGCGGCGCGACCGAGTCGGGGACATCGCTCGACCGCTATGACGAGGGCATCGTCGTGGTGCGGCCGCAGTGGTACGTGACCGATCACGTCGGCATCGCCGTGGAAGGCAGTTACCAGGCGCGGCGCTACGGGCTGCTCGACGTCGCGACGGACGGACCGCTCTCGGCCTCGGTCGTGCGCGGCGCGATTCTCCCGTACTTCTCCCCGGCCGGACGCGGAGCCTTCGCGCGGCCGCGCCTTGGTCTCGTTTACGCGGCATCCTCGCGCAGCGACACGGCGCGGACGCTCTACCCCCGCGACGATCCGTTCGCCTGGCGCTCGTCGGAGCACTACCTCGGGCTTGCCGTCGAGTGGTGGTTCAACATGTCCTCGTACCCGTGAAAGGTCGGCCCGAGTGGCCGATCGTGATCTGGTATGACGCAGACCTGAGGCTGTAGGATGGCGCCGCGCGCCCCCGCCTACCGAACCGACCGAAGATGGACACAACTTTGTTCCTTCCCGACAGCTTCGATCCGAAGCTCGTGTGGGGTATCTTCACTCGGCTGCTCGGGTTGATGTTCCTGGTGTCCTTTGCGTCACTTTCGACTCAAGTCGTGCCGGCGGCTGGCAGAGAAGGGGTGACGCCCGTCGCCAAGTGGTTTCCCCGCATGCGCAGCGACTTCGCCGCGCCCCAGCGGTACTTCTATTTTCCGACGCTGCTCTGGCTCAGCGCCAAGGATGCGATGCTGCGCGGCTTGTGCTTCGCCGGCATGGCGGCCGCGCTCGGTGTCATTTACGGCGGACCCTTCTCTTTTGCGTGCCTCCTCGTCTGCTATCTCGCTTACCTGTCGCTCGATCTCCCGATGGGACTCATCTTCCCATGGGACTGCGTGCTCTTCGAAGCGAGCTTCTTCAGCCTCTTTCTCGGGCCGACGCTGCCGCTCCCTTCGCTCGAAGCCGTCCATCCGCCCGAGCCGGCCATTGCCTGGATGTACCGGCTCCTCCTTTTCCGGGTGATGTTCGGCTTCGGCAAGTTCAAATTCCTCGGCGCCACCAAGGCCGACCGCGGCTACCTGAAGGGCTTTCTCATCAACCAGCCGCTCCCTTCGTACATCGGTTGGTACATGGAGAAGCTTCCGATGTGGATGCTGAAGGGCGCCCTCTTCCTCATGTTCGTCGCCGAGATACCGGCTCCTTTGCTCCTCTTTTTTCCCGGACGAGCCAGCATCATCGGCGACATCGTCATTTTCCTTTTGATGATCGCCATCCAGGCCTGCGGAAGCTTCGGCTACTTCAGCATGGTGATGATGGTGGTGTGCGTCACCGTGCTCGACTCCATCACGGCGCGGCAGCTCGCGCTCTCCACGATGTTCGCCACGCCGTCGGCCGCCCTCGCCAGCACGGTCGTCCTTCTGCATACGATCGGCGTCATCATCAACTTTCCTTTCAACTCCTGGGTGTCGCAGCGCTGGTTCCTGTGGCCCCACTTCCTCCGCGCGCGCCCGCGCTGGCTCACCGCGCCGCTCGTCTTTTATCGCGCGCTCTACCCGTTTCGCTGCTTCCACAGCTACGGCGTGTTCTTTCCCGGCTCGAGTCCCGGCATCAAATGCGTGCCGGTGATGGAGCTTTCCTGGGACGGGCAAACTTGGATGGAGTGCCCCTTCAAGTACGCGACCAGCCTCCCCTCTTCGCCGCCGAAATTCGTTTCACCGCATCACCACCGCGTCGATCAAGCGCTCATCTACGATGTGTTCGGCGGCAATGGGTCGACGCCGGTTTGGACCATCACCGGTTCGTTCAGCCCCTACTATTACCAACCCTACTCCGGCGCGCGGGCCGGTATTCACCGCATCCTCGAGGGGTATCCGTACCTCGGCTATATCTTCGACGAGAGCGCGCTTCCGAAGGACCGCGGCCCCCCGCTCCTCGGGCGCATCAGCATCCACATGCTCGAGCCGACGACGGTCGCCGAGCTTCGCCGCACGGGCAACTACTGGAAGCGCAGCTACATCGGTCCGCACCTCGCGCCTTTCGGCAAGATCGACGGCTTTTGGGAGCGTGCCATCCCGGTGCCCGAGCTCTGGCATTGGGACGACGTGACCTGGAAGCGGCGCTCCAAGCTGAAGCGCCTGATGGACCGCGCGCTCGCCGGTGAAGAGCCGCGCGCTGCCGTCATCGCCGATGCACCCGAGCTCACCCTGGCGCAGGTGGACGCGTTTTGGAACGATTTCCTCCCCCTCGTGCAGCGAGGCGATCCGGAAGGATGCAGCTGGACCAAGCTCCCTCAGATGATTGCCGAGGTCCGCGCCAAGTACGACGCCGAGCAGCTCTACGCCTTCGAGCGACTCGCGGGGAGGCTCACCACGATGATCGTCGCCAAGCTCGAGCCTTTCTTCTTCGAGGAGCGCGGCAAGCCGCCGCTCAAGCTCAAAACGTACTATCACCTCTCCCTTCTGGCGGCGCAGATCCTCTTCGAGGGAGAAGCGGCTTTCGCGGCGATCTATCAGCGTCCGGAGCTTGCGGCCGAATACGCGAGCAAGCTCGCTATCGCCAAGGGATGCTATCTGATGGCGGTGTTTCAATACGAAGCACTGATCTTCCAAGCGCAGAAGCGCCGATTGACGACGCGCTTTCTCTTCCCCGAGCGGCCGGGCGGCATGACCAAGTACGACCGCGACGCCATCGTCATGCTCGAGCAGCTATCCGGCGCCATGGAGCTCATGGTTTTTCTCGAGGAGCAGTTTCTCGGCCCCGAATTCGAACGAGGATTCCCCGAGCATTACCCCTCCTTCGTGCACCAGCCGGACGGTGAAGTCGCTGTCGTGCACTATCGGGCGCCCCCACCACCGTCAGATCATGGGTGAGCGGCGCGGGCTGGGGTGGTCAGGCGCCGCTCGATCACGCGCCGGAGGGGGGGAAACAGGACGAGTCCGAGCGCCTCCTGAGGGGAAAAAAACCCGGCTTGGACGACCTCGCGGTTGTCGACCTCGATGTGGGGGCGCTCGGTGACGTCGAGCTCGAAGATCTCGATGTGCTCGCGCTTCCCCTCCCATTCGTGGTGTTCATCGACGACCGGCTTGAGATCGGACGACGTGGCTTGAATGCCGGTTTCCTCGCGCAGCTCCCGGAGCGCGGCGTCGCGACCCGTTTCGTGGGAATGCACGTAGCCACCGGGCAAGGAGCGGTAGGGGACATAGCTATTTTGCACGAGCAGGATCTTACCGTCGTGCCATATGGCGACCAGCGCGCCGTGCGCCTGCGGATGTCGGACGGCCCAGTAGACCCGCATCAGCCGGTAGGCGCTTCGGTATGCGAGGCGAAAGAAAAGATCGATCAAGTCGTCACCCCTTCCCCCGTGAGTGGGGTCGCTTCACGAGCACTCTACCTCAAAATATGGCGCCGATGACGAACGACTCGTGACGACCCGACGAGACGAACCGATCGGGGCCGATTAGGCCTGTCCTTGAATCCGGCCTGCTTCCGGTCCCGCTCCCGCTCCCGCCACCCGATTTCATCCATCCTGGAGGACCTTGGCGAACTTGACGAGCATGGCCACACCTCGATCATCAAGGGCTCCTTGCCACTGCGATGCGTATCGTCGCCGAGGAGCTTCGGTCGGTGGCAGACATCGAGAATGGCGGTAGCGGTTTGCGCGCGAGCGGGTACTCGGCGCTCTCGCCATGAAATACCCGAAGGCTGCGCAAGAATGGGGATGGCAGTGGGTCTTCCCCGCGACCCGCTTCTATCGAGACTCAGCGTCCGGCCATCGGCGCCGTCATCATCTTCATGAAACAGTGCTCCAGCGAGCTTTCCGGACGGCCGTTCGCGACAGGTCGAGGCAAGCACGCGACGTGTCACAGTCTGCGACATAGCTTCGTCACCCACCTCCTCGAGTCGGGATATGACATCCGCACCATCCAGGAACTGCTCGGCCATCGCGACGTCGCCACGACCATGATCTACACACACGTCCTGAATCGCGGCCCCTTCGCCGTCCGCAGTCCACTCGAGTGACGCGATAGAACGCCAGACGAAAGGGCGGTGAGGCGATATTGCCGCAACGGGCGGGCGCGTCGCTGCCAGTCTCGCTATGGAGTTATCCGCTTATGCAGATCTGCCATTATCCGTTAGCACGGCGTTGCAAGCCGTTGAATGCAGGGAGGAACTTCGAGCGGAACGCGGCATTATTCTGCTACGTGGAACTGCCATTGCCGCGCTATGCTTGGCCGCATAAGTAGAAGTTGGGCAGACAAAGTACCTCCCGGCCGAGGGTTGTTTGGTATGCCAAGGCGAAGCGGACGTGGTTGCGTCACAGAAGTGCGTCGAGGTAGGATCATTCCTCATGGCGTTGAGAGATGATGCAGAAAACTCCCTCAGACAGAGATTCCCCTTTCTCTTTGGCGACGCAAGACCTTGGGATCTCGCAGAACTAAAGATAAGGCGCGATGACTTGCTGACCAACGCCGCTGCGCGCGCTGAGCCTGTCCTACGAGCCGACACCCTCAAGTATCAGTCAACACTGCTCAGCTTCTCATTGCTGCTCGCGTCGATAAGCCTCTTCAAGCTGGACAAGCTTAAGATCGCCGAGTCGACTGTAGTCGTTGATCGGCATCTACTGATAGTCTATACGATATTCACCCTTGTCATCGCAATTGCCTTTGTCATTAAGGCCCTGGCGGACTACAAGCGGTCAAGCCTGATTAATCTGAAGGGCGAGTACGCGAACGCAGAGATGCGGCGCTTCGTGGAGACTGCCGTCAAGAGACGAAAGATACAGCTTTTCTTCTGGGCGCAGGTAGTCGATGGGCTGACGCAGGCCCAGCTGGTATTTACCCTGGCGTTTTCCAAACTAACGAATGCCCCAGCACCAGACTCCGTCCTGCTGATGGACGGACTAGTGATCATTGATATCTCTGCGACAAGAGGAGTGCCCGAATTTGCGACAGAAGTCGCCTCGTTGGACGGATTTTTGAGCACTCTCAAGTCAGAGCTTGAAGCCGACAAGAAGGCTTTTCAAGTGGAGGCCGATGCCATACTCCAGGAATACGAGATCGAATCATCGAAGCTGGGAAAGCCCGCTCGCTGGGCCGAGTCGTTCGAACGACTCGAGCTGGCGCGTAGGAAGAGCCTTGAGCCGTGGATTGCCGCTCGAGACAACCTGATTGGCAAGTTTGCAACGTTCAGTTTTGAAGACCAGCAAGAACTGCCTATCGTGCAGGCTGCGAACGACGTCTGGACCAAGACAAGTAGCATTCGCAGCATCTACGGGCTTACGGATGTACTTGCGCCCCTTGCTCTATCGGGTCTCGCGGCTGGCTACGTCTGGTGGCATCAGCTTCGCCAATGATGGTGCGTCACGAGCTGCCCAGCTAGGGCTTGCAGCAGACGTGGCCCTCGCTTCGCTCGGGACCACGCAGCTGAAGCCTGGTACGTTAGCCTGACCGCCTGACCCTCGAGGAACCATGGGACTACCGGACAGCTACACGCTGAAGCCAAACGCGATACCAGCTTATTTTGATGCGTTGCTGGATGCGCAGCCGCCTGAGCGGTTCTCGATCAAGTTTCTGGAGAACCTTGGCTTCACTTCCACGAACGATCGACTCCTCATCGGGATCCTGAAGGAACTCGGCTTCCTGAACCGCGATGGAGCTCCAGAACCCCGTTATTTCGATTTTCTCGATCGCTCGCGATCGAAGCAAGTGCTGGCCGAGGGCATCCGAGACGCGTTCTCCGAACTCTTTGCCATTAACACGAAGGCTCAAGACCTGTCCGTTGATGATGCGAAGAACAAACTGCGTACCCTGTTTGCGGGAAAGAAGACGGATCTCGTCATCGGAAACATCGCCAAGACGTTTCGTGCCCTCTGCGACTATGCCGACTTCTCGGCTCCGGCTGCACGAGTTGAGAAAACTGACGACGGATCGCCGGAGCCGGAGGTGTCCGCGAATCAATCGGAGCGTGAAGGGCAACTTCCACCTGGAGTTGCCCCCTTCAAACCGGACAGGGTTAACCGGTTGAGGTTTGGTTTCTGTACTCCCTGGGCGACCGCCATTTCAAGGCTTGGTGAGGTCGAACGTCGTTGTAGTCGTCGAACCACGCTGCGAGCTGTCGCATCACGGTCTCGGCCGTCTCGAGTCGGTTCACGTACACGTAGTCGCGCTTGAAGCCTTTCACGAAGCATTCGGCCATGCCGTTGCTCTCGGGCGAGTAGGCCGGGGTGTTGCAAATCACGAGGCCCGCGGACTCACCGAACGCCCTGGTTTCGTGGGCTGTGTAGCAAGGCGCGTTGTCCGAGAGCCACTCGATGCGATGAGGCGCTTGGCGTGCGGCGGCGCCGAACCGATGTTCGATCGCGTGAGCCATCAAATCGCGAACGAGCTCGCCGGTGATCGCACCCGTTGTGGCCACGAAGGACATCACCTCGCGATCGCAGCAATCGAGGCTGAAGGCGACCTGCACCCGTTCGCCGTTCCAGCACCGGATTTCGAAGCTGTCAGAGCACCAACGAAGGTCGCTCTTGAGGGTGATGATCTTGCCGTCGTGCGTGCGCATCGTGGCTGGAACCGACCGCACGAACATCGCGTCAATCGGGGTCATGCGCCGGCTTGGAATGCACATCGAAGAGAATCCGTTCTCAGATCCACCTTGGTTCCAGGTAGTAGGAAGTCTAGAGCCGTCTTGATGCAAAAATCGAACGGCTCGGTGCCTCCGGGCATCCTGCTTCTCGTCCCGTTACCCATGAAGCTCTTGGCGCTCGCGTGCAGGGCACGGGCGCTTTCGAGGCCGGGCCGGATGCGTTGCAGTTCCACCAGATCCCCGTGCTGTTCGGTGGCGACCGTCGGCGCCGGTCGACCAAGACTCCCTTAGCGTTGAGGTTCGTAGTGGAGAGCGACGACGCCTGAGCTGAACGTCTTGGTGTCCAGGAGTTTCAGCGTATTCAGGCCCATCTGGTCGAAGATGCGCGGGCCCTCTCCGAACGTAAACGGATAGACAAGAATCCGGAGCTCATCCACAAGGCCATGCCTGAACATCGCGTGCGTCAACTCGCCCACGCCATACTGCAAGAGGCTCTTGCCAGGCTGTTCCTTGAGCTTCCTGATCTCCTGCGCAACGTCCTCCTTTAGGAGCGCAGCGTTCCATTGAAGCGGCTCCCGCTGGGTTCGGGACGCGACGTACTTGGGCATGCTGTTGATCTTGTCCGCCATTTCTCCCTGCCTTGTCGGCCAGATCATGGCGAAGCCTTCATAGGTCTTCCGACCCATCAAGAGCGCGTCTGACGTGAACAGAAGCTTGTTGAGGTACTCCGTGACATCAGCGCTGTGGAATTGAAAGAGCTTCTTCCAAAACTCCTGATTATCCCCGCCCAAGACGCCATCGAGCGACACTTCCGCTTCTACGACCACTTTTCTCATAGGCCATTCCTGTTCGTGGGTTGTTACTATCTGACCGTCGGCGCCCGCCGCCTGCGGCCCTATCCTTCGCCGGGATTCTCAGCGTGACGCGGAGGCGCTGTCTTGTACAGAAGCGACAGCTGCCGCGTCATCCGTGCGACTTCGGTCGGTGTCTGGCCGATCAGGTGCTTGAGGGATCGCGTGAGATGAGGCTGGTCGAAGTAGCCGGCCAGATGGACGACGTCGGCAATCGCGGCGCCCTCTCTGAGGAGGTTCGCCGCATAGCGCGCGCGTTCGATCTGCCGGAACATGGCGTACGTGACCCCGGTCGCGTGCAGAAAACGACGCTGAGCCGAACGGAGCGACAGCGTGTGCGGCTCGCCGCGCACGACGGCTTCGACCGTCCGATCGCGGGTGATGATCCCCTTCTTCAGGAGTCGGGCGACGAAGGTGTCGGCGTTGTCGAACGTAGGGTATTCCCATGCCGAACCGTCGAGCCAGAACGATCGGGCCGACGCCTCCGGCAGCGTGACATCGTTGTGATCGCGAAGGGTCCCGGGAGGAAACTGCGGTAGAAACGTGCCCGGCTTGAATCGAATCCCAAGCCAGTCGCCGCCAGCGGGACAGTCGAACGTCGTCATGCGGGTCTCGGGACCCCGGACAGTCAGAAAGACCTGATCTCGATAGCGGCTCACGACCAGTTCGCAGTTGCTGGCCGCCACGGACAAGAACTCGACCGCTCGCTCATTGCGAGCGGTCCAGACCCGTTCGACGCAAGTCGAATCGGACAGGCGATGGTCGATGACGAAGATCATGGGTGCTCAGCCGCGGCCGTGAATCGGAGTCTGCAACCGCGGGGTTGAACGAGCGAGTAACGAAGCGGCGTCGAAACGATGGGGCCACCCGTCCGCGCAGGACCGGGCGAGGTTTCGATCAGCGCGCCATCGGAGGATTGCGCGCCCTTCGCGAGGAGCTGACACCTTGGCGACTGCGTCGACGAGGTCCGTGGCATCGCCCGGGCCGCCGTCGGCGCTGGTGGCGGGGGCGGTCGCCCGTCGCCGCAGCGGGCGGCCAGAGTCCCCATCGTCGCGCTCATCTTTGCGCACCTCAAGTCGTCGAACGAGGTCTTGCTCATGGGTTCCTCTCTGGGGGCGATGATAGTAGCGATGGAGGCGCCGCGTCGCCCAGTGAAGTGTGGTGATGTGGCCCACCGCGAGCGGCACGCAGGTCGCTCTACGCGGCGCGTGGCCCTCGCTGCCGCCTTCGTCGCCGCATCCGCGCGCACATACGAACGCCAGAAACCGCAGAAATGCCGCGCACGCGATCGATGGCGGCAGCGCGCAAATGTGACCCTTGGCCGAGCCCACGGTGCGTCAGGACCACATCGGTCGCCATATATTCCTTGACACGTATATGCCTGTTTGGGCATATTAGACGACGTGATCGAGACATTCGCGGCGCTGGCAGAACCCAATCGCTTTCGCATCGTCGAGCTCCTTCGCGCGGGCCCTTGCCACGTGAACGACATCGGCGCGCGTCTGAAGCTCAATCAACCGCAGGTGTCCAAACATCTGCGGGTGTTGAAAGAGGCGGGGCTCGTCGGCGTGGAGGCTCGCGCCCAGCAACGGCTCTACGAATTGCGCCCCGACGCGCTCTTGCGCCTGCACGATTGGCTCGAGCGCTATCGCCAGCTCTGGGAAGCACGCTTCCAAGAAATGGACGCGCTCATCGAAGAGCTCAAGGCAAAGGAAAAGGCAGATGGTCGCAGAAAAACGCGTCGACGAGCTCGACATAGGTTGTCGAGAAACTGAAACGGAAGGAGAAGGTCGATGGACGCAAGAAGAGAGAGTGGGCCCACCCCCATGAAGAACCGCACGACGGTGGAACGGAAGTCCGAGCGTGAGCTCGTCGTCACGCGAACCGTCAACGGTCCGGCGCGCATCGTGTTCGAGGCGTGGACCAAGCCCGAGTTGTTCAAGCGCTGGTGGGTACCGAAGTCGATGGGCGTGTCCCTGCTTTCCTGCGAGATGGATGTTCGTGTCGGGGGCAGGTACCGTTTAGTGTTCGGCCACGATGCCTCAAAGCCTATGGAGTTCTTCGGTAGGTACATCGAAGTGACACCGGACTCGCGCCTCGTCTGGACGAATGACGAAGGTGAGGACGGTGGGGCCGTCACCACGGTGACCTTCGAGGAAAAAGCTGGCAAGACGCTGCTGGTCATGCACGAGCTCTATCCCTCGAAGGAAGCTCTCGACGGTGCCATGGTCTCCGGGGAGAAGGGTGGGATGAGCGAGACGCTCGACCAACTGGACGCGTTTGTCGTCGCCCTGGGCGCGAGCGTGGGACGGTCATGAAGTCGTACGAAAGGAAGAAGCGAAACGTGACGCGCTGGGCGGCGTTCCAAGGCACGTCGTACGAGCCCGATGAGCGAACGAGGGACGCATCATCGGCAAGGCCGGACATTGCCAATTCGCTCATGGCAGCGCCTCTTTTTCGATCATGTAGGAAGAACGCACGAGGGGGCGCCGCGTGACCTCGAACGGTTACTTCGTCTTGGCGCCGATCAACGCGAGCGCAGTGCCGACCGCCAGTAGCAGAAGCGCACACCCGGCGCCGAACAGCAGATTGGCGGTTGCCTCGCGCGTGCCTACGCTCAGTATCTTGACGCGCGTCGCCAGGTCCAGTTCGGACATCCTGCGGAAGGCGGCATCGACCTTTTGCTGGCCGAGGGCCATGCCGAGCATTCCGCCGGCCAATGCTGCTACTGCCCAAGCGGCGGCCACGCTGGCAGGTCTCTCGATGCGCCTACCCGTCGTTAAGGTCGCCACCAGCCCTGCCGCGGTGACCACCAACGAGAACCAAGACTCATGGACGAGCTCGAACATGAACACGCTCCCATCCGTTGCCAAAGGATGAAACGCGCGAGGGGGCGCCGTGTGACCGGCCGCCGCAAATTTCGCCAAGGGAAGCGTTTACGGCGCCGTGCGAAGCGGCGAAGAAGGCGCTCAAGGTGGTTCCGCCAAACGGCAGCGTCGCCGAAACGAGCGCTCCTCGGGTTCGTCCGTACCGCGCTCGTTCGCGGCGCTCTCGCGTCGAGGGATTCGAGACGGTGATCGCCGGACTAACGAGGGAAAACGTTGCTGTTAAGCGCAGGGCACCCCGCAGGCAACAGTCCCCTCGCCGGCTGTTGACAACGGGGCACCTTGCACGTCACGGTTTGGTCAAGCGATGCAGGATCGGATGACGCTTGGCGGCGCGGCACTTTGCCTCACAGCCCTCCTTCTGGGTTGCGGCGGACGCAGCTCCCCGTCGAACGACGCCGGCCCGGCCGGCTCGGGAGGTGGAGATGGTTCGGCTGGCGGGAGCGCGTCCGACGGCGGTTCGCCCGGCGACGCCGATGCCATCAGTCCATGCGGCGGCAACAACGAACCTTGCTGCCCATTGGCGCTCTCGTGCAACGCCGGCCTCGTTTGCTGGCTAACAATCGACAAGGGCAATCACTGCGTACCGACGCGCGACTCCGGCACCGATCCGGCTTGCATCACCAGTTGCACGCAGATGGGCGGTCAATATTGCAGCTATATCGGCACCGGGTGCGGCTGCAGGCCCTTCCTCAACTGTGGTAATTGCGCGAACCCCGACTTCACTTGCGGCGGCGCGGGCATCTCGAATCTCTGCGGCGCACCACGCGACTCCGGGGCTTGTGAAGTCACGATTTGCGAGGCACCGACCGGCAAATATTGCGGCGTGATCGGCGACGGCTGTGGAGGCGCGATCGATTGCGGCGGTTGCCCGCCCGGCATGTGGTGCGGAGGCGGAGGCGTTCCCGGCGTCTGCGGCGCGCCGCCTGACCTATGTCCACCGGTCGTTTGCAACCAGCCCACTTACGCGTATTGCGGCCGCATCGGCGACGGTTGCGGCCGCGCTCTCGATTGCGGGCCATGTCCGAACGCTCAGATCTGCGGCGAGCTCGTACCGAACGTATGCGGTTCGCCCGGGCAGTCCTTACCGCCGCCTCCTCCCCCGCGCGGCCCGCCTCCCCCTGCCCCTCCTCCTCGAGCGCCTCCGATTTGCCCTGACTTGCCGTGACGATGATGCTCGAAATGCCGGCGCTGGCACGGACACGTCAGCGCGTGGACAGCGGTGGAGCGGGCCGGCTTCCGGCTCGTCGAGGAACGCGGCCTGAAGTGGCACGCGATGAGCGCCACCGTGCGGCGTGGGTTCTGCGGCGAATGCGGCTCGAGCCTGCTATGGGACGAGGCCGGCGACCCGCGCATGTCAATCTGCGCGGGCACGCTGGACGCACCGACAGGGCTTCGCGAGAAGGCCCATATCTTCGTCGGCAGCAAGGGCGACTACGCGCTGCCCGACGACGGTTTGCCTCGGTACGAGGAGCACCAATAACTGGCCCGGCAAGCACGAGGCAGGTCGATTTGGGACGGCGGGTTGACGGCGTCCGAACGCTGCGTGAATAGCCGAGCACATGCCCAGCGCGAGCTTGTTAGCCCTCCTCGACGACATCGCCACCATTCTCGACGACGTGGCGGTGTTGACCAAAGTCGCCACCAAGAAGACGGCCGGCGTTCTGGGCGACGATCTGGCGCTCAACGCCGAGCAAGTCGCTGGCGTGCGCGCGCAACGCGAGCTACCCGTGGTCTGGGCGGTGGCCAAGGGCTCACTGGTCAACAAGGCCATCCTCGTACCGGCTGCGCTCGCGATCAGCGCGGTCATCCCCTGGGCGATCACGCCGCTGTTGGTACTGGGCGGCACCTTCTTGTGTTTCGAGGGTTGCGAAAAGCTCGCGCACAAGTTCCTGCACGACAAGGCCGAGGAGCACGAGCACCACAAGGAGTTGATTCAAGCAGTAGCGAACGACGAAGTGAATTGGGTCGCCATGGAACGAGCCAAGATCAAGGGCGCGATCCGCACCGACTTCATCCTTTCCGCCGAGATCGTGGTGATCTCGCTGGGCACGGTGGCAGCCGCACCGCTCACGACGCAGGTAGTCGTCTTGGTCGGTCTCTCGCTGCTGATGACCGTCGGCGTTTATGGTCTGGTCGCCGGCATCGTGAAGCTGGACGACCTCGGCCAGCACCTGGCCGAGCGCGCCCGTCGCAGCGGCGCGTCCCTAGCCGGTTTGCAGACCGCGGTGGCCAGAGGCATCTTGCTCGCCGCCCCCTGGTTGATGAAGGGGCTCTCCGTTGCCGGCACCATTGCCATGTTCCTGGTCGGCGGCGGCATCCTCACCCACGCCATTTCGGGTCTGCACGATGTCATTCACCATCAGACGCAGTCCACGCGCCAAGTACCAGGAATCGGCCCAATCCTCGCGGCGCTGCTCCCGATCTCGATCGACTTACTCGTCGGCATGGTGGCAGGCCTGCTCGCGCTTTTAGCCTGGAGCGGCGTCAGGCGTCTTCTCCCCGGCAAATCGGCCGCATCTGAGCCAAACCAACGCGTGCCACCGCCCTAAACCCAATCGTGGTGGAATGCCATCTGCACGAGTTACGCTCCACGGCCCGGGCCAGTCTCGTGGCTGGCGCCAGCGCGGCTTCACACCTCTAGAATCGACACTTTCACGCGCGCGACAAATAGCAGGCGTTGAATGTCGTTGGAGTCATCGCTGACGACATCCGCCCCGTAACGCACCGACAGTACGGCAACTGAGGCGTCGACGACGTCCCTCGTGCGCGTCTTGCCGAGCAGAGAGCCGGCCATGTGGGCTGCCGCCTCGTCGAAGGGGACGACCTCGCACCCCCGAAGGAGGCGTCTCATCTGTACCTGCTTCGGTGAGCGGCTTGCCTGCGCCAACACGGGAGCGGGTACGAGCGGGATGACACCTGCTTCGAGTCGAAGCCGGTGCTCGGCCCAAGTCCTACGCTCGGATCGGTCGCCGGCGATCAACACGCCCGCGTCGTACACGACCGGTCTCATCGCATCGATCGCTTTCGCCGAGCCGCGCTTCGCTCGATGCGAGAGCGTGCCGCTTCGAGCTCCGCTTGCGTCAGTGCGCCGTGCTCCGCCTCCCATTCCGCAACGGCGGCAAGCCCGTCTCGTAGGAGCAAGGCGCGCCGCGCGGCCGCGGTAATCCACGCCGAAACGCTCGCCCCTTCGGCTTCTGCGGCATCGAGCACCTTCGCGTGAACGTCTGCGTCCACGGTGATGGCTAACTTCACGGCAGGGTTGCCTCTAGGCATCCATGAACGATACTACCGTAGTAGGATAGTTGCAAGCCGTGGTATCGAAAATCCGTCGCCCGAAGAGCAGGCACGGGTGCGAAACGGGGCGAGCGCAGGGGCAACATATTCCTTGACACGCATAAGTCCGCGCGTGAGCTCGGCGTCACGCGACCGTCAACGGTCTGGCGCGCATCGTGTTCGAGGCGTGGACCAAGCCCGAGTTGTTCAAGCGGTGGTGGGTACCGAAGTCGATGGGCGTGTCTCTCCTTTCCTGCGAGATGGATGTTCGTGTCGGGGGCAGGTACCGTTTGGTGTTCGGCCACGCGTAGTGCGTAATCATCGCAGCGAAGCGGATCCGCGTGAACGCGCTTCACGGTGGACATCGCTATGCGGATTCCGCATTCAATATGTCAAACCGCACGAAGAATTCCTTAGAGCCGCTCTCGATACGAAATTCCTCCGCGACGGCGTCTGGGACTGGCACGAAAATGCGCTTCCTCGTAATGAGCGTAGTAGTCGGAAACATTCCGCCGCTAGTCTTCGCGCGGTCGATAGGATCGCGCAGTTCGATGTCGTAGTACAGGCTCAACCGTCCCGTGGCTTCTGTAAAAATGTAGATCACGCGATGACCGCCCCAAAGGATGCGCGTAGTGTGGGGGCTGCGAAAAAATTCCGCTTCTGTTTGCATCAATCGATCGGACAGACCGAGGAGCATTGAAAAATTGTTCAGTTGGGGGTGTTTTTCTGCGGTCGTCAGGATCTTCAGGTCTGAGGAAACGTCGTCGCGCAAGATCGGTGGACTCGCGATGAACTCTGCGCCCGGTTCGGCGATCGGAACAACAGGTGATTGCACGACATCGGGCACGACAGATTCGACTGTTCCAACTTGTTCGCGAGACACTCTCTGCGTTTGGGGACGCGCTGCCGAACGGGCGGCGTGCATGACGTCGCTCAGTTTAGCGTTGTCACGGAGGTACTCGCCGAGAAGTCCTTCAAGGTCTCCCCGGTCTGTCTCTTCGTAGCGGAAGAGTTCTCGGTTGCGTTGAAGCAGCTTCCTCAGAGCATCGACCCCTTCGCGCGTGGAGGACGGCACGTATTGTTGGATATTGGGATAGATGCTGACGCGAACGAAATCCTTCATGAATTGCCCGAAAACGTCGTGTGCCTTCGAATAGCACTCCACCAGGGCGGGCAGAAAAGTGCTCGCGCGCGAAATGTTTAGACGCAGTCGCCCGTCGGTCGACTGGGGAAAGATTGTGACGCCGTGCGAGATGTCGGCAAAGACAACGTCAATGTCCACGACGAGATAGTCGTCGCGGAGTACTGAAGCAATTCGCAAAAGAACCGACGCTTCAGGGAGCGAGAGATCAGATCCTGCGTAGATGCGCGTAATTTGGGCGGCGTCGGGCACCTGCGCGATGCCAAGACGCTGCAGGTATTGCAGTTGCAGCTGACGTCGCGGGTTACTCTGGGCTACATGAAGTAGCGTAGACTGCTCATTCGCGAAGGTGGTCAAAACGTGGCGATCGCTACCAGCGTAGTAGTGCACGACCCGACCACGAGTTTTTTCGTTAACGGAACCGAGTTCCATATCTGCACCCGCCGGGAGACACTGTACGGACACTTTGTCCGCTAGATCGTGGCGTCCGTGCATCAGTATCCACTCGAGGAGGCTGTTGTTCTTATCTGCCCACTTGGTGACCGCCACGAGTTCCGATGCGGCGCGTTCTGCGAGCCGAATGAGCCGGGCGGTCTGCTCAATGCTTTCGCGATTAAGGGCTTCGCGGCCGGCGGTGGGTTGAAGGAACGAGAGATCCGCAAAGCCTCCAAAGTGAAACGGCCCAACGGACGGCACCGGCGCGAGGCCGAAACGAGATCGTAGGCCCATGAGCTGGCCGCCCGCCTGAAGTAACGCCATGGTGCCGTCAATCGGCGCCCCGGCCAGCGTTATGCCGGTGACGTGTACGAGCACCTGTCCGTTTGCGTCGACCTGGACCTCGAAGGTTCCTTCGCAAAGATTGTCGTTCAACTGCTTGCTTCCAAGTGTTGAAAAAGTTCGGCCGGAGGTTGGTAGCTTTGTGGTCGGCGCGGCGCCGCTGATCAATGCGTCGTCTAAGTAAACGGGGACGGGCAGTACGCAGACATATGGCTCGAGATAGGCGAGCGCGCGGGCGACGGTAATTGGATGCTCTGCATCCAGTGTTGCAGTGATTGTCGTACCGATGGCGCGCTCGGATTGCACAGGCGCGAGCTCGATGCACTCTTCGCCTATTCGAAGCGCGTCCCGTCGAGCGGTACTGCGGAGCACCACGCTCGAGCCGTCTGCGCGTGTCTCGACGACAAGGGTCTCGCAGACGCCGAAATTGGCCATCGCGCCGATGCCAAAAGTGCCGACGACGCCGGAACGGCGGGCGTCCTCCGTGTGCTTGCCGCTCGATCCCGCCTTCCAGAAGTTGCTCCGTAGCCCGACTTCGGTCATCCCGACGCCATTGTCGGAGACACTGAGCTGGTTTCCTGCAATTCGGATGTCGATTCGCCCTCCGTCTTCGAGCTTCCCGCGCCGAGCGAAGCGCATCCGAACCGCATCGTAAGCATTTTGGAGATTCTCTCGCAGCATTGCTAGCGGTGAGTCGTAGATGTCGTTCGCGAGGATCTTGAGGATGCGAGTTGTGTCGACCTGGAAGACGATGCCGCTCATAGTGCCCTTCTCTTTCGAACCCGCTCCGCGATCTCTCGAACGCTGGCGTCATTGTTCCCAGTCATGATTGGCGACATGAGGAACGCTTCGGCATCCTTCCGCGTACCTGCCTCGTATACTGCACCTCCGATGAGGATCGCTTCGGCATTTGTTACCGCTGGTGACAGGAGGTCGATCGTTTGGCGTGCGTCGGGGATTTCAGAAAGGGCGCGCGCCAGCAAGAGTCTGGCGATCGGAACTGCGCTGTAGGATCGGAGAAGTTCGATTGCATCGGACCAGCGCTGGGCGCCGACCAATTTCTCGGCTCGCTCGAGGGTGAGATTGAGGTCGAGTCCCGTTGGCCGCGCATTAGTCGGTCTACAGATACCAAAATCGACGTGCGACAGATTGGAGGCATCAAAATGGCCAGGCCCCCAAATCGGGAGGTTGTGGGTCCGATTCACCATTCTTCGTTGATGCACTCGACCGGTCCACGTGTCCGTATTGAGTTCGAGGACGTTGAAGGCGCGCGGCTCGCCCGGTGCGAGGTGATGCGGGCCAGCGCAAAGCGTCCCTGCGCTGACGATAGTGATCTTCCGCAAATCTGGCCCGACGCGGTACCGCTCGTCGACGCAGTCCGTCAAGTGCTGGTGGCCATGCATCGCGAGCGAGATACCCGAATCGATGAAAAGCTGAAGGGCACCGCTATCGAGATAGTCGTCCTGCGCTGGGCCGCCCGACAGGTTGTGGTGCCATGCTGATGCGATCAATCGGCCCGCGCGAATTGGTGCACGGGCCAAACGGCTGACCTCGGTGACAGCAGATGGGTGAAAGGCGCCAGCACGTCGAAATGGGTCGTTATTGTGGCAGCTGCTAAGCGTGATCACGCAGAAGCCCAGGTCGGCAAAGTCGAAGACATCGAATTGACGAGCCGGATCGAGAGGAAATTCGCGAGTGCCCTCGTAGAACGAGGAGTACAGCGTCGCGAAGTGCTCGAGGCGCCGAAGGTAGGCATCCTCATCCGCAATTCGGTAGAAACAGAGGTCTCGCCAAGACCAGCGCAATCGAGATCGCGGGGTGAATAATTCCTCGACGAGACGTGCTTTGGCGGCTGAGTCGACCGGTGTCGCAATCTGTTCCACGCAACCGCGGACGGCAGGGAGCGAAATGTCATGGTTCCCAGGAAGAATCACCACGCGCTCGCGCTCACCGCCGAAAAAGCGGCGGGCGAGGCCCTCAAGAAATTCCAGCGATTGCGCATATTGCCTTCGTAATTCGTCGTTTGGTGCGGGGGCCCTCGGACTCGCGCCGTACACCATGTCGCCGGTAACAACGGCGAGCGAGGGACGAAGGATTGCGGGATCCTCTTTGCTATGCCGCTCCAGGTCCCGCTCCAAAGAATCCAGAAGGGTTCCGGTCTCGATCTCGTCGGCAAGATCGCGATGTAGATCCGAGAGATGAAGAAGTGAAAAGAGCATCCGTCTTCCGATGGACTTATGTGCGAATCGCCTGACGTACGCGGGTCTTAACGAGCACATCGACGGGGGTGTAGATATCGACGTTGGACGGCGGCGTTCTGATACTGACAACGAGCGAGTAGCGCGCCTTCGACTGCGAGCGCTCAAGGGCAAGACGTTCGCGCCACCAACCGATTACGGGAAACACTGCCAAGTGCTCGCGAGTCGCGAGGTCAGCCGCAGTGCCCTCCCAGCGGTCATGATGCAACGACCCCTTACTCCGAAGATCGGATTTTAGAAGCCAGCCGTCCTTGTCGCCTCCGCCGGTGTCAACGTCGAGGTCTTCGCGGGCAGCGCCATTTACGCGCTTTCGGAAGCCCGTTACCGATTCCGCTGGCTTCTGCACCGCGAAGCGCAGACCGTGAGACGCGTACCGGTGCCGCTTTCGCCATCCGCGGCGGGCGGGGTTTGGCTCGACGAAATAGGACAGCGTCACGCGAAGCTGGACGCGAACCTCGCCGAGCGAGCTGAGCTCGGCGCGTGGCCATGGCAGCTTGTGCAGATGCATTTCGTTCGACTTCTCCCGATCGAACGGCTGGAGCTCACCCTCGACAACGAGCGTGAGAGCGTTGCTGGCGCTCCACAGCGCTCGCTCGGCGTCGGGCACACCGTAACCGAAGCAGCGCAAGACGTGCGCGATGCGGTCCGCGCCGCTCGCGGCGTCGAGTTCCTGTTTCATCTGCGGAGTCCAGTCCGCCGAGTCCACTATCAGTGCTCGAACTGTTTCGGGCCAGAACGTCGGGTACTCCGCGCGGACGATGGCGCCGAAGCGCGCGGCTGCCGCCGTCGCCGCGCTAGTGTCGCCAGTGGCGGCGAAGTGCCGGACGTTCGGTTGGTAGTACGTCGAGAGAATCGATAGCGAGTCCGGAAAGTCGGCTTCCTTTCCGCTAGGTGCGAGCGCCATGTTGCCGCCCTCCATCACGATGTCGGGTTTCACCGGCCATTGCCCTTGCCAGATGCATGAGGTCGTGGAGGTCGGGGCGAGATCCCCGCGCGCAGCTACGCAGCTCCAGCCTGCATAGCTCGCTTCGTCGATTTGGGTTCGATCGGTGTACGCGCCGACAGTTAGCACGTTCCAGGCCTGCCCCGGGTCGTGGATGCCTTCCGTCTCATTCCGGTCTCGAAACTGGAGACCCGGTTCCGATTGCACGTTCCCGGCCGAAACGAAAAACAGCCTTCGCTCGCCGTCAACGCCCGCACAAAGCCGGTCGAGTTCCGATGACCACGACGTCGGCTGCCCGCGATCGCGGAACTCGCTCGTGGTGATTGCCATAGCAATGACTCGCGATCGCTTCGGCGCGGCAATCTCAGCGTAGCTAACCGCCTCAGCAGTAATTGCGCCATAGAGCTCTTTCCGATTTTTTGCCGGCGGCGGGGGGAGGATCTTCGTCGACTCGAGCCGATGACGAAGCTCGACCGAGCCAGACGAAGCGAGCACCATGCGAAGGTCGCCGTACGCTGCTATCCCTGCCATTTCGGTCCCGTGACCGTCGTGGTCGTCGACGCCCCACTGTGGCTTGCAGGCATGCATGTCTTTCGCTTCGAGAACCGAGGCGAGGAGTGCGTGCCCGCGGTTCACGCCAGTGTCGAGGATGCAAACGGCGACTGCATCCTTGGGGGGAGGTGTGGTGCGTGCAATGAGTTCCCTTGCCCAAGCGGATTGCTCTTCTGCAGTCTGCCGGGTGAAGAAGCTCCCGATGTCGCTCGACCGACGAAGCTCGGCTAGAGTATCGAGGAAGTCGAGTGAGCCTGCAAACTGGTCAAGTGAGCCTTCTGCGAGGACGACGGTGCGTTCTGGGAAGACGAGGCTCTTTTCACCGACCGCGACGCCCATTGCCTTTGCCTGCTCACGGAATCGAGGAAGTACTTCGCTATCGTCGCCGCGCAGCCAAACCTCCCACCAGCTGCGGACGTTCGGCGCTGGCATTGCATCAAGTTCGTCAGTCCAGAAGCTCTCGACGACTGCGAGTCGGATCCTTGCAATGCTTTCGACGAACGCGCGGTTTTTCGGTTTATCGCTGTCCTTGACGTTTTCCGTCACGTAGGCCTCGACCCGCTTCACAAAGAACGCGAGTTTTCCTTGCGGAACGTAGACAGTGGCGAGGGTTTTCGCGTCGCTCTTGCGCGCAGCGACGAGCTCGATGCCAGCCCTAGCGTACTCGAGGCTTTCGAGTTTAAGAGCGAAGCCGGCGGGGCTTTCGAACTCAAGGTAGAAGCCGCGAGGAGCTTCCACCCCAGCAGGAATTGCTCGACCGCGACGCGCCTTGAGGTCGGCTTCAACTTTCTTCAGCTGGGCCCGAAGGTCAGCTCCGTGCCGAGCACGATCGACGCTGATGGTTGCGGTCTTCCCTCCGCCCTGTTGCGGCGACGTGAAACTCTCGGGCTTCGCCGTCCCTGTGACCACTATGTGCGGACGTCGGTCGATCTTGCGCTCTGTCAAGAAAGCCCCCCCCGAGAGTCACTTCTGTTGGCTGTCGTGGCGACGGGCGAGCGCCGTCAGCAGCATCTTCGCTGCCACTTCGGTACGGTCGTGCAAGACCGCGTCTTTCGCGGCGTCGTCGCAGGCCTTCGCGATTTCTGCGTAGCTTAGTCCCTTTGCCGCTTGCCCCATCGATCGCCAATCCACTCGAGTCACACCGATCGCTGCAAGCTTTGCCTTCATCACGGCGATGGCGAGGTCGATGTTGGGGAGCGCGAACTCGATGATGTCATCGAAACGGCGGAAAAGAGCGTTATCGAGGAGCCGAACGTGATTTGTCGCCGCGAGAAGGATGCTCTCGGAATCGTCTTGCTCAAGGAACTGCAAGAACGAGTTGAGCGCGCGACGCGCTTCTCCGACATCGTTCGGATTTCCGCGTTCGCCGCCCAGCGCATCGAATTCATCGAACAAATAGACACCGCGGTTGCGTGCCGCAGCTTCGAAAACGAGGCGCAGCTTTGCCGCGGTCTCTCCCATGTATTTGGTAATAACTCCGTCAAGCAGAACAGCGAAAAGTGGCAGATGGAGCTCGCCGGCGAGCGCGCGAGCGCTGTACGTTTTGCCTGTGCCGGGCGGGCCTACCAGGAGTATTTTTCTCCGCGGGCGAAGCGCGCGCGCAGCCAGCTTCACCCTTTGGCGCTGCTCAAGGACAATACGTTCCAAATGGGTGCGAATCTCGGAAGCCAACACCAGGTCGCCGAGTCGAGCCTTCGGATATGAGGCCGCCAAGAGCGCTGCAAGTTCCCCGCGAGGTTGAGCGACGGGGACCGGATTTCGCTCTCCGCGCCCAACGATCTCGCCCGCGTCGAGCTTGGCTTTGTCGACGAACGATCGGAGGTCTTGGGCCAACTTGCCGTGACCCTGACGAGCGGCGTGTGCTGCGAGCTGAATCATCACGGCGAAGAAGCGATCGTCGTCGCCTTCCACGTAGCTTTCTAGCAACGCCTTCAATTGTTCCGCGGTAGCCATGCGTTCAACTGTTCAGTATAGCGTGACCTAGCTTAGCCGGGGGCGGGGGAATTGAGGGTCGGACGTTTTCGCGACATCGGTCCCGGCTCCTCTAGAATTCCGAATTCGGTACGGCATCGCGAAGGTCGCGTTGAGTCGGCTCGAGAGCACACCCTGCAACGGGAGGATCAACCGGGGTGATAGCGGCAGATCACACAAAGCGCATCGCCCTGAAGAATGCTTTTGCGCCTAGCACAACTGGAACAGATTCCTACATGTGAGACGAAGCAGCGGTCACGATCGCGTCTGCCGGCGCGCCGCGTCTGCTCGTCATCCTCCCGAACGCCGCAACCGCGGCAGGTACGCCCATACCTGTCGCCCACCCATTGGTGCTGAAACCCGGCGCTGAGCACCGGGACGCCGTATATCCAGCGCCACTCTGGCCCGGAGACCATCCTCTCCTCGGCTGCCGCAAACCACGGTCCTTCCGCCTGTAGCAAGACGAGCTGTGTGAACGCACGGTGCCGCTCGGCCTTGGTCGGCGCGCTTTCGGGAAAGATCCCAGCCTCGCAGATCGACGGTGGCTCTCGTCGCGGGTCGACGTACGCCATCAACCACGCCCTGAACGTCGGAGGCTGCGCGCGGTTCACCGTTCACCACGCTCGGCTCAAGATGAGGAGCTCGACATCCCTCGGCTCGGTGGTGTCGACGCCGCGGTGCTGGCCTTCTGCCCCTTCGGCTCGAGGCAGAGGAAGTCGCCATCGACGGCTCCGCACCGCTCGAGTCCTTCGACGACAAAGGTGCCGCATGCCGCGCAATAAAGATCTTCGGCGGCGTCGGTACTAGGGTGCCGACAATCGCTCGCCTCGGCGATCACGGACGTGTTCCTTTTGCCAATTCGGCGATCAAGCGCGTTGCGTAGCCGCGCAGCGGGGCCGCGAAGGCTTGCCCCCCCGTTCTCTCGGGCGTCGGAAGCCCTACCTCATCGAGCGCGTTCTTCAGCCGATAGTCGATGATATCGGCGGTATGGGCGAGTCCTCGTAGCCCAAGCTGCGCGAGCTGGATCAGAATGCGATTTTTCATCGTCGAACCCCGTTGGCTTTCTGCCGTCGACGTCGTTCTGATTTCGGTGGCGGTGCCGCAGCAGGCCCCTCGTCAAGAACCCCCGCGGGAGCGGCGGGGCCCAGCTCTCGAGGAGTCTGTCGCCGTCGCCCCGAGTCGTGTACCGAGGATTGTCCCGGCGTCTGCGGATGGGAGAGCGTAGGGAAAAGTAGCGTGGTCGGGGGAGGTTGACGGCGAGGATGCGGGCGATGCGAGGTGGGCTTTCGAGGCGGTCGGAGTGCAAGTTGGAAGCGGAGGGGAAAGGTGGCGACGGGGAGAGACGGGGCAAGAGCCCAAAATCGCGGGCCTAGGCACACCGGTGCCGCAGAGCCGAAGCCCGTGGATGCAGCGCCATAGCTACGCGACGTCGCCGAGCGCATTTCGGCGCAGGACGACACTTTTCCAAAACGCGGGACCGCGGCTCGGTGAGCGGCGGGGCACGTCGGTCGATTCACCGATGGCGCGCAGGCAGCGCGCGATGCTCTTGGAGTCGGTGACCATGGCGAGCAGCTTCATGCGGCCGCCGCAGCTGGGACAAGAGAGGACGTCGAACGAAGGTTCGCTTCAGCAGCTCGGCCCACGCCCGGTAGGCGCTTCGGCGCCGCGCCGCGAGGTGTTCGCCCGCTGCCGACCGGCGCGGCCTGTGGAGCAGGCACGGGTGCGATGCGCGAGCTCAGGGCTCGCGGACCCGAGCACTCCGGCGTACTTGACGGTGTGGTAGCGAGGCGGGGCACGCTCATCGCGAGCCGGCATAGCAGCGAGAGCGATCCTAGCTCGCCGCCACCGCCAGGCCGATCTGCTTGCGGATGCTCGCGTAGCGATCGCTCGCCACGAAAACGAGGAGATCGTCCATCTTGGCGTCCACTGTGCGCGGGTCGTCCAGCTCGAAGACCTTGTGCGCCGCTTGCAGGTCGTTGGCGAGGAGCAGACCCGCGCGCGCCGCAGTGCGTTCCGCAGCGGTGGCCCAGCGGTGGAGGTTGGTGCGGCCGCCATCCTCCAGAAAGCGCAGAAAATGCCCGCGCACGCGATCGATGGCGGCCGGTTCGAGCACGGGCTCGATGGCCTTGGCGATCGGCGTGACGCGCTGTTTGATCTCCGCCGAGAGTGGGATCCCAGCGTTGGCGATGCTGAGCGCCGCCAAAAACAGGTCCTCGAGATCGGGCGCCGAGGGGACCAGCAAGCGAACGAAGTGTTCCTCACGGTACCAGCAGAGGTGACGGCCGCCGAGGAAAGCGAGCTCCAAGGGAGAACGGCCGGACAGGGCCTTCTTTCCCAGCCGCGTCGAGGGGGGCAGACCCGGCACCATCTCCACCGTGCCGGCGTACTCGGGATCGGCATAGAGAGGAGGGGTGCCCATGCCGAGGATCGCTGCTGCCCAGGCGAAACAGCGGATGGCCTGCAAGGTGGACACTTTGGGATCCTGCCTTCGCGCGGGGTCGAGCTTGACGAGCGCCTTGTCGCGCCGCAGCGCCGAGACACGGCCGAGCAAGACCGCCGGCGTGATGACGGCGAAGATCTGCCCCGTGAGCACCTCTTCCTCGGGATGAAAAAGCAGCTTCCAGCCTTGCTCGCCGAGCGCGGTCGCCGGCTTGATGAGCCCCTCCGAGCGATACTGCTGGTAGGCGGCCTTCTCGTCGTCGTTGGCCGATCCCAAATAGGTGAGTGCCGAGGCGAGGAGCCATCGCCGATCGAGATCGCCGTCGCGCGTGTAGGCGCGAAAGAGCCCGCGCAGGCTGGGCAAATCGCGGGGATCGCTGCGTACGCGCCGGGTGAGCTCTTCGGGCGATTCCTCCGTGGCCAGAGGCTCGCGCACCGGAATATCGGAGAGGTCGACCTCCACCGCTTCGCGTTCGCGGGCGGTGACGAGCTCCCGCTCGAGCTCGGCGATGCGCGTCGTCAGCTGCGCGACCTTCATTTCGAGCGCGATGACGCGCGGATGGTGCGCGGCCTCGGGCTGGACGACGATCGACGCGGGCGCCGGCTCTTCCTCGGCCAAGTCCCGGATCCGGACGTGGTGCCGCGCTTCGTAGGCAGCCTGCAATGCCTCTTCGAGTCGGCGCAGACGCTGCCGATCGAGCCCCATGGCGTCGGCAGCCTTGTCGAGGCGCGCGCGTTCTTCGACGGTAATGACGCCGTCCTCGATGACCTCGGCGAAGAGCTCCTCGTAATGGACTTCGAATTTGCCGAGCCGAAGAGCACCGGAGAGCTCTCCTTGTTCGAACTTGGCCTCATGCTGAAACGAGATTTCCTGCGTCGTCATCACGCTTCTCCCGTCGAATTCCCCCGAGTTATCGAGGTTCGCAGCAATTTGCTCGCTACACAAGAAGGGCGCGCAAAAGTGGCGCGAAAACCGTTCGCGACCTCGCGGCATTCGTGCTTAAGTCTGCGCGAACGTGCGAGCATGTGAGCTCGCCGGATGAACGTGTGAGAAAAAAGGCGATGGTCGGAGCGCTTTGCAGGGGGTGGTCGAGCGGTCTCGTGAGCCTCGCGACGGCGCTCGTTGCGACGGCAGGATGCAACACGCGGCACGAGTCGCCGGCCACGGCGGCAAGCGCGCACTCGGTTGCCTTGCCGACGTCGGCGGTGCCGAACCCCGCGCCGTCCCCCCAAGCCGCGCCGAGCGCAAACGCCGCTCGGGCCGAACCATCGCCGGCCCTCGTCGCCAAGGCCAAGGACCTGACGCACAAGTTCATCGTGCTCGATGGACACGTCGATCTGCCATGGCGGCTCGACGAGTCGCGCGACCAAGACGGAAGCATCAGCGAAGACGTCTCCCACCGCACCCCCAAGGGAGACTTCGACTGGGAACGCGCGCGTGAAGGTGGGCTTTCGGCTCCCTTCATGAGCATCTACGTCCCCTCGAAATATGAGAACGCCGGCGCCAAGAAAATCGCCGACCGACTCATCGACATGGTCACGGGATTTGCCCAGAAATGGCCGGACAAGTTCGCCCTCGCCAAAAGCCCCAGCGAAGTGCGCACCAACTTCGCCGCGGGCAAGGTGAGCCTGGCCATGGGCATGGAGAACGGCTCGCCCATCGAGCACGATCTCGCCAACGTCCGTCATTTCCACGAGCGGGGCATCCGCTACATCACGCTCACGCATTCCAAAGACAACCACATCAGCGACTCGTCGTACGACGAGAAGCACACCCACAAGGGGCTCAGCGATTTCGGCAAGCAGGTCGTCGCGGAGATGAACCGGCTCGGCATCATGGTCGACGTCGCCCACGTGGCCGACGACACGTTTTGGCAAGTGATGGACCTTTCCAAAGTTCCGGTCATTGCCTCCCATTCGTCGTGCCGCCACTTCACCCCCGGTTTCCAGCGCAACGTGAGCGACGACATGCTCCAGGCCCTCGCCAAGCACAAGGGGGTCATCCAGATCAATTTCGGCTCCGGCTTCATCGACGCGCAGGCGCAAAAGCAGCAGGACGAGATGCGCAAAGAGGTCGAGACCATCCTCAAGAGCAAGGGGCTCGACTTCGGCGACGCCAAGGCCAAACCCATCCTCGCCGAATTTCGCGCCTCGCACCCGCACAGGTTCGCGACGGTCGAGCAGGTCGCCGATCACATCGATCACGTACGAAAACTGGTCGGCATCGACCACGTCGGCCTGGGGTCGGATTTCGACGGCGTGGGGGACTCGCTTCCCTCCGGGCTCAAGGACGTTTCGCAGTACCCGAACCTCGTCCGTGTGTTGCTGGAGCGCGGTTACAGCGAACAGGACATCGAGAAAGTCTGCTCGGGCAACGTGCTGCGCGTGTGGCAAGCGGTCGAGGATTTCGCGCGCACCGCCGCGCCGCCCAAGTAAAGCAACGGCGTCGACTCAAGCCGGGGCGCTGGCCGGGGCGACGGTCACCGGTACGCCGCTCAAGCTCGCCGTGCCCGAGGCAGCATCGACGAAGAGCTCGTCGGTGAGATCGTTGACGCTTGCTCCCGCGTGTGCGCGAGCCACCTCCAGCGAAACGCCGTTCCGAGCGTGTCCCCATCCGTGGGGCAGACTGACGACGCCGCGCGCCATCTCGTCCGACACCGCCAGCGACACGAGCACCTCACCGACGCGCGACCGCACCCGCACCCGATCGCCTTGCGCAAAGCCGCGCGCCGCAGCATCGGTGGGGTGCATGAGCAAGGTGCAACCTTCTGGCCCCTTCACCAAGCGCAGGCTGTTGTGCATCCAGGAGTTGTTGCTGCGCAGGCTGCGCCGACCGATGAGCAGGAGCTCTCCGTCGATGGTCGCCGATCGCTCGAGCGCACCCTCCAAGCGGGGGACGTCGGAGACGATGCGCGGGGGCGCGAGCGCCACCTTGCCGTCAGCGGTCCCGATGACCTCGGAAAGGCGCGGGACAAGGGGACCGAGATCGACGCCGTGCGGCTGCGCTTCGAGCCCGGCCAGCGAGAGCCCGTGTCCGCCGAGCAGCCCTTTTCCGTGGGGACCGAAGCGCAGCATGAGATCGAGCATCCGTTTCGGCCCGAGGCGACGGAGCGCGCGGAGCGACCACACCACCTTGCGATCGCGGCGCCCGCCCCCTTTGCGGTGAAGACCGAGCGCGAGATCGATGAGCACCTCCCAGTCGTGGCGCACGCCGGGGGGCGGCGTGGTGATGGGCTTGGCGTAGCGAGCCGCATTCTTCACCGAGAGCGCGTAGAAGATGATGTCGTAGTGGTCGCGCTCGAGACCGAAGCTCGTGGGAAGGATGAGGTTCGCGTGGCGCGTCGTCTCGTTGCGATAGAGATCGATCGACACCATGAAGTCGAGCTTGGGGAGCGCCCGTTCGAGACGCGATCCGTTGGGCGTCGACAAGACCGGGTTGCCGGCGAACGTGATGAGCCCCCGGATCTGGCCGGCACCTGGCGTCTCGATCTCTTCGGCCAGGGTGGCCGAGGGGAGCTCTCCACCGAACTCGGGCAGTCCGCGCACGCGACTCTTCCACACTCCGAAGTGACCGCGTTCGCCGAGCTTGCTCGCGAACTTCACGAGATCGACGGCCGGGGTCGTGAACATGGCGCCGCCTGCGCGATCGAGGTTGCCGGTCACGATGTTCAGCACGTTGACGAGCCAGGCCGCCAGGGTGCCGAACTCCTGCGTGCAAAGACCGACCCGGCCGTAGCAGACCCCGCTCGGCGCCCCCGCAAAATCGCGCGCCAGTGCGCGAATGGCGTCCGCTTCGATTCCGGTGCGCGCCGCCACCCGCTCTGGAGAAAAGCGCTGCGCGAGCGCACGCACCTCGTCGAGATCGCGGAGGTGGGGCCCGAGCGTCGTCAGCCGGGTGAGCTTCTCGGCGAAGATGGTGTGGAGCATCGCGAAGAGAAGGTAAGCGTCGCTGCCCGGCCGGATGAAGAAGTGGCGATCGGCGATCTTCGCCGTCTCCGTGAAGCGCGGATCGACGACGATGAGCTTTCCCCCGCGGGCGCGCAGGGCCTTGAGGCGCGTGCCGACGTCGGGCGCGGTCATGATGCTCCCGTTGGAGACGATGGGGTTGGCTCCCACCACGAGAAAGAACGAGGTGCGATCGATGTCCGGAATCGGCAAAAGCAGCTGATGACCGAGCATCTCGAGCGACGCGAGCATCTGCGGAAGCTGATCGACCGACGTCGCCGAGAACCGCGAATGGGTCCCGAGCGCCTTGGCAAAGAGCGCTATCGACAAGAGCGCCGTATAGCTGTGCACCGTCGGATTGCCGATGTACGACGCGAGCGAGTTTCGGCCGTGGCGCGCTTGCACCTCGGCGAATCGATCGGTCGCTTCGTCGAGCGCTGCTTCCCAGCTCACCGGCGCCCAGCTGTCCCCCGTTCGCCGCTGCGGCTGTCGGATGCGATCGGGGTCGATCTGCACGTCCTTCAGACCCATCACTTTGGGACAGATGTGGCCGCGGCTGAATGGATCGTCCGTGTCGCCGCGGATGGAGAGGATCTCCTCTCCCTCGGTCTCCACGGTGACGCCGCAGACCGCCTCGCACAGCATACAGGTGTGAAAATGGGTGCTCGGCATGCCCCGGCATACTGCGCCCGGTCGGTCGGCCGAGCAAGGTCGAGAACGACGGCGCTGCCTCGCGTGCCGGCGAGGAATCGGCTCCGCGGTGCAAGCGCCGTCTCCGTCAGTTACCGATGGGTGCCCGCGTCGGAACAGCTCCCCGTCCCCGTCGGGAGGGCATCGGTCCCAGCGCGCTGCGCCTCGCAAGCGTTGCAGTAGAACATGCCATTGCATCCGCAGACGCCGGGGCAGTCCTTCGTGCAGTTGTCCGGGCGCGGCGTGCACACACCCGTGATGTCGCCCATGCCGCACACCGACTTGTCTTCGTAGTCACAGAACGTCGTGTCCGGCTCGGAACAGCGAAGGCTGGCGATTCCGCCGCAAACTGCGCCACCCCCATCACTGCCCGGATCGCCCGCGCTTCCGCCACTGCCGGCCGTTCCTCCGGTGCCAGCCGAACCTCCAGTGTTCGTCGTTCCGCCCGCGCCGCCAATTCCGCCGGTACCCCCGGTCGGCTCGCAAGTCGCCCCGCCGGTGGCCTCAGCGCAATCGGTTGAGGAGCAGGAAGCGAGCGGTGCAAGGGCCGCACACCCTACGGCGATCCAAACTGCACCTCCGACGTACAGCAGTGATCTTCTCTCATTCTTTTTCATGCATACCCCTTTGGTCCCGTCATGAAGCACGGATCGCGCCAAAGGTACGCTATGGGGCGTAGCACCACGAAATTTTGGGGGAGTCGTGGGGCTGCCTCAGGTGGCGACAGGATGCGGTCGGACATGCGCGTCACGACTGTGCGCGTGCGGATGGATGCGCTGGCACCGGTGCGTTGCGCGTTTCGCCCCCGGCATCGGCCGCCAACCCGGTTGGCTCGCCAGTCCAATTGGACACGCATAGTAGACCATATTGGACCATCTTGGCATGCTACGAATCACGCTGTTGGGCCTTTTTGAATGGATATTTGGCCAGTAGCATGGGTCCAATCGAGGTGCAGAAGATGGAACGAAGTATGGGCATCGTCCTCAACAAGGCAGATGGCGATCCTCTGTACAAACAGCTGTTCGATCAGGTCGTGCGGCGCATTCTCTCGGGCGCCTTTCCGCCCGGGTTTCGCTTGCCCCCCACGCGTGAGCTCGCCGCCGAGCTTTCGACGAATCGCAATACCGTCGTGCGTGCGTACGCGGATCTCGAAAATGCGGGGTTCGTCAAATCAGCCGTCGGGCGCGGCACCTTCGTGGCGCTGCAGGCTCCGACGCCGGTGGTGACGCCCCGTCCTGCCGAAGGCGGCCTGCCTTGGGCGTCGCTCGTCTCGGGGCCGAGCAAGCTCGAATCGCTGCGCAGGGCGCGCCGTTTCCAAGCGGTCGCCGCCGGGCGTGACGTCGTGAACCTGACCCGCATGCAGCCCTCGCCGGACTTGATTCCGGACAAGCTCCTGCGGCGCTGCTTCGAGCACGTGCTTCGCCAGAAGGGCGCCGATGCGCTCGGCTATGCTCCGGCCGAAGGTTTGCCGCGGCTTCGCGAGCTCATCGTCGAGGACCTCGCGCGCCAGGGTGTTCCCGCGCGCGCGGAGGACGTGGTCATCACGAGCGGAAGCCAGCAGGCGCTCGATCTCATTGCCCGCTCGCTCATCGATCCCGGTGACAACTTTCTCGTCGATGCAGCCACGTACTCCGGAGCCATCGATGCGTTCTCGCTGACCAACGCGCGCCTCGTCCCGGTGCCCTCCGACGCGGAAGGGCCGGACATGGGAAGTCTCGAGCGGCTCACGCGGGCTGGCGCCAAGGGGCTCTACATCATGCCCAATTGCAATAACCCTACCGGCGCCGAGATCTCGACGGAACGGCGGCGCAGCCTGGTGGCGTGGTCGGAGCACGCCGGCGTGCCTCTCATCGAGGACGACTACGGATCGGATCTGTGGCTCGGGGACGAGCCGCCCCCGCCCGCGCTACGATCGCTGAGCGGCGATGTGCTGTACGTCGGAACGTTCAGCAAGAAGCTCGTGCCGGCGCTGCGCGTCGGGTTCGTCGTGTGCCCTCCCGCCCTGCGGCCCACGCTCGTCTACGTGAAAAAGGCGGTCGACCTGGGATCGTCGCTCGTTCTTCAGTACGTGCTGGCGGAGTTCCTCGAGCGAGGGTATTTGCGGGCGCACCTCGGTCGCACGCTACCGGAGTACCGCGCGCGCCGCGACGCGCTCGAAGAATCGCTGGCCAAGTACCTTCCCCAGGGGATGACGTGGCGGCGCCCAGAGCGGGGGCTCGTCCTCTGGCTGTCGCTCCCCGAGGACATGGACTCCGACGCGGTGTTCGAAGAAGCGCAACGGCGCGGCGTGCTGGTCGGGCCGAGCGCACTTTACGAGGTCGAAGTGCGGCGCGAACGCGGGCTGCGCCTCGCCTTCTGCGCCGAAAACGCTGCTCGTCTTTCTCTCGGCGGAAAGCGCCTCGGCGAAGCCCTGCGCGCTCTCGTCAAGCAGCCGCGACGCGCGAAGGCAGCGGGCGCCGAGCTGCAAACCGTTTGAAGGAGTCAATCATGCAAAAATCGACGTTCGCCACCAAGGTCGGACTTTCCGCGATGCTCAAGGGTGGCGTCATCATGGACGTGGTCAACGCCGAGCAGGCGAAGATCGCCGAGGACGCCGGCGCCTCGGCGGTCATGGCCCTGGAAAGGGTACCGGCCCAGATTCGCAAGGAAGGGGGCGTGGCGCGGGCCAGCGATCCCGCGATGATCCAGGCCATCCAAAAGGTGGTGGACATCCCGGTCATGGCCAAATGCCGAATCGGGCACTTCATGGAGGCGCGCATCCTCGAAGCGCTGGAGGTCGACTTCATCGACGAGAGCGAAGTGTTGACCCCTGCCGACGAGCAGTTTCACATCGACAAGCTCAGCTTCGATGTCCCTTTCGTGTGCGGGTGCCGCGATCTCGGCGAAGCGCTGCGCCGCATCGCCGAAGGGGCGGCCATGATCCGGACCAAGGGGGAAGCGGGCACCGGCGACATCGTGGAGGCGGTGAAGCACTTGCGCGCCGTGCGCACGCAGATCCGCAGGCTCGGCTCGCTCTCGCCCGACGAGCTCTCAGCGGAAGCAAAGTTGCTCGGAGCACCCCTCGATCTGGTCACGCAGGTAGCGCGCGAGGGTCACATGCCGGTGCCTGCGTTTGCGGCAGGGGGGATTGCGACGCCGGCCGACGCCGCGCTTTGCATGGCCCTCGGCGCGGAAGCAGTGTTCGTGGGAAGCGGAATCTTCCTGAGTGACGACGCCCCGAGGCGTGCCCAAGCGATCGTCGCTGCGACGACGTATTGGCAAGACGCCAAGAAGCTGGCCGAGATCAGCACCGGACTGGGGCAGCCGATGCGCGGTGTAGCGGCGCGCGGGATCGCCGAGAGTGAGCGGTTCGCGCCGCGCGGATGGTGACCAAACGAGACAGGCGGTGATGCGGTGAAAGTCATCGGGGTGCTCGCTCTGCAAGGCGGGTTTGCGGCACATGCGCGTCGTCTGGAAGAGCTGGGTCACGTCGCGTTCGAAGTGCGCACCGCGCGCGATGTGGAGAAGGCAGAGGGGCTGGTGTTGCCCGGCGGAGAAAGCAGCGCGCAGCTTCTGTTGATCGAGCGCTTCGGTCTCGAGGCGCCGCTCCGGACATGGGTCGAGAGCGGCGGGCCGATGCTGGCGACCTGCGCGGGACTCATTCTGGCCGCATCGCAGGTGACGTCACCGGCGCAGAGGAGCTTTGCTTTCATCGACATCGATGTCGCTCGCAATGCCTATGGCCGGCAGCGTGAAAGCTTCGAAGCGAAGGCGGACGGTGACCAAGAGCTCGCGCTCATTTTCATTCGCGCGCCGCGCATCCTGCGGGTGGGGCCCGGGGTCCTCGTATTGGCCACGCTCGGGGGCGAGCCGATCCTGGTGCGGCAGAACCACGTGACCGGCGCGACGTTTCACCCCGAGCTCACGGATGACGCGCAGGTTCATCGCGCCGTGTTTGGCGGCAGCGAGCGCGAATCGGCTCTGCAGCCGAGGGGACGAGCCGCTCACATCTCTTGAGCGACATTGCAGGGGAGCGTGGCACGCGGTGCCATCCGTGCGATGCTACGGGCGCCAACGCCATGTCGCTCGAACACTTCGACGTCCTCGTCATCGGTGCCGGCATCTCGGGCATCTGCGCGGGATACCACCTCCAGACGGAGTGTCCTCGCCGGACCTACGCCATTCTGGAAGGACGGGAGAAGCTGGGGGGCACGTGGGACCTCTTTCGCTACCCGGGCATTCGCTCCGATTCGGACATGTACACGCTCGGGTATCCCTTTCGTCCCTGGACGAGCCCCAAGGCCATCGCCGACGGCCCTTCGATTTTGCAATATCTCCGCGAGACGGCCGAGGCCTATGGCATCGACCGGCGTATCCGCTTCGGCCACCGCGTGAAGGGCGCAGCGTGGTCTTCGGGCGACGCACGCTGGACGGTGGTCGTCGAACGGGGGGACTCGCGCGAAGAAATTCGTTTCACCTGCAGCTTCCTCTTCGTGTGCGCCGGCTATTACGACTACGAAGCGGGCTACACCCCGCGCTTCGAGGGAACGGAGCGGTTCCAGGGGCGCATGGTCCACCCCCAGCGGTGGACGAACGACATCGAATACGCGGGCAAACGCGTGGTCGTCATCGGCAGCGGAGCCACGGCCGTGACGCTGGTGCCGGAGCTCGCCAAAGCGGCGGCGCACGTGACGATGCTGCAGCGCTCTCCCACGTACATCGTGTCGCGCCCAGCGGAGGATAGAATCGCCAATTGGCTGCGCGCGCATCTGCCGGAGAAAGTCGCCTACGGCATCAGCCGATGGAAGAACGTGCTCTTGGGGATGACTTTCTATGGAATGTCCAAGCGTGCGCCGAGCTACGTGCGCAGGCTCATCACCGACGAAATCAGGCGGCAGCTCGGACCGACCTACGACGTCGAAAAGCATTTTTCCCCTCGTTACAATCCGTGGGATCAGCGCGTGTGTCTCGTGCCGGACGGCGACCTCTTCGACGCCATCAAGAGCGGCCGCGCTTCGATCGTGACGGACCACATCGAGACATTCACCGAGCACGGCATTCGGCTGCGCTCGGGGGAAGAGCTGGCGGCGGATCTCGTGGTGACGGCGACGGGTCTCACGCTCAAGGTGCTGGGAGGCGTCGGCGTCACGGTCGACGGAGAACGCGTCGATCTGGCCAAGACCATGAGTTACAAGGGGATGATGTACACCGACGTCCCCAACTTGGCGTCGTGCATCGGATACACGAATGCTTCCTGGACGCTGAAATGCGACCTCACCTGTGCGTACGTGTGCCGTCTCTTGAACCACCTCGCCAAACGAGGCTATCGGAGCTGTACCCCGCGCGTGAATGATCCGAGCGTGAGCCCGCAGCCGTGGATCGACTTTTCCTCGGGCTACATCCAGCGATCGATCGACATGTTTCCCAAGCAGGGCTCACGTGCGCCGTGGCGGCTCTATCAGAACTACGCGCTCGACACCTTGAGCCTGGGGCTCGCACCGGTGGAAGACGGTGCCATGGAGTTTTTGGCATAGACGGCGGCGCTGCGCGAGTCAGCGGCGCGGGAGCGCGGGAGAACGCGCGACGCAGATGCTCAGGGAACGCGCTCGTAGGCCCCGAGGTCGGGGCTCGCGCCGTGGGCCACGCCGTCCATGTCGAGTCCCGCTTCCGTCACGACGACCCCTTGGTCGATGGCGTTGGCGGCGGTCGCCAGGAGGTGAAAGTCCCGGGTTGCCGGATTCACGAAGTACGCGGCGGAGACGTTCTCCAGGTTGTGATCGACCGTGCCGGTCGCTCCGTTGCGCATGGAGATGCGCCGCACCAGGTTGTTGCGGATTTCCGCCACCGTGCTGGCAAAGCGGTAGTCGATGGGGCTGAAGAACCCCGTGACCGCGTCGGTCGAGTAGATGGTGTTGTGATAGACGCGAACGCCGCGCGCTTGCTCGAGGGCGACGCCGGTGTCGAAGCCCGCGATGTCGGCGTAGATCACGTTGTTGCGAATGATGCCGTCGTAGTGCCCGATGAAGCCGGCTCCGGGGTAGGGATTGTCCGCATAGGGGCGCGTTGTTCCGGTTTCACCGAGTCCGAAGCCGATCCCCATCGCCACGTTGACGATGACGTTGTGTTCGGCAAGCGTGTCGCGCGAGGCGTTCCAAAAGTGAATGGCGTGTTCACTCAAGCCAGTGGCGCACCAGAACCCCTCCAAGTGGTTGCGGCGCACGACCCAACCGCGCGCGGAGTGGGCATCGATGCCGCCCGTGTAGCAAGGAAGTCCCGGCAAGGAGACGACGTGCGGGCGTCCCGCGTCGGTCAGAAGGAGCGTGGAACATTCGAGGCGACCATTGTCGACCCAGAAGGTGCGCGCGCCGTTGGGATTGACCTTGACGAACTGTTCGCCGCCGTCGACGACGCGAAGTCGATAGAGCCTGACGCCGGTCACATCGGGGCCGGTATCCGGCGGCGAAACGTGAATGGGATGGTTGATGGCGTGGGTCACCGTGATTTCGGCAAGCGTCACATTGGAGGCGGCGACGAAAATGATCTCGTCGGCTGCATACACGCCGTCGAGCACCACCGCGCTCGCATTGCCGGACGCGGATCGCAGCGAGACGCCGGGGGTCATCAGATTGAGGCGGGGCACCGGAGTGTAGATCCCGTCGGCAAGAAGGATGGTCGTGCCGGCCGCGGCTCCGGCGACGATCGAGGCAAGCTGCGACGTTTGCGAGGGCGTGACGTTGATCACGGTTCCCGTCGGTGGGGCCAGGGGATCGCACCCGAGCCCGGCGGAGCCAGCGTCCATTGCGCCACCCGAACCCGATGCGCCGCCCGAACCCGATGCGCCGCCCGAACCCGATGCACCCGCCGAGCCACTTCGACCGCCCGTACCGGCGTCGACTGCGCCAGCTCGCCCGGCGTTCCCCGCGGCTCCCGCGGAGCCACCCGTTCCCCTTCCCCCATGGTCGGCCATGGTGGCGCCATCGTTGGTCACGCCACCGGTGCCTTGGTTTCCCGCATCTTCGGGACCTTGACCTCCAGCCTTGCTACAAGCGACGGATAGGAGCGCCGCGACCAACGTCGGCAGAGCGAGATCAGCGATACGACGCCGCTGGCCGCTCGAACGAGGCATGAGGCGAGGAACGGCACTGTGCTTGGCCATCCCGTCCCATCCTACCCGGAGCCCGGCACGCGCGAGTGCTCAGCGGTGCGGGACGGCCATGCGCTCGCCGGCGGCAGCCTTGTGTGTCACCGATGACCGCGGACCTTGCTCTTCCAGCACCTTTTGGATGGACTG